>TARA_R110002073_G_scaffold37866_4_pt1 | contig 255131 bp, 215 predicted proteins | sample TARA_R110002073 | Tara Oceans TARA_R110002073 (sample SAMEA4397174) | marine metagenome | biome: Polar Biome; feature: [DCM] deep chlorophyll maximum layer (ENVO:01000326); material: water (ENVO:00002006), including particulate matter (ENVO:01000060) such as... | depth 40 m
CAAGGGGAGCAGGAAGGCCCGCGATCCTCGCGGGCCCCTTCTGCCCCACCACTGTTGCCCAATACTTGATCAGACATCATCCACCCCCTGACGACATCCATTCACCAAAGCGTTTCGGAGTTCAAGAAGTTGAGATTTCCGTCCGTTGGCGATCATCTGATTTGAATGATCCCTGCGAGCTTTGTAGGCAGCAGCACGACCACGCTCGCTCTTGATGCGTTCATCAAGTAGCTGGATGAGATCTGCATAGTCGGATTCGTTTAGGACAACTGTGAGCTGTCCAGCTTGATCGTGTGTCATTCGTGCCCCCTTTCGGAAGCACTATTAATGAGAAGTTGAATTGCAGACCTGACTGATTCAGGCAGCGTGCCCCAGCAGGTGACTAACTCCGACAGAATCGGACAGTGCATTTCTTCTGTGCGCATATCTGTGCGCGACCCTGCTCCCGTATGCGTAAAGCTCGATTCCCGTAGGGTTCGATTCCCCCCGGCTCCATTCTCGACGACTATCTGGACACTCCGCGTCAACACCCGACACGGATTGCCGTTCAGGAACAGCGATTGCCGTTTTTCCCTGCTGGGAAAGATCACCTACCGCGACACCATTCGTCACTTCTGGACGATCCTCGACCACCCCAGCGACGCTTCTGGCGACGCGCGGGCCTACCGGTGGCAACTTGTCGATACTGCTCCGTAAATCCAAGCCATCAGAATCAAGGTAAGTGTTCGCTGTATGCTTTAGATCCTGATGTCGCATGAATCGCTGGGCGTGTCGGATTGGGACATCTGCCTCTTGCATCGTCTGATTGAATGCATGGCGTAGTGAGTACAGACATGCTGACTCTCCATGAGCATTGAGCTTTGGAATCCCTGCACGCTCCAAATCTTTATCAAGCGTGTGTGTTCCAAGCCACTGTTTGAACACTGCCTCATCCGGCTTCGCTTCAGCTGGCTTGAACTCTCTCAACGCTTCTGCTAACCAGTGCGGAATGGGATTCCGCTCTGGCTTCGTGTTCTTTGTTTCGCCCTTCCGGTAGGTAATCGTTGGGTCTTTAGAATCTAAACCGACATCCGACCATCTGAAAGCCTTCATTTCACTCTCACGCGCCCCAGTGGCAAAGGAGAGCATGTAGATCATCCGCCGATTCGGACATGGGCAGCATTCAATGAGTCTGCCGATCTCATCAATCGAGATTGGCCTCCGAGGCCTTGTTTCATTTCCTTCTACACGAGCAGGCCTGACAAACTTGAATGGATTCGTTTCCATCCACCCATTCCCAATGAGCCAGTTTGAGAATGCGCTTGCGGTATTCAAATGGTGGTTCTTGGACTTGGGAGAGAGATGAACATCTCGCCGCCATGATTCGTAATCAGGGGCAGACAGGTCTGCAATCTTGCTCCAGCCGCACTCATCACACAAACGACGAAGCATCGGGCTGATCTTCCGTATGGTCTCAGGCTTAAGCTCACGCGATACCATGTTGGCTACATACTCCTCGATGTACTCAGCAAGTGGCTTACATGCGATTTGGAGTTGATCATCCGATGGCTTCATACCGGTACGAATCGCGTATTGATGATCGATGATCTCCCGAAGCCTTTGCTCGGCGAATCGCTTCTCTCGAATCTCGAGTTTGACCTTCTTCACCTGTGATTCATCAGGGAATCTGTAGTATCCGAAGTAGTTGCCGTACGGCTTGCCGTTGCGTTTGTTCCTCTTGACATAGCCGACCTCTGTATGCGGGCTTAGTGAACTCATGATTCACCCCGCGTGGCTTGTTCAACCAGTATTGGAATGATTGATTCGCGATAAACCCGTCTTGGCCCGTTGTACTCCGGAGGTGGCATCAGCCCCTTCTTGATACGCCGCTCCATCGTGCGGACACTCATGCTCAGTAGCTTGGCGACTTCTTTGATGGTGATTAATCGTTCTCCTGTATTCATGATGCTACTTCTTGCCTTTCTTGTTAATGTTCTTCGTGTAGTTTCGATATCGCTTGCCTGCAGCGATGACATCCGACCCACTCTCTTCGATCTTGGCGAGCTGCTCATCCGTCAGCACATCGCCGAGTGCTTTGGAGAGTGAATTTAGAATTTTGGGATTCTCGATCAGGATCGCTGTAATCCTGCCTTGGATACCGACCCCAATCGTTTCGAGTACCTTCTCTTCGTCCTCTATGCCATTCGCAAGCATCCGGTCGATTGTGGCTGATCGTGATTCGTTCCGGAACTCGGCGACGCGGTCGATGCGTTCGATGAGCGCGGAGTCCAATGTGGTCGTGATGCGGTCTCTGCCGGGCATAAATGCATAATGATGCATACCTTTGCCGCTGTCAAGACCAACCGCCCACTAAGCTAAACATTTCTGGATTTGTCGTCGTTTGTCGAAGTTTGTCACGAGTGTCGATAATGCGAAGTCTGACTGCTTTGATCTTTCAATCTGATGTGACTTCCAGTATCATTGATGTTTATATTCTTGAGATTGATCACATGATGCACAAATACCCACAGTCAATGCTGACACTGCTTTCGGCAATCGTACTGAATTTCATCCCAGCCACGGTGTTGCAAGCACACGCTGATGGGGTGGTCTGCCGAGAACGGGATTACCTCGGATCCTACGATTCGCCAGGCTCAGCTCGTGCTGTCACTGTTGTCGGCACCACCGCCTATGTCGCTGATTCCAATTCAGGTCTCCTGATCTTAGATATCAATGAACCTACAACTCCCGTATTTATAGGATCCTACGATACTCCGAATACTGCTCATGATGTCACCGTTGTCGGCACGACGGCCTATGTTGCCGATGGCACTTCAGGCCTTCAGATCATCGATGTCAGTGATCCATCAGCCCCCGTATTCCTTGGGAACTACAACACACCGAGCGCTGCGTATGCCATAACTGTTGTCGGCACCAACGCATATATAGCTGATTTCTTTTCCGGTCTCCAGATCATTGATGTAACCGACCCGACAGCGCCCGAATTCCTCGGGGTTTACGACACGCCGGACCGTGCAAATGGCGTCGCCGTTGTAAATACCACCGCCTATATTTCTGATCTCGAATCAGGCATCCAGATCATCGATGTCAGTGATCCCACAGCTCCCTCATTCCTAGGGGCTTACGGTACGCCGGAAAATGCTCTTGATATCTCTGTTGTCGGCACCACCGCCTTTGTGGCTGATCATAGTTCCGGCCTCCAGATCATTGATGTCAGCGATCCATCAGCCCCTGTATTCCTCGGATCTTACGACACGCCATATGCTGCGTTAGGTGTCACCCTTGTGGATACCACTGCCTATGTTGCCGACGGCAGTTCTGGCCTGCATATCTTCGATGTCAGTGATCCCACAGCCCCCGGATTCCTCGGGAATTACAACACACCTGACTCTGCTCGTAATATCTTCGTTGTTGGCACCACCGCTTACGTTGCCGATGAGGAATCAGGTCTCCAGATCATCGATGTCAGCGATATACCAGATCCCGCACTCTTAGGATCCTTCGACACTCCGAACACTGCCCATGGCGTTGCCGTTGTCGGTACCACCGCCTATGTTGCTGATAGCTATTCTGGTCTTCAGATCATCGATGTCAGTGATCCATCCGCTCCCGAGTTCTTCGGGGTCTATGAAACGCCGGATCGTGCGAATGCTATCGCCGTTGTCGGCACGACAGCATATGTGGCCGCTCATAGTTCGGGCCTCCAGATAATCGATGTCAGCGATCCATCCGCTCCCCAGTTCCTCGGATCTTACGACACGCCAGATCGTGCTCGTGATATCACCGTCGTGGGCACCACTGCTTATGTTGCTGATGAGCTTTCAGGTCTCCAGATCATCGATGTTACCGACCCGACATCACCCTCTTTACTCGGGGTCTACGACACACTTGATCGTACTTACGGTGTTACCGTAGTCGGCACTACCGCGTATGTTGCAAATGACTATCTTGATCTCCAGATCATTGATGTCAGCGATCCAACAGCTCCCGAACTCCTTGGGGTCTACGACACGCCAGAATCTGTGTTTGATTCTGCGTTTAATGTCGCCGTTGTGAACAATACCGCCTATCTTGCTGCTTCGGATTTAGGCCTGCACATCATCGATGTCACTGATCCATCCACTCCAGAGTACCTCGGATCCTACGACACGCCAGACTCTGCTTATGATGTCGCTGTTGTGGGCACCACCGCCTATGTTGCTGATCCCACTTCAGGTCTTCAGATCATTAATGTCAGCGATCCATCAAACCCCACATTCCTCGGGACCTACGACACATGGTACTATGCTAGTGGCGTCACCGTTGTCGGCACCACCGCCTATGTTGCCTGGTCCAGCTCAGGTCTCCAAATCATCGATGTCAGCGATTGCCCTGATACTTGTACCGCTGATCTCATCAGCGATGGCACCCTGAACTTCCTCGATGTGTCAGCCTTCTTGGGAGCTTTCGGGAACAATGACTCCACTGCTGATTTCAATCAAGATGGCAGCTTCAACTTCCTTGATGTCTCAGCGTTCCTCGCCTCGTATGGAGCTGGATGCCCATAACAGTTCGTTTTCTTATCAGCATCTCCCACTCGGTGCTGTTTTGAAGGTGCCATAGAAATACACGGCAGTTCGCCGGTTTCTGTTTCACTCTTTTGACGCATTCCATTAGAATCGACATTCATATGCATTAAAAAGTACCAGTTGCTATTTCGAGAGTAGACCACATCATGAGTAACGCTCCAACATCAATGCTTGCGCCCATCGTGGTATTGACCCTTGCCCTGCTTTCAATCATGATTTCACAAGCACAAGCCGATGGGGTGGTGTGCCGAAATCCAGACTACCTTGGTTCGTATGACACGCCTGACATTGTTTGGGATGTAGATGTTGTGGGGAACACCGTATATATCGCTAATAACGACTTTGGTCTCCAAATCATCGACGCCAGCGATCCCTCAGCACCAGTATTGCTTGGATCATACAACACTCCTCGAAGGGCTCGTGCCGTCACTGTTGTGGGCACCACCGCATATGTCGCAAATGACACCTCAGGCCTCCTAATCATTGATGTCAGCGATCCGGCTACACCAGAAATAATCGGATCATACGACACAGCTGGCATTGCTTACAACCTCACCATTGTCGGTACCACCGCCTATGTCGCTGATTATACTTCGGGTCTCCAGATCATTGATGTCAGCGATCCAACAGCACCAGCATTACTCGGTACTTACGACACGCCTGGATTAGCTCGCGATATTACCGTTGTGGGCACCATTGCCTATGTCGCTGATCGGAGTTCAGATCTCCTGATCATCGATGTCAGTGATCCGAGTTTGCCCGCATTCCTCGGTTCGTATGAGACCCCTAGTCGGACATTCGGCGTCAGCGTCGTGGGCAACATAGCCTATGTCGCTGGTTACGAATCAGGTCTTCAAATCCTCGATGTCAGCGACCCCAAAGCACCCGCATTACTAGGCTCTTACGACACGCCCGGTTTAGCTTTCGATGTGACTCTTGTGGGCACCACTGTCTATCTCGCTGACGGCGTCTCAGGTATTCAAGTCTTCGAAGTCAGCGATCCGACTGCACCTGCATTCCTCGGGTCGTATGAAACACCTGATGACGCTAATAATATCACGGTCTTAGGCACCACCGCCTATGTTGCAGCCAGTTTTTCAGGTCTCCGAATCATCGATGTCAGTGATCCAAAATCGCCCCCTTTGCTCGGAGCGTATAACACACCTGACCGGGCTTGGGGCGTCGCCATCGTGGACACCACTGCTTATGTTGCTGATTATGAGTCTGGCCTCCAGATCCTTGATATTGCAAATCCGGCTGGGCCTGTATTCCTCGGATCGTACGACACAATTGGGCTTGCTCGCGATGTCGCCGTTGTGGGGACTACTGCTTATGTTGCTGATATCGACTCAGGCCTTCAAATCATTGATGTCAGTGATCCGACAGCACCCACCTTGCTTGGAGCAATCGACACCCCATTCGCAGCTCGTGCCGTCATGGTTGTGGGCACCACCGCATATGTCGCCGACGGTACTACAGGCCTTCTGGTCTTCGATGTGAGCGATCCGACTACACCAGCATTCCTAGGATCATACGACACGCCTGGCGACGCACGTGATGTCACCGTTGTGGGCACCACCGCCTTTGTTGCTGATTACTCATTATCAGGTCTTCAAATTCTCGATGTTAGCGATCCGGCAGAACCCACGTTCCTCGGATCGTACGACACACCTGGTCGCGCTTTTGGCGTCAGCGTTGTTGGCACTACTGCATATGTCGCCGACCATGATTCAGGCCTTCAGATTATTGATGTCAGCGATCCGGCTGCACCCGCATTCATCGGGTCGTACGACACCCCCCACATAGCTCAAAATGTCATGATTGTGGGCACTATGGCCTATGTCGCCGATGTTGATTCAGGGCTGCAAATCATCGATATCAGCGACCCGACCACACCAGTGCACCTCGGATCATACAACACGCAAGGCGACGCACGCAATGTCATAGTGGTAGGCACCACCGCCTATGTTGCTGATGACGAGAGAGGCCTCCAGATCATCGATGTCGGCGACTGCCCTGATTCATGCACCGCTGATCTCAACGACGATGGCACCCTGAACTTCCTCGATGTGTCAGCTTTCTTGGAAGCGTTCGGGAACAGTGAATCCGCTGCTGATTTCAATGAAGATGGCAGCTTCAACTTCCTCGATGTTTCAGCATTCCTTGCTGCGTTCGGAGCCGGTTGCCCATAACTGTTTTCGCTGTTCTATTCGCATCTACCACCGCAGGCACAACCGTTGTTGCTGGATCAAGTTCTTCAATCAGTTGTTCGAAGAGTTCATGTGGCGTGATCCCAAGAATGTTTGCCAGCTGCAGGAGTCGTGGTCCTACTGATGTTCTGAACCAACCAAACCAAATCACAAGACTTGACTCTTTCTTGATCGGCTTGGTTTCCAATGGATGGGCCTGCCCGATATAGGACTCCCACCAATCTACCAGAGGCCTTCTCTGCAGTTCTGTCCGTCCGTTTTTGACGCGAAAGCCGAACGCACCGATCACATACCGCCAGAGGGCTGCGGGCAACCGTTCTCCTGCATCCAAGAGTGTCAAGCAGACCTCAGCAGCCCGATCATCCTTGAATTCGACTTCAAGCCTTTCCCATTGACCAGCAGGCAGAGATTTGGTCTGGAGCCCCTTGTCGTAGACCCGAACGCATTTCGAGGATTCGCGCTTACCGAGTTTGAGCAGGTATCGCAGGGGCGTGCCGTCGGCTTTGAACTCAGAGTCATCTGCGTATGAGCGAATCTTGCATAGCTCACCAGCTTTGCACGATGCGAGGGCGTGCTGGTGCAAGCCGAGATCCATACCCATATGATCCACAGCCAGGTCGATGCGAGTGCAATGGAACCCATTCATCATGATTTTGGTGGTCAGGTCCATCATGTCGTCAACGGACATCATGGAGAGTCTACTGCCCTGAAGATCGACCATCACGATTTTTGAGCCATGCCCCTCGCTAAACAGTACCCCCGGATGCCAGACGGTCCCTTGCTGAAAGTACATAGCACCCTTGTTGTGACTCGTTGCGGCACCGAACCACTGTAGCAAAAGTCGATACACCTCTTTCGCTTGTATCTCTGGCCCCACCAATCGAATCCAATCGGGTCTGCATGACATACCCGGCTCTGGGACTTGATCAAGGGGGTTTTGGGTTTCTATCCCCGGTGTTACAGTACGGGGTTGGATAACCGGATATGGCTGAGGGGAGGTCATGACCGCACCTCCCCGCTGTCACCGTCAGGGGCGGCTCCGCCGCGTCCTGCCGGTGGACGAGCGGTTACGGTGCTATCGACGAGCGACTCATCAGCACCGCTGCCAAGCTCGCATTGTACGCCCTGTCGGGCATTGCTCCGCTCGTCAACGGTGCAGCTGAGTCTCGTTGTTGGTTCAACAACCCCATCGCTAAGGGACGCGGCTTCAATATCTGCAATCAGCAGTATCGCTTCATGCTGTCTTGTTGACAGACCAGGCCAACGCTCGACAAGCTCCGACAACGAATGACGCAAGCCAGCGACGCTTCCAGCGATGCACGAAGCCCCTGCCGTACCCGAAACGCTCGATATTTGGGGGTTCGATTCCCCCCGGCTCCATTCAACTCTGATTCTTCAGGCACATTCGTTTCAGGTTAAAACTACTGACCTAAGTCGAACTCGATTCTTCGGCTCAATGTTGTCGAGATCGGTGGGAAAGTCATCTCGAATCGTGAGCCGTTGAACTCTTCGATCTGATAGCCAGTCCGATCAGAAACAAACTCCATCAACCGTTGGTACCAAGGGAGATGTGCTGTTGCTGCACCATCGATTCCCCTTGGGAGGTCGTATCCGCTTTCGGAAATCGCCATGGACTGTGCATCAAAGTTTTCGACACGGTTATCGTGGGGGTATGTCATCCGATCCAGCAGGTGGGTAACGACCTTTCCCTTGTGCTTAATGGAATCGTGCACAAAGTAATCGAAGATCACTCGCTCGACCGGGGTTTGCAGCAGCACCATGAATCCAGCTGTTTCGTGTTCCGTGCTTGTGCCCTGCGCGTAAATGGAGCGGAGATAGCTCCCAAACACACAGGTTGTGAGTCCGCGATTCCCGACAGGCCCTGCCGCGAGCTCAAACACTTTGTAATCGCCTTGCATCCGCACTTCAATCTTGGGATCTTGCGGCTCGCAAAACTCTCGCATGAGTTGAAGGTCACCCTCCTCGTATCCGGTTGGATCAAGTGGGTCTTTGAGAATCGGCAGCGTTTTGCCTTCTTTATCATGCACCGCTTCATAACTCAATGGCCATGAGCGAGAGCTGAACTGACGGAAACCAAGATACCCAGTCACATGCGCAGCATCCAGCATTCCTGGTTCGGTTCGTGAAGGACACAGAAATACCGAGACAAATCGTGTTTGCGCTTGCACGCCCCAAACTGAGCACGCACCTTCAAAGAGCGTCCGCCGTGCGCGTTCACGATCTTGTGATGCGACATTCTCACCAGTATTGGCAAGAAGCATCCCGAGCGTCTTTCTTCCACCTGAACAAGACGCGACACTTTCCTCGAAGCTTTCGGTCGCGGCGTGCGCCTTGGCGATTAATGACGGCTGTACCCCCCGCTGCTCACAGACGCTGATGAACCGCTCCATGCTCTGTTTCCCAGGAACATCGTGAGCGACATCAGTTCCATCAATCGAACGAGCAACTCGGGAGAGTTTCCAAGCGAGTCCTCGATTGAGTCCAAGATCGCGTGCAAGCTCCCTGGTCTTTGTGGGATCCACTCCCGTTGCACCAAACAACTCCAAAACAGAAGATCGCAAGACCTGGAACGAGGCCATTACATCACGGATGGATGCTGATTCATGTGCAGGGAGAGCTGTTCTCTGCTTCGGGACATGGACAACTGGCGGATCATTCATTGTGTGATTAGCGTAGGCGATTCAACACCTTGACACAAGAGAAAATGACACAAAAAATGTCAAGATTGACACTTGACAGTGGGTCCGAATCTGTGTATCTTCCAAACTGACTGCAGATCTACGGCCTTGTTGGCCACTCAAAAAAGACCTCAATAAGGAGAGAATCATGAACACAGGAACACAAATTGCGACTTTGCTCGCACTCACACTCACCGCTGTATCAGCCGCTGCTGATGTCACCGTCAGTCAGGGTTCATCAGCATCCACTTACTCAACCACACTCAACTTTGATGAAGCCGGCGGACCAACCGGTGTCGTTTCTCCAAGCTCATGGGCCGGCATCGGACTCGCGGATATCCAATCCGGGACAGGCTCAGGTGCGGTTGCGGATGTATCAGGGATCTATCCATGGGTGAACTCAGGCAATGCGTTTGAAGGCGCGTTCGGAGTCTTCATGACATTCGATACCGACCTGACCGACTTCAGCGCTCAGGTATGGGATCCATCAGGACCCGGCTCATTCATTGGAGGCGGCATGATTGCTGTTGCTTTCCATGACGGTATTGAAGTGGGCAGCTTCTTCTCCGATGCGGGTCCAGCTTGGGGTGGATTGGGTGACGAATGGTGGAGCATCTCCGGAACTGACGGCGATGTGTTCAACGAAGTCCGAATCCTTGGGTTCGGTTTCTCGCCCACCACCTACATCGACAATGTTTCATGGAATGCTGTGCCAACACCAAGCAGTGTTGCACTTCTTAGCTTTGCAGGAGTAGCAGCTTCACGCCGCCGGCGCTAATCAACGCCTATTCCTTCAGATTTAACCCATGTACTACAACATGGGGTTGCGTTACCGAAAGGTTTCGCAGCCCCTTTCGATGAACAAACACACCGATCGACCAAGGAGATTTCCAATGACTTCCAAGAAAAAAACTTCTGCATGTGTACTGATGTGCGCAGCGTGTTCAGCCGCGACAGCACAAGATTCAGCAACCTTTCAATACATCGTTGAGCCGTTCAATAAATACCCTGCGGTCTCTGCCAATGACATGTCGCCCGATGGCCGTTGGGTCGTAGGCAGCTTGGATACAAACGCTGATGGACTTGGTGATACTGGGTATAGATGGGACCGATTGAATGACGAGTTTACGCTGATTCCTACTGAAATCATCGGGACCGGCGACGATCCGATTTCAGCAGTCTCTGATGATGGCCAAGTCATCTTGGGGAGCATCGCTGGCGGCGTTGATGGCGTAGAAGCAACAGCAGGAATCTGGACAGAAGCAGATGGATGGGTGAGCTTGGGATACCTCCCAAACGCCGGCAGTTGTCCAAGCCGAAGCAACGGCTACGAGCTCAGCGGCGACGGGACAACCGCCGTCGGGCTTTCGTGGGACGGATGCTCCGGACGCGGCTTTGTCTGGACTGAAGAAACCGGGATGCTCGAACTCGAGCCTATGGCGAACGGCGGGAATCGCGCATCTGTAGTTTCATCAGACGGCTCAGTGATCGCAGGGTTCTCGCAGGGGTTTACCCGCACCCCCACAATGTGGAACGGGTTTACCCTTGACGGCGAGCTTCTCGACCCCACCTTGGTCACTGGAGGAGAGTTTCAAGGGATCAGCGATGATGGCACCATCCTTCTTGGATCGTGGTGGATGGGTGGAACTTCTGAAGAAGCAGGGAAGATCGTCAATGGCGTCCAATCGAAAATCGGTGCAGGCGCTTTGCTCCCAGGATGGTCCGGGATACCCCTCGATATCGCGGACAACGGGACAATCGTAGGATTTGACTTCCTTCTCGGAAACCGCCGATCTTGGATCCAACCGTTCGGCAAAGGCGATCTTCAACTCACAGTAGATTTCATTCGTGATCTAGGAGCGGATGTGGTCCCAGGCACCAGACTTGAAGTCCTACAAGCAATCTCAACAGATGGAAAATCCATCATCGGCCACTCTATCGGGAGCCCGGCGTTCTTGATCACGCTCGACTACCCATGCCAAGCGGATCTCACAAATGATGACTCGCTGAACTTCCTCGATGTATCTGCGTTCCTGACAGCATTTGGAAACCAAGATCCGATTGCGGACTTTGAAGCCGATGGATCATTCAACTTCCTTGATGTCTCCGCGTTCCTTGCGGCATTCGGTGCTGGGTGTCCATAACGCAAGAGCTTAAATACAACTGCTTTTCAATCAATCGTTCCTACGCAAGAACCAGGTGTCTCGGCATCTGGTTTTTTATTCGAATCAAGTACAAACTTATCCTCTAAAGAATTCAAATGAGCAATCTCATCGCTGCAACGCCGTTGGACTTGGGTAGTATGATCTTGAACGGGTCCGTCGTGGTCTCGGTAGCAAGGTGGAACCGGCATGACTGGCAGGAAATTGAGCGTGTGGATGGCGGTAATCGCAGGATCTGTGGTTGCGCTGCCACTTTCCGGATGCCGATCTCCGGAGTCGTACAGGGTCGAAGCGGACGATGCAGCGTCCCGGATCCTTGATGAATCATGGAAAGCGTCGATGGGGCGAGATAGCGATGGATTCACCATCGAGCCGGCGAGCGAATCGCTCCGCAAGCGTTTATTGCTTGACCAAAAACTCCCTATGCGGGTCCCTGCCAGCGCATCTTCATTTGACGATCCCAAAATCCAGCAATGGCCAGACGATGCGTATACCAATCGTCAAGAGCACTCAGATGAAGGCAGCGAAGAGCCCCCTCTACTCCAAATCTTCACGCTTGAAGATGCGCTCCAGATCGCTGCGAGCAACAGCCGGTCATATCAATCTCAAAAAGAATCCGTCTACCAATCCGCACTTGGGCTCGATCTGGAGGCAAACAACTTCCGGAACACTTGGCAGGGGATGGCTGACACAATCTTGAGTTCGAACATCGGTGCGACATCCGAAACCAACGGCATCCTTCATCAGGACTCCCTGAGTGTCTCGCGCCGATTTAAGAACGGTGCGCAGTTTACAGGATTGCTCGCTGTAGACCTTGCGAAAATGCTCAACGGAACAAACGAGGGCTCGACGGGGCTCCGGCTCGAATCCAGTTTGTCGATTCCGCTCCTGCGTGGTTCGAGCCGATTTGTGGTGACCGAGCCGCTGACGCAAGCTGAGCGAGATGTTGTCTATGCGATTTATACCTTCGAGCGCTTTAAACGGAGCTTCGCAGTACAGATCGCGAGCGATTACCTCTCCGTCCTCCAACAACTCGATCGTGTTCGGAACGCGGCTGAAAACTACAAACGCGTTGCGTCTTCTACACGCAGAGCACGCAGACTCGCGGATGCCGGACGATTACCCGAAATCCAAGTGGATCAGTCGGTACAGGACGAACTCCGCGCACGCAACTCGTGGATCAGCGCGATCCAGAGTTCAGAGCAGCGGCTCGATCAGTTCAAAATCTCGCTCGGTCTACCAACCGATGCACAGATCCAGCTCGATCCCAATGAGTTCGATCGCTTGCTGAGTTCCGAGCGATACGCGCCGTATCTCAACCCAAAGGAATCCAGCGAAGAGACTGAAGTGCTCGCAGCGGATGAACATGTTGAGCTGATCCCCCCCTCGATGGAGGACGCGGGACCGATGGAGCTTGAAGAAGATGACGCGATCCTGATTGCGTTGATGAATCGGCTCGATCTCCGCGTCGCGGTTGGTGCGATTGCCGACGCTCAGCGCGGGGTCGCGATCGCAGCGGACAACCTCCGCGCTGATGTCACCCTCCTCGGGTCCGCATCACTCGGAGAGAGCCGATCCATTTCTTCTGCGAACCTCGACGACGCACAGATCCGGACGGATCGAGGGTTCTACTCGTTGCTGCTCGGGATCGACCTCCCATTTGAACGCACAGCAGAGCGAAACAGCTACAGAAACACACTGATCGCGTATGAACGCACAGTCCGTGATCTCCAAGAAGCGGAAGACAATGTGAAGTTTGATGTTCGCAATGTGCTCCGCTCGCTCTTGGAAGCACGCGAGACCATCCGGATTCAAGCGGAGGCGGTCCGCGTTGCTCAGCGCCGTGTGGATTCAACCGATCTCTTTCTCCAAGCTGGACGCGCCGAGATCCGCGACTTGCTTGAAGCACAAAACTCGCTGAACTCCGCACAAGATGCGCTGACGAGTGCGGTTGTCAACTACAGGATCGGGGAGCTCCGTTTGCAGCGGGACCTCGGTGTTTTGGAAGTTCAGAACAACGGGCTCTGGGTCGAGTTCGATCCAGACGCGTACAACATCGACGAACTCCGTGAGCAACTGCAATACGCAATGTCAGGCGGCTTCGATGCCGCGACCAATATCACCAGTTCTGGATTCCAAGCACCCAATCCTGATCGGATGCCGATCCAGAACAGCGTCACCATTACTCCTGAAGACGAAATCTCTGGAGATCAGGTCTTACAGAACTGAGGAACACCATGAACCGAGCTCTCAAGAACGCGATCATACTCATCATCGCCCTCGTGCTGATCGGTGGCGTTGCATCTGCCGTGATGCTGAGCGGATCTGATGGGTCCAGCCGTCCCAACGATGCGGTGATGTACACCGTCGAGCGTGGTCCATTAACCATCAATCTGACCGAAACGGGGACAATCAAATCTCGTGATCAGCACATCGTCAAGAGTCAGGTTGAGGGACGCACCTCGATTATCTATGTGATAGATGAGGGCGCGGTGGTTAAGAAGGGCGACCTGCTGATCGAGCTTGATTCGAGCTCGCTCCAAGATCGTCTCGTTGATCAGCAGATCCAGGTCGAGAACACGGAAGCAAACTATGTCTCCTCTCAAGAAAACCTGGAGGTGACACGGATCCAGAACCAGAGCAATATTGCGAGCGCGGAGCTTGCCAACCAGTTTGCGATCGAGGACAAAGAAAAATACTTGAATGGTGAGTGGCCAAAGCTGCTGATGAAAGCGGAAGCGGATGTGACTCTCGCGGATGAAGATTTCCGTCGAGCGACAGACGAGTTTGTGTGGTCACAGAAGCTCTACAACGAGAAGTACCTTTCCGAGACTGAGTTCCGTGCTGATGAACTTTCGAAGAAGCGCGCGGAGCTCCAGCTTGCGCTCGCTCGCGAAGATCTGAAACTGCTCAAAGAGTTTACTCACATCCGCAAACTTACCGAACTCGATTCGGAGATCACCCAAAAAGAACTGGCGCTCGAACGCGTAAAGCGTGAATCGTCGAGCAATCTCGTGCAAGCGGAAGCTAGGCAGCGTGCCAACGGCGCGGAGCGTACAAGACAGAAACTGCGGCTCGAGAAAATCGAAGACCAGATCGCAAAGACCAAAATGTACGCTCCTGCTGATGGGATGGTGGTCTACGCCACAAGTTCCCAGTTCAGCTGGCGCGGCGACACAGAACCGCTCGATGAAGGACAGGAAGTTTACGAACGCCAAGAACTGATCCACCTCCCCACTGCTGATTCAATGATGGTGTCGATCCAGATTCACGAAACCGCACTGGGAAAAGTGCAGCTCAACCAAGTCGCACAGATCACCATCGACGCACTCCCAGGCCAATCCTTCACAGGCCGGGTCACCAAAATCGCGCCGCTCCCAGACGCAACTTCGGTATTCATGAACCCCGATCTGAAGGTCTATGACACCCAGATCATGATCGACGGCGTCCACCCATCACTCCGCACAGGGATGAGCTGCAAAGCGAGCATCAACATCGAAGAATACGACAACGCGATCTCGGTCCCGATCCAAGCGGTTGTCGGACAGAATAACAAGTCTGTTGTGTATGTTTCGAACGGGAATCAGACCACAGCAAAGGAAGTGAAAACCGGACTCGACAACAACACAGTCGTTCACATCGTCAGCGGCTTGGACGAAGGCGACCGTGTCCTCCTCACCCCACCACTGAGCGAAGAGCAATCTCCGGCCAAAGCAGCAAACGCAAAGAGCGAAGAGCCTGCTGAAGGCAAGACCACTCCCGTTGCTGAGCAGAAACGACCATCCACCCCGTCTGCTGGTAAACAAGGGCGTGGCCAAAGGAAATCGCCTTGAGTCGACGGCAGCCGCATCAACCTGGATCCATGAGCTCACAGTCCAATCGGGTCATCGAACTCGAAGGTGTCTGGAAGACCTATCGCATGGGTGACCAGGATGTCCACGCGCTCGCGGGAGTCGATCTCACGATTGAACGCGGAAGCTTCTGGGCTATCTCCGGCTCCAGTGGTTCAGGCAAGAGCACGATGCTCAACCTGCTCGGTTGTTTGGATCGTCCAACAAAGGGCTGCTATTCGCTCGAAGGACAGGACATCTCTAAAACCAGCGACGACGAACTCTCGGATCTTCGTCTGCAGCATCTTGGATTTGTCTTTCAGAACTTCAACCTGATCCCGCAGCTCACTGTCCAGGAGAATATTGAACTCCCGTTGTTTTACCAAGGTGTCGATGCGAGCGAAGCCGCGGAACGCGCAATCGCGATCGCGGATCGGGTCGGTCTCTCCGAACGGCTCGGCCACCGACCGACCGAACTCTCTGGTGGTCAGCAACAACGCGTCGCGATCGCTCGCGCTCTGTCCAACAACCCATCGGTACTCCTCGCGGACGAACCAACAGGAAACCTCGACACCGCGACAGGCGACGCGATCATGGAACTGCTCACAGAACTCCACGACCAGGGCAAGACAATCATCATGGTCACGCACGAACCTGAAATCGCGGCGTACGCGCAGGTCCAGCTCGTGATGCGAGATGGCAAAGTCGAATCACTCACCCAGAGTACACCGATCAGAAAAGAGCCGATCAGCAACTCGAACGAGGCGCTCGCATGATCTCCTCACGATTTATCCGAAACATCCAGCTCGGGATCAAGACCCTTCTCCTCCACAAGATGCGGTCGATCCTTACGATGTTGGGGATGGTCTTCGGCGTTGGCGCGGTCATCGCGATGCTCGCGGTGGGCGAGGGCGCTTCCAAAGAAGCGATCGATCAGATCAGCCGGCTTGGTAGCCAGAACATCATTATCAACTCACAAGAACCTATCGAACAAGCGGCTTCAGGCTCGAACCGAATCCGCATGAACATCTACGGATTGCTCTACGACGACATGGCAAGGATCGAGAGCAGCTTCTCGACCGTGGTCCGCACAGTCCCAGCGAAGCTGATCCGTGGCGAGGGTCGAATAGGATCACGCACCGCTGAACTTCGTTTGGTGGGAACAACCCCTGATTGGTTTGAGCTAGTTTCCAGAGAACTTCTTGCTGGTCGGGTCATTCTTGAGCGGGATTTGGAACAATCGGCAAATGTGGTTGTGCTGACAGAGCACGGCGCCCGCAAGCTCCTCGCGGGACGGACAGCCGTGGGATCTCAGGTACGGATCAACAAAGGGATTTACAAAGTCATCGGGATCATCAAATCCGAGAGCACGCAGTCCGGAACCATGCAGACACCGGATCAACAGATCGACGCGTACATCCCGCTCAAAGTCGCAAAGGAACGATTCGGGGACATCACTGTCACACGCGGCAACGGTTCAAACTCTCGCGAGATGATCGAACTCCACCAGCTGATTGTGCAAGTGGATGACATCGCGAATGTTGAAGCGACCGCTGCGGGAATCGAACGGGTGCTCTCGATGTACCACCCCAAAGGCGATTACCGCACCAGCGTCCCGCTCGCGCTCTTGAGACAAGCGGAAGCAACGCAGCGGACATTCAACATCGTGCTCGGATCAATCGCTGGGATCTCCCTGTTGATTGGTGGCATCGGGATCATGAACATCATGCTCGCATCGGTCACCGAACGCACACGAGAGATCGGGATTCGGCGCGCAATCGGTGCTCGCCGAAACCAGATCATTGGCCAGTTCCTCATTGAGACTGTTGTGCTCTCTGTGACAGGAGGGTTCATCGGGATCGGGATCGGGTTGTTGATCCCTTGGCTGATTACCGTTGTCGCGGACATGCCGACAGTTGTCACGATGTGGAGCGTCCTCCTCTCAGTAGCAATCAGTATCGGGATCGGAGTGATCTTCGGGATGTATCCCGCGATGAGAGCAGCGAACCTCGATCCGATCGTCGCGCTCCGACACGAATAACAGACCTCCCATTTCACTTTCTTCACGCGCTCCGGGTCTGCAATCGACGATAGTGATATTGATCCCAACCAGCTTCCTTTACTCAAGCCCTGCATGGTGGTATCTTCATGGCTATGGATTCGGATGTATCACTTCAACCACCGGAGATCGGCGAGCATGTCCCGCCGGAGATGGCGTTTGAATGGGCACGCGAATCTGTCCGCGAGAAGGATTGGTCGATGGCGGCTCGCAGGTGGGCGATGCTCCGCAAGGTGTATCCCGACGAACCGACCACCTGGTTCCAAGCGGTGCACGCACACCTTGAAGCGGGCGAGCTCGACGCTGCGGAATCGCTGCTCGCGCTGGCCCGGGATCGGTTCCCGAATCAGCCGTACGCAAAGATTCAACCTGCGCACCTCGCGATGAAACGCGAGCAGTGGGATCATGCCAAAGCGATCCTCGAACAACTCCGCGTTGAATGCCCGCTCAATCCGCACACCTGGACGAGTTTGGCAGCGCTCTCAGCTCATGAAGGTGACTTTGAAGCGGAATCGCGGTATCTCTGGAAAGCCGCGGAATGCACCCCAAACCAGCCGGGGTTCTATATCCAGTTTGCTGAATCCGCGATGAACGCGGAGCACTATGAAGAAGCGGGAAAGCGTTGGGCAATCCTCCGCGAGCGATTCCCCGAACTCCCGATCGGATATCGCAGGGGCGCCGCGGCGGCTCGAGCAACTGGAGATTATGATGCCGCAAGGCACCTGCTGCTCACGCATCAATATGGAGACGCGTTTGTCGAGGAACTTGCTGATCAGGACTTTCCCAATGTTTCCGATACGCGATCCCCGCTCAACAAACTGCTCGGACTTGTGTGGATCAAAGCGCTGTACAACCTGCGTTCAGAAGTCCGAAGGAACTACCTGAGCTTTACATGGTGGATCATCGAGCCATTGATGTACATGGGGATCTACATGCTCGTGTTCGATGTCCTGCTCACCCGCGGCGGTGAGAACTACTCGATCTTGCTGATGACGGGATTGATTCCTTGGATGTGGACCATGAAATCCATTGGCACAAGCAGCACCAGTATTTTGCAAGGCCAACAGCTGATGCTCCAGACTGGTGTCCAACCGATCTTCTTCCCGCTTGTGATGCTCCTTCAAACCGCACTCAAACAGATCCCGGTCTACATCCTGCTCACAGGCTTTGTCTGGTTGAACGGGAACCCCCCAGGAATGCATTGGTTCGCTTTGGCACCTGTGATTCTCGTCCATGCACTGTTCACTTCAGCCGCATCGCTTGCGATTGCTGCCGCGATTCCGTTCTTCCGAGACCTAACCATTCTGGTTCCGACGGGATTGACGCTGCTGATGTTCTTGTCTGGGATCTTCTACGACTACAGCGTGATTGACGAACGCTGGCACGGTGTTTTCTTACTCAATCCTGTCGCGTATCTCATCATGTGCTACCGCGAGATCTTCATCGACCATACCGTTCCCGATTTGCTTGCGCTGAGCTGGCGCGGTGGGATCTGTGCGGTCATCTGCGGCGTGCTTCTGATGGTCTACAAAAAGCTTCGCTATGTGTATCCAAGGGTGGTGATGGAATGAACACATCAGAACCTCTGATCTCGATGATCGATGTCGGTATCCGATACAAACGCAAGGGTAATGTGTTCAAACGCCCCTCGTACTTCGATGCGCTCAAATCGATCAATCTGGAAATTAAACCCGGCGAATCACTCGGCATTTTGGGCAGAAACGGCGCGGGGAAGTCCACACTCCTCCGAGTTCTCTCAGGTATCCTCCGTCCCGATCGTGGGACCATGATCAACAACGGACACTCCGTTTCGCTCCTCTCTCTCCAAGCGGGATTTGATCCGGTACTCACCGGTCGAGAGAACGCGGTGCTCAGCGGGATGCTCCAAGGACTCTCGCGTAGAGAAGTCACAAGCCGACTCGATGAGATCCACGAATACTCTGAAATCGGTGATTTTTTCGATGAACCGGTCCGCACCTACTCGACAGGGATGGGCACTCGATTGGGATTCTCCATCGCTCGGATCACAAGCCCCGATGTGCTGTTGATCGACGAGGTCCTGAGTGTTGGAGACCAAGAGTTCCGCAAGAAATCCGAGCGAACACTTGCGAAACGCATCCGTTCTGGTCAAGCCGTCGTGCTGGTAACCCACTCACTGGCGCAGTCACAGGTCCTGTGCGATCGGATCGTTCGGATCGAGGATGGTGTGATTCGAGAAGACGAACAATAACCCGATCCATCGCACGAGCAGCATCCCAATAGCTTCAACAACGCCGCTTTCTACGCGGCCCAACCCTGTCAGGCGGGTGTTTGGAGGGGTTTGTGATGACCTCCGGTGCTACGATATTCGAGAGGGAGAGCACACCGAAACCATGTCTGGATCACCTGATCATCCCAGCCCGTCACCCAGTACGCGAATCGAGGCAAACCCGATTCGACCAAGCGCACTTGTTGTGCTCGGGATGCATCGGAGCGGAACCTCAATGCTCTCCCGAATGCTCGGCTTGCTCGGAGGTCAACTCCCCAAACATTCCGCTGGTCCTGCAGCGGATAACCAGACTGGGTTCTGGGAACCAATCAAGATTGTCGAGTCCCACGATCAACTCTTGGACGAAATTGGAATCCGCAACGATACCCCGATGCTCGACCGCATCGGCGGACGCAACATCATCGACCTACTCGAATCTCGAAACACTCGCAAAGAATGGATCGGAACACTGAAGCAGGGCGTCCAAAGCGAGTTTGATCTGGATCGGGACGACCCGATCGTGCTCAAAGATCCACGCATGTGTCGGTTAATGCCTTTGTGGAACCAAGTCTTTGATTCACTTGATCTTCAGCCCGCGATAATCCTGCCGCTGCGTCACCCAATCGAGATCGCTGGATCACTCCGTATGCGGAACGGATACGACACCGGTCGATCGATGTGGCTCTGGCTCGATCATGTCCTCCGCGCGGAGTTCGATACACGCGGAACACCACGAGTATTTGTTGAGTATGCCGCGATGCTCAGCGATTGGCGAACTGTGATGAAAAACGCAGGCGACCAGCTCGGCATCGAGTTCCAAATCGATGCACAAGGCGATGCGGTCGATCGGTTTGTATCACCAGAGTATCGTCACCACAACGCTGACTCCGGAGTCGGTACAGGTGAGTTGCCATCCCTCGTAGCAGAGACCTTTGAAGCACTCAAAGGCATGCCGACAACCGAACCGAGTGCCCACTCTGCCCATCTCGACAATCTCCGCGAACGCTTCGAAGAACTGCGGACACTTTCGGGAGTATGGATAAACAGCGCGGAAGCACACGCCCGACAATCCGATACACTCGCGAACGAGCGCAAGCTCGAGTTGGATCAGTCACGATCTGAATCCCTGAGCGCCCTGTCCCAGCTCCGCGAGCAGACGGCTTCTCAAGTCGCTGCAAAGAACGCGATCGAGACAGAACTCCGTGCGTCGGTTGAGCACGCTCAAGCCCAGCTCACACAAATGCAAGCTTCGGCACAGGAGCAAGCACGAAAGCTTGGACACAGCGAGATGCTGCTCCGCAGGGAGCGGGACACCATCAACTCGCTACATGAAAAAATCGAAGCGGCCAAAGACACAATCAAAGCGCTCGAAGCGCAGCGGCACATTCTCGCACAAGAAACCAAGCAAAAACACGATGCATTCGCGACGGAGCTCAGCACCAAAAACGCGGCACTTGAGAATGCGGAAGTTCATCTCAACGCGCTGCGTCTCCGCCGACAATGGCTCGAACACGAATACACACGCTTGATCGCGTATGTCGAATCCGTCCACACTTCAGGATCATGGCGACTGACCGCACCACTCCGACTGGTCAGCAAATCAATTAAAAAATCCTGTCGATGGGTGATCCGCGCAATCATTCGAGTCATTGAGCGATGCGGGAAGTTTGTCAAGCACCACATCCCGATGTCAAGCGAGACAGAATGGGCACTCGAACGCGCCTTCTATACGACACTCGGACCGCTGATGCGCCACACCGTCGGTTACTCGAACCATCAACAAAAACGCGAGTTCAAAAACTCTGCACAACCCATCCAACCGACTGTCATCTCGCAGAACGAACTCAAGCCCGAATCTGCTCAACCAATCGAGCAAGAGGCGTTCGAGATTGACAGCGTCCCCGAAGCGGTCATCGTGTTCGGTGTCATTGATTGGTTCTTCAGACACCAGAGGCCTCAGCACCTCGCGGAACAACTCGCACTTCGCGGACATCGCGTGTTCTATGTGTCACCCCAGTTTGTCAATACGTCAAATCCGGGATATGAGCATGAACAGATTCCCATCCACGACAACGATACCGGGGCGGATGCACATGCTGTGGTTCATCAGATCCGTTTCCATGTCGCGGGATCCCCTCCGATTTACAACTGCAACTTAGCGAGCGATCAACACGCGCAGATCCTCAATGGATTGCGGAACCTGTTGCTGGACTTTGAGATCGGACAAACTGTCTCGATGGTGCAGCACCCAGCGTGGCAATCGTTTGCCGCCTCGCTTCCCAATGCGCGGATGGTCTACGACTGCATGGATCATCACACTGGATTTGGCGACATCGCTGAGAACATGGAATCACTCGAAGAGAAACTCTTCACTGGGGCGGATCTGACAATCGTAACAAGCAACTGGTTGCGACAGTTCGCAGAACCGAAAGCCCAGCGGATCGCGATGATCCGCAACGCGTGCGACTATGAGCACTTTGCTGCGATCGCGGACCAGAGTGGTGACGATGACCGTCCTGTCATTGGGTACTACGGCGCGGTTGCGGACTGGTTTGATGTTGATCTTGTCCGCAAAGTAGCGCTCGCGTACCCGAAATGCACAGTGCTGATCGTTGGCGCGGACACCTGTGGTGCTCGCGAAGCACTCTCCGATCTTGCGAATGTTGAGATGACAGGTGAAGTCTCGTACACCAAACTCCCTGACCTGGTCAAGCGGATGGATGTGTGCATGATCCCGTTCATCCTCAGCGATCTCATCCTCGCGACCAATCCGGTCAAGGTCTACGAAATGTTCGCGGCTGGGAAACCTGTTGTTTCAACCGACCTCCCAGAACTGCACATCGGTGAACTTGAGGGGCTTGTCTACTGCGCCAAGTCCCACGAAGAGTTTGTCCACATGATCGCGGATGCCCTCGACAATAAGAATGACCACCAACTCCGTGATCAACGCCGAGCGTTCGCGGCTCAGAATCGCTGGTCGGACCGTTCAATCGCGCTCGACAACGAGCTGGCAAATCTCCGGAAGTCGCATGATTCCGATCCGCTCGTCAGTGTGATTGTGGTGACCTGGAACAATCTTGAACTCACAAAGGATGCGGTCAACAGCGTGCTCGCTGATGAGAGCTATCAGAACATCGAACTGGTCATCGTGGACAACGCGAGCAGCGACGAGACACCCGCGTACCTCCAAGACCTCGACGAGCGCGAGGATCGCGTACGCGTTATTCTCAACGACGAGAATACCGGATTCGCAAAGGGCAACAACATCGGACTCAAAGCCGCGAAAGGCGAGTACCTGATCCTGCTCAACAACGACACCATCGTCACCAATGGATGGATTCGTACTTTCGTCAATCACCTCCGGAACAATCCCGACATCGGATTGCTCGGACCGGTGACCAACAACATCGGAAACGAGGCACGCGTCCAGACCAGCTACGACAATAAAGAAGATATCCACCAAGAAGCATTCCGGATTACCCGGTCTCGTGCGGGTGAAGTCTTTGATATGAATGTCGCCGCGTTTTTCTGCTGCATCTTCCCGCGATCGGTGTACGAGAAAGTCGGCTTGCTTGACGAAAACTTTGGCAGAGGGTTCTTCGAGGACGACGACTACTGCCAACGCGTGCGCCAATGCGGATACCGGATCTGCTGCGCGAGCGATGTATTCGTTCATCACCACCTCTCCGCGGGATTCAGCATGGTGGGATCGAGCCAACGACAAGCGTTGTTTGAGGTAAACAAAGCGTACTACGAATCCAAATGGGGCGCTTGGAAACCGCACCAATACCGCACCGATCCGGTCGTGGGAATCGACAACGACACACATATCAAAGCACTCAAGAAAGATACGCCAGGGGAGAACGCGCCGGAGACTCCGCAGCATATCGCAGCGGCCGAACGCTGATCTACACAGATCAAACCGAAGGAACTGATCAAGAATGAACGCAAGCACAGAACAATCCCCAGCACACAAGGGTTCCGTCCCAAACCAGGGCGCCATGAAGGGCGCCTGCCCACTGTTTGTTGTCGGCGCACCTCGATCGGGGACAACCGCCTTTGCGAATCTACTGAATGTACATTCGAGAATCCTGATCTCGAATGAATCGGCAACTGTGCTACAACTCGGAGAAATGATCCGACAAAGCCAGATCGGTGTCTCCGAGGGCTTGATCTTTGGCAAGACCCACAATGAACTCTGGGCCGATGAACTCCAGAGCAGCATGCGCGCATTAACCGAACGCTTCTACGCACGCGTCGCAAACGCGGAAGGCAAGATCGTTTCCCATGATCCAGAAAGCGTTGCGTATTTCGGTGACAAGCACCCTCACCTGAAAGATTGCATCGGTGCACTGGAAACGGCATTCCCTGATGCTCGATACATCCATGTCATCCGCGACCCAAGAGATTCTGCGTTGTCGATCGCATCGATGAGTGACTCCAGTTTCCATGATGCGATTCTCAACTGGAAAGAGTTCGACACGCGATACAACGAACTGCTGCAGGATGTCGATCCCAACCTGGTCTTCCAGGTCCGCTATGAAGAGCTCGTCGAGGATTACGCCGGCTGCATCACAGGCGTCCTGGATTGGCTAGGTCTGGATATTGAATCTGAGATCAACGATCACATCAAGAAGTACGCGGATGTAGATGCGCACACGATTTTCAACACACTCCGGAAACTGAATCCGAGTGGATCCTTGATGAAGAAGGATGGATCTTCCACCTCAAAGAAACGGGACTACAAAGAATCTGTAGGCCGATGGAAAAAGGAACTCGATAACGATCAACTCGCGATCGCAGATGAACTCATAGGCGATGCGCTCGAGCGATACGGATACGAGTTCTCCATCGACAATGGTTCAAACCGACCTGCACCCAAGAACCCCAACCGTGCGATCGTCAATCCCGTCGTTGGACGGATCAAGTTCCAATGCAATATCTGCGGCAAGCACAACGAGGTTGACGGATCCAAAATCGGACGCGAAACAAGCTCCTGCTCAGGATGCCGATCCACCGTGCGCATGCGGTCCATCATCCACTTGCTGAGTATGGAACTCTTCGGCGAGAGCATGATCATCTCCAACATGCCGCCGCGTCCAGAAATTAAGGGCATCGGGATGAGCGACTGGGGCGTGTACGCGAAAAGACTCGCGAATGTGTTTTCATACACAAACACCTTCTACGACCACGAACCACAGCTTGATGTCACGAACCCCGACCCCGCACTCTTCGGAACCTACGACTTCATCATTTCTTCTGATGTCTACGAACATGTTGCGCCGCCCGTATCCATTGCGTTCGAAAACGCAAAGAAACTCCTTAAACCGGGGGGCGTCATGATCTTCAGCGTCCCGTTCACGCTCGGCGAAACCGTCGAGCATTTCCCCGATCTCCACGACTACGAGATCGTCGGCAAGGGCGCCTCGAGCGTGCTCATCAACACCACAAAGACCGGCGAACGACAAGAGTTCCGCAATCTCGTCTTCCATGGTGGAGAAGGTGCCACACTCGAAATGCGCGTCTACGGCAGAGACCCATTGATCAAGCACTTCGAGGATGCGGGTTTCGAAACCCCAACCATATACGAAGAACCAAATCAACAGTTCGGGATTTACTTCCCACAGAACTGGTCGCTCCCGATCGTCGCTCGCGTCGCGGAGTCATCCGCTTCCTAAGGCTGCTTCGGATCAGGAAGTGGCTCGAGCGGCGGAGGCGTGGTCACCTCTGCATCAAATGAACGGACCGCAACAGTCCATCCGCTGTAATGTCCGACCTCGATGAGATGTCCATCCTCGATCAGCTTCCGAACCTGCTGGACGATCCGCTTGTCGTCCGCGATGTGGTTGATGTCCCGCACGAGGAATGAGTCCACCTTCGGATTCTTCCATTGGTTCTCAAACGCGGTGTAAGAAACCGGTGGCAAGAAATGCACCCGATCCTGAAAGCCTGGGATGTACCGGAGAATCGCGTAGGACGCCGCGATCTGTCCGAGTCTTTGGTTGTCCCCATCTGCGTCGTAAAGCATCTGGTTGATCGGCGCTTCACCGAGCTTGCTCTGCTGATCAAACTGTTCTTGTGCGATCTTCTTGGAATCAATCAACAACCAGCCAAACAACCCCGCGCCGGCTATCACGACAACCGCAACAACAAGTGGTTTAAACCCGCCCTCTCGACCCTGCCGATTGCGCCGCTTCCGATGAACCACACCGATGACACGATCACGGATTGATTCGTAACGCGGCGTCATCACAAAATCGAGCACGAGCGTCAAGAATCCCGCCATCCCGACACCCATCGCAGGAACCGCGACCGCCATGTTCCGGGTGCTGTAACTGAATCCGAATGCCCAGATAAACCAAGACGGGATCGCAACCGCGATCACCACCGCACGCGACCCCTTATGAAATACACCAAGCAACGATGTAAGCAGCACCACCCAAACAATCATCGCACCATCAACACCGCGACCAACAGTCAACGGCGGAACCAGTCGCTCAAACGCGGTCACCAATCGGCCGCCCATGCTTGGTCTTGGATGGAAACTCCCGACGAGCTCCGCGCCGATGAATGATTCCTTCCCAGAGATCAACTGGTACCCTGAATATCCATACCAGGATAGCAGCACGCCGATGAGCACAGCGAGTGAAACCAAAGCGAGACGCACGCGCTTGATGCCGTTCTCCGAGGGGATTAGCATCAACACAAGCACAGGGTACGACGCGATCATCACCAATCCCGCTTGCTTGCACGCCCCAGCAATGCCCGCGACAAACGCGCCTGCAAGTACAGTGCGGATGATTGTCTTTCGATCGGTCATGGATTTCGCTTGAAGAACAAGGCACCACGAGAGTGTCGCGAGGGCCGCGACAGGGATGTCCATGTATCCCGACACGAAGAATGGTTTGTAGAGCAACCAGATCAGCACGAAGGTAATCGGGACCGCACGGAACAACAACCGCGACTTGTTTGCTAGACCAGCACAGAACAGCCCACCCATGATCATGAGCGGGAACATACCTTGGATCGAGCGCGCGAACTGTTGCAGGTTCGCGTGACCGATCATCATGTAGCTCACGCTCCAAGTCGCGGGAACCAGTTGCGGATAATCGCGCATCGACTTTGGTTTCCCAGTGAACGCCCATTCAGTCGCCCACCGGTTCCAACTCGCGACCGCGTCCCATCGCATGAAGGTGTCACCGATCGCCATCATCCAGATTCCGAACACGGCCAGCACACAGAAGAACGCGAACGCCGCGGTGCGCTTCGTCGTGTCGTCCGATGACATGGGTTCTTTGTTTGACTCAGCAGGTTCAGAGGCAACGCCAGCTTTTCTACTTTGATACACGCACAGCGCGATCAACAAGGCAATCTCGAAAGCCATCGCGCTGAGCACACCGGTCCGCCCGAGCGTGCCGGTCGCTGCGAGAATCATCACGAGGATCAGATTCCACCACAAGCTAAACGCGAAACCAACAAAGATCCGCATCAAGCCGCTGGGAAAGCGGATCGCGCGCGTCGCGATGTACCCCGGAAGCCATGCCATCTGCACAACCGCGAGCATCCCCATCAGCGTGTCGAACTGTGAAACTTCCGCAACCGCGAGCGTGTTCATCCCGAGCCCTCTGCTGTGTGTGATTCTCCGCGAACTTGATACGCGACGATGCCTTGGGTCAGAAAGATCGGCCAGTTGATCTGACTTCGGATCAGCTTGCCGTGCTGATCGCAGGTCGAAAGTACTTCGGGGAACTTGAGCGGCCGCTCATCATGGAAAATCCACTTCCCGACCAACTCCGCTGCGCCTCTCGTCGCTCGATACAAAATCGTCGGGGTTGGGAAGGTCATCACAACCAGCCCGCCCGGTTTGCACAGCATGAAGTGTGAGCGGATCGACTCGGCAGTACCTTCCGGATCAAAGTGTTCAATCAGCCCCACACTGAACACGATGTCCGCTTTGGGGATGCCTCTGAGGGTTTGCGTGTCAAGCACATCCGCTTGCATCGCGTCCGCTTTGTCCGCATCAATGTCCGCTTTGTATTGTTCACGGAACAGATCGAGCCCATAGTTATTTAGATCGATGACGGTGTACTTGCAGGGCTTGAGCGCATCACGGAGTCTGGTATAGAAGCAAGAGTTGGCCCCACCGATCTCGATGATGCTCGCGCCGCCGGGAACATCGTTCCCAAGCGAGAGATATCGCTCGAGCAAGTTTCCAGTAAAGTTCCGTGTGATCGAGGTCGCTTTGAACGGCGCTTTGTAGTACTCGGTCCAATCGGTCGCGTCTGCTGATACAGTCTGGTGTTCGGAGTTGGTCATGACGGGCTTTCGCTTTTCTTTGCTACACCGATTCCGAGCGACGGCTCGAAGATATCGGGAAGATCAACAATCGCTGGATCGAAAAGTTCGCGATAATCAGCAGCGTCTCTGAAACCACTTTGAGCACCACCACATCAACCGACGAGACAAGTGTCGCCGCCGTGATCAACGCGTAGGAAACCAATCCAGACATCGCGACGAGCACCGTATACCAGAACGCGGAACTGATCACCGATCGATTGGACTTGAACACGAACCCCCTGCACACAGTGAACTGGTACACACCCGCCACCAATCGCGCGATCACCATCGAGAGTGCGATGTTATTGGTTGTCCAATCCATGATCGAGAACACGACAAGGTCAATAAGGAATGTAGTGAACGAGATCAACAAGAACCGTGTAAACACGGAATAGATCTTCATCGAATCACGCACGGCGCGGAAGTGCGAGCTCTCATTATCGTCTTCGTACACCGTCTCGATCGGGCATTCAACCATCTCTACGCCTTGCATTTTGAGCTCGATCAGCATCCGCATCTCATACTCGTACCGGTCCCCAGGCACCACGAGCAGATTCGGAATCAACGAAAGCGGAATCCCGCGCAGACCGGTCTGGGTATCACTCAGCTTGCTCGGCGCGAAGACCTTGAACACATACTGTGTCATCACATTCCCAAACCGTGAACGGAGGGGAACCTCGCCTTGGAAATCCCGCGATCCCATCACCAATACATCGGGATGCTCAAGCAATGTGTGCCCAACCTTGAGAATATCGTCAGGCAGGTGCTGGCCATCTGCATCCGCAGTGATCACACCCCGCGTTTCAGGCGCATAGACCGCAATGTGATTGAGCCCGTACCGGAGCGCAACGCCTTTACCAAGATTCACGGCATGATGGAGCACCGTGACCCCCTCAATCGAATCAAGCTCGCGGAAGATCGGATCAAACTCCGCACCTGACCCATCATCGACGACGACAATCCAACCGAATCGAGCTTCAAGGATCGACTTCACGAGCGGGACGAGTTCTTTGCTAGGTTTGTACGCCGGGATCAGCACCGTGAGTCCTGAAACTGTTTCAGAACCAGCCCCAGATTCGGCTCCTGATGCCCCCACACCGACAGGCCCCGCCAACGGATTTGTTGATCTCGCGGCTGATGCGTAGGTGTTTTCGATCATGGGCTGCGAAGATAACATGCGTTGGTGCGCTATCATAGCTGCTGGGGAGTTCTTGGGCAAACCCGCCGATGGACACGAGCAGTGACCATAGAGCCGTACAATCGATCGGCAATGTCTTTGAACAACTCGAGGGAGCCCATGACACGAACGCTTGTAGTACTCGGAACACGACCGGAAGCGATCAAACTCGCGCCGGTCATCCACGCGCTCAAGCAGCACGCAGGGCCAAACGACCAGACCATCGTCTGCTCCACAGGTCAGCACCGCGAGATGCTCCTCCAAACCTTCGAACAGTTCGAGATCACACCTGACATCAATCTCGACATCATGAAAAAGGGACAGTCCCCCTCCGATGTCGTCGGACGACTCATGATCGAACTCGGACAAGTCTACAAAGACCACACCCCAGACTGGGTCGTCGTCCAAGGAGACACCGCGACCGTCCTCGCCGGAGCGCTCTCCGCAACCCTCCACAAAATCAAAGTCGCCCATGTCGAAGCGGGACTCAGGACCTACGACAACTCCGAACCCTTTCCTGAAGAAATCAACCGCAGAGCCGTCGGCGTCGTCGCGGACCAACACTTCGCATCGACCGAACTCGCGCAGCAAAATCTTCTCAGCGAAGGCATCCCTCCCGAATCCGTTATGGTGACCGGCAACACCGTCATCGACTCGCTCAACTGGATGCTCAGCTCACAACAAAGCTCGACGCGACGCAACGATCCAAACGAACGCCTCATCGTCGTCACCGCGCACCGAAGAGAATCGTTTGGTGAACCCATCCGTCAAATCTGCCTCGCGATCCGGGACATCGCACGCAACCATGACAATGTCCGAATCGTGTTCCCGGTCCACCTCAACCCGATGATCCGCGAACCGGTCCATGAAATTCTTGGTGACGAGGATTGCGTTGAACTCATTGAGCCGCAGAACTACGCGAACTTTGTTCGACTTCTCCAGAACGCGCACATGATCCTCAGCGATTCCGGAGGCGTACAAGAAGAAGCATCCGCACTGGGAATCCCGACTCTGCTGCTCCGCGATTGTTCCGAACGACCCGAAGCGATCGATTCGGGAGTCGTCCTCTCAGTCGGCGCAGACCGCGACAAGATCACCAGCCACGCATCCACACTGCTCAACGACGCGGATGTCTACTCGAAGATGGCGCAACCAACGACTGTATTCGGGGACGGCCGTGCTTCAATCCGAATCGCAAAGTGTCTTCTCAACCTCCCATTTGATGCCGACGATCTCGCGACGACATCGCTCAACCCCATTGAAGCGAATGTCCCCTCCTAAGGATTCCACCGGTGCGTGTACTCTGGCTCGTTCGTAGAAATCTCACAACCTTCCCAGGCGGCGACACGATCCAAGTGATCCAAACCCAGCGCGCCCTCGAAAGCTTGGGTATCGAAGTCGAACGCAGACCAGTAGACGAACTCCCGACGCTTCAAGACTCGAACGAATACGACCTCCTTCACCTCTTCCATCTCGATCGCATCTGGGAGAACCTGCCCGCCGCCAAAGCCGCGATGAAACACAAACTCCCATACACGCTCAGCACCATCTATTGGCCGACCAATCGATTTGACACATCCGCACGCACCGGACTCAACGGCTGCATCGCCCGCATCTTCGGCGAACAAGTCTTCCAATCCGTCCGACAAATCGAGCGATGGAGTGGATCACGATTCAAAGAAGGCGTCAATACCCCACTCGACCTGATGGGCTTTCGCTTCAACACCGCCGCAAAGTTCTTGCTGTCCAACGCTGCGGTCTGCCTCCCAAACAGTACGATCGAATGGGAACGGATCAAAGAACAGTTCGACCCCCAATCCCACTTCGTCCCGATCCCCAACGCGGTCTGCAACGCCTTTCTCGATCAAGCAGACGAACCAGCGACACAACGCAACGGGGTCATCTGCGTCGGACGCATCGAACCACGCAAGAACCAGCTCAACCTCATCCGCGCCGTATCCGCAGAGTTCGGCGATCCCATCAACCTCACCATCGTCGGCTCCCCCGGCAGATTCAGCTCCGCGTACCACAAAACCTGCGTCGAACGCGCCGGCCCAAGCGTTCGGTTCATCCAACACCAATCACCGGAACAACTTCGCAGCATCTATCAATCCGCGGCCGTGCATGTCAGCCCAAGCTGGTACGACACCCCTGGACTCGTCAACCTTGAAGCGGGCGTGATGGGTTGCTCGCTCGTCGTCGGGAGCGAAGGCTCCGGACGAGAATACTTCGGGGACGCCGTCCAGTATTCAGATCCATCGGACCCCAAATCCATCCGTGATGCGATCCTGCGAGCACAGGACCTGCACAACTCTGGAAGCGACACTTCCGGTCTCCAACACACAATCCGCACCAACTACACCTGGGAGCGAGCCGCGGAAGAAACGCTCAAGGCATACAAAGCCGCGCTCAAATAGATGGTTCAGACCAACTGGCACTCGGACAACGCTTGCCCAGCCCGATCCTTCTCCGAGATCACCAAGCCCGAAGTCATCGGCCAGTCGATCCCGATGCTCGCATCATTCCAAAGCACGCAACGCTCAAACTCCGGCGCGTATAAACCGTTGGTTTTGTACAACACCTCAGCGGTCTCAGACATCGTCAAGAAACCATGCGCAAACCCTTCGGGGATCCACATCTGCTTCTTGTTCTCCGCAGAGAGTGTTTGGCTGACCCACTGACCGAATGTCTTTGACTCTGGACGAACATCCACCGCAACATCTAAAATCTCACCCTGAACAACACGAACGAGTTTCGCTTGTGCTCTGGGCGCAAGTTGAAAGTGCAACCCACGCAAGACACCACGCGATGACCTCGAATGGTTGTCCTGCACAAAATCCGTAGATCGTCCCGTCAGCTGCTCAAACACATTCGCATTGAAACTCTCATAGAAGAATCCACGCTCGTCCCCGAACACCTTGGGTTCGAGCACAAACACACCAGGGATAGCGAGTTCGGTCGCGTTCATTCGTGCTCCGATTCCTTGAGCACGCGCAGCAGGTACTGCCCATACTCATTGGATTTCATCCGCTCAGCAATCGCGAGAACTCCATTTTCAGTGATCCAACCGCGCCGATACGCGATCTCTTCGGGGCACGCGATCTTGAGCCCCTGCCTTTGCTCGATGGTCTGCACGAAGTGGTGTGCTTGGAGCAAGCTCTCATGCGTCCCGGTATCGAGCCATGCGTACCCGCGTCCCATCCGTTCAACCGTCAGATCGCCGCGGTCGAGATACATCCGGTTCAGATCCGTGATCTCAAGCTCCCCACGCGCCGATGGCGAAAGCTGCTTTGCAAGACCAACGACATCGTTGTCATAAAAATACAACCCCGTGACCGCGTAGTTGGATTTGGGTTCTTTGGGTTTTTCTTCTAAGCTGATCGCCTTGCCCTGTTTGTCGAACTCGACGACGCCGTATCGGTTCGGTTCGTTGACATGGTAAGCAAAGACGGTTGCGCCCGATTCTTGATTGCTTGCAGAGCTCAGCAACGAATGCATCGAGTGCCCATAATAAATGTTGTCACCGAGAATCAACGCGGATGGCGAATCACCAATAAACGATTCACCGATCAAAAACGCCTGCGCCAATCCATCCGGAGATGGCTGCACCGCGAACTGGATATCAAGCCCCCACTGTGATCCATCCCCAAACAACTCTTTGAACCTTGGAGTATCCTGTGGCGTTGAGATCACCAGAATCTCACGGATCCCCGCGTGCATCAGCGTAGAAAGCGGATAGTAAATCATCGGCTTGTCGTACACAGGAAGCAACTGCTTCGACACCACCTGCGTCGACGGATACAGCCGCGTCCCCGATCCACCCGCCAGAATGATGCCCTTGCGATTCATACCTTCTCCTGCTCCAGCATCCTAGCAATCAACTCCCGCACATGGAACCGCCACTCAGGAAGCTCAATCCCAAACACATCACGGATCCTGTCGCAGCACAACCGAGAGTTCATCGGACGCGTGGCATCACACGGGAACTCATCAGTCCGAATCGCGCGGATCTCGTCCGCCTTGAGTTCCATCCCACCATTCCGTGCCAGATCAAGAAAGTAGCTCGCAAACCCATGCCAACTGGTCTCACCCGTTGGTGTCAGGTGAAACAAACCCGAAGGCGCATCCGCGTTCACCGCTTGATCAATACATCGCGCCGTCACATCCGCGATCATCCCCGCGTTCGTTGGCACGCCGATCTGATCCGACACAACCGAGAGCGATTCACGCTCACGCGCCAATCGAAGAATCGTGCGCACAAAGTTGCTCCGACGATCGCTGTAGACCCAGCTTGTGCGGAAGATCAGATGCCTGCATCCGCTCGCCTGAATCACCTGCTCCCCCAGCAGCTTCGTCGATCCATACACACTCCGCGGATTGGGCGCATCCGTTTCGACATACGGCGAATCCTTCTCCCCATCAAAAACATAATCCGTCGAGTAATGCACCAGCAGCGCCCCCAACCGCTCGCACTCCTCCGCGATCACCCCCGGCGCATCCGAGTTGATCCGCGTTGCCAGTTCAGACTCACTCTCCGCACGATCCACCGCCGTGTACGCCGCGGCATTCACCACAACATCCACGCCCGATGCACGCACCAACTCACGCAGCGCATCGAGCTGTTCAAAGTCTGCACAAACCCGATCCGCGACAATCACTTCCCCAAGCGGAGCAAGCAACTGACGCAGCTCCCACCCAACCTGACCATCCGCGCCCAGCAGCAACAGCTTCATGAATACTGCCTCTGGACCCACTGCCGGTACTCGCCGGAGGTGATGTTCTCGACCCACTTCGGATTCGCGAGATACCACTCGACCGTCTTGCGGATGCCTTCTTCGAAAGTCATCGCAGGCTTCCACCCAAGCTCGCGGTCAATCTTCGACGCGTCCACCGCGTACCGCCGATCATGCCCAGGACGATCTTTCACGAACACAATCTGCGAAGTGTGCGATCGCCCATCCGCGTTTGGATGAAGCTCATCAAGAATCGCGCACAGCGTGTGCACAATCTCGATGTTCGGTTTCTCATTGAGCCCACCGATGTTGTACACCTCCCCAAGCGTCCCCGCTTCAAGCACACGACGGATCGCGCTGCAGTGATCCGAGACGAACAACCAATCGCGGATCTGCTGACCATCGCCATAGATCGGGAGGTCCTTCCCCGCGATCGCGTTATGAATAATCAGCGGGATCAGCTTCTCAGGAAACTGGTACGGCCCATAGTTGTTCGAGCAGTTCGTCGTCAGCACCGGGAACCCATAAGTATGGAAGTATGCACGGATCATGTGGTCCGATGCCGCCTTGCTCGCGCTGTAGGGACTGTTGGGTTCGTAGCGATTCAGCTCGGTAAACGCAGGATCATCCGCACCAAGCGACCCATACACCTCGTCTGTCGAGATGTGCACAAACCGGAATGCCGATTTTGCTTCTTCTCCCAACCCTTCCCAATACTTTCTGCTCACCTGTAGCAGCCGCGATGTGCCGACCACATTGGTATTGATGAACTCCTCAGGACCCTCGATCGAACGGTCGACATGAGATTCAGCCGCGAAGTTGATGATCGCTCTCGGCTGGTGCTCTTGAAGCAACCTCCCAACCAACCCCGCGTCACCGATGTCTCCATGCACAAACTGATGCCGATCATCCCCCTCCAGCGATTGCAAGTTCTCAAGATTCCCCGCGTAGGTCAGCTTGTCGAGATTCACGATCCGCTCATCATTCGACGCGAGCCAATCGATCGCAAAGTTCGATCCGATGAATCCAGCGCCTCCGGTAATCAGAATGGTCATTGCGTGCCTCTCGCGATCGGGTGCGTCCGCTCAGCACCCCGATCCCTCGGCATGCACAGCGAAAAACTCATCACGATACGATATACGCGACCCCCTGTTCCTTGCGATCAAATCTCCCAAAAAAGAAGACGAACGCCCCAGCAAGCCAAGGCGTCCGTCCTTCGTAGGCAGATCAAATCCCGATCAAGGGCACCCATCCCCAAACGCAGACAAGAACGCGCTCACATCGAGGAAGTTGAAGTTCCCGTCCTCCTGAAAGTCCGCGATCGGATCCATGTTCCCGAACGCATTGAGGAACGCTGAAACATCGAGGAAGTTCAAGCTTCCTTCACCAGTGAGATCCGCGGGACACGGATCAACCACATCACCCGCGACAACCTCAATCCGACCGGTCATACCAAGATGCCCAGTCACTCGGCAGGTGTAGAAATATTCCGCGATGTCCTCACTTGTCAGTGTCCACTCAATGAAGTCCGCAGTCGGCGCTGGATCAGCCGTAAAGTCCGCGATCGGTCCAAGCGTTGCCGCATCGATGACCGCGCCATCAAAGGTCGTCCGCTGGTACGATCCATCAGAACCCGAAACAGGCAGCGTATCGTCCGTGATCACAAACGGATGGGACCCAGTCACTCGAGTAAAGGTGTAAGTTTCTCCCGCCGTGAGAATCAGCGTAGGGTCCGATTCATCAACCACACTCCCGCTCGAATCGGTCCAACTGAACAAGAAGTCAGACGCCCCCGCATTGCTCATCTCGAAACTCACTCCAGACTCAACGCGGAACACATTCGGCGCAACCTGGGTTGTTTGAGCCGGAGCCAATGATGCGACAGCCATTCCCATCCCCATTCCGATACCCACAATCAGTGCTTTCAAGTTCATCTCTGCATACTCCTTGATCCATGTTGCGTCGTGATAAATTCCAACTCTGCCAAGGATTCACCAAGACAGACCGCGTGCCTCCAAAGAGATCACTCCGTAGTCCAAGGTCCGCATAGATCCGTGTTGTTGCTCATTCCCGAGATTTTCTCCCAGTTTTGCAACAAACCACGCTTCACTGAACCTCTGGACAGTGTTAGCCCCGTACATCAACCAACGGAATTCGATTAGGATACTGTGGATCCTCCAAACTACCGGACGAACAACGAACACCACTTGGACACGATTGGACAACGCAGAATCCGCACAACTCGACCCCGATGCGTTCGCGGCTCTCTTTGAAGAAGTCCGAGGGACACTGCGCCTCGTTGCAGCCTCAGAATGCGGGTTTGATCATGCGGACGACATCGTTCAACACAGCGCCATCATCGCACTGTCCAAACTCGATTCATTCACACCAGGCACCAACTTCTCCGCATGGACCGCAACCATCGTTCGAGGGGTCGCCCGCAATCATCGCCGATCGGAACAACGACGACAAACCCGAACCAGAAAGCTCTTCTTCAGAACCCCAAAGCAAACATCCAATCAATCCACAACCTTACCCAACACTGACGGTCAATCAGTTGCACATCCAGGCGCCAGCCCAATCGGACCAGATTTCAACGCCCCGTTCCCACTCGATCAAAGTCTCAGAGAAGCACTCGCAGTCCTGAATCCAAACCAACGAGCATGCTTGCTCTTAAGAAGCGTACTCGAGCATTCATACAGCGAAATCGGTGCAATCCTCGGCATCCCCGAAGCAACCGCACGCAGCCATGTATATAGATCCCGTTCAATCCTGCTCGATATATTGAAAGAGAATCCAAGCACCAACACAGAAAGGAGCACGCCATGACAGAGCCATCGACGAACCATGACGAGCTCCTCTTCTCCTCAATCGACGGCGAGCTCAATCCACAACAAGCTGCTGAGCTCGAAGCACTACTCAACGCAGACCCAGAGCTCCAAAAACGCTTGGACACACTCAAGGCAATCAACACTTCACTCGTCCGTATCGCGAGCGAACCAGCCGAACCTGGCCCACTCAAGTTCGAACCAGCACCACCAACCAAACCAAACCCGTTCAGATGGGCCGCGTACGCTGCGATCCTTGCGATCTCCGCGGGACTCTTCATCTATATGAATCCGAGTCAGCCCAAACCGGTATTCGATACACGGAATGTCTACAGACAGATCACCATGGAGTTTGAGCCTCAGATAGTGTGCGACACTCCAGAGAAGTTCATCGCGTACACCCAAGAAGCGTTCGGAAATCCGATCGAAGCAGACTTCCAATCGAGTGTCCAACTTGTCGGCTGGAGGTTCCTGGGCGCGAACTACACCCCCAACAAACCGCCGAAGGTCCCGACCACACGGATCCTTCTCGCGAACTCAGAAGATGGAACACAGATCCTCGTCGCGTTCGTTCCAAGAGGACTTCCAATCCCGAAACCTCAACAAGGCTCAAACCTGAATGTCTTTGAGAAATCGGTTCGGTCTGTCCGCATGTACGAGATCACCCCGCTTGATTCACCAAGCGTTTTGGAGCTACTCAACTAAACTGATTTCGATTCGTGCGAGCCAATCGAAAGAAAGGACCATCAGATTCGACTGCCTTACGGGCAACCCAGCCCGTATGCCTGCAAGAATGCGGAAACATCGAGGAAGTTGAACGAACCATCAGAAGTGAAGTCCGCGACAGGATCTGCATTCCCGAACGCCGCAAGGAACGCGGAAACATCCAAGAAGTTCAAGTTCCCATCACCTGTCAGATCCGCAGGACAAGGAGCGGATGAATCAATCCCTGCCCAGAATCCACCAGTCAGCGAGAATGACCCACCGGTCATCGTGGCACCAGCATCAGGTTGCCCGATCGTGCCGCTCAAAGTGAATCCCCCCCCAGACGAGTTGAGCACACCACCACCGTCAATTGTCGACCAAGGGATGCTGTATCCCCCGCCCGCAAAGCTCGGCATGACAACCATTGAAACACTCGCGACAACTGCATGAACTCGGACCATTGTAAATCTCCATATATATGAGTCACATTGACTCTGCTGAAGTGTACCAAATTTCTAGATCCACACAAACTGAATTATGGACAACCTCCCCCAAATGCCTGGAGGAATCCAGAAACATCGAGGAAGTTGAAGGAACCATCACCGTTAAAGTCCGCTTGAACGCTCAAAAACAGCGAGACATCGAGGAAGTTCAACCCTCCGTCGCCGTTGAGATCCGCAGGACATGGCGCCATCGCGTTTAGATCATCGTTATCAATGTCGAAGTCTCCATCAATATCGAAAATCTCCACGCCAGGCTCGATTTTGATCCCAGGCCCAGTGAACTCCGCTTGGGCGGCTACCCGCTCGAACCAATCGATCTTCCCATCGTTGTTCACATCACCCAATCTGGATTCTTGGTAAATCGACCAGGTCCGATCCCCAGGCGCACCGGTAAGCCGACGCATTTCACCGCCAGGCCAAACCACATCGATGACTTCCGCCTCGTCGTCAGTACCCATCCCGATCTGAACCGTCCGCCCCTCGCTGGACTTGTAGTTCACCCCAGCGCGAGCTTCGACCGCTTGCCACTTGCCATTTGCAAGGATGTTGAAGCATGTCCCAACCGCGAGCGGATTGACAGTTCCACCGATTGGTTTGAGCCGGAGCATGTGGTTGTTCGCCGCATCTGGACTCTGGTTGATGTACAGCTTCGTTGTACTGCCGGCCCTTCCAACCAGCATGTCGAGCAGACCATCGTTGTTCACATCCCCCACCACAACACAGAACGAGGTTCCCGTCAGTCCAACACCCGCATGGGACGCCTCATCGACCATTGGCCAATCCATCATGTCTTTGCCGCGATACAAACTGTTTGCAGCATTCATGTTGCAGAGGTAGATATCCGGGAATGAGTCGTTGTCAAAGTCCGCAAAGACAGTACCCCACCCGATTACACCAGAGGTGACCCCCGCCGCGTCGGACATATCAACAAACACCCCAGCGCCATCCTGCATGAGCAGAGCATTCCGCTGGATATCACTCATGTAGACATCAAAGTACGAGTCATTGTTGAGATCAGCAACCGCGATCCCCATGCAATCGATGTACGCGTATGCATTTGCATCGCCCGTGATTTCGGTAAATGAGTTTCCATCATTGCGATAGAGCCGATTCCACCAGTTCTGCGACGAGCCCTTATCCGTACCAAGGTACAGATCATCGTCCCCATCTCGATCGAAGTCGAAGAATGCGGACAGCAGCGTCGGATCGTCGTCCGCGTGGATCCCTAGCGCGACCGCGACCTCTGTAAAGGTCCCGTCACCGTTGTTCTCGAAAAACTTGTTGAGCTCAAAGTTGTTGAATGAGCCCGTCCGCGCCGGCACATAGAGGTCCATGTATCCGTCATGGTTGTAGTCAGTCCATGATGCCCCCATCGCTGCGATCACGACATCGACTCCTGCCGTAGCGGAGACATCCGTGAACACAAAGTTCCCGTCGTTGCGATAGAGCTTGCTCGATTCGAGCCAGCCGCCGATGAAAATATCCTGGTCCCCATCATTGTCGTAATCCGCGGCACTGATCGTCGAACACATGATCGGAGCGATGTTCGCAACCGAGTTTCGATTGGTAAAATTACCAGTCCCATCGTTCTCGTAAATGTTGACCAGTCCTCCAGCGGCACCGCCGAGGATGATGTCCAGATCATCATCTCCATCCAAATCCAGCAGCCCCATCCCCTGTCCGAACGAAGTGCCGCTCGAACTGATGTTGGTATGGAAGATCCCACGGAACAACGCTTGCTCAGAAAATGACAACGGCTCCGCCGCCAAAGCACCCGAACAAACAAACAACAATCCCAGACTGGGCATCATCGAAATAGACATATTTTTACCCTCACGAAACAAACCGTACGGACCACGACATCCATTACAACGGCTATCACACACAATCTATCACCAATCAAATAGAGATCGCAAGAACAATCTGTATCACATTTCAGAAAATCACCCACCGGAATCCATCGAACGCTCAGATATCACCCCAGTAAACTCGTGATCTTGTTCGGGTCAAATAATCAATCACATATGAAACAGTTCCACTGATTCACACTCAATTTTGATCTTTTTCAATCAGAATTCTCTGGTAAATATGAACCATCCGTTCTTGTTTGAAAAATGCGATTTATTGTGTTTTTTCTTGATGTCGCTACGGTTTATTCGCCTCAAATGACTCTTTGAATTCAAATCGTCTACCAGCAAACGCATCCGTTTCGAATCCGGTTGCGAATAGTGTGTTCGAGTCAACGATTTCCCCAAGGAAAGAAACTGGCTCCGGACAATGGACCTCAAATCAAGTAGTGACCGAACAAAAACCAGAGAATATCAGAACAGATTTATGGCTCGAAAGAGTCACCAAACAGCACAACGAACAACTCCTTACTTGGCAGTGAATGAGTCGTTTGGTTTCCAGGCAGGATCGTCAATGTCCCCAACCTGTTTGGAAACCCTCCCCGGCGGGGCACACCGCCTCTCCGGGGTTTCGGGAGGGGAGCAGCCAGCGTGGCTGCCCACCTTCGGACGCGGGAAGGCGAGAGCCCGCGTCCGTTTTTAATCCAACGCGGATTCCGCAGCGCTGTCTGGGGATCCCAAATCGACGCCGGGTGGGTAGACCCTCGGCTCACGAGCCGACTTGAAAAGGGGTTCCTTCTCTACCACTGCTCCGCGCAGATTCCCAATCGGTTGGTCTCAACGATCATCAACGCCCATCGCGTTGATGATCGCTTCCAGATTGTCAGCTACGCGGATCGGACGATTTGCCGATCTGCCAACCGCTCCAGGCGATTGCTCGCCGAGCCATTGCTGAGCCTGCTTGGTCGGAAGCCCTGTGTGGTACCCCACGGTCACATCCGGATCTTTGAGCTGATGCCCCGTCAGGACACACGCGACGCGATCCGTTGGCTTGATGACACCCTCTTCCATCAAATACCGCGCCCCCGCGACCGATGCCCCGCTCGCGGGTTCGCATCCGAACCCGAACCGACCCACCATCCCCTTGTGCTCCACAATGGTCTCATCGTCGTAGCTCCGGACAACCCCATCCATGATGTCCAGAGCGCGGAGCGCTTTGGGGAGATTCACTGGACGGTTGATCTCGATCGCGCTCGCGACGGTGTCCGCACGCTCATTCTCCCGATCCATCCGCTCATATTCGGCTTCCACGGCTGATTTGTCGTAGCGGCCTCCGTTCCAGGTGACCCCCTGCTCATTGACAATCCGATCGAGCGTCCGAGCCCCTTGCGCATTGATAATCGCCAATCGGGGGATCCGGTCGATCATCCCCAGCTCTTTGAGTTCGGAGAACGCTTTGGCAAACGCGGAGCAGTTCCCCAGATTCCCGCCCGGCACGATGATCCAGTCCGGGATTTCCCAGTCCATGCCTTCGAGGATCCGGAGCATGATCGTCTTCTGACCTTCCAAACGGAACGGGTTGACCGAGTTCATCAGGTACACCCCCACTTCTGGACGATTCTCCGCAATCTCCCGCACCCGCGCCAAGCACGCGTCGAAATCCCCAGCGACCTGCAGCGTCGTCGCGCCATAGTCAAGTGCTTGTGAGAGCTTGCCATACGCGATTTTCCCCTCCCCGATGAAGACATACGCTTTCATGCCGGTGAGCGAGGCGTACATCGCGAGCGACGCGCTGGTGTTCCCAGTCGAAGCGCACGCGACCTTTGTTGCCCCCACCATCCGCGCGTGCGTATACGCGGCGGTCATCCCGTTGTCCTTGAACGACCCGGATGGATTGAATCCTTCATACTGCAGGTACAGCCGACCCCCTTGATCATGATCGAACCCGATGTGCTGAGCGAGCTGGTCCGCTTGCTGGAGGTTGGTCCGTCCTTCTCCGACCGTGACGATGTCGGACTGCCCCCCCTTGGCGTGCTTCCAGAACGGGAGCAACTCGCGGAAGCGCCAGACTCCGGAGAAATCGAGCATGGATTCGGTCGCGTGCTCCGCACCTGCTGTGACGCGTGATCCAAAGGTGGACCCACGCTTCTCAAAGAGCGACCAGTTTCGCTGGGATTTTGGCCACGCTTGGTCCCAGTCGTAGACGAGATCGAGCATCTCGCCGCAGTTTGAACACGCGAGATGGACCTCGTGGACTGGGTATGTCGATCCACAGTCCGGGTTCAGGCATTTCTGTTGCGCGATGGGCGTTTTGGAATCGGTGTGCATGGACGATCCTATTCCGATTGGATTGATCTTTGTGTATCATGAATTAATGAGTTTCAATGAGGATCACAAAGCGTACCTCTCGATCCTCGGCTGGCCGAGCGGGTTCACGCATGAGGGTCGAGCAGAAGCACTGGCAACCGCAGCTGGGATCGAATACGAGAAAGCGGCTCTTGAAGCGAAAGCCGATCCACCAACTGTGGTCGGCATGGTCGACTCAATCATCAGTGATGAGATCCTCCGAGCACTCCACGACCTCGGGGTGCTCGCGGTCGCGATTGACGAAGATGCGATGTTGCAGTTCCCTGAACCCGAACCTGTCAAACGGGTGGTCCGATTCCCGGATACCCACCCCACTTCCTTCGCGACGGACGACAATGACGAGCCGGCATGGACTTTCACCACTGATGACATCCGGCTTGTGGTCTTTGGTACCGCTCGATATATCGAAACCAATGTTGATGTCGAGCGTCGATCGCTCGGTCATTACCGGTTCGGATCCGCGGCTTCGAACATGGCTTCGCAACTGACCTCCGGAGTCCGGAAGACCACGACAGAACGGACTCGAACCAGGGAGATGATGGATATCCATCTGGTGATGGATGGCAAACCTCGCTTGCTGCGACTCAAAGGACAACGCACGCTGATTCGATCGCTGGAAGATTCGGATGAACGCCCATCCCTGCTTGCGCCTCCAGATCCGATTGAACTGCTTGAGCCATATCTTGATGGGACCCGGATCGATCGAGGGTTTGAGAGCTTTACGCCGCCGGCTCGGATTCGCATGAAATCGGGGAGCGGGATGCTGAGTGCAAAGAAACGCACACCAGAAGCGTTTGGGTTTTACTCAGTTTGGCTCGCACTGGTGGAACAAACCATGCGTGGGGATCTCTGAGGGGCTTGAATTTGCTCCTGAACCGGTATCTCGTTCGATAGCGAACATGTTTCTTCGAGGATTCCGCATTCGGCGATATGATATTGAAAGACAGCCGTTGGGATTCCCAATACTGTCATGCGAGATCTGCTTGAGCGGGACATGCTTGGGCGATCGACTCGACTGGAGAAGCACAATGGAAAACTTGATTCATACATTCATCAACAACGAGGACATCTACCTTCCGACGCTGATCGCATCAGCGATCGTGTTGATTGTGGTCGTCAAAGCGTTCGCTCGGATGGCGACCGGCATCGCGGGCGAGCGGACTCGTCGCGAAATCGCGGCGTACATCGCCGAGGGTTCCATGACCCCTGAGCAGGGCGAACGACTCCTGGCGGCTGGGAAACGACGCGGCTGTAACTGAAACTCACCAAACAAACACTGATTCAAAGCAATGCTCAGCAAGAGCTGAATACCGGAGAACGCAATGGACACCAATCTTGTCATGATCATCTTCATCGGGATCTTGGGATTCCTCGCGATGCTTGGAATCATCCACGCGATGTCGAAGAGCAAAGAACGAGAGCAGACCAAACGAGAAGTCGCGGCATATGTCGCTGAGGGATCGATGACCCCTGAACAAGGCGAACGACTCATCGCTGCGGGAAAGAAATCTAAGAGCGACTGATCGGTCAGCATCCGCTCCTTCGCACTACTGAAACCAGATACGCACAAAGGACTCGCTATGTCAGCCACACTCGCTTCAATGACTCTCTGCCAGACACTTGCTCAGGATGACGCATCAGCGATCATCAACGCTTTGGGGGACAATCTGGTCATTGCGATTGTCTTTGGAGTGGGCGGCACCATCGCGATCGTCGGTATTCTGTTCGGAACACTGACCGGGGTTGCGAAGACCAAAGAGCAAGAAAAAACCAAACGCGAACTCGCAGCATATGTCGCGGAAGGTTCCATGACCCCTGCAGATGCTGAGCGCATCTTGCGAGCGAATCAAGAACAAGACTGACTTTCACGCACTAGAGCCGAGACTGTGCGTGCGTGTAGTTTGGGGATTCCTTTGTGATCCGGATGTCGTGGGGATGGTTCTCAACAACCGTCGCTCCAGAGACTCGCACAAACTTTGCGTGTGTGCGGAACTCTTCGACCGTTGCGCAGCCGCAGTATCCCATCGCGGATTTCAGACCACCGACGAGTTGGTACGAGAACTCCGCGAGTGATCCACGGTACGGCACCAAGCCCTCGACACCTTCGGGAACGAACTTCTGTTTCTGCTTGCCACCCAATCCGATCTTGTCGGATTGACGGTAGCGGTCTGCGGACCCCGCGCCCATCGCGCCCTCGGATCCCATTCCTCTGTAGGACTTGAAGCGACGCCCGCCGGAGATGACGAGCTCGCCTGGGGATTCATCCAGACCACCGAACAGCGATCCGAGCATGACCGAATCTGCACCAGCGGCGATTGCTTTGGCAATGTCCCCGCTCAAACGGATCCCGCCGTCGGCGATAACCGGGATGTCTGACCCGATCGACGCGAGCCCTTCGACCGCGTTCATGACCGCGGTGATCTGAGGCATCCCAACCCCTGTCACGACGCGGGTCGTGCAGATCGATCCGGGACCGATCCCGACCTTCACCGCATCCGCGCCGGCTTGGGCAAGCGCGATCGCGGCTTCGGCGGTCGCGATGTTTCCCGCGATGACATCGATGGTGTAGCGTTTCTTGATCTCGCGGACGGTGTCGATGACCGGCGCGGAATGGCCGTGCGCTGTGTCCACAACGAGCACATCGACTTCTGCCGCGAGCAATGCTTCGACGCGATCGAACTGGTTTGGACCCACCGCGGCACCGACGCGGAGTCGTCCGCGTTCATCGACGCATGCGTTGGGGAACTGGCTGAGCCGTTCGATGTCCCGCATCGTGATCAGTCCAGACAATCGGTTTCCATCATCGACCAAGAGCAGCTTCTCGACTTTATGCTGGTTGAGAATTTGCTCCGCTTGCTGGAGGGTGGTTCCAGGGGGTGCGGTGACGAGGTTTTCTTTGGTCATCACCTCGCTGATCGCGATTTCGTGGTTGAGCGCGAACTTGAGGTCCCGGCGGGTGAGGATCCCGAGCAGTTTGCCTTTGGAGCGGAGGTCATCGGAGCCGTCTTCTGTGATCGGGAATCCGGAGACATTGTGCGCGTGCATCAGCTCGATCGCTTTGGCAACGGTATCGGTTGGCCCGAGCGTGATGGGGTCGGTGATCACGCCGTTGGCGGAGCGTTTGACGGTCGCGACCTCGCGTGCTTGGTCTTCGATGGAGAGATTTTTGTGGATGATCCCGATGCCGCCCTCTTGCGCCAGCGCGATCGCGAGCGCGGATTCGGTGACGGTGTCCATCGGCGCGGACACCAGAGGGGTGTTGATCTGGATGGATTTGGTCAATCGCGTGGAGGTGATCGCATCTCCAGGCATCACGCTGGATGCTTGGGGGATGAGCAGGACATCATCGAAGGTGATCCCTTCCATGACGATCTTGGGATTGGCCTTTGGGTTTGCGCCGAATGGTTGTTTTTGAGGGTGCTCCATGAGAGAGTATCGCAGGGTGGTGGTCGCTTGTCTACGCTTTTGGTGTGAAGAGTATGACAAAACCAGATCAATCTGAATCTCGCGCTCCGCTGGCACCGCTTTCGTGGGAGCCGAGCGATCCCGGGTCGGGAGCCGGATTCGATGCGGATGCCGAGTGGGTACAGACGATGGGCAACGGGTCCTTCGCGATGGGATCCATCGACGCGACCCCTCGCAGGAGATACCACGGCTTGCTCATCGCGAGCCAATCCCCACCGGTCCAGCGCGCAAAACTGGTTTCCGCGATGGACGAGTGTGTCCGGATCAGTCAGGAACACTGCTGCACACCGGAGCTTGCGGTCCGGCTGACCCGTTTCCGGTTCTCGGACGATGCTTCCCCTCCAGCGACGATGCCGGGACTCGTAGGGTTCGAGCGGTCGGATGCTCACTGTTCGTGGACCTACCACATCCCGACTCAAAAGGGCGCGATCTCGATCCGAAAGACCCTCTCGGTTGGCGATCGGGTCAACGCGTGTGTGTTGAGTTACGAGATCCAGTCGCCTGTGGATGCGTCTATTGAACTTACCCCGCTGCTGTCGATGCGGGACTTCCATGAACTCAACCATCCGGGGAGCGCGACGGTTGATGACTTTACATGCTCGGCTCTCGAAGAACCCGCGATCCAAGGCGTCCGCGTCGAGCGGGAATCGCTTACGGTGAATCTGCGTGGATTGCATATTGATTGGCACGAGCGAGAAACGATGTATGCCGAGATTCGTCTGGATCACGAAACGCTGCGTGGACAACCTGATTTGGAAGACCTGTACTCGCCGGGACAATGGAGAGCGGAGATCCGAAAGGGGATCACCCAAACCATCCAGATCGAGCTGAGTGATGGTCCGATCGGGACTGTGGATTGGAACACACTCAGCGGACACAAAGCGTCCCGGATCGGTTCGTCCATCGATCACGCGCTCAATGCAGCGGGGAATCCGACCGATCCGAAAACGCGCGAGACCATCGTTCGGCTCGCAGCCGCGGCGGATGCGTATGTGGTGGATCGCGAGATCAATGCTCACGAATCAACCTCGATCATCGCGGGATACCCCTGGTTCAGCGACTGGGGACGCGACACGATGATCGCACTTCCGGGGCTGCTGCTCGTTACAGGTCGGCATAACGAAGCACTCAACACCCTCAACACCTTCGCGGCTGCTCGCGAGCATGGATTGATCCCCAACCGGTTCGACGACCACGCGGGACCGGCGCACTTCAACACCGTCGATGCGTCGCTCTGGTTTATTCATGCGTGCGCCCAGTGGTGCAATGCGACGGGGAAGCCGCTCCCATCAGAGCTTGACGATGCGTGCGCCGACATCATCCGCGCGTACTCGACTGGCACGATCCACAACATCCGTGTTGATCCCGCCGATGGGCTTGTCGTCGCGGGGAGCGAGGACACGCAGCTCACCTGGATGGATGCGCAGCGGAATGGCGTCACTTTCACGCCGCGCCATGGCAAACCGATCGAGATCCAAGCGCTCTGGATCAATGCGCTGCGGTCGTATGCGGGATTGATTGATCCAAGCCGCGCCGCCCCGCTCCTTGACCAAGCGGACCTCGCACAATCCTCGCTCCAAGCACTCATGGCATCCGGACCATCGCGGGGTCTAGTGGATTGCCTGATCCCAATGAACCACACGCGTGCGTTGCACTGGGAACCTTCGACGGAGCTTCGGCCTAACCAAGTCTTCGCGATCTCGCTCCCAGCGGTGCAGCTCCCGATCGCGATCCGGGACGATTCGGTTCGCGCGATCTGGGATTCGCTCATCACCCCGGTCGGTCTGCGGACATTGGCACCGAACGATCCTCAGTACTGTCCACATTACACCGGAACCCTGATGGATCGCGACGAGGCGTACCACAACGGGACGGTCTGGCCTTGGTTGCTTGGTCCCGCGTGCGAGGCGCTGATGCGGACGCGCGGGTTCGACGATGTCTCCCGCACCACCACCATCCAACGGCTCAGCGAACTCGCTTCCATGATGACGAGCGACAGCGTCGGACAGATCCACGAGATTTACGATGCGGAACCGAACGAATCGGGACATTTCCATCCCGATGGATGTCCGGCTCAAGCATGGTCGATCGCGGAAACGCTGAGGGTGCTTGTGCTCGCGTGCAATCCCGACTTTGACGCTCCCAGAGCGAACAAAGCTTGATTTCGGATCGTATTGAGGGTCGTACCTTGGATCATTCATACAGTCTAAAATGACCAATAGCCGATCCCTAATAAGGTAGATCAGATTCAGAAACCACCTCCCAACGGAGAAACCCATATGACCGCACTTAAATCTCGCAACCCAGCCTTCGGCGCGTTCGACCAGCCGGACTCGAAGTTCGGCATGGACCAAATCGCGAAGAGCGAATCGAGCACCATGACCATCGGTGGCACTGTCACCGCGACCGCGATCCTGCTCTCGATCGTCGCGGGCGTCGGCGTCTACACCTGGCAGCAGATGGTCAACGGCGGCGCGATCACCAAGTTCATCTATCCCTTGATCATCGGATCGCTCATCTTCGGATTGATCGCGTCCTTTATCATCTACTCCAAGCCCAAAACCGCACGCTTCCTTGGACCGATCCACGCCGTGCTTGAGGGCGTGTTTGTCGGTGCCGCGAGCTACATCATCCCGATGCAGTTCCTTGGACAGAGCGCGGATCCAACCGTCAGCAACTCGATGCAGACCCTCATCCTCCAAGCGGTCCTCGCGACCTTTGGGGTCACGGCGGGAATGCTCGTGGGATACGCGACCGGGATTCTCCGCGTTGGCGCATTGGTCCAGAAGATCATCATCACCGCAGGGATCGGTCTTGCGATCTATGTCGGATTGCTCTACCTGCTCCAGATGTTCGGCGTTGGGATCTGGAACGGATTCGCGGACACTGGTCCGATGGGGATTGGATTCACAGGATTCTGCGTCGCGCTCGCGTCGCTGTTCTTGCTGCTGGATTTCCAGTACATCGAAGCGAATGTGAAAGCAGGCGCCCCGAAATACATGGAATGGGTCGGCGCGTGGGGACTGATGGTTACCATCGTCTGGCTCTACATCGAGCTGCTCCGCTTGCTCTCCAAGCTCCAGTCACGCGACTAAGCGAATATACAGCATCAAACAAGCGGGCCGTCAACATCGTGTTGACGGCCCGCTTTCGTTTTCGGATGCAACCTACTCGCTCGATAGATTATCGACGGCGACGAGTGATGACCACCCCACCCATACCGATGAGTGCGAAGGCACCCGGCGCGGGGATGGTTGCGGTCGCACGGACGGCGTCGTGCAGGATGAACCCGCCGCTGAATCCGTAGTTGGAATCGACGATCACACGATTGAACGAGGTGTCGCTTTGCCAGCCGTTCCATGTCCATTCGCCGCCGACCGGTGCGGACAGGGCATCAGTGCCGACGAGTGTATCGTTGTTGAAGAATCGTACTTGACCATCCGCGACATTCGCGATGGTTGCGAAGAACCCGCCGAAGGCGTTGATACTGGTGTTGAAGGAGTATTCAACCCCGCCGCTTGCGTTTCCGAGCAAGTCTTTGCCTTCGTAAGCTGCTGTGCGATTCGTGAAGCTCCATGCTTCGGTGGTGTGCAACCATGAGCCGCTGGTGTTTTGAACAACCGCCAATCCATCGAAGATCGTGACGGGACTCGACTCAAAAGTTCCCATGTTCAAGCCTTGGAATCCCTCGAACATGGTTGATTCAAACTCTCCAGTGCGGACGATATCCGCGCTTGCAAACGATGCAATGGATGCGATCGCGATGATTGCTTTGGTGGTGTGCATAGTGGTGCTCCCCGGTAGTGCTGGTCTGTGTGTCCCAGCCGTAAAGTCACGGCTTATCTAGACAATGCAGTACATCGCGGGAGATCGCCATCTGAAAGACAACCGAGATTAGTTCAAGCTCAGTACCAATCACTACAACCAGACCAACAGATTCAATCCGGGGCTCGTCAGTGGAACACGCGTAGATATCGGACACAGCGCCGTGCTGGCTTACTTGAGGACGACCTTCTGCGCTTTGGCGAGGGTCTTTTCGATTTTGAGCAGACGGTCGAGTTTGGTGAGTTTCATCACCTGGAGCACATTCTCGTTGATCCCGGTGAGGACCACTTTGCCTCCGCCTTCGACCGCGACGCGGGAGGTGGTGATCATCGCGCCAAGGCCGGCGCTGGAGACGAACTCGACCTCGGTGTAGTCCATGACGATTCGGCTCTTGCCGCTGGAGGTGAGGAACGCTTTGAACTCTTCAATGAGCCGGGTCGATTCGTGTTCGTGGATTTTGTGAGCCGTCACACGAACGACCGCGCCATCATTGTCGAACTCGGTCGTATCGATTAGGCCTGTATTGATCGACATCGGAAGCGTCCCCTTTGAATCCCGCGAGGTACCAAACGCTGCGGGGTCCTAGAGAGTATAGAGGGGCTAGAGCGACTGGGGGAAACGCCCCGGAATGAGACTACTCAAGTTTCAGATTGCCCTTTGCTGGGGGTTCGTGGTAGAACCCTTGCCCGTCGTAGATGAGCATGCCTTTGTTGACCATGACCTTCCAGATGAGCGGGTCAAACTCCGACGCGCCCGGAGGCTGCATCGAATCGATCTGCGCCTGCTTGCCCCCAGTCAGGTTCCGCTGAGAAATACGGCTCTCGTCGTCGAGCTTCTTGTACTTGATCCGATGACGGAACGCACGCAGCGCTTCATTCATCTCCGATTGCGTGAACTCCGGGAGGGGTTCTTCTTTGGTCTTGAACGCCTCGGGGTCTTCGAGACGGCGGATCATGTCATCGAGCGCAACCGCATCCCGCTCTTTGCAGATCCGAGCAAGCTCCGCTTGATCCACAGGCATGCGTCCGAGCAGGCGTTCAAGGAGCTGCCAGGAGTCGAGCTGCTTCATGGGATCGGTGATCGCACGGAGCTTGGTCTCGGTATCGCGGATTTTTTGGATGATGTTCATGGGTTGGATCGTAGGGTGCCACGGGTTGGCCGACATCGGCAACCCGTGTCTTGTGACGGCACCGTCTATTAATTCATAGCTGTTTAAAAATTGACAACAGCAATCTATAACTCATTCGACAAAACGCTTTACAGCTGCTCGAACTTGTGAATTATTTGCCCAAGAACGATCCGTAACTGTCACATATGAAGAGCAATACCGGCTTTGTGAAGGAACGGGCTTTCCGTCAAATGGAACATAAAAATTGTTTCCTGTCAGTAACGCAGCCGACTGCTTCTCAAGATGTTGCGGGACATTCTTAGACTGTAGTCGTTCAAGCTGATTGATCATTCCAAGCTGAGCCATTCCAATTTCAGAATAAAAAATTAGCGGATCAGAGCTTTCTTTGCCTGATTGTTGCTTAAACAACTGTAAAAAAGCATGCGCATCCCTCGCCCAATTCCGCACCTCCCACACTGCGTTGTCCAGTTGATCAAGGCTTTCAAACCCAATGGTGGACGAGAATGAAAGATAGCGATTTGCACCTTGAGAAGCCCTACTCAATTGCTCAACAAAAAGCTTGTTTTCAGTGCTTAGCTCGAAACCGATTGATTTAAGACACTCACACTCTTTAAGCATAGTTACCAAATCATGCCCGAAATGCTTTAGTGTCATTCCATTCCCAATCGGACTCGACGGATCAGTACGATTGAATAACAAAATGCATTTCAGATACTTCTCTAATGCATGAAGAGCGCACCAATAAAACTGCGTCCGCAATCCTATCTGATATAAACACCTTGCCGAAATATATTCATGATCAGCATTGTCTAGAAATCGCTCATTTGCTATTGCATTGAGTGCCTGATTCACAACTATCTCTTCAGAGATTTGTGACTTGGTCACAGATTCCCTCTCCGCTCCTGCTCAAGTTCCAATGACTCGAACAGTGCCTTGAAGTTCCCCTTCCCGAAGCTCTGCGAGCCTCTACGACAGATGATCTCGATGAAGAAGGTCGGGCGGTCCTGGAGCGGCTTGGTGAAGAGCTGGAGCAGGTAGCCCTCGTCGTCGGCATCGACGAGCACGCCGAGGTCTTTGACGCGTTGGTGGTCTTCTTTGACGACATCGTGGCCGTGCTCTTGGAGCATGGTGTTGACGCGGTCCCAGACCTGCTCGTAGTAGGTTTCCGGCATGTCAAGGAAGTCCACGCCGCGACGACGGAGCTCCGCAACGGTCGCGAGTTCGTCATCCGTGCGGAACGCGAGGTGCTGGACTCCCGGCATCATGTCGTGCCATTCGAGGTATTCGAGGATCTGGCTCTTCTTCACGCCGTCGGCGGGTTCGTTGATCGGCATCTTGATCAGGTTGTTGCCGCTCGCCATCACCTTGGACATGAGTGCGGAGAACTTGGTGGAGATGTCCGCATCATCGAAGTGCTTGAACATCTTGAACTCGAGGACATCTTCGTACCACTTGACCCACTCGTTCATCTTGCCCTCTTCGACATTGCCGACGAGGTGGTCGGTGAACATGAGTCCACATGGGTGTTTCTCGTTGTAGTCGTTGAGTGGTGAGTCGTACTTCTTAAAGTTCGGCATAAAGAGACCACCGTTGCGGAGGTTCTCGTGCGCGTATTCACCGGTGCGGGAGATGAAGGTGTGGATCACGCGGCCGTAGGTATGAATCGACGCGACGGTAACGCTGCCTTTCTCGTCTTCGATGGTGCGTGGTTCGCGTGCGGACTTTCCGCCGTTCTCAATTGCTCGGTTGTATGCGGCGGTTGCGTCTTCGACGGTGAGGGAGACATCTTTGATGCCGTCGCCGTAGAGCTTGATCTCTTCCGCGGCTTCGTGGTCTTTGGTGAGCGGAGTGGTGAGGAGGATTCGGATGTTGCCTTGGGTGAGCAGGTAGTCCGCTTCTTCGCGCGATCCTGTGGTGAGGTCCGCGATCTGGTCGATGCGGAATCCGAAGGTGTGCGCGTAGAAATATGCGGCTTGCTTTGCGTTTCCAACATAGAAACGAACATGGTCGACATCAATCAAGTTCAAAGGATCAGCGGACAGCGACTTGCTGGTCTGTGTCCCATCGGCGGTGTGGGCGGTGGTCATCTCTATTGTCCTTCGTATCAATCTTGGGCGGTGAAAGTCCTGGTGAACGATAAGAATCGCTCCAGCGGGAGCCCAGGTCCCGATGTATGATTATAGAACCGATTTACGGCTGATCCCAAGTCTCTTTTTGAAGTGTTTCTGGGCTTTTTTACAACTACCAGAAAGCCCAACTCACAAGACAGGCGAGTACGACTGCACCTCTACATCATCCGCAACGCGGAATCCGGATGCGGGATCTCCCACACGCAGGATCGCGACGGTGCTCTGCGCGAGGATCGCACCGAGCGGCTTGCCGGCTACGAGCAGGACTGGGTCCCCCTCGCTGACGAGTTCGCGTGCGACGAGCATGTCCTCGACTTCGTCGGTCCAGTTGCGGAGTCTGCCTTTGATCGGTGGGTCTGTGAGGATCGGGGTGACCCCTCCAAAGAGCGCCATGCGGCGTGATCCGATTGGGGAAGATGTGTACGCGAAGATCGGGACGCGGAAGTTGTTCTGTGAGAGGTACCGCGCCATCCCGCCTGCTTGCGACCAAACGACGACGGCCTTTGCGTTGAGTTCTTCTGCCATGTGCCAAACGCCGCGGGCAAGCGCTGCGGATCGGAACGGGTATTCCTTGAGGTCTGCGGGGGTGCCCTGCGCGTGCGCGAGGTCGTCCATGCGTGCTTCGGTCACTTTGATGATCCGCTGCATGGTCTCGACGGTGATGTCCGGAAACTTGCCGACCGCTGTTTCACCTGAGAGCATGACTGCATCACAGCCATCAAAGACCGCGTTGGCAACATCGGATGCTTCCGCACGCGTCGGGCTTGGAGACTCGATCATGGATTCGAGCATCTGCGTCGCGACGATACAAGGCTTTCCTTGCTCGTTGCATTTTTCGAGGATGTACTTTTGGATGACCGGAACCTTCGCGACATCCATCTCGACACCGAGATCGCCGCGTGCGACCATGACCGCATCGGTTGCCTCGATAATCGCTTCGAGATTCTCGACCGCTTGTGGTTTTTCGACCTTGACGACCACTGGGATCCGGAGCGACATTTCGGGCTCGGCCCACGGAAGATCCGGGGTGCACCATTCTTCGAGTTTGTCGATCAGTTCGAGCACCTCATCGGCGGTCCGGACGAAGGAGAGGGCGAGGTAGTCCAAGCCGTTGTCGACTGCCCATTTAGCGCATTCCCAGTCACGCGGGGTGATCGCTGGGACGCTGATGTCCGATTCAGGAAGGTTGATCCCTTTGGCGCTGGTGATGCGTCCGCCGACGGTGACTTTGCATTTGAGCCATTCGCCTGGTTTGTTGTCCACAGCGAGCATCCGGATCGCGCCGTCGTTGATGAGCACGCGTTGTCCTGGGAGAACATCGGTGTAGAGCGGGTCGAATGACGCGCTGAATGTTGCTCGCCCGTCAATGATCGCGGCTTCGCCTTGATCCTTCGAGAAAATGATCGAATCACCGGTTTTGACCACGATGCCGCCTTTGATGTCGATGTCGGGAACTTTCCCAACACGCATCTTGGGGCCTTGGAGATCACCAAGCACGGCGATGCAACGACCTGATCGCTGGGATGCTTCGCGGACATTTTTGATCCGGACATCCATATCGGAGAGGTCGCCGTGGGAGAAGTTCAATCGGAAGACCGAAACCCCCATCTCGATGAGCTTGTCGAGCATCTCCGGCGAATCGGAAGCGGGACCGAGCGTCGCGACGATCTTTGCGTGCGCAGGCGTCTTCGGATTTACCGCGTCCCATGAAGGTGCTTTGGAGTGAGACATACAGAATGCTCCGGGGTCTTGTGAGCGGAAAGACATGTTATCGGCGGAATCTGAGTCCGAACACAGCGAATATACGCCGAATTTGAACACTCGTGTGCTCTGAATCACACATTAAACAAGAAGTTACACACATCCGCGTCGTGCATCACATATCCCTTGCCCTCGATGCGGAGCTTCCCGGCTTCTTTGATAGCCTTCTCGCTCTTGTACTCGACGAGGTCATCGACACTGTAGCACTCTACGCGGATGAACCCGCGTTCGAAATCTGAGTGGATTACCCCAGCTGCTTGTGGAGCTTTGCAGCCTTGCGGGATGGTCCATGCACGGACTTCTTTCTCACCAGCGGTGTAGTACGACTGGTATCCGAGCAGCTTGTACGCTGCGCGAGCGAGCTTTCCGAGTGCTGGTTCGTCCATACCCATATCCGCGAGCATTTCGATCTTGTCCTCTTCGTCAAGCTCGGAGAGTTCGGATTCGATACGTGCGCAGACTGGGACCATTTCCGCGCCGACGGATTCTGCGTGCTCACGAACACGCTGAGCAAGCTCGCCCTCGCCGTTGGGATCGTCGTCGGTGACATTGGCGATATATAGGATGGGTTTGGTGGTGATCAGCGCCAAGCCTTTGACCGCTTTGATCAGGTCAGGATCATTGAACTCCAGCGAGCGTGCTGGTTTTTGAGCTTCGAGGACTGGAAGAAGCTGCTCGATGACTTTCATCCGAGCGATCGCATCACGGTCCCCACCCTTTGCGTTCCGCTTCGCTTTCGCCTCGGCATTCTCGAGCGTTTGGATGTCCGCGAGGATCAGTTCGAGCTCAATGGTCTCGATGTCGCGGAGCGGATCAACAGAACCATCGACATGGGTGATGTCCTCGCCTCCCGGCGCTTTGACGAAACAGCGGACGACCTGGATGATCGCATCGACATCTTTGATATGTCCGAGGAATGCGTTGCCCTTGCCTTCGCCGGTTGATGCGCCGCGGACGAGTCCTGCGATATCAACGAGTTCGAGTGCAGCAGGGATGACTTTCTGCGTCTTGATGTGTTCTTGGATGACATTGAGTCTGCTGTCTGGGATCGGGACGACGCCGATATTGGGGTCGATTGTCGCAAACGGATAGTTCGCGGCGAGCGCCCCAGCGTTGGTGAGCGCGTTGAAGAGGGTCGATTTGCCCACATTGGGGAGTCCAACAATACCAGCTTTCATAGTCTCAGCTCCAATCCGCGTGGCGCGGGAAGGATTGTAGACGGTGTCGTTCCCTCAGTAAGATGTGCAATCCCTGAATTGACTGGACCTTGGGGACCGATTCATCCCGCTGGAATCAGCATCCAAGCCGCGAACATGGAACGGCTGGTCCACATGATCGTTCGGATCCAGTTGGTCCGGACCAGCCGACGGTGGGTGTCTGGATCGAATCCCTGCTCAAGGACTCGATGTGCTGGAATCTGAAGCAAGAGCGTTGATCCCCATATGACCCCCAAACAGACCAATCCAAGGATCGGGATCAGCATCCCATCACCATCGGACTGAGCTAAGAGATAGATCGCGGTCGCGAGCTCGATGAGCATCAAAGGCCCCACCACCCAGGTTGTTTGCTTGGTGTGAGCGAGCTCGTAGTTGCTGAACTGATCGCTTCCAACCCTGGACATCAATGGATAGTGAACGATCTGGACGAACCAGATCAAACCGGTCATCATCAGCGTGCTCATCGCGTGCGCCAAGAGAACGGCGAGGAGTACAGGATCTGGATGCGTGTTCATTTTGTCAGGACCGATGCTGATGCTGGGTTGGTGATGCTGCAGGTTATTGCAGGATAGTCGATCCGCTCACCTGCTGAACGATGACGGTATGCGTGGACCACGCGACCGTTCTGGATGATGAACGCGCCGGGCATCTGAAAGCCGTCTCCCTTGAGTCCAGATACGAGGTTTCCTCGCCATGTTGCTTTGATGCCTTGGACCCAGACGCGTGGACCGAAGAGCTGCAAGAACCCTCCTCGGGAGAGCTCGAATGCTTGGTAGATCGATTGTGAGGGATCAGAGATTCTTGGTAGGATTTCCAGACCATATTTGAGCATCACCTGACGAGCTTCTTGGTCGCTGCTCATGTGGACCACGACCGGCTCGATGCCTTGCTTTCGAAGCGTTGGTAATGATTGAGCAAGATCCTGCAAAGTCTGCAAGCAGAACGCACACCCCATATGGCGAAGGAACACCAGCAGCACTGGTTGCTGTACGGATCTGTGCGACACCGAAATCCCGTATTGATCCGTCGCACGCTCGATCGCGCCCTGGACACTGAGTGTCGGCTGGTGCTGAGCGTCTTCGGAAAGCTGGTTGTGTTTCGCGGCATTGAAGAGGATGATCGAGAATGGGACCCACCAGATCAGATCATTCGGGATGAGCACCCAACCAAAGACAGGCGGGAGTTGATCCGTGATCAGCGATGCATACACAAACCCGATCGGTCCCAGCACCTTCCCGAGCAGGCCCACGAGTACGATCGGCCAATGCCGGAAGGGATCACGCGAAGCGATCAGGTATCCGATACCGTAGACGCCGACAATCATTCCAACGCATTGCCAGATCGCGGGGTAGAGCGGTGGCTCGAGCCCCATGCGCTCAAAGGTGAGGCTTGGGAAGAACACAACAACCGCACCCCAGCACAGGTTGTAGATACCTGCGAGGACCAGCAGCGGACGCATCCAATGGTGCTTTGTCGTTGAGATGCTCATGCTTTGGATTCGATGGAAATTGCGAATCCGATACACCACATTCAAAATATCCATAGGGGATTCAGCACGATCAGCATGGACGCATCGCGGTACAATAGAGCATTGCCCGGGTAGCTCAGTTGGATAGAGCAGCGCTTTCCTAAAGCGCAGGTCACAGGTTCGATCCCTGTTCCGGGTGTTTCATCCACCCAAAAATCCAGAGCACGCATGCCTACCCCTCAGAATCCAGCTCCTGACACCATTCCCGACCGTGGACACCTGCAGACCGAGCATCGTCTTGCAGCATCTGCTGGTCTCGATGCAGGAACCATCTCAGACACTCTCAAAATCATCAACGATGCGGACGCGGGGATTGCGGGAGCGGTCCGGGAGCAGATCGACGCGATCGAGCAAGCGGTTCAACTGGTGGTCCGCTCCTTTGAAGTTGACGGGCGATTGATCTACATTGGCGCGGGAACGAGCGGGAGACTGGGTGTGCTTGATGCCTCAGAATGCCCTCCGACATTCAACAGCGATCCGGATCGAGTCGTCGGGATCATCGCGGGAGGGGACTCCGCGCTGCGCAAGTCCTCCGAACACAAAGAGGATGATCCGGATGGGGTTCATCCTCAGCTTGATACACTCCGTGTGGGTTCAAAGGACACGGTCATTGGAATCGCGGCGGGTGGGACCACGCCTTATGTGCTTGGTGGGGTTGAATACGCAAAAAAACTCGGCGCCAACACCGGACTACTCACCTGCACGCCGATTGATCAACCATCGTGGTGTGATGTGCTTATCGCGATCCACACCGGAGCGGAGGTCGTCACCGGATCGACACGCATGAAAGCGGGAACCGCGACCAAGATGGTGCTCAATATGATCTCTACCGGCGCGATGGTGCATGCCGGGAAGGTCTATGGAAATCTGATGGTGGACCTCCGAGCAACGAACGACAAACTGCGTGATCGTGCTGCTCGGATCATTTCGCAAGTGACCGGATTGGAACGCGCGGACGCTTTCACGCTCCTCGATCGTGCGGATGGTCGCGTCAAACCTGCTCTGGTCATGCACGCGAAATCGCTCACACTTGAGGACGCGGTGAGGCTTATTGACCAACATCATGGCCGTCTGCATCCCATTCTGGGTGATCCCAAATGAATACGAACCAACTCGCGGGCGCGTGCATCATGACCGGAATCCGAGGAGCATCGCTCGACGATCCTATCTGCAGAGCGGATGTCGATCTGCTCAAAGCTCGGCATGTCAAAGGCGTGATCCTGTTTAGCACGCACCTCCCGACAGGAGGGATGCGGAACATCGTCAGCGAGAACCAAGTCAAGCAGTTCACCCAAGACCTCCGGAACGAGCTTGGAAGCGACCTGCTCATCGGGATCGATCAAGAAGGTGGCAGTGTCAATCGGCTCGAAATCTTCCAAGACGCAGGGGTCTCGAGCATGCTCAGCGCCAAGATGCAAGGCAGCATGGGAAAGGCGCAGATTCAGGCAACCATCAGCACGGTTGCGAAATCGCTTGCTGCGTCCGGGATCAATCTCGTCTTTGCGCCGTGCGTGGATCTTGAGATCAACCCAAACAATCCGATCATCGCACAGAAGGGTCGCTCGCTCGGTCGTGATCCGGAGCGGGTTGCGTCCGCAGCAGCTTCGATCATTGATGCATACCACTCACTCGGTGTGCGCTGCTGCATCAAACACTTCCCAGGGCACGGCTCATCAACCACCGATACCCACCTCGGCATCGCGGACATCACGCATACCCAGCACGCAGATGAGCAGAGGGTGTATGAACTACTGATCGAATCGATGCGTAGCGGGACCACTCCGAATGCAGCTGTGATGACCGGACATCTGGTTCACCAAAGTATTGACTCGCTCCCAGCGAGTTTGTCACACGCGCACACCACCACCAACTTGCGCGAGAAGCTTGGCTTTGATGGACTGGTGTTTACCGACTCGATTGATATGGGTGCTGTGCGTCAGCATCATGATGCTGGAGCTGCGGCGGTGCTTGCACTTCATGCTGGCGCCGACATTGTGCTTGATGGATTCAATGCACCAGACGAAGCGTCACATCATCCCTCGATCCTCATCCACGATGCGATCATTCGATCGCTGGAGCTGGGTGAAATCGACGAATCCATGCTTGCTGCTTCCTCGGAGAGACGATCAGCATTCCTTGATGGAGACACCGATAACCTCGCTTAAATAGACCTTTGTAAGCGAGTTGGGCATCAGATTCCAAAACAGGTAGCGAGGATGGACATTCTGTGGCCTCCTATTGGTATGACACGCCAATCAAAGACTCGAATGTTCGGTGCCGTAGGTCTGCTCGGAGCGGTCGCGGCGATCTCTGGATGCACATCCTCGCACCCCTCCACTGCTTGGCAGGGGAACGGCGCGTATGTTGGAAACAGCGGGCACTCCGCAGCGATTGTGTACTCTCCCGCGCTTGAGAATAGCGGATCGCTTGTATTTTCATCCGAACCAGGACCTGAGTTCAGCCGTCGTGATTTTACTATGGCGACGCGCGATGTCTCCAGACGCGACGAGCTCTTCGGGGTTCGCGCCGAATCCTATCCCTCGCTCAACAATCGTCGCACATTCCGCAGCTCGCGCCGAGCAGACGAATACAGCTACCCAAGCGAGCAAGGGAAATATCCGCACCGATACCGTCGCTATTACCGCGATTGATGTGTATGTGATTGAAAAAAGGAGAGGGCCGACCCGCGGATACGGATCGGCCCATCACCAACACCAACATGCACCAATGGATTCGTGATTAGTCGTACAACGCTGCGGTTGGGGGCAGCTCGATGCTCCGCAGAACCATCGTGGTCTCGATGCGGAAGTTCGACTGTGTTCGGTGACGCTCTGCAAAGAAGAAGCTGAGTTTGTAGTCTCGGCCGTCTTCGAGCCATTCGAGTCGATCGAGGTCGATCGTCTGCGACACAGCGGAGTGCACACCACCGATGTCGATGACAAGTCGATTGTCAATGAAGACCCACACATCGTCGTCACCAGTGAACTTGAAGTTCATGCCTGCATCCGCGTCGTAGGTGAACTGGGTCTGGAGCTCGAAGGTGAAGTGAAAGTTTTTGTTGTTCCCGTTCGAGTTCCCGTACAGCTCGCCGTTGATTGGAAAGAACCCTCCGGCATTGACGAACTGCTGGTCGTGCTTGTCATCAAAGGTGTAGATATTGGACCCCGGCTGACGGACGAGCGTGAGGTCAACTTCGGTTGAAAGATTCACGCCGTTGACTGATCGGAACCATTGATCGAATGCTGCTGAGTCGGTCAGCGCGCCGGTTTTACTGGAGTTCACCGATCCCGCGACATCGCCGTCCATTGCTGCGATGTATGAGGTTGGACGCATGATGTTCTGTCCATCACTGTTGCGCCAGTTTGAGGAGAGCTTTGTTCCTGTGGACGCCATAACTGGTTTGCCATCTTCGGAGAGCTCGGTTTCGACCATACCGATATAGTGACCAAACCCGCCTCTTGGTTGGCGTTCAAAGTCTTGGTGACCTCCATCGACGGAGCGTTCTTTGAAGTCTCGGACGATTCCAGTCAGAACGATCGAATCCGGGAGTGTGTCCTCGGATGATGCTGATTCTCCAGCGGCTGTGTTCGCGTTGGCGCCCCATGCGAGGGACATTGCTCCGATGCCTCCAACGAGGAACGCGAGGGTTCCGGCTCGTGAGAATCGCTTTGAGTTGTGTGCATTGGCTTGTTGCATGTTTCGTTTCCTTCCCGCAGCTTCGGGGCTGCGCCCCCGTACTTCTTCTACCGTTCAATCCATCCTGCTTGCTCGCAGGATCAGTCCAGGGCGGTCTCCACCGAAGCGATGCTCGCGGAAGAGTCCTGCGATGCGGATACGAACGCCGTACCGATCGAGAAAATCATCGAAAGACCCGATGCAACGATCGCTGCGATCAGCAATCCCTGCATGAGTTTGTTCTGACCTGAGAGCGGGCCGCTCTCCTCGGTCGTTTCGCATGGTGCTGTGGTGCTCATGGCTCAGTCTCCTTGCGGGGGTAGGTGTGGTGTTGGTCCCGCAATGAAACTCTCCATTTCACTTTTCCCTCTGCCAACCACTCTTGAATGAGAATCAAGCAAACCCTTCCCATCTGTAACGATTGGAACGGTTGCAGCAATCCCCAGCCCGCTGTGTGCATGTGTGTGAGAATCCCCAAAGTTCCCGTTTTTGGGGACAGATGAGCGAATTGCCCGATGGAACGACAGAACCCTGTGATACACTCAGGATTCGATCAACCCCTCCCCGAACCCCAGACCGGAGCATGGTGCCATGGATGTCTTTGTTATAGAAGGTGGTCGACAACTCAACGGCTCGATCCGGATCAACGGCTCCAAGAACGCCGCGCTCCCGCTGATGGCGGCGGCATTGCTCACCGATGAGCCGCTGATCCTGAGCGATGTCCCCAACCTCTCCGACATCCGCAACATGACCCGCTTGCTCACCGAACTTGGTATCGAGAGTGTCTCGGAATCCAGCGAGCACGGACAGTCCATCACCCATCGCGTCACCGATCCGACGCAGTCCCACGCGCGATACGAGATCGTCCGCACGATGCGCGCCAGCATCAGCACGCTCGGACCACTGGTTGCCAAACGAGGCAGCGCGAGGGTTTCACTCCCAGGCGGATGCGCCATCGGACAAAGACCAGTCGACCTCCACTTGCGAGGACTCGAAGCGCTGGGCGCGAAGATCACCCTCGATGGAGGTGACATCGAAGCGACCGCTCCCAACGGCCGATTGATCGGCGCGCCGGTCTTCCTTGGGGGACCGTTCGGATCAACGGTGCTTGGGACAGCGAACATCATGTCCGCCGCGACCCTCGCTGAGGGAACCACGATCATCGAATCCGCAGCATGCGAACCCGAAATCGTGGACCTCGCGAACATGCTCAACGCGATGGGCGCGAAGATCAGCGGCGCGGGATCGCCACGCATCACCATCGTCGGCGTTGAATCACTCGGAGGCACCACGCATCGCGTGATGCCCGATCGGATCGAAGCGGGAACATACCTGTGTGCCGCAGCGGTCACAGGATCGGAACTGACACTCGAGAACTGTCCGCTTGACGCGATGATGAGCGCGGTCGATACACTCGGACATATGGGTGTGCATGTCGACGCGGTGGGATCGGACGCGGACCCGATGCGTCGTTCGTGCGTGATCTCGCGTGCTCCAGAGATTAAACCAGTCCAGATCACCACGCAGCCCCACCCCGGTTTCCCGACGGATCTCCAGGCGCAGTTCATGGCGTTGTTGTGTCTCTCGAATGGGAACTCGGTCATTACGGAGAAAATCTTCCCCGAGCGGTTCTTGCATGTCGCGGAGTTGTGCCGAATGGGCGCGCAGATCCATCGTCAGGGTGCGACCGCGGTCGTGACTGGGGTCAAGGAACTCACCGGCGCTCCTGTCATGGCTTCGGATCTTCGCGCCAGTGCGGGATTGGTCATCGCGGCGCTTGCTGCGAAGGGCACCACCATCATCAATCGCGTGTACCACATTGATCGTGGATATGAGAACCTTGAAAGCAAGCTTGCTGGTGTGGGCGCATCGATCCGTCGAGCAAACGCAGAAGAGTTTGCAGACTCAGCGATGAGTCACTGATCGATCAATCGTCTTCTTCGTCGAAGCCGCGTTGGACGAGAGCGCTGAGATGCTCGAGACACGCGATTGCGTCATCGCCGATGCATTCGACTTCGAGGGTTGTGCCTTTGGTTGCCGCGAGGAGCATGAGGTCCATGACGGATTTCCCATCCGCGTCCTCTTTATTGGCGCGTACTCGGACATCAGCATTGAACTTCCCAGCTACGGTCGCAAAATCGGTCGCTGGACGAGCGTGGAGCCCGTAGCGATTGACGATTTTGAGTTTTGCCGAGCAGGAGTTGGTCACTCGTATCTCCGACGATCAACGTATTTCTGGATTCACCGCACGGATTCTCGTGCAAACGGGACGGCGAATCGGATTCCAGTTCAATTTCAAACGCACGCTTGTGAACACAGCGGATCAACGATCCGAGCTGAGCAGCATTGCTGATTATGCTTCACCGAGCCGATGATGGTCAGCATCGTCGAGCAGTGTCAGGACCTCGTCGTTGCCTTGCGTTTGTCGCATCGCTCGACGGAAGGTTTCCTTCGACAGATTCTTGAAGATCGTTTCCATTGCTTGGAGGTGATCCTCAGGCTGATCCGCTGGGGTGAGGAGCATGACGACGGTATACACCGGGAGTTTGTCGCGGGAATCGAAGTCGATCCCGCGTTCGCTGAGTCCCAGACCCGCTGCGAGCTTGGCAATCTTGGGGTGTTTGATATGCGGGACCGCAACGCCGTATCCGAACCCGGTCGAAGATTTGCGTTCTCTTTCGAGAATCTTGGTCAGCAGTTCATCGCGGATCTCCGCAGGTGCGGCCCCGCTCTCGACGAGCATATCAATCATTTCCGCAATAGCACCATCACGGTCTGTCGCGGCAAGATCGCTGTTGATCGCATTCGGTTGGATAATCTCGGTCAGTTTCATACAAACCCCGTGTCTAAGTTGGCTATACCATAGCCACCACGCGTTGATAACGCTTCCAAGAGGCCTCCAACAAACGGCCTGATAGCGACTTATACCATATCAGCACGCTCAACGCACGGATTTGAGCTTCTCGCGGTGGTCATGGAGCTGACGATCCGCCTTCGAGACGACCTCATCGATCGCATCGTAGACATCGGGGCCTTCCACTTTCGCAAAGAAATCGTCGTGGCGTTCGACATCGACGGTCACTTCGACCGCGTATTCCTCTTTGCTCGGACTTTCTTTCCAGACCACAAAGTCCAGCTGTTGTACGAAACCCTTGTAGGAAGCGAGTTTTTCGGCCTTCTTCTCGATATGGAGGCGGATTGGGTCGGTGATTTCAAACTGACGCCCAACAATGTTGATACGCATGAGAGGTCTCCATGGGCTGGGGACGCGACTATACGCGTCCGGGTCAATATCCATTCTAGGGGATCAACAACCAACAACCCAGTCCTATTCGACAGTCCTTCACCCAACTGTTGCTCCATCATCCTCATCAACAGTCCTTCACAATTGCCGCCCTACACCCCGGCAAGGTTCACCCCTAGACTTGGCACCATGTCCGCACGAACGCTCCGCAACCTGATTCAGTACGGCATTCTTGCGATGCTCCTCACCCTCCTCGGGCTCTTTTTGCTCTACCCAATCGGGCTGACCATCCGCGGCGGGTTTGCCGTCGATCCCGCTACGGGGTCGGGATGGACTTTCGATCATGTCAGACTCGTCTTTGAAGACCCCTTGCAAGTCGCGGGACTGCTCAACTCGCTCAAAATCGCAGTTGCGACGACTCTCTTTTGCATCATCATCTCGCTCCCGCTCGCGACGCTCAGCGCCCGGTACACCTTTCCGGGAAAGAAGATTCTCAACGCGGCGATCCTTGTTCCATTGATCCTCCCGCCGTTTGTTGGCGCGATCGGGATTAGCAAACTCATGGGACGCGAGGGTGCCGTCAATGCATTGCTCGGCACCGACTGGGACCTGCTCGGGAACGGGAAGTTCTGGGGGGTCGTCCTCGTTGAGGCGCTCCACCTGTACCCCATCATCTATCTCAACACCGTCGCGTCGCTCGCGAACCTTGATCCGGCACTCGATGAATCCGCGGAGAATCTTGGCGCGGGAGGTTGGAGACGATTCTTCACGATCACCCTCCCGCTGATCCGTCCGGGTTTGTTTGCGGGATCGACAATTGTGTTCATCTGGAGCTTTACCGAGCTTGGTACGCCGTTGATGTTTGACTATTCAACAGCGACCCCTGTCCAGATCTTCTACGGGCTCAAAGAGGTTCAGAACAACGCGGAACCCTACGCGCTGACGCTTGTGCTGCTGCTCTCCGCGATCATGATCTATGTGCTCGGGAAGCTGGTCTTTGGACGCAAGGGCTACGCGATGTATTCCAAAGCGTCGCGTGCTGGAGCCGAGATCGCACTCAAGCCATTCTGGGGCCTGATGGCGACCGCGAGCTTCGGGTTTGTGACTCTTTTGGCGCTCTTGCCTCACATCGGGGTTGTCTTGACCTCGATCGCCGCTCCGGGATCGTGGTATTCATCTGTGCTCCCTGAATCGTACACGCTCTCGCACTTCGAGCAGGCGCTGACGGCTGGTGAATCGTTTAACTCCATCAAGAACTCATTGATTCTGTCGCTCCTCGCGATGGTCCTCAACATGGGGTTCGGGGTGCTGATCGGGTACATCCTCGTCCGCACGAAAGTCATCGGCCGAGGATTGTTGGATGCGCTCTGTATGCTCCCCCTTGCTGTCCCAGGACTGGTGATGGCGTTTGGGTATGTCGCGATGACGCTCCGCTTCCCGTTCGGCGCGGGTGATCCGCTCGAAGGCGTGCTCGCGGTGTTCGGGACCAATCCGAATCCGTTCCCGCTGCTGATCATCGCGTACGCGGTCCGTCGACTGCCTTACATTGTGCGTTCAACGGTCGCAGGTCTTGAGCAGACCTCAGGCGAGCTTGAAGAAGCCGCGGTGAATCTGGGTGCGACGCGCGTCGCAGCGGTGCGCAAGGTCATCATCCCGCTCATCATGGCAAACCTGATCGCGGGCGGATTGCTCGTCTTTAGTTTCTCGATGCTCGAAGTTTCCGACTCGCTGATCCTCGCGCAGCGGAGCGACCACTTCCCGATCACCAAAATGATTTACGAGTTCACGAACCGGCTCGGCGATGGACAGTACATTGCATCAGCGATGGGTGTTTGGGGCATGACGCTCCTGACTGTGACCCTTGTGGGGTCCTCCGTGATGATGGGCAAGAAGCTCGGTTCGATCTTCAGGGTTTGATCCCGCAGACCTGATCGAACTCGGCTGATTCCAGAGGAACAGCGATGCAGATCCGATTGACCACCCCTGACGATGTCCCAGCGATCACAGCGCTGCTCAACCATGAGATCGAGCACAACACAGCGCACTTCGGTACACAACCAGAACTTGAATCCACCATCCTCGAACAGCTCGAGAGCGCGGGCGATCGATTCCCCTGGTACACCGCACTCGACGATCATGGAACATTCTTGGGTTACGCAAAGTCCGGCCCATGGTCCCTCCGAGGGGGATACGACTGGACGGCAGAGATCACCATCTACCTCACGCAAGCAGCACGAGGACAAGGGATCGGCAAGGCGCTGTACACGCGCTTGCTCGACACCCTCCGCGCCCAGCGGTTCCAGATCATCGTCGCGGGTGTCGCGGAACCCAATCCCGCGAGTGTCGCGCTCCATACCTCGATCGGCATGACCCGGACAGGATACAACGAAACCATGGGATACAAGCATGGCTCGTGGATTGATGTCGGATACTACCAGATGATCCTCGGCGATCTCTCAAATCCACCGCCACCAGTGCTGAGCATCCAAGAAGCGATTGGCTCGATGTAATGCGATCCAGTTCTTGGCGGACTGAACCTGATACACTGCTTGGATGCTTGATCCCAATGATGCCATCCTCAACCGTGCGCAACATGTCCTGCGATCCGCATGGTCGTGCACGCTGCTGTATGACCAGTCGCCGTTTGAATCACAATGTATGATCGACCCACGCAGCGGCGATTTCATCATCGCGGTGGTCAAAGATGCGTTCGATGCGACGGACATCACGATTGCATCGCCGAAGGATTCGTTCGATACGCGTGTGCGGATTTCTGTCGAGCTCTGTGAAACGACAACGGAAGAACAACGCGATCGGTTTACCGCGTACCACCTTCCCTCGACGACCCCGCTGCTCGCGATCGGAAAGTTTCAATACGCAAAGATCGATTCCGGAGAGGTCGTCACACCTGAACAATGCGAACTGCGGAACCCTATCTTGGGCGCCATGGGACCACTCTGCAAAGCGCTCAACGCGGATCGATCTCGGCTCTCATCATTGTGCAGCATGATTACAGGTGTCGCGCATGACTCCCCGCTCGCTGTCGGGGTCGATGACACAGGGATCGACATCCGTGCTCGGTTTGGATTGGTTCGGCTGATTCTCCCAGAGCCGATCACCGATCCTGATAACGCGATGGACACCATCGAACAGCTTCTGGAGTCGGCTGATGCGTGAAGCTCATGCGCACATCTTCCAGCTGGGGCGCTCGCTGACCATGCTCGATTGCTCAAACTGCTTGAGCCGAGACGAGTTACTTGCGCTCGTTGCGGCAAGCTCTAAATCTTGTGCGCAGCACGAGTGGGTGCTGGCGCACAGCGCTCGCCCAGAGGGCTGGGATGATTCTCGTTGGCCATCACGGTTGGAACTAGACCACGCGAGCGATGGTCGAGCGGTTTGTGTGTGGTGTTTCGACTACCACGCACTCGCGGCATCGACCGCAGCGCTTGCGCACGCAGGGATTCAGTCCGACTCGAAGATTGATCGCGGGATCATCGAACTCGATTCTCAAGGGGAGCCCACGGGTGTCCTATACGAGCATGCCGCACTCGCGCTTTGGAACAGTGTTCCCGAGCCGATCGCGGAACAACGCTTGACGCTTGTCCGCAGCGCGTGTGAGCATCTTCGTTCGCTTGGGTACACAGAAGTGCACGACCTCAAAGCGCAGCCTTGGCTCGGTCCTGTTCTCGCTGATCTCCAAGCTTCCGGAGAGATCACCCAATCGTTCCAACTCTTTCCGTTGGTTCCGGATCTGGAAGCGACGCTCGCGACCTGTCCCCAGTGGGCTTCGAGCAAGCTCATTCTCGCAGGGACGAAAATCTTCACCGATGGGACGCTCAACTCGCGAACAGCGTGGATGCTTGAGCCTTACGCGGACAAAGCAACCACCGGAACGCCGATGATGACGCTCGATGAAATCGATGAAGCAATGCTGGTGAGCAAGCAGCACAACCTCCCGGTCGCGGCTCACGCGATCGGGGACGGCGCGGTGCGCGCAGTACTCGATTCGATTGAGCGAACAAAGTGTACGAATATGGGCGCACGCATCGAGCATCTTGAGGTGCTCCATCCTGATGATGTACCAAGGTTTGCTCAGCTTGGAGTCATCGCATCGGTGCAACCTTGCCATTTGCTTCCGGATATTGAAGCACTCAACACGGCGATCCCCGATCGGCTTGATCGTGTACTCCCTCTGCGATCATTGCTCAAGAGCGGGTGCGTGCCAGGAGAGACTTTGCTGTTTGGGTCCGATGTTCCAATCGTTCGCGCAAATCACGAAGACTCCATCCAAGCGGCGGTGCATCGTCGTCGAAATGACATGCCTGAGAGCGGAGCGGTATCGATCGACCAGTCGCTCACCGAAGCGGAATCGATCGCGTGCTTCAGTTCTCGATAAGTTCTTCGCTGTCGAGCGGCACGCGGAGTTCGAACTCCGCGCCGTGGCCGCGCTTGCGGACGAGCGACAGGTCACCGCCCATTTCGAGCGCCAAGCCGCGAGAGAGCGCAAGACCTAATCCGAGTCCTGAACGGTCCCGCATCGTTCCTGAGGAACCTCGGACGAACTCGCCGAAGATCTTTCTTCGATCCCGTCCCGGCACACCCGGTCCATGATCCGCAACGACGAGCAGTAGTGCGTCTCCTGAAACAGACACATCCAGATGCACGCGATGGTCTTGGTCATCATCCTGCTCACCCTCACGACCGGCATACTTGCACGCGTTGTCCATCAGATTCATCACGATCCGTTCGACCGCGTGTGGATCGAGCGTGACGGTACGCTCCGCATTGCCGCTGGTTGAATCGGACACGATCAGGTCCATCCCGGATTGTTCACCGAGTCGCGACATCGGGGGGACGATCCTCGCCATGAGCTCTCCGACGCTGAGGGTTTGCTCGCCCTTTGGTTTGTCTTTGCCGCTGCGTTGGCGAGAGATTCGCGCATACTCCAGTACATTCTCGACAATCCCTGTCAAACGATCGGACTCGCGTTTGAGTGTGTTTAGGTAGTCCTTGCGGACTGTTTCATCCGTCACCATCCCATCAGCGAGCATCTGCGAATACAAACGGAAGGTGGTCAACGGTGTGCGGAGTTCGTGCGTGACCGCACCAACGAAACGACCGCGCCGAGCGGACAGATTCAGCACGGTTCGAAGGACCAATCCAACCGCGATCATCGCACCAACAACCGCGACCCAAGTGATCAGCATTGCAAACTTCACAGGCGACAATCGATCAACCGCCGTGACATTCATGCTCCCTGGGATGAACGACACAGGAACCGTCGCGAGACGGTACGCTTGGTCACCTCGCGCAGCTCGTTCTTCGAGGATCGGTTCGAGGACGGAACGCGGAAGCAGATCGTCGATCGACTCGATCAACTCCGATGACATGGTTTCCCAATCGAGCCACACACCTTGGACGACAGGACCGCTCGGTTGATTGATCGTCCGGAGCAATACAAGTTGCTGTGAACCGCTGGGTTCAACAATCCATCTGGGCTCAATAGCACCGATGAGATTCCCTTGCTCGATCATGTTGTTTTTGTCTGCTAAAGTTCGTTCGGAGCTTTCATCGGCTACCGAGGACGCACGAAGACCAAAGGATTCTTCAGCCGAATCAGACTTGGACCAGCGCTGCCCCTGATCAGTGTCGACTTCATTTTCCGAAGCACGCTTGAGGGCGCGGTTCTGCTGTGCGAGGTTTGCGATTTGTTGACGCGCCGCATAGTCCGCTTGCGGCTCAGGTTCGATTGATGACGGCACAACATTGCTGGTCAAAGCGTCGAATTCAGGTTGTGCAGCGTTTGCTCTGCTGAAATCATCCGACTCCTCAACGCTACTCGCGGGATCAGTGTCTTGATACACCCTTGGATTCTGCGTGCTCATCGCGATCTCTTGGGCTCTGGTATCGGAGCCTTCAGTCGATCCGGTTTGCTCATTGATCTCAAAGAACCCAAGGTTGTACGAACCAAGATCCGCGCCGGTGCGGCGATGGTCCTCAGGTACCCCAGGAAAGTGATCCGACACGCTCGAACTGTCCTTGATCGCAGAACGATAATCTTCGATTGGCCGCGCCGCTTCGAGCGCGATCATCGGCGCGAGACGAGAATCCATGCGCCAGAGCGCAAGACGGATCAGTTCTTGGCGCTGGTTCATCGCGCGGGATTCAGCGTTGCGTTCTTCGAGCGAGTGGACGGTGTAGCTCGCCCATCCAAGTGCCGCGATGACCAGAACCACTCCGGACCAGAACGCCCACCACAGTTTGCTGCGGCTTTGATTCATCCCTTGACCCCCGGCTCATCCGGATTCGCGAGCATGTACCCCTTTCCACGAACCGTCTTGATGACCTGCGGATTGGTTGGTTCATCATCGAGCGACTCGCGGATGCGTGCGATCGCCATGTCCACAGTCCGCGTGTGCGTCCCGCGTGGGTCAAGGCCCCAGACTTTCTGCAGCAGTTCGTCGCGTGAAACCGCTCGACCAGGATTGGCCGCGAGGAATCCGATGACCTCCGCTTCGCGTTCGGTGAGTGTTCTCCGAGTGCCGTTTTCTAGCACGGCTTCGCGCCGCTCAAAATCGATCTGCCGTCCCGCGATCGTCAAACTCTTGCGTTGCGACGGACGCGCGGGGACCCTGCGGAACACCGCTTCGATCCGCGCGATCAGTTCATCGAGTGAGAATGGCTTGACGATGTAGTCGTCCGCGCCGAGCTTGAGTCCGCTGATACGGTCGGTCTCTTCGCCACGAGCGGTCAGGAAGATGACAGGGACATCGGGTTTGGGTTTGCGGAGTTCTTTGAGCACCGCGAGCCCGTCCATTTTGGGCATCATGATGTCCAGCAGCACCAGATCCGCTTCGACGCTCAGGCAGAGCTTGAGCCCTTGCTCGCCGTCGCTTGCTTCGTGGACGGTGTATCCGGAATAGGACAACGCGTCGACCAAACCGCGCCGGATCGAAGCATCATCTTCCACAACAACAAGAACACCTTGAGACAAACCCGAATCCTTTCAGCCGCACTTTACCATGAATAGCGGACGGTGTAGGTGACGATTTCTTCTTCATCGACATCCAGAGTGACCGGGATATGCATCGTGCGCGAATCGAGCATCTCGTGGTCGTGTGAAATCTTCTGGATGTCCGCGTTGCTCCAGCGGTACAAGCGTTCTTGGACCACGACTTTGACTGTCGTATCCTTGCGATTGCGGAGTTTGACCTCGATGGTTTCGACGAGCCAGTCTTTCCCGCGCTCGAAGCTGACCTGTCTGCGTTCGCCTACGACATCGAACGCGTTGCCGAGCTTGATCATGATTTCTTCTTCGCGAGCGGTGTGGTCGATGACATGCTCGCCGATGAACTCGTACGCGCCGTCCGCTTCGTCGAGTTGATTGACGCGGATGCGACCCGATGGCATCGGGATTCCGAGACCATTGTCCTCGCTGTTCTCAAAGCTCAGATACACTTCAACCTTGGAGTTGGATTGCACGCCCCAGTTCTGGTCCACCATCGCGTTGTTCCCTGTCCAGCGAGCTTGTGCCGTCCCGTCGTACATCAGGATCTTCTTCGCTGGGACATCGTTGACCGCTTCGAACAGTTCGATCTGTTTGGTTGAGCGATCGGGGATCGTGGTTGGTCGTCCGAGTGTGTAGAGGTGGTACTCGAAGAATGATTTTTCTTCGAATCCCGCTTGTCCCGCTTTGCTCACCATTCCATCCATCATCGCCATTTCGCGCCGACCATACTGATTCTGGGGTTGCGCCCTGTTGACATCACCCGCGACGAGCTTGAGCTTCGCGTTCTCATAGGTCCCGCCCGATTGGTTCAGGATCGAAACCCACGCACCGATATCAACTGTTCCCGAGTTCGCGTCATCCCCCTCGGCGTAGATCAGGTTGTAATCCGCCCACCAGGTGATGCCGGTGGTTTGGTAGGACACGCGCGTCTCATGCTCCCCACCCTGCGCCGCATCCACGGCCCACATCAATGTCGGTTTGGTCACCAGCGATTCATCGAGCGACGGGAAGACCACGCCGTGGTATCCCTGCTGGTATTGCACGCGTCCATCATCCCCTTGCAGCAGCATCCCACCCCCCGCGGTGGACATGAGGGTCATCTCTTGACCACCAAAGATGATCTTCTGATCGATGTACCGCTCGAGCATCCGGTCCATCGAGAGCAGGTCGAAGCGGTAGTCTTGTTCGAGTACGCTGGTCCCATCGGGATCGGTGAGTGATGAGAACTGAACTGTGGTTGGATCGAGCAGTGCCGCGACATCGGTGAACTTGAGCTCGCTGTATCCCTGCTCGATGTCCAGCGTGCGATCCTGACGGATGACCGCGTATCCCGGGATCTGGTTGTACATGTTGTATCCGTACCCATAGTTCTGGGACTGACCTGGCACTGGTCGGTACCACTCAGCGGGGATCGCACCTGGGGTTGCGGTGGAGTAGATCGTCAGCGCGGTGTCATCGCTGATCGCGAGTCCGCTGATGCCGGTGAGAACTGCGGTTATGGTGAGTGCTTTGAGTGTGTTCATCGCGTCGCTCCTTGGGTCTTGTTTAGGTTGCGTGCAACCCTTCCTTGAGTATACAAACCCCGACACCCGGGCTACCGGGTATCGGAGATTCATTCCGATCTTTACTTGGGATTCTGTACGAGAATCCGTTTGCCGTGGTTCATCAGTTCGATCTCGCCACGATTGGCCACGATCCACTGACGCCCTTGGCTCGTCAGGTCTTCAACCAGCAACCAGTATTCATCAGTTGCAAACTCAATAGTCTCATCGATTGTTTGTTCGATGTTCTCGGAAACCGAACCATCGATCCAGCGCCCGTCCTTGCGGTAGAGGGTCGAACCCGCTCCACGCTGAACGGTCGTGATCTCGATCCGGTTCATGTCCGCGTCGTAGTACGCGTTCGATTTTTTCATGCCTGACGATTGCACCGTTGAATGTGGGGCAACCCGAAGAGCTAAATCTGACACTCGGCTGTCCTTGCGATTGAGGGACTGAGACACCCCAGCACTCCCTGATCGAGACGCGGTTTGCGATTCCATCTGACTCCATGCTTGCGTGGTCATGTCCGATTCGCCAAACTCGTTCTCGCGGACAAGCTCGTTGATGCTCATATCCTCGCTCGCAAGGAACGCGGTGTATTCGGTCATGACGCCGTGCTCTAAGGAGAGCTTGGTGATCTCCTCAACAAGCTCGTCGTTTGGTTTCGATCCATCCGCGGTTGAAATCCGGATCTGATCGATCAGCGAATCGATCCGCTGCTGTGCCCACAATCGTGGGATGAAACCATAGCGAGCTGAGGTTTCTTGCAAGCTCGTATGTGTCCCGATGACAACCTGCTGGTCGTTGTGAGTTCCTGTGAGCCGCATCCACATCGCCATCTTGCTTGGGTTCTCGTATTTCCCAAGGATCACCACGCGAGAACCTGTGTAGAGGTCGCCCAGTCCGCCATCCTCGATGCTGTGGACGCGTGATTGGTTGATCTGCTCCATCATTTCTTTGGTCATGCCAGTGCCACAGAACCCGCCGACCCCTCCATAGAACGCGGTGTCCAACATGACCGGCCCGTTGAGCTGATCGAACACTCGGCCAACCTTCATCTCGACATCCTCACCCGGAAGCACATAGGTTGGCTCGGCGCTTGTTTGCTGCGCGATCGCGTCGAGCAGGGGTGCGTTGACATCCAAACCAACACCGAAGGTGAACACGCGTCGATCCGATGCGTTGTTCTTCGCTGCTGCATCGCGGATCTCAACCTCGCCCGTCTTCCCCTCGGTTGCAAGTCCATCGGTCATGAACAGCACCAAAGGCAACATCCCCTCGTCGCTTGGTTGGGTGAGTGCTTCGATCAGCGCGTCATGCAGATTCGTCCCGCCACCGGAACGGATGCGATCAATGTACTCAACGACCTGTTTGCGTGAGTCCTTGGTGATCACCACGGAGCTGTCCGCGTATGAACGCACATCACTGCTGTAGTCCACGATGCTGATCCGCTCACCATTCCGCATCCCATACACCACCTGCTTCGCGGCTTCCTTCGCTTGCTCAAGCTTCTCGCCTCGCATCGACCCCGACCGATCAATCACAATCGTCACATCGCGGAGCATCGGGTCCCCATCACTATCCGCAGAATCAGGAGCGTCCGCGACGAACATGAAGTACCCGCTCGTGTCATCCGTCGGATACATCAACACGGTTGGCTCATCGGTCGCCGCAGATGTCGCGGCGTACAACACAAACGCGCCCGGCTCATCCAGCATCGGGACCTCTACACTCATCCGACGATCACCATGCGGCGTGCTCACAATAGGGTGCGATGGAGAAAAGACTGTTCCCAGAACATCCTTGTCCGATTCAACCTCGATGTTCAGATCCCACGCGATCCCTGTGTTTGAGGTCGCTGACGAACGAGGCAAGACATACTCAACCGTCCCACGATGCGCATCAAGGACCTGCTCATACTCGATCGTCACGGTACGCTCTGCGCCAGGCTCTACCGGGAACACACTGGATTGGATCATCGCGTTTCCAACAAACTCAAGCAACCCCGGATCGACCATCCTTTGCACGATCTCTTGGTAGCGCCTCGTTGCTTCTTCGCGTGGGAGAAGCTCAGCAGTGGGTTCATCCCCAATACCATCGATCCCAAAGGTGCTGATCGCGGACCCAGCGGGAACAGGAAGCACGACCTGCGCCTGCGCTCGCGATCGGGTCGGATTACTCACCACCATCGTGATGGTTGTTTTCGCAACCGTACCACTGATCAGCACATCTGCGTGCACACTATTGATGGAAGTCACCACCCCAACTCCTGGCACAGGCATTGAACGCTGAGCGACAAGTAAATGCAGCCCGCTGTTCTCGACTGGTTGAGCCGATGAGATCGGCGAGCCCGCCCCGATCACTATCGCCGCGGCCAATCCCATCGGGATCGATCCCAGTCCTGCAATCCCGACTCCAAGTCCCAGTACGCTGTTCTTTATCCGATTCATGTGCGATCTCCTTTGTACACGCGTTACGAAGAGAGATACCAAGAAATTACACGGATGTTCGTCACACCAATGTCACACGCGTGGGATGTCACAAAGGTGTCACACGCGCGTCACAGCTCTGTCACACGGATCGTTTCTCACTGCTCAGAATCCGCGATCAATCAGCGCTGCGCACGATCAACTCGTGGGGCAAGAAAAATGTGATGCATCCTGCAACAGCGAGCACAAGAGCGGTCACCATAAACGCGGAGTCGAGCCCCATGCCATCCATGATCTGGGTTTGCAATGCATCCGGGAGTGACTCAACCAAGCGGATCACAAATCCTGGAACACGCTGCTTGGAACGCAGACCGTTCTGCACAACCTCCGCGCCCATCGGACCAAGGAATGAGAGCATCCACGCGCCGCCGAGCATCAATCCAGACACCAGACTCGTCCGGTGTGGGAGCAACCGTTGCGCCAGCGAGATACTCACAGGTACCGTCGCACCGAATCCGAGACCCGCGATCACCGCCGCGAGCATCACCGCCCAGCGTGCCATCGTGGGGTCAACCTGAGTCAGCACCGGAATCATCGCGATGCTCACCGCGCCGAGCATTGGGAGCAGCACGAACACCGCTTTCTCGAACCTCGCCGCGAGGATGAACCCGAGCGTGATCCCGCCCGCGCCCATCCCCATCTGCATGGACGCTTGGAGCGTGCCGTTGACCTGGGATGCCTGGATTCCGAGTTGCTCGGTCATCTCCGTCACGTTGTGGGTGATCATTACGAACTGTGATGCCCATTCTGTGAACAGGTACACCAGCGCCATGTTGGTGGTGAATCGGAGCACATTGCTCGTGTACAACACCCAGACCGCGAACCACCGCGTCGAGCGTTCTTTCTTGTCCCAGCTTCCGGAATGTTCGTGCGCCGCGTGGTGGCGGTGGCCGTGCTTGTGGATTGCTATCGCCAGAACAACCGCGGCGATCAATCCGACAGGCATAAACCAGCGGATCGCGAGCAACCCCTGACGAGCACGCTCGGCGCTGTCGAGTATCGTTCCGTTCGCGCTCACTTTCGCTGGTGTCATCCACTCCACAAACTGAGGCGTGAACACATTGCCCACAATCCCGCCGATCATTCCCGCGAGGAAGAAGATCGCGATATACATAGACCGCTTTGATCCACCGAGCTGCCCCACCGTTGCCGCCGCGGGAGGATGGAACGCGCCGACCCCCATCGCACCGACGCTGTACAAAATCGCGAGTTCAGTAAAGTCCCGTGCCATCCCCAGGTTCCCGATGCACAGCACCGCAACCACAAACCCCGCTGTCCCAAACGCACGCGAATCTAGTTTATCGCTCGCCCACGCGACCACAGGCTGGATCACCCCGGAACACACGGATCCCAACGCGAGCAAGAGCGCTTTCTGCTCCGGACGGATATCAAGAAGCACCGCGAGCATCGGGAGCAGCGCGACGCCTACGAACGAGAACACATCGACAATAAAGTGCGACACGATGGTCACCGTTGCCCGCTGCTTGCTTCGAGACACCGGATTGGCTGGTTGCTGATTGCTGCTCATCGGGCGTTAGTCTATCCCGCTCGGACGACCGCCCTTGCGTGGATCGCTCGCGGCTTGCCAACCAACCCCATCCGAATCTCGCACGATCAACTGCACATTCCCCACCACAGCATCTGTACTCCCGATGACCTGACCATACCCACGCATCCCATCGGCGAGCACATTGAGCACCTGATTGTTGTACATCTCCTCGAACAGTGTCTCGAAAGGCATCCACTGGTGGTGCAAGCGAGGACGCGCGACCGCCGCTCCAGCATCCATCCCCGCCATCGCGTTCAGCAGCGTCTGCATCGTCCCAGTAATAATCCGAGGCCCACCCGATGCGCCAGCGATCGCAAAGACCCGACCTTCCGAGTCGAGCACAATCGTCGGCGACATGCTCGACAACGGACGCTTGCCAACTTCCGGCTCATTCCGATCCGATTGCACCAAACCAAACCCATTAGATTTCTTGCGCGGATTGGTGAAGTCGTCCATCTCGTTGTTGAGCACAAACCCAAACTCACGCACCCCGACGCGCGATCCGAACTCATGGTTGATGGTTTCGGTCATCGCGACGCCCCCACCGAATGGATCAATCACACACACATGGCTCGTTCCGTCATCATCCGGGAGCGGCTGTGTCCCATCCGAACCCGCAATGAAAGTGCCATAAGTTTCGGGATCGTGATGACGACCATCAATCGACTGCGCAATCCGAGCGATATTCTCCGGATCGAGCAGTGCATCTACAGGGACATCGGTAAACGCTGGGTCCGCAAGATACCTCGAACGATCCGCGAACGCGTGCTTGAGCGATTCGATCATCAGCACTACACGATCGGTGGTTTGTTTGGAGCTTGAAAAATCGTACCCGCTCGCTTCCATGATCTCGAGCGCTTCAAACATGGTCACCCCACCACTCGAAGGCGGAGGCATCCCGATCAGACGCAGCCCCGCAATCTCAGTCTCGATGGGTTCTTGTACAGTTGGTGTATAAGCGGCAAGGTCTTCGAGCGTGATCGCCTCAGGCTGCCGCTTTGTGATTCGATCAGGAGCGAGCGTTTCGACAATCGCTTGACCAATCTCCCCTGCCGTAAACGCATCAAGTCCATCGCGTGCGATCAAACGCAGGGCGCGTGCTTGCTCTGGGTTTTTGATCCGATCCCCAACCTTCACGCGTCCCCACAATGCAAACTTCTCCCATGGCATGCTCATGTACGAATCCCGATTCGCGGCATTCTTGGTGTACATCTCCATCATGTTCTTCGCAGCACCCATGTAATGATCGTCGACCACGAACCCAGTTTCCGCGGCTTGGATTGCCGGTGCGATGACGGCTTCACGATCAAGCGTGCCGAAGTTCTCAAGCGCGTATAGCAATCCAGCAACCGTCCCCGGAACCGCGACCGAGTATCGACCATTCCGCATCGACGCGCCGGACGCAGGTACATCAGCGTTGTAAGGGGATGTCTCTCGATAGTTGATCGCGGCATGCACATACCCATGCGTCGGATCGTCTGGGAGGTGGATCACCATGAACCCGCCGCCCCCGATCCCGCATGAATACGGGCGGACGACCGAGAGTGTGAACGACGCCGCGACCGCTGCATCCACCGCGTTGCCACCCAACGCGAGCATCTGCGCCCCTGCAGACGATGCCATCGCATGATCCGCAGCGACCGCTCCGCGATCGAACGAATCGAAAAACAGATCCGCATCACGAACGGGACCGCTCGCGCACGCGGCGCAAGCAAAGAGCATGAACAACGAGAGTACAGCGATCACAGATTTGGATTGGTTCATCCCCAACTATATCGCGCAACAAGTTCGTAGGTAGATCAACAATCCAATCGACGACGCTGAACAATCCAGAATCGTTCATCTTCCGCGTCTGGACCCTTCCCATCAACCCCACGGATCGGTCCTCGGCCCAGCGCGTTGAAGAACGCCTTCAAGCCGTTGAAAAACCGCTCAACCCCTTCTCCGCCCTGTCGTTCATCATGACGGACCAAGCGATACCCAAACAAGTGAAAGACCTGCCTACGGAGCACGCACGCGAGATCCGCATCAACCAGAAGCATCGAATCCTGCGCGTGATACACCCCAGGCATGACCCCAATGACATGATGAACCCAGTCCGCGTTGCGGAGCCGCGCCGAGAGATTGACCCAGCCGGCGCTGATCTGCCGCACGATGAAGAACCCGTCATCCCCAATCCGCTTGTGCGTCTGCATGTTTGGAAGGAACACCGAACCATGAATCGGGGAATGAACCTCCACCCCGCCTTGCATCGCGATGACCGTCTTGTCCGCGTGCACCCTCGTTCCCGATTCAATCCCATCGAGGATTGCAAAGTCCGCATCTCGGATCGGTTCGCGATGACGAACATCAAATACCGTGTCCCCTCGGCCTTTGGACATGGATCGCAGATAACCAATCGGATCAGCACCCAGCGAACCCAACGGGAGGACCCCAGCGGTATCCATCGCGATCCAGATCGCCGCTTCATGAACATCGACCGAAACTGGATCTTCGTGCTGTCCGCCTTCAATCAAGTACGACACGCATCCGAGTCGGCGCGTGACCGCATCAATCACCAACCCCTGAACCTCCTCTTCGATCCCCAGGTATTTCGGACATGGCATCCGCATCGCATGCTTGCGAGCAGGAAGGGAATCCTCGAACGCAACGACCGGTTTCGACGGCGCGCTGGTTGTATGCAAATCCAAAACAATCATCCGCTGGTCGGAGAGCTTGCAGGATTCATGAATCGAACCAAGCAACTCGAACAACTCATGCATCTGCTGATGCTCGACGGTTGTGGATGATGGTTCTGCGAACCGGTCATCGGTGCACAGCCGGTTGAGATCATGATCGACATATCGGATATCTGCATCAGCGTGGTTGAGCGCCGCGAGATTCCCCGCAAGCAGCACCACCTGTCCTTGTAGGTCCTCCTCATGTTCGCGAGCGAGTCGATCAAGCACGCGCTGCCCCGCGATCAGTCCAGCAGGCTCGTTGCCGTGGACCCCTCCAATGACAACCAGTGTGGTTCCACGCGCCGCATCTCCAGCACGACCAAGCTCGCGATCCGGAAATCGAACCGCTTGACCACCAGCACCATCCTCAACACAATCAGTTTTCGTTTCAGTCATCGGCACGCGCACACTCCGCAGAAACCAGCCGCAACTTGCAATCAGTCCCGCGTGGTATCATTGCCGCCCTTGAGCTGATCTTCGAGCAGTTTACCAGCAATCCGCATGTAATCATGCTCCGTCACAATCCCGACGAGCTTCCCGTCCGCCTGTACAACAGGAAGACACGACGCGCGATTCGCTTTCATCAACGAAATCGCTTCCATCGTCGGCGTTGTCGGCAAAACAGACAACGGCGCCTTCTCCATAATGTCCTCGACCGCGATTGAATCACTCTTCCGCTTCACCGGATCAGCAACCAACCGAAGCAGCGCGCGATAGCTCACCAATCCAACCAAACGATGTTCGTCATCCTCGACCGGGATATGACGGATCTGCTCCCAGTCCATGATTGATGCCGCGAGATCGATCAGCTCGTCTTGACGAACTGTAAAGAGCTCCGTTTGCATGTACTGCCCCACCGTCGCGTAGTGGTGTCTCCACTCCCCGCTCTCGCGGATCTCTGCGACGCTCCATTCATGCACAGGATGCCCCGCTTGCTGCCTCGTGATCGTCCCAGCGGTCAATGTAGAAAGCCGCTCGGAGCGAGTTCCGTGATCGTGGATATGCTCGACCGAAGAGATCATCCATCGCGCGCCGTTGCGACCGGTTTCTGTGCGCTCGCTGATGATGTTCATGTATTTGTCGATGTCGTTGCTGTCGATCTCCGCATCGCGCAATCCTTGGATCGCCATCGGGACGAGTTCGCCGAGGATCAAATCACGGACCGGGATGACCTGTCCATCAACCCATCTCATTTTGAAATCGAGACCAGCTCGAGCAGCGGACACGAAGTTTGCCTTCGCATCAGCAAACGAAAGCCGCTTTGTCAAATCCGGATACACCTTCGGCATCCGCTTCATCAAACCAAACCAGAACGCGGAGTTGGCAATCTCATCGACAATCGTCGGCCCAGCAGGAAGCACCCGGTTCTCGATCCGCAGGTGCGGCTTCCCGTTCGTGATCCCATAGCATGGTCGATTCCAGCGATACAGCGTGCTGTTGTAGGTCTGCAGCGCATAAAGCTTGGGGATCTCTCCACGCTCCGCCATCGCGAGCGAATCTTCGACCGCGTCCGCTTTAAACAGATTCCTGAAGCGAGCAATGTCAGCGCGGAACAACTCAAGCACGGACGATTCCACCCAGCATTCACCGAATCGCACGCGTTTGACCATGTCGCGCGTTGTCGGAATATCTTGACCAGAGGTATCAACCGTCTGTTCGAAAATCGCGATCCGCGTTTCGTGCCAGAGTCGCTTCCCGAACAGCACCGCAGAGTTCGCAGCCGCCGCCAACACCGGCGCCGTGACCGCTTGCGCGACATTGAATGAAATCGCAAAATCATCAGGATCCACCTGATAATGCAGCTGGAGCGAAGTGTTGAGCGCTTCGAGCATCACCGAATCGTGCGAGAAGTTGATCTCGTCAATCCCTTTGATGCGGATGTCGTAGCGACCACCCCGCGCCTGCGTGATCCGCTCATCCAGCGCGTAGTAACGCGGCTTGGGTGTAATGTACTCTTTCGACAGATGCTCTTGCTGAAGTGTTGGAACAATGCCGATGAGGATCGGGATCGCGCCGAGTTGGGTCGAAGCGTCCTGCGCTTTGGTCATCAACCCTGCAAGCTCGGTGTGCAGATCCGAGAGCATCGAACGCGTGAAAACCTTGGGATCGCAGTTGAACTCCAGATTGAATCGACCGATCTCCGTCGTTGCTTTCCGCTCGTTGATGATCTCAAGCACTTCAGGACCAAGCGGTGCAGGACGCATTGCCTCATCCACAAACGCGAGTTCCTGCTCAGCACCAATCCGAGTGATCCCTGTCTCGAACATCTTGTGCTCGAGCATGTACTCAAGAGCGCGGAGGTCTGTGAGTACAGAATGGGTCGAGGCGCGGTGTTCCTGACCGCCGCTCGCTTGGTTCATTTCTTGGATACCCATGCCGACTCCGTCATCGAGACCGAACACCACAACCAGACGGCTTGTCTACCCACGAAGCCGATTCTGAACGATTCACCAACCGATTGTGACAAGTTTGGATCAAGAACGCAACCATTGAGCACCAAGTGATCTCAATTGGCAACCATTTCCACGCTCCTGCGTACACTCTTGCGATGGCGCGGGCCGCGTTTGGGTCGATCAATCTCGATTCACTGCGGAGTTCTCGGACCTTCAGTCCACTTACCCGCTCTATCTCTGTATCCACTTGGGTCTCGTCATCAACAGCAGAAAACCGCTGGACCTGCCAGACCGATACTCTCGCAACCTGTTCTGGTGACTGATCTTGTCGGTCTCCTACCAATCCGGAGAAATCATGCACACCCCCCGTTCTCGCGTCCTGCTCGCCGTTCTTGGTCTTGCCACTTCGGTTTCGTTTGCTCAAAACGCTCAACCCGATCAGGTCGAACGGATCGATCTGCTCAGCCAATCGACTCCGACGGCATACCAAGACCACATGGTCATCACCGTTCAGATCCAGACGGTCGAACAACTCGAAGCCGTCATGGACCTCGCAGAATCCGCGTGGACAGAACGACCAGGACTCGGACAAGTCGCACTCCAGATCCATCGAGACAACCTCGAAGCGATCTCCAAGCTCGGCGTGCATCCCGCGATCCAGATCGCAGACCTCCAAGCACACAACCAATCCAACTGGGAAACACTTGTACAACAAGAACGCTTGGACATCGCGAACCAAACCGGCGCGCATCGTCCTGTCCAGCAACTCAACCGCGGCGCATCAACGCACGACGAATCTTGGTTCGACAACTACAAACAGCTCGCGGACATCTACGCCTACATGGATATCCAACTCGCGGCGCATCCGGACCTGATCTCCAAAGCAGACATCGGCGACACGATCGAATCACGCGACATCTTCGCATACACCATCACCGCTCCAGATGAGCCGGGGAATCTTGCTGAAGACCGTCCCGTCATTATCTGGAACGGCGGTCAGCACGCACGCGAATGGGTCTCGCCGATGACCGTCACCTACATCGCGTCCAAACTCATCGACGATGCAGATTCTGATCCTGAAGTCGCGGCGCTCCTCAGCTCCGTCCGCTTCGTCATCATCAATGTCCTCAATCCGGACGGCTACCTCTACACATGGTCCAACGAACGCTACTGGCGCAAGAACCGTCGTGACAATGCCGGGAGTTCTTTCGACGGCGTGGACCTCAACCGGAACTGGGACTCCACCGAGTTCGCAGGAGACGGCACCTCTTCCGATCCATCCTCCGATGTCTACCACGGCGGATCACCATTCTCCGAACCCGAATCATCCGCGCTCCGCGACCTTGCAATCAGCTACGGCGATGACCTCGCTTCACATATTGACTACCACACATATTCCCAGCTCATCCTTTGGCCACTTGGATACGCGACCGGACTCGTCACACCAGAACCCGATCGGACCAACTTCATCAACCTCTCCGGAGACATGTCCTCGCTCATCCAGTCCATCTCAGGAGTGTACTACGACCCCATCCAATCCTGGCAGCTCTACGCAGCCGCGGGAACCTGCTCCGACTGGTTCTACGAAGATCGCGGCGTGACCAGCTTCACCATGGAACTGCGTCCCGACGAGGGCGCTGGATTTGATGGGTTCTCGCCTCCAGCGAGCATCATCCTCCCGACCGCGCAAGAGAACTGGGAAGCCGCCAAACTCTTCGCAGCTCGCACCACACAAGCGATGTCCCTGTCGCATGACACGCCAGAAACGGTCGATGCGGATACGCCAAACGAAGTGGTGCTGACCATTTCCGACGGCATCAGCGAACCCGACCCCTCCACAGTCACGCTCCACGCACGCATCGGATCAGCTGGTGCTTTCTCAGCGTCCAGCATGACGGACAATGGATCGTCTACATTCGTTGGGAACCTCCCAGCGACGCCTTGCGGTCAATCCATCGAGTACTACTTCACCGCGGACGCACTCAGCGGCGCCTCCTTGACTTACCCAATCAACGGCAACTCGTCGCCGCTCACCACCCTGTCGCAGGTCATCACCATCGCGTTTGAAGACACCATGGAATCTGACGCAGGATGGACTGTCGGCCAACCATCCGATACCGCGACGACTGGTGTCTGGGAACGCGCCAATCCCGAACTGACCGATGCTCAACCTGAGGATGACCACACACCTGGCGCGGGAACCCTCTGCTGGATCACCGATGCATCTGCAGGAACCTCTGTAGGCAACTTCGACATCGATGGCGGAGCAACCACCCTCACCTCCCCCACCCTCGATTCAGCAGCTGCAGGAGATGGCGCGGAACTCGTCTACTGGCGCTGGTACTCAAACAACGCAGGAGCATCCCCAAACGAGGACTCCATGCTCGTCCAGATCTCCACCAACAACGGCGGGAGTTGGTCCGAACTTGAAACCGTAAATGAGAACGCAGGACAATGGGTCGAGAAGCGATTCCCAGTCCCGTCCTCCGATCAACTCCGCGTCCGATTCATCGCTTCCGATCTGGGGAGCGGCTCGATCGTCGAAGCTGGTGTCGATGACCTCCGCATCGAATCTGTAGGTTGTCCAAGCAACTCCGCAGATCTCAATGGGGACGGGAACCTCAACTTCCTTGATGTCTCCCTGTTCCTCAACCTGTTCGGATCGCAAGACCCCATCGCGGACTTCACAGGTGATGGACAGTGGAATTTCCTTGATGTCTCCGCTTTTCTTGCAGCGTTTGGTGCTGGATAAATGATTTGGGCTATACTTTCCAACCAGACCTCAAATCTGGTGTATACTTCGATCAGAGCTACGAATCCTTGATCTGAACTCTTGAGCCGCTTCAATCGTGCTCACCACAACCTTGCCCCCCAAAGTCCCCCCGATATGGTCCACCCCCCACCCCGGATCGATCGGGGGGCACCTTTTTTTAGACCCCTTGTTAGAGCCTTGCTTTTTAGACCCTTTCCTTTGGTGATATTCAAACATTGCGTCTATAGTTGAGACTCATTCTCATCCACGAGTTTGCAAAGGAACGCACCATGTCCCAACAGCCTGCATCACACATCACCCACAGACTCAAGAACGACAACTGGGACCTCCATCAGATCGCAGAACGCGGCGGAACCCCAGAATCCATGATCAAAGGCACGATCACACGCGAGGGATTCGCAGACTACCTAAGCCAAGCGGTGCACATCCATCGCGCGCTCGATGTCGCGCTCTTCAAAGCAATCGTCGCGATGCCACAGCTCGCGCCGCTGGTCAAGGAAACCGAGTTCTTCGATCAGCACTTCGGCGCAGACCTTGCGTACTACAACGCGAAAGCAGCAACCGAACTCCACCCCGGCGTTGCCCGATTCGTCGATCACATCAACACGCACGCGGATCAACCCCTCCACATCTTCGGACTCCACTATGTTCGCTTGGGCGCCTGCAACGGGAACCGCTTCGTCGCTCGCAAACTGCGTTCAGTGTTCGGGATCACCGATCCATCCGCAGGCATGATGAGCCAGGACCCATTCGGAGAAGCACAGCGCACGCAATGGGCAGAGTTCAAAGAAGGACTCGACGCACTCGATCTGAGCGACGCACAGCGCGACGAGTTGTTTGAAGGCACGCGAGCCGCATACTTGCTGACGATCAACATGGACCACGAAGATTTCCAGAGCGCCGAGCAACTCCTCAAAGACCACGGCAAAACCCTCGACCGCGAAGTCTTCGAGCAGGGACACTCTGTGCATGTCCCCGCAAGCACCAACTGATCGCTACTCAATCAGTCCTTCATACGACTAGTCATTCCATTGCGTGAACAACGCACCGATCTCCTCAGCCACTTCGCCGAGCGATCCCGATGGGAGCAGTCCCAACGGATGATCAACCACACCGATCTGACCGTTTTTCACCGCGTTGATCGGGAGTTCCATGATCGGGCCAAAGATGCGTTTGATGTCGTCTGGCGTAGGTCCTGAGGGCTCAGCGAACCGTTCATCCTCGCTTGATTGCCGTGGCGCGATGAGCACGATCGAATCCGGATTCAGACGGATCAGGTCTTCGTAATCCAGCTCGATCCACATGGAACCATCGGTAATCGCTTGCGCTGCGCCGAGCCGATCAATGATCTGGTGGTGGTACGATCCAGGTCCCATCGCGCCGATGGGATCAACCGAACCCAGCACCAGCACGCGCCCAGCAGCGTCTGCAACTGGTCCCAGATCATCCCACGCCGCTGCGAGTTTCGCGCTGGGGAGTGGTTGAGCGAACACCTCGTTCATGTCGTATTGTCGATCTTCGCGTTGTGGGACGCCGTTGAACAGGAAGTGGAGATCATCCATCGTCGTTGCGATGTCGTCGAGGGTGTTGAGTGGTCGCTCAAAGATGATCCAGTTTCGATCTACTGCGATTTCCATGAACCGCTTCGATCGCTCTGTGCTTGTCGTTTGATAAAGCACATGCGTCGGGTTGGTCTGGATCAGCATCTCAAGATCAAACCCAAGTTCTGATCCAGCCGCGGGAACGCGGTCGCCGAGGATCATGTCGTAGTCGTGCTTCGCGACGATCCGATCCTCAAAACCCAGATCGCGGATCATCACCGACATCCCAGGAGACATCGCGGCGATGCGGATCTCTTCAATTGAATGGTCCGGACCATCTTGCGGATTCGATGTTTGCGAAGCGGGTTTATCGCACGAAACAAGGAACACCGACACGCAGCACAGGATAACTCGCAGCATAAGCATCCCAGAGGGTATCAGTCTTGGACACCCAACGCACGATTGATCTCTTCTTTGAGCGATTCGAGTTGGGAATCGGTGTAGAGAGGGAATGCCCATGTCCGATCATTCGCGATCTCGTATTCCGCTCTTGATCGCTGCGCATTCTTCGATGCTTCCTCGAGTTCGCCGAGATGTTTCGCATGCTTCGCGTTCGTTTCATCAAGCAGTTGGTGAAGCTCTCGGAACAATACCGCGGTCTTTGCGGATTCATCCGCTTTCTTGGATTGCTCGATCTGCGCGACCAGTTCTTGTTTTTTGCTCTCCGCTTCCTGATCCCCAAACATCGCGGGCGAATGTTTCGCGTGATGCGCTCTCCATGCTGCTTCATCTGGATCGACTGCTGTGTTCGCGTGCAGACTGAGTTTCATCGTCGCGCTCACGCCTGCGATTGGTGAGAGCGGAATGCCTTGCCAGTCTTGGAGCCAACGCTCGGTGATGCGGTCGTAGTTGTACCCCCCTGTGCCGTGGATGAAAAAATCTGAAACAAACGCACGCATGATCGCGGTCATCAACAGTCCACGAGGAACCAGATTGCTGCGATCAAAGCCCTGCTGATCAGGATGGATGCTTACCGGAACCCGCTCGGTCCCTTCGAACCTCCAAAGCGGGAGCTCGATGCTGGTGTCTTTGATCCGCAGCGGACGAACCCCAGCTTCAGGAAACACAGCAACACTCGCGTTGTACGATTCCACCGCAAGCGTTGGATCTTCGATCATTGCATCGAGCAGAGATTGAGCGGCATCGATCGACATCAAATCCGAAGCGTACACAAGATGTGGTTCATCAATCCCCAGCTTCTCACACAGCAAACCGATGCTCGCGCTGGCAAACTGTTTCGCGAATGAGGTTTCATATTCGAATCCTGTGATCCAAGATCTGATTTCTTCGAGAACTTCTGGGAGATCGTCGTGAATTGCGATTGGCGATAGCAATGCTGTGGGTGTGTTGGTGTTGGGATCCCCACCGATTCGAGATTCCTGCACAGACAACGATCCATCATCTGATTTGGGAAGACGCACCAAAGCGGGATCCACCACATCCTGATCCGGAACCACCCACACCATCGCAGCACCGACGCGCTTGGACCATGCATCCATCGCGATCAGCTTGGCAACAATTCCGGGATGAAACAGGATCGGCTGATGACCCGACGCGATGATCGGCTGGTCTGTCGGAAGACCGAGCTGGGCTCGTGCTTGGATTGCTTCTTTGGAGGATGGTGGTGAAACATCCGTCACCCAGTCTTCAACTGATGGGAACAGGACGATCTCTTCTGGGCGCGTGCTGGATGACTCTCTTGGCATGCACGCGGCTTCCTGCAGACAGCGGTTCATGGTCAATCAACTCAACAACAACGACAACCGGTGTGGCGGCTCTCGTGTGCTGCCTTTGATGCGCTTCTTGATGTGCTGGCCGATGCTTGAGCGAGTTCTTTCGCACGCGCGATCTCACGGGAAAGCACTTCCCGATAGTGCGCCAATCGGCGGACCGAATCATCAAGACCACCTCCGAAGGTTCGATTGGGATCGTTGTAGATCAGATCAACTTCGATTTCCCCAACACGAAGTCCGAACGCCGCGGCTTGCGCCCAGAGCTGCATCGGGAACGCGTATCCATCTTCAGTCAGATCAATCCGCTGCATCGCGCTGACGCGATGGGCTTTGAATCCGCAGAACGCATCGGTGAGCGTGAATCCAAGCTGATCGTTGATCTCATTGGCAAGCGTCATATTGATCGCGCGACGGTCCGCAGGAGCGATCTCAGATTTCGCGTCAAGATTCAGGTATCGTGATCCCGAAATGATGTCGAGGTTGTCCTTCTCGATCGCATCCATGAACGCCGGGATATGCGCCGGCTCGTGCTGATCGTCGCAGTCCATCGTGATGACCCAGTCGTATCCATCACGAGCGCCACGCTTGAAGCTCTCGCTGATCGCACGCCCGTACCCCAGATTGGTTGCGTGATGGATGACATCGAGTCCCATCGGCTCGCGCAGCTCGTCGAGGATTTCTGCCGTGCCATCCGTTGAACCGTCGTTGATTAAGAGTATGTTGTCAGCGTACTCGCGGACGCGATCGAGGATATCCCGGACATAGCCGGCTTCGTTGTAGACTGGGATCGCGATCAATACCGACATAGAGGGACTCCTGGCGTAATCATAGACAGACGGGGTGCTTTTACCAAAACGCCCGTTCTGGAACCAATATTCCGGAATTTGAAGACTTTATGAAGGTTCGCCGGGTTCTTTGGTCTTGGCTTTGGATTCTGCTTCGGATCGCGAAAGCTCAGTGTATGCCGCGAACCCGAACGGGAGCCGTTCGGAATCTTCTGGATTCTCGTCTTGGAGTTCCTCAGACGCGGCTTCGAGCTGACGAACAAGCTCTTCAGAAAGCGAATGGATCCCGATTATTTGGGAAATCGGGAGTGTGTAGGTCTCTCCAGTCGGAGTCGTGATCCGAAAGACCGTGCATTGGACATCCGCGGATCGCACGCGATCCTCCTGTGTACCCACTGCAGAGCAGGCAAACACCGGGAAGATATCCGCGATCGGGATGCGCTGACCCAGCGTGGTGATGATGCCCATGCGTCCATCAAAGAGGTCGTCGATGGGTTTGGAGGAGTGCTGTGCCGCGGATGGGGTGGGGCTCAGTCTCGCGCTGGAGCTTGCTGCGGCGCTTGCCATAGCCATCAGTGAGTCACGGACGACATTGGACCAGAACTGGTCTCTGCGAGCTTGAACACGCATCGCTTGAGGAACCATAGAAACGGTCCCGTCAGCGGGATGCGCCCAGTGCTGAGCAAGATCGGAGGAGTACGGTTGATCAGAGGATGGTTCCATAGTCCGAGAGTTTATCCCCCTTGGGACCATCAAGGTCTGCAATCCATATTCAGGACCCCCACCGTCATAATCGGCACAGCCTCCGATGGAATCGCATTCCGTGCGTCTCCGCAGCGAAGTAGCGCCTCAAAGTCACCGATGCAGAGAGTCTACGGAGGTATGAGATTATGGAAAGCAACGGCAAAGCATTCAATGAGGTCCGAGCACTGCTCAACAAGATGGATCGTTCCATCGACGATGCACGGACCAAACGCCTCGGTCCTCCTGTTGGATCACCAAGCGCCACACCAAAGACCACTCCAGCCGGCGGGACTGTCGATCTGGATCAAGAAGTCGGCGGCTCCACTCCCGCTCGTCCGCTCACAGAGCTTCAACGCAAGCGTGCGTCCTTTGGTCGCGCCAAGCCATTGAGCCGGAACGACTCGCCGAACCAGTGGAAATCCACCGGGTCCGACGGCGTCGGATAACGCGAGACTCAACATCGAAATCCAGTTCTTACGGGGACTGACTGATCGGCCGCTGGTTTGTTATCCAGCGGTTGATTTGTAATTCAAGCAAAGGCAGTGGGACCGATCCGTTCTTGAGCAACTCATCGTGGAAACTGCGGAGATCAAAGTCCTCTCCCAGATCACGCTCCGCGATCGCGCGGAGTCCACGGATCGCGAGCTGACCGATCATGTATCCCGTCGCTTGTCCCGGCCAACCGATGTACCGATCGACCTCCGCTTCGATGTTGTGTGGCGCTAAGCCGCTGTTCTCAAGCATGTAGTCGATCGCTTGTTGACGCGACCAGCCCTTCGCGTGGATCCCGGTGTCTACAACCAATCGGAGTGCTCTCCACATCTCCATGTTCAGACGACCGAAGTTGTCGTAGGGGTCTGAATAGAGGCCGTTGGTGGAGCGATCCCCGATCTCTAGTCCGAGCGACTCTGCATACAACGCCCAGCCCTCTCCGAATGCGGTAAACCCCATCGTTTGACGGATCGGGTGCTGGTTCTCGATCTCTGCGACCAGCGCGTATTGATGGTGGTGTCCCGGGACCGCTTCGTGCATGGTCAGCGCGATCATCTCGTAGCGTGGACGCTGATCGAGCTTGGAGCAGTTTGCCATGAAGTAGCCGGGGACGCCGGATTCCATATCGCCGGGGTAGTAGTACGCTGTTGGGGCGCTGTCCTCTTGGTACTGGGCCATCCGATTGACGCCATAGGACAGACGCGGGAGTCGGCGGAACAGGGTGACCATCCCCGGATCAACCCGCTTTGCGATCGCTCGGTATTCTTCGAGAAGTGCTTCTGGGTCAGTGTGGTAAAAGCGGGGTTCGTTGCGGAGGTATTCGGTGAATGCCGAGAAGATTTCGTCGTGAGAACCGAACTTGTCCGCTGGTTCCCAATCGGTCTGCGCGATGACATCCATCATCTCCGCTTTGATCCGCGACACCTCATGGAGACCTACCTCGTGGATCTGCTCCGCTTGGATCATTGGGATGGTCGTGTGGTATGCGAGCATCGCGTTGTAGCCGTCAATCCCGTCGGCCCCATCACTCGCGCCGATGGTGTCTCTGCACGAAGGGATGTATTCGTTTTGCATAAACAACGCGAGTTCGGTGTACACAGGAACGATCCGGTCCGCGATGATCTCGCGTGCTTCAACCGCGAGTGGATCCGACTCATCGAGCGACAAAAATGGCTCATAGAACGGCGACTTGCTCGCATCCTCGCGGATCTCCCCGCTGCACTGTGCCAGGACCTGATCGACGACCGATTCCAGAATCACCTTCGGCGGAACACGCCCCGACTGGATTCCTGCTCGCATGTTGTCCATGTGGTCCCCGATGAGCACATCGACCCCTCGCAGTCGCTGGACATACATCTCCCGGTGTTTCTGCGTAGTCATCGGAAGTCGCGATCCCATCTGGGGGAGCCAGATTTGAGGTCCCGATATGGAACTGATTGGGGCTTGGAAAGCATTGTATTTGGACTGAGCGATGCTGGTCATCAATCGATACTGGAGCAGATCAAAGTCCGTCCGGTCCGCTTCTGTGTACGAGGATTGGTCGAGCTTCCGCAGGTCTTCAAGGAGTGCTTGTTCCGCATCGGTCCAGATCTGCTGCGATGGCGCGGAGACATCTTCGAGTTCACCGAGCCGTGATTCATCGCCGACGATCTGGTAGTACCCACCCGGATTGTGGTCGTAGAGCTCAAGGATGTAGCGGTCCATGAACGACCACAACGCTCGGTCCCGATCCGGCGGGCATTCAGGCAGCGTCGGCTCAGCACACGCAAAGGCGTGCAAACAAAGAACAACGGCAACAACTACGATCTGGAGGGGTTTGAACATGCTTCAGCATAGGAGTGAAACACGATTCCGGGTTGTCCCAAGCGGCGGAGCGGATACGATACAGGGTTCTAGAAGTGCCTAGAGCGACATTCAGGGGATTGGTGTAATGGTAGCACGAAGGTTTCTGATACCTTTAGTAAGAGTTCAAATCTCTTATCCCCTATTTCCCTCAACATAGGTACCACGCGAACGGGCACCCGATTTAGACGGTGTCCGTTGTCTGTAATGGATCATCCGAATCGTCGGTCAACTGCAAGCGGAGGAGCTGCGCGTAGCGTCCATCCGCTTCGAGCAGTTCGTCGTGCGTGCCGACCTCTTGGACGGTGCCGTCTTCCAGAACCACAATCCTTGATGCATGGCGGATCGTGCTCAACCGGTGCGCGATCACGAAGCTGGTGCGAGATTTCATCAGCGTGTTGAGCGCTTGTTGGATGAGTCGCTCGGACTCGGTGTCGAGCGCGCTGGTTGCTTCATCGAGAATCAGGATGCGTGGATCTGCGAGAATCGCGCGTGCGATTGCGATGCGTTGCTTCTGACCTCCAGAAAGACGGATGCCTCGCTCTCCGATGACGGTGTCGTAGCCGTGCTCGAGTTCTTGTATGAAACCGTGCGCATTCGCTGCTCTCGCTGCATTCACAATATCTTCCTCGGTAGCTCGACGCTTTGCGTATCCGATGTTGTCGCGGACGCTCCCATCAAAGAGGAACACATCTTGCTCAACGATCCCAAGCAGCGAGCGGTACTGCTCGATGGGGATGTCCTTGAGTTTGGTGCCGTCGATGGAGATTGATCCTGTGGTTGGATCATCGAATCGTGCGATGAGGTTGCAAAAGGTCGTTTTCCCAGCGCCCGATGCGCCGACGAGCGCGATGGTTTCTCCGGGATTGATTGACAGGTTGATGTCGTGAAGGACGGACTCGCCTCGGATGGTTTCTCCGTCTGGATGGTCGCGCTTTGAAGTGCGGAGTGGGTAGCTGTACGCGACATCTGTGATCTCGAGGTACCCCTCGATCGCTGCGGGATCGATGGACTCGGTGGGTGGTGTGTCCTCGAACTCTCGGTCTTCGTTGAGTAGATCAAGCACGCGATCGAGCGCCGCGAGGTTGTTCTGGACATTGGTGGCGCTCGAAACGAGCGATTCGAGTGGTCCGAGCAGCGCGAGGATGTACGCGGAGAACGCCATGAGGTCACCGATGGTGAGTGTGCCATCGATGACTGCGGTTCCGCCGTAGAGCAACACCGCGATGGACGCGACGGGGATCATGACCTGCCAGACGATTTCGATGGTCCGCGCCCACCACCATGTGTAGAGCTCTTGGCGGACCAGCAAGTGACCTTCGGTGGTGAAGCGTGCTGCTTCGGCTTGTCGCCTGTTGAACGCGCGGACGACGCGCATGCCTGCGAATGACTCAGCGCTCATCGCGTCGATGCCTTGTCTGCGCGATCTGATGTCGCGGTACATCGGTCGGATGCGTTGGATCCATGTGCGATGGCTCATCCAGATCACCGGGAGCATGATGAGCGCGCCGATGACCAGCCGCCAATCAATCCAGATCAGCACAACCAGCGTTCCCAAAAACTGGATGACTGCTCTCCAGGGGTTGTAGATCAGCGAGAAGATCAGGTCCCCCACCCCTCCCGCGTCCTCGCGGAGGATCGACGCGACCCCGCCTGATTTGAGGTGGTGGATGCGATGTAGCGGCAGGCGCGATGCGTGGTCGAACACACGCCTGCGGAGAGCGACCTGCACGCGCTTGGTGATCCGGGTGCACTGCCAGCGTCCCCACATCCCAAACAAGATCGCGCCGGAGGTGATTACAAGCATCGCGGCACCAAGCATCCAGATCAGCTGGACACGATCAGCACGCGTCCCCTCGTAGTTCCCCAGAAAATCTGGGAGTGCCGCTGGACCGGGAGTCTCGGAGATGATGTAGTCGATCGCGATCTTCATGCTCATCGGCATCGCAAGTCCCAGCAAGACCGAAATCGAGAGGGTCAGCAGGGACGCGACAACGGTGAACTGGAATCCTGTGAGCAGCTTCCAGAACTGACCCATTAGACCCATCGCCGAGCGTTTGATCGGCTTGGTATGCTTGGACTCCGCGGCTTGATCCACATGCTCATGAACACTCTGCTGAGCGTTCTTGCGTTTGCGGTCCTGAAGGTAGCGTCTGAAACGAGATTTGCTGGAGGAATTTGAAATATGCACACCGGATGCTATCCGGTGTGCACAGGGAGTACATTGGATTTGAGAGAATCAGCTCAGATTCAGTCGCGACGACGACGGCCCATGAGTGCTCCGCCGAACCCGAGAAGTGCGAGGGATCCGGGAGCAGGGATGGTGCGTGCGAATGAGACTTCGAAGACCGCGTCGTTGTAATCCGCGTCGCCGCGTGGGAGGCGGATGTCCTCGATGTTCACTTGGAATGTTGTTTCGTTGATTTCAGTCACGCGGAACTGGTTCCAGTCGCGTTGTTCTGCTGTGGAGAAGACATCAAGACCACCTGCGACGATTTCGTAGATGAAATCGAATCGGTCACCCTCGTTGAGTGCGACGCCGAGTGATCTGGAATCGTTGACCTCAGCGGTTTTGTTGTTGAAAAGAACCGGCGACACGGTCGCGGTGTCAGCGTTGAGCCATGTAAGATCTCCTGTGTATGACGAGAGCGCTCCGAGCCAAGTGACGGAAACCTGAGCGTTGTCGAACGGAGTGATGATGCCTGGGTCTGCGATGTCTGCGTGTGCGAGTGATGAAACGGACATTGCGGTCATTGCGATAAGTGCTGCTTGAGTCTTCATGATGTGTTCTCCCGATTCTTTGTTGTTGATTGTGCGGACCCCCGGAAGATGCAGTACTCCGGCATGAAATGCGATTGAAATACACGCCGATCACCAATATCCGCTCTCTGAGAGGCGTACAACCATCGCCGTCCGCACAGACTGACCCGATTCTGGGAGTGGCACCATCGTTCAGCGTCCGGTAAGGTAGTACTCCCGGCGCATCGAACCGCGCCGACTGAAAGGACACACCTCTATGGGTTCACGCAACGGCATGGCACTGCACTGGAAGATCCTGATCGGGCTGATCCTCGGCGTCGTCGTCGGGCTCGCGATCAACACCGCGTGGGACGCATCCACCTGGAACTCGATGGGGATCGACGATCCCAGCGCGTGGGTGAAGGGGATCGAAAGCGAAGCCGTGAACCAGGACCCCAGCGCTGCAGCGCATGTTGCCCGCTTTGTCCGGAACTTCAACGGATTTATTGGTGATCTCTTCTTGCGTGGACTCCGCTTCATCGCAGTACCGATCGTGATCTTCAGCTTGATCGTCGGCGCATCGAGTCTCAATGACCTCTCCAAACTCAGCAGGATCGGAGGCAAGACGATCGGGATCTACCTTGCCACCACCGCTGTCGCGATTTCGGTCGGATTGCTCTTTGCAAACATCGCGAATCCGGGATCGTTTGTAAGCACGGAAACAAGAGACTCATTTGCGGCTCAGTTTAAGGATCAAGCGGATGAGAAGATCGCCGCGGCGCAGGCGCCGGATGTCTGGGACACAGTGCTCAATATCGTACCAAAGAATCCGTTCGAAGCGATCGCCGCGGGGAACATGCTGCAGGTGGTGTTCGCGTCGCTCTTGGTCGGGATCGCGCTGACGCTCATCAAACGAGAGAAGGCGACTGTTGTGATCGCGTTCTTTGATGCGATGACGGATGTCATCATCAAGGTTGTCGAGATTGTGCTCTTGATCGCGCCGTTCGCGGTCTTTGCATTGATCGTTGAACAGATCGCAGAACTCGGCCTTGAGATCCTGGGATCACTCGCGGCGTACTCCCTCGTCGTCGTCGCGGGACTCGCGACGATGATGTTCGTCGTCTATCCGCTCGTGCTCAAAGTATTCACAACAGTCTCGTTCGGACGATTCTTCAAAGCGATCAGTCCCGCGCAGCTTCTGGGATTCAGCTCCGCGAGTTCCTCCGCAACGCTCCCAGTCACGATGGAATGCTGCGAGCAGCGCCTTGGGATCAAGGAAGAGGTCAGCTCGTTCGTGCTCCCGATCGGCGCGACCATCAATATGGATGGTACGGCACTGTACCAAGGCGTCGCGGCGGTCTTCATCGCGCAGCTCTATGGACTGGACCTGACCATCGCTCAACAACTGACCATCGTGCTGACCGCGACGCTCGCGTCGATCGGGACTGCAGGGGTGCCTGGGGTTGGGATGATCATGCTGGTGATCGTGCTCCAGAGCGTCAATATCCCGCTTGAAGGGATTGCGGTGATTCTGGGTGTGGATCGGATTCTGGATATGTGCCGAACCAGTTGCAACATCACTGGGGACTGCATGGTGTGTGCCGTGGTTGCATCGAGCGAGGGCGCGATCGAGAGTCCGGAGCAGGTCGAGGCACGGTTGAATCTGCCGATGGATGAAGATCCTCGAGAGGATGGGCGATTGGATCGCTGATTGAGCAGACAGATCGCTGAGTGATGGAGCGAGTGGGAACCTACACTTTCGTGATGAGTACACACACGAAAGACCAATCGACACTTGATCCGACAGCCGCTCTCAACGACCGTTTTTGTGCGGCGATCCGTGCTGTAGCACCTGATCTTCCAGAGGACCAAGTCCTTGCGCACATCGGACCTTCTCGCCAACCCAAGCTGGGAGACTTTCAGTCCAACTGCGCGATGCCGATCGCGAAGCGTGTTGGGATGAAGCCTCGTGACTTTGCGTCGAAGATCGTTGAAGCGATCGATGTATCCGGGATCGCGCATCCATTGAGCGAAGAATCGATCGCGGGACCTGGGTTTATCAATGTCTCGCTCCTTCCCGAAGCGCTCAGCACGGCTCTTGACGCGATGGACTCCGATCAACTCGGGATTGCTCCACCGACAGAGCGGAAGACCATCGTCGTCGATGTGTGTGGTGTCAATCTTGCGAAACAGATGCATGTCGGCCACCTCCGCTCCACAGTGATTGGCGACGCGATCGCTCGTGTTCAAGAACGGCTCGGTCATGCGGTCACGCGGCAGAGCCATGTCGGGGACTGGGGACTCCCGATCGCGATGGTCGTCGAGCAACTGAGCGTGATGGAAGACGAGGGGGCCGATGTCTCGAAAGTCTCGCTCGCGGAACTCAACGCGATCTATAAGAAGGTTCAAGCGAAGTGCAAAGCGGAGAGCCGAGCATTGGCGCTGATTAAGAAGGTCGGGGGTCATGTCAAAGCAGAGATCGAACTGAACGAACGCATCGCGGACGCGAATGCCGCGATGGAGCGTGCGAAGGCGCGTCTGGTTGCGCTCCAATCTGGGGATGAGCGATCCGTCCGGTTGTGGAAGATTATCTACGACACGACGATGACCGCATGTTTGCACACCTGTGATCGCCTCCATGCAAACATCACTGATGAACACAGCGCGGGCGAATCGACCTACCGCGACGAACTCGCGCCGTTGGTGCAGGACCTGATCGATCGCGGGATCGCGGTCGAGGACGACGGCGCGTTGGTTGTGCACTGCGAAGGCATCAAGGAACCGACCATCATCCGCAAACGCGACGGCGGGTTCTTGTACGCGACCACAGACCTCGCGGCGATCAAACGCCGTGTCGGCAAGCTCGGCGGCGATGAGATTGTTTACTGCGTCGATTCGCGCCAGGGGCTGCACTTCAAACAAGTCTTTGCTGCGGCGCACAAAGCGGGATACGACAAAACCACGGATGGGAAGGACGCGGTGCTTGTCCATGCGATGTTCGGGACCATCCTCGGCGAAGACAACAAGCCGCTCAAATCACGATCTGGTGAGAACCTGAACCTCTCGGAACTCCTCGACGAAGCGGTCACGCGAGCGTCTGCATCTGTCGCGGAAAAGAACCCCGACATGCCTGCGTCTGAGCGCGATCCGATCAGCGAAGCGGTCGCGATGGCGGCTGTGAAGTACGCAGACCTCTCAACAGAGCGGATCAAGGACTATGTGTTCAGCTTTGATCGAATGCTCGCGTTTGAGGGTGATACTGGGCCGTACTTGCTCTACGCGATTGCGCGGATCAAAAACCTGCTCCGCAAAGCTACGGATAAAGGCGTTGATACCGACGCAGCGAAGACCGCCGAGTTCTCGCTCGACGAACCAACGGAACGCTCCATGGCGCTCACGATTCTTCGCTATCCATCAATGCTCAAAGCAACGGGTGAGAATCACGAGCCACACCGGCTGTGCGGGTATCTCTTTGAACTCGCGTCGTTGATCGCGAAGTTCTACGAGCAGTGCCCCGTCCTCAAGGACGGCGTCGACGACTCCACTCGTGATGGACGCATGCGTCTGAGCATGATCGCGCTGCGTGTGCTCGAAGACGGCTGCGACACACTGGGAATCCCGACAGTCGATCGGATGTGATCCTGCAATTCAATATATAAAAGAAGCCGACCCGCAATCAATCGGGTCGGCTTCTTGATAAATACACTTCGAACAAGAATCAGAAGAGCAACTGGAACTGCGCGGTGATCGCGAACTGATCGCTCGTTGAATCTGCGAGCAGGTTGCCACGGATGCTGACGATTGATTCCGTGCTTGGATCTGGGTAGTGCTGGAGCTCGAGTGTGAACTTCGCAGCGTGTGATTCTGGGATGAGGTAGTGATTCCATCCCACGGTGAGTGCGTTGAAGTCGTTTGCGCCTGATGTGCCGACGACTGTCGGGTTTGAGTCCGACGGGGTGATGAGGTCCCAGCGACCAAAGAACTCGTCCTGGTCAGAGACAAAGAACCCGCCTTGGAGGATGTATCCTGCGTCTGTCAGTGTCATCATCCCGTTGTTCATCGAGCGCCAGAGTGCTGCTGCGTACAGGTTCCAGCCGTCTTGCACGAGCGAAGCGTCGATTGTGCCGGTGGTCATCTCGGTGGTTGGGTTGGTTGAAGGATTTGAGCTGCCCATCCCTTGGTAGTGGATTGCACCGCCGAGCAAGAGGCCTGATGATGCGCCGCGCCATGAAGTGAACTGCTTGTACTGCGACCATGATGCGTCACCAAGACGGAGCTCGCCTCGGATGGTCCCTGCGTAGTCCGCTTCGGTTGCTGAGGTGTAGAAGGTGTTGTCTGACCCGAAACCATCGTTGAAGGACATCATGACACGCCAATCGTCTTCAGTGATGATCAGTTCGATGCCTTGGGTGAAGTCCTGGTTGAAAGTTTCGTTGACCGATGAACGATCGGTCGCGAGTTGTGCGGAAGATGACATGTTCTCTTCACGCAGAAGCGCTGGCTTGAACTGGCCTGCACGGAAGGTGACTGTGTCGCTGAGCTTCCATTTGAGGACAGCGTCTTCGAGGGCTGCTGCGCCTGAGGATTGGCTGAAACCAAACTTGATCTTGCCAGAGATGTCATCGGTGACCTTGCCCTCGATGCCAAGCTTGGTACGGCGGGTGGTGAACCCCACGGTCACATCATCGTCTGGGTTTGCAAGCGTTGTGCTGTTGGACCCACGCAGGTTCACATTGTATCGGAACTGCGTTTGCAGAGACACTTTGAGCGCGTCGGGGAATGGCGCATTGGAGATCATCCCTGCGTAAACCGAATCGGAATACGCATGGGAGAGTCTGAGCAACTCTCCATTCTCTTCAGACGCGTTGGCGGTAGACCCTGCCAGTGAGCCGGCAATGAGGGCAACGATGGTGGTGGCTTTGAGGTTCACTTCTGACTCCAGATTCAGAACTTGAATACTTCCGAAAATCTCAGTAGATCTTCACGACCCTGTTATAGCTCATCGTGTATCTGAATTGACAAAGCGTGCGGTTAATAGGTCTTAACACACTGGTAAGCTGTTCAGTGCGGGCGGTTTAGCAGCGGAGTCAAACTCGAATTATGATTGCTGCAAATCAAAAAGAACGGGAGGGACCCGAAGGTCCCTCCCGTGTTCACATCAGAAGATGTTGATTGTGTTCAGTTTCACAAACTCAGAAGAGGAGTGAGAACTGGCCACGGATCATGAGATCGCTCTCGTAGGTAACGCCGCCAGCGATGGTGCTGCCAACGTAGCCAGTGGTGGCAACGTCAGAGAAACCGCGGGTGGTGAGGCCTGAGGTGTCGTCAAGACCGAATGCAACGTCCATTGAGAAGCGTGCAGCGTATGACTCAGGAACGAGGTAGTAGTTGAAACCAATGGTCAATGTCGAGTATGCATCGTCATCGGTTGCAGCGAGTGGAGTGATCGCAGCTGCGTCATCTTCGAGGATGATCATGTCGTAACGTGCGAACAGTTCGAACTGCTCGGTGAGGAACATGTTACCTTGGATGACGAGACCGTCGTCGGTCTGGTCGACTGAGCCGCCAGCGATGAGGTCGTTGTCAACGTTGGTGCTCTGGTATGAAGCGAACACGCCCCAGCCGTCGCCTTCGTACTGACCGTCAACGGTCCATGAAGTGACGGTTGCGGTGTCAACGGTGGTGCTTGTTGGGTTGGTGTCACCAGCTTGTGACCAGTGGAGACCAGCACCGACGCGGAAGCCGGTGTTGGAGCCTTGCCATGAAGCGAAGTCGTTGAACTGGTCCCAGTTGCCTGAGATCAACCAGTCGAGACGACCGGTGATGGAGATGTCTGACTCAGCACCTGAGTTGTAGAAGGTGTTTGCAGCGTTCGGGCCGTCCGAGAGGACTGCAGTGAACTTCCACTCGTCGTCCGAGTAGTTGAGTGCGATACCTTGGGTGTAACCAACATCGAAGAACGAGTTGGTGAGTGAACGCTCAACGCCTTGTGAGAACTCAGGAGCGACGTTTGATTCGAAGCTCAGTGGGTTCTTCATTTGACCGAAGAGGAATGTCCAGTTGTCATCGATGCCCCATGCTGCGTATGCGTCACGGAGGGTTGCACCACCAGCACCGGTACCACCAGCGTGGTTGAATGCACCACCGAAGTCGAACGAAACGTGACCGGTGATGTCGGTACCTTCAACTGCACCGCTCAAGCGAACTTGAGTACGTGGAGTCGAGAAACCGACGGTTGTGTCGTTATCACCGAGGGTTGAACCGCCGACTTCGTCGACAGTGTTGTAGGTGTAACGGAACTGGGTGAAGATCTCAGCATCGATTGCTGAACCAGCTGAGCCGAGGAGGCTTGAGCGGGTGTTCGCGTCTGCACGCAGCTCAGCTGCGTATGCACGATCGATGTCGAGTCCTGATTGAGCAAGCGCCGAGCCGCTCATGGTAACCAATGCGATGGTTGTAATTGTCTTCTTCATTTTCAGTGCTCCTTCTCGTTGGGCAGTGATTGGAAAATGTCTTCTTTGATTGGACGAACCGTATTCCGCACGGCTCGACTCTGACCGATGATAGGCCAGACTAACCTTCGTGAAAATGATTATTCGACCTTTTGTTGGCACTAACTATTGAATTAACGCTCCCATTCCCAAAAAACTTTCACAAACCGCCCTAATCGCTCAAAAACGCTGATCATGGCGCAACTCTCGCGTATGAGAATTCTTGCAGATCTCGCCCGAAACCCTATCTTATTCCAAACAAGCATACCCCACAAGACCCACGATTCTCGCTCAAAGCCTTCAATCTTGTCACCAACCGCCTTATCGGATTGTTTGGATTTGATGAACTCTCAACTGGTTCCCATATGAGTTCAAACGCGCTCACTACGATTTGTGTGATCGCAGTTCGCAACCAATCCGGAGCGCTCCATGACAAGCACCGCATCTGAATCATCAACACTCGCTGATCCATTGCAAATCCTGATCGTTGATGACGAATCGGATATCCGTGAACTGATCGAATACAACCTTGTGCAGAGCGGACACACCGTGTTTACTGCAGGGGATGGAATCGCGGCACTCGAGATCGCACAATCAAAGATGCCTGATGTCATTGTGCTTGATGTCATGATGCCTGGACTCAACGGCATCGAAGTCGCAAAGCGACTACGAGGAGAGTCTCAAACAAGCTCCATCCCGATCATCATGCTCACCGCAAAGACACAAGAATCTCATGAACTCGAGGGGTTGAACGCTGGCGCGGATGATTACATTTCCAAGCCATTCTCGATGCCGATCCTCATCGCACGGATTGGATCGCTTGCGCGTCGATCGAAGATGGACACCGCGACCGGCTCATCACTCACACTCGGTCCGATTTCAATCAACCTCAATGAACACCAAGTCAGCGTCGATGGGAATCATGTGCAGCTGACGATCACCGAGTTCCGATTGCTTGCAACACTCGCACAATCCAAAGGCAAAGTCCTCTCGCGTGCTGAGTTGATCAGCAGAGCGATCGGGCCTGCGGTGACTGTGACCCCTCGGACAGTCGATGTTCACATCACCGCTCTCCGCAAGAAGCTCGGAGATCACGCATCGCTCATTTCAACCGTCCGAGCGGTGGGTTACCGAGCCGACGATCCTTCCTGAACTCCTCGAATCTGAATAAGCCCCCCTCCGAAATCCAAGCACACCAGATAGATTTCGTTGCCCCAGAGTCTATATATAGATAGATGGAATCCAGTCGCAAGAACCCGATCACTCAAAAGACCACTGCAGAGTCGGGAGAACTGCTGACGGCGTTTGGTGCGAACCAGCCCCGCTATAACCCTGCTCTCTGGACGCTCCCAGCATCAATCCTCCTCGGATCAATCATTGTCGGCGCGTTTTCGCCTTGGTTCCTCGTCATCTCGATCGGTGCCCTCGTCTGGCTCGCAGCAACCCATCGCTCAAACACAGATCAACTCCGAACATACAAAGAGAATCAAAGACAGTTCGCCCGATCGATCCAGAGCACCACATCATTGACGGCACTGCTCGGCTCAATCCTCGATTCGGCAGATGTCCCCATTGTCGCGACTGATCAGCGTGGATCCATCATCCGCGTAAACAGAGCATCTCAAAAAGTGCTTGGCTCAGGACGCATGCTCCTCGGAGAGCATTTTGAATCGCTGATCACGCAGCGTGCTGTTCAAGAAATTGAGGAGCTCGCGCGAACAGGAGAATCCGCGCATGCTCGGCTGACACTCCCGGTCGGCGGAGACATGAGGGTGTTCGATGTTGTCGCGGAACCAATCGCAAGCACGCGCGGCGCCGTCTGCACCTTTACGGACATTACTGAACTCACCCGATCCGCGACGCTCAAAGCGGACTTTGCAGCGAATGCGAGCCATGAACTCAGGACCCCTATCGCTTCGATTCTCGGCGCGATCCAAACACTCGAAGGCCCAGCTCGGAATGACGAACGGATGTCGCAACGCTTGATCACCATGATCTCATCCAACGCGACGCGATTGGATCTGCTCGTCAAAGACCTGCTTGATCTCTCGAAGCTTGAATCCACGCTGATCCCGACTGTGCTGACCGAGATCGATCTGCACGAGATGTTTGAACGAACCTCCGCACCGTTTGCGACGGTCTGTGAGCGTCGGTCGCTGACGATCGAAACCAAGATCATGATGGAGGAACCGATCATGGTCTCGGACGATTCACTTCTCGAACTCATCCTCAGGAATCTGATCGGGAACGCCGCGAAGTTTTCTCATGAGGGGACGACCATCTCGATCCATGCCGAGCCAATTGTGATGGGTGTTGATCCCGATGCCCCACCCCCGGAAGGGATGGATCACACAAGCGGCATTCGACTCAGCGTGCGTGATCGAGGAATCGGCATCCCGCTCTCACATCAGACCAGAATCTTCGAACGCTTCTACCAGGTCGACGAAGCAAGGGACGGATCCGCGGCTCGACGAGGAACCGGACTGGGCCTTGCGATTGTGAAACATGCTGCGCGAACACTTGGAGGCACCATCCGCGTCAGCAGCATCCACAGACAAGGGACCACGATGATCGTTGAACTCCCTTGCTGTGTCCCGGAATCGTCGATCTCTGGTTAAAAATCGGCCATTCCATTTCTTCCCATATTGCGTCTGGTGTCGGGGCAATTCTGCGATCTTCGCCATCGAACCGGATTCAGGCTTACAATACCTCTCCATCAATTGGAGTGGGACGCTCCAAATGTTGAAGTTGACACAGTTCTCGGACCACAGTCGCGTCCCGATCCGCCCGATACTGACTCTATAGATAGATGAGGGCATAGCTTGCCCACCAGCACTGCAGGCTGACAAATCACAATGGCGAAAGACCAAAGCAAGACATCAACTAAGAGCGGGAGCAAATCGGGCAGCAAGTCCAGCTCCAAGAACGGCAACACCGCAAGGCGGTCGACCGTTCGCGTGTCGAGTAAGTCGATCCGCCAGCAAATCGCGGATCTCATCTCGTCACCCAATCTGTTCTGGGGAACTGTCGTACTCATCGCGTTTGTCATTGCGGTTGGTTCGATCACCAACTGGACACGCGGGCAGCTCTTGGTTTCTGTTGGTCAGGTGATGGAAGAAACGCGGACATCACGCGTTGAGTTCAATACCGAGGATGTCCAGCAAACACAGATGCACCAACAAGCGGCGAGACTCAATGTCCCCCGCATCCACAACGCGGACCTGCCGGTCCTTGAAGAACTCCGTGCATCGCTCGCGAATCTCCCACGCACGCTCGGAGGGGTCGCGACGCTTGATGAGGTTGACCGCGAGATCCGCGTCCGCTTCGGATTGACTGAGGAATCGTTCACAACACTCCGCGAAACCGCATCGCAAGAAGCGAGTCTCAAACTCTGGACGGATCAGGTCAACACCCTCGACGAGATCCTGCGGAGGCGCCCGCTCCTCGATCGACAGACTTGGCAACGCGCCACGCAAGAGGGGCTCAACACCCAGATCGAGCTCCGCTTTGGGACTCCTGAAGAACATATCCAACCCCCTGCGCGGATCAGCCGGGAGGATGCGATCAACATGGACAACGCGGATCAACGCAAAGCGGAGATCGAGCGGATGATCCGGATCGCTGGGTTCGTGAGCCCTGTCGATGAGGTCGTGCTCAATCGCTTGAACTACCAGACTCGACCAACCTTTTCATTCGACGAATCGGTGACCGCCGCGATGCAAGAAGCCGCGGCGGGGCGTGTGCAGCCTGTTCGCAGATCCATCACTGTCGGACAACGGATCTACGCGCGTGGTGATGTGCTTGAACAAGCCCCCTACGAACTCGCCAAAACAGAGATCAAGCAGTTTGCCAAGCAAGGCAGCATCATGCGCCGGGCACTCAAGTTCCTGTCTGTCTACGGGCTCATCGCGATGCTCGGGATTATCCTCGCGGGATACATCTCGATGTACAGCCCGAAGATCGCGACCCGTCCCGCTCGCACGCGTTGGCTCGCCGCGATGATCGCGACGAGTGTGTTCGCGGCGTGCGTGCTCAGTGTGTTTGATCCAAGACTGATCTGGATGGCATCGATCACCCCGGTGATCCTCGTCGCGATCCTGGTGTGCATCGCATACGACCAACGGACCGCCCTCGCGGTCTGCGGCATCACCGCGATCCTTGTTGGGTTCGCGCTCAAAATGCATATGGGGATGTTCGTGCTCATGCTTGTTGGATCTGCGTGCGCCATCGCCCAACTCCGCGAGATCCGCGACCGGAGAACACTCATCCGCATGTCGATTGTGATCGCGGCGCTGCTCACGGTCGTCGCGGTGTTTGATCGATTGATCTCCCTCCCGACCGTCGGGGTGGGCGGCTCAGAAATCATGCTCCCGCTTGTTGGTGCTTCGGTTCAAGCAGGAATCTCCGGCTTGCTCGCAGGCGGGATCGCGCTGTTTATTCTGCCGTTTATCGAACGCGTGTTTGACATCTCGACCGGAATGACACTCATCGAACTGCGTGATCCCAAGCAACCAATTCTCCGCGAGCTTCAACAGCGAGCGCCGGGGACCTACAACCATTCACTCAATGTCGCGTCCATCGCTGAATCCGCTGCGGAATCCATCGGCGCGGACGCTCTGCTCACCTATGTCGGATGTTTGTACCACGACATCGGGAAGATGAACAAACCCGATTACTTCATCGAGAACCAGTCCGGCGGTCCGAACAAGCACGACAAGCTCAACCCCGCAATGTCGCTGCTGGTTATCGTCGGGCATGTCAAAGACGGCGTCGAGATGGCACGCGAGAACGGGCTCCCAAAATCACTCCACCACTTCATTGATGCACACCACGGGACAACTCTGGTCGAATACTTCTACCGCCGCGCCAAAGAGCAAGCGGCAAAGACCGACGAAGCGCGGAGCATCGAGCAGATCCTTGAGGACAACGCCGAGGAACAACTCCCAGACGAGGTCGATTACCGTTATCCCGGTCCGAAGCCACAGACCAAGGAAGTCGCGATTGTGATGCTTTCCGATGCGATCGAGAGCGCGACTCGAACACTCTCTGAACCCACCCCATCACGCATCGATGCATTGGTGCGCAACCTTGCAAACAAGCGTCTGATGGACGGCCAGTTTGATGAATGCGACCTGACCTTCCGAGAACTCAAAACGATCTGTGATTCAATCTCCAAGACCGTCGCGAGCATCTATCACGGACGCATCCGGTATTCCGCGGACGCAGACGAATCCAAACGCGGCACAGACTCCGGGAAGCAAAGCAAAGCATCCGAAAAGCCCGACAAGTCTGCGTAAGCGATTAAACCGCTTTACTTCTTGCGCTTCTTCGCTTGGTTGTGGGTGTTGCCCTTCATCTTGCCGGACTTCTTCTTGGTGTTCATTTCAGTGAACATCGCGATGACGCTCACGATGGTGAAAATCACGACGATACCCAACACAACTAAGAGGATGACATTCAGCGACATAGGGATTCCTTCCGCGACCAGTATACCAGAAATCTGATCCGCGCCAAGTGCGCCAGAAGTCACTCGCCCATGAGTTTCTGGTTGAATGCCTTGGTCCCACCCGGCGCGATCGTGAACCATTCCCATTGGTCCGTCCCGACAAGCTGCCTCGCGATGATGTTGATCTGTCCGATGTGGAAGCTGTAGTGGTCGATCGCACGAGCGATTGCCGCGTGGACTGGGTGATCGACCTTGCGGATGGTCACGGTTTTCGAGAGGTCATCCGCAACCAATGAATCGAGCGCACCAAAGAGTGTCCCCCACCCTCGCTCCCATCGCGCCATGATCCGATCGCGCTCTTCCGGGGTGTGCTGCGAAGGCGCGGCAAACTCCGAATCTCGGTCTCGATTCGCTTTCTCGCCGTCGGTGGTGAGGAAATCCGTCCATCGGCTCAGCGCGTTCCCCGCGATGTGGTTCGCGATGATCGCGCACGAGTTGAGCCCCGGCGCGAGGATCGCGAAGAACTGTTCGTCGTTGAGCTGATCGAACGCGTGCTCGCCAAAAGCCTTCTGACGCTCAAAAATCTGAATCCAGACTTGGATCATGTCGTCGGGGGGTGGGCTGGCAAACTGACTGTTCATAATCCGGCCCCCTTTATTTTCTCTTTGATCGGAATAAAGTCGGATCTCGGATAGCCTTTCTGCGAATCAATAATCCGCTGAATTCGTCTCTTTGACTTCGGGTCGGCACAATTCTGCAACTCTTTTTGAAGTTGTGTAAGCTCATTCTCATAGACAAGGAACGAAGCGATCTCTTCGCATGCTACTCTAACTCTCCAAAACGGATCATTATTGAGCATGCTAAATAGCTGGTGCACAACTCTGTTCCGAAAACTCTGCCCTAACGGCCACGCTGCTTGTATGACCAACTCGATCGCACATGCCTTGGAGCTATTCGGAGTAACAGCCTCGATTCTTTGGAAGGTTCGCTTTGCCATAGCCTCTGCGTCATTCCGAAAATCAAACTCAAACAAGGCAGCAATCGGCCAAGCAGCGGGAGCGCACTGTCTATAAGGATCAGACTCGGTGAGTGCAGCTTTTTCAGCAAGAATAAACGCTCTCTTTCGCTCACTTGAGTTCGATAGATGTCTCCCTCCGTCCACGAATGCCTGACATCGGAACCACCCTTGTTGAATCCGGTCGCAATGCTTTCGAAGCTGATCTAAAGACTTGAACTGCTTGGAACTTGCCTCATTTCTGAAATCAGCATCACTCATACCACCGCTCCAGCGCCTGCCCCCAATCATCCAAACATTTCGCGTGGATGAACGCCTGTTTCACTTCCGCGGCGTTTGGATGATGAGCCGCGAAGCGGATGCCGAACTTCCGCATGTTGCGTGCGGTGTTGAACTCCGGATCACGCGTATTCGCGTTGACCGCAAGCAGCAGATCGAAATGCTCCTTGAGCACCGCACGCTGCTCCGCGATGGTTGGGGGTTTGGGATCGTTCCCCGCAAGGATCGAGCGTGCTTGACGGAATATCCAGGGGTTCCCGATGCATCCACGCGCCACGGAGACGCCTGTGAGTCCGGTGTAGCCGATCATGCGAAAGATCTGGTTGACATCCCAGACATCTCCAGATCCAAAGATGACCCGCTCTGGATTTCGTTCGACGAGTGCCTTGAGTGGGTCCCAGCGTGATGGACCGACATACTTTTGCTCGACGGTCCGCCCGTGCACAGTCACCCACGCGCACCCGAGGTCGTACGCGGCGTCGAACAGATACAAAAAGTTCCGCTTCATCTCATCGGTGTCGTCATACGAACGGCGCATCTTCACCGTCAGCGGGATGGACTCGGGGAGCACATCGCGCACGGCTTGGAGGATCGCGATCGCGCCTTGCGGTTCGCGGAGCCAGTGTCCGCCTCGGGATTTCTTTGCGATCTTTTTGACCGGACACGCGAGATTCACATCGATCCCTGCGAACGAATCCGATCCATCCGAACGGATCTCATCGACCCCGGCGCGCACCATGGAGCGGTACTCTTTGTTGGATCGACTCCCCTGCTCGATCATTTTGAGCGCCGCCGTCGCCATTTCTTGCGGCTCGCTCCCCATGATTTGTCCGACGAGCGGATGGTCTTCGTCCCCTCCAGGGACATTCCCTGCGATATCGCCGAGGTCCGCTTTGGCAAACCCTTTGCCACCAGCGAGTAATGTCCGATCGAGAAGCGCCTCGGTGATGCACATCGGACACCCATGCCGACGAGCAATGATCCGCATCGCGGCATCCGAATACCCCGCCAATCCTGCTTGGTAGAACGGCGCATCGAATCCCGGGATCAGCTTGGAAACACGCGGATCCATCGCGGTGGGCCCGAATCGTGAGATCAGATCCGCCGCAATGACCTTTGGATCGAGGTCTTGTGCCCCGTCAGCGATCGCATATGAGGGTTCGGTCGCGTTCTTGCTCGCGTTCTCGCATGAGTTGTTGCTTTGGCAGCCCATATGGCAAACGATAGGGAGTGAAAGCTATCCAACGAATCCCCGCCGCGTACTTTGCTCCGATCATTCTTCTGGGAGCATCATCCGCTCTGGCGACGCTCTCCGGCTGTCAGCTCTTCTCAGAGAAGACCTACTCGACTCCAGGAGAGGTGTACCCCGACACAATCGAAAGGGGCCAGGTGTACGATGTCCAGGTTTTCCGGCAGTCCACCCAGCTTCGCTTGACGAACATCACGACCAGAGACTTTGGACCATCAACCATCTGGCTCAACCAACGCTACTCGTCACCCATCGAGGGCATCGCTTCTGGGGAAACGGTCGATATGGACCTCAAGCTCTTTGTCGATGAGTTCGGTGAAACCTACCGCGCCGGCGGGTTCTTCTCCCAGCGAATCCCCGCGCCGGTCGTGCTGTGCCAGATCGAAACCGATGACGGCGACGGACCGATTATGCATGGTTTCATTGTTGTCGAAAACTCAATGGATTAATTCAACCACCACAGGCGTTCGCATTCGTCAACACACACCCCAGTCCACACACACGGAGTGAACGCATGGCACGCATCCTCGTCGTCGGTCCCCATCCAGATGATCAAGAACTGGGCATGGGTGGCACCGTCATCAAGCTCATGAACCAAGGACACGATGTCCTGATCCTCGATGTCACCAACGGCGAGCCCACCCCGCTCGGATCTCCCGAGATCCGCAAGCAAGAAGCCGCGGACGCGTTCAAGGTGTTGTCGCGGAACGCAACCGGCGAGGTCGATCGTTGGCTGCTCGATCTCCCCAACCGTTTCGTTGAGCACACGATCGAGAACCGCCACGCGCTCGCGGGAGTGATCCGAGCTTGGCAAGCGGAGATGATCTTTACGACCTTTGACATCGATGCGCATCCGGACCACCGAGCCGTGACGCGATGTGTGGAGGATGCTCGCTTTGACGCGAAGCTCAGCAAGATCGAGATGCCCAAACCCACCGATGCGTGGACCGGGAGGACCTTCGAGCTTGGTGATCCCTTGTACCCCAAGTGGTTGTTCTACTACTACGCGACGCACCTTCGCTGGGTCGCGGATCCGAGCTTTGTGTTTGATATCTCTGGAGCCGTCGAGCAGAAGCTCGAATCCATCCGCGCGTACCACACACAGTTCGTGCTCCCTCCCAAGAACGCACGCATCGCGGAATGGGTCGAGCACGCGGCGAGCTATTTCGGATCGCGCATCGGCACCGAAGCGGGCGAGCCGTTCTTCACGAAGGAACCGGTCGGATTAGGTGATCTTGCATCGCTGGTAGGGGTATGAGCGATTACTCGATTCCCAATCCGGACTATCCGACTGAGTTGGTCGATCGGCTCAAGTCATTGATGACCGACGAGATTGTTCACATGATTGCGACCGCCGATTGCGGCGATGATGCACATGAGCATGAAGTAGCCATACGACGAATTGTTTCTGAACCAAGAATCCCAAGGCCAATGCTTTGGGAGCCGCGTGAAACGCTACAACTCACGCGCTGGTGGAATCCTGAGGAGCACAATAGCAATAAAATCAGCGCACTCAGTTTGAGTAATGCTCACGTTGCCGCGGCGTTTAGCTGTGCTTGTTTGCTTGCGTGTGATGACGATGGAACGCAGGAGCCATACAACTCATTGCCCCAACTCATCCGGAGCTGCTATGCGATTGATCCAAGTTTGCTTGTTGACATCTTCCCATTGATCAATTGGTATTTACGCCTCTATCCGACAGATGCAGAATACGATATCAATCACGAAGAAATTATTGCCAGCTCAATTGGAAAGCTCGTTGTTTCATGCATGCTGGGTGACGAAGTAGAACCAATCATCAACATCTTGAATCGGATCCAATCTTCCTATGAAGCAATGATCGGGCTTGAGAAGCAATGGGTGTTTTCAGATGTTCTTGGTAACTGCAGTGCTCGCCCAGAATGGATCAAACTCGCCAAAAAATGGCTCTTATCGCCCCCATTAACTTGGAACCAAGAGCTGCGGGAAAAAGTTATCTACATTGGCACAAGGACCATGCCTCCCGCATGGGTTTAGAAACTAATCACGAAGGTGAACTGAATTGCCTGTCCGCACCGACTCTCGCGCCGCATCGAGAATGACGCACACGATGATGTTGTTCTCCAGACTCGACAGCGGATCAACCTCGCACTCGCCTCGGATGACCTTGCGGAAGTAGGTCCATTCGTTGCGGAGTTCTTCGGGACGATCGTCGATGGGGTGCGCTTTGCGATCCGAATCCGGATCGCGCTTGGTCAATGAATCCCATTTGGATGCGTGGTACGAAGCGCCAGGGGTGTAGAGATCCATGTCCTTGTTGTCGTGGGTCCATGCCCACGATGCCTGGATCACCGCGACGGAATCCTTGTATCCAAGCACGATCGTCGCGTCGTCGTCGACATCCGGATACACATCAGGCTTGAGCTGGCGCGTGATCGCGGTCACCGACTCCGGAATCTGATTACCCATAAGCCAGGTCATCAGGTTCGCGCCGTAGCATCCGAAGTCCACGATCGCGCCGCCGCCGTTTTCTTGGGGATCGGTCAGCCACTCAAGGAACTCCTCGGAACATCCAATCTCGCGCGGCCCCTTGTGCCCGTGACGGAACACGGCTCGGTTGATCGGTCCCGACTCCTTCGCAAGACGTGCGGCGGTGCGGACCGAAGCGTACCACGAAGTCTCGTAGTTGGTCAACACGAGCACATCGTGCTGCACGGAGAGCTTCTTCATCTCCACCGCCTCGACGGCGCTGAACGAGAGGGGTTTCTCGATGAGCGTGTGAATACCACGCGGAGCGCACGCGCGGACGGCTTCGATGTGGTCCTTGATCGAAGTCATCACGCTCGCCGCCTCGGGCTTGGTGGAGTCGAGCATCTCTTCGAGGTCATCGAAGTACCACGACTCGTCGAGCGCGTACTTGTCTTTGTACTTTGCGAATAGCTCAGGATTGGGGTCGTAGATCCCGACGATCTGCAGATCGTCCCGATCCTTCGCTTGCCAGAGCACACCCTCGACATGACCATGCACCAGTCCGATCACGGCGATCCGCAAGGGTTCGACCTGCTCGCCAGCCACCACAGACATCGGGATGAGCATGACGGCTAGGGATGCGAGCAGACCTAGCACACTGTTCTTATTCATCACAAGCTCCAACACCGAAAATATCACCGACTCCATTACCTGTATAGAGCTTTGCGGCTGCAGCAATATGATTTGGCGCATGAATCAGAAACTGAGTAAGCAATTGTTCAAGTTCTTCATCAGTATATGAATTTGGGTCTGATGTGAACTCCCATAGCCTTTTCAGATCTTGGTACCAATCGTACATGTGGAAACCAACATCCATAGCTTCTTGATCGGTGAGACCGCGGGATTTTGCTTGCGCCTCGATTCTCTGTTGCGCTTCGAGCATTGACTACTCCCCGACATTCATGAGGACCTTGATGCCCTCGCCGGAGATCATGGTGCGGAATGCTTCTTGATAATCGCTCATCGGGAACTCGTGGGTGATGATGTCATCGAGTTCGAGTCTTCCTGAGAGCAGCAGTTTTTCCATTTGGTACCAGGTTTCCCACATGCGCCGCCCGTTGATCCCAAGCACAGTGCAGCCCTTGAAAATGATGTGCGCGTTGAAGTCAAAGTCCACCGTGCGAGCCGGGAGTCCCAGAAGCGCGGCACGACCACCATTGCGCAGCGCCCGGAATCCCTGATCCATCGCGGCGGGCGCGCCGGACATTTCAAGAAGCACATCGACGCCTTGGTGGGTTTCCTCGCGGACTTTCTTGATCCATGAATCGTCGCGAGCGTCGAACGCTTCATAGGCGCCCAGCTTCTTCGCGAGCGCCAAACGCTCCGGGTTCACATCAGTACAGTAAATCTTCGCGGCCCCCGCTGCCTTTGCTACGGTCACGGCCATGAGTCCGATGATCCCGACCCCTGAGATCAGCACAGTCTTGGCGCTCACTCCCGCTTCCATCACGGTGTGCACCGCATTCCCGAGCGGATCAAAGATCGCGGCGTGCTTGTCGTCGATGTCGGGATGCACGGGCCAGACATTCTCTTCAGGGACCACCATGTACTCCGCGAAGCACCCATCGCAGTCGATCCCGAAAATCATCGTGTCCGTCGCGATGTGCGCGTTTCCTGTGCGAGAGTTGTAATCAAGCCCCTCGGTCATATGCCCCTCAGCACTCACGCGACGACCAACGGAGAACTTGGTCACGGCAGAACCAACCTTGTCCACTTCACCCACAAACTCGTGACCGGTGATGATCCCAGGAGGGATTCGTCCCGCGGCCCACTCGTCCCACTCCCAGATGTGTCGATCCGTGCCACAGATGCCGACCTTGCGGACCTTGATCCGGACTTCACGAGGTCCCGGCTCAGGGATCGGACGGTCGCTTACAAGCTTGAGCTCGGAACCTGCATGGTGCTTGATGAGCCCTCGCATGGTCCCGCTTGGGGTGCCAGAGGTGTCGGTTGATTCGTTCTGAGCGGGAGTGGAGGTCATGGTCATGGTGGATCTCAGGGGATGGGATGATCGAATGGGTACAAATTCCGGTCAAATTCAAGATCAGGAGCATTCTCGTCACGATTGGAGCGTTCTGCATTCTGGGAAGGGCATTGAGCCGCTCGAGCCAGCAATTCAAGCCCTCAACCGACCATATCGTATACAGTTGCTCCCCCTGAGCCGCCGATGTTGAACCAAAGGATCGTTCGATCGGTATCTAGAGAGGGACTCGACCGATAATCTGTCCGATCCGCTGTTCTGACCATCAAACCCCGATTCCAGACCCCCAGTGCATATGACCAGAGCCTCATTCAACAGCTCATTCCTCTACATCGCTAACAAGTCCTCTGGGGGCAAAGCGATCGGTGTCCGCACAGCACGCTCGAGCCGTGCGCTCGCGACCACACTCCGCAAAGAACGGCAGGTGCTTATCCGGACCTGGAAACTCCCGGACTGGGCATCCAATGAACCGGAATTGTCACTCAAGGACCACGCGGAGTTTGATGCTCAGCTCGCGCAGCTCCTCGAACGAGGTGTGCCGTTGACCGAAGCGCTCGAAGTCGCGGCAAGCGTGGTCAAAGCTGGGAACGAGGATCGCATCCTCCAACTCCGCTCGCTCGTCGCGCAGGGAACCAGCTTCAGCGACGGATGCGCCAAGGTAGGGAGCTTCGACGAAGTAACCTGTGCCGTGTACAAAGCCGCGGAGAAAACCGGTGATCTTGCCGGCGCTTGCAAGCAGCTCTCGATCGGCGCTCGTCGTCGTCTCGAAGTTTCCGGTAAAGCCGCAACATTGATGATTTATCCGAGCATCGTGCTCTCGATCGCGCTGATCGCGGGACTGGTCATGATGACCCTCGTCATCCCGACCATCGGCGAATCTATGGCGAGTTCCGGGATCGATGTGCCTGTTTTTACCAAGATCCTTGTCGCCGCGGGATCGTTCCTCCGCGCCAACATCCTCTTCATCCTTGGTGGAGCGGCGGTGCTGATCATCGTTGGATTCCTTTGGAGATCTGCGCTTGCCAAGCTCGCGGTCAAGCTGACACGCAACATGCCTTTCGTCCGCGATGTGGTGCTCGAACAGGAACTCACCCGTTTCTTCTCCGTCATGGGATCGATGACCCGATCCGGCATCGTCCTCTCCGACGCGATCGCTGTCTCGTCTGGAGTCATCGGACACCCCAAACTCAACAAAGACCTCAAACGCCTGCAGCAACGACTCATCGAGGGAGGATTGTTTCGCTCGCTGATCGAAAAAGTAGACGCGCTCCCGCTCGCAACGCGGAAGCTGCTGATCGCTGCGGATCAAGCGGGAGATCTTGAATCCGCGTTTGATTCGCTCGCGAAAGACCACGCACAGAATGTCGACAAAAAGACCGCTCGCTTGATGGCGATGCTTGAGCCGCTGCTCATCGTGATCCTCTTTATGATTGTTGGAACGATGATCCTCGCGATCATGCTCCCGATGATGAACATGACCGGATCGGTCTTATAATGAACCAGAGCGGGCAACCATGCCTGCATATATATGAATGCAACACACGCCGAGCATCGGCGTTGAACCTTTGGAGCCGACCATGACCACACTTGACGCACAACTCACACGAAACGCACGATTCGCCCGTCCCGGGTTCTCGTTGATCGAACTCACCGCGGTGCTCGTGATCCTTGGCTTGCTCATGGCGGGCGCCGCCGTCGCGGTTCCGTCGCAGATCAAGAAAGCACGCATCCGCACGACCAAGAACTCCATGGTCGTCATCAAAACACAGATCGAGTCCTACCGCGCCGAAAACGCGGGAGACGCGCCAGCGACACTCGCGATGCTGATCCCATCGTTCATGGAAGAGGGATCCGACTTTGACTCGTTCAAAGAACAGTTCTACTACCTCCCAACCCCAGGCGGCACACGCGAGTACGAGCTCCGCTCCGCAGGACCAGACAAAGAGATGGGCACCGAAGACGACATCAATGTCTGGACCATGGATGTCAACAGCAGCAACTGATCCGCTCGCTCAATCTACGAACCGATCGCACGAATCATGAATCCCAATAGACCCACATCCCGGCGGGGCGCCACACTGATCGAAGCGGTGCTGGCAACCGTCCTGCTCGGGATGGTCGCCGCGACGCTCGCGAGCGCGGTCTCGTTCATGAACTCCTCCCAGCGCCGCATGCAGCAGCGGCTCGGAGCCGCGGAGCTTGCGAACCGGTTGATGCTCCAGTACATCGACGACCAGGACGGGATGCCTGACAAATCGCTCCCGATCGAATACGACATGGATCTGTTCCGATGGACGCTCGATGTCGATCCTGTGAAGTTTGAGATGGCGGAACCCCCTCCCGAAGCAGAGGACAACACGATCGGTTCGGGGATCAACTTCGATCGAATCCGTTTGGTGTCCATCCGTGTCTGGCTCAGTGAAGACTCCGGAGGCGGACGCGGATTCTCTACTGAGTTCCCAAACTCCCAGCTCACCCGACTCATCGACCCCCTCGCGTTCTCCAACCCCGATTCGCTCCAGACCATGATCGACTCACCAGGAGGGATGGAACGCTTGTTCGAACGCCTTATGCAGCTTGACAGCAACGGAGGGGCGCCATGACCATCCATACAAAATCCAAGGCGTCTTCGGCATCTTCAAGATCCGCATTCACACTTGTTGAGATGACACTCGCAGTCGTCGTGGGCGCGCTCGTCTTGCTCGGAGTCTCAGGAGTCTTCGCAGCGGCACGCAACATGGATCGGATCTTCGGAGATCAGTACGAGCACACAACACAGCTCCACATCGCGCAAATGACGATCCGCAGGGCCCTGCTCTCGCTCCAGATCGACGAAGACCAAAGACAGGTCAACGCAGACACAGAAGGACTCAACACCTCGGATACCAACCCGGTCGATACTCGGCCTCGGATCATTCTTGAAGCGGATCCGATCTATGGGAACCTTCCAGGAGTGTGGCAGCCGCAGCGCTTTGAGGTCGTACTCTCAACGCCCCCGATCGGGCTCAACATGGCAACCAAAGCAGCAGCATGGGCGCGGATCAACGATCGCGACCAAGACTCGCTGGACTTCTCCTCGGCGGACGCCTCGGAAGGCGTGCTCCGATCCGTTTTCGAACTGCGACCTTCGGGTGAACGCGAACGCGTCATGCGCGCCGTTGGTGTTATGGACCCTGACCCCAAGGAAGACGAGCGGATTCAACTCTTGCCCTTTGCATCCGAAGGATGGACGCTGTGGTGGAGACCGATCTTGCTCACAGAAAGCAACTTTCTACGCTACGGCGGATCGCCGCTCTCCGACACCGTCGGGACCCAAGATGAAATCCGGTACAGACTCGCTGGCGCGATCCCGCTTGTCCAGAACATCGAACTCTGCTCATGGACAGTGTACAAGAGCGATGAACGCGTCGATGAATACGCGGCTCAATCCATGAGCGACCTTCCCGCATACGCAGAGTTCGAACTGATGCTCAAGAACGGTCAGTACGCATCGTGGATGTTCGAGGTGGACTGGGTGCTTGGAGACGATCCACTGGAACTCGCTGAAGAAGACGACATCGCAGGCACAAACGACGGCACCGGAAGCGAAGACGGCGACAACGGCATCGGTGGCGGTGGTGGTGGTGGTGGTGGTGGTGGCCAGAACGATCCAAGCCCACCAGGTGATGGCGGAGGGGTCGTTGTTCCACCACGCAACAACCACAATCTCGGTGGGGGTGACACATGAATCACTCCGCACCCAATCGTGTCCGCGCTCGATCAAACCCACGAGGGTTTGTGATGCCGATGGTGATTCTGCTCATGGTCGCGGTCGGACTCACCATGTCCCTCTCGCTCAAACGCCTCTCAACCCAACAACTGGTCGTGAATCGTCAGGTCAACTCGTACTACGAGCACCATTCCGGGCGCGGCCTCCAAGAAGCGATCGGCGCTTGGTTGCGCCAACAAAATGGCAGAGAGCTGGACGAGGTTCTCGAAGCAGACACAGGCAAAGCGATGGACATCACCCTGTCCGACGGCTCCACTGTCTCGATCTACCTCTTTGATGCGCAAGGAGGGCTCCTCTCAGACCTCTCCAGCGTGGAGTCCAGTCAGGTCGATGAAGTCGGTCTTGCACTCAAAAATCTCAGCGAATCGGTCAACGAGGTTCAGTATCTGGATATGACCCGTCCATTTGGACCATCAGCGATCAGTATCCACACAGCGCCTGCTGAAGTCATCCGCGCGACGGCTATGGCAATCGCGGGCGATCGTGGGCTCAGACTCGCGGACGATATCATGCTCCAGCGCGCCTCCGGAGAACGCATGACGCGCCAGCTGCTCGTCGAAACAGCGACCAGAGCAGGGGTCAACTCCGAACAACGAGCAGCGGTTTTGCGAAGATTCGCGACAGATGTACAGGTCTGGGGCGTTCTGGTCGAAATTCGAGGCGGGAGAGGGCTCAGCAATGGGCGTTTATTGGCCCGTTACGGCGGGGTAACCCGAATCCGATCCAACACCGGACGCACAGCATCAAGCAATGCAATGGAAATTGGTGCGTTCTACACATGGAAAGACCTCGGTATTGACAGTCAGAGCATCGATCCAGCCGATCTGTACTAGAGCGAGGTCTACCCTGTGGGTGGCCCAAAATTAGTGCCTGACTGGGCCGAAAGAACGAGTAATACGATGAGTGCAATCATTTCACGAACAAAAGCAAACCGATTGACACTGGTGTACCAGGTCATCGCTGTGGTGTGCATCCTTGCTGCAGTCGGGATCGGGATCATCGGATTGCCTGAATCCGCGCTGACTCCGAACATCAACGAGGTTGCTCAGCCTCCAAACGCTCCGATTCCCGGCGTTTCCTACTCCGATCAGACAGAACCAAGCACAGAACAACCGGTATCGATGCGGATTGATCCAGGTTCCATAGCCGCTCGCTTTGGGATGCTCGACAACGCTCCAGAAGTCACCTCGGTTCCCGATATCGTTGATCCGGAAGTGCCTGACGACCAACCGATTATTGACGAACCCGGATCTCTCGCAAAGCGTGTCCGCTACACCGGTTACATCAACGACAGCGAACAACCGCTCGCGTTTATCCGAATCGACGGCGTCCAGCGGATCGTTGCAGAGGGCGCGATTGCCAAAGCCGGTTCGTTCGGTCTTGATGATCTTGAGATCAAAGCGGTGCGTCCAAAGTTCATTCTTGTGAGCGATGGCGAGCTTGAAGATCGCATCCGATTGGCAGAACGAAGCGGCGCAGCTGTCACAGTCTCCGCCGGGACGGACATCATCGTTGCGCCTCCGATGCGTGAAGAAGATGTTGTGCTGACAGAAGAAGAACTCGAACGCTTATCAAAGATGCCCGCTCGTCAGCGTGCGATGCAGGAACGGATTTTGCGGAACAAGAAGTTGGGACGAGAAGTCACCAGTTTCGATCGTGAGCCGCTCGCGTCGTATCGAGCAAATGCTGGCAATGACAATCGCAGAAGGCAAGAAAACAACGAATAGCCCCTCGCGGTACAATCCGCTTGGTTTCACTCTCCACCTGACCCAAACCCGAACGATAAAGACACCACTTGAGCGATCGCATCTGTTATCTTGAACGCACTGACCGAGGGCTTGCCCTTGCTGGAGTCCGACTTGTCGGCGGACATTCCGATGACCACTGGGATGCAACCACTGGGGGGACCCCAGAAGCGGTGCTCGAAACCATCGATGATGCGGCGGTCTGGATCCGTCAACGGCTCAAATCTGGTGGTGGGTCATCCAAATCGCTTCCAGTTCTCTGCTTAGACACCGATGGCGCGGTCTGCACATGGATCAAACCAGAGGACTCCGCGCCAGAAATGATCAATGCCGCGATTGATCAGCTGGACTCAAATCACGAAGACGATCTCGAAGGCGCTGTTCATTCCACGATGGGAGAGCGATTCCCGAACCTCCCTCTTGAGGTCAACTACGAATCGCTTGATCACGAACAAACTTCTGAAGGCTCACGCCAAGCGGTTGTAGCTACGCCGGATATCCCTGCACGATTGCTGATCGACCAGCTCGACTCGATGGGTATCCGGATCGGACGCGTCGAGAACATCTGGTCGCTGATCGCTCAATGCTGGGATCCAGGCGCTCCGCATCGTTCATCTGCACGCGCCTCGCAACGCGTGGTCTCAACCGATGATCCGATCTGCGGCTGCGTCGTCATGGACCCCAATCGCGGCAGGATCATCTGGACCTGGTCGAAAGAGGGCAAGCTCATCGCCGCGGGATCGATGCGTATTAGCCAATCCGCTGAGGATACTCAGTTCCATGAGAGCGATCTCTCAAGACTGTGCGCTGATTGGATTGGTTGGGCATCCCAGCTCGGTGTCGCGCCCCTCCGCGTGGTCCTCGTGCTCCCTGAACAGGAAGATGGATTGGATGTCAACCAGTTCGGGAGCGTGTTTACCAAGCATTGGCCAACGGCGACAACTGACCTAATCACCGATCCAGACCCCATCCTCGCGACGCTCCGAGCGGCACACAAGATTCAAGAAGACTCCTCAGAGCACACACACTCCAAGGGTGACCTCTCGAACCGTCCTGGTCGATCTCATCGAAAGATGTACCGCTGGGCCGGTGCCGCGTTGGTCATCGCTGGAGTCGCGATCGGATGGACCGCGACCACGCTGTATGCTCAGGGTTCAAAGACGATGTCCGAAGCGAAGGGCATCCGTTCGGGAATGGTCGAAGAGATCATGAAGCTCCAGCCGCCTATCCAGCAGCTTCGACTCCCGACTGTCGAGCTCCAAGCGCGTCTCGATCGACTGATCTCCCGATCAGGACCGATGAAGGTGACTCCGACCAAGCCGATCCTTGAAGAGCTTGAGACTATTTCCTATGTGCTCGGGATGTCCGGGATTGAGATCGAATCGATCCAGCTCACCCATACGCTCGTCAAGATACAGATCCGTGTTGATGACCTCGCGCTTGCGGAACAAATCAATCAATCGCTCCGATCGATCGAAGGATCGCATCTCCAATGGCGACCACAATCCGAGCTGTCCCGGCGAGGAACCTTGATCGAAGCGGCATTCTCAGCGGTCTGGGACTCAGGGAGTTCATCATGAGTGCGATCCCGAGCAGACCAAGATTGAGCGCCGATGATCGGTACGAGCTTGCTTCGCGAGCCGCGATGCATGAGCGTCAATCGCGCCCTGTGCACTTCGTTGTATTCGGATTGATTGTTTTCGTCGCGGCGTTGATCTTTATTGCAGTTGCGTGGAGACACAACAGTGCCGCCAATCGCACATTGATGAACAATCATCTCTCTGCGGTCAATGTCGAACGGATGATCGCGCAGATCAGCGAGCTTGAATCCGCACAGTCACAATCGACTGTGGACGATCGGTTCGCGCCGATCCCGGATATCAAAACACGGATCGAACGGATCGGCGAACAGATCGGGCTCACCGTTCCGATCCCACGCAACGCGCAGCCTCGTACAGAGGGGAACGCTCGCTTGCTGAGTTTCCCGTACACAGTGCGCGATGAATCGCTCGAGAAGATCCTTCAGTGGATCCAGCAATCACAGACACAGATCCCAGGACTTGAAGTCCGTGAGATCACCATCAACCTCAACGCAAAGAGCTGGCAGACCAAAGTCACGCTCACGCGATATGAACGGATCGAATAGGAGTTCCCATCATGCCGACCGGCAACCACGCTTCTGCCCCCCTCCAATCGCTGATCGCCCGCACCGTTGCGGGGCTCGCAGTCCTTGGGGTATCTACCCTCGTTGGATGCTCTGCGCCCAAGATGAACTGGGACAAAGCGGAACCCGCGATCGATCCGGTCGAAGCGTACAACCAACGCTCGCGTGTCAAAGCACTCGAACTCTTCAGAGAAGCATCCAAGCTTCATGAGGAAGGCGAATCCGTCAAAGCGCTCTCGAAGTACCGCGAGTCCATCGACGCAGACAACACGCTCTTCGCGGCATGGAACAACATGGGACAACTGCTGATGCAGCAGAAGAACTACGCGGATGCGGTCGCGGCTTACAAAATCGCGTCTGATCTGCAGACCACTGATCCGCGCCCTGACTACAACATCGGACTCGCGTACCAGACCATCGGCTGGGCCGACGAGTCGTACGAGCATTTCCAACGCTCCATCGATCGCGACCCGAACTACCTGCCATCCCTGCGTGGCGCAGTCCGCAGCGCGGAGATGCTGGGGATCGGAGATCAGCAGGTCCTTGAGTACATCCGCAACGGTCAGCTCCGCGAAACACAAGCGGAATGGCGCGCGTACTTCGACCGCCAGCGTTTCCGTGTTGAGAAACTCATTGACGAGACAACCTGAGATACGACGAACTTGTTAGAGTCTTTCCGCAGCGAGCGATGCGAGTTCGGATCGCTCGGTTTTCGCGAGAGTCACATGACCAACCATGCCCAAACCTCGCATCTTCTCGACGGCGTAGCTTAAGCCGTTGGATGATTCATCCAGGTATGGGTTGTCGATCTGTCCGATATCCCCCGTCAAGATCAGCTTGGTCCCTTCACCGACACGCGAGACTATTGTCTTCACCTCGTGCGGCGTCAGGTTCTGCGCCTCGTCCACGATCATGAACTGCAGCGGGATCGAACGACCACGGATGTAGGTCAATGGCTCAAGCACCAATCGCCCATCCGCGATGAGCTTGTCGATGCGCTGCTCCGTGGTTTTGGATTCCGGCGCTTGGTTTGGAGATCCTCGCGTCGAGAGCAGGTACGACAGGTTGTCGAAGATCGGCTGCATCCACGCACCGAGCTTCTCGTCTTTATCGCCAGGAAGGTATCCAATATCCCGCCCCATCGGCATGATCGGACGCGCGACAAGCAGCTTGTCAAATCGTTCTTCTTGGAAGACCTTGGTCATCCCTGCTGCGATCGCGAGGAGTGTTTTCCCTGTCCCCGCGCTTCCCAGAAGCGTGACCAGTTTGATCTCGTCGTCGAGGAGCATGTCCATTGCCATCGTTTGTTGGACATTGCGTGCCATGATTCCGAAGGTCGGCTTGCGCTGCGCCGCGACGGGGATCAAGTGCTCTGTATCTGTCAATCGCCTCGCCAATCCGGAGTGGGTTTCATCCTGCGCGTCGGTGAGGATCACATACTGGTTCGGAGTGATCTCGCGCATGTAGGATTCGCCGTCCTCTGTCTCCGTCTTGAGATACGGCTCAAGACGCTCGATCGACATCATGCGATCCGCATAAAGATCATCAATGATGTCCCGACTGACCGCGAGCTCCATATATCCCTGATAGAGGCGGTTTGCATCTACGCGTTGATCGCGGACATCTTCGGACTTGATTCCCAGCGCGTCCGCTTTGATGCGTGCCGCAAGGTCTTTGGAGACAAACACCACACGGTTGTTGGCGCGATGCAACGACCATGCTGCGGCAATGATCCGGTTGTCTGGTTTATCCGCGGACAGAATCGGGGGACGCGAGTGGTCCTCGACATCGATGCTGAGCCACCCTGTTGCACCGCTCGAACGCACGCCGAGTTTTTCGAGCGACACACCTTCGATCAGTTTCCCAAACCCACGCAGACGATCGAGCTGGCGGATCGCGGTTCGTGCGTTTCGTCCAACATCATCTTCCCTGCGTTTCATCGCATCGAGCTCTTCGAGCACCGGATAGGGGATCACGATGTGGTTCTCTTGGAACACAAACATCGCGTTGGGGTTGTGCAGGAGCACATTGGTATCGAGCACATAGTACTTGATGGACGAACTGGTATCTTTTTTGTCAGCCATGACTGGTTGCCGGGCGTCTGCAACACTGCGCATCAGCACCGGTGGAATCTCCTCAATTGGGCGAGCGTTTGCCCGATACAGCATATCAAGTCGGTCTGTAGTTTGCTGAGAACCATTCAGAATGCGTTGTAGATCACCATGCTCATGAGCACCGCCGCCGCGGCTCCTGCAAGCATCAACTTGATGACCATCGAGATCAACCGACCCACCGCGGCGCCAGAACCTGATCGCAATGAATCCTTCATATTCCGATTGGCGACAGTCCATTCTGCGATGAACGCGCCGCCTCCAGCGCCGATCACGCCGCCGATGATTGAGCCGACGATGGGAAGGATGAATGACCCAGCGATCGCGCCGACGAGCGTACCGATGACTGAACCGATTGCGCCGCTGCGCGAACCACCCATGCGTTTGACACCCAGTGCCGAAGCAATGAAATCAACCAGTTCCGAGGTCGCGGCAATCCCGAAAAGCACAAGGACCGTCCACCATCCGACATATTCAGGCACCCACAGCGCGAGCAGCGCACTACATGCTGCCATCATCCAGATTCCTGGAAGGGTGATCGCGGTCATCGCGATCCCGATGGTGACAATCACGAGCACAATCGAGAGGATGAGCCAGATCATGACCACGACGCCTTGTGTGTAGACGGTTTATGCGGACCAAGATTTGATTGAGCGATTGGGATCATTCCCCAGCTTCTTGGGAACCTGAAGCGTTTGTTTCCAACGCTTTCTTTTCCATCGCAAGGATCCAGTCCTCGACGAGCGCGTGCTGGTAGGTGTCCACCTTGATTTCTTTGCCCGCATGCGAGGGATGTGTGCTGTTGAGCTTGAGGAACACGATGAACTTGTCCCACTTCCGTTTATCGACTTCTTCAAGATGCGCAGGGGTGATCTCGATGCCTCCCGGAACAGTGAATGTCATCGTCTCCGCATCCCATGAGAACTTCTGGGTAATGACCTTAAAGATATTGAGCAGCATCCACGCGCCCACGCCCCAACAGATGACCAAGATCCCCCACTGCGAGGGGATGTCATAACTCTTGAGCGGCTTGGGAATCGAATCAGCAGAGGTCCACTTCGCTTGGAGCGAGGTCAGGGTTTCACCCGGATTCTCGATGGTTGTGTATTCAGGGGTCAGCTGACTCACGGTCTGGAGTGCTTGGAGCCATTCCAAACGAGTGTTGTACATGGTCGCTCGGAGTCTGCGATTTGAAGATTGATTTTGTGCATCGGTCGCGTTGCGCCGGCGCTCTTCGGATTCTTTGAGCCGAGCGAGTTCTGATTCTGGGTCAGTAACGCTGGTCTCGCGCTCGAACAATCCGAACTGTTCGCTCGAAGCGTTTTTCGCGGCATCAAGATACTGCCACTTGGCCCAATCCGCGAAACGCTCGCCACGCGCTGGATACTTCACGGTCGCGTCGTAGAGCCCCAACGCTCCGAATCCGATCACGAAGAAGGTGATGATCCCGAGTTTGATGCTCCACTTTGGGTTGAGCGGCGCTTTGGCACAGCTCTGGGAAACATGATCGGGGGTCGCATCGACGCTCGGCTCTGGAACCGATCCGGTCCCAGTGGTTTCGTCGGGAGTGTTTGGTGTGTCGCTCATTGAATCCCCAAAACTAGAATAGTGGTCTGAATCATTGGAATGGTACAGAATACGCAGAAATGCTAGGGAATCAATCGGCCGATTCACCTTGAAGGCTTCATTTGATCTGCCTTTATTGAACAATCAGGGGGGTTGGGTGCATTATTCCAACCCGCTCGATCAGCTATTGATCGAGGTTGTCCATCCGGCTCATTGCCGCTGCCCACCAGAGGGTGGAGCGTTTCTCGGCCTCATTCATCTTGAGAAGACCGGAGTATCCGCCCTCATCGACCCGCTTTGCTGGGATTCTGGGGGTTCGAAGCCCAAACTTGAGGGCGCGGGTGAGAAAGTTGGAATGCACGGCACGAAAGCGAGCACCGGCATCGAGTTCTTTCTTGGAGAGCTTTCCGGACCAGATCATGCACACATTCTACCAGATTCATCTCAACAAACCAATACGAATCTGCGAGCGTGGCTTTCGTGCTTGACCCCGCTACGATCCCTGTCCAGACCCGCTCTGGTTGACGCCCGGGCCCGATGCACGGGTGGCCTGTGAACCTGGTCAGGGCTTGACCGCAGCAGCCATAAGCAGCCGTCGCCCGGTGCCGTTGGTGTCCTGGGCGTCAACCAAGGCGGGTCGTTTCTTTGGTTTCTTCTCCGAATCCGACGCTCCTACACTCCTTCCATGGCATACACCGCGCTCGCTCGTAAACACCGCTCCCGCACCTTTGACACTGTGATCGGACAGGAACCGATCGCCAAGACGCTCAAAGCCGCGATCGATTCGGATCGTGTCCACCACGCATACCTCTTCATCGGAACGCGAGGGGTCGGGAAGACCTCCATGGCGCGGATCTTCGCGAACGAACTCAACAATCCTGAGCACAAGGACGACATCGCGGACGCGGTGTTCTCTGGACAGGATACCGATGTCATCGAGATCGACGCCGCGTCGCACAACAAGGTCGAGGAAGCACGCGAGCTGATCTCCAACTCCGCGTATCGACCGATGCGTGGACACTTCAAGATCTACATCATCGACGAGGTCCACATGCTCTCGACCGCGGCGTTCAACGCGCTGCTCAAAACAATGGAAGAACCTCCCGAGCATGTGAAGTTCATCCTTTGCACCACCGAAGCACACAAAGTCCCGGCGACGATCCAGTCGCGCTGTCAGCGGTTCGACTTCCGCAACATCCCAGTGACTCGGATCGCGGAGCATCTGGAATCAGTACTTAAGCAAGAGAAGTTCAAAGCGGATCAGGAACTCATCTACACCCTTGCTCGTCTTGGCAACGGCTCGATGCGCGATGCGCTCTCGCTGCTCGATCGACTCATGGCGTCCGGCGAGAAGAAACTCTCCGTCAAGCTCCTCGAAGAACTCCTCGGACTCCCGCAGCGCGAGGTCATGGGAGAACTCATCGACGCGATCGCCCAAGGTGATCCCGCGACCGTGCTGCGAGCAACCGGACAGCTCCTATCGACTGGCATCGCGCCAGAACAGATGCTCGCGTCGCTCCTCGAACGCTTCCGCGATCTCATGGTGTTGAGTGCGTGCGGCGTGGATACGGATCTAGTAGAACTCTCCGATGACGCGAAGAAAGCTGAGTTTGAACGCTCGAAACAGTTTGACGCCGCGGGGATTGTGCACATGATCGCATTGTGCGAATCAGTCCAGCGAGCACTCAAATCGTCCCCGGCGCCTCGTGCACTCATCGATGCGTGCATGGTCCGCCTCGCAATGACAGAGAAAATCGCGGACCTCACTGCGTTGATCCAAGGCGGCGGCGTTCCTGCTGGAGGTTCTGTAAAAAAAACCTGAGGGCGGCGTCGGCACCTGCAGCATCTGTTGCTCCCAGCCGACCGTCGCCCACGACTTCCAACACGAATCCAAGTACAAAGTCAAGCACAAAGCCAAGCACAAAACCAGTTCGGCACGAAGCATCACCCGCTCCGCGCGCCGGCGGTCGACGAGCGGACTTTGCAAAGCCAGCATCTGAACCATTGGTCAAGCAAGCGTCGGTTCCTGAGTCCAGCCAACCCGCGCTGGAGAATACACCCGCTCCGCTCAAGGCATCTGAACAGATCTTGCCGCCTTCGGATCTGCCGAGCCCGGAGGAAGCCGCGAACGATCCGTTGGTTAAAGCGGTGCTCGACACCTTTGAGGGCACAGTCAAACAGGTCTATCCACGCAAATAACACACTCGACGAGAGACACATCCCATGCTCGACAAACTGAAAGCGATGCAGGCCCTTGGGTCGCTCATGAAGAACAAGGAACAGCTCGCGGAAGCGGGCGAGCGGATTAAATCCAAGATGGACGCGATGCGCGTTGATGGACAAGCAGGCGGCGGCGCATGCCGAGCGGTGGTCAATGGGAAGATGAAGCTGATTGATCTGACGCTTGATCCCGCACTGCTCTCAGGGATGGCGGTTGATGAGAAAACACGCGACCTCGCGACCACGCTCATCAAGGACGCAATCAACGACGCGACCGAGAACGCGCAGAAGCAGGTTCAACAGATCATCGCAAAGGAAGCTGACGATCTTGGATTGGGTGACATGGCGCCGCAGCTTACTGGGCTGCTCAGTTGATCGAAAGCGTCCGTGTCCAACCGATGAGCGAAGTGCCGACGATCGTGCTTGATCGCTCGCACCCATCACTTGATGACGACACACTCAAGCAAGTCGATCTTGCTTGGAGCACACTCTGCGTAAGCAACCCCCGCTATTTCAACGGCGGGATGCTCGCGTTTGACTCATTCGATCCGTCCACCAATACCGTTCATGCTCATACTGCAGAGTACAAGCTCCACGCGGTGCGCGACACGGTTGACCTCGGGGTTTCGTTGCTTGCGGTGACTGGGGTCTTTGCCGCTCATCACAATGGGCACACCAGATACATGCTCGGGAAGCGGTCCCCCACCACCCACCGATACGGGAACCAGTTCGAGTTTGGTCCATGCGGCGGGATCGATGTCCCAGACGAACCCACATTAGCACTTGGTCCCGATGCGATCATCAGCGAACTCCGTCGCGAAGCGATGGAAGAAGCAGGGATCGAACTCACTGATACAAAACCGGTCCCGATTGCGATTGTGCACGATGACCATGTTGGATCGGTGGATATCGTGCTGAAGGTTACCCTCGATTCGATTCCAGCGACCGATGCGAACTGGGAATACGCAGAGTGTGTTTGGTTAACGCTTGATGAGCTCCAAGCACAGATCCAGGACACCCCCAACGCATTCATCCCCACCGCGATTGTCATTGCGAACATACTCCGCGAACGCGCGGACTACGATTGACAACATGAGCGACACCCCCAGCCAATCAATCTCGACCCAGACCGTTGCGGGGTACCTCGATGCGCTCAACTCCGGATCGCCAACCCCTGGCGGTGGAGCCGTCGCGGGAACCAACGGCGCGACGGCGGCGGCGATCGCGGGGATGGTCGTCCACTTCACGCTCGGCAAGAAGAAGTATGCCGAGTTTGAATCCGAGAATCAAAGCCGACTCTCGCGCCTCACCGATGCACAATCCAAGTTCCTGTCTCTCGCTGACGACGACGCAGCAGGGTACGGCACGCTCAATGCGCTCTGGTCACTCCCCGAATCCGACCCTGCACGACAGTCGGGTTGGGACGATGCGGTTGCTGGAGCGATTGCACCGCCGACCTCGATGCTCGCGCTGTGCGTTGAGGTTCTGACCATTGTACAGGAACTCACCGGGACGACCAATCGCATGCTGCGGTCTGATTTGGAAGTTGCCGCGATCACTGGAAAATCTGCAGCGCATTGTGCGGCGTGTAATATCCGGATCAATATCCCACTCCTTCCAGAAAGTGCCCAACCCAAAGCAACCGCTTCGATGGACGACATGCTTGCAGAGGTTGATCAGCTTCATAACTCAATTGCGAAAGCGTGCCGATGAGCAGTTCGACTGAATCCAAACCAGATGCGCACTTCAAGGTTGTCGATCTCTCCGCGAATCCAAACATCCCGCAGCTCGCATCGATGCTCAAGGAAGTCAGCTCGACCAAAGATCCTTCCGCGATGCTGGGACAGTTCGGGCCTTGGGTTGCCAAGCGATCTCCGCGTGATGGGTTCGTTTCACTCTCTCGACGCGGACTCAAGGACGAATGCTACAAGTTCACGCGCGTGCTGACCGCAGTCGGCGGGAGCCCGAACTCTGCTGGACCACTTGAGAATCCTTGGAAAACATGGGACACGCTGGAGACCCATCAAGGTGGGTTGGTCTGGGAACTGATCCGGACTCCTGAGCCCAAGCTCTTCAACAACGCGGACTTTACCAAAGACCCTGTTCTCGCAAAGATCCTCGGCGCTCGCGCCAATGACTACCACGCTGTTGCCGCGATTCCTGCGTATGAAAACGGAGAGGCGATCAACTGGTCCCTGAGCTTCCATAAGAACCCCGACTGGTCGGAACTGGAAACCTTTGAAATCGGGTTCCTCGATCTGAACATGATGGGTACCGCGACGCGGAATCTGGTGAGCCGAAAGAAAGTGGAAGAGCTCAACGCGGAACTCGAAAACCAGTTCGAGCAGATGGGGCGCATCCAACGCGCGCTGATCCCTGCATCAAACCCGACACTCGAGGGGTACACACTCGCGACGAGTTACAAACCCAGTCAGTATGCAGGGGGCGACTTCTACGACTACTTCCAGTTCCCCGATGGCAAGCTCGGCGTGATGATCGCGGATGTTGCTGGACACGGCGCCGCGGCGGCAACCGTCATGGCAATGCTCGGTGCGTACATCAAAACCTACGGCGAACAACAGGTCCTGACCGGTGTTGAATCCGATCCGATCTCTGCGGCAAAGTATCTCAACACACACCTGCTCGAATCATCGCTCCCGAACATCTTTGTCACCGCATTCCTCTCAGTGCTTGACCCCACGACCGGGACCATCCACTGGGCACGCTGCGGACACAACCCACCAAGAATCAGAGGTGTTGACGGCTCTCTCCGATCACTCATCAATCCGGGATCACTCCCGCTCGGAATCACACCCGATCTGCCGGAGCTTTCGCTCTCGAGCACACTCGCGCCGGGTGAAACCCTCGTGATGTACACCGACGGCATCACCGAAGCATCCCGGCCTGCAGACAACGAGACTGGATTCGAGATGTTCGGAGAAGAACGCTTGGACCAAGCACTGAGCGAGTGCAGCGGTCAGCCGCAGTGCGTGATCGATTCGATCAATAAAGCGCTCGCAGAGTTCACCGGATCAGATCACGCGAAGGACGACCAAACGATCGTTGTCGTTCGACATAACCATCCGGACGACACCACAAACGACCAGAAGAGTGACCCTGAATGAAACGCAACGAGAAACCAGGCACCGAATGGTTCGATCAACCAGACCCCACCACCCTGACCCAGACCGGCGAGTCTGGGCTCCGCTTTGAATGCACCCAGTGCGGCAAGTGCTGCACAGGACCAACAGGGTTCGTCCTGTTCACCGATGTCGAAGCAAAGGCGATGGCAAAGGATGTTGGTGTCACGACCGATGTCTTTATGGAGCAGTACACACGCAACACCATCGTCGGACGATCACTCAAAGAACGCAAAACGAGTCATGGATACGACTGCGTGTTCCTCGATCGCGACGAACAGGGCAAGGCGCTGTGCACTATCTACAAATCCAGACCAGAGCAATGCAAGACATGGCCCTTCTGGAGATCAAACCTGACCTCGCGCGAGGACTGGGAAGAGATCGCAGAAGACTGTCCCGGCGTCAACAAAGGCTCGTTGTTCTCAACGCAGCACATCCGCTTAACACGGGATCGTGTCGATATCTAAAAACCTACTCTGCAAGCCCTAAACTCAGCCAGCGATCAATCTTCAGGCACGTTGTCCGAGGTCACAACCTCGGTAAACTTCGCGCGAAGCTTCTTAGTGATCGGGCCTTCGCCTTCGGAGATCGTGTGCGTGCTGGTGACCTCGAGGTTGTCGTGCTGGATGACCTCGCGGACCGCGATCATTTCTGCTGCTGAACCAGTCAAGAACACCTCGTCGGCATTGAGCAGCTCATCAAGCTCGAAGTATCGTTCTTCGATCTCGACTCCACACGCGGGACAGAGCACATCCTTCACAAACCGGCGGGTGATCCCTTCAAGGATCCCGACCTCGCTTGGTGGGGTGACGACCTTGCCGTTCTTCACGAAGAAGATGTTGTCACCCGATCCCTCGGCGACCTTGCCGTCGGTTGAGAGCATAATGACCTCGAGCAGTTGCTCGGATGGATCGGTGATGCCCATCTTCTTCCCGAGGTGGATCGCTTCACACTTCGCCATGATGTTGTTGAGGTAGTTGAGGGTCTTGATGCGTGGGTCCAGACACTCGATCGGTGTCTTGGGACGATTCGCAACGACGACGCGCATCCCCTTCTCGTACATCTCCGGAGCGAAGAGCGAGATTTTGTCCGCGATGCAGATCACACCTGGGACAGGGCATTGGTATGGGTTGAGTCCGAGGTTCCCCACGCCGCGGGTGACGACCAAGCGGATGTATCCGTTGACGATCCCGTTTGCTTCGATGCACTGGCGCTGGATATCGATCATCTCTTGGCGCGAAACATGGGATTCGAGATCGATGAAGATCTGATCGCAGCACTTGTACAAGCGATCCATGTGCTGCTCGCACTTGAAGATTTTGCCGTTGTAGACGCGGATGCCTTCGAAGACGCCATCGCCGTAGAGCAAGCCGTGATCGAAGACCGAGACCGATGCTTCTGATTTGGGGACCATGCTTCCGTTCACCCAGATGTATGGTCGGCGTGTCGCATCGAAACCGGATTGGGTTTCTGAAGCGGTGTTGACGCTCGGCTCGCTGGTGAGTTGGGTCATGTTGTCCTCCATGGGCTCGGGTCCTTCATTGCCTGAATCCTCTCAGGCGTGTATGTATTCTAGCTCTACACCCTCTTTGACGCTGCAGTTCGGGGGATCTTGTGATCAAAACACCCGTACATAGACCGGTTATTTTGCCATTTCAACGATATTTTTGCCAATCCATATCGTGATATTGCCTCAAAGTGTGCCGATCTTGAGCCGAACATGCTTTGTTTGTCCGCGATCGTGCGATCAGATCATCGGCCAATGTCGATCTCAGGATCGAATTTCTGCACCAAGGGTCGATTTCGCGGCCCCAGCGAGCTGTTCCATTTGCGGATCGACCTCTTCGTGGCGCAAGGTTCGTTCGTCATCTCGGAAATGGAGCCGGAGCGTGACGGATTTTTTGCCTTCGCCCAGTTGCTTGCCTCGATAGACAGAAACCATCTCGTATACGACACATTTCGCGAGTGACTGCGAACGCGCCAATGTCTCGATCGAGCTCCAAGGCGTGGACTCCGCGACAATCAGCGACAGGTCCCGGTCGATTCCAGGATACGCCGGCAGGAGCGAGGCGCGAGAGATTGGTGGGAACGGTGCGATGAGTTCATCAACCCACAACTCCGCAGCGACATACGCACCGGTCAACCCCTCAGCTTTCATCGCTTGGTCTGACAGCAACCCTACCGAGCCAAGCTCGTAAGTCTTCCCGTTTGCTTCCGCGCTGATGAGCGCATGAGCGGATGCGTTGTATCCTTGGTGCACCGGATCAGCTTGGGTGAAGGTGATGCGGACATCGCCTCCGAAGGTCAACGCAAGCATGGATTCGATCGCGCCACGCATCACGCGGACGCTGTGCTGGATCTCTTCGTGCTTCGCGGACTTACCAGCAAAGGAGACATCCGCGAGCATCGCGATCTGTTGACGCTCGACTGAGTTCAGCGTTCCTGCTTTTTGAGCAAAGCACGAGCTGATCTCGAACAAACGAACCCCGCCCGGCATCTCCGCACGCGCATCTTGGTTCGCTTTCCGGCTGTACATCAATCCGAGCAGTACCGATGGACGCAGCGTTGGTTCCGCTTTCCGGCGATCATCGTCGACCGCGACATTCTCTTGTCCATCACGGAGGAACATCTTCCCCTTTGAAGGACTGGTAAAGCTGTAGGTGATGGTCTCGTAGAACCCAAGTCCAGTCAAACACGCGCCGATCGCACGCACAGCACGCTCCGATTGCTGCGGCTCGCGGATCTGCACGCTGATCTTCTTGGACGCGGGAATCACCCCAAGCGAACGGGCGCGAGCGACCTCCTCAATCAAGTCAATTTCACGGAGCAGGTCATGACTGCGGTGCGGCGGGATCGCGCAGTGCAGGACATCGCCTTTGATTTCAGTGCGGATCGACAACCCATTGAGCAGATCCGCGATTTCGGTTGGTTCTGAATGGACACCCAGAATCACATCACAACGCGATGGACGAAGCTCGATGATCGCTTCCTCAGGCAATGGCGATCCCTGACTCAGCACACCCTCGGCGAGCTGTCCGCCTGAGACTTCACAGACCAGTTGCACCGCACGCTGCGCTGCGTAGTCGATTGTTCTTGCATCAATCCCACGCTCAAAGCGGAACGCGGCATCTGTCCGGATGTTCAAGCGACGACCGGTGTTGCGGATGGTCACCTTGTCCCATGTTGCCATCTCGAAGACGACGGTGGTGGTGCCTTCGTCTACCTGCGAGTCGTGACCCCCGATGATCCCAGCGAGGGATTGTGGGCCATTGGCATCAGCGACGACAAGATCGGTGGTTTTGAGTTTGTGCTTCCCAGCGTAGAGTGTGTTGACCTCTTCGCCGTCTTTCGCGTAACGGACTTGGAGCTCGTGTCCTGCGAGTTTGTCGTAGTCGAACACATGGCACGGATTCCCGAGTTCGAGCGTGATGAAGTTGGTGATGTCCACCACATTGTTGATCGAGCGTTGCCCAAGCGATTCGATTGCTTGGACGAGCCAATCAGGGGATGGACTGATCTTGACATTGCGGATCAATCGAGCGGTAAAGAGTGGGCAGACCTCTGGAACGCTGTTGGTGAGCTTGAGCTCATCACCGATCGCGGGACCGAAGCTCATCTTTGCGAGTTCTGGCATTTTCAGCGATCTGCGGTTCTCCGTGTACCGAGCGGCCGCGATTTCTCGCGCGATCCCGATATGACCGAGGCAATCGCCCCGATTGGAGGTGACCTCGACATCGAGGATCACATCGCCGTCGTTGGTCGGTTTGTACTCCTCGATCGGCATCCCCGCTTCGGTCAGGATGTGGTCAGCTTCCTCCGGCGTCAGATCCGAAGGGGAAAGGTATTGATTCAGCCAGCGCATTGAGATATCCATGGGACTGCAAGGATAGCGCGCCGGTGCTGGGGCATAGACTCTGTCATGCGACGATTCACGACATTCCTGACGCTGAAACGGGTTTTTCTCCTGTTCATGCTCATCGGACCCGGATTCACCCTCGGCGCGTGCCGATCGACCCCCGCTCCGATCCCTCAGCAGCGCCCTGGAGACTTTCGGCTTGGAGTCGTCGTCATGACCGACGACGACACAGATGAGCAGGACAAAGACGATAGCGAGATGCTCGCCACCAATCTGACTGGTGGGGATGCTCGCTACATCGTCGATGCTTCTGCTGTTCTTCGTGCGTCGTTCGGATCAGGATCTTCGCTCGAAGTGTTCCCTGGTTTCACGCGACGACTCAATATTGATCAGATGGACGCGATCTGGAAGATGGCGCGGAATCTGCTTGAACACAACGACCACCTCGTCGCGATGCACGCTGGACAACCCCAGAGCATGGTGGAGCTGACCAGCGGGGCCATTATCGAGATTCATATGAACGCTGAGGATCGGGTGTATGTCTTTGAGCCATCCGATCAGCAAGCCGCGGCGATTGTTGACGCGCTCGCGGCTCTTGCATGGGCGGACACCACAACGAAATCCACCCCCACTACTCGTCCGTAACACACAAAACACTGCAGCATGACCACTTCAAACCAGACAACTTCCATCATCGTCGGGATCGACCTCGGCACCACCAACTCGCTCGTTGCGTACAACGACGCGAATGGCTCGCGCATTCTGGGTGACGAACCGATGCTCCCCTCCGTCGTCCGCTTCAACCCCAACGGCTCGACAACCATCGGCACCGAAGCACGCGACCACGCGACCCAGTTCCCGCTGACCACCATCCATTCAGCGAAAAGACTCATGGGACGCTCGATCGAGGATGTCCGTGCTGACCTCCAATACCTGAACTACGAGGTCGTCCAAGGCGACCACAACACCGCGCGTGTCTCGATCCCGATGGATGACGGCACTCGGATGGTGTCCCCTCAGGAAGTTTCCGCACATATCTTGCGATCGCTCAAACAACGCGCGGAATCCTCGCTTGGACAGAGCGTCGAGAAAGCGGTCATCACCGTCCCGGCATACTTTGATGATGCGCAGCGCCAAGCGACGCGCGACGCCGGTCGGCTCGCGGGTCTCGAAGTCGTGCGGATCGTCAACGAACCCACCGCCGCGGCGCTCGCATACGGGCTGGGAACGGGTGGCACGAAACCCAAAACCATCGCGGTGTTCGATCTCGGAGGCGGGACATTTGACATCTCTATTCTCCGCTTGACCCCAAGCGACGACACCAATCCCACCGACTTCTTCCAGGTGCTCTCGACTGCTGGAGACACCCACCTCGGCGGGGATGATGTCGATCACATGCTCGTGCGTCTGTTTATGAACGAGATCAGCGAACAGCTCGGGGTCAGCATCGATGCGGATCAGCAGACCTTCGACGCTTCGACGCGCACGGCACTGTCCCAGTTCGCACGCGCGATCAAGCACACGCTCTCGGATCAAGAATCCGCGAGTGTTCGGATCGATCTTGGGAATGATCGCGTGTATGAACGAACCATCTCGCGAGATGAGTTTGAAGCGATGCTTGTGCCTTGGATCGAAAGAGCGCTGCGCGCATGCGATCGCGCCGTCCGCGACGCAAAGAACCAGCACGGCGGGGAGACCATCGACGCGTTGATTCTGGTAGGTGGTTCAACGCGGATGCCTCTGGTTCGCAAGCGTGCTGGGGAGTTCTTTGGGATTGAGCCTTACACAGCACTCGATCCTGACAAGGTGGTCGCGATGGGGGCCGCGATTCAAGCATCGATCTTGTCTGGGTCGAATTCTGGATCGCTGCTGCTCGATGTCGTCCCGCTCTCGCTCGGGATCGAAACCGCTGGTGGCGCGGTTGCCAAGCTCATCATGCGGAACACGACCGTCCCGAGCAGAGCGACCGAGCGGTTCTCGACGCAAGTGGACGGACAGGTCAACATCAAGCTCAACATCCTCCAAGGCGAGCGCGAGATGGTCGCGGACTGTCGATCTCTTGGCGAGTTCGAACTGCGCGGGATCCCCCCGATGCCTGCAGGTGTTCCGAAGCTTGTCGTCGAGTTTCTTGTCGATGCCAACGGGATTCTCAATGTCTCCGCAATCGAGGAACGCTCCGGGAAACGAGCGAGCATCCAGATCGTCCCCAACCACGGGCTCACAAGCGACGAGGTCGATCGCATCGAGCAAGAGAGTTTCACACACGCACGCTCCGACATGAAACAGCACCAGATCGCGGACCTGATCGCGAACTCCTCGCTGGATCTCAAATGGATCGGTGATCGTTTCGAGAAACACAAGGACGAGTTGGACGCGGAACTCCGCGCGGACCTTGAAACCAAAATCTCAACGCTTCGTGGCTTTGTTGAATCAGCGAAAGCAGACTGGTCCAGCGTCGATCCCAACGCGTTCCACGATGCGAAAGAATCGCTCGATCAAGCGTCGATCCGAGTCCAAGAGATCGCGATCGCGGCTTCACTTCGAGACGATCAATAACGACGCGCTCCGATAATCACTCGTCCAAGATATAGACCGCCGTCCGAGAGCACTTGCGCCGCCGGTATGAAGATTTCCAAACCCGAATCCAGCATTGAGATGAATGAATCTGATCATCGGTGCGAAAATACGCGAATGACCCCCTCTAAAACCATCGCGTTCTTCTCCATCGGATTGGTGATGCTGCTGGCAAGCATCGGATATGCGCAGGATCTTGAACTGGGTTTGATCACCCACTTCAAGTTCGATGAAACCAGCGGCAACTACGCGTACGACAGCTCGGATTCAGACTTTGACTCCCAAGTACTCGGCGGGACCCAATGGAGTGACGGCCTGATCGACGGCGCTATTGAGTTCAATGGGCTCGACGCAAAGATCGAGCTCTTCCAGCCGATCGAGTACCTCATGACCAGCTATTCCATCGCGTGCTGGTTCAAGAATGACAACGCGGACAAGTTCAGAGTGATCACCGCGCGGAATGCAAGCTGGACCAACCGACAGTGGTGGCTCACGATTTGGGAAGAGGGTTACGACACCGGACGAGATGCGAAACTGGTGTTCAGGATGTCGCCTGTCACTGGGACCTATGTCGATCTTGTGTCCGACGAACGCGTCGACGATAATCAGTGGCACCTCGCGGTGGTCACCATCGACTCAGCCGGGGATGGCTCGGCCCGGCTGTACCTTGACAATGTGCTCCAGCAAGAAATCACCGGCTTCGGACTCCCGATGATCCCCGCCGCGTCTGCGTATGTCGGGAGAGATATTTCAGGAACCAGCAGGTTCTACGCGGGTCTGCTCGATGATTTCCGCATCTACAACAGACCGCTGAGCGCTGAAGAGGTTTCTCTTTTGTATCAAGAGACAGCACCAACAAAGACTAAGGTTGTTGAGTGGAGAGAAATCTCAGGTCATCGTGACATGAACGACGACTGATATCGGACCTGTACTGGGGTCCGTATAAAGCGATGCGTGTATCTAGATAGGTGAAAGTAACCATTTGCCCAAAGCAAAGGTGATCCCGTGTCGATGAGTTGTGCATCATGCGCTTCTACACATGCACTACAAAGTATCTCTTTGCCTTCCTTCTTCTGCTGCTCATCGGAGGGCAGACAGTCCATGCTCAAATTCTTGACACCTCGACGCCGGGACTTCGTGCGTACTGGAATACCAATGCTCGATCAGCGGATCGCGTTGGTCATGTGGACTGGGAGCAATACGACCTGGTTTCTCAAGTTGATCAGGTGAACTTCGAACGCACTGCTGGATCGTTCTATATCGGAGGACCAACCGATTACTTCGCGGTCCGCATCGCTGGAGACATAGAGATTCCGGCTGATGGAGATTGGACATTCCGAGTCCAGAGCGATCAGAGTGTGGTGCTGCTGATTGATGGGTCACCGGTCGTTGTGGATGAATCAGGTCACTCCGGACGCTCACGATCAGAAACCATCACGCTGACTGCGGGAGCACACGCGTTCGAGGTCTTGTACTGGGAGGGATGGAACAACGCCGAGCTGATTGTGTACTGGGATGGGCCAACGCTTTCGTCGGAACAAGTGATTCCTGCATCCGCGTTCTCATCTCCGATTCTTGAACCGATCTACGACGCGGGTGGAGAGGGGCTGTGGACCTACTGGTACCACAATGTTCGTCACGCAAGCAATGTTGGACAGATCGACTGGGACAACCCAGACCGAGTCGAAACGGTTCAGCGCCCAAGCTATCGATACACGCAAGGCTCGTTCGAGCTTGGTGGATCATCCGATTACTTTGCCGCCCGATTCATGGGGGTGATCAATGTTGATGAAGCCGGGGTGTGGACATTCGATCTTGGTAGTGATCAGTCCGCAATCCTGCTCATCGATGGCGTTCCGGTAGTCTCCGATGCATCTGGACACTCTTACCGCTGGAGAAGTGGCACCATTGATCTTCGAGAAGGTGATCACACGATCGAAATCCGCTACTGGGAAGGGTGGAATAACGCAGCACTCCATGTCGCATGGAAAGGGCCGAGCGATTCGTACGCGCAGATCATCCCGTCGAGCGCGTATCGACCAGGCGCCGGCGCCACCAATCTCCCATCAGGCGGCGGGCTCCGCGCATACCGCTACGACAGCGCACGCGGCGCGAGCAACATCGGAGGCATGGACTGGACAGACTACGACTCGACAGAAACTGTCCAGAATGTCTATTGGCCAAGGACCAGAGGCGCGTTCTTCACTGGAGGACCAACCGATTACTTCGCAACCAGACTCGTCGGCAAAATCAACTTCCCACGCTCTGGCACATGGACCATTGGACTCGGATCAGATCAATCCGCACGCCTGTACCTTGACGGCTCGGTCGTGGTCGATGACACATCCGGACACAGCTTCCGATGGAAATATGGCAGCAAAACAGTCACCGCTGGTGAGATGGACTTTGAACTCCAGCACTGGGAAGGGTGGAACGATGCTTCACTCGTGCTCACCTGGAAGGGTCCGGGTGATGAGTTCGAATCCGTCATCCCAGCATCCGCGTTTTCGATGAACAGGGTCGATCCCGCGATCGGCACCGGAGGGTCGGGATTGCTGGTCTACTGGGTCGACAACGCAAGGCACGCAAGAAAGGTCGGACAGATCGACTGGCAGAACTACGATAGGACCACCATCGAATCCAACATCTCGTGGAACAGAACGAGAGATCCATTCCCAGGATCAACGATCATCAGTGATCTCGGTCTCGAATCAACATCCAGTGGTGGTCAGGTCGCGGACTACTTTGGACTCCGAGCCGTCGGTCAGCTGCTGATCCCAGCGGATGGGATATGGACCTTCAACCTTGGTTCCGATCAATCCGCGCAGTTGTACATTGATGGTCAACTGGTCATCAACGACGATGCGAGCCACTCCTATCGATGGCGGTCCGGAACAGTGAATCTGTCCGCTGGACAGCACGACATCGAGGTTCGGTACTGGGAGGGATGGAACGAAGCGGGATTGGCATTGACCTGGACCCCTCCCGGTGGTGTAGAAGTCATCATCCCGGCATCCGCGTTCTCACACTCCGAGTCCCAGCCGGATTACGACGCAGGTGGTGGAGGACTTCGCGCGTACTGGACAACCAACGCTCGGCACGCATCCAACGCAGGTCAGATCGACTACTCGAATCATTCCCACGCGACGATCGTCCCCAACATCGCGTATCGGATCTCGCGCGATCCGTTTGACGATGACACCCCAGCGGATTACATGGGACTCCGATTGCTTGGACAGATCGACATCCCAGCGGACGGGACCTGGACTTTCTCGATGGGATCGGACCAGAGTGCCGTGCTCTTTATTGATGATGAACCGGTTGTCGTTGACGCGAGCGGACACTCCTATCGATGGCGGAGCGGGACAGTTGACCTCACAGAGGGCAAGCATGACATCGAGCTTCGGTACTGGGAAGGATGGAACGATGCTGGACTTCACCTGACATGGAGAGGCCCGACAGTTCCCGCTGAAATCATTGTCCCGCGAGCCGCGTTCTCATTGCGTGAGAACGAATCTCCCACAGAAACAGGCGGCGGTATCAAAGCGTACATCACAAGCAACGCTCGGCACGCATCCAACGCAGGACAGATCGACTATGCGGAGCACACCTCGTATGAAATCGTGGACAATGTCGCGTGGGCGTTCAGCAGGGATGCGTTCTTTGTGGATGGTCCCACAGACTACTTCGGGTTGCGATTGATCAGTGAAATCACCATCCCCGAATCAGGGACATGGACTTTCAATCTCGGATCAGACCAGAGCGCGATCTTGCTGATCAACGATGAGCCAGTGGTTGTGGACACAAGCGGACACTCCTATCGCTGGAGGAGCGGCACAGTGGATCTCGCTCAAGGCACACACAAGTTCGAAGTCCGCTACTGGGAAGGATGGAACACTGCAGGCCTCAATGTCACATGGAAGCGTCCAGATGCAGCGTACGAGGAAATCATCCCAGCGAGCGCCTTTGCAGCGTATGACCCAGAACCAGCGTTCGAGACCGGAGAGGCGGCTCTCTCAACAAACTGGTACGCGGACACAAGACGAGACTCGTTCTCGACGCTTGATTGGTCTTCACCAACGAAAACCACAATCGAGCCTCGCGTGAGCTGGAACATCTCGCGTGAATCTTTCCAAGAGGGTGTCGGCGCAGATTACTTCGCGATGCAGATCACAGGAACTCTGATCGTTCCACAGAGCGGCGAATGGACTTTCTCCGTCGGATCAGACCAATACGCCAAACTCATCATCAACGACACCACGGTTGTTGATGACAGCTGGAGCCATTCGTACAGATGGCGATCAGGAACAATCGATCTCCCTGCAGGCGAACACCAACTGGTCCTTCAGTACATGGAGGGGTGGAATGATGCTGGACTGTTCCTCTCTTGGCAAGGACCGGAAGATCAGTTTGAAGAAATCATCCCCGCAAGCGCGTTTGTTCCCAGGAACTCGCGTGTGAAGATGGTCCAATGGCGCGAGATTTCGGGTCATCGCAGCATGGTGGGCGAATAACTCCCGATCGGACTCCACGAAACGAACGGTCTCGTTCCCCGCTCGAAATTCGCGTGTCGGGAGAGCGATAGTATTGGGATGAGCTCCCAATGAATGAAGACACACGCAATGTCACACGACCGCATTCCCGAACCCATAACCTGGGTTTGGTACTCGGACCGATCATTGCGCTCGGACTCTATCTGTTTCTGGGAGGCGCATCGGGTCTTGGTGAGGATGGACGCCGGCTTGCCAGTATCACCGCATTGATGGCGATCTGGTGGATCACCGAAGCGATCCCGCTCGCTGCGACGGCGCTGCTCCCGATTGTGTGCTTTCCAGTGCTGCGCATCTTGCCGGTCACGGACACCACCGCGAACTATGGCGACAAACTCATCTTTCTATTCATGGGCGGGCTGATGCTCGGCAAAGGACTCGAACGATGGGGCGCACATAAACGGCTCGCACTGTTGATCATTCTTCTTGTCGGAACCAAGCCCCGCCAGGTTGTTGCGGGGATCATGCTCGCAGCCGCGATTCTCAGCGCGTTTGTGTCCAATACCGCAACGGTCATGATGATGCTCCCGATCGTTCTCTCCATCGCGGTCCTTGCAGCAGGAGATGATCACGAAGGCATTGACGCAAAGCGGTACAGCGTCTGCTTGCTGCTCGCTCTCGCGTACGGCGCATCGATCGGGGGGCTCGCGACAATCACAGGCACACCGCCCAACGGGTTCCTTGCCGGATTCCTCACGACTGAAATGCATATCGACATGTCCTACGCACGATGGCTCCGATTCGGGATACCACTCGCCGCGATCTTGTTGCCAATCAGTTGGGTCTATCTGGTCTACATCGCGATGCCGGTGCGCGTCGCGGATATCAAAGGCGGCCGACGCTACATCCGCGAACGGCTCGACGCGATGGGACCGATGAGTAGCGCCGAGAAACGATCCGTGCTTCTATTCGGACTCACCGCACTCCTCTGGATCACGCACGGCTGGATCGAACAGCGGTTCGGAATCCACAAAGTCGATGACGCTTCGATCGCAATCTTCGGTGTGCTCCTGATGTTCATCACGTCAGCTGATCGTTCTCGGACCACTCGTGTGCTGTCATGGAAAGAGGCTGAACAGATCCCGTGGGGTGTCCTGATCCTCTTCGGAGGCGGGCTCGCACTCGCTAACGCGGTCACGCACACAGGTCTTGATGCTTGGATCGGTAAGCAAATCGCGTCATTTGGAAACCCAGGCGAACTGCCGCTCATCGCAGGTGTAACCACGCTGATCGTGTTTTTCACTGAAATCACTTCAAACACAGCTACCACAAGCACGATGCTCCCTGTTCTTGCAGCGATGGGTGAAGGGCTTGGGGTTGACCCAACGCTGCTGGTCATCGCTGCTGCGGTTTCAGCTTCATGCGCCTTTATGCTCCCTGTCGCGACCCCACCCAACGCGATCGTGTTCGCATCCGGAAGAATCAGCATCAAGCAGATGGCACTCGCCGGCTTTGGACTCAACATCATCTGCATCGGTGTCATCACACTGATGATCTGGGGACCAGCGTCAAAATTGCTGAAACTTGAAGATCCAGATCACCAACCAACACTCAACAGTGCGGTTCAACTCCCAGAGACTGGGTCAGACACCCAATCAATCGATCCCTAAACGAGACTCGGAATACAGGGGAGCGGTACAATATTGGTCCGCGGCATGAAACAAATCTATACGAGTTGCCAAGCTGGAGACATTGCGTGCAATCCACCACCCAACCGGACGACAGACCTACAAAAACATCCCCGACCACCAATGCGCGAAGCCCATTGACTCTGCGTGTCTTTTCCCTTGCTTTCAGATTCGTCATCATTTTTGCAGTTCTCGCAGTTGCCGCTGGGATCGTCGCGATGTTGCTCTCTACCAAAGTTGAGTCAGCAACAACCGATGCCGCTTTGGTCCCAGTCCAAGTCCGCACGATCGAAGCACAGCTTCGCGCTGTGGATCGAACCTGGGATGGATACGGCACTTCCCGCTCGATGAACGACGCGAGCGTTGTTGCGGAAGTTGCTGGACGCGTCATCGAACGACCAAACGCGATCGAAGCGGGACAAAAGATCAGCATCGGTACTGTCCTGCTCCGCTTGGACTCCACCGATTACACCAACGCACTCAACGCGGCTCAACAAGCCGCGAGCGCCATCGAAGCGCAGCTTGATGGATTAACTGTTGAGTCCGAGCGCGTCGGTACACAGATCGAGCTGGCGAACGATGAGATCGAAGCCGCGCAACGCGACCTCGATCGCACGGCACAAGCAATCGAAGCGGGCGCTGGAAACGCTGGTGAGCTTGACATCAAGACCGCCGCTGTCCGCCGAGTGCAGCGAGAGGTGGAAACACTCAAAGAGCGATTGGAGATGATCCCATCACGACGAGCACAGTTGCTGGCGCAGCTCGCGTCGCAGCGTGCGAGTGCCGCGACTGCACAAGAAAACCTCGACCGCTCGGTAATCCGATCTCCAATCGCAGGCGTGATCCAGAGCGTGAATGCTCGCAAGGGCGATTGGGTCGCGCTCGGAACTCCGATCGCGCGAGTGGTCGATCTCTCTCAACTCGAAATCCCGGTTAAGCTCCCCGCAAGCGCGATCCGCTGGATCTCGAAGGGGGATGAGATCCAGCTCTGGGAGGGTGATCCGGTCGGAGAACCAGACCAGGTGGGCATCATCACACGCATCGCTCCTGAAGCGGATACCGCCAGCAGGACCATCACGGTGTATGTTGAAGTGGAACAGGACCCCAATGCCAGCGATCGGCTCAGCCCAGGTCGGTTCGTGCTTGGTCGCGTCCGATCCGCGGATGACCAACCCCGATTTGTTGTTCCACGCAGATCCATCCAAGGCGAGCGTGTGATGGTTGCTGTGCCGCAGGATTCTGGAAGCTACCGGATTGAAGTCCGACCGGTCACCACCGCGTATTCCATTGAAGGAAGAATCGAATCGCTCGATCCAAACGAAGACCAATGGACTGTTGTGACCTCCGGACTCACGAAAGGTGATCTGGTCGTTGTTTCGCTGCTGGATCAGATCAGCGAGGGACTCCTCGTAGAGGTCATCGGACACGAAAGCGAAAGCATGGTGCAGCCATGAGTCTTGCTCGGTTCGGAGTCCGGAAGCATGTTGTCGCGAACCTGGTGATGTTCGCGATTATTTTCGCGGGATTGATCTTTGGAACGACGCTCCGCAGAGAGTTCTTCCCGTTTATTGAGCCTCGCATGGTCTCGGTGCTCGCGCCATACCCCGGAGCGGCTCCAGAAGAAATCGAGGATGCGCTCGCGATCAAGATCGAGGACGCGGTTTCCGATCTCACAGGTGTCAAAGAAATCACGACCACGATCAACGAGGGCGCCGCATCGCTGCAGATCGAGTTTGTCGAAGGCACACACATCGACCAAGCGGTGACCGATGTCAAACGCGAGATCGATGCGCTCCAAGACCTTCCCGATGATGTGGACAATATCATCGTTGACAAAATCGAACCCAAGCTCCCCGCGATCATCGTCGCGCTCTACGGCGACTCCGATGAGCGGACGATGAAAGACTTCATCAGCGAAACACGCGACGACCTGCTCTCGCTCCCGAACATCACCGATATTTCAACCGGAGGCACACGCACAGACGAGATCCTCGTCGAGGTTGATCCCGCGCGTGCGATCGAGCATGGACTCTCGCTCCCGCTCATCAGCGACCAGATCCGCAGCGCGATGATCGAACTTCCGGGTGGTTCTGTCCGCACCAACACCTCGACCATATCCGTTCGCTCGGTTGGGGTTGAAGAACGCGCTGACGAAATTCTGGACATCGTGCTCAAAGCGGACCCCAACGGCGGGGTCATCCGTGCTCGTGATGTCGCGACCGTTCATGATGGCTTTGTTGATGTAGATCTCACCTCGCGTTACGAGGGGCACCCCACTGTCAACCTCACGGTGTTCCGTGTCGGGAAACAAGACATCATCAGCTTGGCGGAGGTCACCAAGGCGTATGTCGCGGGACGAAACGGCGAACCCATCGAGCTCACCTGGAAAGAGAAACTCGCGCCACCGGGAACCCCAGAACGCGTCCAAGCGCATCGCCTGGGCGCGGAACGGTTCGCGCTCTCCCCGCCTCCAGGGACCCTGATGACCACAACGGAGCTTTCCCGCTTTGTCTCAGGCCGTCTCAACCTGCTCCTCCGCAACGCGTTCTACGGCGGGATCCTCGTCTTTCTCACACTCGTCCTTTTGCTCAACTGGCGCATCTCGTTCTGGGTCGCAATGGGACTCGCGGTATCACTCCTCGGCACACTCGCGATGATGGCGTGGATGGATGTGTCGCTCAACCTGCTGACGATGTTCGGATTGATCATCGTCATCGGGATCCTCGTGGACGACGCGATCGTCGTCGCGGAGAACATCGCAAGCAAGCACGAGTCCGGCATGAACGCGTACGAAGCGGCTGTCGCGGGAACCGACCAAGTTGGATGGCCGGTTGTTTCAACAGTGCTCACAACGATCTGTGCATTTCTCCCGCTTGCGCTGCTCAACGGACAGATCGGGGACTTCATGAATGTCCTCCCCATCGTCGTGGGTTGCGCACTGGCGGTGTCTTTGATCGAGTCATTGTTCATCCTCCCCTCGCACATGGCGTCATCACTCAAAGGCGTTGACCGACGAAAGGCGAACAACAAACCCATCAACCGGTTTGAACGATTCGAAGAACGCTACGACCGCGCCCGCGACCACCTGATCAACGGCAAAATCATCCCCGCATATGCGAAGCTCCTTTCGCTTTCCATGCGATTCCGCTATGTATCGCTCGCGATTGTCGTCGCAGTGTTCATGGTTTCGATGGGTCTTGTTGCTTCGGGCCGTCTCGCGTTCATCTTCTTTGAGGATGACGACGCGGAAACGGTGAACATCACCATCTCGATGCCGATCGGCACTCCTGTGACACGCACCGATGAGATCGTCCGTCGATTTGAATCCGTGTGCATGGATCAACCAGAGATCCAGACCACCTTCGCGATGGCAGGAGCCGTGAGCGATCTGGAGGGTGCTGGGGGCGATTCCTCCGCGCCCCATATTGGACAGTTGATCCTCGAGTTGTATCCTGCAGAGCAGCGCGATGTCAGTTCATCAATCCTGATCGAACGCATCCGCGAGCTTGTTGGACCGGTCCCGGACGCGAAATCCATCCGCATGGCAGGCATGTCCGGAGGCCCCGGAGGAACCGACCTCAACTACACCGTTGCGTCCGACCACCCACACCTGCTCGATGAAGCGGTCGCGATGATCAAGCAAACCATGAGCGAGTTTGAAGCGGTCTACGGCATCTCCGATGACCTCGATCGAGGACTCCAAGAAGTCCGATTCACACTCCGCGATGGCGCCTCAGAAATGGGCTTCACACGCGCCAACCTCGGACGACAAATCCAAGGCATGGTCTTCGGCATCGAAGCGTTCACCTTCGCAGGGGATCGCGAAGATGTGGACATCCGCGTGACCCTCCCCCAAGAAACCCGACGATCCATGAGTTCGATCGAGCGCCAATATGTGTTCACGCCTACTGGGATCGCGGTTCCACTGAGCGAAGTCGCGTTGATCGAGGAGTCCCAGTCCTACGCAACGATCCGCAGGGTCGAACGCCAACGCGCGGTCTCGGTGCAAGCGGATGTCAACCGAGCGATCGGGAATCCGGACAAACTCGCAAACGAGATCAAACCAAAGATCATCGAGCGCCTCGCGAACATGCACGGCGTTGACCTCATCGAACGCGGAAGACAAAAAGACTTCCAAGACTCCATGTCCTCACTCCCGATCGGGATGCTTGTCGCATCGGGACTGATCTATGTCATCCTCGCGTGGTTGTTTGCCAGCTTCACGCAGCCGTTGATCGTGATGACCGCGATCCCGTTTGCGCTCATTGGGATGATCTGGGGTCACTTGATCCTCGGCTACTCGCTGACCTTCCTCTCGATGATCGGATTTGTCGCGCTTGCGGGGATCGTGGTCAACGACTCGCTGATCTTCATGGAGTTCTTCAACGCGAGACGCAAAGAAGGCAAGACGGTCTTTGAAGCTGGATACCTCACAGGACAAGCACGCTTCCGCGCGATCATGCTCACGACCATCACTACGGTGCTGGGATTGCTCCCGATGATGCTCGAACAGAGCTTCCAGGCGCAGTTCTTGATCCCGATGGCGATCACCATCGCGTGCGGATTGATCAGTGCGACGGTCATTATCCTGATCCTGCTGCCTTGCTTGCTCATGATTCTCGACGACATTGCCCACATGATCCGCGTGCTCTGGACAGGCAAAAGTGATCTTCCTAGACGAAACCCCGCGATTGAATCACCCGAAATCGCTGCTCTGAACACTGTTTCTGCGCGGCCTGTTCAAACGGGTTCGGGACACGAATAATCCACGCATGACTATGGATGCCTTCTGGCACTTTGCCAAACAGATGCTGCGGTGGCGCACCCACCTGATTTTCGGGTTGTTGTTCGCCGTCGTTTCCGCAGGGGGGATGGGCGCCGGGATTCTTGCGATGCAGCCGGTGCTCGACACGATCCTTGAGCCGGGACATCGAGGGTTGCCCCAACTCGCTGAGGAATACGCGAATGAAGGGTGGGCGCAGGGACTCCTGACCGAAGATTTCATCGCGGCACTCCCCGAAGGCCCATTCGATGCGGTGATGTGGATCATGATCACACTGGGTGTGCTGACCATCTTCGGCGCGTTTGCCAACTTCATGCACCAGTACCTCGCGCTGACGGTCGTCCAACGATCCATCGCGATGATCCGCAGACGAGCGTTCGGACAAGTCATCCATCTCCCGCTCAAAACCATCGTCGCGGAGGGACCGACCGAAGCAATCTCTCGGATTGTCAACGACACCGAAGCACTCAGCGCAGGGTATGTCGCGCTGCTTTCCAAAGCGGTCGCGCAGATCACCAAAGGCATCATCGCGCTCGTCGTTGCTCTGGTCACCAACTGGCAGCTCGCGATTGTTGCGCTCCTGCTGATGCCGTTCCTCGCGGTCGTCATCCGCAAGCTTGGGAAACGCATCCGAAGGGCATCCGAGCGAGCGCTCTCGAGCAGGGCGGGCTTGTACCGCGCCGCGACCGAATCCCTCCAAGGGATGCGCGTCGTCAAGGTACACACCACCGAACGCTATGAAGCGGGAAGATTCGGACGCATCAATAAGGATGTTCTTCATCAACAACTCCGCATCCGCACCGCTCGTGCGATTGCTGGGCCGTTGATCGAAACCATTACTGTGTTCACCCTTGGCGCATTAACGCTCGTCGCGGTGAAACTGATCCTTGATGGACATCTCGACAAATCAGAGTTCATGACGGTGCTCGTCGCGCTTGCGATCGCTGGCGCGAGCATCAAACCAATCACCGGCTTGGTCAACGACATCCAGCAATCCGGAGCCGCGGCAGACCGCTTGCAACGACTCCTCAACGAGGACGCCGAACCGGGTCACGATATCCGGATGCCCAAGCTCCCGCGCCACAGCGAATCGCTGGTCTTCAACAAGGTTTCGTTCCTGTATCCTGGCGGGAGTTCAAGAGCGGTCGCTGATGTCTCGCTCAAAATCCGCGCCGGAGAAACGGTCGCGTTCGTTGGTCCCAACGGCTGCGGTAAAACCACACTACTCTCGCTCGTCCCTCGACTGTTCGATCCCAACGATGGGCAGGTCCTCGTGGACGGAATCGACATCACACGCATTCGCGTCCGTTCGCTCCGCAGACAGATCGGCGTCGTGACCCAAGAGGTCGTGCTCTTTAAAGGGACGATCCGCGACAACATCGCGTATGGCAACATCAACGCGAGCGACGAGCAGATCCGTCAAGCCGCGGATCGCGCACGCGCTACGCAGTTCATCAACCAGTTCGACGACGGATTCGAAACCCATGTCGGCGAACAAGGACTGACCCTCTCCGGCGGACAACGACAACGCATCGCGATCGCTCGCGCGATCCTTCGCGATCCCGCGATCCTGATTCTTGATGAAGCAACATCGATGGTCGATGCCGAGTCCGAACGATTGATCGGCGAGGTTCTCTCTACCTTCTGCACCAACCGTACAACGCTCATCGTCGCGCACAGGTTGTCCACTGTGCTCGGAGCGGATCGGATCGTGGTGATGGATCAGGGTTCGATCGTCGCGACGGGAACCCACGAGGAACTTCTCGAAAGCTGTAAGCTCTACCAATCCCTGGCGCAGCACCAGCTTATTTCCAACGACGAGAGCACCCACTGACATGCAAAGAAAAGATGATGAAGGCCGTTTGATCTTCGTGTGCGATTATTGCCACCAGCCATGGGATGATCATCGCCCCATGGTTGAGGGGCATCGCGGTTCGCTGATCTGCAGCCATTGCCTTTCGATCGCGTACGCGGAAATTGTGCAACTCAAACTCGGCGCACCGGTCGAGCAAGAAGACAAATGCCTGCTGTGTTTAGAAAACGGCAGAACAGACCCCCACTGGCGCTCACCATTGGTTGATGACGCGATCGCGTGCAAGCGATGCTTGAAGCAAGCCGCGGGAGTTCTGCACAAGGACAAAGATTACGATTGGCAAAAACCGCGTGACCCATCCGAAGATTGAATCACGCGGCTCTCTCGTTCATCGCTCAAACCGATTAGTTCGGACACGCTTTGTTATAGATGCGTTCGATGTCTGTGATCAGAATGTACGATCCATCTTCCTGATGAACCAGCCCTCGTAGGAACGCTGCGTTCTCAGCGGACTCAGGAAGCGGCTGAACCTGATCGTCTGTACAGTCGAACACCGCGTGTACCCCATCGACGATCAGACCGATCTTCTGCGTACCAAACTCGGTAATCACCATCATGCTCGTTGAGACCGGTTCGTCATGCAACTCGTGTGCGTGTTGCTCACTGATTGAGTTCCCAGTATCGACCGCGTGACCTCTGTCAAATCCGAGTAGTGTCCACATATCGATCGCGGGGATGATTGATCCACGATGATTGATGACACCTCGCACGAAGTTTGGCGAGTGTGAAACCCGGGTGATCTGGATCGTGTCCGAGTCCATCAGTTCAACGGTTGCGTCCGTCGTGATGCCGTACATATTGCTGTTGATTTCAACAACCACATAACGAGTCGCGTTCTCGGTCACAACAGCAGAAGTTTCCCCCGCCATAGTTGGGAGCTTGGCAACTGGATCCGTTTGGGTACTGGCAGTAGCTGGTGTCATGCAAAATCTATCGGATACAACCCCACACTCCATCAGTCGAATCCATCAAGCAGGTGCATTTTGAATCACTCAAAAACACGCGAATTACGCATCAAATAACGATTCTGAACACTCCTGGACAGAATAACTCCACAGATTGAGCGCATACCATCTGGGCGTTGTTGAACGATCATGCTCAATCAAGCGTGATTCATCCCCATCGAGATTGCAACTTTTTGTCTCGAATTCAATAGAACTTGGTCACCACTGTTCAAACTCAGGAGTCTCCGTTTGAAACCCATCTCTCAGATCCATCCCTCATCAAGACGCACAATCACAACATCTGCGGCTCTGATCACACTTTCAATCACTACCGCTTTCGCCCTCTCCGGCTGTGCGGCTGACTCATCAACCGATTCTTCCAAGAACGCTTCGATGAACGAGGTCCAGCAGATCTCCCCAGAGCGGCTCGCATCCCATGTCGAATCCTTCGAGTATGTTTGGAACAGCGTCCAAGAAAAACACTGGGATCCCGATCTCAACGGCGTTGACTGGGACCAAGCCCGCGCCGACCTGCTCCCCAAGATCCAGCAAGCAACATCCGACAACGAAGCTCGCCAGGTCATCAATGAACTGCTGAGCCGACTCGAACAGTCACACTTCGGGATCATCCCCTCCACCTCATACCAAAAACTTGAAGAAGAATCCACCGCCCACCAGAAGGACTCCTCAGAGCAAGACCACTCGAGCGGCGAACCCGGCTGGGCAGGCATGAATGTCCGACTGGTCGATGGACAGTTCCTTGTCACGAAAGTGGCACCAGAATCACCAGCCGCAAGAGCAGGGATCAAAACCGGTTGGATTGTGGAATCAATCCGAGGCAGAAAGATGAGCTCGCTCATCGAAGTCACCAAAGAAATCGATGGCGTCATGCGACCAGAGACCCAAGCGGGACTCATCGCACAATCAAGAGTCGGCGGAGACGCTGGCGAATCCATCGAGATGGTCTTCAGCGATGACCTGTACAACACGCGCGAGGTCACCGTCACCCTCGACCCTTCACCAGGCGTCATGGCAGGCATCGGAGAACTCCCAGAATCACCCATCGAAGTCGAAGCAACCACCCTCGACAACGGCGTTGGCTATTTCCGCTTGAGCATGTTCATGAGTCCGGGGACCGTCCTGCCTACCTATCAACAGTTCATCAAGGACCACATGGACGCGCCAGGCATCGTCATCGACATGCGAGGAAACTACGGCGGCATCATCCTCATGGCGCCCGGAATGATCAACTGGCTGATCGACGAGAAGGGACTGATGGGCACGATGAAAATGCGTGACCCAGTCCGAGGTCCATTCAACATCCCGCTGATGCTCAACCCACGCAAGAACAACTACACCGGAAAGGTCGCGGTCCTCATCGATGAAATGAGCATCTCCAACGCGGAGATCCTCAGCGCGGGGATCAAGGACATCGGACGAGGCAAAGTCTTCGGCACACAAACCGCAGGACTCGCGCTTCCCTCAACCGTCGAACGCCTTCCCAACGGCGACGGATTCCAGTACGCATTCGCGGACTACACAACCAGCGGTGGTTACTCCCTCGAAGCACAGGGAACCACGCCGGACTTCCCGATCAAGTACACCAGAGAGGGGCTCCTGAATGGACACGACGAGGTCCTCGACGCCGCGACGGATTGGATCCGCAGCAACGATTGAGCCGTAGAATTGAACCCGAGCAGTACGAACATCTGTTCTAGAATCAACAAGAACCCAAACCCACTCGCCGAAGGAAATTACGATATGAAAAAGTTTACTCGCACTACCACAAAGACCCTTGCGATGCTCATCGCGACCGCAGCACCAATGACCCTGACTTCATCCGCGATCGCTGGACCAGAGCACAACCACGCCGCAGATGCCAAAGCACCGTCAATGGATGCGAAAGCCAAGAAGGTCTGGGACAGAGCGAATCTTGCGACCCTGGGCGAGAACGCCGAAAAACGAGAAGTCAAAACCGTTCGTATGGTCGGCACAATGAGCATGCCCGCTCAAGGGATCACCGCGGACATGAACATTCTCCTCGTCGCTGAGAAGGGCATGACCCTGAGCTTCGAAATCCCAGGCCTCGGCGCATTCAACCAAGGAGTCTCAGGTGATGTCGTCTGGTCCAACGACATCATGAGCGGCCCAAGAATCCTTGATGAAGACGAAGCGTTGGTACTTCTTGATCAAATGGATCTCTACGCGAATCTCAACTGGGAAGAGCACTACGAGTCCATCACCTACAAAGGTCAAGAAACCGTGACCATGCCTGACGATACAGAGATCAAAGCAGATGTCCTTGAACTGACTTCCATCAAGGATCAAACCGTCACCACCAACTACTACGCTTCGGACACCGGACTCCTCATCCGAACCGACACACTGACCGCTATGGCAGGAAGCAAAATCCCATCAACCTCTTACACCTCAGACTATCGCGAGCTTGAAGGGATGATGTTCCCGTTCAAAACGGTCGCGTCCGTCGGTCCAAACCAGCAACTGATCGAGTTTTCTGAAATCACTGTCAACGGCGAAGTCGACGAAAGCGAACTCGAGCTTCCAGAAGACATCAAAGAACTGCTCGAAGACTAATCCAAGCAAACTCTCAAGCCTTCACCACGCGAGCGACCATGTCGCTCGCGTTTTTCATGACCGGAGCCATCGCGTTGCGTGTATCAACCACAAGCGACGCGCTGCGCCCAATGAGCCCCCAATCAATCCCGGCATGATCCGTGATAATCAGCACACAATCCGCTGCAGCGATTTCTGCATCAGTCAACGCAACCGAATCCAGATCAATCTTGTACCGACGCATCGACGGGAATCTGGGAATGTGCGGATCGTGGTACTTCACTTCCGCACCGCGCTCCATCAAGAGTTTGATCACCTCCGCCGCTGGAGACTCGCGGATGTCGTCAACATTGGGTTTGTAAGCAACCCCGATGACCAGAACACTCCCTCCCCGGAGTTCTTTGGAGTCTTCGCGCATCGACTCGAATACCCGCCTGACAACATGCTTGGGCATTGTCCGATTGATCTCTCCAGCGAGTTCAATAAACCGCGTCTCGTGACCGACCTGCTTCGCTTTCCACGACAAGTAGAACGGATCGATTGGAATGCAGTGCCCCCCCAGTCCCGGACCAGGATAAAACGCTTCAAAGCCGAATGGCTTGGTCTTCGCCGCTTCGATGACCTCCCAGATGTCGATCCCCATGCGATCGAAAACGAGCTTGAGTTCGTTGACGAGTGCGATATTCACAGCTCGGTACACATTCTCCAGCAGCTTGGCCGCCTCTCCGATCTCTGCGCTGTTGACCGGATACACATGCTCGATGCACGAAGAATAAAACGCATTGGCAAGTGTCCCTGATGCGGCATCCACACCACCAACGAGCTTCGGGATCATCGAGGTCACCATCCCCGCACGCCCCGGATCTTCCCGTTCTGGTGAATAGCCGACGAAAAACTCAGTGCCTGATTTCAGGTTCTTGCCCCGCTCGACCGCGCCCTGCTCAAGGACTGGAACTACCAGATCGCGGGTTGTGCCGGGATAGGTCGTCGATTCGAGAATCACCAACTGCCCCTCGCGAAGCACGCGCCCGATCGTCTGCGCACTCCCAAGCACAAATCGCAGATCCGGCTCACGCTGCAATGTAATCGGGGTCGGGACACACAACACAATGATGTCCGCTTGTCCAAGCACCTCTTCGTCCGTCGTCGCAATGAACCGATCCGAGTTCTTCAGTGTTTCCACAAGCACATCACCAAGGTGCTTGAGGTACGACTCTCCGCGCTCGAGCATATCGATTTTGGTCTGGTCAACATCGTACCCAATGACCGGATACCCCGCATCGTGCACCGCTTGGATCAACGGCAGTCCGACATACCCCAGACCCACCACGCCGATCCTCGCTGTGCGATCCTCGATTTTGGCAAGCAGCGCAGCCCCCGCCCCGCTCATCGGCTGATTCTCTGAGGTCGTCATGACGATTGCTCTTTCCCGTTGCGTGCGATGTCCCGCGTTGATTCTAGGTCCCCACCCAAGCTAGATGCGGAATCGCTCATCGGGAGGTATGAAGGCGACAACGCCGCGAGCGCACCGATGTGTGCAGCGGTATTGACATTGAGCAGCACCGAATCGAACGCGCTCACCAGAATCACGGCAACAATCGCATAAAACGGCCCCATCAGCAGCGTCCCCCGATCCTCGTGATGAACACATCGCCATGACGAGGTCATCAAAACGACAACCAACAACACCCCGATCAACACACCCGGTATCCCTTGCTCCGAGAGCAACCGAAGAATCGAAGAGTGCGGATGCGAATGGTCATCAAGAATCTCAGGAGTCTGCTGCTGCATCCAATCCCCGAAGCCCCCAGCGCCCAGCCCCCCGATCGGATGCGCGAGCCCCGCATCAATCGCCTGACGACCCACTGAAACACGAACCCCCATCGAAGTGAGGTAGTCCCCCTCCGCGGCTCGTGCGAGTTCTTCCTTCGCGTTGGTGACCCGATCCGCAACACTCTGCACATTCCACGCCGCTGCTGAACCAATCACAACAACCACAACCGCGATGACACCCCCGACAACCATCGTCTTTCGTGACCATCGTTTCGTTCCGATACCCACCAACACTGCGACCAACATCAAACCCGCTCCTGCGATCCACGCCCCTCGCGTCCCTGTCGCGATCAATCCAGCGATCGAAACCAAGAATCCCAGTAATCCGATGATCCGAGCTTTGCTCCAATCTTGACCGAAGATCGCGATCGGCAGATACAAACCCACCGCCGCGACAAGCATCGAGCCCCCCACCGCTGGGTCCCACCATCCAGAAACACGCTCCGGATAATGCCAGAGCCGATCTGCGAGCCATTCGTTGCCGAACCCGTTGAACGCGTCGAAGACCTGCGCGACATTGCCTGCAAAGAATCCAAAGCACAAGCATCCGATCAACAGCTTCCGATGCTCGATGACGGGATAGACAAACCCGATCATCGCGAGCCAGCGGAGTTCGCTCATGTGCTCGAGTCCTGCAGATGGATCGGACGACCAGAGCAGACTCACCCCCATCCACGCCGCGAGCAGAATCCCGCACAGCACCACAGGTTGACCAAACCCATGAATCCAGATCGGGAAGGTATTGACCACGCGAACCAAGAAAAACACCACCATCGGCAGCACCGCGATGTCCACAATACTCACAGGCCCACCGATCCCCACCATCGCGATGCATGCAAAGAGCAGATGCAACCGATCCCCGATCCGATCTCGAGCGTGCATCCGCTCAAATCCGCGATCGCACGCATCGCGCGTGATGTACGAACCCTTCACAAAACCGACCATACTGGAACAAAAACGCTGTTTCAAGACCATCACTCTATCGTAACACGACCACCAATGCAGCAACCAGAGCCCTCTGATCCCGTACAATAATGGAGGTCTCGCGCTGATGATGGAATTCTGACGAGATCAACAGATGCACAGCCGATGTATGAACAGCATCGAGCATCTGGGCAGTTCTCAAGGAAGGCAGCAAACCATGTCCGCACTCCACAACACCATACACAAAGCATCGCGCCGATTGATGCTGATCGATTCGATCCGCACCATCACCATCTGCCTTGCTGTGGTCATTGCACTGATGGTGTTCGCACGCGGCGTGCAAAAAGTCGCACCTGTCTTTGTGGTGCCTTGGGATATTGTCTTCATCGCTGCACCGCTCGCTGCGATCTTAGTAGGTTTGGTTTGGGCATTCATCCGCAGACCCTCCCAGTCCAAAGCCGCGATGATCATTGATGATCGTGCAGGACTCCGAGAATCCATCTCAACCGCGCTGATCGTCGAATCGCAATCCGACGGCTGGTCCAAAGCCGTTGTAACCGACGCGACCGAAAAAGCAACCAAGATCAATCTCCGTTCAACCCTCCCGATCACCGCACCCAAGCTCTGGCCCACCCCCCTCATCGCAGGACTCGCGTTGCTCGCAGTATGGTGGCTCCCTGTCAAAGACCTCACGGGCTTGTACGCGAAGCAAGAAGAGAAGAAAGCACTTATCGCACAGACGCAAGAAGTCGAAGCGACCGTCGCGGAGTCCCAAGCCGCGATCAAAGAGATCCTCGACAAAACAAAGCTCGACTTTGAAACCGAAGAGGGTGAGTCTTTCGAAGACCTCCTCAAACCGGAAGCGAACGAGTTCTTGACTCCAGAAGAATCACTCCGGAGCGCGATCAAGAACCTGACGAGCGTTGCTGACAAACTCGAAGAAAAACGCAACAACGAGGACGGCGCGACCTTCGACGCGATCAAAGACGCGATGAAGTCGCTCAACACCACCGAGGACTCCCCAGCATCCGAGATGGCCCGCGCAATGGCACGAGGCGATTTCAAAGAAGCGAAGGAACAACTCGAGCAACTCGCTCAAGAAATGCAAAGCGGCGACATGTCCGAGGAACAAAAAAAAGAACTCGGACAGCAGCTCGAAAGCATGAAAAAGCAGATGGAGCAGATGTCCAAAAACTCTCAGCAGCTCCAAGAACAACTCAAAGCCGCGGGATTGAGCGAGCAGCAAGCGCAGCAACTCGCGAGCGATCCTGAAGCGCTCAAGAAAGCACTCGAAGAAGCGGGCGCAACTCCTGAACAAATGGAATCACTCGCCAAAGCAGCACAAGCACAACAAAAAGCATCCGACGCAGCAGCCGCTATGTCCCAAGCGATGGGGCAAATGGCGCAAGGCATGCAGAGCGGAGATCCGCAACAAGCGTCCGCAGGTTCCGACGCGATGAATGCACAGCTCTCGGATCTCGAGAACATGCAGCAAGAAGCACAGTCACTCGAATCCGCGATGAGCCAGGCGCAGCAGCAACTCGACCAGCTCTCCCAGTGCAGCAATCCCGGATCAGCACCTGGTGGTGGACAACAAAGCCAATGGGCATCCACCGGACAGTTTGCACCAGGCGATTCCTCGCAGCAAGGCGCCGGCTCCGGAAGAGCAGGACAAGGGCTCGGTGCATCACCACCTGAGCAAGGCGCGGACTTCACCATCAACAAAGAGCACGCATCGGTTCGAACAACCTCCGAAGGCCCAGTCATCGCATCAACCATGGTCCAAGGCTCACAGATCAAAGGCGAGTCCACCGCTGTCTTCTCCAGCGCTGTAGAGAGTGCGAAAACAGAAGCGTCAGAAGCCATCGAAACCAAACGCATCCCGCGCGAGTACGAATCCGCGGTCCAACGATATTTCGGGCAACTCGATAAAGCCGCGAAGCAAGCCCAGAGCGGGAACAAGTCCGCAGAACCAGCAAAGAAATCCGAAGAACCCAAGAGTGACTAATACATGTTGAGATCGATCAGACTCCCCCTCCTCGTATCGCTGACACTCATGCTGTTCTCGTGCAGTCCTGATACCCAGCACACAACCGATGAAGCCGTGGTTTTGTACACCTCCGCAGACGACACCTTCGCGCGGATGGTCGTTGCCCAGTTCACGAAAGACACAGGGATCCAGGTCGCCATCGTTGGTGACACAGAAGCAACCAAAACCACCGGATTGGTTACTCGACTCCAAGCCGAATCAATGAACCCACAAGCGGATGTCTGGTGGTCCTCCGAACCATTCGGGACCATGGATCTAGCTGAATCTGCGGCGCTCCTCCCAGAAGGCATGCGCGACATCGTCCCCTCGGATTGGCCTGAGGAACTGATCGCCGAAGATGCTTCGTGGGTTGGATTCGCGTCCCGCGCTCGCGTCATCGCGTACGCAACCGATCGAGTATCAAACCCACCCACCACCCTCCGCGAGTTTGCCCAACCTGCTTGGAAAGACCGCATCGGGATGGCAAGACCAGAGTTCGGAACAACGCGTGGACACATGGGTATCCTCGTCAATCAATGGGGAATGACCGAGTTCAGCCGATGGCTCGGAATGCTCGTGAACAACAACATCCGCTTATACGACGGTAACGCGTCCGTCGTCCGCGCCATCGCGATGGGTGAAATTGATGTAGGGCTCACCGATACCGACGATGTCTGGAGTGGTCAACGCAACGGATGGCAAGTCGACTGTGTCTACGATGCGTTCGACTCACCAATGAACCTGGACACCCTCGGATCACGAGGACCTGTGCTCATCCCGAACACTGTGGGAATCATCTCCGGAGCACCACACCCGCTGCTCGCACAACAACTCGCGGCATACCTCATCTCCCCAGCAGTCGAAACCCTGCTTGCCCAGTCCGACTCAAGGAACATGCCTGCGAACCCACAACTGGTCGAGTTGTTCAACTCCATCGCGCCCGATTCACTCACAAAGGGTGATCCAAACCGATTCTTGGGCCAGAGCATCTATCCGCACTTCTCGGACGCTAAATCCTCGATTCCCGCCGCGCTTGATGAGTGTGATCTGCATCTTCCATAGTCCGGTACTACTGCTGTGAAGGTTCTCGAACCTTGTTTTGGATATCTTGACGCGTCTGATCGTCCCAAACCACCCGATGATGTTTGGAAACGGCTGCTTCTGTTTGCAAGTGCTTGATTCATAACAGACGGCTCCCGATAGGGTAAAGGTGAACACCAAGCCCGCCATCGAGATCGCGTTTCGACCACAAAGCCGTCGCGCATTTATGACCGCTGTGCTGATCGCGCAGTCGGGATTGCTCCTTGGTTCTGTGCTGCTCACGGATAAGTGGGTCCAGTCGAATGTGAGTCTTCCTCAGTTTCAAGTCGACAAACTCTTTGTCCTCGAACTCTCGATCGCCCTTTGCGTGCTCACACTCACCGCGACGATCTTCTACCTCGCTTCACGCCGATACAAAGACGCGCTCGAACAATCCAATCAGCAACTCCAAGACGAGGTCCACAGACAAGTCAGCAACAGTCTTCAGAAGCGGAACGCGTTGATCCACGGACTCGCAAAGCTCGCAGACTACCGAGACACGGATACCGGCGATCACCTCGATCGGATCGGTCACTACGCGCGTGTTCTTGCAACGCAGCTCAAACCAAAGCACCCCATCATCACTGATGAATGGATCGATCGTCTTGTGCTCGCATCTTCGCTCCACGACATCGGGAAGGTCGGCATCCCCGATAATGTACTCCTCAAGCCGGGCCGTCTCTCCGATGAGGAACGCGCCATTATGGAGAAGCACACCCTTATCGGTGGTGAAACACTCCTCTCGATCCGCAACAAGTTCGGCTCCGACGAGTTCCTCGACATGGGGATCGAAATCGCGCTCCAGCACCACGAAAAAGTTGATGGTTCCGGATACCCGTTCCAACTGGTCGGCGAGAACATCTCGCTCGCAGCACGAATCGTCGCGCTCGCGGATGTCTATGACGCGCTCACAACCGCTCGCGTCTACAAGGACGCGATGAGTCATCAAAAAGCGATCAGCATCATCCAAGACGGACGCGGATCACACTTTGATACCGATGTCGTCGATGCATTCGACAGCACCCAGGACGAGTTTGATCAGATCCGCCATCACTCGCAGCAGACCCACGAACTCAAGCGGATCGACATCGAAGCGGCCGCACGGATCTTCATGGAAGAGAACAACAGTCTGAGCACGCTCCGCCGCGCTGCGTGATCCTGCACACTACACTTGTTCATGACCACGACCCCCACCGACCTCACGAATCTCAACGATCTCATCTCTGGCGCACTCGATGACACCGTCGCGATCCGACGCGACTTGCACGCGCATCCGGAGATCAAGTTCAAAGAGACCCGCACCTCAAAGATCATCCAGCAGCACCTCACCGACATGGGAATCGATTTCAAAGCCGATATCGGAGGCAAAGAACCCAACACCGGGACAGGGGTCGTCGCGCATCTCCCAGCAACCACCAGCAACCCAGGCCCTTGCATTGGATTAAGAGCGGACATCGATGCGCTCCCGATCACCGAGATCTCCGATCTCCCGCACAAGTCCACCAACCAAGGCACCATGCACGCGTGCGGCCACGACGGGCACACCGCGATCCTGCTCGGAGCCGCCAAAGTCCTCTCCTCGATGGAGCACCGACCTAATCCCATCACCTTCGTCTTCCAACCAGCGGAAGAAGGCGGCGCAGGCGCCGAGAAACTCATCCGCGACGGCGCCCTCGATGGACTCATCGGACCCCCGATCACCAAAATGTTTGGTCTCCACGGCTGGCCCGACGAACCACTCGGCACCATCTCGACGCGCCCCGGCCCACTCCTCGCCGCGACCGACACTTTCACGATCACGGTTCAAGGAACACAAGCCCATGCCGCGTACCCCCACCTCGCGAACGACCCCATCGTCGCCGCGGCTCAGATCGTGACCAGTGCCCAAAGCATCGTTTCGAGATCGACCAAACCGACGGATTCGGTCGTCCTCTCGATCACAACCATCCACTCCGGAACCGCGTTCAATGTCATCCCGACAGCCGCGATTCTGCAAGGGACCCTTCGGACCTTGTCAGACACCACCCGATCGGACACCAAAGCACGGTTCACCAAGCTCATCGAGTCCACGGCAGCCGCTCTGGGATGCTCCGCGAGCATCGAATGGTTCCCGGGCTATCCCGTCACCCAGAACGACCCAAGCCAGACCGAGCATGTCTTTGAAATCGCCCGAACTGCGGGCGGATGCGACGAGGTCAAGCTCGTCGAGGAACCAACGCTTGGAGGCGAAGATTTCTCGTTCTACGCTCAAAAAGTACCCTCCTGTTTCTTCTTTTTGGGCCTTGCGAAGGACGATTCGACCCCCTTCCCAGGATTGCACACCCCGAGTTTCGATTTCAACGATCAATCCATCCCATTGGGCGTAGAGATGATGTGCCGACTTGCTCTTTCGTAAAGCGGTCCTAAAGTCCATTTCTTGAACGAATCCCAGCGGGATCATTCAAGCGATCCAGTCCGAGAACCGATGGAGACTCCATGAGCATTCGTTTGACCCCAATCGTGATCGTTGCCAGCACACTTGTGCTCGCATTCTCCTCAGGGTGCCGCGTTGAGCGGACCACCGGACAGCGCCACCAAGCGCGTGCCATCGACACGATCTTGCGTGCCGAAGCGGACCGCTTGAATGACCAGTCACTGTCCGAGGGAACCCTCGAGGACTACGCCCACCTCAACCAGCTCTACATCGATCTGGTCAACGCCGCCGTGCGTTCAGGTGAAGCGGATCCGCTGACTGTTCAAGAGGCGGAAGACGAACTGCGTCGCATCGCATCGGAAGCTCGCCAGCTCGAAGCGTTCCACATGTGGTCACCAGAATCCCAAGCAAACTTCGAAGAGAGCTTCTGGAGATTCCGACTCAAGAAGTGGCAGCAATGGCGCGGCCCGGACTACATCTACGAATAAGCGTCACCAACAGATCATCACCGAACCCGGCCAATCGGCTGGGTTTTTTCTTGCACCGATCGAAACGAATACCATTCCCTGTGGATCCTGTAGACGACCCCATCCCGTTCAAGCCCAACGACTATGCGCAGGACATCCCCGCGTGGGGGACCGAGGACTACGAGAACCGGATCAAGCGTCTGCACGCGACCGCTCGCGATCTCCCCCTCGAACCCGGCGTGTACCTGATGAAATCCCACACAGGGGTCGTGCTGTATGTCGGGAAAGCGACCAAGCTCCGCGACCGAGTCTCGTCGTACTTCCTGCCATCGACCGACCTCGGACCACGCAAAAACAAGCTGCTCGACGAGGTGCACACCTTCGAGGTCTTCAAGACCGACACCGCGTGGGAAGCACTGCTCGCTGAGAACCGTCTGATCAAGGACATCAAACCCAGGTTCAACGCGGCCCAAAAAGACGACCGCACCTACCCCTACCTCATCGTCACCAACAACGAGGACTACCCGCGCGTCTTCGTCACCCGGAACCCCACCGGGATCAAACCAGACGGCACAAAGGACACCCGATACACCAACGCGTCCGTGCTCGGACCATTCACATCCCCAGGCGCGCTCCGCACAGCAATTGACGCGCTCCAGTCCGTGTTCCAGTTCCGCACCTGCTCGCTCGACATCGTCGAGGGCGATCCCAAGAACAAGTTCTTCCGACCCTGCCTGCTCGCATCCATCGGCAAGTGCACCGCGCCGTGCAACGAATCGATCACCAAAGAGCGCTACCGCGAGGACATCGGACGATTCACACGCTTCCTCAAAACAAAACGCTCGACGATGATCCGCGAGCTGCAAAAAGAAATGGTCGAAGCATCGGAGAAGATGGACTTCGAGCAAGCCGCGACATTGCGGGATCAGGTCAAAGCGATGCAGAAAATCGACGACCGCGCCTCGACCGCCGATCAATGGCAACCCGAAGCGGAGATCGGGTACATCGATCCGATCAAGGGCTGCCAATCCCTCGCGCGAGCGCTGGACATCACCACCCAGATCCGCTGCGTCGAAGGGTTCGACATCGCCCACCTCCAAGGGGGAGAAACCGTCGCGTCCAAAGTCTGCTTCATCGACGGCAGACCCTTCAAACAAGAGTACCGACGCTTCCGTATCAAGTCCTACACCAACCTCCCAGGAGGACGCGCCAACGATGACTTCCAGTCCATGCGAGAGGTCATCTCGCGCCGCTTCCGCGACGCGGGCGCGGGACAAGAACTCTACCCCGATGTCATCCTGATCGACGGCGGCATCGGACAACTCCACGCCGCGCTCGAAGCATTCGAGCAGCTGGAGATCAAACCCCCGATGGTCATCTCACTCGCGAAGAAAGAAGAACTCATCTACAAGCAAGGCGAGCGCGACCCCATCAAACTCGGACGCAACAACCCCGGTCTCCGCTTGCTCCAACAAGTCCGCGACGAATCCCACCGCTTCGCGCAGCACTACCACCATGTGCTGCGACGCAAAAAGACACTCGGCGAGAACTGACCCCTCAATCTTCCAGCCGATCGCACGCAAACACCTGACCGTTCTGCAAAAGCGTCACCGTCGTCGCGTTGCTTTCTTCGGGAAGCTCAAACTCGATCTCCGCATCGACCAGCTCGTATCGGAAGCGATTCTCCTCGTCCGTCGGCGCGACGACCAGCGCCTGCTGACCCGTGATCCGCGCGAAGAGCTTCCCCGCTTCGCTCGTGATGTACATTGTGAAATACTGCCCCTTGTACTCGCCGACCACGCGCTTCGCGTACTCCGCATCGACACCCTCGCTCACCTCGATCTCAACGGGATCTGGACTCAAACCACCAAGCTCTTGAACCAGCTTCTCGCCGGCGCTGGTGGTGAAGAAGGTGGTGCCGTTGGTCAAGACGACGACCGCGAGGTCCAGATCGCGATTGACCGCAAAGTACGACGAGTACCCGCCCGTCATGCCGTTGTGCCAGTAGGTCGAGCCGTCCTTCGCGAGCATCCATCCGAAGCAGACCGAGCCGAACCCGCTATCAAACATCGACTCGCGCGAGAGCTCGAGCGACTCAAAAATCCCGCCTTGCTCATCGCTCAGATTCGCGACCGCGAATCCCAGCAGCGACGGCGCGGACGCGACCCACATCCCCGCTGGATTCATCGGACCTATATCCCCCCAAGGCTTCGACGATCGACCGCTCGATGTCGCGGGCGCGAGCATCTTCGATTGCTCGTCACTGAGAACAATCTGGAACCCCTCGACCCCCATCGGATCGAACACCCGCTCGATCACCGCGTCCTCGTACCCCATCCCGGCGTTCGCCGCGACCAGATCCCCGAGCAGTCCAACAGCGAGATTCGAGTACTCGAACTCCGTCCCCGGCGCTCGCTTTGGTTTGACCTTCGAGATGTATTCAAACAGCATCTCTTGCGTGTATCCCATGAACGGCTTATCAGGATCAGTCGGACGCAGATTCGCGGGAGCCGTCGGCCAACCCGATGAGTGCGTCGTCAGGTGCCAGAGCTCGACCTCTGTTCCCTCGTAGTCCTTCGCGTCAATCCCCTCCGGGAGCAGCTCGTCAACGGGCGTGTGCTTGGTCACTTCACCTCTGCGGATCGCGTCCGCGAAGAGCACGCCGGTCATGACCTTCGAGATCGAACCGATCTCATAGAGCGTATCAAAGGTCGGTGACTCCTCACCACCAAACGCGAGCGTCCCGAGCGTGTAGTACGAATCGATCCCTTTGTACCGAACCCCCACCACACCGCCAGGGACCAGCCGCGATTCAATCAACGGCCCGATGTGCTTGTGAACCGCCGCCTCGACCGGGTTCTCAACTAGGTTTTCAACTGGGTTGTCCGCAATCGCAGCGCACACCATGAAGGATGAAACCGCGACAACCGCCGCACCGATAAGGGATCCTGTGTTCATGCACTATTCTATGGGAATGCGAGTGTTGGGTTTCATCAACCCCAATCACCCCTCATCGAGCACATCGTTGTACCGGACCATCACCTTCTCGCGCGTGATCAGCGCGATCGGGTTCATCTGACCAAACTGATCCAGCAAGCACAAGCTCGATACATCGGATTTGGTGAATTTTTCCATCACGGTATCCAAGTGCTCATCGGCAGTGATCGTCGGGATGTCCGTCCGCATGAGTTCCGCGACCAGCAGCAGCGGGATCGCTTCGCGGTCGATCAACGCAGTACGCATGTCGCTCCCGGTCACCATCCCGATGTACTGCCCCTCGTGATCGATCACCGGGAAGTCGGGAACATTGTGGTGCGCGTGGAGCGTGATGAGCTTGCTCAATGGATCAGACGCGTACACCGGCTCCCGAGGCAGCGCATCGTACTTCACGCTTGCAACAGGAACATGACGCAGCACACTCAAATCTCTACTCGTCCCGATCCGCACCCCGGCTCTGCGGAGCTTCGCGGTGTAGATCGAATCGGGCATCAGCTTGCGCGTCAGCGAGGTGGACACGATCGCCGCGAGCATGATGGGCCCAAGCACGCGAGGCTCGCGCGTGATCTCAAACAGAATCAAGATCGCGGTCATCGGCGCGAATGTTGTTCCCGCGACAACCGCCGCCATTCCAACGAGTGCATACGACGCAGGAGATGATCCTTCCGCGATCAACCCAAGCTTGTCCAGAAGCAACCCAAAGGTGCCTCCGATGGTCGCGCCGGTAAAGAGACTCGGCGCGAACACCCCTCCCGATCCACCAGAACTCAGCGTGAAGGTGGTCGCGAGGATCTTCGCGAATACCAGCAGACCAAGCACCGCGATCGCGCCCCACATGAACTCACCCTCGATATAGGTCGCGGGATCGAGCAGGTGGGTGATGACCGAGTACCCGTTCCCGAAGAACGAGGGGTTTGCGCCGTGGTCGCCGAGGATATTCCCGTTCTCGATCATCGCGAAGAGGTTCATCCCGATGATGCCAAGAATCCCCAGAAGAAACGCACCAAAGACGGGTTTGAGAATTGGATGCAGACGCATGCGCCCGAAGACCGCTTCGCCGCGTTCAATACACATGGTAAACAACCACGCCCCGCACGCGCACAGCAAACCCAGCACGATATAACTCGGCAGCTCGAACGCGCTAAAGACATAGTTGGGAAGATGCGTCGCAAAGATCGCCTCGTTATCCCCAAGGATCACCTGCGTCATCGCGGTCGCGAACACCGATGCAATCACGATGGGCATGAATGTCTTGAGCGAAAAATCTCGCAGCAGGATTTCAAGCGCAAAGAACACACCCGCGATGGGCGCGTTAAAGATGCTCGAGATCCCCGCAGCAGCGCCGCACCCAAGCAGGGTGATCACATGCCGTCGAGGCACTCCCAGCCGACGCGCGATCACCGAACCCGTCACCGCTCCAATCTGTACGATGGGACCTTCCGCACCGCCCGAGCCGCCGGTGCCGACTGTGCAAATCGACGCGATGACTTTGACCACCCCAGTCTTCGCAGGGATCGCGCCGCCTTTGCGAACAATCGCATCGAGCACCTGAGGCACACCATGCCCTCCTGCTTCGCGCGCGAAGAAATACACAATCAATCCAGTCAGCAGCGCACCAACCATCGGGATCAGCGGGATCAACCACCAACCACTGTCCATCCCTGCTGAAATCTCATCCTGGAGCCCCTCCGTCCAGTGCTCGACCGCGAGCAACCCCTTCGCAAACAACACCGCCCCCACCGCGGTCAGCACACCGATCGCGGCACCGATCATGTTGAGCCATCCATCAGGATGATCGTGCACCCATCCCGCCGCTTTGCGGAGGATCTGTCGAGAGTTGGTTGTCATCAGGAAGCTGCTCACTATCGCGATCATACACACGCGAGGTGCAACAACTCAATCCATCACGCCTTCTTGGTTTCGCGAGGGTCATCCTGCAGCAGCAGCTCCTCGACCTGAGGCGCCTCAGGCACAGGTTTCCCCTTCGCGTCCGTCAGCGCCGTCCCGTCCATCCGTGTGATGATCGGGACCGGATGAGCCGCCTCATGCTTGCTGAGCTTCGCTTCCAGATCAGCGCGTTGCTCGTCTTCGAGTGCCGTCCATTTCCCTCGCCCACGACATTTGGGGAATCGGCTGCACCCAAGCCAAGGCCCACGCGCACCGTTCCGCAGATTCAGCGGGCTCTGACATGTCGGACATTCCAGATCCGTCAGCAGCGCCGGAACACTCGGAGCATTCACAAACCCCTTCTTGTCGATGTTCAGGATCATCCCGTCATCGTTCGTCTCCCCCTCTTCGAGCGGGGTTGTCAGGAATGGCCCAAACCGCCCCACCTTCCGGATCATCGGACGACCAGTCATCGGACACTTCACATCCACAAACTCCGCCATCTGAGGTCGGCCCTGACGATCACATGGACACGCCCAGTTGCAATCCGGATACTGTGAACAGCTCAAGAACCGCCCATTCTTCCCGAAGCGGTACACCAACGACGAATCACACTTCTCGCATCGGTATTCCTCGGGCGCGGGACGCAGCTCGGCTTTGGCGTGCGTCATTTCTTCGTGTGCTTTTTCGAGCGCCTTGGAGAATCGGCCGTAGAACCCTTCGAGCATCTCGATCCAATCGAGGTGCTCGTCCTCGATCGCGTCGAGCTTGCCTTCCATGTCGCGTGTGTATCCGAGGTCCATCAATCGCGGGAAACCCTCGATGAGCTTGTCGGTAACGACCATGCCCAGATCCGTCGCCCAGAACGCGCGAGCGATCTGCTCGACATACTTCCGGTCCTGGATCGTCTGGATGATGCTCGCATAAGTTGACGGGCGGCCAATCCCCTCGGATTCGAGCGTCTTGATCAAACTCGCTTCTGAGTACCGACCTGGAGGAGCGGTGAACTTCTGCGCGGGATCAAGTGCGAACGGATACATCGGCTGCTTCTCAGTCAGCTTCGGCAGGTTCAGCTCATCGCCGCTGGTTGGGACACCAGACACACGATAATGACCATCGAACGCGAGCGTTCGTCCCGTCGCACGGAACAGCGCTTTGTTGTCCACGCCGCCGCGGATCATCACGCTCGTTGCATCCCACTCAGCCGCGACCATCTGACACGCGACAAACCGCTCCCAGATTAGTTTGTACAGCTTCCGCTGATCATCTTTGACGGAACTCGGGAGCGAATCAGGATGCCGCGAAACATCCGTCGGCCGGATCGCTTCGTGTGCTTCCTGCGCGCCTTTGTTGGAGGTCTTGAAGAAGTTTGGTTTTTCAGGGAGGTATTTCTCGCCGTAAGTTTTTTGGATGTGACCACGCACCGCATTGAGCGCCCCGCTGTCGATGTGGGTCGAGTCGGTACGCATGTAGGTAATCAAACCGGTCGGTCCTTCACCCGGGATCGTGACCCCTTCGTACAACCCCTGCGCTGCACGCATGGTCCGCTGTGCGCCAAATCCAAGACGCGACGACGCCGCTTGCTGGAGCGTTGAGGTAATGAACGGCCCAGCCGCACGCGACTTGGTCCGCTTGGTCTCGACCGATTCGATTGTGTATTCAAGATCTCCGCCGCAGGTTCCCGTGACTGTCCGGATCCATCGAGCTGGACCAACACCCTCGCTGTCCGCAGTGACATCGCATGAGACATTGCTGAGCCCGCATGCCTCGACGACGGATTTCACTTCGCTCGACAAATCATGCGCATCGGAATCACCGAACGCTGCATTGACCTTCTCGCGCCGCTCCTCGATCGCGTCGTGCGTCAGTTCTTCAACCTCAGGAACGATCGAAGCGGACAGAATACGAGGATCAAACTTCTTCCCATCGAACTCGACGAGCTGCGCACGCACGGCGTTGTTCTGACTCAACCAACCGTTCTGTGCTTTGACTGTCGGCCCTTTCCCCTTCTCGTCCTTGGACTCGATAAAGGATTTCCACTGCGAACCAAGTTTCCCAGCGGATGCGGAATCGAGCACGAAGTTCCCAGTCACCGTCCAGTATTCATCCGGGACAAACGCTTCGATCTGTCGTTCCTTTTCGACAACCAGCCGCACCGCGACCGATTGCACGCGCCCCGCGCTGAGTCCACGCGCGACCTTCTTCCACAACAACGGCGACACCTGATACCCAACAATCCGGTCCAGAATCCGCCGCGCCTGCTGTGCGTTGACGCGTTCCTCATCAATCGCGTGCGGATTGTGGAACGCTCGTTCGATCTCCGCTTTGGTGATCGCGGTGAACATCACCCGCTGCGCATCTTTGGAATCAATCCCCAACTCCTGCGCCACATGCCACGCGATCGCTTCCCCTTCGCGATCAAGGTCGGTCGCGAACCAAACTTGACCCCCGGTTGAGAGCGCATCCTTCGCGGCACGCTTCAAATCCTTCATCACTGTCTCTTTCCCAGACAGAATCTCATAGCTCGGCTGGAATCGACGATCCAGATTCACCCCAGGCACAGGGTCCTTCACACCCTTGGGGTTTTTGGAAGGAAGATCACGCACATGCCCCACCGATGCGAGCACGACATAGTCGTTGCCGAGGTATTTGTTGATTGTCTTCGCCTTTGCTGGGGATTCCACGATCACCAGTGATTTGCCCTTCGCGTCGCCTGACTTGTACGCGCTGGCAAACTTGCGTCCCCCGGCCTTCTTCGCGACCTTCTTGGATGCACCACCCGCCTTCTTGGTGGTCTTCTTCGCCGCTTTCTTGGTCGTCTTCTTTGAGACCTTCTTTGCGGCTTTTTTGGTGGTCTTCTTGGATGCGGTCTTCTTCGCCATGAACGCCTCTCGTTGGGGATCGACTATGTATATATAGATAGTCTGAGCCGACACGGAACGCTCCGAGTTGGCATTTGTCAAGCCCTCCGCCGATCATTCACACATCAAGAGTCCGATAACATTGAAATCGGCTACCAATTTGCAAATGTCGCCACCATGTGCTATTGTAGCAATGGCTACATGTAGCCATTGCTACCAAATACCACAGAAGGCCCTCAATGAATCCCAAAGCCCAAACCATCGCAATCTATTCCCTCGCACTCGTCACCATGCTCACAGCATGCGCTGACCCCGCTCCCAAAGATGCACCAGAAAACGACCTGATCTCCATCGTCACCACCACAGGCATGATCACCGACCCTGTCACCAAAATCGCTGGAGACCACGCGAGCGTGACCGGGATCATCGGGACCGGGATCGACCCCCACCTCTACAAACCGACGCGCACCGACATCACCAAACTGATGGGCGCAGACATCGTGCTGTACTCCGGACTGCTCCTCGAAGGACGAATGACCGACGCATTCGTCCGCATCGCGGGTTCCGGGATCACCGTCCGCGCGGTGACCGAAGCAATCGACGAAAGCTCGCTCCTCGCGCCTCCGGAGTTTGAAGGACACCACGACCCCCACCTCTGGATGGACCCCATCGCGTGGTCGCTCGCGGTTGATGTGATGGCGCAAACCCTGATCGACGAAGACCCAACCAACGCAGCGACCTACCGCGCCAACGCGGATTCGTACAAATCCGAAATCGCAGACCTCCACGCTTACGCCGAGCGTGCGCTCGCGACCGTTCCCGAAAGCCAACGCATCCTCGTAACGGCGCACGACGCGTTCAACTACTTCGGACAACGATACAACTACCAAGTCGTCGGCATCCAGGGCATCTCCACCGAATCCGAAGCAGGAGTCCGCGACATCGAACGCCTCGTCGATCTCATCGTCGACAACCAGATCAAAGCGGTCTTCATCGAAACCACCGTTTCCGAACGAAACATCAACGCGCTCATCGCCGGCGCCAAAGCACGCAACCACCAGGTTATCATCGGAGGATCACTCTTCTCCGACGCGATGGGACAAGAGGGCACATACGAAGGCACCTACATCGGGATGATCGACCACAACATCACCACCATCGTCCGAGCGCTCGGCGGAGAAGCTCCCGAGCAAGGAATGAACGGCTTACTCGCTGAACCCGAATCAAAGACACAGCCATGAGTACAGCAACCACCCAAACCCCTCGCTCGACACTCGATGCTCGTCCGGAACACTCCGCGGATAACCCGCTCTCCGTGCACGCGATGACCGTCGCGTATCACCGCAAACCAGTCCTCTGGGATGTGGACTACGACGCACCTCCGGGATCGCTCGTCGCGATCGTTGGTCCCAACGGCGCAGGAAAGAGCACTTTTATCAAAGCGTGTCTCGGACTGATCCCTGCTGCGGCGGGGACTGTTGAGTTCTGGGGAAAGCCGTACAAAAACGCTCGTGCCAAGATCGGGTATGTCCCGCAGCGCGAAACCGTCGACTGGGATTTCCCCGTCAGCGCGCTCGATGTCGTGTGTATGGGACTGTACCGAAAGATCGGATGGTTCAAACCGATCCGCAAAGCACACAAAGCCGCCGCGATGGAATCGCTTGAGCGGATGGGACTCTCCGAGTACGCGAACCGTCAGATCGCGCAGCTCTCCGGAGGTCAGCAGCAGCGTGTATTCCTCGCACGCGCGCTGGTGCAGAACGCGGACCTCTACTTCATGGACGAACCCTTCGCGGGAGTCGACGCCGCGACCGAAGCCGCGATTATCGAGGTCCTCCGCGAGCTCAGGTCCCAAGGCAAGACCGTCATCGTCGTCCACCACGACCTCCAGACCGTCCCAACCTACTTCGACCACGCGATGCTGCTGAACATGCGCATCGTTGCCGCGGGACCGGTCAGCGAAGTCTTCACCGACGAGAACCTCAACAAAACCTACGGCGGACGACTCACCCTCCTCGCCGAAGCGTCCGAAGCCGTCGCTCGCGCTCAGCAAGGCCAGCTTTAGAAATCACCAATCGTGAACCCAACCCTCGCCCAATCCCTGACGCAAACGCATGACGAGATGCCCTCGCTGAGCGAGATCCTCGACACGGTGACCCTGCAATCCGGGTTCAACACCAACGCGGTCATCATCGCCGCGACGCTGCTTGGGATCGCTGCAGGGATCATCGGCGCGTTTGCATTGCTCCGCAAGCGTTCGCTCACCGCCGACGCCCTCTCACATGCGACCCTCCCTGGTATCACCGCCGCGTTCCTGATCGCATCCGCGCTTGGATTCAACGCGCGATCACTCCCCATCCTCCTCCTCGGCGCAACCATCTCCGGCATCCTCGGCGTCGCGATCATCCACGCAATCCTCTCGCACACGCGCCTCCGAGAAGACGCCGCGATCGGGATCGTGCTGTCCGTGTTCTTTGGGATCGGAGTCGTTCTTCTCTCTGTGATCCAATCCACAGCAACATCAAGCGCCGCGGGACTCAACCATTTCATCTACGGCCAAACCGCCGCGATGCTCACCAACGACGCGATCATCATGGGAACCATCGCTTTCGTCTCCATCGCGATCGCGCTGCTGGTGATGAAAGAAATCACCATCGTCTGCTTCAACGAATCCTTCGCGAAAGTCACCGGCATCCACACGGGATTCATCGACGCGCTGATCCTCGCGCTCATCGTGCTCGTCACGGTTTCAGGGTTGCAAGCAGTGGGACTGATCCTGATTGTCGCGATGCTGATTATCCCCCCCGCCGCCGCTCGATTCTGGACGGATCGCGTCCGTGTGCTGGTCTTGCTCAGCGCTCTGATCGGCGCGCTCTCTGGGTTCTTTGGATCGTCCGTCTCCGCGTTGCTCCCACGCAAACCCGCCGGCGCGGTGATCGTGTTGTGCGCCGGATCGATCTTTATCCTCTCCATGCTCCTCGCGCCAAAGCGAGGCGTCGTCGCACAGATTGTCAGACAATCAACACTCCGCGTTCGCATCGCGATTGACCACATCCTCGAGTCCAAATACGAACACCCTGAGCAACACACCAAAGCAGACCTCGCGCTCCGCGTCATGCTCCGCGCTTTGGGATTCACAAGCTCGCTCAGCGCATCGAGCACGCTGACCAAACGCGGACTCGAGCGAGGACGCCGCGTGCATCGGAACCACATGCTCTGGGAGCAGTATCTGATCTCCTGCGCGGACATCGCGCCGTCGCATGTGGATTGGTCCGTGGACCTTGTCGAGCATGTCCTCGACGACCAGCTCATCCAACGGCTCGAACGCGAAATCCGTGAAAGCGGTCTCCACCTCGATCACGCATCGCAGGAGGTCAGATCATGATCTCCAACCAAATCCCTGAACTCGTCCGCGAGCTGATCAGCTTTGATCTCTTCCCGCTCACCTCCGCGATCTGCGTCGCGCTTTCCTGCGGATTGATCGGGAACCACCTCGTCCTCCGCAAGCAATCCATGATGGGTGACGCGATCTCACACGCCGTGCTCCCGGGATTGGTCGCCGCGTTCTTGCTCTCATCGTCCCGATCACCGATGGTCATGTTCCTCGGCGCTGGCGCATCAGCACTGATCACCGTCGCGCTCATCGAACTTGTCAAACGCCTCGGACGCGTCGAACCCGGCGCCGCGATGGGGGTAGTGTTCTCCGTCATGTTCGCGCTCGGCGTGCTCATGCTCGAACAAGCGTCCGCAGACCATGTCGACCTCGACGCGGACTGCGTGCTCTATGGACAGCTCGAAACACTCTTCTTCGTCGCACCAAACCAATGGGACCAGCTCCTGTGCATCGACACACTCCGCGCGATCCCAACGCAGGTCACCACGCTCATCGGACTCACTGTTCTTGTGCTCATCTTCAAACTCGCGCTCCACAAAGAACTCCGCATCGCGTCATTCGATCCCGGACTCGCGACCACCCAAGGCATCCATGCGGGACTCATCACCGTCCTGCTGATGGTGATGACCGCAGCGTGCGCCGTCGCGTCGTTTGAAGCGGTCGGATCGATCCTCGTCATCGCGATGCTCATCTGCCCCGCCGCGACCGCCCGTTTGTGCACGGATCGACTCTCGACCCAGATCAAACTCAGCGCGGTATTCGCGGTGTCCTCCGCATTCATCGGTTACCTGCTCGCATCGTTTGTCCCTGAGATGCTCGGGATGCCTTCGTCCCTCAACGCCGCGGGGATGATGAGCACCGTGTCTGGAGCAATGGTCGCGATCGCGGCCGCAGCATCCCCATCGCATGGATTGATCGCCAAATCCCGCAGACAACGAACCCTCCGCAGATCCATCGCGATCGAAGACCTCATCGGCACCCTCTACCGCGCCAGCGAGATGGGGATCACCCGATCGCCGACCACAACCATCGAACTCACCATGCACATCAAAGACCTCAATCAGATCATCCAAGCTGCGGAGCGTCAAGAACTCATCATCAACCACGGCTCCCAACTCGAACTCACCAAAACCGGACTCGCAACAGGCGCCCAGCTCTTGCGCCGTCACCGACTGTGGGAAGGCTATCTCGTCGACAAAGCGGGGATCCGTCTGGACAATGTCCACGACATCGCTGAGCAGCTCGAACATCTTTCAACCCAAGAACCGGTCCCGGATCTGCAAACTGACCCACAGGGGAAACCCGTTCCGCCGCGCATGCCTCCTACCCTCTGACATGCCACAATCCGAGTACCAAGAAGTCAACTTTGACGGGCTCATCGGCCCAACCCACAACTACGCGGGACTCTCCGCGGGCAACATCGCCTCGCTCTCCAACGCGGGAGGGATCTCCAAGCCCAAAGCCGCAGCGCTCCAAGGTCTTTCGAAAATGAAAGCGCTCATGGACCTCGGTCTCACCCAAGCCGTCCTCCCACCCCAGCAGCGACCAGACCTGAGCTTCCTCCGCAAAATTGGTTTCGAAGGTTCGGACGCCCACCTCCTCGCACAAGCACGCGACGCGGACCCCACCATCCTCGCGGCGGTCTGGAGCGCCAGCAGCATGTGGGCCGCCAACGCCGCGACAGTCTCTCCGAGCCCGGACACCGCGGACAACAAAGTCCACATGACCCCAGCGAATCTGGTGTCGAACCTGCACCGCTCCATCGAGCACGCAACCACCACCCGCGCACTGCGGATGATCTTCAAAGACCCATCACACTTCGTCGTGCACGATCCGCTCCCGGATCAAGCACGCTTTGCCGACGAGGGAGCCGCGAATCATGTCCGATTCGCAGCGTCCCACGATCAACCAGGGATCGAACTCTTTGTCTACGGCGTAGACATCCACGATCCCTCCAACTCAGCAAGAAACTACCCATCGCGCCAAACACGCGCCGCGTGCGAAGCGATCGCTCGCACACACAAGCTTGATCAATCGAAAGTCGTGTACGCGCGCCAGCATCCTGATGCGATCGACGCAGGGGTGTTCCACAACGATGTCATCGCAACCGGGAACGAGTCCGTGTTCCTCTACCACGAGCAAGCGTTCGCGACCTCCCGCTCGATGCTGACCGATCTCGCGACACCCCTTGGGAAGCCGCTCATCGCGATCGAGGCGCACGACACCGATTTCTCCCTCGAAGACGCGGTCACCTCGTACCTCTTCAACTCACAGATCGTCACTCTCCCAGATGGATCCATGTCGCTCATCGCTCCACTCGAAACCACCGAGAACCCACGCGTTGCCAAGTTCATTGAGTCGATGCTCGCCGATGACTCAAACCCGATCAACTCAGCGCACTACCTCGATGTCCGCGAGTCCATGCGCAATGGCGGTGGTCCAGCGTGTCTGCGTCTCCGCGTCCCGCTCTCCTCGACCGAACTTGCGGCGGTCCATCAAGGCGTCATCCTCAATGACGACCTCCATGCGAAGCTCGTCGAGTTCGTCACACGGACCTATCCCGACGAGATCACCCAGTCGGATCTCCTCGACCCATCGCTAGCTTCATCATGCATCGAGACGCTTGACGAGCTGACCCAGATCCTTGATCTCCCCGGCTTGTACCCCTTCCAGCAGTAGCAGCGCAGAAATCGCCACACTTTGCCCCGCCGTTCTCAGATCGCGGATTTGCTTGCCCATTTTCACATTTAGACCCCCCACTCGGTCAACATACCCCTTCCCAACGCCCGATAGAACCCTGAACCATGAACCGCGATCGCCCTTTAAGTAGGGTGAATCCCCCGGACGATCCTTCAGGAGTACCAGGCATGTCAGACGACCACCACATCCCAACCGCGGCCCACGATCTCAATCCGGAGCCGGGTGAGCGGCTGGCGCGTCCATTTACGCGATTCGCGAAGCTCTCAAGCTCCGGCGGCATCGTTCTCCTGCTCATGACCGCGATCGCGATGATCTGGGCAAACTCAAAGTACGCCGACTCCTACAACGAGATCTTCTACCAGACCAAGACCACCATCGCGGTCTCAATCGCGCCGGACCATGCTGACTCCGGACACGGCTGGCAACCAGTGACCGAAGAACCGATGTGGTACCAACAGCACTCCTCGGCGCTGTGGATCAATGACTTCCTGATGGCGATCTTCTTCCTCGTCGTTGGTCTTGAAATCAAACGCGAAATCCTCTGTGGTGAGCTCGCGTCACCCAAGCGAGCCGCGCTCCCAATCTTCGGCGCGCTCGGCGGCATGATCGGCCCCGCACTGATCTTCGTCGCGTTTAACTTCGGAAAGGAAACCATCGGCGGCTGGGGTATCCCCATGGCGACCGACATCGCGTTCGCCGTCGGTATCCTCGCGATGCTCGGTTCACGCATCCCCAACTCGCTCAAAGTCTTCCTGACAAGTCTCGCGATCGTCGATGACCTGGGCGCACTGGTCGTGATCGCGGTCTTCTATACCGAAAACCTTGAGATGGCGTACCTCGGATACGCCGGCTCGATCGTTGCGGTACTCATGTTCATGAATGTCCTGCGTGTCCGCTGGATCACGCTCTACCTCGTGCTGGGTCTCCCGCTCTGGTACTTTGTCTACATGTCAGGTGTCCACGCAACCATCGCAGGCGTGCTCCTCGCAGCAACCATCCCGGCGCACGCTCGCGTCAACGCCGTCAACTATGTATTCTCGACACGCAAAGCCCTTGATGTGTTCGCAAACGCGCATGATGATCCGGAGTTCGATGTCACCGAATCTTCCGAACGACGCGCTGCGGTCAACGCGATCATTCACAACTCCCGAATGGTTCTTCCACCACTCCACCGGATCGAGCATGTGCTCCATCCATGGGCCGCGTTCGTCATCATCCCGATCTTCGCGCTCGCAAACGCGGGTATCCCAATCCATGGCGGCGTCACCGAAAACCTCTCCGATCCAGCAGCGATCGGGATCATCCTTGGACTCTCCATTGGCAAACCACTTGGGATCATCGCGCTGTGCTACCTCGCGTGTGTTATGGGTATCGCGTCGCTCCCAAGAGGAGTCTCGTGGCGCCACATCCTCGGCGCGGGCATGCTCGGCGGCATCGGATTCACCATGGCAATCTTCATCGCGAACCTTGCATACGCAAACAGCGCATCTCACCTCGAGCATGCGAAACTCGCGATCCTCGTCGCTTCCGCGATCTCAGCGATCGGTGGAGCAGCGATTCTGCTGACCTGTAAGTCGAAACCAGAGCCGGAACCTGAATCTATGGGACCGCTCATCGACGATGATGAAGACGACTAAAGACCGATTGCATATCAAAAACCTTACAAACTCGCCAATCGGCGGGTTTTTTCATGCTGTGTATGTGCTGTGGGGTCATCGAGAAGGATCAATTCAAGCTCAAAACCGGGCATATCGCAGAAAAATCGGTACTCAGGGAACCAACCCAATCCCATTTCCGAATCTCGTTGGTTAGGGGAGCTCTCCCCGCGTTGTGTGTTTTCACATCTTTTCGAACCGGATCAGACACCTAGTGCGTGACTGTTGTGCGTTGGTTTTCGTTTTCGCCAAACATGATTCGTCAAGCTTACGAAGGTCTGCCCCACCATCCAAACCGGAGTATTGACCAATGCGTCCATCATCTATCGTCGCTCTCGCCGCGACCGCTGCTTTGAGCATCAACGCAGCCGCCGCACCCCACGCCCACTCTGTCCCAGTCAACACCACCCGCGCCGCGTTGACCGATGCAGGCACCTTCACTCAGGTCCGCTTGGGAGACGCGGTGGAGCTCAGCGTCACACTCCAGGATGGTTCATTGGTCGATCTTGACCTCAAGCGATTCACCCCATTCGCTCCGGGCGCACGAATCGTTTCCGTAGATGCACAAGGCAACGAGCACCTGATCGATCTCTCCGGAGATGTCCATCTCCGTGGACACATCGCAGGCGATCCATCAAATGTCGCTTACATCTCCATCACCGAGTTCGGAACTTCCGGATACCTCGAAGTTGATGGACAATCCCATGTGATCTCCGCAGGGAAGTTCAACGGCAAAGCCAAAACCGCTTCGGATCTCGCGATCTTCCCATCGAGCATGCTCGAGCTTGAACCAGCAGGACAAAACTGTGCGGTCGACATCAACAACCCCAAGTTCAATCCACTCGGATTGCAAATCGCAGACGACTACATCGGACACGATGGATTCGTCGCGCCGCAAGGCACCCCACCACAACGCAACGCTCAAATCGCAGTCGAAACCGACTACGAGTACACCTCATGGCTCTTCGGTGGGAACACCACCGCGTCCGCTTCGTACGCGTCCTCGCTCATCGCAGCTATCTCGACCATCTACGATCGGGATGTCAATATGACCCTCTCGATCCCGTTCCTCCGCACCTACGCATCCAACAACGACCCCTACGGCGGATCAGACATCATCGACTTCCTCGACGATGTTCAAGACGAGTTCAACTCCGGAGATGAAGCGAACATCGAACGCGAGATCGTTCACGGCCTCAGCGCACGCTCGCTCGGCGGCGGTGTTGCGTACCTCCCAGGTGCTTGTGACGATTTCTGGGGAGTCGGTGTCAGCGCCAACCTCGATGGATTCTTCCCGAACCCGCTCCAAGACAACTCACACAACAACTGGGATGTCATCGTTGCGGCTCACGAAATGGGCCACAACTTCGGTTCAGGACACACCCACGACGGATACACACCTCAAATCGACGGTTGTGGAAACGGAGATTGCTCGCTGTCACAAGACGCGACCATCATGTCCTACTGCCACCTCTGCAGCGGCGGACTCTCCAACATCGACCTGCGATTCCACCCTCGCGTCCAAGATCGGATCCTGTCCTACCTTGATAACGATGCGCCGTGCGATTTGGTCGTTGCGGAGTGTGCTGCGGACCTGATTATCGATGGATCACTGAACTTTCTTGATATCAGTGCCTTCATCGCTGCATTTAGCGAAGGTTCCTCCACAGCGGATTGGAACGAGGATTCGAGCCTGAACTTCTTGGATATCAGCGCATACCTCGCGTCATTCGCTCAGGGATGCCCGTAAGACCGATAACCGTTCAATTTTGTCAGTGAATTCTGCCCAATCCGTCCGAATTCGACTACCAATTGGACCCAATTCCCTGTAATCTGAACAGACAAACAACCCCAAAAATCCTTCTGGAGGAATAAACATGAATCGTTTCGCTCTCGCGGCCGTAATGGCTGCCTGCACCGGTACCGCTATGGCAACCCCTGACGTCATCTGTGGTGATATGCCCGGCGTGAATAACTACGGCGTCATCGGCGGCATCCGCGCATACTCAGTTGGCACAACAGCTTGTAACATCGGTACCTCACCAGCGGAATGGATTGACAACACTCCAAACCACCCTGTTATTGCCGTTACCATCTGGAAATACGACGACGAAACCGAGCGCCTCATGCAGCTCGGTGTCACCCAAGTGAAGCACTCATTCGCTTCGCTCCAAGGTTCGGTATGTCAGCCATGTCAAGGTGACGGCGACTTCTCCCACCTCGGTTCAGGTTGCTCTGACCCATACGGTGCAGGTCTCAACGGCACCCAAGGCGACCTCGGTCCTCGCACCGAAGTCAACCCATTCACAGGTGACTACCTCTACCCATACACCGGCATCAACCAAGGTGGCAACTCCATCTTTAAACGCATTCAGGTGAAACAGACTGACATCGCAGATTCCACAGCAACCTTCTATGTTGAAGGTGTCTACATCCACAAGCAAGACTTCGAGTTCGGCACCAACATGAACAACGCTTCCTACAAGCGTCTGCTCATCAACCAGTCAAGCTTCAACGCAAGCACCACTGGTCAAACATTCCGCGAAGTCCCAGCAATCTACGCTTGGCAATCACACAACGCTGATGTTGTCATCACTGAGCAAGATGTTCCAGGTGACGGCCGCCTCATCGTTGCATCCAAAGCAACCGACCTCGGAAACGGCACATGGCGCTACGACTACGGCCTGTACAACCAGAACTCCGACAAATCCGCGGCATCATTCTCCGTTCCAGTGAACACCGCTACCTCAAACCACGGCTTCCATGACATCGACTACCACTCAACAGTCGACCAGAATGTCAGCCCAACCGACTGGGCTCCAGTCGAAGGTGGCAACGCAATCACTTGGAACACCGAAACCGAATCACAGAATGTCTGGGGCAACGCAGTCCGCTGGGGCACCATGTACAACTACTGGTTCGAAACAGATTCCCCACCTGTCTCAGGCGACGCAACCGTCGGCCTCTTTAAAGCAGGTTCGGACATCTCCTTCGCAGCGATCGTTCCAGCAGCAGCATCAACATGCCCAGCTGACATGAACGGCGACGGCTCACTCAACTTCCTCGATGTGAGCTTGTTCCTCTCCGCATTCGGTGACATGAAGGATACCGCTGACTTCACCGACGACGGCAACTTCAACTTCCTCGATGTTTCCGCATTCCTCGCTGCATTCGGCAAGGGCTGCCCATAATCATCCTCGGCTCCTATGAGCCGACTGATTGATCCAACATCTCAACCCCGAGACCATCCCGGTCTCGGGGTTTTTTCTTACCCCTCCCACCAATCCGCGATACACTCAGTCATGCCAACCACCCAATCTTCAGACAGTGCAGCACAAGACACCCCCGCGCTCATCGTGTTCGATCACCCACTCATCGCGCACAAGATGGCAACCATCCGCGATCAAGCAACCAACCATCGCTTCTTCCGCGCCCACCTCTCTCAAATCGCAGGACTGATGGTCTACGAGGTCACACGATCATTCAAAACCAAACCCATTCCAGTTCAAACCCCTGTGACCAAAACCACCGCTCAGCAGCTCATCGGGACAATCACCATCGTCCCGGTTCTCCGTGCTGGACTCGGGATGATTCATGGGATGCTTGAAGTCATGCCCGAAGCTCGAGTCGGACACCTCGGACTCGCTCGCGATGAAGAAACCCTTGAACCCATCGCGTATCTCAACAAGCTCCCGAAGGACCTCGACGCTGGACCGGTGATCCTTGTTGACCCGATGCTCGCGACTGGCGGCTCCGCATCCGCAGCATTGACCATGCTCAAAGATGCAGGCGCGACGGATCTGCGAATGATCTGTCTCGTCGCAGCCCCCGAAGGGGTCGCTCGATTGCACAAAGACCATCCGGGCATCAAAATCTACTGCGCAGCGCTCGACGAGCGTTTGGACGAGAACGGGTACATTGTCCCTGGACTCGGTGACGCCGGCGATCGGATGTACGGCACTGTCTAATGCTCAACACTCCGGAGGAACACCGATATCCTCGTTCCAAAGATCCGGACGCTCCGAGATAAACGCACGCATCAACTCTTTGCACCGCTCGTCTTCCGCGAGCAACACCTCGACGCCTTCTTGATTGAGCCAGTCCTCACGCCCGAGGAAAGTTTCGTGTTCTCCGATCACGACGCGTGGGATTCGATGAAGCACCGCCGTCCCTGTGCACATGGCGCATGGCGATAGCGTGGATGCGAGGGTGAGTTGGTGCCAATCGCGCCGCCGTCCCGCATTGCGGATGCACACCGTTTCCGCGTGTGCTGTAGGATCTCCGCTCTGGACGCGCTCGTTGTGTCCCACGGCGACAATTGTTCCGTCAGGCGCGATCAATGCTGATCCGATCGGGATCCCGCCCTCATCGCGTGATTTGAGTGCTTGTTCGTACGCCGCGTCGAGTGCGTGTTGATCAGATGGATTGAGTATCGGCATGCACCACTCTACGCAAGAGGCGGGTTATCCGTCGCTTTCGCGTGTGCCTTCAGCGGAATCGTCCTTGACATCATCGCTGGGTTCATCGCTTGAGTCATTGGTTGGCTCATTGGTTTCGAGAATCCACTCGCGATCAAAGGGCGTCGCCCAAACCTGCAACAACTCCGCTTCCGCGTGGAGGTGGATCGGTTCAAAGAATGTGTTGGGCAGTGTGGACTCCCACGGGTCCTGCAGATGCCGGAGCAAGCCGAAAGGTACGCGCGCCACAAATCCCATCCGCGTTGGATCGTCTTGATCAATCGTCACTTCGAACGATCCACCCCACTTGCTCGTGCCGGACAATGCGCCTGGGGTCGCGTTGACTCCTGCGACGACGCGCCCTCCGAGTGTGTCCTTCGGATCTGAAAGCAGGTACTGATTGCGAGCGGTTCCAGGGAGCGAACACGCGAGGAGATCACCGATCGCGTATTTGAGGTGCATGATCCCCGTTCCCTCATGGTATTTGATTGGCTGATTGAGAACGACACCCTCGATCTCGATCTCGATGAACCCGCCCGCTTTGATGTCTTCAAAGAACGGCTTGCTGCTGTCAACCTTGGTCAGTCCAGTCCGAACCACAATGCCGCTGGGATGTCCCGCACCGGTATCGACGCGCGATCCACCCAGCGCGAGATACGCTCGTACATTCCCTGCTTCACCCTTCGTATCGCCTTGCAAGACTTCGCCACCGCTGGGAGGGCCATAGGACATCTTCCCAGAGACTGCGCGCTCGCCTTGGTTTGTGGTCCACCGAACCGTCATCGTGGGATGAACGGTGTCATCCGCGAGCAAGATCGACGGAGAATTTTGTTCTACTGATTCGTCTTGTCCCATCGCACAACTCGACCACGCAAGGACGGTTATCAGCGCGAACACGAGCCGAATATATGAGGGGGTGTGCATCAGACATTCTCCATGGAAGAGTCATACGAGAAAGTTGTCCAATTCACACCAAGATTCTCCGAAATGAGCAAAAAAAGCAACCGGAAACGACGATTTAGCGAATAAGATACTGTCTCAATCGAGACATCAACTGTATCTGCACGCGCTGAGCAAGTCATGCTGAGCCGCTCTTGAAAGGAATCCCGATGCGTCATTTGCCCTCCCGGCGATCATTGTCAACCGCCCTCATCATCTCTCTCGCTGTTGGATCAACCGCAAACGCGCACGATGACGATTATCGCAAACTCCTTTCACAACAACCACCTGTGTTCGGACCGATCTGGACTGCAAACGATGACACACAAGCACGCGGTTTGTTCGACATGCAGAACATGACCCTGCTCGCAAACATCCCACTCAACAACTTCCCAGGCGTTAATGTCACCTCCGGCAACGACTGCTGGGGGTATGTCTCACCATCCGGACGCGAATACGCAATCATGGGTGTTGAGGGCGGATTCGGATTCGTCGAAATCACCGACCCGATCAATCCAGTCGTGATCGACACTGTGATAGGACCAGTCTCGCTCTGGCACGATGTCAAAGTCGTCGGACAATACGCCTACGGCGTTTCCGAAGGCGGCTCAGGCATCCAAGTTATGGACTTGTCCGACATCGACAACGGGAATGTCACCCTCGTCCGCAACTGGACCGGTGGCGGCTACAACACCACACACAACATCATCACCAACGAAGAAACCGGATCCCTCTGGCTCGCAGGCGCCAACATCGGCAACGGCGGACTCATCAACATCGACCTCTCCAACCCAGCGCTCCCATCCATCGACGGCGGATGGACCGACATGTATGTCCACGACGCGCAGGTCGTCACTTGGCACGACGGTCCCCTCGCAGGACGCGAGCTCGCGTTCCTCGCTTCTGGATTCTCAGGAGGGTTCTCCGAAACCGGTCTCCGCATCGCGGATGTCACCGATCCCAACAACACCGTCACACTCGCCACCATCTTCTACCCAAGCGCTGGATACTCCCACCAGTGCTGGCTCTCCACAGACCGCTCGATTCTCTACCTCAACGATGAACTCGACGAAGGAAACTCCGTCTCCGTCACCACCACGCGTGTGTTCAATGTCGAAGACCCAACCAACCCTGTCTTCCTCGGCACCTACACCACAGGCAAAGCCGCGATCGACCACAACCTCTACACCAGAGATCATGTGATCTACCAATCGAACTACCGCTCAGGACTCCGCGTCTTTGATGGTCTGGACCCTGTCAATCCAACCGAGATTGCATACTTTGACAGCTACCCTGGGTCAGATGCTGCGGAGTTCAACGGCGCTTGGTCGAACTACCCGTTCATGCCATCAGGCACCATCATCGTTTCTGACATCGAGCGTGGTCTTTTCTTGCTGCGTCTTGATGCCGAGCTTGACAGCTTCGCGCTCCAGCAACGCGACGACCAGCCTGAGACGGTCTCCCCAGACGGAGGCGATCCAATCAGCGTCAACATCATCACACGCGATGGTGCATCGTTCGAATCCATCCACATGTTCGTCGATACCGACGGCACAGGGTTCACGCCGGTCTTCATGAACCCCAATCCGGATGGGTCCGCAACAGCGATGACCCCCGCGATCGAGTGTGGACAAACGCTCCAGTACTTCTTCCGAGTGACCGACAACGAAGGACTCGTCAAAACACTCCCAGCGAACGCACCATCGAGTGTCTACACCGCTTCGGTTGCATCATCATTCACAGAAGTCTTCGCAGACAACTTTGAAACCAACACAGGATGGTCCGTTTCAGGAAGCGTCGATGATGGCGCATGGGAACGAGGCATCCCAGCAGGCGGAGGCGGACGCGGCGACCCCGCAACCGACTCCGATGGTTCGGGACGCTGTTACCTCACGGACAATGTCGCAGGCAACTCCGATGTTGACGGCGGAACAACCACGCTCACATCACCAGCAATGGACGCAACAGGAGAAGGTACACCAACACTCTCCTACGACCTCTGGTACTCCAACAACATCGGAGAAGTTGACGACACCATCTTCATCGACATCTCCAACAACAACGGCGGATCTTGGCAAGCACTCGATTCCATCGGGCCAGGTCATCCAGCTGCCGGCGGCGGATGGAACACCTACTCGTTTGATCTCTCGCAGATCTTCACCAATCCATCCAACCAAGTTCGCATCCGTTTCCGCGCTGGCGACACCGGTGCCGGCTCAGTGGTAGAAGCAGCGGTTGATGCCGTCAGCATCGAACTCGTTTCCTGCGAGAACTCGACCAACCCGTGTCCAGCTGACATCACAGGCGATGGCAACCTCAACTTCCTCGATGTCTCCGCGTTCCTCGCGGCATTCGGAAACCAAGAACCCCTCGCTGACTTCCAGCAAGACGGGAACTTCAACTTCCTCGATGTCTCCGCATTCCTCGCGGCATTCGGGAACGGTTGCCCGTAAGACCACAAGCCCGCATCGCGGCTAAATAGATACTTACTTCATACAAACATCACCAAAAACCCCGCTTCCGAGCGGGGTTTTTTATTGGAATGGATGAAAAACCCCAATACAATAGACGCTTAGTACACGCACATGGACATTGATCATAACAAGAGAGAGAGAACTCAAATGAAGACCCTCGCTGCCTCATCGCTCGCTGTTTTTTTGCTCGCAGGTTCCGCTTCCGGACAGTCCATCAACTGGACCAACCCCGCTGGAGGATTGTGGAATGTCCCAGGAAACTGGGCAGGTGGAAATGTCCCGTCCACGATCAGCGAGTCGGCTGTCTTCAACCTCGGCGCATCATACTCCGCAGCGCTCAATATCAGTATTGCAGACATTGATTCGCTGCACATGCTCGATTCGATGAGCACCCTGAACCTCAACTCAGGAACCTCCATCGGAGTCAACGGCGGGGTCGTCAACGACGGACTCATCGTGATCAACCCCACCAATGGTGGATTCTCGACAACACTCAATTTGCGCACCGCTTCCTCGATCACCGGATCCGGCACGCTTTCACTCAACGGGATCGGGACTCGATCGATACTCACTTCGTCCGTTACAACGACCAATGGTGTAAACCACACCATCAACGGCTTTGGACGAATCTCAGGAGACTTCGTGAATAACGGAGTCGTTCGATCCAACGCCTCGGCAGCAACACTCGATATCCGCGATGCTGCGTGGACCAACAACAATCTGATGGAAGTTACCAACAGTTCGATCATGGATCTTGTCTCGCTGACGATCACGCAAAATGCGTCCGGAATCATCCAGGTCGCCGATGGGCAACTCAATCTGCTCAACACATCCATCGCCAACGGCACGCTCACAAGTTCCGGCTCAATCCCGGGATCAAAGTGGTCCATCACCAGCGGGACCAGCATCTTCGATACCGTTGAGCTCGGAGGCGAAGGACATATCAACAGTGGCGCAGCACTTGATATCTTCAACAGCATCAACAACGACGGTGTTCTCCGCTTGAATCCAACCAACGGCGGGTTCTCAACCAACATCGAAGCACAAAACAACACATTCTTCAACGGAACCGGATCGCTTGTGCTTGGAGGGATCGGAAACCGAGCAATTTTGCGAACGATCGACCCAAGCGTCTCGATCACCAACACCGCTTCCCACAGCATTCAAGGTTTTGGAACAATCCAAGCACCGATCATCAACAATGGTCAGGTCATCGCGGATATGGCCGGTCAAACGCTTCTCCTCAACAGCAACACCAAAACCAACAACAGCATCTTCCAGGTTTCCAATGGCGCGATAATGGATGTGTTCTCGATCACCATCGACCAAACCGGTGGAGGCCAGATCAGTCTTGACAATGGATCGCTCACACTCTCTACCGCAACAATCCTCGGAGGCCACATCACCGCTGGCGCAGGAACCGCGACCCTGACAAGCGGAAACTCAAGCTTCGACAATGTCACATCGTCCGCACCGATCACGATGAACTCCGGGACGACGATGACTGTCACAAACGGTTTCGTAAACAACGCGACACTCTTCGTCAATCCAACCAACGGCGGATTTGCAACCAACCTCATCTTTGCCGACTCCTCAACACTCTCCGGATCTGGAGATACAGTTCTCGGTGGAACTTCCACCCGATCACGGATCAACACAGAAGTGGGTCAAACCATGACCGTCGCTTCAAATCACACCATCCGCGGCTTCGGACAGATCAACGCATCGATGATCAACAACGGCACAATCAACGCTGATTTCGCTGGACAATCAATCCAGTTCAGAGACCAAACCAAAGTCAACAACAACTTGATCACAGCACAATCCGGTGCAACACTCGACCTCAACACCGTTGAAATCCAGCAGTCACCCGCAGGGGAGATTGATGTCGCAGATGGCAGCTTGATACTGACATCATCAATCATCCGAGGCGGGACAATCAATGCGGACACCGGATTGGCAACCATTGTGAGCGGGACCAACCGACTCGACTCAAGCACACTCAATGCGCCGCTCGATATGAACTCAGGGGCGATCCTGATTCTTGAGAATGGATTCGAAGGCAACGACACCCTCACCGTTAACCCAACCAACGGCGGGTTCTCAACGACCGTCAGCGTCCAAGACTCCATGACATTCAACGGCACAGGGGACATGCACCTTGCGGGGACCACGACGAGAGGGCAGCTGAACACTGAAGTTGACCAAACAGTCACCATCAATCCTGATTACACAATCCACGGTATTGGAACAATCAACGCATCGCTGATTAACAACGGAACCATCGACGCCGACACCGCTGGAGGCACATTGGATCTCCGAGGCTCAGACAAAACCAACAACGCACTGATCTCCATCCAACCCGGAGCAACACTCTCGGTGCTCGGATTGACGCTCAATCAATCCCCAACTGGTGTCATCCTGAACAATGACGGGCTCCTGGATCTCGCCTCCACTTCAATCATCGGAGGCACAATCGACGCACTCTTCACTGGATCAACCAGAATCTCAGCGAACACGACGCTCCAAGACCTCGACAACCTCTCACCGATCAACATCAACTCGAGCGTTCAACTGAATGTCGAAGGAACCGTCACCAACCACAACTCAATCAATGTCAACCCAACACTGGGTGGTTTCGCAACATCCCTCAACTCCAACACGCCCGCAATGATCGACGGCAACGGCGAGGTCGTCCTCCATAGCACATTCACTCGCTCGCAGATCACCGGCGCAGGCATCACCTTCGGACCAAACCAAACCCTCCGCGGACTCGGACTGATCAACGCCCCGATCACCGTTGAGGGAACTATCGCGCCGGGATTCTCTACTGGTGAAATGGAGGCGAACCAACCCATCACCCTCACCAACACGAGCACTTTCGAAGTCGAAGTCTCCAATATCGGAGTCAACGACACAATCGATTCCACCTCAACATTCCATGCCGACGGCGTGCTCGATCTCTCGCTCATCGATGGATTCAATCCATCCACCGCGTGGGTTGCGGTCATCGTGACCGCGGATGCGGGAGTCACCGGTTCATTCGATACCATCATCGCGCCGCCTGCCCCGCTCGATCCTCGCTTGAGCTTCAAAGTCGGATACTTCGACAACGAGATCCGTGTCGGTGCCGTCTGTGACACCGACTTCGACTTCTCAGGGAGTCTCAACTTCCTCGATGTCTCGATGTTCCTCGCGCTCTACGGCGATATGGACCCGTTGGTTGACCTCAACAGCGATGGGAGCTTCAACTTCCTCGACATCTCCCTGTTCCTCAGCAGCTACGGCGAGAGCTGCCCATAAAGTACACAGCCTCTTGAACGCAAAAGCCCCCAGCACATGCTGGGGGCTTTTTATGTGCCCCGATCGCTCGGGAAACTCAATGCGGGTGACAGGAATCGAACCTGCACGGGCTATGCCCACCAGAACCTAAATCTGGCGCGTCTACCAGTTCCGCCACACCCGCGTCATTGACATGATCCAAGACCAACACTTCTAGGCCCAAACCCATCAATCGGCATACTTTACCGCTCTAATAGAGGCCAAATCAGGATCGAATGGCCGATAGACCCGGTATATTGTCAAGTTGTGGGGAATGGTACACCACGCCAATCGCTGGTGCGCCTCAACCCCACCAAACATCACTCCGCTTCAGGAGAATCCCATGCGCTGCCGCGACCATATCGCCCTCACCCTCCCATCGTTCCTCCTGCGCCTCACCCTCGCACTGACTTTCCTCTGGGCGGGAACCGCAAAGCTCGTCGGGACCTCCACCACCGATGGGGACAACGCCGCTCGTCTTGCCAATCTTGGGGTGACCTTCATCCAAGAAAACCCGATCGTCCTGGAACCCGAAACCATCGACGAGCCAATCAATCCACTCCCGGATGCTGAACCGATCCTTGATGAGCTTGATGCACAGTCCGAATCCGAGATCCAAGCAGATGAACCTGCAGCAGACCCCTCAGACCCATCCGCATCACTGCCGATGGATCCAATGCTCGAACAACAAACCAACGCGAACTCCCACCTCGTCTCGTTCCGCAACATCGCGCAGACCACCGCTCCAGCTGTTGGTTCCGATTTCCCAGAGCCGGTCACCTACCGGAATCTCTACAACATCGCGCTCCTGCTCGATCGTGCATGCTCTCCGGGACTCACCGAGGACTCACAGCCCATCACCCCGATCGTTCCGTCATGGATGGGACAAGGCAGAGTCCCGGTCATCGCAGCGTGGGCAACCGCGATCACCGAACTCGTCTGCGGCGCGTTCCTGCTGATCGGATTCCTTACACGCTTTAGCGCCCTGTCGTTGTGCATTGTGATGCTCGTTGCGATGTGGACCACGCACATCGGTCCAGCCGCACTCCAATCCACCGATGCAATCCTCGGCTTTATTCCAAACACCCCAGATCCTTGGAACCCCGCTTCATACTCCGTCCTGCTCTGGCAGCTTGCGATCGTCACCATGACGCTCAGCGTCGCGCTGCTCGGCGCGGGACCGCTCTCGCTCGATCGCATGATCTTCCGTCCCGGCCGTCGTGATCCGTATGTCTCAGGCGAATCACGACCTGTACAACCCAAAGCACCGAAGCAGAAGCCCGAAGCACCTGCCAAACCCCACGAACGAGGCGAGTTCGACCGCTCACCACCTCCACAGCAAAATCCAACGCCGTAATCGGTTGTCTGCCAACTTCTGAACACCCACGCACCCGAGCCCATAGAATCCAGCGTGACGACCCGAAAATCGATCCTGAGCTGGGCCCTCCCTCCAGGGGTCTCGTTGCTGATCCACGCGACGCTGGTCGGATTGCTGATCGTGGTTGGATCGCGTGCCGCGTCGCTCGCAAGTCCCCAGCCCAAATCCACACGCATCCCACTCGCGGAGCTTGAGTTCACCGCGCCGCCTCCTGCGCTGCAAACGCAAGAAGAAGATTCGGACTCAAACAACACACCCAAGCGGGATTCCGCTCCGACTCCGCAACCATCGCCGAGCGTGCTCGACCGCAGCGCCAAAGCACTCTCCGAACCAACCCCTGTCTCTACCCAAGCGATGAGCGCCGCGACGCTCGAACAACTGGGCAACCAGTCGACATCGCTCGCCGCGGAACCCAGCAACGCGCCCGCGCCGATCAGCTTTGCGGGAGTCTCGACCGGCGCTGCTCGTTCGATCGTCTATGTGGTTGATGCGTCGGGCGCGACGCTGACTTCGTTCACCTACATCCGCGAGCGATTGCTCCAGTCGATCGACCGCCTGAGCCCGACCCAGCGGTTCCAGGTCATCGCGTTCCGCAAGCTCGGTGATTCCACTTACATCTCCCCTTCGCTGGAAACAACCAAGAACAAGCTCCCACGCGCCACGCGCCACAACAAGCAGATCGTCGCGGACTGGATCACACAGATGCCCGCACAAGGCCGCTCAAATCCCGTCGATGGACTCGAAGCAGCACTCAAACTCAAACCCGACATGGTCCTGCTCATCTCAAGAGGCATCGAACGCACCGAAGCACCCTGGGCAGGTGGACTCAAGCATGTCCGTCAACAGCTCGATCAGCTCAACCCGCTTGATCCGATCTCAGGGACTCGGCCCGCTGTGATCAAAACCATCCAACTCCTCGACGAAGACCCAACCGGGATCATGCGCACCATCGGTGTCTTCCACGGCGACGGACACAACGACCACCAGATCATCACCTACAACCAACTCGCGAATCCAGAACCACAACCACAGACCCCACCCCCCACCAACACCGATGCACGATTGACCACCGCCGAGGATCAACTCTCCTTGCTCAAAGCGACCGGCGCGTACTACCGCGCCACCACCAGCGTCCCAACATCCGAAGACACCGAATCCATCGACAGCGCGATCATCCGCATCAATGCGATGCTCGCAAAGTCCGATCCCGATGATCCACGCACCGCGTTGCTCATTGCAGAAACGCTGTTGCTCACAAGCAACACATCTTCAACCCAGACCAACGAACTCCAGCAAACCCTCCAAGACGCGGTCTTTGTGTCCCCTGACCTCGACGCACGACGAAGAATCGTCCTCGCACAACTCGCGAGATCACCTGCGGATCTGCTCGCGCTGCTCGAAGAACAATCCCAGCTCAACTACGCCCCGATCACCGGCGCCCACGCGTTGCTTGCGCTCACCAAGCTGCTACCTGAGTCATCAGCGTCTCAGCTTGAGAACCAACCCCCGTTCACCACCGACGCCGCGTGGGCGCTGATGCTCGCACAAACCCGCTCACTCGCGCTGCTGAATCAATCTGAGACAACCCCGCTCGCTCCTCTGCTCGAACTGCGGAGCGCCGTCCCAGGACTCTCGCCGCAGATCGACGCGTCGATCGTGCAACTTGTCGAACACACAAACACGGATATCTCAACACTTTCCGCGCTCCCGCGATTCATCGTTGCCCGCGCCCGAATCAGCAAGGGGAACGCGGACGACCGTATGGACGCGATCAACATCCTCCTCGAACTTGCAAGCGACACGGACGAACATCTCGCAGAAGAATCGCTCTGGCTCGCGTGCTTGGGTTCTCGCGCCCTCAACACGCGCGACTCCGCGAAGACCCTCGTCGGCGCCGCATCCATGCTCGCAAACCGATTCCCGGACCACCCCGGCGCGCCTGATGCGCTCGCAGGCGCGATCGACACCGCGAGCCAATCGCGTTCTCCCGAACTCCAAGCCGCGTTGACCCCGCTGCTGAGACAAGCGGTTTCGCAGTATCCAACACGGATTGAGATTGATCTCTGGAAACTCCAGCTGATCAACCTCACTACTGGGCGAGAGCAACACAAACTGATTCAATCGCTGACGCCCGCGACGCGCGAATCCGATCTCGGCGCGGAAATCCTCCACGCAAACGCGCTCGCGACGACCACGGACAACCCGCTACTCCACGCGATCAACACCGCTCGCACGCTCGATGCGCTCCGTTCCCCGCTCGCAAACCACTGGCACCGCGTCGCCGCGGAGCTTGAAGTGGACGCCGATCCTGTCTCCGCGACGATCCGCCTCTCTCGGCTTGTGCAAAAAAATCCAACCACCGACGATCTGGATCTTGAACTCCTCTACGCACAATCACTCCTCAACGCGGACCAACCGGACCAAGCACTCCCGCGACTCGCGTCGCTCGTTGAACTCCTCGATCAACACAACCCCGCACAACGAAAACACTTCTGGCACTGCTGGACACTCATCCTCGAAACCACACTCGCGCACGGCAACAACGCGGACCTCGACAACGCACGCGCCCACCTCACGCGTCTTAAACTCATCGACCCAAAACTCGGTCCAGAACCCTTCGCAACCCGACTCACAATCGTGGAAAACACGCTACACTCAGAACCGTGAGCACCCAATCTTTCATCGAAGCCGTACCCACCATGACCACCCCACCACAAGAACTCTCCGAATCGCTCAAAACAGCGCTCAGGGGCAAGTTCCTCGTCTTCGATGGTCCCGACGGCTCTGGAAAATCCACCCAACTCGCGATGTTCCTCAAAGCCGTCCGCAGCGCCGGGATCGAGGTCACCGAAGTCCGTGAACCAGGCGGAACAGAAGTCGGCGAGAAGATCCGCGACGCGCTCCTCGACCACCTCGACCGTGAGACCATGTCCCTCCGCTGCGAGATGCTCCTCTACATGGCGTCCCGCGCCCAGCTCTGCGAGCAGGTCGTCGCCCCCGCTCTCAAGCAAGGCAAGCTCGTCATCGCCGACCGCTTTGTCTCCTCCACCTACGCATACCAAGGGACCGCTGGAGGGATCCCGATCGCAGAGATCGACGCCGCCGCCAAAATCGCGATGCAAGGCACCCACCCCGACGCGACGCTGATCTTCGATGTCGATCAGGACACCGCCGCGTCGCGTCTCAACCCGCTGCTGGATCGCATGGAAGCGAAGGGTGCCGCATTCCACGCGAAGGTCCGTCAGGGATACCAAGACCTGATCGCGTCCGATCCCGATCAGCAGCGTTACCTCCGCGTAGACGCGGCTGGGAAACCCGATTGCGTGTTCGCGAACATCCTCGATGTGCTCACGCAGCGCTTCGTCCGCTAATCCATACCCAACTCATCTGTCCGCGTCGAATTGCCTGTGATCTATCAGGTTTTCCCTCGTGATTCGTAGGGCTTTCTGTATACTGAGGTTGGTCCGTATCAGAAAGGAAGAGACGAGATGATCCGCCGTGTATTTGTCCTGTTTGTGCTCTTTACCACCTCGATCGCGAACGCCCAGCCGTATGAGATCACGCATATCTTCGGTCAAGATGTCTTCCAAGACTTCTTCTTCTCGCAGAGCATCGACGGCAGCATCACGCTCTACACCATCGACGCGCCGGACTTCCAAGGATTCTCCGGCTCAGACTTTGATCGACCTCGCGAGCGTGTGGTGATCATCGCGAAGGAGACCGGCTCCGCACGTCTGATCTCGATCAACCCCTCGCTTGATGAAGCATCTGTGGTCGTCCTGCTCAGCGGACTCGACGAGAACGCGAAGAAGGTCCACGTTGATCCAGACACAGGACGCATCTACTGGTGGGAGAACGACGAGATTCTGAGCGTCAACTCCGACGGCACCGGGACCCCGATCCTCGAAGCCGACAATGTGCCGGAACCTCACGACATGGACATCGATACCGATCGTGGATTCTACGTTGTCACCTCATCGGGAGATCTCCTGATAGGGAACCTCAGCGGCGCATCGTCACCCGCGCCAACCATCATCCCGCGCGAGATGTCAGGTGGTAGTCAGTTTGGCGTCGGGATCGATCCCGTTTCGGGTGATGTCTACTGGACCGAGATCTATGAAGCCGGCGGACTGACGGGATCGGCTTCCGCAGTCTACCGAGTCTCGCATACTGCCCCACTCGCGGGCGGAGAGCTCTTGCTTGGCACTGAGCAGTTTTTCCTCGGCTTGGTGCCGCTGTTCCAAGATGTCGCGGTTGTTGGCGATCAGGTCGCCGCCTCTTCGTCAACTGGATTATTCATGGACCCCACTCTCACATTCCTTAACACGACCACCAACCAGATCACACTCGTGCTCGAGAACGCGGTCACGATGGGCATCTCGATCAACTTCGATGTAGACCCCATCATCCAGCAACCCACCGGTACGCTCGTAGACGCAGGAACAACAGGAGTCCTCGAACTCGCGCCCTCCGATCCCCTTTCCACTTTCCAGTGGTTCCGCAACGGGACCCCACTCATGGACGACGGACGCATCAGCGGCACAACAACCAACAAACTCATCATCGACAACGCGATGCTCAGCGACACGGACACCTACGCGTGCAGCGTCATGACGACCAATGGGGATCAACAACTCAGCGACGCCGTCACCCTTGCCGTTCGAGGTTCACAAGCACCGGACTGCATCGCCGATATCAACAACGACGGCAGCCTCAACTTCCTCGATATCTCCGAGTATCTGAGTCAATATTCAGTAGGTTGCCCGTAAAGTGGCAATACTCACGCTCAATCGTCGTTGCACAAGAATGAAGGGTCTCGCATCATCAATCGTCATCGCTCTGTCCACGCTCCCAGCCCTCGCTGGCGGGTTTGAAACGCCGATGGGGCTGTATTGCAGCTGCCCACCAACCACAGGCAATGGTTTCGGTTCGGTCGTCCCCGCAGTCGCTGAGCTCGAACACGTCGACGGCGTGCTCGTCCGTGTCTCGTGGGAAGATATCGAAACCAGCCCCGGTGTGTACGACTGGTCACTCATCGACGGACAGATCCAAGCCGCCCAGTCGTACGGGATTAAGATCTCACTCGCGGTCGTCAATGGACTGGTCGCACCCGATTGGCTCCAATCGCTCGGAGTTCAGATGTTCAGCTACGAGTTCCATGACTCAACAGAACAGATGCCCGTCCCCTGGGACACGACCTTCCAGAGCCGATGGTCCCAGTTCGTCCAGCAGCTCGGCGCTCGCTACGCAAACGAGTACACCATCTCCCTCGTCTACATCACCAACTCCAGCGCCAACGGCTTCGAAATGCAGCTCCCGCGCTCCCCGACGGACACGATCAACTGGATGAACATCGGATACACCGACGCCCTCTACGCCGACTCGTGGAAGAACGCGATCGACGCGTTCGCTCAAGCGTTCCCGAATCACGCGCTCGCCCACGAGGTCCACCCCGTGCTCGGGAGTGATGCGGTCGCGATCGAGGTCTACAACCACGCGCGTGCGAACCATGGCAGCCAAGTCGGTGTGCTCGCGGCGTGGTGGATGGTGCACAACGCCGAAAACGTGTACCCCGGCATGTTCGAGATCCTCCGGGACGCGTCGAAACAGAGCCATTCCGAGGTCCAAGTCGCCAACAGCTACACCAACAACCCCGAACGCTTCAGCGATGAGGGATACCAAGGCGAGATCGACCTCGCGATTGATTCAGGTGTCCGCTACATGGAAGTCTGGAACAGCGACCTGCTCAACCCCGAGCTCACAGAGATCATGCAAGAAACCGCGACACGCCTCAACACCGCGTTCTGCAGCCATGCCGATCTTGACCAGAGCGGAGCACTGAACTTCCTTGATGTGAGCATGTTCATCGCCGCATACAGCAGCATGAACACCGTCGCCGATTTCACAGACGATGGCACGCTCAACTTCCTCGATGTTTCCGCTTACCTGAGCCAGTACTCAGCCGGATGCCCCTGAACTGATCAATTCAAACAGAGTCTTTCACCAACTCCTCGTGAGGTTCTCGCATGCACACATCACTGCTTAAAGTTTCGCCAAAGTTCATCGCCCTGTTTGTGCTTCTGTTCTTGTCGCCGCGCTCACACGCTCAGCTCACGTTCGAGTACGCACAGGTTGGCGGGCAACCAATTCTCCTTGACTTCTACCCACCAACCAACGGAGCAAACAACGCACCCCTCATCATCTGGATCCACGGCGGGGGCTGGCAGAACAACACCCGAGCAATCACGGGTCACAGCTTGCGTCTGCGCAGTGAAGGCTTCGCCGTAGCAAGTATCGATTACCGACTCACCAGTCAAGCGGGGCAGTGGGGATCCGAATCGGTCTCTTGGCCCGCGCAGGCGCACGACATTAAAGCCGCGGTGCGTTGGCTGCGCGCAAACTCCGACACGCTCGGTGTCAACCCCTGCGCCTTCATCAGCTGGGGCACCTCAGCCGGAGGTCACCTCTCCGCGATCCTCGGCACAAGCAACGGCGACCCTTTCCTTGAAGGGACACTCGGAAACCACCTTGACACTTCAAGCAATGTCCAGCTCGCTGTGGATTACTTTGGTCCGACGGATCTGCTGAACATGAATCCTGATGTCACTGATCCGCCGGGTTCGATCGTTGATCACGACGCGATCGACTCGGGAGAGTCGCTGCTGCTCGGATCAGAAACCACCGGGATCTCCGTCGGTGAGATCAGGGACCACATCGATGATCCAAATGACCCTTGGGTTTCGCTCAACGCGCTCGCCGTGTCCGCATCTCCCGCGCTGCTCGCGGAGCACGCGCCGAGCAATGTGTCGTTCTTTATTGCTCATGGAGACTCAGACCCCGTCGTGCCGTTCAACCAGAGCAACCGATTGCTCGGCGCCCTCCAAGCGACGAGCATCCCATCGCAGCTGCTCCCAGTGATCGGCGCGGGACACAACCTCCCCACCTGGGTGACCGACGATCATCTCCTCCCATGGCTCGAGCAACAACTCACCTTGCTCCCATCCTGCCAATGCCCCGCCGATCTCAACAACAACGGTCGACTCAACTTTGTCGATGTCTCCATATACATCACCGCGTACAGCAATCAGAACCCGATCGCCGATTTCACAGGTGACGCCCAGTTCAACTTCCTCGACGTTTCCGCGTTTCTCTCCGCGTTTGGAGCGGGATGCCCGTGATCCGTCCGTGATCGAGTGTGCCTAGTTGGTGCCAAGCGGGGAAGCGATCCCTACGCTTGGTCAATGCTTGCATACCTTTACATCCCCATCGCGTTCCTCATGGGATCGATCCCGTTCGGATTCCTCATCGCTCGCGCCAAAGGCATCGACCTCCGCAACCACGGCTCAGGAAACATCGGCGCAACCAACCTCGGTCGAGTCCTCGGCAGACGCTACTTCTTCATCTGCTTCTTCCTCGACATGAGCAAGGGACTCACTCCATCACTCCTCGCAGGCGCAGCGCTCGGCACACTCGGACGCATGGACATCCAACCAACCGATGCATGGATTTGGCTCGCGGTCATGTTCGCCTCCCCGCTCGGACACATCTTCTGCCCCTGGCTCGGATTCAAAGGCGGCAAGGGCGTCGCGACCGCGATGGGCGCGATGATCGGGGTCATGCCCGCGATGACCATCCCCGCCGCGGGCGCGTTCGTCGTCTACATGGTCGTCCTGATGCTCTGGCGCATGGTGGGTCCCGCGTCATCGGTCGCAGCCGCGACGCTCCCGCTCTGGACCTGGTACGCGTTTCGTCAATACGAGACCTTCCAGGAGCGGCGGATCGGTTCACAATCCCAGTTCGCGGATGTCCCATCCGATGATCTCAAAGCGATGGTGCCCAACTTTGGAACACCGTTCTTGATCGTCGCGCTGGCGCTCGCGATTATCGTGATCTACAAGCACCGCGCGAATCTGCAACGCGCCATCGCGGGAACCGAGCCCAAAATAGGTGAATCTCGAAAGACACCGTCCAGCGAGTCCGCAGAATAAGGCGAATCCCCTACAAGATTCGCCGCTTCCATTGCTACACCAGTTCAACTCGGACGCCCCGGAGTGCCGATAACACGGTTCATGGGATCATCTGTCTTGACTCATCGGCGTAAACCGACTCCGAGAATCGGATTGCCCTTCATTTACAGGAACCATGGGTCGATTTATTTTGCAGACTCTGATGGACTCAACCCTGTACGAGGAGGCCTGCTATGCCGAATCTGAGACTCTGCCGAGAAACAGACACTATTGAAGATCCCCCTGCCCCGCTCCCGTTCAACAGCGTGCCCTCATGGCGCGAAGCCGGGACACCAAAGAAGGAGGACGCAATGGATTCCATTGAATACGCCCAGAACGCTCTTGCTCTTGCAGAATCAAAGCTCGAAGAACTCTCGAATCTTGTCGACGAAGAGATCGAAGAAAGCTACAGCTTCGCACGCTTCACCGCTCCTCACGATGACGACGGTCCATACGCCGCATAATCAACCCGCGCTTTTAACCAAGTGCTGACAACCAAGTCCCACCACTGAACGCCCGCGGCAAGGATGCAGCGAGCGTTTTTCTTCTTACACTCACCGCGCTCGCATCACCACCAGCGTCTCGTCGTCCGCTTGCTTCTGCAGCCCTCGGAACTGCCGGAGGTGCCAGAAGATCCGCTCCGTGATCCACTCCGCGTCCGCTTCGGGGCTTTCTTCGAGCGAGTCAAGCATCGCTTTGATCAAGCGTGGTCGACCGAACCGCTCCCCTTCGAAATCCACCGCGTCCATCATGCCATCGGTGTACGCGATCACGACTTGACCGGGCGACAGCACCATCCGCTCCATCACATATTCTTCGTTGTCCTGCACGCCCGCGACGAGTCCTTCGCCTTTGAGCATCTCGTAGGACCACTTCCCATCGTCGCTTTGCGTCAGCAGCACCGCTGGTTCGTGACCCGCGGTGACCCACGAGAGTTCGTTGGTTTCGGGATCGAACAATCCATACCAGATCGTTGCAAACTCCGCGACGGTTGTGTCGCGATGGATCGCCTCGTTGGTGCGTTCCATCACCTTGGACAGATCATCGCTCAGTTCCGCGTACGCGCGGAGTGTCGCACGGACGGCGCTCATCAGCAATCCCGCAACGATCCCCTTCCCGACCACATCACCAAGCATGATCCCGATCTTGTCGCGGACCTCGAAGACATCGTAGAAATCACCCGCGATCTGGAAACTGGGACGGAAGCGTGCCGCGATGTCCAGGTTCTCGACTGTTGGAAGCCGATCGGGCATCATTCGTTTTTGGACCGTCGCCGCGATCTTGAGCGAACGCTGCGTGCGCCGCTCGCGTGCTTTCATCTTGATCAGCCGCGCCTGTTCCACGGCCATCGCTGCGGATTGACCGATCGAACGAATCAATCGCGATTCCGCGCCGGTAAACACCCGCTCGGTCCGCGAATACAACCTGATCACCCCAATCGGACGACCATCGAACACCATCCCGGCACCAATAAACGATTTCAACCCCTCACGAATTACCTGATCGCTCGCAAGAATGCGTTCATCCGAATGCAGGTCCTGGATCATGATCACCTTGCCATCGAGCGAAGCACGATCGATCTCGCGTCCCTCCGACAAAGGCAGCGGCGACGACAACCACTCTTTGCTCAAACCCACCGACGCGCTGCGCTCAAGCTCGTCTTCCATGTCCGTCCTGCTCAACCCCTCCGAATCCTCAGGAAGCAGCATGATCGCGCCTGCATCGAGGTTCAGCGCATCGAGCGCAGAATCAAGCGCGAGTTCCAGTGTTTCATTGACGCGCCCCCCCGCAACCAACAACGCGTTGAGACGATACAGCACCTCGATCTCTTTGACGCGCACACGAAGCTCCGAGAGGTCGGTGCACATCTCCTTTGCCATCGTCGAGATCAACTCGCCGAGCTGATGGATGAGAACATTGGTTTCTACACCGATCCCCGCATCCTCGCCTCGTTCGCTCCCGATGACCACAGACCCGATCACGGTGCCGTTGTCGCCGCCAATCCGTACAGGGAAGACTGTCGCGCTGCTGTCGATTGGTTCGATTCGTCCACCGAAGAACTCCGCGCTCTGGTCTGGGTCAAGCACGATCCCGCGCTCGTCGCGCAGCTCGATTCGCACACCAGTAAGCTCGCTGAGCGTCGCGCACAGTCTTGCTACCGAACCATCCGTCCAGTAATCCCTGAGTGATCCGCCGCTTGCTCCGGTACCTGTTGCTCCGGACCCACCGAAGTGTGGACTCATGGTTGTTGCTCGCTCGTGCGTTTGTTTGCGCCGCTCTGGGAAGACCCAGAGTCCTGTGCATCCATGACTGCTGTCCAAACGGTGTCGAGCAGGTGAATCAATCGTCTATCGTCGTCGGTCCCGAGCCGGCGGACAACGGAGAACCCGTCGTTCATCTGCTGCTGATCATCAATCTGATACCCGAGATACGCGATCATCAACCCGCACGCGACCTGGACGCGTGAGGACTCCGACGCGATGTATGCCGGACGCTCATCAAGCATTGCGCGTTTGCGAAGACTCGTGATCAGCTCGTTGATGCGCTGCTCGTCCGGGAGCAGCTTTCCTTCGTAGCGTCGCGAAACAATCTCGATATGCTCGCTCATCAGCGTCTGCAGATTCACCGAAGCGCTGACCACCAGACCCGCGCCGATCTGCGCGTGCATCCGACCGATCTGTGCAGTGACATCTCCGCGACGGATACCAAGAGCATGCGTGAAGCGCTCTTCCGCGTCGAAGTATCGTCCTTGCGTCAGCAGATTTTCCCCGGCTTTCATGTGTTCGCCGTAGATATTCCGCAGCTCTGCAGTCGGATCCACCAAAAAAGTTACCCGCTTACCGTCGCCGCGGATCAACTCAAGGGTTTCCGGATCGACTTCATACATCGATCCCCCTCCGCTTTGACCACGATCAAAGCTAACCATTTGACCACCCACTTCGTTGGATTCTGTATTGACCGCATCTTCCTTGCGTCGAGGACGCATCGGATCGCGGATCGGCATCCCGTCATTCGCACTTGGGATTGATGTTGATTCCGTAGGAACCACAACCTCTACCGGGGAGTCTTCATCGGGAAGATCTGGAAGACCAAGCACCTGTCGCTGCAGACGCTCGATCCGCTCGTTGATCCAATCGTCGTTGATCCGTTGGAGTTCCGCAGGATCAGTCGGCGTACCAGTTCCGCCAGGCATTGCATCCGGCAAGTTGTCCGATGGATCCATACCATCTTCCGCCAGTTGTGCTTTCCGGTTTTCAAGAACAACCTTCGCACGCTCACGGATTCCATTGAGCACATCGTCGTAGGAAGTCCGCGCAGGCAAACCCAAATCCGCTTTCGTGCGGAGCGATTGCTCCGTCGTCATTGGTGTTGCAACCAGACCCATCAAAGGCGACGCAACTATCCCGTAAGGCTCGCGCTCGATCCCCTTCGGATACATCGACAACAACTCCGGAGTCAGCGACTTCATCGAAGAATAACTTGAGGTCGATCGCAAAGTCCCGCTGACCGATGCGCTGTCTTCGCGGAGCTGCGAGAGCGGATCAACCGCGATCGCGTCCCCAGGATTGTTGTACCCGCCGCTGACTGATGCGGATGTTGCCCCACCAAGACGAGAGACAGACAGGTTGCCCATCAGGTTCTGTGTCACGCGAGAGCCGGTGGTCATCGCAAACTGGTACTGGAGCGCGTCTGTCCCACGGATCCCCATCCCTGCGAGACCTGAATACAGTGAATCTCTCCGGAACGAGTAGAGCGCGTCGGAACCCAGTTCCCCTGCGAACTCACCCGGCGCTTGGTATCCAAGATCGCCGCGGAAGCTCAATCCTCCCGGCGCGTTGCCCGTTGCGATCGCATTGCGGAACGCGACTTCTTTCTCAAAGCTCGGCGGACGATAGTTCCGACCATTGGACCCCTGTCGAGTGTTCGCTTCGAGTCCTCGACCATCACCCAGCGCGTTCTGCGCCAATGCACTTGAGGCAATGCACGCCGCGGCACCCACCATCGTGATGAGCAAGAGTTTGATCCGTGTTGGGGTTGGTTCGTTTCTCATATTCGAAGTCCTTCCGGTCTCTTTGAATTATACTCGCCGCCCCCCCCAACCGGTTCGCGCAATACCGCTCCAAACAGCAGTTTCACACGAGATACCAATCGGCATTCCGCTGTCGGGAAACCAAAGTCCGGGATAAATTGTGTAACTTTGGCCCTACAAGGTCCACGAAAGAGCGCAATACACGAATTCAGAGCTTGCGGAGCTCCGCAGGTGCGTTCATCATCCCACGCACGCTCGAACACATCGTCTCGTCCGCTTCAGACACCAGCAGATACAAGACCCCTTCGGATACCCACGCGAAGAGACTCGCGCCCTGCTCGCTGCACTTTGTTGAGTTGAGCACATAGGTCATGCCCTCTTGGATCCCAAGCAATCCAGGGTCCGGAGCAATGAACAAACTCAAAGGCACGACCTGGCCATCAGGACCGACCGCATCAAAGCGGAGATGCCCCGATGCGTTCGTCGCAGGGACATGACAATCACCACCGCCGTAATAGCGGATCTCTGAACCATCCGTGAGACTCACAGGAGAAACGACAGGTTTGGCAAACTTCTCAGAGAAGTACGATGTCGTCTGGTCAACATCATCAATCACCAGCTTGCGAGACGCGGCACTCTCGTCGCAGCATCGCATGTGCTCGCGAGCGACAAAGTTGCCGATCCGCTCCGCATACGCGACCGGAGTGGTCTCGGAGATCCCGAGCCCGCCTCCCATGGAGATCAGCGAAGAGCTCTGCCAGATCAACGCACCCGCCGCGATGACCAGAACAGCCGCCATCGCGCTCATCACAGGAGATCGCTGCCAGAAGCTTTTCTGTCTGGTTTGTTCGTTGGATGCGTGCATGCTCGCCGCGGATCCCGCCATCGCGTGGATTTTGGCACGCAGCGCATCGGGACACACCGGCTCACGCATCACACGATCACAGCACCCCTTGAGATTCTTCTCAAACGCGACCTGCGCCTGCGCCTCAGGGTGCTCAGCGAGGTACTTCTTCAGACGATCGCACCCTTCAGGGCAAAGCTCACCATCCGCACACGCACGCAGCATCGCGGCGATACACAGCTCCTCAGCATTGAGGTCTGGTTTGTATTCCGGATTTGGGGTGCCGGAGTTCGAGTTGTCAGTGGTGTCATTCGTCATTGCTATTCTGTCCGCCGCTCATCACCCTCAAACCTAAATCGTCAACCGCCTTCTCGTCGCTCATGAGCGCATCGCTCAGGACCTTGCGAGACCTGTGCAGTCGGCTCATCACCGTCCCGATCGGGACATCAAGAATCTCAGCGATCTCTCGGTACTTCAGACCATCGACCGCCCACATCAGCAGCACCTCGCGGTACTCCTCTTTCAATCCGAAGAGAACCTCTTTCAGCTTCTCATCGACATGCTCGAAATCCAGCGACGCTCGGTCATACACAGGCGGCGCCTCATCGGGCATCAACTCATCCGACGACTCGTTGAAGAACTGCTCGACCGCCATCGGCCGCCGCTTGTCCTTCTTGATCTTCGAGTAGAAGACATTGTGTGTGATCGCGAACAACCACGAACGCATGCCTCCGGTGCCCGAAGTAAAATCGTCCTCGGCACTTTTATCTTCAAACCGCTCAATCGTCCCAGGACGGAACGCGCGGACATAGACCTCCTGAACCAACTCATCAGCCACATCCGCGTCCCGGCTCAGGTGGAACGCCATGCGATAGACAGCGTCAAGATGCTGCAGTGCGAGTTGTTCAAACTTCATCCGTTCCAACTCGCCCGCCTCTCAACAGATAAGTCAACTGTACCGTACCCAACTCTATTCCCCACAACGCACAACGATAGGACAAAATATTCCAGCATACAAACCGACCGTTCCGAAATACACACCGAGTTTCAAAGCCCTTCTTCCGAACCCCTGATCTACAATCCCCGACTATGGGATCAGACCAAGCCAACCAAACGCCGTACTACATCACCACACCGATTTATTATGTGAACGATCGTCCGCATATCGGACACTGCTACACCACGCTGATCGCCGATGTCGCCGCTCGCGCCCAGCGCCTTGTCGGCCGCGATGTCTTCTTCCTCACAGGCACCGACGAGCACGCGGAGAAGGTCTCTAAGACCGCCGCGGAGAACAACAAAACCCCCTACGAGTGGGCGACCATCAACGCCGACCGCTTCAAAGCCGCGTTCGAGTTCATGAACTTCTCCAACGACGACTTCGTCCGCACCACCGAAGATCGGCACAAAGAAAAAGCATCCGCGTACATCCAGCAGCTCCTCGATCAAGGCGACATCGAACTCGGCGACTACGAGGGCTGGTACGACCCATCCCAAGAAGAATACCTGACGGAGATCGTCGCGAAAGAGCACGAATACAACTCACCAGTCACAGGCAAACCCCTCGAAAAGCGCGTGGAGCAAAACTACTTCTTCCGCCTCGACAACTACCAGAGCTGGCTCGAAGAACAGTTCGCAAACGACGCGGTGAACATCCTCCCGAGCGCGCGCAAGAACGAAGTGCTTGGTCGACTCAAGCAAGGACTCATGAAGGTCCCCGTCAGCCGAAAGATCAAAGAAGGCGACGCGGACTGGGGCATCAAGATGCCTGGAGATGATTCGCACCGGATCTATGTCTGGATCGAAGCACTGTGCAACTACCTCACAACAGTCGACACCGACGACCGCAACAAATACTGGGACGGCGAAGTCACCCACCTGATGGCCAAGGACATCCTCTGGTTCCACGCGATCATCTGGCCCGCGATGCTCCACGCGCTCGGGAAAGAACCACCGCAAACTGTCTATGCACACGCGTACTGGATCGCCGAGGGCACGAAAATGTCCAAGTCGCTCGGGAACTTCATCGAGATCGATCTCTTGAAGGCTTATGCCGAAAAATATTCGCTCGATGCGGTGCGATGGTTCCTCACTACCCAAGGACCACTTGGTGCAAACGACGCCGACTTTGCCCACTCCCGGTTTATAGAGATTTACAATAGTGATTTAGCGAACGGCGTCGGAAACTCGACAAGTCGAGTCGGAAACATGATTGCAAAATATTTTGATGGAGTCGTACCAGCAACATGCAATGGTGAATTTGGCTATGACAACGGGACTTCACTTCAAACTGCAATGAAGGCTTTAGAGAATGCTGGTAAAAAAGCGTACTCACCATTGAGCACCTACAACTTCCAAGAATTCATTCAGAAATCGATCGGCGAAGCTGTTCATGCATTAAAATTCATGGATCTCGATCGTTATTTCTACTTAGCAGATTCAATCGTAAGATATGTAGACGAGTTTATCTCCTACAGCGCACCGTTCACGCTCGCCAAACAACTCGACACGCTCGACGACGGCACCCACGCGCTCCAGTCCATCCTTTACTCATGCGCCGAGGCGCTCCGCATCGCATCGCTCTTGCTGAGCCCCGCGATGCCCGAAAAAATGGCCGAGCTGTGGCGCAACTGGAACTGCAACCACCTCACCGATCCCAACGACGCAAACTCCCCATTCGTCGCGCCACTCGCCGAGCTTGCCCAATGGGGAGGCCCCCACGCGATCAAGGTCGGACAAACCATCGCGAAGGGCGACGCACTCTTCATGCGCGCCGACGGCAACGAACCCGCTCCCGAACCCGCAGCCGTCTAACGCGTACCACCTCCCATGATCCACGCAAATCTCATCATCTTCGACTGTGACGGCGTTCTCGTCGACACCGAACCCCTCACCAACCGCGTGCTCGCGCAGTGCGTCACCGATGCGGGATGGGAAGTCGACACCCAGTACTCCATCAACCACTTCAAAGGACGCAACCTCGACGACATCCTCATCGATGTCGAAACCCACCTCGGGACCAAACTCCCGAACCTCATGGACCAGTACCGCACGCGCATGTACGAAGAAATCGAATCCCACGGCGTTCCCGCCCTCGATGGAATCCACGAACTCCTCGACACCCTCGACGCGATGGGCGACGACGCGCCCCAACGATGCATTGGCACCAACGCGCCGGTCAAAAAAGCAACCCTCACCCTCACCGGGTCAAACCTCATCAACCGATTCGCGCACAGAACCCAACCTGCAAAGAAGACGCTCTTTAGCGCCTACGAAGTCGGCAAATGGAAACCCGACCCCGGACTCTTCCTCCACGCCGCGTCAGAAATGGGGCACGATCCCGAGGATTGCGTGGTTGTGGAGGACTCGATTTCGGGAGTCACCGCCGCGCGGAACGCGAATATGCGCGTCATCGGGATCGCGTCGCTGACCCCTGCGGACGATCTGCTCAAAGCGGGCGCGACACAGATCATCGAATCTCATCACGAACTGATCGATGAACTGACCGCTCATCTTGGGTCAAACTCCCGCAAACCCCGCTAAATCATAAGTTTGCGACCCTATTCAACTGACAAATCAAAGCGGCTGTCTATCATCCTCGACTATGCCCATTCCCCGCATCGCCATCGTCGGCCGACCCAATGTCGGCAAGTCCTCCCTCCTCAATCTCATCGCTCAAGAGCGGGTCGCGATCGTTGACGACACCCCAGGCGTAACCAGAGACCGCCTGTCGATCGTCGTCAACCTCCAGCACCCGAACGACCCCCTCAACGAGAACAACTCCACCAAACAGGTCGAGCTCACCGATACCGGCGGATTCGGGGTCTATGTTGCCGAGGGCGCCCGTTTCAACGAGATCGGCGAAGACCTCGCCTCCCTCACCCACGACATCGAAACCCAGATCGCAGAAGCGGTCTCGACCGCGGACATCATCCTGTTCGCTGTAGATTGCCAAGCCGGGATTACCGCGCAGGATCAAGCGATCTGTCAGATGCTCCGCGAACAGAAACTCGGACGGCGTGATAAGAGCGGTTCAAAGAACTCCGAACTCACCCCAGTGTATGTCGTCGCGACCAAATGCGACGATTCAAGCTGGGAGCCACACGCATACGAACTCGCCGCCTTTGGATTCGGGACACCCCTGATCTGCTCAGCGACCTCCAAATACCTCCGCCGTGACATGCTCAACAAGCTCTACGACTATGTCCCAGAGTATGAAGGCGATCCCGAACCCGAAGTCGACATGAAAGTCGCCATCGTGGGCAAGCGCAACGCGGGCAAGTCCACCCTCATCAACACCCTCGCAGGTGAACAACGCGTCATCGTGTCCGAAATCGCAGGCACCACACGCGACGCGATCGATGTCAAAATCGAGATGGGCGAAAAATCCATCCTCGCGATCGACACCGCGGGACTCCGCCGAAAGAAATCATTCCAAGACAAGATCGAGTACTACGCGCTCGACCGCGCCAAGCGTGCGATCAGCCGCTGTGATGTGGTGCTCTACATGCTCGACGCGACCACCGAGATCTCGCAGGTTGACGAGCAGCTCGGACAACTGATCGTCGATTCGCACAAGCCGGTCGTCATCGTGCTCAATAAATGGGATGTCGCGAAGGACGGAGCGGACCAAGCGGGCCGACCCGCGACCCCCAAGCGCTACGAGGACTACATCCGCAAGGAACTCAAGGGACTCTCCTTCGCCCCCATCGCGATCATCAGCGCCAAGCAAGGCATGAACATCACCAACGCGTTGGAAGTCGCGTTCGAGCTTTTCGAGCAAGCATCCACACGCGTTGGAACCGGACAGCTCAACCGCACCGTTGCTTCCATCATCCAAACACGCGGCCCGACCAACAAGCTCGGCGCCGAAGCACGCGTCTACTTCGCGTCCCAAGTCAAGACCAACCCACCAACCCTCGTGCTGGTCGTCAATGATCCCGACCGCTTCACGCTCAACTACGAGCGTTACCTGATGAACCGCATCCGCGAGGTCCTCCCATTCGGAGAAGTCCCGATCAAGCTCATCTTGCGTGCGCGCAGCCGAGTCGAGAAGAAGTCCGAATCCGCGACAGGCAAACAACTCCATGTCCCAGACCAAACCACTGGACGCTTCGACGAAGACATGAGCGAAGAAACCATCGACCGCGACGCATTCCTCCTGGATCTCCCAGACGATGCGAGCGCATACTTCGACGATTGATTCAACATCCTACTCAACAACAAAAAACGCCCCAGCACTGCCGGGGCGTTTTTTCTTTGGAATGAAATCAATCCTGCTTGTTTAGTTCTGCTTCGGATCGTTCTCTTCAACTTCCTCAGCATCCACCACATGCCCAAGCGCACTTGGGAGTTCGATCCCCGCTTGCTTCGCGAGTTCGTGCACCTGAGGCAATGAACCAATCATCCCGCTCAGGAAGTTTGCTGTGGTGTTGCCCTTCCCATCGCTCGATCCCGAACCCGAATCCCAAACCGTGATCTTGTCGATCTTGAGGTTCTGGATCGCTTTCACCTGCATCGCGACGAGTTCCGGGAGTTGCTCGATCATCAACAGCGTCGGCGCAACGCGAGGGTTCTGAGCACACGATTCCATCAGTTTCCGGTAGCCCTCCGCCTTCGCTTCGAGCACCTGCTGGACACCCTTCGCTTCCGCTTCGTACTTCGCGAGCACCGCGTCCGCGTGTCCGCGTGCTTCGCGCCGTTCACGCTCAGCGACCGCTTCCGCTTCGATCTGGACCCGCTTGAGTTCGATCTCCTGGGGCGCGAGCTGTTCCTTTGCCAGTCGTGCGAGCTCTTCCTCACGCTGCGATGTGTAGATCTTCTGACGAGCTTCCGCCGCAGCAACATCCGAGCGTCGGCTCGCTTCGGCGCGGATCTCCGCGAGTTCCGCGTTGGACTGCGCGACCTTCGCCGACGAGCTGTTCTCGCCGTCGACCGCGATCGCTTCCGCACTCGCGACCTGGACGCGCTGCTCCTGCTCGGCGCGCTTTTTCGCAGCGACGGTTTCGGCAAGCCGTTCCGCAGCGGCGATTTCTTGATCCCGCTTGGACTCAACTTCACCCACAACCGCTTGCGCTTCGAGCTGCGCTACCGCGACACGCTGCATCTGCTCCGCGTTCTTCTGACCCTGCTCCGCGAGAGAGCGTTCTTCAGCAACACGGACATTTCGCTCGCGAACCGCCGCCGCTTCACCGACCGCACCCTCGCGCTCCTGATCCGCAACCTCAACCTTCGCACGGTTGATCGCTTCCGCCGCGGCGCGTTTACCGATCGCCTCGATGTATCCCGACTCATCAGTAATGTCGCGGATGTTCACATTGATCAGCGTCAGACCAATCTTGTTGATTTCCTCCGCAACATTCTCGTTGACGAGACTCATAAACTTCTCGCGATCCTTGTTGATCTCCTCGATCGAAAGCGTCGCAATCACAAGACGGAGCTGACCCAGAATAATGTCCTGCGCCTGTTCCTGAATCGCATTCTGATTCAATCCAAGCAAACGCTCCGCGGCGTTATTCATCAGGACCGGGGTCTTCGAAATACCAACCGTAAAGGTCGAAGGCACATTCACGCGGATATTGTTGAGCGAAAGCGCACCCTGCAAAGGAATCTCGATCACCAACGGCTCAAGACTCATATACGCATAGTCCTGAATCACAGGCCACACAAACTTACCCCCGCCGTGGAAACACTGCGCAGAGCTCTTCGATCCCGTACCCCAGATCACAAGAATGCGGTTCGATGGACACCGTCGGTACCGACTCGCAAGGAACAGCGTCACAAAGACCGCGACAAACAAGACCACCGCGATCACGATGATGATAAAGACCCCGCTGTTGCCCTGATCAGCTTGGGCAAGCGTGCTCTGCGAGAGCATGGTCTGGGCGAGAAACGAATGACTGGTCATGTGTTTTCCTTTGAATATCTAGAAATGATTCTGAAATGAACGCGCCAACAACCGTTGCTTACACCGGCTCGACGACAATCGTGTTGCTTGATACATCCGCACGCGTCACACGCACACGGACACGCGACGGGATCGGATCGGGACCCTCCTGCGTCGCAAAGTAGTTGTGCTGGCTCTGGTTGATCACGAGAATAATCTCGCCGCGACCTGTCCCCTCTGGGGGAACCGTCGCGTACACCTCGCCCTCAAGACCCACCGTTTGCTGGATCGAAACATTCGTGTTGTTCTGAAGCTTCAAGAATGTCCGAAGCAACCAGATCATCAACCACGCGACCCCGACACCACCAAGCACCGCGATGAACGCCGCGCCTGTGAAACCGATATCAAGGAACCTGTACGCCGCGAACCCGACCCATCCATACCCAAGGCAGAACGCGGAGAGCGATTGAAGCGACAGAATCCCGAACTCCATCCCAGGGTGGTCCGTGTGTCCATCGAGTTCCAGATCAAGGTCCAAATCCAGTGCACCATCGCCACCCAGCTCTCCCATCAGGAGCTGGACCATCAGCACGCCGGTTCCAAGCAGAGCCGGAGCGGTAAACCAAGGGGCGAGGTCGCCAAAGAGTAGTTGCATCATGTCGAAAAACTCCCGTGTGCAGGGGGATCGCCCTACAGGGATAGTCTATCGCGTTCACGCAATCTATGTGCTACCTGAGACCCTGATGGGCGATTGCCCGATCAGATTCTTATTGGGAAACCAACAGTCCGAGTTTCAGATTGTGGTTCTGCTCGGACACGCGTGCTGACTGGGATTAAGCCGCGAACCCGCCGTAGGTATCGTCGAACCCATCAAAGTCCTGGTCATCGCTCGGCTCATCGATCCCGTAATCCCCACTCATCCCCCACTCATCGCGTGGAAGGTGACGGTGATGCGTCTGGATGACGCGTGCGAGTTGATTCCCAAACAGATTCCCGATGATATCAAGCATCCGCACATCGTCCTCGCTGAAGCTCCGAGACCGATCACGGAACAACGCGAGCACCGCCAAGCACTCATCATCTTCCCTACAAGAAATCGTCAGCATCGTCGCGTCCTCGACCCAGTACGCGCTGGTCCCGAGCATCTCTGTCAGCTCCACTCTTCCAGACATCGCGCGGACGCCTTCGAGGTGCTCAACAGATTCCGGGATCGCGTCCGCGAGTTGATCGAGCATGATCTCCGCGGTCTCTTTCGCGATGTCATAGTTCACATACGCACCGACCGAATAGTCTCCGCCACTGGTCGGCATGAACACCGCCGCGTTGGTCGGACCAACCTTCGACAAGGTGAACTCAAGCAGCGTTCGGAGAAGCGACTCGATATCGAGTTCTTGTCTCAGCAGGGTCTCAAGCTCGCTGCGGACTTTCACATCCCCGAACTGTTCGGTCAAATCTTTGTACGCTTCGGTCAGATCCGTGCACAGCCCGCCGATCTGCCCTGTCACTTCCTGACGAGCGCTGTTGAGCTTGTTGCAGAGTTTTTTGAGCCGATCCACACGAGCATCGCGCCTGCGAACCCGTTGCGCACGATCAACCGCTTCGGTCATCCGACGAGCGGTGTCCGCGCCGGTCGATCCGATCGGGATCAGATCACACGCACCCGCACGCATCGCGCGGACCGCGTCATCAGTACAACTGATCGCACCAAGCACCACACCAACAACCATCGGATGATGCTTTGTGATTGTTTCAAGCAGCGTGATCCCGTCCGTATTGTCGAGCGCCCGCTCAATAATCACAAGATCGGTCGTGCTCGCATTGATATGCTCGAGCGCCTCGGAAGCGGACTCAACAAACTCGAGCGATTCAACACGCCCGCGAAGCATCGAAGAAATCCGTCTGCGTACCGATCGACGAGGACTCACCGCAAGCACGCGAGCATCAAGCCCTACAGGCTCAATCATCATCGGATCATTCCCGTGCATGTCCGCATCCACCGAGCCGTGCCACAACGCATCTGATCCCTCGTTGTGTGTTGGTTGTTCGGATGGTGTGTCTCGGTGATTCATGGACAGTCTCTTATACTCTTGTGAGCCACACACATCGGCTCGGTTCAAATCTCTCGCTACGCCGCTGATTTACGGCCCTTGTTTTTACTCAGAAGCACAATCTGAACCTGTGCTCCCGTAATCTTCCCGGTCGTGTTCACAATCGAGATCGTGCCTCCATGAAGCTCGATCACACTCCGCGCCCTCGCAAGTCCCAATCCGGGACGACGCCCCGCTTTGAGTTCTGAGAAGAACGGATCGAACGCGTGATTGAGCGCCCGCTGAGACAAGCCGGGCCCCGTATCCACGATCCGTACCAATACTCGGCCATCCACGCCCGCCGATTCAATCGAAACCTGCACCACCCCCACAGGATTCGACAAAATCCCGTTCACGATCGGTTCGCACAGCGCACTTGCAATCAAATCCCGATCCACATCAATCGGACCGACCGCCCCGTCAATGTTCAGCTTCACCTTCGCGCGAATCCCCGCACGATGACATTGCCCCTTCGCAAGCTCGATCGCTTGGCGCACAACCAGCACCGGATCAACCGCAGTCAATGTTGGTTCTGGAGGCTCAGCAAGCATGTGCATCGAAGTAATCATGTTCGAGAGCGTGTCCGCAGCTTTCGCGATCGCTTGCGCCGACTCCCGATCCCGCTGTGTCCCAAGACGCTCGAACAACTGCTGCGAGCGACCATTGATCACAGACAACGGATTGTTCATCTCGTGCGCCGCACCCGCCGCCATCTGTCCGAGACGGACCAACGACTCGTTTTCTGTTCGTTCCCTCTGCATCGACGCAAGCTCACGATTCGCGCTCGCGAGTTCTTCCGACAGTTTCGCGCTCGCCCGTGCTCGGACCGCCCCGCTGAGCGCACGCATCCAAGCACGCGTGATCACACGGAACCCCTTGGTGCTCAGCATCGGAGCGGACTCCGCGCTCGCCTTCACCAGCACCACCAAACACGACACCCCCTCGCATGTTTCTTCTTCATCCCCGCAATCACCGACACCGATCAGCGAGGGCGAACCCGCTTCACGCACCGACTGGATCATCTCGCGGAACCAATCCAACGACGCGAGTTCAAGCACCTGGTCGCCGCTCAGACCCGCGATATGCCCAGGTCGCATCTCGCCTGAGTCAGACACGGCGGGACTTTGAACGCGTCCGCCGCGTCCGTTCCCGTCATCAACGACCACCCCATCGACGACCGAGTATTTGCGCCATTCACTTCCCGGCGTATCTTGCAGGATCACTACCCCTCGTTCAATCCCAGTCACCGATGCGCCGCTCCGCACCATCGCGCCGACGATGCGTTCGGGATCGTCCCCGTTCCCGATCGCGTCATAGAACACATCGACCGCCGCGAGTAGTCCGTGCGAACGATCCGCGATCTGTTGTTTGCCTCTCAGCTCCTGATTGATCGAAGAGAGTTTGGTGTTGGCGCGTGTCAACGAATCGATCAACAGCTCCGGCGCACTAAACTCGCCCACCCCAAGAATCTTCGCACGCTCACTGACGCGCTCGACGATCTCTGCGGACCCTGATTCCAGAATCGACAAGTCAAAGTCGATGTCTTCCGCAATCTCCGAAAGCTCGACATTCGATCTCGATTCACCAGACCACCCAAGATGTTGTTCCTCGCACCACGCGCTCGCGAGCGTCACCAATGAAACAAGCTCACGATGACACTGCTCAGGGAGCGCACGCGGAAGCTGTCCATGAAGCCAGATCACATCCCGGATCGAATCGGGAAGCCCCCAATGCTCCGCGAGGCGTTTGCCCGCTGTGTGGTGGTCAATCCCGATTGTCGCACGCTCGGCGCCGCTCAGTGATATCCGCTGAGCCTCGCCCATCGCGAGTGCTTTTTCCCACGACTTGGGGAGCACTTTGTACAATGCAAGCTTACCCAAACCATGCACCAACCCAGCGAGATACGCCTGGTCGCTGCTGATCCCGGGAACTTTCCAACGCGATGCGATCCGCTCGCTGGCGCACGCAACAGCGATCGACCGAGTCCAGAACCCATCAATATCAAACCGTGACCCAGCCCCCTCCACAGGATCAATCTTGAGTTGATCAAACACAAGCACGCTCAGCACCGCGGCACGGACCGCTTCGAGTCCGAGCATAATCACCGCACGCCGAACCGTTGTTATCCGATCGCCGAGCCCTGTATCAGCGCTCTTGCACAACGACAACATCCGCGCACTGAGCGCGGGATCCGCTTCGATCAGTTCGATGACCTCATCAAACCGGACCTCTTCATCCGCCCCCATCGCAAGCAACTGCGTCGCCACTGCAGGCAGCGTCGGAAGCCGAGTAATCCCCGCAAGGATCGCCTCCGCTTGTCGGCTGCTCACACCCTCACCCACATCCCTGCTGTACGACTCTTGCTCGATCATCCCGCTTCCCTCTGCGTCATCCCAAGCAGCGACTCGACACGGCGCACAAGCTCACGAAGATCAAACGGCTTCTTCATAAAGTCGTCCGCGCCCGCTTCCATCAACCCCTCGATCTCGCTCGTCTCAACTACCCCCGAAACACAGATCACACGCGTATCACTCAACGAGTCGTTCTCACGCACACGCTGACACACGATGTTCCCATTGATATCAGGAAGCATGTAATCAAGCACAATCAGGTTCGGCTTAAACCGTTCGGTCTCCATCCCCGCGTCGTAACCATTGTGAACCACGCGGACCTCGAACCTGCCGTCATCCCCGAACACATCTTCCATCAGCGACGCGATCTCAGGATCATCATCCACCACAAGCACACGCTTCAAACTGCTCTCGAGCACCTCGACCGGGATGTCGTTGCTCTGCATAAAGCGCAACAACTCCTCGCGTGGAATCCTTCTGAATCTCGAACCCGGAACCCGGAACCCGTTGAGACGACCCGAATCAAAGCAGCGGATAATCGTCTGCTGCGAAACCTTGCATACCTGCGCCGCCTCGCCGGTCGTGAAGACCTTCTTGTCAGACCAATCTTTCGCTGTATCGCTCATGGACAACCTCGGTATCGCAGACGCATTCAGCACGCCCGCACACCCGATCATCGTCCCCCAACCCCCCCAACTTCACACCGATAACACACCCCACCCCACTTTCATGACTTTACCGACCTCAATCGCCCACGCGTCCGGATAACTCACCCGTGCAGCGCACGCCACTGCGTCACCGCGTCAGGCTCCCTCGCATAAAGCACCCCAAGCGCCTCAGGAGCAACCTCTTCCATCCCCACCGATGCCTCCAAGCACGCTCGCCCCGCCAACTCAATCGTGCGAAACTCCATCCCAGACTTGCTCGCCGCCTCAACCAACTCCTTGGGAACAAACCCATCTCCCACCAAGACCTTTGCGCCAACACCGACAAGCTCATCGGCGCCGATCACACCAAGCTCCGTCCGTTGACCATCTACAACTCGAGTGCAGTGTGCTTTGCCGTTCTTGCTCGCAAGCGCGACCACCGCATCGCACCCAAGCAATCCAACCCCAGCAACCGCAGCAGAAGGGACCGCGACAACACCACAACCAACCACAGTCGCGAGTACCTTCGCGACCGTCACCGAGACACGCAGCGCGGTGTACCCACCAGGACCAACGGACACCACAATCCGAGCAAGATCTGCGGGAGTGATTTCATGCTTCAAACAAAGCGTATCCACCGCCCCCATCAACCCGTCGCTCCCACGCGCATCCTCGGACAACTCAAGCGAATCCACAAAGCCGAGCCCATCACTTGTGATCTTTGCAAGCGCAACTTCACCCCTGCTCCCGCCGCGCGTGCTTGGGTTCGAGCACTCGATTCCAAGCGCATACTTCATCGGTATTGGTGTCCCGGATCGCTCCATACAACAACTCTAGTCCTCACCGGAAGCCCCCCTCCGTTTCTTGATCTCGCTGCGTCGTTTCTTCTCGCCGATCCGTCGCTCAACCGATCCCCTTGTCGGTTTCGTCTTCTTCCTCGTCTTCGGCACCACCACCGCTTGATTCACAAGCGCACGCAGCTGTTCCAAGCACCCCTGCTTGTTCCTCCCCTGACTCCGCGTTGTATCGCACGAGATCATCAACTCATCGTCGCGAGTGAGCTGCGCTCCCGCAAGCACACGAAGCCTTGCAGCGACCGATGGACGCAGCCCCAGCGATTCAACCACGACGCGCAGCTGCGCCTTGGTTGCTCGTTTGTTCACATTCTGCCCACCTGGACCAGACGAACGCACAAAAGTAAAGACCAACAACGATCCATCAATCGTCTTCCCGCCCCCGATCGGGACCGCCGCGTTGTCCGAAAAACCGGATTCCATACCCAGCCATAGCAGAGGATTCTCCCAATTGCAAGTGCTTGTTCAATTTTGAGTTATGACCAAAAGAACTCGCTTTACCCCGTTGACCTGAGCCAACTAGTCTGCGATACTGCACATGCGTGTAATTCAATTTCCACGCAGCCCCGGCGTCCCCACCGGGAAAGCCGCGACCGACCCCAACGCACACCGGGATCAACCGCGACTGATTCGTTTGGGGCATCTTCCCAGGGACTCAGCAAGAGCTTCCAGAGGGTTCATCTCAACTGACTCATCCGCCGCTTGAACGCTCATCCGATAGGCAGCCGACAAGCGGACAGAAAGATACTCGATTATGAAAACGATCACAAAGAAAGTCCTTGTAGACCAGATCGCCCAGCGTACAGGCCACAAACGCGTCGTCGCAAAGCAGATCATCCAGGAGTTTCTTGACCAAGTGATCGACGAAATCGCCGATGGCAACCGCCTCGAGTTCCGTGATTTCGGGGTCTTCGAAGTCAAGCATCGCGCACCACGCATGGCGCAGAACCCAAAGACCCTCGAACGCGTCCCCGTGCCTGCAAAGCGGACTGTCAAGTTCAAAGCAGGCCGCCGCATGCGTGAATGCCTCGAAACCGTCAAAGCAGACGCACAAACCGAGGTCAAGACCGAAACACAGACCACCGCTCCAGCAACCGTCGCCAACGCACGGACTGCAGAGAGCAAGCCACAGGTCCATGTCAACACCGGGAACGCTCCCGCGATCATCGGCTCCATCACCCGCGAAGAAGCCGTCGCGTCGAGCTAAGCATTCTGGAACCAATCCAAACCAGAGAAACCAAACAAAACAAAAGACCGAGCCGTCAGGCCCGGTCTTTTTCATTTCTCGATTCAACCGAGCTGATTATCGCCCGCGAGTCTTCGTCTTCCCACGCATCAAGCGTGGAGGCTTCTGACTCGGAACAACCCCACCAGGGAACTTCGCGGCCTTCTCCGCATCGCTCAGCCCCTTCTCCGCAGGAAGCGCCTCCTCAGCAAACCGGTTCTTGAACTCTTTCTTCACGCCCTTCACCTCATAGGTCGGACGACCACCCGTCGGCTCGTCCTTCCAGTCCTCCGGACGCTCGCGTGCCTCGAAGTCTGGATAGCTCATCGCCGGGATCTCGGTGTTGACCAAGATCTCGATCTCCGTCAGCAGCGATCCCTGCTGCGGAGTCACGAGCGACCACGCGTGCCCCTCGCGTCCCGCGCGAGCGGTCCGCCCGATGCGGTGCACATAAATATCCGGATCCTCAGGGAGGTCGTAGTTGACCACGTGCGTGATCCCCTCGACATCGATCCCGCGCGATGCAAGATCGCTCGCGACCAATACCGCAAGCTCGCCAGACCGGAACTTGTTCATCACCGAGTTCCGTTTGGACTGCGTGAGATCGCCGTGGATCGCGTGCGCCGGGATGCCCTTGCGCTCCAGATACCGAACCACCGAATCCACCGTCCGCTTCATTCTGCAGAACACGATCGTCAGCGCCGGATCCTCGTGCGTCAGCAGGTGTCCAAGCATCCGGCGCTTGTCCCACGCCTCGACCGACACATACCCCTGCTTGACCAGATCAACCGTGAGTGCCCCAGCCGAAACCTCAAGCTTGACAGGGTCCTGCATGAACTTGCGTGCAAGTTTTTCAATCTCGTCGGTAAAGGTCGCGGAGACAAAGATCGTCTGACGATCCTTCGGACACTTCCCAAGAATTTTGCGGATATCGTCGCGGAACCCGATGTCCAGCATCCGGTCCACCTCGTCAAGCACCGCAAACTCGATGTGCTCAAGCGACAAGTACCCACGCTCGATCATGTCCAGCACACGCCCAGGCGTGCCCACAATGATCTCAGGATGCTTGCGGAGTTGATCCGCCTGCACATTGATCGACTGTCCGCCGTAGATCGCGCACACGCTCAATCCAGTGTGCGGCGCGAGCTCCTCGATGTCCTGCTTGATCTGCACCGCAAGCTCGCGCGTCGGCGCGAGAATAATCGCGCACATCGAATCGCCCGGCTCAATCAGTTCGAGAAGTGGCAACGCGAAGCTCGCCGTCTTCCCAGTACCGGTCTTCGCTTGTCCAAGGATGTCCACCTCAGTGAGTGCCAGCGGGATCAGCTCCGCTTGGATCTTCGTCGGATGCTTGAACCCAAGATCATCCATCGCTTTGAGAATGTCATCCGACAACCCCAAGTCTGCAAAGGTCATGTCCAAACGGAACGACTCTTCGGACCACCCACCCTTGGGTTCCTTGATCTGACGCTTGCGGGTTGGTTCGGGAGCGTCCTTCTCACGCTTGCCGCGCCCCCCACCTTTGCGGCCCCCGCCACTACGACCACCCTTCTTCGATCCCCCACGCTTACCAGACCCACCGCCCTCGCGATACTTGTCGCTCATCAATCAACCATTCTGCCCCGATCAGGGCGCTCGCCGAACCAGATTGGTCAAAACCAACCCTCGGCCCCTTCAACCACGCCAGCACATCACCAGCGCAATGGGGAATCATAGGCGATCAGTTGTTTCTGCGTTCTCAAGCCCAAACCACAAAGACGGAACCGCCCGGAGGTTACAAGCGAACAGAAACATAAGAGAAAGGAGAATCTTATGTTATACTGTCCCGCACACGGTATCCCTGTCACAATTGCTCTGCTCGCGTGCATGAGCGCAAGCACCGCAAACGCCGAACTGATCTCGATCGATTTCGACGAATCGTTCTACCCCAATGACGACCCGTTCGTATTCCTAACCGACCAGCTCGAGCCCGACTACGGCATCACCTTCTCGCTCCCAGACTCCGAAGAGAAAGTCCGCTGGTATGAACCCACCGGAGCCATCTTCGGTGGCCGTCTAGCAGTGCGTGACCCATTCGCCTCGCCGCCCATCACGCGCGATATGAGGATCGATTTCACCAACATGGTCAACTTCGTTGAACTCCAAGGATTCGACGGACAAGGCGGCGACATCGATGTTCTCCACCTGCGTGCCTACAACGCGCTCGACCAGCTCGTTGCTCAAAGTACGGTCATCGATCTATTCGGTCCAACCGGCGCAAGAATATCTGTTCTTGGAGGCAATATCTCGTACATCGAAATCGGCGTCGAAGCCGAGACCAGCGGGCTCTTCTACGACAACCTCGTCTACAACACCATCCCAACTCCAGCGAGCACCGCACTGCTCGCGCTCGGATTCATGGGATGCCGACGAAAGAGAATAAACTAAGAACCTCGATCACTTCGTCGGCGTTGTCGTATCCCGACCAAGCTCATACAGCACCGCGTGCTTCATCAGCGCCCCCGCCGCGCTCGTGGTTGCCGCGAGCCAACCCGCGTAACCGTCGCGCCATGAGCCCTTGACGATCGCCTGCTTGAAGAACGCACCGATCGGGGAGGTCATGATCTTCCACACACTCCCGCGCTTGCCCATCGCGTGCAGCGACTGCGCGCTCGTGCGCGAGAGCCGGAGCTGATTCCCAAGATGCTCGCTGAAGGTCTCGAACGAATCATGCACCAACACCCCATCGAGCGCTCGCACATCCACACCACTCTCCACCTCTAAATAGTCATGCGGATCGATCCCAGTAAACCGCGCTCGCCCATCGCGTACTAAATCCATCTTCACAAGACGCAACCGCCACTCTGGTTGCCACGAGTGCATCAGCAGCTTCCCTTTGTACTCGACCACCCGCTGGACCTTCGCCGCATCGACACCGTCCGCGACCGCTCGCCGTACCGACGCCGCCATCTCGCGACTCACAGGCTCATCCGAATCCAACCACAGCGCATACTTGCGATTGCACGCATCAAGCCCCATCGACTTGGTCTTGACAAACCCACGCCAATGTGTCTGCACAAGCACCACTTCACACTGTTCCTTCCCGCCCCACTCTCGGCACGCCTCAACAAGCTCCAGCGTCCCATCCGTCGATCCCGAATCAATCACCACAAGCTGCGAGCACAACCCACGCACCGAATCCAGCACGCGCCCCATCGTCCGCACATTATTCCTGCACGGAATCATCACACTCAGATCGAGTTGTTCTCCAGATTGTCTTGCGCTATCCGCCATGATCCAGTAGACTAGCACCACAAACACCACCATGCGCATCCTCACCCACCTATCCCGATCCCTCCTACTCGCGCTGGTCTTTCTCGCGTCGTGCGCGACCCAGCCAATCCCTGCATCAACGCCCGAAACAACACCCCCACCATTCATCCACGAAACCACCGACCAGTACACGATCCAAACCATCGAGGGGTTCACCGTCCACATCTCCCAAGCCGCGATGGACCACCCCGAGACCACCACCCCCGCGCTCGATCTCCTCCGCCGGCAGCTCAAACAAACCCTCGCCCAAACCCCACCGAGCGCCCACGCGACGCTCCAGCAAACCCACATCTGGATCGAGCACAATAACCCCCGCTTCCCCTGCGCCTGCTACCACCCCGATCCCCAATGGCTCGCCGACAACGGACACAACACCGACAAAGCAACAGGCGTCGAGATCGCCAACACCACCAACTTCGTCAACTGGGTCAACACCGGACAACCCAGCATGATCCTCCACGAGCTCGCCCACGCATACCAACACGCCACACTCGGATACAACAACCCACTCGTCACCAAACCCTACGAGCAAGCCAAAGCGTCAGGCACCTACGACCTCGTCGATCACATATCCGGAACGCCCCGCATCCACTACGCGATGAACAACGAGATCGAGTACTTCGCGGAGCTCACCGAAGCGTACTTTGGATTCAACGACTTCTACCCCTTCTCCCGCGATCAGCTCAGAGCCCACGACCCCGACGGATACAACATGATTCAATCCGCATGGGGCTTGCGCGACGCCGACAACTGAAATACACTCAACCCATGCCCCCAACCAAACCAACCCGATCCCTCACCCTAAAGAACAACGCCACCGCGCGAGTCTGGGTTGGTGACTGCCGGCAGCAACTCCCCAAAATCCCGGAAGTCCAAGCGCACTCTGTCGATCTCGTCTTCGCCGACCCCCCCTTCAACTGGAACCGCGACTACAACAAGCACGAGACCCCCAACACCAAATCCAATAAGGTCTGGGACGACAGCGCGATGTCATCCGACGAGTACAAAGACTTCACCTACGACTGGATTGACCTCTGCGTCGATGCGCTCAAACCCACCGGCGCGATCTGGGTCAACATCCCCGACGACTGGGCCGCCGAGATCGTCGTGCACCTCAAGAAGCGCGAGCTCACCATGATCAACTGGTGCGTCTGGCACTACCGCTTCGGACAAAACACCAAGTCCCGATTCATCAACTCAAAGGTCCACGCGCTCTACTTCGCCAAGGACCCCAACAACCGCACCTGGAACCCCGACCCGATCCTCGAGGAATCGGACCGCCGCGCCATCTACGCCGATGCACGCACCGAGTCCAAACGCGACGGGATGCCCGCCGGACTCCGTCTCCCAATGGACGTCTGGTACGGCCCATATTGGGGACGCATCCAAGGCAACAACAAAGAACGGCGACCACAACACGACAACCAACTCCCCGAAACCTATCTCCATCGCGTCATCGCCTCGACCTCCAACGAAGGCGACACGATCCTCGATCCCTTCCTCGGATCAGGAACCACCGCCGTCGTCGCGACCGCGATGGGACGCCACTTTATCGGAACAGAGTTCTCCAAAGACAACGCCAAGACCGCGATGGAACGCATCAAAATCGGACCAGTCCGCGACCTCACCGCAGCGCGAGGGACATCGACCGCGATCGCTCCAAAAAGGTCCCAATCCACTGCAAAAGCGATCAAAGCAAAACCAACACCGCGCCAGAAGCTCAAGAACTCCTAAATTCACCCCAAAACCCCACCAGAATGCTGGAATCCAGCGTTTTTGGGGCCACCCTATACCATGACCACTCCCCACTCGACCTCATCAGGGCGCATGCTCCGCGCGATCACACTCTCCACAAGCGCCCTCCTTGCGACGCAATCAGCGCATGCCCAGATCGCGAAGTACACCCTCGCAACCACACAAGTCGGCATCTCATTCGAATCCGTGACCGCCGACGGATACCCCAACCAAAACAACCGAATGGCCGGCGGCGCATGCGTTGCCGACTTCAACAACGACACCTACCCAGACATCTTCGTCCCCTCGCTCGGGACCTACCCAAACAAGCTCTACATCAACAACCAAGACGGCACCTTCTCCGAACAAGCCGAGCAATGGGGCATCGCCGACATCCACCTCGGGATGGGAACCACCGCCGCAGACATCAACAACGACGGATACCCCGAAATCTACACCGTCTCGCTCGGTGAACCAGGCATCGACAACGCACGCCCTGGCGCATGCCTCCTCTACCTCAACTCAGGTCCCGACGCAAACAACAACTTCGCGTTCACCGACATCGCAGAAGCCGCAGGAGTCAACGACATCTTCGGCATCCCCGGCGGCATGACCCCCGCATTCGGAGACATCGACCTCGACGGCGACCTCGACCTCTTCGTCGCCACCTGGAGAGCACACGAAGGCGGAAACCGACTCTTCGAAAACCAATACATGCAGACCGGCACCAACACCTTTGTTGACATCACCGCCGAGTCCATGTCCGCGCCAGATCGTGAACCCATCATCCGCGGATTCACCCCACACATCGTCGATGTCACAGGTGATCGCTACCCTGAAATCCTCCTCAGCGCAGACTACGAAACCTCCGAAATCTTCGTCAACAACGGCGTCAACAAAGACGGACGAGCCACCTTCCGCACAACCACCAACAAATCAAACATCAACGCGGACTTCAACGCGATGGGCGCCGCGATCGCAGACTTCAATCGCGACGGACTCCTCGACTGGTTCCAAACCAACATCTACCTCCCAAACATCCAGAAGGGCAACACCCTGTACATGGGAATGTCCGTCGACAGCATGGGCGACCCAATCTTCGCAGATCAAGCAATCCCAAGATCCGTCCGCAACATCGCATGGGGATGGGGTGTCGTCGCAGGTGATTTCGACAACGACCGCGATCAAGACATCGTCGCAACCAACGGTTGGCCAGGTTGGGAAAACCTCAGCACACGCTACTGGGCAAACAACGGCGCAGGACTCTTCTCAGACCAACCCGTCTCCGTCGGTCTCTACTTCAATGTCAACGGAAGAGGACTCGTCACGCTCGATCACGACAAAGACGGCGACCTCGACCTCCTCTTCATCGACAACCAAGGACCCGCACGCTTCTATCGCAACAACCTCGTGATCGAAGACGGATTCACCAACTACCTCCGCGTCAAACTCGACACCTCAAACCACCCATGCCTCGCTCCAGACGGATACGGCGCAAAGATCACCGCAATCGTCAGCGGCCAATCCCAGCTCCACGCAACACACAACAACGCGTCCTACCTCAGCCAATCTGAAATCACCACCCACATTGGAATGGCAGAACACACCACCGTCGACGAACTCCGCATCGACTGGGCCGACGGCAACACCACAACCCTCTACAACATCCCCGCGAACCAAGAAATCACCGTCCAAGCATTCCACAAAGCCGACATCAACCAAGACGGCCACTTCAACTACTTCGACGCGAGTCTGCTGCTGAGCCACTACCGCGCCCAAGCACAAGCCGCGGATTTCAACGACGACGGACAAATCAACTACGACGACATCACCGCATTCCTCGAGTCCTTCAACAACGCGTGCGAATAATCCCCAATCCCTACCATCACGCGTGACCGCGCCTACAGAAATCTTGCTCCCCATCAAAGCCGTCCCCGGCGCATCCCGCGATCAAATCGCAGGAATGCTCGGCGATCGTCTCAAAGTCCGCATCGCCGCCGCTCCCGAAGCCGGGAAAGCGAACAAATCCATCTGCACACTCATCGCCAAATCCCTGAACATCAAGCCCGCGATGGTCGAGGTCGCGTCGGGACACACCAACCCCGAAAAAATCATCCGCATCAGCGGATCAGACTACCGATCTACACAACACATCCTCGATCACCTGTGCGATCACGCTTGAACCCCTACAGTTCAGACCAATAAACCGTCCACCAAACGACTCGCAGACGCAGGATCGATCGTGAACAAGCCGCAACCCGACATCACCCAGTCCGACCGTTTCGAGTCCACCCGCGCCGCGCACCGCGACGAGACAGCCGAGGACTACGCCGAAGCAATCGCCCAGCTCATCGAACAGACCGGCACCGCCCGCGTTGGGGACCTCGCCAACTGCATGGGAGTCTCCCATGTCACCGTCACACGAATCATCAACCGCCTCGCCAAAGAAGGCCTGCTCACCAAAGAACCGCGCAAACCGATCTTCCTGACCGAAGCCGGACAGTCCCTCGCGGACCAATGCCGTGAGCGTCACGAGATCGTGCTCGCGTTCCTCCTCGCGATCGGTGTCGAAGAATCCCAAGCCCAGATCGACGCGGAGGGAATCGAGCACCACACCTCCCACCAGACCCTCGCCGCGCTCGCCGAACTCACCCGCTCACTCAAAAACCGCAAATAACGAAACCACACACAAACACACCACGCCCGTGACCACCATCAACGCCAACCCGACGACCGCCCCCCTCCCCTGGACCAAGCGCGTCTCCATCGCACTCTCAGACATCAAGCTCGCTCACTCCGTCTTCGCGCTCCCCTTCGCCATCCTCGGCGCCTTCCTCGTCGCGCCACGCACCCAAGACGGCCAAATCAACTACGTCACCCTCCCAGGCATGCTCGCCCTCATCATCCTCTGCATGATCTTCGCACGCACATGGGCCATGCTCGTCAACCGCGTCGCCGATGCCAACCTCGATGCTGAAAACGAACGCACCAAACGCCGCGCCTTCGCGAGCGGCGCACTCACCAAACGAGACGGCTTCCTCCTGCTGACAGCAACCGCACTCGCGTTCATCGTCACCACCGCCGGATTCGGATTCTTCTACAACAACTGGCTCCCCACCCAGCTCGCCCTCCCAGTCCTCGCATGGATCGGGTTCTACTCCTTCACCAAACGATTCACCTTCCTCTGCCACATCTTCCTGGGAGGCGCCCTCGCCGCATCCCCCATCGCCGCCGCGATCGCCGTCAACCCCGACATGCTCCCGAATACCCCCGCTGTGTTCACCATCGCGCTGATGGTCCTGCTCTGGGTCGCCGGATTCGACATCATCTACGCCCTCCAAGACCTCGACCACGACCGCGCCGCAAAGCTCAACTCAATCCCCGCAAAGTTCGGTTGGAAATCCGCGATCTGGATCTCGCGCGTGTTCCACCTCACTTCGCTGATCTTGCTCATCGTCGCGTGCCAGCGATCCACCCAGCTCTCGACCCTCTTCGCAATCGCAACCGCACTCACAGCAGCACTGCTCATCTACGAGCACGCGATCCTCGCCAAACGCGGGAAAGCAGGCATCCCCATCGCCTTCTTCACCCTCAACGGCATCATCTCCCTCACCCTCGGCGCCCTGGGATCACTCGATATTCTGCTTCACTAATCCCACCCAAAACCATCGCTCACCAGATCCATCGCACCCGACCAACATCAGGCGCCGCCATCTTCCCCTCTTTGAGCATGCTCGGCCAATACACCACGAACGCCTTGCCCACCACAAGATCACGATTCACCATCCCCACACGATCGTCAATCAACTCCTCAACCCAAGGCACGATCGACCCCTCTTCCCACAACCGCGAGTCCAAAGAACGCGGAGAGTTGTCGCCGCACATAAAGAACTCTTCGTCAGTCAATGTCGGGAAGTGCTCCGGATGACCACCCAGAGTCGCTGTCCTCGATGAATCATCAGACATGTTCTTGTAGCTGATGTCGCGCCTCACGCGGACATTGTGCAGCGCAAACCCACCACCGCTGAATCCCCACTCCACCGTCGCAGGCTTATACACATCCGGACGCGAAAGAACGCCAGGCTTGCTCACCCCATCACCCGAACGCCGATCCGCTTCAAGCTCGACGCGTGTCATCCCAGTCGCCGCCTGCGCCCGCTCGAACGGGGTCATGGAATACGCGCCGTCTTCCGCGCCGCCGCACACCAGATCCCCATCAATAAACAACCACATCGCCTGGTCCACATGCCAGAACTCGATCCCCACCACATCGCCAACACCCCGCGAACCAAACGATCCAGAATCCATCGCGACCCACGCCGCCCCCTCTTGATCCTCGCGCATCTCAACCTTCGCGGTTCCTGCGCCTGCATCAACCACCGCGCGGAACTGATGACCACGCGCCGAAATCATCGGCGTCGCAACAATCCCAGACTCATTCAACTTCATATCCACCGAAAGCGCGATGTCTGAAACATAAAACGGACGATACCCAGTCGTCGGTTGATCCGGAGTCGCGCTCAGATCAAACCCATTGCGGATCTGGTTATACGCGTACCGGTCAGTAATAGGCCTCGTCCCATTCCACACCAGCTTCGCATCACCCGACCCAGAATACACATACTCCGAAGATGACCGCACCCCATCCCATCCGTTCCCAACCCCATCCCAAGGGGATCGGTACCCCGGATCAACCACCAACGGCGCGTACCTCGAATCCGAAACATCCAGCAGCATCACCCGCTGAATACGCTCGCTCTTGCGCGCCACTTCCCAGTCGTTCGCTTCCCAAGCATCCCACCCGGTCGTCGCAGTCTTCCCTTCGACAAACTTACGAGTGAAGAAATCCCCATCCACGATCGCAAGCTGCTCACCCGGAAGCCCGACCAGCCGCTTGATGTAGTTCTCGTGCGTCCCCGGATTCTTGAACACCACAACATCCCACCGCTCAGGTTCGTGCAGCATCGGAAGATACTTGAGCACAAACACTCGATCACCCGACGACAGCTTCCGATTGCTCTCCCCCTGATCCAGCCCCGTCATCGGATCGGTCACCGTCAAAGGCCCCTGCACCTTCGCAGGCACCCTGCTCTGCGCAATCATGTCCCAAGGACCCGTCGTCCAGCTGTACCCGTTGTGCGGACTCGTGTGCCGAATATTCTTCCCAAGCAGCGTCGGCGCCATCGACCCCGTCGGGATCTGGAACCCCTCAACCACAAACCCGCGGAAGACCAACGCCAGCATCAGCGCAATCACCAGACTCGTGATCGTCTCTTTCATCCCCACCGGCTTCTGATGCGTGCCAGTGCTTAATGAACTCGTTGCGGAAGATGCGGTATTGGTTTGGGTACTCATCGCCCAACAATACGCAGAGGATCGCCCCAGCGTTCAAAATCAGTCCCCACCACCTGAACCGCCACCAGATCCACCATCTGTTCCACCTGAACCACTCCCAGATTCACCCCCACCACCGCGACGCCGACGACGCCGACGCTTCTTTTTCTTCTTCGCGCCGCCCTCTGCCGCGCCTTCAGCTTTCGCAGATGATTCGCCGTCCGGTTTCTGCTGCTGAGCGCGTGCTTCTCGCTCCGCTTGCGTCGGTCGAGGCCGCTTGCTCCCCTGACGCCGACGACGCTTCTTCGGAGCGCTCGTCGTCCCAGATTCACCAGCCGCGTTCTCTGTTCCACCTGTCTCCGCATCAACGGCCCCACCCTGCGCTCCGCTGCCCTGCGCAGACTTGCGACGACGACGCTTCGGACGATCCCCATCACCCGATTCACCAGACTTGCGAGGCTCCTTCCGAAACTCGCCACGCTTGCCCCCTCGACCATCACGACCCTCGCGTGAGCCGCGATCATTCGATCGCTCAGGCGCCTCAGGAGCTTTCGCGTGCGTCGGATCAGTCAGATCCTCCACAGCAATCGCAACAATCGTTCCATCATCCAATCGGATCTTACAAAGCTGCGTCAGAATCTGCGTATCGAGCACGATCCCATCGCCCTCAGGTGTCCCCACCCGGCTCTTGCGATGCGGCAGGTTCTTGCGAAGCTCCTCGTACGACTCATCCTCATACCGCAAGCAGCACATCAAACGACCACACCGACCCGAAATCTTCAACGGATCAAGCGTCGCCTTCTGGATCTTCGCGCTCTTCATACTGATCGGCTTCAGAACCTTCAAAAAGTTCTTGCAGCAGCAGTACTGCCCGCACCGCTCATAATCCGCAACAATCCGCGCCTCATCCCGCGCCCCCACCTGCACAAGCTCAACCCGATTCTCAAGCTCGACCTGCAGCTCTTTGACCAAGTCCCGGAAATCCACCCGATCCTCAGAACTGAAATACACAATCACCCGCTCGCCGCCCAAGATCGGTTCGACCTCGACCAGCCGCATGTCCAAGCCGTGCGACTTAAACTTCCCACGCACGATCGCACGCATCGCGTTCTTTGATTGTTCCAGCCGCGCCGCTTCATCCAGATCGCTCTTCTCCGCAACGCGAAGCACGCGCCCCTGCTCAAAGAACGGATACTTCCGCCCGCCCGAGTTCTCGATGTACTTGAGCATCTCCTTTCGGCTCACACTCTTCGAGCACCCAGAGTTGGCGCAGGTGCTCGTGAGCATCTCGCCAAGCTCCGTCCCCCGCTGCGTCTTGACCACCAGCTTGCTCCCACACCCCGGCTTCACCTCACCGCTATACGGGAACTCCCCCACCATCATCGAGTACCCAAAGCGCACCACAATCGACGACGGAGCACTCAGCTTCTCGTACGCCTCCCGGTCCTCCTTCTCCTTGAGATAGGACGCCAGATCTTCTTCAAACTGTGGTAACGGATGGATAGGCACGATCAGATCTTAGGGGCCACCGACCGCCTGCGCCCGAGCTCTGGTAAAGAGACCACTCAAAGACTCACGCTCGAGCAGTTCCAGCCCCGCGCTGTCCGCACCCTGCGCGACCCGATAGACCAAGATCGACTCCTCGCGAGAGTCCACCAGCACCAGAATCTCGTCCGCGCCGCCGTTGGTCGTCATCATCGTGTACCCGCTGTCGCTGATCGCCATCTCCGCCATCGCAGGTGTGTCCATCACACCCACAACCTTGGACATCACAAACACCACAAGCACACACAGCACCACCGTCAGCCATCCGCTCGATCCAATCCCAGCGGATTGAACTCCAGCCACGCGATCTTGCTCGTTCGTATTCATTTCAGGCGCGTTCATTTCAGGAGCGTTCATCGGTCGTTCTCCTTCGTAATGTCTGTCACCAGATCGCGATACCCGATCCCCTCGAGCTGCTTGAGCCCATCGTTCCATCGCAGAGCGACCATCTCACGATTCGCAGAATCCAAGACATAGATCACATTGGTGTACCCACCAAGCGTCTTGCCACCCACGCATGTGTAGCGTCCACCGACCCGCCGCTCTGCGACCGCCTGCGCACCCGCGATACCAACGATCCCCGCGAGCAGCACGCCAGCGAGCGCAACATTCAAACCCTTCATCGCAGGCAGTGTCCGCCCACGCGATCTTGATTCATGATCCAGCATTGTGATCCCCATTCCATATCAAGCTCGGCCCAATCGCCGCGCGTTCCCACCACCCATATCCGCACCAAACCCACACGGGTTCGCACAAAAAACGCCCACTCAGCTTCCTTCGGTCCAACCAAAGGCACACACCAAACCCAATATCACCCACCAGAACTCAGTCCTGGTGATCTCGTTTGGTCTTCAGCGTCACGACAACAACCACCGCCGCGAGCAGCACGAGCACCAATCCCATCATCAAAAACTTAGGAGAACTCGGCGCATCGGAAGTCTTCGGCGGACGCAAAGTCTCCACCGCATCCTCCGCCTGCGCCCACGCTGATGAGCTCATCACCGCCATCAACCCAGCAAAGGCCCACATTGAAAGCGACGAAATCCGTTGGTGTACTGAAAGCATCATGCCCATACGCTACACCAGCCGCCCCCCCCGATCAAATACACACCGCCCCCGCGCCGCAAAACCCCCTCCACAACCGCTCGAAGTCCCCGCTGCTCAGGTTCACCGTCCGCCACTTCGGAGATCGTACTTTCATATGCGTTTCGTAGTCCGCGAGCGTGACCGCACGAAGCGTGTACCACCGCCCCCGATGCTCGAACACCTCCGCAAACAACCCATCCGGAGGCACATCATCACACCAATACACAAACACGAATACCCCGGTATACCCATCCCCGAACAATCCCTCCCAAACCCTGAGCGCCTCGACATCATCCATCGTCACCCACGATTCCAGCCTTGCCTTCGCAGGACTCCCATCCGCAAGCCGCAAGCGAGGGAGCCTACGCCCCTTCACCTCCACCAGCAGATTCTCCGAAACCGCCCCCTCCCGCTCCATCCCGTCCTCGTCAAACCCGCCCGTTTCCTCGCCGTAGACCACGAAATCGAAGTTCTTGATCGCTTCGGACTCCCCCCCGCCTTCGAGCGCCAGCCGCGCCCCCGCCGGGAGCAGCGCCCGTTTCGCTTCATTAATCGCCATATAAGGCACCCGCTGCTCCCGCAGATACCCCTCAAACGCGCTCTCATAATGATGCCGACGCTGCGCCATGACCACACCATACCACACACCAAACCTATTTTGATCGGTATCCGTATGGAATTTAGTATTTTTTGTTTGGGTGATCTAGGTCACTCGCCCGCGAGCCGATCCAGGATCACCGAAATCCCCTCAGGACGCGGCGCACGCTCGGATCCCACCATCGTCCGCCACCCCTCCTCGATCTCAACCGTCCGGATCATGCTCCGATGGTTCGCAACCAGATGCACCACATCATCGCACCCATCTAGCATCGCCGACCGAACCGAAACCACCCCATCCCCCAGCGCATCCGCCGCTTGATCCGCGCTCGCGAGCCCCATCGTCTTGACCGGATCAACCACCCTGCCCACGATGCAGGTCACCGAAACAGAGCTCGGCATCTCCCTCGCATTGAGCAATTCTAAAAACGCAGATCCCGGCAGCAGATCAAGCCCAGCGCGTCCCCGATCATCCACACCAAGCCCACCCAGAATGATCAGGTCCATCTCATCGGACGCCAACCACCGCGTCAGCCGCTCGCGCACCTCCGCAACCCCTCGCAGCTTCGCCCATGCGGACCCCTCGTTGGGAGTCCCGCACAGGATCAATCGCCCAATCTCCACACCCTCGATCATCCCGCTTGATGCGCCCATCTCCGGATTCGTCAGCGCCTCGCGCGACACCAGCCCCCCCATCGAGTGCGCCACGATGTCCACCCGCTCGACCCCGATCTCACTGAGCACTCGCATCCACTCAACCAATCCCTCAGCGCTCGTCACCACGGGCTGATCATTCGGATAGTCATACCGCGCCACCACATACCCCGCATCCAACAACGCCGGCGCGACCTCATCCCAGATCCCCCCCGGCTCATCGAGCCCGTGCACCAACAACACCACCCGATCACCAGGCCATTCATGCCCAGCCGCAAAGTCCGCGCCGCGAATAAAGTTGAAAGTCGAACTCTGCGTCCCAAACCAACCGTCAGTCAACCCAGGATCAAGCGCCCGATTCCGCACGCCGTCATACCACCGAAGCGCTCCACCAGAATCCACCACCCAATCCACACCCGACCCACCGAAGAACATCCCCGCGACCCACACACACAACGCACCCACCGCGCCAACAAACAGACCCACAAAGTCCGTCAACCCACCACCATCATCCGATTTCCGATTCAAGGCGATTCCGCAAGCAACCCAAGCAACCCACGCTCCGCCTCTTCGTACCGACCGTACGCCTGCTCAACGATCGCCGCTAGACGCAGCAACTCAGCCGCGAACTCCTCGCCCGTCTTGGAAGTATCTCCCGAAGACAACCGCACCGCGGTATCAAGCGACTCGCTCGCCGTCCGCAGATCAGACACGGCTCCCGCATACGACCGCGCCGCCTCATACAAAGGCTCGCGCTTCAAATCTTTCTTGCTCGGTTTATTCAGCAGCCGCCAAGGCTGCGACCGGATCTCCTCAAGAAACAGCTTGCCCTGCAGACTAATCTGCCGAGCGTTGACCATCGTCGCATTGATCGTCGCGCGATTCTCACCAATCACGCTTTTGACATCCACAAGTGTTTCGTTCGCAGACCCAAGCGCCAGCGCGCCGTCATCAAGCAGCTTGTTCGCTTTGTCGATCGTCTCAAACCGAACCCGCTTGGTTGACTCGTCCACATTCTCCAGGATCCGACCAACCTTCTCGCGATTCTCCTCGATCGTCTCGCGTGCCGTGGACAAGGTTGCCTTTGCATCATCAATCATGGGACCAAACTTCGCCGACGCCTCGTCAACCGAAACCATCGTCGAGTCGATCCGATCCTTCCACCCGCCCTCTTTGGTCATCGCGTCGGAAAACTCGCGGATGTTCGACATCGTGGTTCGTCCGTCATCAACGCCGCCAATAAAGTTTGGTTCGAGCTTCTCTGCCATCCGGCGCACCGATGCGGATGTCTCCTCGACATTCTCCGCAGTATTCGAGACACGCCCAGACCATTCCGGGAACTTGCCGATCACATCGAGAATCTTCTGTGTTTCTTCAGGGGTCAACCCCATCTGACGCAGGATCGAAGGCGCAAAGCGTCCTGTCAGAATCTCTCCCTCATCGAGCACCGCATTCGAGTCCGGCGCCAGCTCTGCTCTCCCAACGACCGCGCCGCTCCCCGCTGAAGCGATATTGATCTTTGACACACCACCCAGAATCGGAGGCGCCAGATCCGCGATCGCATCCTCAAACAGCACAAGATCAGACTCAAGATGGATCACCACATCCATCGCTGCGGGAACCCGAGCGCCCGTCGCTTCATCATCAATATAGAACACCCCCACAGATTCAACCGTGCCCACAGACATCCCCGCGAAGGTCACCTCCGCGCCGTTCTGCAATCCCGTCACCCCAACCTCCGTCGGGAAGCGGATCACATACGACTTCTTGCTCCCAAGCTTGCCCGCAAAGTCTCCGAGGATAAACGCGAACGCGACCGCGAGCATCACCCCGCAGATCACAAAGCTGCCCGCCATCACATTGTTTTTGTTCAACGCCCGTGAGCTCATACCTTCATACCTCCGGCCATGCATCGGCCAAGACCTTCGTCGATCAGCTCAACGCTGATCACCCCCGCGTCGGTTCAACACTCGGCGTCCGAGTCACGCGGTCCATCGTCATCCCAAACAAATCTTCTGAATACCCCTGCTCATCACGCCGAGCCGCAAGCGGTCCCTCCGGAGAACCACGCAAGAACTGACGCACGAGCTGACGATCTTCAGACATCTTCATGCTCTGCTCGTCATCTAGATCACGCAGATCCTCGAACCACTCCCGCTTGTTCACGCAAAGCATCCGCCCGCGATCGAGCATCGCCATCCGATCCGCGATCGTGAACGCCGAGTCCATCTCGTGCGTCACCACCACACTCGTCACCCCAAGCTGCTTGGACAGCGCGACCATCAACTGATCAATCTGTGCGCTCGTCACCGGATCGAGCCCGGCGCTGGGTTCATCGTAAAACAGAATCTTCGGATCAAGCGCCAGCGCGCGAGCCAAACCCGCACGCTTCTTCATCCCGCCCGAAATCTGAGCCGGATACTTGTTCGCGTGCTCACGCAGCCCAACAAGCTCAAGCTTGATCTTCACCTGGATATCAATAATCTCCGGATCAATGTCCGTGTGCTCCTGGAGCGGGAGCGCCACATTCTCCGCAAGCGTCATCGAGTTGAACAACGCCCCGCTCTGGAACAAGATCCCGAACTTCTTGCGGACCTCATTGAGCCCCTCTTCATCCAAGCCGCAGATGTCCTGACCGAACAGCTCGATCGATCCCCCATCAACCTGATGCGTCCCGATCATGCACCGAAGCAGCGTGGACTTGCCCGACCCCGACCCTCCCATGACGACCATGGTCTCGCCAGGATAGACCTCAAGATCGATGCTCTCGAGCACCGTCACCCCATCAAACTTCTTGACAACACCCTTGCAGCGAACCACAGGCTCAACGCCCTCGCGCCGACCACCAACCGTGTCATGCGTTGCATGCTCAGATTGCTCATTCTGCTGGTCCACAACTACCCCGATCAGTTCAGACTTGCCGTTGGTACATCAAGGACCATCATCGGCATCTTCGCCCGAATCATCGGAGAAATCTTCAACATCGACCCCAGGAAGCTCCGGATCAGCCGCGTCCGCACCCTCAGATGCCGACTCAAAGAACCCAGCAGGCAGCGATACACCGTTGCCATCAGCGTCAAAGATCAGCACCTCGATCGGAATCGGAACCCCGTTGTTCCCGCTGTTCTGATCGAAGAAGATCAGCACAAGACCCTGCCCACGATCAAACTCCATCGGGATCGGGATCATGTTATTCGCACCCTGGAACTGAGCAATCGGCTCCCCAAGCTCCGCAACACGCTTGATGTAGTCAATAAACCCAGTCGGGGTCGAAACCACCGATCCGAGCATCGCTTGGTATCCCTCACGGAACACGATCAACTCTTCATCCGTCGCGTCCGCCGCTGGTTTCCCAAGCACCGAACGCGCCGAATCGAAGTCTCCCGACTCCAGATCACCCAGCATCGTAAACACAGGCTGCACAACCGCCTTCTCCATCGCCTTCGCCGCATAGAACGCGCCACCCGCCATCGCGCCCCACAACGCAAGCATCAGGATCCCGATCAGCACCCCCGCGATCGCGAACCCCATCCCGCCGATGCGTCCCTTCGAACGCGAGATTCCCACGATCCCGAAGATCGACAAGAACAAACCGATGATCGCCGTCACCCCAAAGCAGCACCCAATCAGCGAGCACACAAGCCCAAGAATCGCGGCAAGACTCGTCCGCTCCGGCTCATGGTACATCGTGATATGTTCAGTCCCATCGAATTGTTGCATCTGTGTCATACCCCCACCTTATCCGAGTTTGATCCCACAAACCACTCTAAGCCCCCTCCGCACACCCCCGCCATACAAATAAAAACGCCCCGGGATGTCTCCCAGAGCGTATGAATCACAAAACCGGTCCCATCCGGGACCCCGCCTATGACCGCTGAATCAGCTTACTTCGCACCAAACAACAGATCATCGAACGGGTCCATCAAATCAATATTGGTAAACGCGCCGTTGTCGTCCGTGTACCGCTCGTTGCCGTGCGTGAAGTAGCTGTTCCCGAAATCCATGTAGTACGAACCACCACCATAGTTGGTGTGCCCGTTCTCTTTCCATCCTTCGTCGAGGTGGTTGAGGAACACGCCATCACTCCCAGCAGAGTGCACAATGAACCGTCCGCGTGCGTGCGTCGGGAACACCTGGTCAGCGTCCGCGTCTTCGAGCCCGTCCGCATTCGGATCAAGCTGGAACGAGGACGACGAAGCCAGAACCGAACCAAGTGTCTGCAAACGCTCGTTGACATTCGTCACTCCCGAACCCAGCGTGCTTGCACGACCATTGGCAGGATTCCCCGCCATGTTGATCCCAGCATCTCCAAACCCAGACGCTTCCAAAAACGCTGCGTTGGAAGCAAGGTAGAACCAAGCAGGACCAGTCGGATCACCAAGGTCACCAGGTCCATCGGAGTTGAGCCGAGCAATCTGTGTGTAGACCTCGTTCGGATCCGAAGACGCAAGGACCGAACCGGGAGCCGCGGGATCTTTCGCCCAAGCGAGCATCGGATTCCCCCAAGCATCCAGCAGGTCAGGCATAAACTCTTGCCCTTCACCTGCAGGGGTGCCCGCTTGTCCAGCAGCAACCGTAGGATCATGGACCTGCGCCTTCCAGAACTTAAGCTCTGGTGTGTAGTACGCGCCCTCCGCGCCGATCAGATTGATATTGACCACCACCGGAACCACCGCAGGATCCGCCGATGGCGCAATCTCGATGATCCCAAGCTCAGGATCAGTCGCCGCGACATCCGGATCATCCGCAGAACCAAGAATCGCTGCCGAGCCACCAAGCTCGAGCATCGCGTTCTCCATCGCCGACATCCCGACCGCTTGGTTGTCCGAGCTGCCCATCACCGATTCAGAAAAGTATCCAGGATTCCGTCCCGCGTTGTCATTGCCAAACCGCTGCGCCGCGTTGGTCAGATCCGCCATCATCGACTGGGTCTTGACCCGAAGCGCCGAATCACGCGCCCCCGCAAGCGCAGGCATCAGCATCGCAATCAACAACGCGATCACCGCGATCACCAGCAACATCTCAACAAGACTAAAGCCACACGCTACAACGCGATTCATTCCACGCGATCGAGCGATCATCTGATTTCTGGACATACCCTGCACTCCAAGTTCTTCAAAAAAGACCCGCCACAAGCACCACAACAGCGCGGCATGTCCTTCAGACCAACCACGACAATCACAGCGTATCCCCGCACTCTATACGCAACCATCCCGCTTCTGGATGCTCAAACCCCAACTTTGAACACCAATCCACCCCAATTCCCGCCTCACAACCCGAATTCGCCCGCTCAGATCGCGATCATTAAAAACAACACAATCAGCCCCACAACCCCCAAAATCATCCAGATCGACAGCGATTTCTCCCCCTCCTCCACAATCTCGCCGCACTCAGGGCACACCGACGCCTGATCGTACATCGCCGATCCGCACCGCTTGCACCGCATCAACTCATCCCCAAACCGGTCCAGATCCGCCCCGCTGGGACCCTCCGGATCGAGCCCCTCACCCAAATCCCAATCAGAATCGCTATCCAATGCCATGCGAACAACCTCCGCCACCACGCACCCAAACCCGCTGCTCCCTCACCCAAACCCTGCCCAGAACCGAATCATTCCCCGCCGCGCTTGAGCCCAGGCGTCACCAGAATCCGCGCCAGCACCTCACGCACAGAAACCCCGTCCGCGTCGCGTCCATGCCCCGGAACCCCCATCGCTTCGAGCACGCCGTACCCCATCCCGATATTCACCAGCACCCATGCAAGCACATCAGCGCTGAACCGATTGTCCACCTGACGATTCTCCTGCGCACGCACGATCTCTTTGGTAATAAACCCATGCAGAGCGATCATGTGCTCGGACACCGCCGAGTGGATCAGCTCATCATCAATATCCGACACCGACTGGAGCATCACCCGATACCCGACCCGACCCTCCGCGGACACCATCGGATTCTCCGCAAGCAAACGCGCCAAACGGATCGCCGGATTCTCCGACTTGCTCAGATCAGACTCCCACTGCTCAAGCGTCTGCTTCCCCGTCCGCTCGATGAGCGCCACAAACAGATCCCGCTTGCTCTTAAAGTGCCTGTAAATGATCGGCTCCGTCACCCCCGCTTCCTTCGCGATCTGCGCCGTCGTCGCCCCAGCATACCCCTTGGTCGCAAACAACTCCGCCGCGACATCCAACAACTGTTCCCGTCTCTGTGCCGCCGGCAATCGCGCCATCTTCAGTCACCTTCCTGCGTCCCACCACCAGCGTCATTGCCAGCGGAACCTACCAACACATCATCCTCATCATCACCCGGAATCCGCACAGGATCAAACCCGCCCTTGTTCCAAGGATGACACCGACAGATCCGACCAACCGTCATCCGAGTACCAACCAAAGGCCCATACAACCGATACGCCTCAGCCGCATACCTCGAACAAGTCGGCTCAAACCGGCACTGCCCGCCAATCACCGGAGACAGCACTGCACGATAGACCCGGATCACCAACAGGAACGGTACATTCCCCATCCGTCCCCACCAGCCAACCCTCGACTCCACCATCGAAGACGCCGCCAATCCCATCGAAACTTCCCGATCTCTTTGCCCTTCCCCGCACATCTAGTCCCGCCCCTCATCATCGATCCGCTTCTCCACCACACGGATCGCCGCAACCACAGCACCAACAAACCACTCCCGCCAAACCTCAAGCCCCACCATCTCGTGACCCCGCACCGTCACGACCAGATCAAACCCACCCCCATCGCTGCACATCGGGATCGACGAACGCTCGTGCCGAAACGCCTCGCGGATCATCCGCTTGACCTTCCCCCGCACCACCGCGTTGCCCACCCGACGACCGACCGACAACCCCAACCGATGCTCGCTGAGTCCATTGGGTTTCGCAAACACCGTGATCGCGCCACGCGACTTCCGCGCTTTGAAATCAAACACCGCGCCGAACTCCTCCGAAGTACGAACCCGATGCCTTTTCCGATAGAACAGCCGCTCGCTCATCACCCCAACCCTACCCACAAAACTCCCCACAACGAACGCCAGCCCACCCAAGCACCTCAAAAAACAAAGAAGGCCCGGTTGAGGGGGACATTCTCAACCGGGCCGATAGAGACGGCGGTCATCCAACCAGCCGCTCAATGCTGAGCAGGGTGCCGTCTCTCCCCAGGCGGCACTCGCCCACTCAGATCATCACCCATGACACGACGCAAAGAAACCGCACACACGCGCCACTGCATCACAGGGAAACTCCGAGAAGTCCTACCCACCCGGAGTCGGATGAAACGATCCATTCTTCTTCCAAAGAACACACCATCAAAAGTCGCATCGAAAGACAAACACAATCCGTGCCCAACTTCCACAACCATCCAAATTATTTACTTTCTATTCCCAATCCACACCGTCCGAAAAGACCGGCTTGAAACATGGATCAGCTCCAAGAACCCGAATGGGCTCACCGAAAGATACGCACCCCAAACCCCCCGGTTGCAAACCCACCAAAAAAATCACCCCTCCAACATGAACACAAATTCATCCACCAAACCAACACACAAACAAAGCCACACCCCGCAATGTAATAAATTCCACCGAAATAGTTGCGTCCCATAGTAACCGCCCCCGCAATCCCAACTCACTCCTTCTCATGCCGAACAAGCCCAGTCACCGAAACCGCCGCAAGTGTGGTTACCACCCATCCCGCCAATATATGAAAAGGCAAATACAACCGCTTCACCCACCCATCCTTCGGCGTCCAATACGACTCCTGATGTAGATTCACGAGCGGCAAGAAAGCATCCGCCGAGTATGTCAATGGCCGAAACGCAGGATAACTCTCTAACCATTCATCCTCAGTTTTTTTAACTACATCAACCAATGCCCGAGCCTGCGTCTGCTGCATCACTGTCGGTTTCGGATTTGCTTCCCCCGAAAACTCTCCCGTTCGATACCCACTAAAAACAAACCCACCAAGCAGGATCAACCCCACCATCCACGCAAACGGTCTCCATCGGTTGTATCCGTGCCCAGCGATAGCACCATATCCCACACGAAGCCCACCCCTCAAGACCCAAGTCATCAATGAAATAAACTGCCTAATAAGCGGTAGTTTTATGGCAAACTCCAAGATTTGACTCAAAATACTCAAACACCACTGCACGAATCGGAACAGTTGTGCAATCCGCTTATTCAAAATTGGACTATTGATCTTCTCGATCTGATTATTAAAACGAGCGATCGCGCGGCTTCGAGCACATGCCCTCATCACCAGACGCGCATCTTCCTCGTGCCCCTGCGACCGAAGAACTTTCGCCAACTGTTTGTATGGTTGCGGATCGGGCAAATAGTCCTGAACACCATGTTCAATATAGAAACGATCACTTTTGCTGAGCCATTCGATCCGATCGGCAACGGTCCCCATGAAACCTGGGTCTATTGCTTCATAAATACATCCAGTTAGCAGTACGACTCTGGGCCAAGTGGAGAGATCATCAAAAAGCAAATCAATTTGTGAAAATCTGAGGCTTACTGCCCCTGCAAATTCAGCGGATTCAATTATATTATTTGCAATTTTTGTTCCCTTTGAAACAGTTATTAAAGCTCCTGAAATTCTTGCGCCTTCAAGAACTAAACAGTTGCCATCAGGGTTTAAAAATTTTCCCCCTCGACAATCAAGTCCGCTACCGATTGTTGCCCCAGATATTCTTGTTTCGCCCTTGGAAGTGAATCCAAGACTAAGAAGTACATTTCCACGCATAGTCGACTGCGACATATCTAATGCACAGCCATTCGTATTTTCAAATATTCCTCCACGGCAGTCCAGCCCACCGCCTATCGAAACATTGAGTAATTTTACAGTTCCATTTGAATAAAATCCTTGATCAAGAAGCAACCTGTGTTCTATATGGGAATTACTTAAATCTAAAGTATAGATATTTTTTGATATTAATTTCGCCGTACTACATTCAAAATTCCCACTAATTCGTGAGTTCATAAAATGCAACTCACCAGTTGAATGAAATTTGTCATTTAAAAATACGCTCTCTCGAACTCTGATCTGATCGGCTCGCAACGATATTTTTGCACTAGTTTGGTGTTTAGCAATCCCGTGAAACTGTCCCCCACTGCAGTCTAAATTCCCTTCGATAGTTGCCCCGCGAATAGAAGCGAAACCAAATGATTGAAAACCATTTCTCAATGAAAGATCATCCCTAACTGTAATCCCACTAAAATCAAAATTCATCAGATAGGATCCATCAAGCGACAGCCTTGCAAAATGTGCAGAAATCGCCCTGAAACCATCTGGAATTGCACACCCGAAAAGCCCAACTCTAAATGCAACATTTGCACCATCAAGATCAAGAATCCCATGGATTCTTGCGTCTCTCAACGCCACTCCGGAAGGTTCTGTGAATATGGCCTCATGCGCGGATACACATAGCCAACGTAGCACTATCGCTCGAATATCTCTGCGTGAGTTCCAAGTCTTCCAACATTCCCAACTAGACCCACACTGACTTGCTGTGTTCCAATGCAACTTTGTTTCGTTGTTGCTCGCAAGACATACTTCTTCCCCAAGTGCAACCCCCCGCAGCATCTTCACCTCCCCCGGCTTCAAATCTCGCCCGTTCTCAAGCGACCCCTTAAACTCCGCGCGAGCCAAACGAATTAACTCCGCTGCCCGCCGCCGCTGTCCTGCTGTCCCGCGTTTCTTTGCCATACCCCATCATAGTAATAAACAAGGGCGACCGAAACCCGGCCGCCCTCGTACTTACATCAAACGCAACAGAACCTATGCCCCCGCATGCTCCGATGAACGCTTCTCAAAGCTGAACCCTGAGCCGTGATCGTCCACCGAGATAGTGTCGCCGCGTTCAAACTCGCCGCTCAGGATCTTGGTCGCCAGCGGGTTCTCCAGCTGACGCTGGATCGTCCGCGCCAACGGCCGCGCACCATACGCAGGGTCGTACCCCTCCGCGATGAGCCGCTCGAACGCGCCGTCCGTGAGTTCAAGATTCATCCCGCGATCCGCGAGTCGTTTCTCGAGTCCCGCAAGCTGAATCCGAGCGATCCCGCGGAGCGTGTCCTTGCCGAGCTGATGGAACACGACCGTCTCATCAATCCGGTTCAAGAGTTCCGGACGGAAGAACTGCTCGCGCATCCCCACATCCAGATTCGCGTTCATGCGTCCCGTTTCCATATCGGGAGTCAATCCCGAAGCATCCAGATCCGCACCGGGACCGCGCCGGATCAAATCCCGCACCGCCGCCTCGATCTCCCAATCCTCAGCACCATGCTCAGCCATCGAGAGAATCTTCTGGCTGCCGATATTGCTTGTCATCACCACAAGCGTGTTCTTGAAATCCACAGTCCGACCCTGACCATCCGTCAAGCGGCCGTCATCCAAGAGCTGCAGCAACACATTGAACACATCGGGATGCGCCTTCTCGATCTCGTCAAACAAGATCACGCTGTAAGGCCGACGCCGCACCGCTTCGGTCAACGAGCCGCCCTCCTCATACCCAACATATCCCGGAGGCGCGCCGACCAACCGAGCCACAGCATGCTTCTCCATGTACTCCGACATGTCGATCCGCACCAACGCATCCTCAGTATCAAACAAGAACTCCGCGAGCGCCTTGCAAGTCTCCGTCTTCCCCACACCCGTAGGCCCAAGGAACAAGAAACTCCCGATCGGCTTCGTCGGATCACCAAGACCCGCACGCGAGCGACGCACCGCATCACTCACCGCACGCAGCGCCTCGTCCTGACCAACAACCCGCTCGATCAGATGCGTCTCCATCGTCACCAGCTTGTCGCGCTCAGACTCGATGAGCTTGGACACCGGAATCCCGGTCCATCGACCGACAATCTGCGCCACTGCTTCAGGATCAACCTCTTCCTTGATCAGCACATCACCCTTGGATCTCCGAGCATCAATATGCTCCTCCGCTTCCTCAAGCTGCTTGTTCAGTTCGATCAGCTCGCCGTACTGAATCCGTGCCGCCGCTTCCAGATCACCGATCCGCTGCGCCCGTTCGAGTTCAACCTTCTTCTGCTCGATCTCATTCTTGATCGTCCGCGCCACATCCAGGTCTTGCTTCTCTTCGTCCCAACGCGCCGTCAGCGCATTGTTCTTCTCACGAAGCTCCGCAAGCTCACCCTCAACGCGCGAGACTTCTCCGGAGTTCACCGCAGACGACTCCTCAAGCTTGAGCGCCTCGCGCTCAATCTCAAGCTGCATAATCCGTCTCCGAAGCTCATCGATCTCCGATGGCATCGACTCGATCTCCATCTTGAGCGAGCTCGCCGCTTCATCAATCAGATCAATCGCCTTGTCCGGAAGGAACCGTTCCGTGATGTACCGATCACTCAGCGACGCCGCCGCGAGGATCGCGCTGTCGAGAATCCGCACGCCGTGGTGCGTCTCGTAGCGTTCTTTCAACCCACGCAAGATCGCGACCGTCTCCTCAACACTCGGCGCACCAACAAGCACCTTCTGGAAACGGCGCTCAAACGCCGCGTCCTTCTCGATGTGCTTGCGATATTCATCGAGTGTTGTCGCGCCGATACACCGCAATCCGCCGCGCGCCAGCGCGGGCTTCAACAAGTTCCCCGCGCTCACCGCACCCTCCGCCGCGCCCGCGCCGATGATCGTGTGCAGCTCATCGATAAACAGAATGATCCGCCCATCGCTCGCTTCGATCTCGCGCAAGACCGCCTTGAGCCGATCCTCAAACTCGCCGCGGTATTTCGCGCCCGCAAGCAACTGACCAACATCAAGCGCCATGATCCGCTTGTCTTTCATGCCCTCCGGACAATCACCATTGACAATCCGAAGCGCGAGCCCCTCCGCGATCGCCGTCTTCCCAACGCCAGGCTCACCAATCAACACCGGATTGTTCTTCGTCCGGCGAGACAGCACCTGCATGCACCGACGGATCTCCTCGTCACGCCCGATCACCGGATCAAGCTTCCCAGAAGTCGCTTGTTCAGTCAGATCAATCGAATATTTCCCCAGCGCCTCAAACGACGCTTCTCCACCAGCATCCGTGATGTTCTCAACACCCGACGCCTTGCGGATTGCGCTGATCGTCGTCTCGATCACCTTCGTATCCGCGCCGTTGATCGTGAGCAGCTCCTTCGCCGATCCCTTCACCTGCGAGAGCGCCACGAGCAAATGCTCGCACGACACAAACGAATCGCCCATCGATTTCGCGCTCGCGTCCGCTTTCCCCAGAATCTCCATCACCTCGCGCCCGCTCTGACCCGCGCCAGAGCTTGTCGTAGGCAATCGCTTGAGTTCATTGTCGAGCTCGCCGCGAAGCTTGCCGACATTCACCCCGATCCGCTTGAGAATCGAAACCCCAGGCCCCGACTCATCCTCGATCAACGCCCCCAAAATATGCAACGATCCAACCTCAGGGTGCGAAGCCCCGAGTGCCGCTTGCTGCGCGCTCGCCAAAGCTTGCTGCGCCAAAGTTGTTATACGGTCCATCATGTGAACATCCTCCATTCTGCACACCTATCAGCATGCACGAACACAAGTTGCAAACCGCGCGCCAATCCAACAGCATCGCAAACACCCCGAAAAATGCCCCCAAACCCCCATCAGAGACTGCCAACCCCCCAAACCCTGCCACCCCGGCAGCCAATCTCCCAACCCCCAAACACCCCACTCACCGCCGTACTCGCCCACGCACAGCGCATGAAAAAACGACACGAACAGTCAGCAGCAGTATCCGAAACCCTGATATCAAGGTGGGTGCCTCAGCCCGAATCCCGATCTTCCACGCATTGGAGGCATGATCTTCGCTCAGTAACGCCTCGGCTCCCGATCAGAGGCTCATAGGGATCGAATTCAACCCCTGCTGACCAGAACGCATCGTTCCCAAAACACTACCACATCCATACCCAAACACAAGCCCCCCACACCAACATTGATCACAATTGAGCACAACAAGTGGATAAACCCCACCACCCCAATCGTTATTCACACGATCACAACTCTTGCTCCACCAACACGAAACATCACACCCGATTCTCCCGTATAGTGGACACACACAAGCAAACCGCGCTATCGTGACCCCGTCACAAGATAAGCGATCAACCCACGCCCCATAGCAACACAGGGACACCCCATCATGAATACCCGGACCAAAGCAATCTCTTCAATCATCCTCACCGCAGGATTCCTCTCCCTCACCGCATGCTCAGGCACCTCAAACCAACACGCCGGCAATGTAGGCTCCATCCGCTCGAACCCAACCCCAGCAATGCACACACTCGCGCAACGCTCAAGCGACCGCGCCAACACACACGCATACACCTTCGACACCGACCTCCGCTCGATGAACAGCGACTTCGATCGCATGTTCCACCTCAACCGCCCTTCACGCCTCCACAACAACATCAAACCCTACTAATAATCCTGCTCCACAACCGAACACACACAACCCACGCAAGCGCGTGGGTTTTTTTATATCCACACCCAAGCCAAATCACCCAACGAGCACCCCCTCAACATCCCGACAACCCGCACAATCCCAACCACGCACAACTCCATCACGCAACTCCACGCGACAACCAACGCCTCATTTCGCATATTCAAACCGAGTCCCAGCGGGCAACAAACCCCGGCGTCCCATACGCAGCTGTGCCGAGCAGCCGCGCCGTCCGGGATCGCCCGCTCACGCCCCGCGTCGATCCCCCCGACGCGGGGTCTTTTCAATTCCACCATCTTCATCCAACCACAACACTCCGCCCCATCCCCCCAATAAACAATCGGCTACCCTCCTCCAACCACAGGATCACGCCGTGCAACAACAACCAACACCCCCCACCTCTACCCGTGTCCTCAAGTTCACCGACACCCTCGTTGACATCAACGGCGTCTGCCGCTTCATCCAAAACACCGCCGCCACCGCACACCGCACCAACCACGACCTCACCGTCTTCACCTCCACACGCATCGAGTTCCCCGACCACCTCAAACCCCTCCCCAACATCACAAACTTTACCCCCCTCTACGCGCGCCCCATGCCGGGATACGACACGCTCGATCTCGCGATCCCCCCGATGCTCACCATGCTCCGCGCCGCCGAGGACCACCGCCCCGATGTGATCCACATCTCCACCCCCGGCGCTGTGGGGATGGTCGGGATGCTCGCCGCCAAACTCATGCGCGTCCCAGTCACAGGGGTTTACCACACCGACTTCCCCGCATACATCGACGAACTCTTCGACAACAGCTTCATGTCGTGGGGATGCCGCACACTGATGCGCACCTTCTACAAACAGTTTGCCGCCGTGTTCTCGCGCTCCGACGACTACGCGTCGCGCCTCATCAACCTCGGGATCAATTCATCCCGCATCCACCGACTCACTCCCGGCTTCGACAACGAGCAGTTCTCCCAGTCCCTCCGCGACCCCTCCATCTGGTCAACGCTCGGCGTTCCCGAAACTGGTTTCAAACTCTTCTTCTGTGGACGAGTCTCCACAGAAAAGAACCTGCCCATCATCACCAAGTACTGGCCGAGCATCAAACAACGCATCGAAGACGCCACCAACCAACCCGCGCAGCTCATCATCATCGGAGACGGCCCATACCGCGCTGAGATGCAGTCCAAACTCAAAGACCACTCCGCACACTTCCTCGGATTCAAACACGGCCAAGAACTCGCCACCCTCTACGCCTCCTGCGACCTCTTCGCCTTCCCCTCCACCACCGACACACTCGGACAAGTCGTCATGGAATCACAAGCTTCCGGCGTCCCCGTCATCGCCACCGATCAAGGCGGACCCAAAGAAGTCATCAACCACACCAACCACGAAACCGAAACCGGACTCGTGCTCCCGGTCGATGACCCAAAGCAATGGACCGACGCGCTCGTCGAACTCGCGCTCGACGAACCACGCCGCAAGCGCATGGGATCAAACGCCGTCGAGCACATGAAGAACTTCAGCTTCGATGCGAGCTTCAAGCACTACTGGTCCATCCACGAAAAAGCTCGCCGAACCAGATAACGCAACTTCCAAAGCGACTGCATGTAGAAAGATGTGTGGACGAAGTGTGCGCATAAAAAAAGCAGCACCCCACGAGGAATGCTGCTTTGTCCCGAGCTCGATCACACAGGAGGATCTGTGATCAAATCGCTCAAGTCAGCTTCTGGTCATCCAACACATTCCCATCTGCCCAGCATGAAACCACACGCTGGACGAGACCCCGTCATCGAGAAAGATGACAGCACGGGAATGGGTCAAACGACCACAAAGAACCCGTCAGCCACGACGCCGACAGCGCATACTCGCATATTTTCATGCCCCTGTCAAAGCCAAACCCACCAAAATAGACTCTCCTGTCTAAGAACCCACACCTTAAGGTCAAAAAATACCCCATCTTCACACCCCGCAGCGCAAAGTCCGCACCCGTCATCACCATCCAGCCTGCTTAATCCCGCGTCTCGATCCTGAGCACGACCGACTTGATCCGCACTTTCCCGATCTCGCGCATCAACTCCAATCCCCCTCCTCGAAGCCAGCGATCCACCCGATGCCGTGCCCCCGCGTTCTCGACCCCAAGCTCGAGCCGTCCCCCTTTGAGACCAATCACCCAGCCCAGCTCGCGCAGCTCATCCGGAGCCGTCGTCTCCCACGCGCCCCCGACCGCTGATTGATCCTTGCTCACGCGCTCAAGCGAGCGCATCACACCTGCACAATCCTCGCTGATCCCGCGCCCGCGCTCCGCGCGCACCCGGAACCCACGCAGCCGAACCAGCGGATCATGCCGCGTCGGCTCGTTCAACTCCTGATCGTGTTGATCAAGATCATTCGATTCAAGTTTGCTCGGATCGTGCGCCATCATCACACCATCGACCTCCCCACCACCTCAACCGCTCTGCACACAATCTCGATCCCCTCATCGACCTCCGCGTCCGTCGTCTCGCGTGACAAGCTCAGCCGAACACTCCCGTGCGCGAGTCGTTGCTCCACACCCATCGCAACAAGCACCGCCGACGCTTCAAGCGAGCCAGATGAACACGCCGCCCCCGCCGAGGCGCACAGCCCCCGCTCGCTCATCGCAAGCAGCAACGCCTCCGCTTCGAGCCCACCAAACCCGATGTTCGTCGCGCTCCACACCCGCTCCGCATTCAATCCATTCACCCCAACATCCAACCCCATCCCCTCCCGACATCGCGTCACGATCGCGCCCTCCAACCGATCGCGCAACAGACCCACCCTCCGTCGTTCACCCTCTCCCATCGAGAGCCACGCCATCGCTTCTTCCGCCGCAACCCCAGCCCCCACAATCGCAGGCACACCCTCCGTCCCGCCGCGACGACCAAGCTCCTGATTCCCAGGAATCATCGGCACCATCCGGATCCGCCGACCCCCACCGCTCCGCGACCACAACACACCAACCCCCTTGATCCCATGATACTTGTGAGGCGAACAAGTCAGCACATCAATCAACGACCCAAGCGCAGGATCATCACCATCAAGCCTCGTCTCCATCTTCCCAACCCACTGTGTTCCATCGCAATGGAACACCGCCCCATGCTCCCTGCACAGCGCCCCGATCCGCCCCACATCCTGCACCACCCCAGTCTCATTGTTCACCCACTGAATGCTCACCACCCCGACCGAATCATCCATCGCCGCGACAAGCTGATCGAACAACAACACCCCATCCTGATCCACCCCAACCGTCCGCACCTCGACCATCCCCTCCCGCTCCATCTGTTCGCACAGCTCCCGCACCGCCGAATGCTCCACCCCGCTCGTGACCACCACCCGGCGACCCGTCGGCGCCAGCGCCGCCATCACACCACGCACCCCCATCCCGATCGCCTCGCTACCTGTTCCTGTAAAAACCAATCCGCGACCACCACCCGCAGCACCAAGCAGCTTCGCCGTCTGCGCACGCGCCACCTCAACCGCGTGCTTCGCTTCCTGACCAAACCGATGCACACTCGACGGATTCCCCCAAAGCTCCACCATCGCGCGATTCACCCCCTCGATCACCCCAGGAGTTGGTTTCGTCGTCGCGTTGTGATCCAGATACACCATGCCCCAATCATAGCGACAACCACACCAGCACCCCCAACAAAAAAAGCCCCGGCTTCACCGGGACTTCAATCATTCGTTTGAAGAGCCGCTCTACAAACAGCCGCTCAATCAGTCTCAGCTCTTGCGGAGCATCGCCCAACCAATCCCGCCAAGGATCAGCATCAGCACAAACGAGCCGCCCATTACCATGTACAGCATGTTCTGATCAACCGATCCAAGCACAGAGCTTGAACCACCGCTGAGTCCCAAGATCATCACGCCCATCGCGAGCATCAACACAAGCAACGATCCCAGCGCGATACCGCCGAACAATCCAGAAGATGGACCGTCGTACGCCTCGCCTATAGGCATCGCCATCATCCCGCCAGCACTCTGCGACGAGAAGGAACTCGGCGCTTCCACCGCTCCCTCAAACAACGCACCACCAGCAACCGAAGCACCAATCGCACTCTCACCAAGCGCCGAAGCACCAAGCGAAGACGCGCCCTGAGAATCAGCCGCCAAATCATCAAGCAGGTTCCCACCAAGCGATGTATCGTCAGGCTCAAACGCAAGCTGCGCAAGACCCGAACCGCTCGCCCCTGCATCCATCCCGAAACCAGATCCGCCAAGACCAGTCCCAGAACCACCAAGCGCGATCCCACCGATACCGCCACCTGAAACGAGCGTCTCCGCGTTTGCTTCCGTGTCATCATCTTCAGCATCGAAAATCGAAACCCCAGTCGATTCGCCGGTCGATTCAAGCGACAACGCGCTCGCGCTCCCCGACGCACTCAGCGAGATCGGATCAATCCCAGCAGACTCACCCGCCGCCGTCCCACCCATCGCGGTATCCGCGAGTGTGATCTCACCAAAGTCATCGTCATCATCACCGCCGAGCAGATCAACCTGGTCAACCTTGAACATCAGGTTGTCCCGATCCCGGAACTCTTGAAGCTGACCAGACTCAACGAGCGCTTGCACCTCGTCCGTCGTCATCCCAAGCTTGGCCGCCGCTTCATCAAGTGTGTAGAACATCTTCGCCATAGGTCATCCGCTCCGGTAAGAGAACACCCCAAAGGGTGCCCTATCTATATTCAAGTCCTGTCAGCCCAAACAATAGCGCCAATTCCCCACCAAGCCACCTGTACGCACCCCAAACACCGATGGTTGCCCACACTTCATCCCATCCACCATTTCCGCTCATCTAGAATCCGCCCATGGAACCAACGGAACCAAAGTCGCCCAAACCACTCAATCCACCAAAGACCAAGTTTCGACTCTCCACAATCATCCTCGCCTCGCTCTCCGCCCTCATCGTCCTCCTTCTCATCACACAGCTCCGCAGCTCCCCACCATCGGATGAAACCCTCCGCCGCAACCTCTCAAGCAACGACATGCAAACCCGCTGGGAAGCGTTCCACCACCTCGCAAACCACCGCCAGGACTGGCTCGCCGAGCTCTCCCTATCTGATGATCCCAAAATCAAAGAACAAGCGATCAGGACCATCCGTTCCCACAATGTCACCACCGCACTCCCTTATCTCCGCCAAATCGTCGAGAACGACCCCGATCCAAAGCGAGCCAAATCCGCAACCAATGCAATCGAACTCCTCGGATCACCTCCATGGAATTTGAACACAAATATCCCCTAAACCCCTGCGTTTTCGCCACAAAGCACACTTCCGCCCCCCACCACACCCCGCTTTTTGCTTCCAATTCTCCCCAAAATGTGCATAATGGAGTCAACCAAGATCACCGGCCAACCTCCACCACAGGCCAACAAGCCAACCAGCATCTACCACCCCAAGGGGTTTGAGCCGATGATCCGAACCGAAAGGAATCGGACATGAACACCGTCTCACAACTCCTCGCACAAAAACAACACTGGAAAGATGGCGACCACGGCGCACACCGAATCGAACGCGTCCAAACCATCCCACAAGCCGCCACAACCCTCGACGCCGCAAACCTCATGAACGAACACCACATCGGTTCGCTCATCGTCACCGACACGCTCAACAAAATCACAGGCATCATCACCGAACGCGACATCCTCACACGCGTCGTCACCGCGCAGCTCGATCCCGCAGCAACCCCAGTCTCCAAAATCATGACCAAAGAAGTCATCCACTGCACCCCAGACTCCTCGCTCGCAGAAGTCCGACACCTCATGACCGATTGCAAAATCCGTCACATCCCAGTCATCGATCACAACAACACCAAACAACCACTCGCAGGGATGATCTCGATAGGCGACCTCAACGCCGCCTTCAACGCGGACCTCAACATCGAAGTCAAATCGCTCAGACAATACATCACAACAAGCTGATCACCAAAGCAGCAAGTCCGCGCACAACTAAATCACCCGCGTCACGCTCACGCCTGCGTACAACCCCGCCACCGCTTCGCGCCCCACCACCATCGCGCCGTACGCGTTGTTGATCGGCTGTATCCGGATCATCTCCGCGCCATCATCACCAGTCTCAAAGTACACACGCTTAAAGGTCGTCTCCGAATCAGGCTCAAGCCGCACAAAGCAGTCCATCCCGCTCTCCACAACACGAGCAGGCGAAAACACCACGATGTCCCCCTCCCGATACACCGGCTCCATCGAATCCCCCACCACACGTGCCGCGAATGCATCGGGATCATGCACATCAGGAGCACGAACATACTCATCCGCAACACGCGCCGGATACCCAAGATCTGTAAACGAACCCGGATACCCCGCCGTCACCTTATTAATCAGCGGGATCTCCATCGGAAGCTCCGCACGCTCAATCCCACCACCCTCCTGACCAGCCGGCCCCGAACCCGATTCCCTCTTCCCCGCTTCCGAATGTTCTTCACACTTCCCCTCGATCGCATCAATCAGCGCCGCAAGCTTTCCAGATCGATGCACCGAATCCAGATCCCCAGACCGCAGCGCCGCCGCAAGCTCGCGCCCCGCCGCATCGCGCATCCGCATCGCTTCAACATCCGCGCGAACCGCCGCAGGCGTCCGCGCCCACATCGCCATCTCCACAAGTTCGCCCTCCCGAAACGACAACACCCGCTCAAGCCGCGACGCAAGCTCCTCCCCAGGCGCGCCCTTTACCCCGTTCTCAATCGCGGACAGATACGACTTGGCGCACCCCGCGCGCCGCGCCACTTCCGCGAGCGACAACCGCAACGCTGCGCGTCGCTGGTGAATCACCCCACCAAAACCGACCTCGTTCTCCGAATTGTTCTGCACCAATCCTCCAAACGATCCATCCACAAACTGTGGACAACTTCGAAGCTTGCGAGTCGCATCAACCACGCCAAGCCACCCCACGAAACATCAGAACGCAACGCATCGACCGCTTTTGTGCGCGAATCTGACCAGACTCCATACAATACCCTTGCAAATCGTTCTCCAATAAGCGTATCATTCGCATTCTAATGTTCACCCTATTGTGAACACATGTTTGTGGATTGTCAAGGTCATTCGCCATAAAAAGGAGTCGAATTATGAGTTCAAAGGTGTATCAAGCGGATTGGCTCGACCAAGTTTCCACATCCATCGACTTTCGCCGCGCCCAAAGCACCCAACTCGCGGACAAAATAGCACTCCGCGCCCAAAGCCTCCAAGGCCAAGATCGCGATTTCCTCCTCGCGATGTACCGAGATGGACACACCGCCGCCGAGATCGCAAGACTCGCCGACCTCGATCCAAGACAAGTCCGCAGAAGAATCCGAAACGCCATCGCTCGCCTCGACGACCCCACCTTCATCTTCGTCATCACCCACCTCCACAACTGGTCCACCACCCGGCGCCGAGTCGCCCGCTCACTCTTCCAAGCTGGGAACTCCATCCGCCAAACCGCAGACGAACTCAACATCAAAATCCACCAAGTCCGCAGACACCGAACCGCGATCCTCGACCTCTACAACGAAAGCAACCAGCCGCACGCCCCCGCCCCCAACAGAACCTGGCAGTATCCAAAGTAATCAACGCTACTCCGGGGTGGGCCCATGACAAAGAAGAAATCCAAATCCAACACCAGCGATCAACCGCGCTCACCGCGCCGTCGCCGAGCCCTCGCGCCCACCACCATCACCACCCCCGCCACCATCACCGAGCGCGCCACCAACGCCCTCCTCCCCTTCGGACTCATCCCTAAACACACATCATCAACCACACACAAAGCACCCCCACCCCAACACCTCCTCCATCAAATCTCAAACGCCAAACTCACCCTCATCACAGGCCCATCCGGCTCCGGCAAATCCACACTCCTCCGATCGCTCCAGAACACACTCCCCAACACCATCACCACCAATGATCTCCCGCTTCCCGACCCAACCAAACCCATCGTCAACCTCTTCACCACCCCCCTCACCCAAACCCTCCATCTCCTCTCCCAAGTCGGCTTAGCCCAACCCAACCTCTGGTCCCTCCCCGCGCAAGCCCTCTCCACCGGAGAGCAATCCCGCCTCCAGCTCGCGCGCCTGCTCGACGCCGCGAAACCAAACGCAACGATCCTCATCGACGAACTCGCCACCCCCCTCGACCGACTCACCGCGCGATCGCTCTGCGCCTCGATCAACACACTCCTCAAACACAGTCCTGCACTCACCATCATCGCCGCCGCCGCGCACGAGGACCTACCGACATACTTAAACACCGACCTGCTCATCAGCGCCGACGATCTTTCAATCCTCCCCAACCAATACACACCAGAAACCATCACCTACGAGCCAGGCACCATCGACGACTACCACACCCTCAAACACCACCACTACCTCGGCGCCGATCCCGCATCCATTGTCCGCATCGATCGCGCCATGCGCACCTGCCCCATCACCAAATCCCCAATCCTCGCAGGCGTACTCGTCGTCGCGTACCCAACCCTCAACGCATCCTGGCGCGACCGCGCCTGGCCCGGACGCTATTCAACAAGCAACAAATCCACCAACGCCAAACGCGTCAACGCCGAACTCCGCCGTCTCTCGCGCATCATCATCGACCCGCGCTCTCGCTCGCTCTCCATCGCGTCCACGCTCGTGCGTAACTACCTCGCCAATCCCCTGACCCCCGCCACGGAAACCCTCGCCGCGATGGGATCCACAAACCCATTCCTCAAATCATCAGGGATGACAGAATACAAAGTCCCGCACACCCCATCCGACCTCCGCCTCCTCGACTGTCTCCATCACCTCGACATGTCACCGAGCGACCTCATCAACACCAATCAATCCAACCCCCTCCTTGAGCGCGAACTCAAAACCTGGGCGCGCACCAAAAACATCAACCCCAACCACAACTCACTCCCCCACTACGCCGCCTTCAAACTCCTCACCCAACCCCGCGCGTACACACACGCCACACAGGAGCAACGCGCATGAAACCCAAGCAAGTCCCACAACCAAAGCACGAACCCAACCAGCACCACCTCCCCGCCGCGCTCACCTTCTTCCTCACGCGCAAACAGCGCACCCAGATCCTCCGCGCCCTCAAAGCGCTGGACCAAAACAGAACAACCGCGCTCATCCGCGCACTCAATATCAAATAACCATTCATTCAACAGGGGGGAATCATGAACGAAAGCCAACACAACGAACCAAACCACCACGCCGTCTTCGCCATCGCCGGATCCGCGCCGCAAACCGACCAACAACTCGCCGAGTGGATCAATAAACACCTCCACATCCGCGTACCCACAGCCCCCCTCATCGACACCCACAACGCCCCCCTCGAATACCTCGCCCACGCATTCTTCGAGGACCGACACCCAAGAGACTGCGTCGTCTGGGCCAACCGTGGAGGAGGCAAAACCTTCTACGCCGCCATCGCCACCCTCCTCGATCTCATCTTCAAGCCAGGCATCGAAATCCGCATCCTCGCCGGATCACTCGACCAAGCCAAACGCATGCACACCCACCTCCGCGCCCTCCTCGCAACAGAACCACTCGACGAGCTCATCGCCGGCAAAATCACCGAACGACGTATCAAGCTCATCAACGGCTCAATCGTCGAACTCCTCGCCCAGTCCCAAACCTCCGTCCGAGGCACACGCGTCCAAAAACTCCGATGCGACGAAGTCGAACTCTTCGACCCCGATGTCTGGGAAGCCGCACAACTGACTATCCGAGAAAAGATCTGCAAAGACCAGCCCGTCCCAGGCTCCATCGAATGCCTCTCCACACTCCATGTCCCCTTCGGACTCATGCACGACCTCGTCACCGGCGCCAAAGACTCCAACCAACAACACCGCAAACTCTTCCAATGGGGCGTCGTCGACATCCTCGACCAATGCGACGACTCGCACGAATGCCTCACCGAATCAGGTCCATGTGAACTCGCCGCCGAATGCTCAGGAAAAGCCAAAGCACGCGACGCCGCCGGAGACACCCCAGGCCACCTGACCATCAACAACGCCATCGCCCTCAAATCAAGAGTCAGCGAATCCACCTGGAACGCCGAGATGCTCTGCCTCAAACCCAAACGCTCCGACTGCGTCCTCCCAGAGTTCAACAGTGCTATCCACATCGCAAACGAACTCCCCGACAAGCACACCATCACCCAAACCATCGCAGGCATGGACTTCGGAATCCGCGCCCCAACAGTCGTCCTCTTCGCATCACTCGATCAGCACAACACCCTCTGGATCACCCACGAATATCTCCAAGCCGGAGTCCCACTGACCGAACACATCAGCGCCATCAAAGCAACCAAACCACTCACCCCACTGTCATGGATCGGTGTCGACCCCGCAGGAAGACAACGAGGACTCCAAACCGGAATCTCCGACATCGCCGCCCTCCGCAAAGCAGGATTAACCGTCCGCGACGCACGCTCCTCGATCCACCAAGGACTCGACCTCATCCGCACGCGCCTCAAACCCGCAACAGGACACCCCACACTCATGGTCCACAAAGACTGCACCCACCTCATCCAATGCCTCGAAACCTACCACTACCCCCAAGACAACCCCC
>TARA_R110002073_G_scaffold1715_3_pt1 | contig 249216 bp, 244 predicted proteins | sample TARA_R110002073 | Tara Oceans TARA_R110002073 (sample SAMEA4397174) | marine metagenome | biome: Polar Biome; feature: [DCM] deep chlorophyll maximum layer (ENVO:01000326); material: water (ENVO:00002006), including particulate matter (ENVO:01000060) such as... | depth 40 m
TTGGTGGAGATCAGATACCAGTATCCCGCGCTGTACGATGTCGATGACTTTCGAAGAAATATATCGGATGTAACTGATCTGGATCGATTACTCGCCAATATGCAGGTAGATGAAAACACACAAGCAATCCAAGAGATCATCGAAGCGCTCTCAAAGCCCATCATGGGCAGAGGGTTCTATGAATCAATCGATCCATACGAGCACAACGCGAGGAAGCGCTTTGGTGTAGAAGATCAAGATTGGATAGAAGACCAAGTCTTTATTCCAGACTTAGAATCTTACTTCACTGATGATGTTTGGAGGAGTGTTAAGCTCGTATTGCTTCACGCATCAAGCGAACTCATCCAGGGAAACACCGATCAATTTGTCGAAGAACTCGTGATCGCGTTGAACGCGACAAGACTGGCAATCGAGTTGCACGCAATTCCCAATCAAATGTTCGTGGACTCAATCGTGAATGAATATTGCAGCACGCTGATATGGTCGCTCGAACATCATCCAGAGAAGTTCACTGTTGCCCAACTCTCAACCTTGCGAAGTGCCATAGAACAACAAATCGGTAGAAAGTTCATATGGCAGGGCGACGCATTGCTCTTCCATGATCTCATACGACGATTCGCAGGCACCGACGGGGCCTCAAGCATACACAGTGCCGCAAACAAAGCAGGTGCAATCGCATCTACCCATACTTATACAAATCTTCCTGATCGGGAACTTCATGAATCAAGCCAACGATTACTGTATATCAACAACGAGTTAATCAAGGAAACCGCAAATCAGTCACGGATCCCATGGGATGGATCAAGAGGCGGGATCGCTGATCTCCACGAGCAATATAAATCAACTATCAGTCTGTTAAGCGCAAAATTCTTTGATGGATCGTTTCAAACGCTCGACAAGGTCGCGATTGTGTTCAGAGAACGAGCACAACAAGAAATCGCACTGACCCTCATCATTGCGATACATCAACATAAAATAATCCACGGCAGTTTTCCCGTATCAATCGAAGATATCGACACAGAGTTCCAACCATCCCAAGTCATGGATATCTTCACAGGCAACCAACTCCAGTACCGTCTCACCGATTCCGGACCACTGATCTACGCACTCGGACCAGATCGTGACGATGACAACGGCGCCCATGTCTTTGGTATTGCCCGTGTGTCATCAAAAAACGACGGCGACTGGGTCCTCTTCCCAACCCCGATCTACCCAGACGATGACTAACCCACCGACGACCACCGACTGACTAATCAAGCCCGTCTACACTCTCCCATTATGAAACGAATCATCCTCGCCATCGCTGCGATCGTGTTCCTGCTGATCCTCATCGGATCACTCTGGGGCTACTTCGCGTTCCTCTCCACCAAGCCTTTAACCAAAGAAGAACTCGCCGAACTCACCCCAGACTGGTCCGTGATCACCCACGACAACTGGTCCCCCTGGTTTGTCGATCCAGACGCCACCGGGTCTCCCAAAACCACCTGGAACCCCGCAGCGAGTTTCAACGCATGGTTGGAGACTGTCCCCGATGAAGACAAAGCCTGGCCGATCCTGACGCGTGCAAGAGAGCAATTCGCTGATGAAGTGCTGCTTCACGATGATCTGGGGATGCTGCCAATGGACCCACCCAGATGGGATCGTCTTCAAGAGACCCTTGCTTCCTCCGCGAGCGATCAACTCCTCGCACAACTCAAAGCCGCATACGCAAAGCCCGTGCTCGGCTGCGGGCTCAGCGACAAATGGGACCCATACCAACACGCTGCTTACATCGCCTTTGACAACGGGTTTGACCCCGGCCCATTAGCATACGACCCCCTTGCCAACACGCCCCTGATGGAAATCATGCAGGGATGGGTCGGAAGACTGAGCGTATTAAACAGTTTCTTAGTGAGCAGAGCCGCCTACGAGTTCGAGCATGGAAACATCGATGAGTTTGTTGAGATCGTGCTCGTCATCATGCAATCATCCAAGTTCCTCTCCGAGTTCCCATCATTGATCGGCCAGCTCGTCGAGATATCCACCGAGTTTCAATCCATGGGACTGATCAGCTGGGCAATGGAATACGATTCCAAACTGTTCACCCAAGAACACCTCACCCGCTTTGAAGAAGCGCTCGCCGATCAACAAAGCATCCATTTCCTCTGGCAAGCAGAAGCATTACTCCTCCACGATACATTCCGTCGCCTGAGTAACAAACGCGGATCGCTCACTGGCAGGCAAGCACCTACAGACGAGTTCGGGAACACATCACTCGGTGCACCCGTCCACATCCCCGACCAACAACTCAAACCATCATTGCAACAAGCATTGTCTGTCAGCAACAACATGCTCGAATCCCTCACCGACGCTTCACGAATCCCATGGGACCCAACACTGGAAGACCCAGAACAAATCTTCGCAAATCAAAGCCCTCGGTTGAACGCCGCAGGCAAGCTCTACCTGGGAATATACGCCCCCGCGACAAGTCTTTCATCAAAGTCATTCAAACGACACATCCAACAAACCATCGGCCTCCGCACCGCCATCGCCCTGCACAGACACCAGCTCCGCCATGGTCAGTTCCCCTCCGCGATCGATACCATCGATGCAGACTTGCTTGTGTTCAATCCGATCGACGCATTCACAGGCAACCATCTCAAGTACGCAATGAATGACTTCGGCCCAGTCATCTACTCAGTGGGTGATGATCGAATCGACAATGCCGGAGACCAACTCTGGCGATCTCGTTTTGAGGAAGAACTCGGGGATGATGGAATCATCAGAGATGTTGAACTGTTCACCAAGATAGAACCAGAATGGATTTCAAAGCAAGAAGCAGACCAGAGGTTCGGACCAAACTCACAAGAGATTCAAGGCGACTGGATCCTCTTCCCCATCCCCTTCAATGACCCAAGCCCGCTCGACTTTGACATAGATGTGTACGGCAATCCTATATTGTCCACCGACTAACCCATTCACTTGATCTACTACTTGTTCTACTTCTTCGCCGTCTTCTTCCCGGTCTTCTTCACCGTCTTCTTCTTCGACTGCTTGGCAGGCAACACATCCTGACACCGTTTCCCAAACGCCAAGCAGATCGGATGATCGTGTGTACAGTTGGGTCGTGCCGTGCAGTTGTATCGCCCGTGGAAGACCATCTGGTGTCCGAGTCGTGACCAGTGATCGCGTGGGAACATCGCCATGAGTTTCTTCTCGATGAGCGCTGTATTGGTCTTGGGATCATCAACAATCCCCCAGCGCCAGCTGAGCCGCTGCACATGCGTGTCCACCGTGAACCCGTCGTTGATCCCAAACGCATTGCCAAGCACCACATTCGCCGTCTTGCGTGCCACCCCGCGAAGCTTGAGCAGGTCGACCATGTTCCCCGGAACCTCTCCCCCAAAGTCCTCCATGCACATCGTCATCGACGCATGGATCGACTTGGCTTTATTACGAAACAACCCGATCGTCTTGATGTAAGGCTCGATCTGCTCAGGCGATGATTTGGCAAAGCTCGCAATCGTCTTGAACTTCTTGAACAACCCAGGTGTTGCTTTGTTCACCCCCGCATCGGTGGACTGCGCACTCAAGATCGTCGCGATCAATAGCTCATGGGCATTGGAAAACTCCAACTCGCAGTACGCATCAGGATACCCCTCCTGGAGCGCCTCATCAATCCGCAACGCCAACCGCTTCTCTGCAGCGGTGACCTTGGGGAGCGCGAACGGGATGTCCTGAAGACCTTTGGGATTGTCTTTGCCTTTGGGATGCACATCAGTCATGGGTATCGATTTCCTTTGCTCTGCCGGTCAATGTCCAACCCGCGAGGATGATGTTGACAAGCACCCCAATCGTGAGCATGCTCAAAATGCGTGACGCTGCTTTGTGCGATGCGAGGAACCGATCCTTAAACACATCCGCCTGCGTCGTGTCGCCCGCTGATGCAAAGTCCCAGTACCCCTGCAGGGTCATCGTGAGCTTAGGCATAAACAAAAACAGATGGTAACTCAACAACGCAAGCGTCGCAAACAACACCAACACCCGCAGGAACCGAGCGATCGTGCTGATCTTGTATCCTGTGACGAGCATCGCTGCCATCGTCGCCAGCGCCAACGAAGCGCACACAAACTGGATCAGATCCACCGCAAAGAACACGCTCGACGCGACCCGTCCCCCCGCGAGCATCGCGTGATCCCCCTGGTAATCCGGGTAGAGCGCCAAGGTCGGTTCAAGCTTGCGCATGAGCGGGAACACGATCGCTGCCACCACCCCAGACATCGCCACCGATCCAAGCCAGATTGACAACGCAACAAGGTGAATGATCTGAGCGATTCGACAGGTGGTTCTGGAAAAACATGCACGGTTCATACCCAGATCGTAGTGCGTTCGATGCTTCGATGAGCAAATGAATCTACTATCCTTTCCATGTTGGGTCTTCCAGATATCTCGATCTCCACCGCCGGGTTGGTCACTCCCGGGTCGATATCACACACCCAATCATCAAAGACCACCATCGACCTGATCCACTCCCTTGGCGCCAAAGGCATCACCCTCGACGCATCAACCCCCGACCTGCGCCCACGCGCCCTCACAAGGTCCGCAAGACGCGACCTTGCTGCCTCGCTCCGCAGACGCGAGCTTGCCTTCACCGGGCTCGACCTCTGGATCCCCCCAGAACACTTCGCCGACCCAACCCACACCCACCGCGCCATCGACGCCCTCTCCCAAGCGGCCACCCTCACCACCGAACTGGCAACCCTGGTCGCAGGTCGATCCCAACCCGTCCTCTCCATCGTCCTCCCCGAGGAGATGAACCCCACCGATCGCGCCGCCATCGGCGCCATCGCCCAAAGCACCGGCGCCCAGATCGCCGATCACCAACCACAACTCCCTACATCTTCTGAATCATCACCAGAACAACCAGAACCATCACAACCAACCCCCGGCATCGACATCGGAATCGACCCCGTCATGATCCTCCTGACCGGCAACTCCCCAGGCAAAGCCATCACCCATGCCAGCACTCGCCTCGCCACCGTCCGTCTGTCCGATCTCAACTCAATGGGACGCTGTCCGGTAGGCGCTCCGGGAAGCAAGCTCGATCTCAAAAGCTACGCCGGCGCCCTGCTCGTCGCCGGCAAAGAATGGATCACCCTCGACCTTCGCGCCCTGCCCGACCCCATCGCCGCCACCACCCAAGCCCACCAAGCCTGGTCCAACGCGTTGAGTTTCTAGTAAGCCATAGGCTCAAGGTCTGCTCGCAAATACAACGGATGCTTGGGAAACCCATGCTTCGTCACCGCCAAACACATCGGGGTACACACCGGGTTTAACAGCTCAAGCACCTGCGTGTGCCGATCGTTGAGCGCCCCATGCGTCCCCCAACCAACAATCACCAGATCCGCCCGCTTGGCAAGCTTGACAATCGCTGCATCATTGCCCGGACCATTGGGATCATCAACAAGCTTGAGTCCCTTAGGATCAGTCGATCGCAACCCAAAGATATTGGCAACATCCATCGCATGAAAACCCCACCGCACCGCATACCGATGGCAGCGCGTCAAGGTCGGATCAAGCACCTGAGCATCAGCAGTGGAGGGGTTGAGCAAACAAAAACACACCCGCTTGCCCGCCGGTGCCCATCGGCGACCAAGCGTGTACCGGTACGCCTGCGATTGATCAAATGTTGCCCATCCACGCATAGGATTGGTCCTGAATGCTCTTACTGAAACTTGCTTGTGAACACAGGTCCAAATCTATTCGAGCTTGGCAAGGTCCGCAGCATCAAAGTCCGCGTTCGTGTACACCTTCTGCACATCATCATTGTCCTCAAGCGTATCAATCAGATTGATCACCTTCTGCACATCCTCGCCCGCGACAGGAACGGTGTTCTCCGGGATCCGTGCGATCTCTGCTTCAAGGATCTCAACCCCGTCCGCTTCGAGCGCCTCCTTGACCGCGATGAACTCCGTCGCATCCGTCAACACCGTCCACACGCCCTTGTTCTCATCATCTGCGCCTTCCGGTGCTTGCACATCGTCCGCGCCCGCTTCGAGCGCCTTGTCCATGATGGTCTCTTCATCATACTTGGATGCATCAATGATGATCTGTCCCTTGGTCTGGAACATAAACGCGACCGTCCCCGCGTTGCCCATCGACCCGCCCTTCTTCTTGAAGATATTGCGGACATCCCCAACCGTGCGTGTGTTGTTGTCCGTCAATGTCAACACCAACACCGCCGTCCCCCCGGGTCCGTATCCCTCGAAGATCACATCCTGATAATCCGCGCCGCTGGTATCGCCTGATCCCTTCGCGACCGCCCGCTTGATCGTGTCCTTGGGCATATTGGCATACTTCGCCTCGTCGATCGCATAGCGCAGCGACAGGTTCGTCTCCGGGTCGCCCCCGCCCATCTTCGCAGCAACCATGATCGCCTTGGAACACTTGGACCAGATCTTGCCCTTCTTGTTATCTTGGGCGGCTTTGCGATGCTTGATGTTGGACCACTTACTATGACCTGCCATGTGTCGGCTCCTGCTTCTCGGTATGCGTTGACTGTCCGCTGGGTTGCTGTGTATCTATTGTTGGAGTGTTCGTGCCCGATATCAGGCATGATCCCGTGTGTTTTTCGACTCGTGCGTGTTCATGTGTGTTTGCTGGGTTATTCTGATTTGAACACATCCGTCATCGCAGGCGCTGCAAGGGGCGCAAGCGTCGGCTTCCCCGTCGATTCCGCATCCTGCAACCGATATCGAATGTTCTGCAACTCACTACTGATCGCATTGATCGCACGCTGATTCGGTGTCGGACTCGCATTGGCAAGGCGAAGCTGCGAACGCAGAATCTCTTCCCCGCTCAACCACGCCGTCATCGCCCGCTCGCTGTACCCGCCGCGCCAGAGCGCATCACCAAGGTGTAACAAGATCGTCGCATTCGTCCGCGAGAGATCAAGCTCATTGGCGCGAACAAGCAACGAGATCGCCCCAAGCGTCACCACTTTGCCGTCCTCGTCAACCACATCATCAAAGATCCCAAGCTTGTACCGAACCCACGCAAGCGAATCAATAATCGACGCCTCATCGGGGAGCGCCGCCGCCGCCTTTTCGAGCAGCTCAACCGCATACTCAATCCGCTCGCCCTCTTCCGCAAGCATGTACCCATAGTCATTGTTCGACCACGCATGATCCGCATCATAACTGAGCGAAAGCTCATAATACCGCGACGCCTGCTCGTCGCGTTCAAACGCCGTCGCCATCGCTGCTGCGGTATACGCAAGGTCCGCCCGCTGCATGTCAAGATCATCAGGCACCTCCCCCCGCGAAGGAGTGCCCAGCGCCGAGGTGGTCAACCCGATCGCCTCAACCATCATCCCTTGCGCTCCAAGCACCTCAAGCACACCAATCAACTCCGTGTTGGTGCCAAGCGCTCCAAGCAATCGGAAAGTCTCAATCATGTACGAACGATCAAGCTCGCCGTCGCGTGTTGCAAACATCGCCGTAAGCATGATCGCATCGTTCACACGATCCTGCCCAAGCAACGCCTGGATCGGCAACGCCTCAAGCGTCTGAGATTGTTCAGGGTCTGCAAACCGGTTGCTCTCAACCAAGATCGTTTCCATCAGCTCTGCAAGCTCAAGGTCCGTGACCTGCGCCATCATGAGCAGCTTGATCCGCGCAATCTCAAAGTCCATCGCGTTGGCACTCGTCCCCGACAACCCATCAATCACCTCAATGATTTCAAGCACCATCTTCTCAGACTCGAGCGCCTCAGATTCCCGCGCGAGTGCAAAGAGAATCGAAACAACCTGCCGCTGCTGCGTAGGGAGCAGCTCAATCCCCTCAGGGATATTGTCCGCAAACAACGCCGCGATCCTGCCCGTGTCTTCAAGCGTCGATCTGCGTGCGTACACCTCCGCGAGCTCGATCGTCGAGTCCACACTCTTCAATCCAACGAGCCGATCATACTGAAGTGCATCGACACGCGCCAGTTCAGTATCAGTGCTTGATTCATCAGACCCAGTATCAAATCCAGTATCAGACCCAGTCTCGATCGACTCTGCAAGCATCTGCTCATACGAACGAGCAAGCACAAACGAACCCATCCGCTGAGCGTTCATCGAAAGCAGCTCAAGCGCCCGCTGTGAGTTGCCAAGCTCGCCATGCCCCTGCGCGATCGCAAGAATCAAAGGCACCGAGTTGGGCTGCACCTCGAGCAGCTCCTCAAGCCAATCAACCCCATCTACCAACGCATCCGACTCGCCCTCTGCTGTGCCCTCACTCTGCTGGGTCTTCCAAATACTCAAAAGCAGATCCAACCCACCATCTTGTGATGCTTTCTCTTGGTTGATCTCGATCAAGATCGATTCCGCCTGATCCAGCATCCCATTGCGTGCAAGCTCCGTCGCGCGGATCAACTGATACATCGATGATCTCGGACGCATCGTGCCAAGCTGACGGATCAGACGACCCACCTCCTCGGTGTTGCTCTGGTCCTGATCACGAACCCCAGGCTCGCGCCCATCGCCCGATCCCGTGCGAATCCCAATAAGCTGTTCATACAAACCTGTATCGAACGGATCAAGCTCAATCGCTCGTTCCAGATACGAGATCGCGCGCTCCACATCACCCCGCGTATTGGCAATCCGAGCGCTGACCTTGAGCGCGTCCAACGACGCATCCGCATCATCACCAAGCACCCGAGCAACCTCCCATGCCTTGGTTGGTTGCTGCGCGATCATCAAAGTCGCCGGGAGTTTTAACCCCGCGTACGCGTCTGATCCGTTTTCAATATCCCATCGCGTTTCGAGTTCTTCGATCAGCGCCGTCGCATGGTCCCAGCGCCCCGTCAACGCAAACCCCTGCCCATGCGCCACAATCCAAGGCGTAGAAACCATCGAGAAATCATTCGCCGTCACATCAAGCGACCCCGCGAGCGCATCAAGATGCCCAACAAGATCCGCCCGTCCAAGCCCGATCCCGATCGAAGTCATCAAAAGCTCTGCCGCAGGCGATTCAACTCCGCCATGCGTATTGAGAAACGCAACCGGATTGGTCAGCTCTCTGACCATCGCCGGGGTGACCGAGTTGACCAACTCAGGTCGAGCACCGAGCAATGCAACCGCTGCTGCCAACCGCTCGGACTCATCATCAATCTGTGCAAACACAACCGAGCACGCCCCAGGCGTTACGATCGCTGCATCCGCGCCCGCAACCCGATCAAGCCCGCGTGATACATCAAGCACGCTCAGTTCGAGTTCCAAGAGCTGCCCAGAAGGAGTCAACGCCCCGCTCAACGACTCGCTCGCTGAACCATGCTCAGATCCGCGCAGTCCCGCACCGATCTTCCCGATCGCAGGTCCAAGCACCTTCTCGATCCCATCAATCGTTGCCAGCGCCCTCGCCCACTGGGTTTCCTCCGCGCCGATGTCCGTCGCGTTCTTGGCAACATGATCCAGATAGATCAGCACCGCATTCGCCGGGTGCCCCTGTCGAAGCTCAGAAGCCATCCGCCTCGCAACCACCGAGCGAGGCGCCAGAACATTGGCATCATCGCCCGTCTTGGCATACGCGACCTGTGCCCGCTCGTACGAACCAACCGAAGTCCACGCATCCCCGACAAGCATCCAAAGCCCGGACTGATTATTGAGTATCCCAATGAGTTCCTGTTTCCACGCAAGATCACGCGAAGTGGTATCGAATGTTTCGAGCGCTTCTCCGAGTGTCTGGGCGCCGACCTTGAGGTATCCAGACTCGATCATGCTGCTGCCCAAGATCACCCGTGCGATCGAATGGGTGATCGACGAAGGATCGAGCGTGTCCGATCCAAGCGCCTGGTCCGCGAACCAGATTGCCTTGAGATGCTCTTTATTCGCAGACGCCTGCGACGCCAGATGCACCATGAGCTTGGGTGAACGATCCCCAAGTGTAAACGCACGCATGTGCGCATTGTGCGCCCCGAGCTGATCGTTGGTCAGTACCAGCGCTGCGCCGAGCATCTTCTGGATCGTCGCCGAGTTGGGATCAAGCCGAGCCGCCTGCTTGTACCCCGCGATCGCCTTCTCCATCTCCCGTGCCTGCGCATCTGAGCGTGCCTGCGCATAGACCTTCATCGCCTGTGCCTTGCGTTCAACCGAAATCGGCTCAACCTGAGGCGTCTCAGGCAAGCTCATGCCCGCCAAGACATCAAGCTCGATCTGATCCTCGTCCGCCAGCGCCCGTTGGTACGCAACACTCCCAGGCGCAAGCCCATCAATCGCATCAGGGGTCATCGAGCTGATCAACCCCTCGTCAATATGCCCCCAGGGATTCATCGCTTCGAGCTCGGCGCGTGCTTGGATCGCACGGATCGGATCTTCAATGTGCTCCGTCGCCAGGATCACACGCTCTTGCTTCGTTGTGGTCGAAGAGCAACCCGATGCGCCACCCAGTGCAGCCACCGCGCCCGCGATGCTGGTGATGGCGAGTGCATATCTGATTTGCTGTGTGTACATGGGTCGCCGCGAGTGGAGAAGGGGATGGATCACGACGAACCTTTCAGTTTTGCAGAAGTCTTCACTGCCGATTTGGTTGATGATTTGGATGTCAACTTCGCTGCCCGCTGATCGGTTGCCCAGTGTTCGAGCAATGTGTAGAACCCAAGCGAGTCGCTCGCTTTGACAAGTCGTTCCATGCGGAGGATCTGATCATGGATATCAAGCGACCCATCAGTAATATCCTCACGCGTGAGCTGCTTGGTCAACCAATCATCAAGCGGGAACGCATGCCAACCAAGCCCAAGCAGGATCACCCGCGCAGAAACAAACGGCGGCAACCCATCAATCTTCCGGAAATACGCAACCACATCCTTCTTGTTCATCTCCCGCAGATGCGAAAGCGACAACTCGTTCTGCAAATTATAAATCGCATTGAGCACACTGACCAACCGCTGACATCGCTCAAGCGATCGCGGATACCGAGAAGGAAGAATGCTCATCAGCTCTTGGGGCGCACACACACGAAGCTCATTGAGATCGACAAGCCCGTCCCGGATCGCATCGACAGCATTGATCGCATGCCCGATCGAGCTCTCCCACACAAGCATCGAAAACACAAGCTCGCTGACCAATGGATCAGGCGATAAAATCGTCGGGTCGATCAGATCCTTGCACCCAACCCCGCCTCGATCACCAAAGCTTTTCTCGAGCTTGAGCATGAACCTATTCAAGATTTCAGGATCGCTCGGCTTCACTCTGCTTGTCCCTCTTGCGCCCCGTCAGTTGCCCCGTCAGGTGCTTCGTCAGCTGCCTCGCTCGAGTCATCATGATCAGCGCCTTCTGACTTGCTCGACCAGCTCGATTTCGCTTTGTGCTCTTGCTCAACACGATCCTGCTCGAGAAGCGTGAACACATCCATCTCTGCCTTGTGCCCCGTGTCATACACAAGCCGAAGCGAAGGCATCTCCTTGATGTGGATGCGTTCCATCACATCCCGCCGCAACCGCTTGGTCGCTGCGGTCAGCCCGTGCATCGTCAAGCTCGCCCGATCCTCAGGAAGCACAGAGATATACGCCTTAGCGTGCTTGAGATCATCGGAAAGTTCAACCTTGGTCACCGTCACAAGCCCACGGATACGCGGATCATTCAGACCACGCGCAAGACGCTTCTGGAGCTCTTGTTGGATATTGGATGCAATTTGCAAGCTTCGTCGTCTCAAGCGATATTCTCCGAACTCAGATAATCCCGAGCATCAAAAGGTCAACATAAAAACACACACCGTCGGCTACGACGATGTGTGCAAGAGTTTCAATCAATCATCAAGCGTACGAGCAACCTCGATCGTCTTGTAACATTCAAGCACATCGCCCGACTTGATATCGTCGTATCCAACGATCTTCATGCCGCACTCCATGTTCGCACGAACTTCCTTCGCGTCGTCCTTGAATCGCTTGAGCTGCTCGAGCCGGCGGTTGTTCTCGATCACCACACCATCGCGGGTAACGCGGATGAGTGCATCGCGTTGAACGATACCATCGGTAACGAAACAACCCGCGACCGAACCAACCTTGGAGACTTTGAAGACCTCGCGGACATCTGCGTGTCCGATGACTTCTTCGCGGATATCCGGTGAGAGCAAACCCTCAACCGCCTTCTTGATGTCATCCACAATGTGGTAGATGACCTGATAGTTCCGAATCTCAACGCCCTTGGTCTCTGAGAGTGCTCGACCCTTCGCGTTGGCAATAACATTGAACCCGATGATGATCGCCTTCGATGCTTCCGCGAGCAAGATGTCAGACTCGGTAATCCCTCCAACCGCTTGGTGAATCACACGCACGCCGACCTCATCATTGCCAACCTTCTCGATCTCTGCTTTGAGCACATCGACCGAACCCTGCACATCCGCCTTGAGTACCACAAGGATTTCCTTGAGATCGGTATCAGCAATTTGTGTGAACATGTTGTCGAGGGTGAGCTTTGGAATCGCAAGCAACGCTTCGCGTTCACGCTCGCGTCTTTGCTCCGCTGCCTTCTCCGCTTCCTTAAGCGAACCAAGACAGTAGAACTTATCACCCGCATCTGGCAGCGAGTTAATACCCGAGATCTGCACAGGCAGTGGTGGGAGCGCCGTCTTGAGCTTGTTCCCACGATCATCGGTGATATCACGCACACGACCAAACGCTCGGCCCATCACGATGAAGTCGCCAACATTGAGCTCGCCTTCTTGCACAAGAATATTGGCAACATTACCGCGTCCACCTTCAGGACGCGCTTCGATGACCGTACCTTGTGCTTGACCACCAAAGTCACTCTTGAGTTCAAGAATCTCTGCTTGGAGATCAAGGATTTCAAGCAGGTCTTGGATACCAATACCCTTGATCGCGCTGGTCTTGACCACTTCAGTCTCGCCGCCCCATTCGGTTGGGTTGAGCCCGTGCTCTGCGAGTTGACCATAAATCCGTTGGATGTTCTCTTCGGTTGCCTGTTCTTTATCGATCTTGTTGAGTGCAACAATAATCGGAACGCCCGCCGCTTTGGAATGCGAAATCGATTCCGCAGTCTGAGGCATCACCCCGTCGTCCGCGGCAACCACAAGCACCACAATATCCGTCACATTCGCACCACGCGAACGCATCGCGGTAAACGCTTCGTGACCGGGTGTATCAATAAAGGTAACAAACTTCTCAGTATCACCCGTCGTCACCGGCACACGGAATGCGCTGGTCGCCTGTGTAATACCGCCCGCTTCACCATCAGCAACATTCGCCTGACGGATTCTGTCGAGAAGTGAAGTCTTCCCGTGATCCACATGACCAAGAATGGTAACGATCGGACCGCGTGCTCGTTCGTTGCTGCGTTCGCGAGCTTCAAACTGTTCAACAACTTGTTCTTCAGCACCCTTGGACTCGATGACTTCGAGCTCGATGTCCCAATCGATCATGATCTCTTGGGCTTTCTCAGAATCAATCCCAGAGTTGATCGTCGCCATCACGCCCGACATAAAGAGTTTCTTGACAATGTCAGCACCCTTCACACCGGTTGCAGCAGAAAGATCCTTAATCGAGAACGGTGCCGCAATTTCAACCTTACCACCAATTTTCGCTGGTGTCTGTGCTGCATTGGCAGACGAACGCATCCGCATTTGCTGCTGCTTGAGGTACCCACCGGATTGCTTGAGACGCGCATCGCGTTCAGCAAGATCCGCTGCGGACCATCCACGACCCGGACCGGCGCCTCCGCCTTGACGAGGGGCGCCGCCGCCATCTCGTCTGCGAGCATTCCCGCCACCACGAGGTGGACGGCCTTCCATTGGCATTCCGCCGCCGGCGCCACCGCCACCGCCACCGCCTCCACCGGGACCGCCTGGTCCACCCGCACGCGGGGGACGACGACGGGGTGCTTCAACATGTTCTGCTGCTTCAATACGAACCACCTTGGGTCCCGAAAGCTTGATCTGTGATTTCTTGTCGAGTTGACGCCCAACGGGTGCAACACTTGTTGGACGCGTAGGGACGTTCATCTCAGGTGGTTTGATCGGTGCCCTTGCCGGCGGTGCAGGAGCGCGAACCACAGGTTTTTCCGGTGCTTTTTCAGTCTCTGCAGCAGGCGCATCGGGTGTAGGAGTCTCTGGTCCTTGAACCTTGGGTGCTTCACTCGACAACCCCGCAGGCACATGGACCGATCGTACTTTGACCGGTGCAGGCGCCGAAGGCGCTGCTTTGGGAGTTGCTTTGGTCGCTGCTTTGGGTGTTGCAGCAACCGCCTTTGCTTTCGCAGTTGTCTCATCCGCTGCAGGTGCCGATGCGATCGGTTTGGCTTTGGTCGCTTTGACCGCCTTGGCAGGTGCCGCCGCAGGTGGTTCTGCAATCGCCGTCGCAACAGACGAATCATCCGCGTCATCCGCGGCGTCATCAGCATCTGACTTCTTCGCTTTGGTTGCTTTCTTCTTGGTCTCACGGACCTTGGTGATATCAACCTTCTCCGCTTGCTCAACAGCAGTATGCGGGGACTCTTCGGTATCGTTGGTCGCAAACCATTCACGGATCGTCTGCTCAAGACCGATCGATACCGTAGACATATGGTTCTTGATCACATCCTTGGGCAGACCCTCAGCGTGACATTTTTCCACGATCGCTTTGGACTTGATGCCCAGTTCTTTTGCGATTTCAAAGATTCGTTTATTCGCCAATTGCTTCTCCGCCGCGTTCTGCGATTCGTTCGTGTTCTTCGTCGATCTCGATCATGGATATCCGATCTGTGCACATACACAGAACGGAAGAGTCTTTATGCTTCAGTTAAGATCCACCCAAAATATCAGCTGCCCGATCTTCGGATGCTTCATCAGGTTCTACTGCCTCGGATGAAGAATCATCCGCGCTTGCCGCCGCTGCACCCAAGATCGCAGCAGCCGCCACTTCTGGTGCAACATCGCCGTCAACAGCACCCGATAAGATTGCCGACGCTGCTTGTTCTTCGTTTGCACGACGCTCTGCAGCTTCTGCTTTCTCAATCTCTTGTTGAGCAGCAACTTCCTTGGCGCGAGCAGCACAAAGTTCAACCGCCTGCTGACTGCGTGCGTCATCAAGCTCAAGCTCAGTCATGATAATGTCTTCGCCGATCTCATCGACATCAAACACCGAGATCATGCCCAGTGCTGCAAGACGATCGACCATCTCATCAGTAACGCCTTCGATCTGCTGCAGGGTTTCAGAGAGGATGGTCAATCCCTTCGTGAACTCTTCAGGAGTCAAGATGTCGACATCCCAACCCGTCAACCGAGCTGCAAGGCGAACATTCTGTCCACGCTTACCGATCGCCAATGAGAGCTGATCGTCACGCACAACAACAGTTGCCCGTCCGAGCTCGAAGCACAACGAAATCTCGTTGACCTCTGCAGGTTTGAGCGCGTTGGCAATCAGGATTTGTGATGATTCGTTCCAACGAACGATATCGATCTTCTCGCCGTTGAGTTCTTCAACGATTGTTTTGATTCTTGATCCACGGATACCAACACATGCACCGACCGCGTCGATCTTCGAGTCAATCGAAGAGACCGCCATCTTGGTGCGGTATCCAGGCTCACGCGACATCGCTTTGATCTCGATCGTGCGTTCCATGACTTCAGGAACTTCAACCTCGAAGAGTCTGCGAATGAAATCAGGATGTCCACGCGAGAGGTAGATTTTGACCTGCGATCCCATGTCTTTGACATCGAGGATCATCGCGCGGACACGATCACCCGGAGCGAACTGTTCGCCCGGGATCTGCTCGCTGCGAAGCATCACGGTTTCCGCACGATCGACTTGGACAACGAGTGCGCCGCGATCGTACCGTTGAGCAACACCAGTCACCAATGTGCCGACTCGGCTTGAGTATTCTTCCATGAGCGATTGACGCTCATCGTCGCGGAACCGTTGGATCATGACCTGCTTGAATGTCTGTGCTGCGATGCGACCAAAGTCGCCCGGATTCATCTCGAGTGGTTCATCATACCGAAAGAGCTGGATCTCACCGGTGAGTGGATCAACAGTACATTGGAACTCTTCCGCATCGAGTGTTCCAAAGAACTTTCGGCAAGCAGATACCATCGCGGTTTCGAGATCCGAGATCAATAGGCTTTTGTCGACATTGCGATCGCGTGCAATCGAGTCGAGGATGCGCATCATTTCTGCAGTGTTCATGTCTGGCTCCGGTTCTTTCGTCTGTGCTCATCTTCAGGCTTTGCCTTCTCGAGCGCGTTCTGATTATTGAGTTACTGGGATGTTGAGTTGTCTGTGAAAAGTAAACTTGAATGCACCCCATCTGATGGGGATACAAAAATACAAATGACCGCGAAGCATGAAAAGCCGCGGTCGTGCGTTGCATAGGTGGTTACGGGGAATCCCCGCAATCTGCCTAAGAATCGGGATGGACCACGCGGTTATCGCATCGTCCGATCCTTTCCGTGCAGATCAGCACCAATCAAGGTCAAAGACCACATGATTGAATACCGATTACCCATGATGGCGCAAGACCATATGCATGACATACTCCTGACTCCGAGCACCATGCCCGGAAAGTCCAATCAAGTATAGAACACCCGTTGGGACAGAATCAACTATAAGTAGTTGCTCAGGCATGCTCAGAGAGAGATATTTGATCGTCAGAATACTTCGTCTGAGTATAAAAACTCAGTGATGAGGGTCTTAATCAGAGAATCCAACATCAACACGATCGCCCTTGGTGACCTTTTTGCTGATTTTGATCGCCCGGTTTCCCCCATGCTGACCAACATTGGCAAGGAACTTGGGTTCTTGTCCAACGAGAACCAACGCAGGGTCTTTGGCATTCTTGGTGGTGACGATCAGGTCACCGGTGCCCAGTTCGCTCAGTTCACGGAGTGTAATCTTGGTCTCCGCAAGGATTGCAGACACATCAACCCCGGTCTGGTCCAGGTTCTGCGTGATGAGTTTTTCGCATGATGCACTATCATCGTTGCGTGTCACCGCGAACCAGCTCTGGGAACTCAAATCGTCCATCACCGGTTCAATCACATTGTATGGAATACACAAGTTCATTGTCCCTGCGCGAGATGCCATCCGGACTTCAAGCCCGATGACCATCACCACCTCATTGGGAGGGACAATCTGCACGAGTTGAGGATTGGATTCGTGGGCAACGATCTCAAAGTTGAGTTTGCACACACTCTCCCAAGCTTCAGAAAGGGCATCAAGCCCGCGACGGAGAACATTGGAGATTAACCGTTGCTCAATCGGGGTCATCGGACGCTGGGGAATGAAAAGGTCCTGGTTTGTTCCACCCAATAATCGATCAATGATCGGATAAATGATCAAAGGCGAGACTTCCAAACACATCTGACCTTCAAGCACATCGGGTTGGATCAAGTTGTAACTCGTCGGATTCGGGAGTCCCGCGACAAACTCGCCGTAGGTCATCTGCTCACATGCTGCAACCCGGACTTCAACAATGGTGCGGAGGAATCCCGAGAGCGATGCACCAAAGTTTCGTGCAAACGCCTCGTGAAGGGTTTCAAGCGCCAGCATTTGGTCTTTGGAGACGCGTTCAGGGCGTTTAAAGTCGTATTCTCGGATTTCGACTGAATCGAAGTCTTTGCGTGTACGGGAGAAAATCTTCGGCGCTGATTCATCAACAGCAGCAGGGGCATCACCCGATTCCACCGCAGCCAAAAGGACATCGACCTCATTTTGGTCCAACATGCTCATGACGGGGTGATCTCCAAAGAAGCTTTCAACTCAACGCAGACTGGACAAAACCATCGGATCTGCCTTGATACACTCGTTTCTATCGGTAGTCTACGCCGAAGTTCTTGATCTTCAGTCACTCAACCACAATGTTTCTGGAACAAAGTGGGCCCGAGCAAGGTTGAAAGTCTCTGAACACGCACATGGGCGAACCGACAGAAGGCCGATAGAGTTCCACAAAGGATGATTCACTTGATGAACCAGAAGACACAACCACTCCAAAGACCAGCCCAACCTCCCAAGATGCATCGCTTGTATCTGATGATGAGTATGTTCATCGTGAGCATGTTCGGATTCAGCGCTTCAGGGCAAGACTACGCCTCTATGGTGTCGGGACTACCAAGCGAACCACCGGTAACCATCGGGATTGAAGCTCAAAACTCGCAGATAGTCCCGGGTGCCAAGTCGGTGATCGCGGTCATTCTCGATCATGCCGAGCACTACCACACCAATCTCAATGTGCCCATCGTGCCAAAGGAAATGGGCAATCTGGTCCCTATTCCTACAACCATCACCCTGCCCGAGATGGAAGGACTCATCTTCGAAGGCATCATCTGGCCGGAACCCGTTGAAGTCGATATCGATTTCCTCATGACGGGGAATCCATACAAGTACCTCGTGTACTCAGAACGAGCAATAATCTACATCCCCTTCGAAGTCGCAGCAGGAACAACGATCGGTGAACAAGTCATTGAGTTGCAGGTTGGATACCAAGTCTGTGACGAAACGACATGCCTGGCGCCGGAATCTGAGACTGTCTCAGTGACCATCAATATTGTTGAAACAGTGACTGATGGCTCTGATCCTTCACCAATCTTCGACGGTTATGACGCTGATGCAACCCCTATCCTGAGCACAGGTGTTGAACTCTCAAGCGGTGCTGCCAGTATCGAGCGCCGGTTCCTTGGGTTGTTTGTGATCCCTGCATCGGATTCATTGGCAGGTGTTCTTGTCTTGGCATTGAGCGCCGCGATCGGAGGGTTCATCTTGAATCTTACCCCGTGTGTTCTTCCTGTGATCCCCATCAAAGTCATGACAATCTCATCGCATGCTGGTGAGAGCAAATCGCGTGCATTCATGCTCTCGATGTGGATGGCGATAGGCGTAGTCACCTTCTGGTTCGGGATCGGTATCCCCGTTGCATTTGTCTCCCAGTTTACAGACCCCTCGATAATCTTCGGCATCTGGTGGATCACAGGGATCATCGGCATCGTCATCGCTGTGATGAGCATCGGGATTATGGGCTTATTCCAGATTAAGCTCCCACAGAAGGTCTATATGGTGAATCCCAAAGCGGACTCAGCATCAGGGTCCTTCGTGTTCGGGCTCATGACCGCGGTGCTTGGGTTGCCCTGTTTCGGGTTTGTCGCGGGTGCATTGCTCGCAGGTGCCGCGACTATGCCTTCGGTCTTGGTACTCACAGTGTTTGCATTCATCGGGGTTGGAATGGCGCTGCCTTATGTCGTGCTCGCGATGTTCCCCAAGCTCATCGACAAACTCCCACGCACTGGACCTGCAAGCGAACTCATCAAGCATGTCATGGGGTTGCTGATGCTCGCTGCCGCAGCATACTTCCTAGGCACTTCAGTCATCTCCTTCGGCTCAGGCAATGAATGGGTCTTCCCATGGTGGGGGAAAACCATCCACTGGTGGGCAATCGGGCTCGTCGGCGTTGCAACAGGATTCTGGTTGATTCTGCAAACTTTCAAAATCACCAAACGAATCGGTCCAAGATTGACCTACACCGCGCTCGGATTGGTATTCGCACTCTCAGGATCGTTTGTTGCTTACAACCAGACGATGCACCAGTACCATTATTTCTGGCAGCCGTTCAGTCCAGAGTTCCTCGCAACCTCGCTCGAAAGCGACAAAGTGGTTGTGCTCGATTTCACCGCGGAATGGTGCTTGAACTGTAAAGCACTCGAAGCGAGCGTGCTCTCTCGCAATCCAGTGAAGAGTCAACTGCTCTCGGGCGATGTCATCCCCATGGTCGCGGATCTCACAAGCACAAGCGCTCCCGGTTGGCAGCAACTCAAAGACCTTGGGCAAACCGGCATCCCATTGCTCGCAGTGTACGCGCCGGGACAATTCGAACCGATCTGGTTGTCCAACTCGTATACGCCGAGCCAAGTGGTCGACGCGATCGAAGATGCCCGTCAACGAGGCAAAGCAATCAGTCGAGCGGATTGAAAACGGGCAGAATTCGCGTTTATCGTCCGATCAGAACCAGTTTTTCAGCATTTGCAGGCAAGAATCTGGACACATTGCATGTTCATTGCCAAAGTCATTTGACGAATGCCAAATTGGGGAATATCTTTACCCCCGCAGGGACATGTCTTTGATGTGTTTCTGCGAAACAACCAAACGCGGGTGTAGCTCAGTGGTAGAGCGTCACGTTGCCAACGTGAATGTCGACAGTTCAAATCTGTTCACCCGCTTTCAAGAAAACGCCCGGCACCAATTTGGTGCCGGGCGTTGCTAATTCACTGTTCTCATTCACGTGATTTCTTGTAAATCAGTTTGGAATCATCATTCGCTCACGCCTGGACGAGTCCCTCACGGATCGCCCATCTGGATAACTCCACACGATTGCTGCATCCGGTCTTTGAAAATGCAGATGAGATCTGATTATCAACAGTTTTGGGTGATCGGAAGACCGATTCCGCGATTTGACTGGTCGTCAACCCTTGTGCAACGAGTCGAACGATGGTGATTTCCCTCGGTGAAAGCTGAAGGATTTTCGATTCGCGAATGGTGTTATCCTCATTGGCAAGCATCCGTTCACGGATATCATCTGAATACACCTCGTGTCCGGCTGCGATTGCTCGGATTCCATCGACAACCGTCTCTGCGGATTCATGTTTGGAAAGGAATCCACTCACATGCATCTGGACCGCTCGACTGACATGAGCATCGGTGGGGAATGCCGTTAAAGCGACTATTTTCGTATGTGGTGATGTGGTCAGTGCTTGATGGCAGAGCTCGAGCGGGTCGCCGAGAGGTATTTCAAGGTCACAAAGGACGATATCTGGTTGGTGCGTATCAATCGCAGCACGAATACCATCCGCAGCATACACCCGGTCGACGACCGTCATATCACTTGAGGTATCTAACAGCGTACTGATCGCATCAGCAACAATCTTGTGGTCGTCGATAACAAGAATTCGGATGGGTGTTTGAATACTCATGTTAAAATCCTCCTTGTGCCGTTGGTGAATTATCCCTAATTATGGTACAGTATATAAACACAAAGCAGTTGGTAAATTATTAGTTTTCGTGGTTCAATGTTAAAATGGCGTATTTCAGTTGTCAATATCTGAACATAAAATCCCGTTTGTCATTCATAGTCACTATTCCAAGTTGACCCTTTATGCGTGGTTTGCCGTTATTTTTTTGCTCTCGGAGTTCCTCGGGACAGCATTCGGGTATGGGGTTGAATCAATTAGTATTCTTTGGCCGCCTACAGGGATTTTGGGCGCCACGCTCGCGATGCTCCATCGTAAGCATTGGATCCCAATCTTGCTCATTGGCTCGGTTATTGATTTCTTTGCGGGGGTTGTTTCACACAATTTTCTCATCGACCCGCACTTTGTAAAGTACTTATTCATTGGATTAATTTCAAATCCATTCACAGCTATCTTCTTCGCAACAACTTTCCAATGGCTCATCCCAAATGCGCATCCGCTCTCAGATCCCAAACGATTTGGTTTTTATGTACTGATCCCAATCGTGCTCAATACTGCGATCGTGTCATTCTTATCGATGAATCTGCTTGCGGTATTTATCCATGACTTCCCGGTTATCGCTGCTTGGCAACAGTGGTTGTATTCTGATATCACTGGTTTGCTCACCTTTGCAACTCCGCTCATTATGATTGTTTCCAGCTGGGACCAGATACTGAAGATTGAATCAAGGCTTTACGAAACTGCATTGATGATGGTGGTATTCGCAGTTGTAACTGCGATCTTGTTTACAGATATTCTTGAAGTGACTTACTTCCGGAACTACATGTTTGTCATGATGCTCCCTATGTTTGCTTGGATTGTTGCGAGATCAGGCGCAGTGGGGATGTCGCTTGCAACGCTCATTCTGACCATCGTCGTACTTGCAGCGCTCGTGAATCACTCAAGCCCATTTGAGGTTCCCGATAGAACCGCTGCGGAGAATGTGCTCGTGGTTCAGGGGTTCCTCGTACCAATTACGCTTGTGATTCTCTTTGTCGCATCGATTCTTGAGAGCCGAAAAACCCAGTTTGAGCAGCTGCTCGAACAAGACCGTCAACTCCGAAACATGAGCCGGATCGAATCGCTCGGAACAATGGCAGGTGGTGTTGCGCATGACTTTGGAAATCTTGCCATCGCGATGCGTGCCTACCACGCTGTGCTGCGTGTTGAAATCAATAAACCGAACCAAGCAGTGATCGATGCGATCCAAGGGCTTGAAGTCGCTGCGGATGGCGCACAAGTGCTTACAAGCTCGCTCATGGCATTTGCGCGCGAAGATCAACATGAAAAATCAGTTGTTACTGAATCCATCGATCTCTGTGCAGCGATCCAAGCCGCAATATCAACAATAAAACCATTGATCGTTCCCAAGTATTCACTCGATCTAAAAATGCCATCTGAGCCTGTATATATATTGGCGAACGAACCAAGCATCAAACGCATCCTGGGGAATCTGATTCTCAATGCGAGGGATGCATCCGATGTAGGGCAGAAGATAGAGATTTGTGTCGTACCATTTGAAGAAAGTGTACTTCTAGTGGTGAGTGATCATGGTTGTGGGATCTCAGTTGCAGATCAAGATCGTATTTTCGATCCGTTCTTCACCACCAAACCCAGAGGGCAAGGAACAGGGCTTGGTCTGGCGGTTGTTGCTGGTATTCTTCGAGAGATCGGTTCCACGATCAATGTTACATCAACAGAAGGGATTGGAACAACCTTCACAATTCGATTCCCGATCACAAGTTCACCCGAAGAGAGTTGAGTTCTGCAGAGTGGACGAGTTGTTAACACTGAAATGAGTTCATTTCATCGCACCTGAACACCGTTCAGTCCGTGAGATAAATATGGCATGTGGTACTCTTTGTGTATCATTGAAGCACGAATTGCGATAGAATGCGCTACAGGCAATCCGAATAGATTGGACATGCCAGAAAGAGGTGTCGCGATGATTAGTGGTGCACTCAACATCAAAAAACTGCTCGCAGCCATGTCCCGGCTCGACGCGTCTGACCTCCATATCAAGGTCGGAATCCCCCCAACCTATCGCATCGGCGGTTCGCTGCGTCCGATTGATGGTGAACCCGTCACCGAAGAAGAAGCAGACCATTTGCTCGATCCGTTGCTCTCTGATGTCCAGAAGAAACGATTTGACGAGACAGGGGATCTTGATTTCGCTTGGCACCTTGTAGACAGTGACGGGATCAGTGGCGATCGGTTCCGCATCAATATGCTCCGATCTGGCAATCACACGCACGCCGCGATTCGCCGAGTAAAAGCAGACATACCCAGCTATGCGGATCTTCATTTACCCGAAGTTTATTCCAAGATTGTGCGTAAAGAGCGCGATGGTTTGGTGCTTGTGGTTGGGGTGACGGGTTCAGGAAAATCCTCAACCCTCGCTGCAATGCTCGACGAAGTCAACGCAACCCGAGGCGAGAACATCATCACCATCGAGGACCCCGTAGAATATCGATTCGTTCCCAAGCAATCGATTATCTCTCAACGAGAAATCGGCATTGATGTCACAGATTTCCACGAAGCGCTGCGTCATGTGGTTCGGCAAGACCCGGATGTGATTTTCATCGGTGAGATGCGTGACCAAGAAACAGTACTCTCAGCGATTCAAGCTGCGGAGACCGGGCATCTCGTGTTTGCCACATTGCATACTTCCGATACCATGGGTGCGTTCGGCCGCATGCTTGAGTTCTTCCCTCAAGACGAACGAGCATTTGTCCGCAACTCGTTGGCAGCAACACTCAAAGCAATCTGTGCGCAACGGTTGATCCCTGCGAATGCTGAAATCACCGGCTCAAAGGTCGTGCCCGCGGTTGAGGTGTTGCTTACCTCCCCGATGGTGAGGGAACTCATCCGTGATCAACGCGATGCGGATCTGCCATCCGTCGTCGCATCAAGCAGGGAGGATGGGATGGTTTCATTCACCCAATACCTTGCCGAGTTGGTCAACAAAGAATGGGTGAGTATGTCAACAGCAAAGGAATACGCACCCAACAGAGATATGCTCGCATCGATCCTCAAAGGCGTCGAAGTCAAAGCAGCATCACTCGTTGGTCGACTCAAGGGTTAGCTCGCCTGTGCGTGCTCGTCAGGGTCGATGCCGAGTTGTTTCATTTTCTTGTACAGCGTCGTGCGATTGATCCCGAGCACATCCGCCGTGTGCTGACGGTTCCAGTTGCAACTTTCAAGCGTGAGATAGATCACACGCCGCTCGGGTTCGAGCATCGCATCACTGAGTGTCATCGTTTCAAAGGATTTCTCTATCGCGACACTATGGTTCAGTTGGATTGGTGACTTCTCGTCCTCGAGCACCTGCGGCGGTAAGTCTTCTAAACCGATCGTCTGCGCCCGTGAGAGCACCGCGGCACGCTCGATGATATTGGAAAGCTCGCGGACATTGCCCGGATAGGCATACCGACGAAGCGCATCAATCGCATCCTCTGTAAACCCAGTGAACTGTCGGCCGAGTTCGCTTGACTGCTGATCGAGGAAATGCTCCGCAAGAGTCGGGATATCACTCACTCGATCACGCAAAGGGGGCATCTCGATCTTGACCACATTGATCCTGTAGTACAAGTCCTGACGGAATGTGCCCGCAGCGACTAAGTCTTCCAAGGGTTGGTTGCTCGCCAATATAACACGCACATCGACTTCAATCGTTTCGTTCGATCCCACAGGTTCGAACTTGCGTTCTTGAAGCACACGCAGAAGTTTGAGCTGCATCCCCGGAGACGCACTGTTGATCTCGTCAAGAAAAAGCGTCCCCCCATCTGCCGCGAGGAACTTACCGACCTTGTCTGCATGAGCGCCGGTGAACGCGCCCTTGACATGCCCGAAGAGTTCTGACTCAAGCAATGTCTCCGGGATCGATCCGCACGCGAGTTCAACATAAGGCTTTGCTTGCCGATTCGATTCTTGATGAATCGCATTGGCAATCATGCTTTTGCCGACGCCGGACTCCCCTGACATGAGCACAGTAGTCCGTGAGTTGGCAACCGCATGGACGGTTTCATAGATCTTGCACATGCGGTGATCGCCACCGATCATGTTGCCGAGCCCGAAAGTGTGCTCTAAGCGAGAACGCATGGTCGTGTTTTCACGCTTGAGTTCATGATGTCGAAGTGCGCGTTCGAGCCCTATGCGGAGTTCGTCATCGACGACGGGTTTGGTCAGAAAATCCACAGCACCAAGACGCAATGCCTGTACCGCGAGTTCAACGGTGCCGTACCCTGTGAGCATGATCACCGCAAGTTGAGGATGCGTTTTCATAATCTCACGAAGGAGATCGAGTCCGCCCATTTCGGGAAGATTAATATCACAGATCGCGACTTGATATGCACCCGATGTGCTTTCCTCTGCCTGCGCAAGTTCATTGAGTGCTGCGGAGGGTGAATACACCGATACCGCTTTGCATCCTTCCTCGCAGTAAAACTGCGCCAAAGAATCCGCAACAATCGGGTCATCATCAATGATCAATACGCGTGGATGATCTGCCATCAAGACCCACCAATTTCCATATCGCCAATGTCATTCATGTCATCGGGTTCAACCACTGAGGGAATACAGATCCGCAGCACCGCGCCGGTGCGTGAGTTACCTGCACGATCTTCGCGCTGGGTAAGGGTGATGATCCCTTCAAGTTGTTCAACAATCTGGTGTGCCATCGAGAGCCCGATCCCTTGGTGATCTTCGTTCGAGCTTACCCCGTGCTTGAAAGCTCGGTTATTGCGCACGCTCGAATGGAGACCTACACCATCATCAAAGATCTCAATGACAGTTTCTTCTCGCTTTGCATCGACTCGCGCGACTATTTCGATGAGGCCACCAGGATCGAGTGAATCCGGTTTGGTTGCTTTGCTGATGGATTCGACTGCGTTGAATAGTCCATTGAGCACGACGGTGTACATCGGTCCCGCGGGCAATCGTCCGCCTCGCGGATCAATACGGACATCGATCCGCACACCTGCTTGGCTCGCAAGCGGGCGGACAACATCAACCGCATGGTCGATCGCCATCGCAATGGTTACGACGCTCGAAACGCCAAGCAATGGGGAACCGATGGGGACGGACTTTGAGCGCATCGCTGCGTTGACCATCGTGCTCATTCTTTCGAGTGTTGAGAGCACCGTTCCAATCTGCTCGCGTGCCTTGGTGAGGTTTTCAGTATCTTGTGCTCGTTCTTCATCTGGTAATGCTGCAGCTGCGAGACCAAGCCAGCGCATCGAACCATCGAGCATGTTGCTCAGGTCGTGGGCAAGCACCGTCAGATGATCCGCAGCAACGGGTCCAGAGGACGGATTGCGAGACTCAAGCACGCCTGGAGGCCGGACCGACCGCTTCTCAGGAACAGGGTTTTGATTTGGATTCTGGTTCGAATCCTCAGGGGTCGGATTGGTATTGTTGGTATTCATCACACTTCTTTTCGTCCTTGTGACCAGTGCCAGTTCCCTCAATGAGGTTATTTGGCAACACTCGACAAACTCGGACCTGTTGCGTTGAGACAACACGGCATAACCGGTTCCGATCTGTGGTTCTCGGACGGTGATGGTGCAAGCGATCCCATGAAAAAACGCCCCGGAAACCGGAGCGTTGGAGCGCGTTTACACAATACAGATCTATTGAACACCGACCGCGAGCGCGTCGCGATCGGAGAGTGTTCCTCCATCGCTGCGAAGTTTGACAGTTCCATCGCGTTTCCATGAACGATCACAGCGGGGTTCTTCGCGGAGATCGGTCACCACAGTTTCACCCGATTTGAGAGTCTCGACACGCGATACGCTACAGAAATCTGCAAGATCGTCCATACAGAACTTGCTCATGATCCCTTCGGGGTCAGCGATTTTGAGACCTGCATCGAGCGGATTGTCGATCCCTTGCTCAACGCGAGATTGTTCAAGGACGCGCTGTGCATCTTCGAGCATTTTCATGACAGTTGACCAATCGCTCGATGTCTTGGTTTCTGTTGCAGCAGGGAACTCCGTAAGATGCACGCTCAAAGTCGCGTCTTTGGGATCGATCCCATGAAGAATGCGGTATGTTTCATCCGCGGTATGACACATCACAGGTGCGAGTAACTTGGCAAGCCCATCAGTCATGATGAACAATGCTTGCTGCGATTGCTTTCGGCGTTCTGAATCGGTTGCGTCACAATACAAGCGGTCTTTCACCGCAGAGAGGTACTCACCTGAGAGTGTGGTGTTGCAGAAGTTGTAGATCTGCTTGTGTGCCTCATGGAAGGCATAGGTGTTGTATGCGTCGATGACTTTGGCGCACATGGTGTAGTATTCACCAAGCACCCATGCTTCAAGGCTCGTCTCGTCGAAGGAGATGGAATCATCAGCTTCGAAGTCAGTGAGATTCGAGAGCATGAACTTGAATGTATTGCGCACCTTCCGGTAGCTCTCGCCTGCGAGTTTGAAGTACTCTTCATCAACTTTGACATCGTTTTCGTATGCGATGCCGCAGACCCACCAACGCAGAACATCAGCGCCAAAGCGATCAAAGAGATCTTTGAGCGCAGCACCCTTCGATTTGGAGAGCTTTTTGCCGTCCTTATCGACCATAAAACCGTGCGTGAGCAAGGTCTTGAATGCGGGTTCGCCCATCACACCAAGTGATGGCAAGAGTGACAACTGGAACCATCCACGATGCTGGTCCGAGCCTTCAAGGTATAGGTCGATCGGATAATCTTCGCCGTCGGATCGTTCGCGCATCACCGCGTTCCAGGATGATCCAGATTCGAACCAGACATCAAGAATGTCTTGTCCTTTGCGAAGATCGCTGATTTTGACCGATCCATCTTTGAGTGAAGCAGGTGCATCGGGATCAGCATTGGGATCGTACGCTTCGAGCAATGTTTCAGGCGATTCGCTAAACCATGCATCTGAACCGCGCGTGCGCACCAGATCCGCGACCACCTTCGATGACATCTCGGTCATGAACGCGCTGTCGTCGGGCATCGTGAATGCGGGGATAGGCAAGCCCCAAGCGCGTTGACGTGAGATACACCAGTCCGGGCGCGAATCAAGCATGCCTCGCATGCGGTTCTGTCCCCATGCCGGGACGAAGTTCACGCTGCCACCATCCTGGGTCGCAGCGAGTGCCATCTCGCGGAGGCCTTTGTTTTCTCGTTTGGTTGGCTTGTTTACATCCACAAACCATTGCTCGGTGCATCGGAAGATGACCGGGGTCTTTGAACGCCAATCATGGGGATAACTATGCATGAACTTGTACGCGAAGAACATATGTCCGGATTCGGTCAATCTTTGAGCGATCAGATCGTTCGCATCCCAGATGGACATCCCAACGATCCAATCGGGGACTGTATCGTCGTACGATCCATTGCCTTTGACCGGGCAGTACACAGGGAGTCCAACACGCAAACCAGTCAGGTAGTCATCTGCACCGTGTCCGGGCGCGGTATGGACAAGTCCTGAACCATCTTCGAGTGTCACATAATCGGCATGAACCACGCTATAGCAACTGCTGGTGTCCGCATCGGGTTCACCCGAAGGGGTGGGGGGCTGTTCACGCAACGGGTGCAGGTAACGCAAACCCAAAAGCTTTTCGCCCTTGCAGGTTGCGAGCGTTTCGACATCTTCTGCCTTTGCTTTGTCGCAGACCTTCTTGACGAGTTCACTCGCCATCACGGTGATGTTGCCATCAACCCGCACGAGTGAGTACTCAAACCGTTCATGTACCGCGATCGCCAGGTTGGCAGGAAGTGTCCAAGGGGTCGTGGTCCAGATCATGAAGCTCGGCTTCGCACCCGGACGATCGTCTTCGCTGAGCCCGAACGCTTCATAGACCGCATTGCCGTCAGCTGCCTCAAAGTCTACATACACCGACAAATCTTCACGATCCTGGTACTCAAGCTCTGCATCCGCGAGCGCTGTTTCATTCGCGATCGACCAGTGGACAGGCTTGAGCGCCTTGTACACCAATCCCTGTGCGCACAATCCGGAGAGCACATCAAGCACCGCGCCCTCGTACCTTGGGACCATCGTCAGGTAAGGGTCTTTGTAATCGGCGCAAGTGAGCAATCGTTCCATCTGTCCGGTTTGCAGCTTAACCTGTTTGGATGCATAACTCTTGCACTCTTTTCGCACCGCCATGCGCCGAGTGTCATCATCGAGTCCTTCAAGTTTTTTGATCTTGCCTGACTCAACCAAATCGGTCATGACCTTGTGCTCGATGGGCAACCCATGGCAGTCCCATCCAGGAACGAATGGCGTGTTGTATCCATCCATAAACTTCGAGCGCACCACAAAATCCTTGAGGCACTTGTTCATTAGATGACCCAGATGGATCGAGCCATTGGCATAAGGCGGGCCGTCATGGAAGACGAACTTCTTGTCGAATCCCTTCGCCTTTTCACGCATCGCTTGGTACAAACCCTGCTTATCAGCGAGTTGGTTCCATCGTTTGAGTGATGCAGGCTCGTTCTGAACAAGATTTGCCTTCATTGGAAAGCTCGTCTTAGGCAGGTTGAGCGTCTTTTTATAGTTCGGTGCGTCGGTTGTTTGTGAATCGGACATGGTTTATGTATCTCCAGATCGCTGATAGATTGACAGCGGTCAATATCGTATGGCTTGGGTTTGTGTTTTTGAACGCGATTCGTGTTGATCCAGTCAGATTTGACGATCAACAGCGCCCCGACAAGAGCAAGTGAAGAACACTCGTGCCCTCAGCGGGGCAACATAATTCGGATGGATATTCGAATCGGATTTCTGGTGTGAGCATTCATCGCAACAAGCATAGACAATCTATCGTTGATTTTGCTTCATAAATGAGCATTCAGCATGAAAAAACCCGGATGAATCCGGGTTTGAAAGTCTCACAAGAGCTTTGTGTTTAGAGATGTTCGAAGAGTGATTGAGTCCGAAGCACCAATCCCTCGCGTGCGACGAGATGGAAACTCTGGACATGGATTTCTTTCGCCATCCTTTGGATCGCCAAGACACTCATGCACGGACCCATTTCATCATCCCACCGATACACAAGTGCATCTTCTTCGCGTGCGAACTCATCGAGCTCTTCGAATGTGGATAAGTAGATGCTTGAGCTGAGTTGCTCAGTCTGCACCGAAGTCATGTAGTTGAGATCAGATCGGGCAAACCGGTGTTCAAACTCCCGTTCACCAGCACAGAGAATAGACTCAACGATTCCCGTTTCTGGAAGTCCCGTGTCTGTCTCCGAGACAATCTCGCAGGCGCATGCACCGGAAATCTCGAATCGGCAAAGGTGTTTCCCTTCCATGATCCATGCTTCGAACTGGTATGGACCGAACCGAATTTCTTTGTGGTCATGAATCGTGAAATGTTCTGGGTGGAGTGGGCGTGAATAGAGGACTGTCTGGTACGACTGCAGGCAGGACGATTTTATGTGTGTGGTTTTCGTCTGGGTCATGGATTCCTTCCCATGCCAATGGTGAAAGTGAGTGAGTGTCCCCGAGCGTATAGCTAAATAGTCGCTCATGATAAATTCGATAGAAAGTAGTCGTTTGGATGAAGAACTACCGATCGAAGAACAGAGCTTATAGGACCGAAAGTGTTTTCCCAAGCCCAAAATCAAAAAGAGGGGAAAATGCCTATTTGCAGTTTGTCCACAACATAGGTGATATTTCGATCTTCAATCCACAACAGGTAGCATACCTTCCGATATACTCAGTGTTGGTTTGAAAATCCAAACAGAGCACGAACTTGCCAAACTCTCCACGCCATTCCGATCAAGCAATTGAGATTGTTGCCAAACTCCCAATGCGCCAGCGCATCGTTGCATTATCTGATGCGATCATGGTTTCATCCCCCGATCAGCGCGACTCGATGACGATGATGCTCATCGAGATCGCCAGTTACGCAGTTTCTGCCCAAGCGAATCAATCCGATCTTGGTGTAGACATCGCAGCGAGCCCGCTCGAACTCATTACCCGCATCCCGAAACGCTGGCGTGCGCGTCATGCCGATGACGCGATGATGGGGGTTGCTCGATCGTGGAATATGCTTTCGATGCAGATGAAAGAACTCGGTGTCGGGTTGGGTAGAGATCGCTGGCTCCGGGCTGGACGCGCATTGGCAAACGAACCAGATCCCCGTGCGCGTGTTGCATCAGCGATGATCGCGCATGATACCGCTGATCCTGGGTTTGGAAAAATCGTTGGAGCGTTGCTCGCAGATGAACATCAGTCGGTGCGCAAAGCTGCAGACAAAGCGATGATGCGTATGACCATGGTTCTGCTTGAGCATCTGCCTGATGCCCTCCTTGGCAACGAACTTGCAGCGATCGCACACACGAAGCGCATCGCGTTACCCGTTGATCCCGCTGTACTCCAACTCGAACGATGTATATTGCTCAGCGCGATTGCTGACGCTGCATGGTCGTTCTCAACTCATCGCTGCCGATCGCCATTGCTTGCTTCGTTGTTGGTGATGGACCGGGCCGTCGCGACTCCGATGGAACGCGAGATTTCAGCGAGAATGCATCGATTGCTCTGCGAGCGCAATCATCCGAGTCACTCCCCATTGCGAACAGTTCTTCGCCGTACACCGAGTCCGATCTTGCGGGAACGCGCGTTGCGTTGGTTACCGATTGCGCCGATGAGTACTGCTGCGATTGATCGTTTAGCAACCTCGGATTCGCTCGATGAACACGAAGTTGTGCTCCGCCGATCACATCTTGCGATCCGACCAAAGCGGGCAACCAAAATCGGATCACTCCACAATACGACCAGAAGATCATCCGGATACATCGGAGGAGCAACGACATCAGTCACATCAGATGGTTTCCTTCCTCGGCGTGAGGACATCCCAGAATTATGCGTTCAGTCTCGATTGGGGATGATTCGCTTTTCTTCGTTGATCTCAATGGATGATCAAACGAGTCGGGGTTTGCTCGAACCAATGCTCGCAGATCCACAAGTTCAGGTACGGTACTACGCGAGTCAGTTGGTTACGCCGATCGATTTGCCGGATTACATGTTTGACATTGATTCTTCAATCGCCCGAAGCGCAGCGTTGCGATGGTCGTCGGTTGGATTGGCATCGCCTCGGATGTCCTCTCCAGCATGGAATCATCGTGCGTCGATCGCAAAGGTGAATGCTCGATCACCACATGCTTGGGTCCGTCGATTCGCAGCAGAAGAATCAGATCGTCTGACCATCGTCAATCCATCATCTCCTGTATCGCGTGTACACGCTCGACGGATGTACGCATCTGATCCTGCAGGATTCGTTCGTATTATCCGCGATCATCTTGCTAATCCTGCGACACAATGTGACGCGTTGATGCTGATCCGCATCATGGGGGTTGAACACCGATTCGAGCTCGATCTTATCTCACTTGTGCAGAGCACCCACGGGGACGCCCGCGCCCGCGCCACAGCGGTCATGGCACTTGGGGTCCTTGAATCCCAATCCGCGAGATACATCCTCAGTGAAGCATTGAATGACGAAGATCATCGCATCCGTTCGAACGCAGCGGAATCTGTACAGGCACCGATCGAACAGATCCTTGAACTCAAATCAGATTCAAACCATCGGGTTCGAGCGAGCGCGATCCGTAGGGTGATACGCGACTGCGATACGACCCAAGCACCTCAACTCCGAATGGCCGGTCATGCACTCCTTGAAATGCTTCACGATGCTCGTCCGATGCATCGCCTCGCAGCAACCTGGGCAGCCCATCGCGGATTAACAGGTGCCTCTCGGATCGCGATGGGATCGACATGGAAACCATTAATCCATGAAATTGAGTCCATCGCATCAAATGATGGTGATACACGCGTCCGTCAACGAGCAACCCGATGCATCGAGCGCGTGTCATCGGATCTGGAGTTCCAACAGGATCAAGATCGACGATCAATAGATATTCCAACCGGCAATACCGGTTACGATACAGGGCGATAAGCGATGCAGGAAGAAGGTCCAACAACACTCGTGGTGCCAACACCGTTGCAAAGCGCCCCCATAGAGGATGCGGGGGTCTCAACGATTTATATTGTCGTGGGGATTGTGTTTTTCGTGTGTGTCTACGGACTGTTTGGGTACCATCGCCGTCGGCAGATTGATACACGAGAGCTCACTTTCCGCAAGTTGACCAAGCAGATGGGATTCAATCGCAGACAGATCAACGCGATCCGTCGATATGCTGTCAATGCTAATCTCTCTTCACCATTGGGTGTGGTCATGAATCAGGAACTCGTCGCGCGTGCTTTGGCGGATTGATTCGCTCTAGTCTTTTGAAAGATTACTTGCCGAAGAGTTCGACCTTCACACCAGAGAGCTCGACCCCGGTCCGTTGTGCGAGTTCTTCGAGCACATGAGCGGGCACCGCATTGAGAATCTGTTGACTCAAATCCATTGGCACATCCATCACTCGCCCGTCATCAAGCACCAGATGCACATGCGATCCGATGTCTGCATCGTATCGGCAAGCGCCCCCTGAGATTGGACTTGGGATTCGATTCGCTAATCCACATCCCACAAATGCTTCGAGTGAGTTGTAAATCGTTGCTTGGCTCACCTCTGGATCGTGGGTATGCACGAGTTCGAGGAGTTCCTCAGCTGTCGGATGCTCTTTGGTCCCGAGGAGCGATTGATAGATCACTTCACGCTGACGAGTCGATCGCAACCCATGCTCGGTGAAAAGCGCACGAAGTTCTTGTGCGTTGGGTGAGTGCTCATGATGGCGTGTATCGACTGACATCCAGTCATCATAGTACAGGATACCCACAATAAGTTGTTTAGAATAACTCTAAAAGAGCATCAAAGGCATGGTTTTAACATGGTTTATGAGCTTTATAGAGTGATTGGATGATGAATCAGTTGTTTTTGACAGGTTTGGGAGCAGAGATCGCCATGCGTTTGTGGGCGATTCCCGCTTCATCAAACTCGTCGCCTTCGACTTGCCAGCCGAGTTTGTCATAGAACGGCATCGCATTGAGCTGGGCATGACAGTACAAGCTTGAGAGTCCGAGTTCACCGAATCCACGCGCTTCGATCGCGATCATGAGTTTTTGACCGATTCCCTCGCCTTGGAGCTGTTTATCCACACAAACCTGCTGAACTTTGCCCGATGACTTACCCGCTGAATCGGTATCGATAAAGAGGGTTGCTGTCCCGACGACTTTTTCGCCTGTTGGATGGTCGACAACCGCGACAAAGTGTTCACACTTTTCTTCGCGTCCAGGTGCCATGCGGTAATAGTCTTCGATTGAGTACCCTATCGGCGCGAGAAGGACCTCAGTGCGCAGTGCGACCTCTTGGGTGTATAACGCATTGTCCATCGTAATGTGCTTGATTCTGACCACGGATAGTCTCCCCTAACCTGTAGATGAAAATGTAGCACATTCTTCGGAGATTGTCACGCGGAATTCGACTCTATTTGCCCGGCCAGTTCTGACATTTGATCATTTCCTGTTCGGGGAGTCGATCTAAGCTTTGATTGAGACGATTCCAGTTGATCGTATTCCAGTCATCGTGATCCCGAAGTAGATTGCAGGTGCTGTCATAACACCCCGACCCAGACCCACACTCCCGCCAGGTGTTCACAGAACTGCAGTTGATATTCGCAGCGATCAATGAAGTTTCGTGAAAACCGTTCCGATTCCAGTCAATCGGATCGAATCCGTTCACCCCGTTGTTCTCATCAAGGGCAGATTCATCAAGGTTGATATTGATCCCGCTTGAATAGTCCAACACCCCGTCACCTCTTGAATCTCCGGTGGTATCAATCCCGGGGAACTGATGCCGGTAGTTCATCACCGAGTTGTAGTTGGGTTTGTTGTTCCGGTTTTCGAATCCGCCATGCCGCAGACCAAGGTTATGGCCGAGTTCGTGGACGATGGTGTTGCTCATGTTGTTGGTTGAGTTGTAGTTGACCATGGTGACCATGAAATCATCGCCGTTAATTTCTGCGATCCCTGATGAACCATTTGATGACGAGTTATACCGATTGGCAAAGATCGCGTAGTGGTAATATCCCTTGCGTCTTGGATCAAAGTGATTATCTTTAAACTCATTAAACTCCGAATCGAAGAAGATCACATCTGGAGATCCGGGGAGTTGGTTCCCACCAGTATGCCCGTCCCCTTGGCCGTAATCCAGATGGATACTGATTCCCATCGGATTGCCATAAGGGTTGTCAGTTGGTGCATTGGCAAACGCGGCGACGACCCGATTGACGACACTTGTTGTTGGACGATAGTTCTCGCTTCTCCCCTGGAAAACCCCCTCGAACCAGTCGCATTCGATATACAGATCGCGCCGGATCGGTGAAGCACCTGGAAGTACAAGCCCTTGGTTCGTCCCGAGCACCTCGTCACCGTCCTCCAGACCATCATTGTCAGTGTCCGCGTTGAACGGGTCGGTTCCGGTCGTAAAGGCATCGATCACATGGCCGTCATTTGTTTCGACGAAATCAGGTAGGCGGTCATTATCTGAGTCTGTCAGATCCGGACACCCACCAGCAAATGTCAGCATAAACGCAGAGACATCAAAGAAATCGAGATTGCCAGAACCATCAAAATCAACAGTGAGGTCATCAATCGAGTAGTAAGTGATGAACGCAGAGATGTCAAAGAAGTCGAGCTTGTTGTCAAAAACAAGGTCTGCGTCGCAATATGGAGATGTTTGTGCGTTTGCAGTCGTGCCAAACGATGCGAGGATGACGCAAATGACGGACAGGCAATGTTTCATATCATTTCCTTTATATCCAGATGTGATGAGTTCAATCCAGTATGAAGATGGTATGCAGTGTTTTACCCGTTGCTTTGCCCATCAATTGTTAAAGGCGTGTGTCCCATACGGGTCGCTGCCATCTTTTCCCATCCTGATCCGAGTTCGCCTTCAGGATCTGGAGGCACAATATCAACCTTCTTATCGCCTAACTTCACCTCGCCCGATCGAACCTTGGATTGGAACTCTTTGCATTCACTCAGCAGTCGATCGAGAATTTCTTCTTCGGGTATGGTCGCGACCTTCTCGCCTTGGACATAGATAATGCCCTTGCGATCGCCGGCAAACACCGCGACATCAGCGCCTTCTGCTTCGCCTGGGCCGTTAACGACGCAGCCCATGACGGCGACCTTCATCGGGACCTTGATCTCTGCTGCGAGCAGGTCTTTGACTTCTTGCACAAGGGTAAAGAGATCGACCTGGATTCGCCCGCAGGTCGGACATGCGATGAGTTCAGCGCCGATGCGTTCACGCTTGCCGATGGTGTAGAGAAGTTCAAGCCCATCTTCGACCTCATAAATAGGATCGTTGGCGTAGGAGATGCGGATCGTGTCGCCGATCCCGTTGGCCATCAGGGTCCCGAGTGCGACCACTGAACGGATACACCCGGTCTCCTTTGGACCTGCGTGGGTGACGCCGAGGTGCAAGGGGTGGGGGAATCGTTTAGAGATTTCGGTGTAGGCATCAATCACCAACGACGCGTCCATTGATTTGGCGCTGATCGCGATGTCGTAGAAATCTCGATCGTAGAAGATATCGAGGTATTCTTCGAGTTTGGCAATCATGATCGCCATCATGTAGCCGTGCTTGTTGTCGCCGAAGACGGCGCCGAGTTCTTTGGCGCGGGCTTGCTTGTCTTTTCGTTCGATGATTGAACCTTCATTCACCCCAACACGGATCGGGATTGATCGTTCTTTACATGCATCGATCACTTCTTCAACTTGTTTGCGATCAGTGATGTTTCCGGGGTTGAGTCGGATTTTGTGCACGCCTGCTTCGATGGCTTCGAGTGCCCGTTTGTAATGAAAATGAACATCCGCGACGATGGGCACAGTGGTCTGGGCGAGGATCTCTTCGAGTGCTTCGGTGTCCTTTTTCTCAGGCACCGCGACTCGGACGATGTCCGCTCCCGCAGCCGTGAGCTTGTGGATCTCCGCGACGCACTTATCAATTGTATAGGTATACCCCGCGGTCATCGTCTGGACGCTGATCGGCGCAATCGTGCTCAGTTCGGTAAGTCCTTTGGCGAGGGGATGATCGAGTGCGATCCCGCCACCGATCTGGATGATTCCGGTGCGGTCGTCGCCGACAAAGATGGGTCGAGTTGGGTTTCGTGGTTGCATCGGGAGATTCTAGGTCACGAAACTGCAATTTCTGGTGGCACAGGCGTCCCGCCTGTGATGTTCATGATTTGGGTCAGGGAAGACACAGGCGGGACGCCTGTGCCACCGGTGCATGGCATGAAAACCATGATGAGGCCCTACGGTTAAGCTGTAGTATCCGGACTGAATTTTTGTGGTCGGATTCGGTTGGCGTATTTGCAGCGTCGGAGTCCGAGGTAGGCGAAAGTTTCGAAGACGAGCAAGCCAATTACAATGCCACTATAAAGAGCAGGTTCGATGATTAGGTTTATATGCCATCCCAGCTGTTGTCGAAGCTCATAATCGCTTGTAGTTGGATTGAGATAACTTATGAGCTGTGATATCTTCAAGCCAATTACCCAGATCAAGCCAGTCAGTGTCCAGCCTACAGCGCCATGACCAACAATAACCCAGGCAATACTCGGGTCGACCCTTCCGCCTCGACGAGCACCAAAGAACTGTAAACCCAACGCTTCGATCAATGAGAGAAGAAAAAAGCTAGTCCATATTGCAATGCCTATCAAAGTGAGTATGAGCAATCCAAAAAATATGTTCAAAATATCAGCGATACGAAGTTCAAAAAGCAAACCAAAAGGTTCCAGTAGCAATACAACAAAACAAATGATGATTGAATAGCACAGTGTTGCTGAGAGTGGAGTCAGTGGGTATTCACCATCGAATCGCATCACATTCAGAGTCTGCAATGGATGTCGCAGCGTCATCCACCAAGTTAGTATCAATGACTTAAACCCGGGCTTCTGCTGCCAAGGCGTGCCCACCCGGCGTTCAGGCAAGCTCTCTGCAATCGGCTTCCCGCACTCCGGGCATGGGCCTGCGGTGTCGAGTCCCTCGACCACATACCCGCACTTCTCGCACAGCAGCGTGTATTCATCTTCCCATTCTCTTTTGCGGACGGTCGGTTTGGCCATGCGAGAACAATAGGGGGGGTAGGCGATATACTTGCACAATGAAAAAGCAACAGATCATCATCGCGATTTTGCTGGTCCTCGTGCTCGGGGTGCCGTTCCTGATGAGCGCGGGCAAAAAGGGTGCGGGGCATCAACCCGGAACCCGGACATTGATTGTGGTGACGCCGCATGTGCCTCAGATCCGCGATGAGTTTGGGTACGGGTTCGTGCAATGGCACCAACGCGTCTACGGCGAAGCGGTCAGTATCGATTGGCGCACCCCGGGGGGTACTTCCGAGATCCGCAAGCAGCTTGAAGCAATCTTCAAAGATGCGATGAAAGAAGCAATCAACGAAGACGGATTCGCTATCGATTCAGATAATCTTGGTCAACTCAAAGAAGGTGCGATCCCATTTGACATCATGTTCGGCGGCGGATCGTACGATCATGGATTGGTCAAAGATGGGGTCTCCATCACCGCGAGCAAGTCTCCAGAAACTGGATCAGTTGACTTTGAGCTCAATGTATCCATGTCGCGTCCTGCTGATTTTTCGCAAGATGAACTCGATGAAATGTTCGGCGAGAACATGATCGGGCCTCAAGAGTTATACGATCCTGATCAGTACTGGATCGGCACGGCCCTCTCAAGCTTTGGGATCGTGTACAACCGTGATGTGTTTGCCAAACTCGGGATCGAAGATCCTGATTCATTCGCCGATCTAACTGCGCCAGAACTGGCAGGTTGGATCGCGCTTGCGGATCCGCGTCAGTCCGGGTCGATCACAACCACATTTGATTCCATCCTCGGCAATGAAGGCTGGGAATCCGGTTGGCGGACTTTGCGCGCAATGTGCGGCAACACACGATACTTCACCAACTCATCCACCAAACCACCCATCGATGTCTCGCAAGGCGAAGCGGCAGCAGGGTTGGCAATCGATTTTTATGGTCGCGGACAGGCGCAGGTGATCCAAGATTCTGGCGGAGGCGATCGCGTCGGATACGCAGACCCCGCGGGCGCGGTGTATGTTGATGCGGATCCGATCTCCATAATCAACGGCGGACCGGATTACGAACTGGCGGAACGGTTTGTCCGGTACTGCATGACCGATGAAGCGCAGGCGCTTTGGCAGTTCAAGAAAAACGATCCGGACAATCCACTCGGTCCTGATGGAGAGCCGATGGGACCACAATGGCACGAACTCCGACGCATGCCCGTCAAGCGTTCGATGTACGCGATGTATGAAGATTATTTCGTCGACAAAGCCGACCCGTTTGTATTGGTATCAGATGTTAAAAACCCCGGTTGGCGGACAGGTGTGCAGGTCATGATGGGATGCTTTGGGATTGATATCGCGGAGGACTGCCGAAAGGCATACGGCGCGATGAACAAAGCGATCGCGTCTGGCAAGTTCAACGATGACGAACTCGCCGAGCTTGATGCATTGTTTTATGGATTCCCCGAGACTGAGATTGACGGCGAGATGGTTCCATTCATGGAGTCTACCTATCGCCAAGTCCGAGGATCATGGCGAGCACCTGGTCGACAAGCCAATCTTGAGATCGAATACGCAGGATTCTTCCGCGAGAGCTATCAAGAAATCGTCCGCCGGGTCAAATCGAAGATTTAGTCTCAGTATACTCAAGTAAGCTAGAAATTGAGATCTGAGTTTTTACCAACCAGATTGGACTTCGTCGCCGTGGAGCAGTTTCCATGCTGCTCCGATTAACTCATCGCATCCGCCACCGGTTGCACCAGAGATCGGGAAGATGTCTTGGTTCGCATCGAGCTGGAGTTCGGTCCGCAAAGCATCAAGTGCTTCACGTTGATCTTCCGGAGTCATCAGGTCGAGCTTGTTGAGTGCGATAAGCTCGGGTTTTTCTGCGAGTTCTGATGAGTAATCCACGAGTTCTTGACGGATGTTGCGATAGTTGATCGCAGCGCCTATCGCGTTGTCAGGTTCGACATCAAGCACATGGATGATGACTTTGGTGCGCTCAATATGACGCAAGAAATCGTGTCCGAGTCCTGCACCATCCGCAGCGCCTTCGATCAGTCCTGGAATATCCGCGATCACGATTCTGCGGGACTGATCAATCATTGCGATTCCGAGTTGCGGGGACAATGTCGTAAACGGATAGTTTGCGATCTTCGGATCAGCGCGTGTAACAGATTTGAGGAATGTGCTTTTTCCCGCATTGGGTAAACCAACCAACCCAACTTCCGCGATCACTTTGAGTTCAAGATTCAGCGCGATCACTTCGCCGGGTTCACCCGGGCTTGCTTTTCGTGGTGTTTGGTTCACCGCGTTTTTGAAATGCTCATTTCCGTACCCGCCCTTGCCACCTTTGGCGATGACAACAGAGTCACCCATACTCAGGTCGGCGAGTTCTTCGCCGGTGTTTTCATCATAAATGATGGTGCCAGCGGGGACACGGATGATTTTGTCGGGTGCATTGGCGCCGGTACATTGTTTGATCCCGCCGCCTTCGCCGTCCTCAGCTTTCCAGTTATAGATACCACGGAAATCGATAAGCGTGTTGAGCCCTTCGTCAACTGTGAGGATGACATCACCACCTTTGCCGCCGTCACCGCCATTGGGACCGCCTTTGGGCATCCCTTTGGCTCGTTTGAAGGAGACTTTACCGTTTCCGCCGTCGCCGGCGGTGACCTGAATTCGTGCGCGATCTATGAACATAGCGAAGATGATAGGTCGTCTGCATCTGAATTGAGTGAACTTCGCGCCGAAGATGCCGATTCTACAGACTTTACAAACACATTCTGTGTTGGAATCAAGTTTGAGCAATCGTCGACCGATAAGCAGCTTCAGATACCCGAATACAGGAGCATTTATGTCCAATCCACAGATCAACCGTCGCCAGTTTGAACGATTCGCCGTGAACCCCGGATACACAGGTGCCGGGGTGCGTTTACACCCTGATGAAACAACTTTCGATCGGGATGGGCATGTCTATGACATCTCCGAAGGCGGAATCTGTTTCGAGCTCGATGACCCCATCGAACCCGGAAATACCATCTCAATGCGGATCGATATCCCCTCAAATGTGGGTGACACCGGTCCGGGACGAGCGGTTTTTGTGACCGGAAATGTGATCTGGTGTGATACCGAAGAACCCGGTGCTGCAAAGATGGCAATGGTCATCACTCGATTCGACCGTGAAGGGGACAAGCAACGCATGATCCGTGCACTCTCCGAGACCGGATACCAGCGAGCAGCGTAAGCGCGTGATACACATCGAATACATCGGGCACCCTTCGGGGTGCTTTTTACATTGATGGTGGAGGGTTCTCGATAGAATACTGACTCGACACAAGCACCAGCCATTCGATATTGCCTCTGCCTCGGACTTTGCCTTTTTTCATCTTGCCACCAAGTACCGGGCTCTTCGTCCATCCGTGCACGGTATAACCAAGATCAGCAAGTGAATCACGGACTGTGATTGCCACTTCCTCAGATCGTTCAGGATCGAGAATGCCTCCCTCACCGAGATCAGTTTTCTCTGCTTCATAGTGAGGTTTGACAAGCGAGATGATTCGACCGTCAGGTTTGAGCCAGCGAGCAGCTGCGTGCAGTGCTTTATCCTGCCTGGTCCATCCCAAATCAATGACTCCCAGATCAATTCCGCCTTGCTCGATGACCGCCTCGGGTGGATCGAGATGCAGTGCGTTTGATCGTTCATGGATAACCACTCGATCATTCGTTCGGAGTTTCCATGCGAACTCACCGTACGCGGTGTCAATCGAATGGACGCGATGGGCGCCGTGTTGGAGCAGGCAATCGGTGAATCCGCCGGTAGAGCATCCAAAGTCAGCACAGGTAAGTCCTGTCGGATCGAACTTGAACTCATTGAGCGCATGGTGCATCTTGAGTCCGCCTCTCGATACAAAGACGGGTTCTTGGTTTTGTGTAGTCTTTGCAGATTCAGCAGCGGAATGGTCAGTCATTGATTTGAGTCACCCGTACAGAATCGGGGGAAGGTTTGTATACAGAATCGGTGTTGGGATCGCGTTGTTTGCCATGATATTCTGCAGATCCTGGTCCTGAAACTGGGACATGAGAAACGGGTACGCCGTAGATAGAAATGCCGAGTTCATCAGCGCGTTCGAGCATCGCAAACCGATCGAGCATGATCACATCACCCGCGGCGATCGCAAGGCAAGACCCCCCGTGCTTATGCATATTCTCAAGTGTCTGAATACCAACAGTTGGGACATCTGAACGGCGATCGTGCTGAGCACGGGCACCTTTGACGAGCGTCCATCCACCACGCGGGCAGAGCCCCCCGGTGCGTGCGATCATCTGGTCAGTGCCTTCGACTGCTTCAACAGAGATCACATCTCGATCTCGTACGGTGAGCGATTGCCCGATGTCGAGCCGAAGCAGTTCTGTAAGTAAGGGCCAAACAAACTCGATGTCTGCGCGTTGATTGCTCGTGGGATTGGTCGTCGTCATCACCCCGGGTTCGGAGAGTTGATTCATGATTGGGAAGGTCGAGTCGATGAGAGACACTCCATTCTTGTCGAGTTCATCTGCAATTACTTTGAGGACCGCGTGGGATCGTCGATCGTGACGAAGATGCTTGTACCATGCCATCGCAGTAGTCACATCTGGGATATTCTTCACGAGCTTCCACCGTTGATGCATCAGCTTCGCTTTGTCTACTTTACCAACCATGATCGCGTGATGCACGCCCATTTTGTGTAAGCGTTTGCCCCACGAGCGCATCCGCAAGAGACCCACATCACGAAAGGAGGTGCACATTTCAGGGAGATGCTCTTCGTACTGTCGATGCAGTCCCAGTCCGTGGACTTCGTGACCCATCTCGATCAGTCCTTTGGCGATAAACATAGGGAGATCGCCGCCGCCTGCGATAAGTCCAATCGGAGCAGGTGGTTGTGGTGGGTCTGGCAATATTGCGAGTGATCCGGCCATAGGATAAGGTATGATTCCTTTGAAGAACAAGTTACTGAATGGAGTATCTTACCAAACCTGTCTCGGTTCATCTGTAGAAATGTCTTGAAATACGCTCGTTAGTCAATACTATTTCTTTTTATCGTATGGGTTTAGATCGTTTCAGAAGTAGAATCAGTTGAACCGATAGTTGAGTACCAATGTCTATTCGTGCAACACCATCAAATCGTCCTGCAGAACCTGTGAATGACAAACCTGGTCAAAGACCTTGGCTCGGTATTCGGTTTGTTTGTGCGGGTGCTTACCAACGAATCTATCGCAATGCCGATGGAACAAAATACATGGCGCGTTGTCCGTCCTGTGGCAAATCAATCAACTTCAAAGTCGGAGAAGGCGGTTCAAATCAACGTTTCTTTGATGTCTCGTGTCGATGATTTCACCCCACTTGGCAAGGGGTTTGCGTATACACTTGGCGTATGGCATCATCATCTGCACCTTATGACATCATCCGTACCCAAGATATCTGCGCCCAGACAGGGCGCATGCTCGAAATTGGTGAAGAACATATCGCCGCGCTGATCGAATCGCCTGAGGATGAGCCGTTAGTCCGCGTTGCTTATTGCCTTGAAGCATGGGGAAATGGACCGAACCTGCCGCCTGGTGCGAATCTTTTCGGGTTCTGGAAACGGACAATCCCCGAATCTGATGAACAACCTAAGCAACTTGTCAGCGAAGACGAGCTCTTTGATCTCTTCGAACAGCTCGGTGAAGCAACCGAACACAAACAACTCGCATTCCGGTACCTGTTGACATTGATTCTTATGCGGAAGAAAAAACTGGTATTCGAACGATCGAAACCTGCGACCAGCGATGAGCAAGGGATTTTGATCGTCCGTCAGCGCCAACGCGGTGGGGAAGGGCAACTCTTTGATGTTGTCGATCCCGGGCTCGATAATGAAACAATCGCACAAGCAACCGAAGAACTTGGGCAAATTATGAACCTCGATGCAAACGGAGTGCTTTAAATGATCCAAAGTGTAAAGCAGATTATTATAGTGCTCGGATGCGCTCTGTTGACAACAGTGAGTTTGGTTGGGTGTTCATCGAGCACTAAAGTTGTAGATCCCAAGACCTTTGGTCCGGTGCCTTCAACTGCAGAACTCGCGTCTGAGTACAACACAAGAATCGAACCACTCGATTCCTTCTGGTCACGGATCAGTATCCGAGCAAAGGGCAAATACGACAACGGCGATCCATACGAAGAACAAGGAACCGGACACCTCCAGATCCAAAGGCCGGGCAATATCTCATTGTCAATTCGTAAACTCGGCGAGCTCTATTTTTCGTATGGTGCCAACCATGAGCATTACTGGGCAATCAATCTGCTCGACAAAGAACACAAAACCATGCAAATTGGTCGGCTTGATCGAATGACTCCTGAAAAAGCAGCGATCGTTGGAATGCAGGTCCATCCAGGTCAACTCAGCGCATTGATGGGGTTGCAGCCGATCGATCTCACCAAAGCGGGGGGGACCCGATGGGCACCTGATGGGAAGAGTGTGGGGGTGACTTCGAGTTCGCCTTGGGGGAGCTTTACACTCTGGATTGATCCAAGAACTTATCAAGCGGTTCGATCTGAAGCATTCAACTCTCAGGGGAGTCTTATTGCAACAGTTTCGTTAACGCGTTTCACCGATGCGAAGATTCCTGATGCTCGACCGATTCAGGTGCCTGGGAAAGTTGAAATTCGGTATCCCAACGATGAAGAAGGATTCGTCCGTATTGAGATTTCAGAGCCGGCACAAAGGACGATTCGGCCGATGGTATTTGATCCCAACAAGCTCAATCGAGGAAATCGGATTCATGAAACGATTGATCTCGATGCGTTTGATACCCCTGCATCTACTGATTCAGATCTGAATGGTGATTGATTGAAAAAGTTTTCTAAATCAGGTCAATGCATGCGTGTATTGTGGGTGTTGGTCATGAGTTTCATGAGCACGCATTCTTTTGCCCAGGTGCTTGTTGCTTCGGATCCCGATGCGCCTCAATCCCATGCATGGGCGGTCTATCGCAATGTGAACGACGAGATTATTCTTGTGCATGTCCCGCCTCGGGATCAAACCAACGATGATCGGTACAGCATTTCATCCGCAGACCTTGGAGAGGTCCAGGCGGTTCGGCCTCTCAACAAGTTCCCGCAGGGACTTGCAGCAATTGATGACCAAGTGTTCATGGTGTTCCCGCAAACATACGCAACCGATCGCATCTTTCGGCGAGTGTACTCTGGACGCGTCGGACCCAACCCGATGGGGGATAGATGGGGTTTTACTCCGATTGATCGACTCAACTCACTCCCGAGTATTGAAGGCGAAGGGGAACTCGTCGAGTTTGCTGCGACGAACCAAAACCTCTGGGCGATGCTCGAGGGAGAGGGGGGGCAATTCACGCTGTTCTTGCTTGAAGAATCAGAATGGGTAGAAATACCGTTCCCGAAGGTTCGTGATGCAGATCGAGCTGAATGGAAGGTTGTTGGCGATAACGAACGACTGATTGCCCTCGACCTCTCAGATCGAAGTGAGATCAATGCACATGTTTGGAGCAAGGATCAAGCATGGCGATCACTTGATTGGCCGAGCGTTGAGCTCTTAGGGGCTCCGTTTGAGATACATTCAAATAAACATGGTGTGTTGATCATCGATTCGGTTGAAGGTGATGGCACTCGGATTCGATCATGGTCAAAGGATGGTGTCTTCGTTCTGGCAACAGGACTCAAAATTTCGCCTGATACAAAAATCACAGTGCTCGGAAGCGTCAACCGTTTATTGGGTATCACGAAGAATCTTGTTGATCCCTCAGACCGCGAAGAGAACTCGCCAACAATCATAATTGACGAGGTTGATCTCGCGGATGGTACGGTGCTGTATTCAGGGACACCGTTCGTCGAAGCGCCTGTGAGCGCGGGGGAGATGAGATTCATTCTTGGGATGATGATCTTGATCATGATCGGCATTGTCGTTCTGGTGATCTTGCCTGAGAAGAGCTCAGCGATCAGTGTTCCCGATGGTTTTGAACTCGCAGATCCAGGGCGACGGTTTACCGCATCGTTGATTGATCTTTTCTTGATTGCTTCATTGTTGGGGCGAGTCTTTGGGGTTCGGGTGATCGAGATCCTCACGCTTGATGTTGTTTCTCAATCCGAGAACTCATGGTTGGTGATCCCGGTCGTGATTCTTACTGCGATGATCAGCATGACACTCTTCGAATGGGGATTGGGAGTCACCCCAGGTAAGTTTCTTGTGGGTATCCGCGTGGTTCGCGGGCAATCAGGGAAATCCAAACGCATCTCACTTATGAGTGCGTTGGTCCGCAATATCACCAAATGGTTACTCCCACCGGTTGCAGCATTGGCGCTGGTCGATCCTGAGATGCTCCATCGGGGGGACCGGGTGACCAGGACATTGGTCGTATCGCCGGTTCCGCCTGATGGTACCGCCTCTGATTCGTCAGAAGATTGATCCGCTTTGTCGGACTTACTGAAGCCGGGTACTGGAATAGTCCGATGAGTGTTATCAGGCATTTCGTGCGCGGTGTGTGCGTCCGGGATGTTGGTGCCTATATGAGGGATCACGCGTGGCAGATGAGTCAGTTAATCAGAATGAAGAGATGCAATCTCCTGCTGACTCTGAGGTCCAAGTTGTCGCGGATCAACAAGAGGTAGGATTTCAAGGCGATCCTATAGAGATGCTCAAAACAGGGTGGCGAGATGCTTGGCAGGTCCCTGCGTTGCTTGTTGGTGCTGGGATGTTGATGTTTGCGATTGCATTTTCGATCTCGACATCGCCTCGCCCGGACCGGGCACCAGCGATCTCACGGGCTAATAGCTTGATCGAGAACGAGCAATACCAAGAAGCAATCGAGTTGCTCAACACCGAGGTCTACCCATTCATCGAAGAACCAGATTTTACCCTTGATAATCGGGTCAACTATCACCTTGCCAAAGCAAGATCGATCTATCGAGGTCAGGCAAAGATGCAGATCGAAGATGATCGCAACAATGTCGCCATCATCCGAGAGTTCCTCGAAGCAGAGCGACTCGGAGGCGGGCTCGGACCAAATGATATCTCGTCGCTTGCCAATGCTTATATCGCGAGAGACGAGATGAAACAGGCGCTCCAACGGGCGCGTGAAATCCCGGCGACGCAACAGTTCTTGCGTGATGCGGTGAACAAACGAGCAGTGAACTCGATGCTCGATCGGGTTGTTCCAGAGACAGAAAAAGCGATGGAAGTGCTCGCTGATATGCTGATTGATCCAAAGCTCCCGATCGCCGATCGGGTGTGGGCGCTTGAAACCCAAGGCAATGTCCGGTTATCACAGGGATACGCAGACGAAACAATCACGCGGATCCTCCGTGCGATGCCCTTGCTCGAACGCGCCGGCGCTGATGGACGCTCAAGGCTGCACCTCATACTTGCCAAAGCGTACAACCAGATCGGTGCATCCAAACAGGCAAATGAGCAGGTTGAGTATGCTCGAGTATTGACGACAAACGGTGAGCCGCACTATCCCGAGGTTTTGTTGATCCAGGGGATCGTTGAAGATGCTCAAGGGCACACACAAATCGCCCGAGATATGTTCTCTGAAGTCGTTACGAACTATTCAAGCTCGTCGGCATACCCAATGGCGCTTCTCGGGCTCGGCGAAACCGAAGCGGGGCTCGATCAGGCGGTGCTCTCGTTTGAAGCGTATACAGATCTTGTTGAGCAGTACGATCGTTTCGGTATCGAGTCCTTTCCGTCGCGGAAAGATGTACTCGAGTCGCTTTTAGAACGAGCAAATGACTCTCTCTCTGCGGGATTGCCTTCAGATTCAATCTGGTATGCATCCCTCGCGGACAAGCTCTATCGAGGCAAGGACATCCCGGTGGGGGTGCTTGAAGCACTCGCATTAGGAAACCAGGCACAAGCGCAAGCACTGTTGGGTCAACCGATTGAAGAAGTGAAATCCTTGATGGGGCTCGAGCCATCTTTACGTGCAGAGGTTCAACGGCATCTCATGTCGGCAGCAACCAACTACCAGATGCACGCAGAACGACATGTAGTCTCAAATCTACCTGTATACGCTGAATCGCTTTGGCGTTCCGCTGATTTGTTCGATCGCGCGGGAGATCAACGTGAAGCAATCCAGGCATTCAAAACCTACTCTGAGTCCATGCCTTCTGATCCGAGATTCGCTGAAGCGCTGTTCCGTTTAGGTGAATCACTCCGGGCAATGGGGGATTTTAAGTCCGCAGCGGATGTGTATAACGAACTGATCGAAGCTCGGGAGAGCTCTGCGGGGGCAGACATCGGTCCGTTTGCGGACAAAAGTCATGTTCCTTTGGCGCAGGCATATCTGTACGATGAGGACGAAGCAAACGATGCGGAAGCTGAGAAACTGTTGGTGTCATCACTCGATGGTTCTATGGGATCATCAGAAACAGGATTATTTCGTGATGCTTTGCTTGAACTTGCAGGCTTGTATGATCGGACAAATCGACCGGCACGCGCTATCGAGCGTTATACGGAGTTTGCATCCCGATACAAGAATGATCCAGAAGCAGGCACGGTGCTGTTCAAACTCGCTGATGCGCATCGTCAACTCGGTGGTGTGATTGAAGAATCCTTGGGTCAAGCAATGCCCGCCGCGGAACGGAATCGTCGGAAATCGGAAATCGCCAGTCATCTCCGAGATGCAATCGCACACTACGAATCAACAATCGAGTTGCTTGGCGCCAAAAAAAGTACTCAACTTGGGTTGTTTGAATCAATTGCACTTCGGAATGCTCATTTTTACCTCGGTGATTGTGCGTTCGATCTGAGTGAGTACAAGCAAGCGATCCAGTATTATGATCGCGCGAGGGATCGGTATGTGTCCGATCCTGCATCGCTTGTCGCGATGGTGCAGATTGTCAATGCGTACATTGCCCTCGATGAGTACGGGCGAGCACAGACCGCCAACGAGCGAGCTCGTCGGTTCTATGAGACCATCCCGTCCGAAGTTTGGGATGACCCGACCTTGCCGATGGATCGTACGGATTGGGAGAACTGGCTGAGTTCGAGCGCGACATTGCTCGCTCGAGTGAGTCAATAGGTCTATTGAATTTGTATTTCGGATATTTTTGAGTTACCCGATGCGTTTTTTGCGCACAATGTGGAGAAGTCCGCGCCAACAGCCGATAAGTATGCTGGTTGATTGAGGGAGAAATGGATTTCTCGCCCAATCAAGTTTCCAGCAAGAGGGTCACGGATGACCGATTCGAGAGATAGGCCTGTAAATCAAGCACGATTAACCACGCTGGTTGATCAAGCGGGTGAGTTGATGGATCAGCTTTCATCGATCAGCGATGGGCAGCGAGACGCGATTAAAGCAGTTGATGTTGAACAGATTGTCGAATATGTTGCGCAACGCGAACCTGTAGTCAGCCAACTCGTTACTGTTGGCGAAGAAATCGCAGCGGTGATCCAATCATTCGACGAGGGACTACAGAAACCCGATGTTTCGTATAGTAATGCACTGACCAAGATCGCATCGATCGAGCACGCAATGAAGCGTCTACGCGAACAAGACGCTCAAGACCAGCAACTGATGGAAGAGGCTCGCGAGAAACTTGCAAGCCAACTCGCGTCAACAGGGACGAATCAGAACGCGATGCGTGCGTATTCGTCGCGTCCAAACACACCAAATCCTACTTTACATGATCGGCAAGGTTAATGATGCCGACAAGTGATCGAGCAGTTATTGATGGATTGAATCCCCACGACGCATCCCTCGGGTTGCCCGCGAGGGAACTACCATCGTCGTCTGAGAATGATTTGTCATCGGGTGATCTTGCGGATCTGATGTCTGCGTTTACCGAAGTGACGACCAAGCTTGAGCATACGCACGGGCAACTTCGCTCGGAAGTCAATCGATTAAATACTGAACTGAGCGAGGCAAACGAGGCGCTACAGCGATCTCGTCGTTTGGCAGCGCTCGGAGAGATGGCAGCCGGGATCTCCCACGAGATCCGCAATCCGTTGGGATCGATCCGTTTGTATGCGAACATGCTCATCGAGGATCTCGAGTCGCTTCCAGAGCAGCAGCAAATTGTACAAAAAATTGGGCGTGCGGTGCATGGACTCGATGAGATCGTCGGTGATGTATTGACATTTGCTCGTGAGATGCGGGTGCAATGGCAGCCTTGCACTGCGAGCGATCTCGTCGAATACGCAATCGAGCTTTGTGTTGCGGATCTCGATAGTGAGATAGTCTGTGACTTTTGTTCAGAATCAACGGAACTCATCTGTGATCCGGTGTTGATTCAACAAGCATTAGTCAATGTGCTCCGGAATGCCGGTGAAGCGAACCGAGTGAACTCTGGGGATCGCATCACCATTGAGGTGCGTGAAGATGTCGTGGTTCAAGGCGAACACGAAGTCGATGCGATTGTGTTCTCTGTGTGTGATCAGGGGGATGGAATGCCTCCGGAAGTGATCGAGCGGATGTTTAATCCGTTCTTTACCACACGAGCAACCGGCACCGGACTCGGGCTTGCGATTGTGCATCGGATTATCGATTCGCATCGTGGAAAAATCGAAGTGATCAACAATGCGGATTCTGCTCAGGCTGGTACACAGTCTGGGCAGGTCGGCACAACAGTAGAGTTCTATGTACCAAGGACCCAGTCTTTGGTGGTTTCACGCGGGGTCGAATCCTCGGGTGCAGAGATCGTAATTAAGACCGGGCAATCTGCCCAGTTATTGGGGTAAGAAGAGATGTCCAGAACGATTCTTGTGGTAGATGACAAAGAGATGATGCGTGACTCGATCGGCTCGACCCTCACCCGTGCGGGGTTTGCGGTCCGTACCGCGTGTGATGCAAATGCCGCTCTTAAAGAGATTGCGTCTCGTCGCCCTGACTGTGTCGTCACCGATTTTAATATGCCTGGAAAGACGGGTGTTGAACTCGCAGGTGAGATCCAAGCGATTGATGATGATCTTCCCGTGATCCTCATGACTGCGTTTGGTACAATCGAAACCGCGGTTGCAGCGATGAAAAACGGTGCGTATGACTTCATTACCAAGCCATTTGAAGGCGATGAACTGATTATCTCAATCAAACGAGCAATCGGACACGCAGCGGTGATTCGTGAGAACGCGATCCTGCGTGCAAATGTATCCAGGTCCGGTGGGTCAGATACCCTGAGTGGACTCGATCGTCTGATTGGAGATTCCGATGCGATGCGTAAAGTGCGTGAGCAAGTCCGTGCGGTTGCGTCGAGTCATGGCACGGTGCTCATCACCGGTGAGAGTGGGGTAGGAAAAGAGGTTGTTGCGCATGCAGTTCATGATTTGAGTCCGCGAAACGATTCTGCATACCTCGCAGTCAACTGTGCGGCGCTCAATGAGAGCTTGCTTGAATCCGAACTATTTGGACACGAAAAAGGTGCGTTTACAGGCGCGGACAAACTCCGTAAAGGGCGGTTTGAGTTAGCTGATTCAGGGACTCTGTTGTTGGATGAGATTTCTGAAGTGTCGCCTCAGATTCAGGCAAAGTTGCTCCGAGTGCTCCAGGAACGGGCATTTGAGCGAGTCGGATCGAGCAATACGATCGGGGTTGATGTGCGAGTCATTGCAACCAGCAATCGTGATTTGCCTCATGCGGCGTCGATGGGCGAGTTCCGTCAGGACTTGTTCTACCGTCTCAATGTGCTCCCGATTCAGATCCCCGCTCTGCGTGAGCGTCTTGATGATGTTCCAGTTTTGTCTCAGTTCTTCATCGATCAAATCTGCCAGCGTGATGGGCGACGCTGTTCGAGATTCAATGATGAAGCGATTGAGTTGCTCAAGAAGTACCAATGGCCGGGTAATGTGCGTGAGCTTCAAAATATCTGTGAACGGGCAGTTGTCCTCAATGATCCAAAGTCGACATTGATCTCGCATATATTGATCGAGCCTTGGTTGATGACCTGTAAGCCAACCCCGAAGGCAACGCCTTTGCGTGCGGTAAGTCTGAACGGGAATGCTGCTCGGATAACAGAATCAAAGCCGGTGCCCGCGATGAATGGTCATCGTGCTGTGGAACCTGTGTCGAGCTTTACTGAATCGAAGCCTTCAGCGTATGACGCTTTCAACGATGGGTATCAACCTGGTGATCGAACTCTGGCAGATATCGAGCGTGACATGATCGTCGCGACATTGCAACGATTCAATGGTCATCGTCAAAAAACCGCGAAAGCACTCGGAATAGGTGTCCGGACACTCGGGCTCAAGCTCAAAAAATGGAAAGAAGAAAGTCTCGTTTCACAGAGCCTGTAATCGCTGTGTCGATGTGGTACGGGCTTTGCGGTGTTGAATGTAGTAACGGAGATTGAATCGTGAATATCGGTGGATTGTCATCATCTGGAGCGATGCCCGCATTAGAGAAAATGTTTCTCTTTGCGGGTCAACGCCAACGGATTATTTCAAACAATATCGCCAATATTGATACCCCTGGATACATCGGGACTGATGTGAATCCCAAGGATTTTCAAAAGTTACTCGGAGATGCAATCGATGAGCGCAGAGATTCTCGTGGTGGAACTGGGGAGCTCAAGCTCCGTGATACGAGGCAGGTTTCAACCTCTGGCAGTCGCATGGTCTTGAATCCGACAACTCCGACAGCAGGTGTGTTGTTTCATGATCGAGGGCAGAAAAGTTTAGAGCATCTGATGCAGCAACTCGTAGAAAATGCATCCGCGTTTCAGGTCGTTTCTGATCTGATGCGGAAGAATCAGACCCAGCTCAAGATGGCAATTGCACAACGAGTATGAGTTGAGTAAGTAAGGCAAAGGAGTCGTCATGTACGGCAGTCTCGATATATCTACTTCAGGAATGGTCGCTCAGCGTACACGCATGGCGGTGATTGCTTCCAATATCGCCAATGCGAGCTCGATTCAGAATGATGAAGGTGAGTACGAGCCGTATCTACGCAGAGCTGCCATGTTTGCGCCCAAAGGAAATGGTGGAGAGGGACTCGGTGTAGAGGTTATTGATATCCAACTGGATCAAGAAGCGCTGAAAAAGGAACAGCATATCGGGCATCCCAACGCAGACAAGGATGGATATATCCTTGTGCCAGATATAGATACGACTTCTGAATGGGTGAACGGTCTCCAGGCATCGCGTGCGTATGAGGCAAATGTGATCGCTGCAGAAGCAACCAAGAGTATGATGGCCCAGGCTTTGCGTTTACTGGGATAGTGTGCTATCTTTACCATGTAGTATGAAGATCTTCAACTCTCATTGGATTCAATCATGAGCGACCCACTCGGACTCATCTCAGGCGCAGGCGGAGCGAACAAGCTCCCGATGATGGGGGCGCCACGCAATAATGTGGGGAACAATCAGAATCCAGACTTTAAGTCCCTTCTGATGTCAAACCTGAACGAAGTCAATGCGCTCCAGCAAGACGCTGGCAAAGCGACCGAAGACTTGGTTACAGGTAAGCGGACGGATCTTGAAGGCGTGATCGCCGCCACTGAGAAGGCAGATGTCGCATTCAAAATGCTCCAGGCGATGCGGAATCAGGTCATGGAAGCATACGAAGAAGTGAAACAGATGCGTGTTTAAGTGATCTGTTGGTCTCTCTCATAGTGTATATCCGTTCACAATTCACATACAAAAAAGCAACCGCATTTCTTGCCGAAAGCATGAAAATAGTATGCTTGTGTTGTCATGCTCAAAGGCATGATCGGCCGATGTAGCTTGCGTTGGCGCGGTTCTCGCGTGTCAACGGTGCAAGGATTGCGCCTGACATTGGCAGGAGGCCGAAGAGCGATGGATCAGTTACGCCAAGCATTGGCAAATATACAACAGCAGATCGGCAAGATGAACGCTTCGCAGAAGCTGTTGCTTGCATCACTCGCCGTGATCGCGACGATGACGCTCTTCTTGGTTTCTCAGTATGCATCAAAGCCTGCGATGGTTGATTTGGTATCAGCAGGTGGTGAAGCAAGCACGGTTCAGGCGCTCCAGGCTGGTGGATTCGACGCGCAAATGATTGACGGCAAAGTCGTGCTCCCTGATGGACAACAGCGGTTCGCGCTCGCATACCTTTCTGAATCTGGTCAACTTCCGGGTGATACGACACTCATGTTCTCGAACCTGATTGGTTCGCAGGATTGGAAAGCATCGAGCGCTCAGCATCGTCAACAGTTCAATATCGCGTTGCAGAATGAGCTCTCTGGGGTGATTTCGAAGTTTTCAAGTATTAGCAGAGCGAATGTGATTCTTGATGTGCCTCAGACTTCTGGTCTGGGGCGAGCATCACGAAAGGCGACCGCGTCGGTTACGCTCTTTACTCAATCAGGTGGTCCGATTTCGCAAGATATGGTCGATGCTGCAGCTCGGCTCGTCTCGGGTGCGGTTTCGGGGCTCACGCCGGATGGTGTGCAAGTGGTTGATGGGACGACTGGTCGGGCGCGGACAACAACGAACGATGAAGCATTGTCGTCAACCCGGTATCTTGATTACGCCGGGCAGGTGGAGAAGCACACTCAGCAGAAGATTGAAACGATGTTCGCCCATATTCCTGGGGTTGTTGTTTCAGTAACTGCAAGAGTGGATATCACGAGTGTTCAATCCACCGAGAATAAATACTTGCCCAAGGACGAAGGTTCGGTCCAGATGCTTGCGGGTGAGACTAAGTCATCGAATAGTACGAGTCAGACTTCCAGGGGTGCTGAGCCGGGTGTGCGTTCGAATCAAACCGCTTCGATCAACACTGGACGCGGGTCGGGTACTTCCGCAGAAGATGAAACCGGTGATACTCAGTTCCAGGTCGCGATTGGTCAAAAAACAACGAGTGTGGTTGACCCTCGTGGGATGCCAACACAGCTCAACTCTTCGGTGATTATTCCTCAGGAGTACATCGAGAGCATTATTAAAAGATCCCGTCCAGAAGTGGAGGGGGAAGAGCCAGCATCGATCACATCTCAAGAGGCGCAAGATTTCTTCGAGTCAATTCGCTTAACTTTTGAGAGCCTTGTTCGGCCTCACCTTGTTGGTGTTGGTCCTCAGGGCGAACCTGTGACAGGAAATCTGACGGTGTCAATGGCGCCATTAGGGTTGTCGCTCATCTCCGGAGGCGGGGCGCAAAGTGTTGGGCTTTTGGGGTCCCTCGCCGGCGGCAACGGCGGAGGCGGAATGCTCGGTTCAACGGGTGGGCTGATTGAGAAGGCAATGATTGGGGTTCTTGCGTTTGTATCATTTGTCATGATGTTCATGATGATGAAGCGGACCGGCAAGAACATCGAGCTGCCGAGTGCTCAAGAACTTGTTGGTGTTCCTCCGCATCTCGAGACACTCGATGATCTCGTTGGCGAAGCCAGTGAAGGTGAGCATGTGATGACAGGCATTGAAATTGATGATCAGCTCGTTGAGGTTCAGCAACTCAGAGAGCAGGTCGCAGAGTTGATCAAGCAAGATCCAGAATCGGCAGCAGGATTGGTCGACCGTTGGGCAACCCACGAGGTCAAGTAACTTCACTTTGAACTCGGTATGAGAGAGCAGACGCCATGGCACGCAATCAATATGATCCACTCCCAGAGGATATCAACGAGCTTGATGGCATCACCAAGGCTGCCATTTTTATGCTAGCAATTGGAGCAGATCCTGCAGCGACTGTACTCAAGCACATGCCTCAAGAGAAGGTGGAAGAAGTCACCCGTATGCTAGCCGGGCTCGGGCGTGTTCCTGACAGAATACAGAACTCAGTGATTGAAGAGTTCTATAGCATCTCCATTGCATCGCAGTATGCAAACGAGGGGTCGCTTGGGTATGCCAAAACGCTGCTGCAAAACTCAATGGAGTCAGGCACCGCAGAGCGGATGCTCTCTCAAATTCAGACACAGGTACAGAAGAATCCGTTTAGTTTTCTCCAGCGAGCTGAGTCAGATAACTTGCTGACTTTTATCCAAGAAGAGCATCCACAAACAATTGCGTTGATTCTTTGCCATCTCTCGCATCATAAAGCATCGGAAATCCTGATCGGGTTGCCGATGGAAAAGCAGCTTGAGGTTATTAAACGGATCGCAAATATGGAGCAAACCAACCCCGAGGTTATCCGTGAGGTTGAACAAGGTCTTGAGAGTCGATTGAGCAATATGCTCTCTCAGAACATGGAAAAAGCTGGTGGAATCCCAACGGTATCCGAAATCCTAAACCTTGCTGATCGTGCGACCGAGAAGACCATCATGGAAGGTCTTGAGTCCGATGATCCTGATCTTGTTGAGGAAATTCGTAGGTTGATGTTTGTATTTGAGGACATCAAGCTTGTCAACGACAAAGGGATTCAGGCAGTGCTCAAAGAGATCGAGAACGACGAGCTCTCGTTGGCGCTCAAGACTGCATCCGAGCAACTCCAGCAGAAGATATTTACCAATATGTCCGAGCGTGCCGCATCGATGGTTGCAGAGGATATGGAGTTCATGGGGCCTGTCCGTGTTTCCGATGTCGAAGCTGCCCAGCAGCGGATCGTCGATATCGTGCGTCGGCTTGAAGAGTCGGGTGATGTTGTTATTGAAGGCCGAGGCGGCGATTCAGAAATGGTTTAATGTGTATATCTTTGCAACAGGCGCATAGATAACGCACGGAGTTGGCATAATGGGTGTAATCAAACGGGCAGATATTGAAGACTATACCCGCCATGCGTATGTCATGGATCTGGATGATCTCGAAAAACGAGGGCGTTCGGTGGTTGCTGCTGCCAATGCAGAAGCAGAGCAGATATTACTTGCTGCAAATGCGAAACGAGCGGAGTTGCTTGAGAGTGCAGAAAAAGATGGGCTTTCGAAAGGTGAAAAAGCCGGGTACGATAAGGGATACGCGGACGGCGTAACCCAAGGCGTCGAAGCTGCACGCACTGATCATAACGAAGTGCTTGCGCAGTTGTCCGAGATCTGGACGATCCAACTCGATGCCTTCGAGAATCAGCGCAATGAAATGATCTCACAAGCGCGTACACAGATTGTCGAGCTTGCAGCGATGATCGCTCAACGCGTAACGCGGCGCGTTGTTGAACTTGATCCATCTGTGGTTCTCAATCAGATCGAAGCAGCATTGTCGAGCATTACCGAATCGACTCGCCTTGTGCTGTCTGTACATCCTGATGATGCAGAGATTTCGCAAACAGAACTTCATGGTATGATCGAAAAGTTCGCAGCATGCGAGCATGCACAGGTTGTGACTGATCCATCGCTCGAACGCGGATCATGCGTAGCACGCACTGCAACCGGAGGGATTATCGATGTCACCATCTCCAACCAACTCGATCGGATTCTTGATGCGATGCTCCCAGAGGATAGTGGTCAAAAAGGTGCAGGACGAATCGTGATCGACTCAGAGCAGGATGATTCTGGACTCAACCCAGATGAAAATGGGGCAGTGCAGGACGATGCAGCGTGAATCTATTCGCACCTGAACATGACGCACTCCACCATGTTGACACGATCGGAATCACCGGACGCGTATGTACAGTGCGCGGTTTGACTCTCTTGGCATCAGATCTCCCTGTCCCCATCGGATCGCTTGTTGAAATCGGGTCGGGAACGCAGGCGTGCAATGCCCCCTGTATCTTGGGGGAGGTTGTTGGTTTTGAAAATGGATCAACCATTATCATGCTGTTGGCAGATACAACCGGGATCGTTCCTGGTGCGCCTGTCCATCTCAAGCAGGTGTTCCAAGCAGCGCCGGTATCACATAAGCTGCTCGGCCGTGTGATCAACGGGCTGGGTCAACCGATCGATCATCTCGGTCCGATCGGTGAATCAGTCTCGCGCCCAATCAATCCGGTGCCGATCAGTCCAATGGATCGTTCACAGATCACTGAACCTTTACGAACTGGCGTACGAGCGATTGATCTGATGACTCCGGTTGGTCGTGGTCAACGGCTGGGAATCTTTGCAGGTCCGGGTGTTGGAAAATCGACATTGCTTGGACAAATTGCTCGCGGTACCGATGCTGATGTGAATGTCATCGCGCTTATCGGCGAACGCGGACGCGAAGTGCTTGATTTCATTCATCACTCGCTTGGAGAGGAGGGGCTTCGTCGATCGGTTGTGATTGTTGCGACCAGTGATGAGTCGCCGCTTTTGAGGATTCGGGCAGCGAAACTCGCGAGTACAACTGCGGAGTATTTCCGTGATGCGGGCAATGATGTGATTTTGATGATGGATTCGGTGACTCGATTCGCGCATGCTCAGCGCCAAGTTGGACTCAGTGTCGGAGAAGCACCCGCAACAAAGGGGTATACCCCATCGGTATTCTCAACACTCGCCACTTTGCTCGAACGGGCAGGGAGTGTGCGATTGTCCAATGGGAATACAGGTTCAATCACCGGTCTGTATACAATTCTTGTCGAAGGCGATGATATGAGCGAACCGATTTCGGACGCTGCTCGTGGGATTCTCGATGGTCATATTGTCCTGAGCAGGAAGCTTGCACACAAAGGACACTTTCCGGCGATTGATGTGCTTGATTCGGTTTCACGCGTCGCAGGGGATGTCTCTGAGAGCGGTCAGATCGCAGGAAGACAGCAGCTCACAAAGCTGATCGCTGCCCATCGTGAGATTGAGGATTTGATCCAGATCGGGGCGTATGCCTCAGGATCGAACCCGGTTGCCGATACCGCGATCGACATGATCGAAGTGATCAATGAACTCCTTCAACAACGAACCAACGAGCAAACCCCGTTTCAACCTGCTTGCGACATGATGGTGAAACTCGCGATTCAGTCCGGTGAAATGATCCAACAACGACAAGCACTCGCCCATGTGACCAATCCTGCCGGTCAGCAATAACCCAGATGGAAGAACGATAATCAGCCATGCCACGATTTGTGTTCAAACTCCAACCCGTTCTCGATCAGCGTGAGAGAGAGGAACGCGATAAGCAACTCGCAGTTGCATTGCTTGATCGTGAACGATTGGCATTGGAATCGCGTATCCGTATGTTCCAAGGAATGATCGAAGACGAGCGTGCAACCCTGAGCAGTGCGCTGGGAACAGGGCAACAGGTTGATCTTCAGGCGGTTAAAATGCAAGCGGGCGCGACATTGAGGCATCACTTCGATGCTCAAAAATCAGTGCTTGAACTCGCGGGAGTCTTCAATCGGTTGACCACTGCTCGACAGGAACTGATGCAGGCGGCGGCCAGACGAAAAGCGGTAGAACTGCTTCGGGATCAACAACTCGATGCATACAAGAAAAAGATCGATCGCAAGGAATCGCATGAACTCGACGAAATGAGTGTGATGCGATTTGCTCGATCAGACGGGATTCAGTTATGAAAAAAATCATCAAAGCGTTGCTCATTATTGCAGTACTCAACTTCCTAGCGGTCCTCGCTGGAGCAGGTTGGATGTTCAGTTCAGGGCGATTGAGCAAGGATCGAGTCATAGAAATGACGAGCTTATTCAGTGACCCCGTTGTGGTTGAAGAAGCACGCATCAAGGCAGAGCAAACAGCGATCGAGAAAGAACTCGCAGAACAAGAAAAGCCATTGCCTGAATTGGCGCTCAACTCCGAAGAACGAAATCGCGTGCGCGTTGAGATGACTCAGGTCGATCGTCAAAGGCTCGATCGGATGAATAGTGAAGTAAAAAGCTTGCAGCTATCGCTCCGAAAAGAACGCCAAGCAGTGATTGAAGAACGAGTTGCGCTCGATGAAGAGAAAAAAGATTTTGATATGATGCGAGAGCGTCTAGCCGAGCTTGAAGGTAGCGAACAGTTTAAGAAATCTCTCGATACGCTCTCAGGGATGAGTCCCAAAGAATCGACCAAGGTCGTCATGGCGCTGATCAATGAGTCCAAGGACGAAGAAGTGCTTGCATATCTCAGTGCGATGGATTCGCGTACAAGGACTTCGATTCTGACGCAGATCGTCAAATCAGGTGATGAACAGTTGGCAGCAGATTTGCTTGAGTCTCTACGGGTGCATGGATTGGAATCCACGGTCGCCCAAAGAGAACCATAAATAATGCCCAATACACTGATCAATAATACACAATCATCAAGTAAGATTGCAATCGATACGCGAATTGTGCGCTCAGCAAGTGCAGCAAATGCGCAGGGATTTGCGCAGGTTATGCAGGCATTCGCCTCCGGATCAGAATCCTCATTAACAAAAGAGTCATCGAATCTTGCAGAAACCGATGAAACTCATGATCATGACAATCTGCATGAATCAGTGGATGACACTGATGTAGAAACAAAGGCGAACAACGATCAACAAGAGAACTCATCGATTGATTCAGCAGATGAATCAGATGATGCAATAAGCAAAAATGATGGGCAGAAGCCGCACACAGATTCCCATCCGAACGCTGACCATGAAACTAAGCAGGATGGTCAAGGGGAAAACACGACAACAGATCCCCGGCCAAAAAATCAAGATAATCCAGACCAATCGATTGCTCAGGTGAGTAATCAAGAAGTTGATTCGTCGCAGGTATCAGTCTCTTCACAAGAGGCACAAGCAGAAGATGCAGCATTTCGGTTGCTCGAAAATCAGAGTGATCAAGCAAAGATCAGCATTAAAGGTCTGGGGCATGCGTTGTCGCATGCTGCGGATGTTGATCTTGCTGCGATCGCGACTAATGTAACACTTGGGCGGAATACTGACGGATCGGTTCCATCTCAGACACAACAGCACCCTCAACCGCAGACCAATGAACATAGTGCCGAGCGTCAAGATGTTCCGCAGCGATCAGAACGAGCTTCAGTCGATGTGAAACCAGTTCAACAAGCAGACACGATCACCCAGCAGAATCTACCGGTTGAATCAAAGAGTGATCAATCGACAAGTGATGTTCAGCAGGTGCGCAGCCGACGCGTAGATGCAGGGATTGTCAGACCAGGTGTACAGAGTGCTACCCCGCAAACTCATCAGTCTGTGTCTTCTGAATCAACGACTCAGTCTGTTCAAACTTCACAAGATCCGCGCCCTATTCCTGGTTTGATCCGCTCTGCACAAGCGAATCCCACACGACCGATTGCTGGTCTGGAGATGGGTTCCGTTGGGAATCAATCAGCAGATAAGCAGCCGGGGTCGTTGATTCAAAAGTTGAACCAGACCGAGTTGCCAAGCGAATCACGCAAAGCGAGTGTCATGGCGCAAGTTCAAAGAGGACTCGCGTCGCTCTTGCGATCTGGAAAAAATGACATGACGCTGAAGCTCACACCCGGGCATCTGGGCGAAATTAAAATCCGCGTGAAGACCGATGGAAACCGGTTAGAATTGAAGTTTGAAACCAGTACGCGTGAAGCATCCGAATATCTCAACTCGAGCGCAAAGGAGTTGACTGCTTCTCTGCGATCTAAGGGACTCAATCTCGATCAGGTTCATATTGAACACGCCGACAAAAATTCTTCGAACGATACTGCACAAGGACAGGTTCAAGATCAGACAGCGCAGGATCATGATAGGCAACGAGAAAATCAACAAAATCATACGAACTCTTCTGATGAAGATATGCAATCAATAGGTTACGAAGAGGATGAGTTGCAGGACCAAGATTCAATATGGACACAGCTCGGGCTCGATGCAATTGCATAAGAAAAGAAAGTAGACCACAATGAGTGCTATTACAGGTACCGGATCAACCTCAAATCCAACTTCATCAACAGATGCATTCGCAGCGCTCACCAGCGGCGAGTTCCTGCAGATCATCTTCACCGAACTGACAAATCAAGATCCACTCGAACCCAACGGCACGCAGGACATGATCAATCAACTCTCATCATTGCGTTCGATCGAATCGGATTCACAGATGGTTTCGTCGTTACAGAGTATGGTTCGACAGACCGAGTTTGCATCCGCGTCACAGCTTATTGGCTCGTTGGTCTCAGGGGTTACACTTGATAACCGCCGGGTCGCAGACCTTGTGGTCTCGGTTTCGAACACGCCGGATGGTCCAGTGCTCAATATGTTTGATGGGTCTCGAATGTTCTTTAGCAATGTCGATGAAGTTGTTGGACCGATCGATGATCCAACAGATCCTGATGATGGACCAGATGACGGTCCGGACGATGGACCAGACGATATTCCAGACACAGGAACTGATACGGACTATACCCCTGATGCGACAGGCACTATTCCATCGGGTACAAGTGTCGATGTTGTCCCAGGTGTATCGATTGATCCAGTTCGTCGGACAGTTTCGCTCGATGTATAACGAGCAGGAATGTCTATGAAATCAGTTCAAGTTCAACTCCTTGAATCTCTCGGCCGAGGTGTTCGGCCGTTCGATACCGCTGATTCTAAAATCAGTGGTTCTGATTCAGGATTCACAGAACTGCTCGGCAATGCAATCAACGGCCGTGCGGTGACGGATCTTGGTGTCCGCTTTGGTCCTGCGGTGTCTGGTGAGTACAACGAGGATGAACAATACTCCATCGCTCGCGCTGTTGATCGAGCAGCGTCGGTCGGGGTAGAACACGCGCTGATTCTGCACAATAAGCGCACCCTCCGCGTTGATGTGCGCAATCGGATGGTACTCGAATCTGAATCTACTTCAGACTCGAAAGCGATCACTGAGATTGATGGTTTCGTTTCTTCATCGTTTATGTCAGATACAGCCCAAAAATCGGATGTTCTGGAGCCTCACAAATCAATAACCGTTCCGGCACGCGTTGTGCGAAACGCATCCTTGGTGCATGCCCTCGCGGGGCAGGTCGCCGCAATAGACTGAACATATTGTCCGCGTGCACGATCGATGTGCAACTAGATCGGACGCGGATTTTGGAAGGAACTTGAATGGCACTCTCTAGCGCACTCTTCACGGGTTTGACAGGATTGAATACTCAATCTGCTCGACTTGATGTCATTGGTAACAATGTTGCCAATGTAAATACCACCGCGTTCAAAAGCTCACGGATGCTCTTTCAATCTCTCTTCTCTCGGAGTTTGGGATTCGGTACGAGCCCGAGTGAAATCCGTGGGGGTGTCAACCCCAAGCAGATCGGTAACGGCGTAGCGATCGCAGCGATCCAACGCGACTTTAGTGCTGCTGGATTCACCGGAACGGGTGATCTTCGCGATATGGCGATCGACGGCAACGGGTTCTTCCTTGTTCAAAAAGGCGGCAACAACTTCTACACAAGAGCAGGCACTTTCCGCCAAGACTCAGACGACAACCTTGCGACAGCAACTGGTGAAAAACTACTCGGATACGCAGTAGATGATGAGTTCAATATCTTGACAGGACAACTCGTTCCGATCAACATTCCCGTTGGTAAGCAGACAATCGCGGAAGAAACAAGCAATATCGCACTCGTCGGGAACCTGAATAAGGACGGGGATGTGCCGACCCAAGGTTCTATTATTGATATCCTTGGGACTGCAACGGCCGGACTCTCACTTGTCGGTGGTGGATTCATCTCTGCGACTTCGCCGCTCACAAGCATTGAAGATCCAGACCTTGCAGGATCTGCAGCATTCGCAGTCGGACAATCGATCAGGCTCGGCGGTTCAAGTGGCGCATCCCGAGGCGGATCAGATCTACCTGAAGAAACATTTGATATTACAGCAACTACAACTGTCCAGGATTTTATGGACTTCTTGTCGGCCACAATTGGGATTCAGACAACAGGTGCTGCGAATCCTGACGGCAATACTCCTGGTGTTACTGTTGATCCACTCACTGGTATCATCCAGATCGTCGGCAATGTCGGCACAGTCAATGATCTGATCATCGCACCCGGAGATATCGAGTTGTTCGATACGGATGGCACATCATTGGGCGCTCCGTTCGAGACTGACAAGACCGCTGCAGCCGACGGAGAGAGTGTGCGGACAACAATTGTTGGATTCGATTCGCTAGGTACTGAAGTCACCGCAAATATAACCATGGTGCTTGATTCAACACCTGATGCCGGTCCGCTCTGGAGATACTTTATCGATTCAGAGGATGACATGGACCCAGGGTTCGCACTCTCCACAGGCACAATCCAGTTTGATAACAATGGTCAACCAGATCCAGACAACGCCGAGATTGCACTGACGATTAATCGCTCAGATACCGGTGCGGATCCGTTATTGAGTTGGAACATCAAACTCCTATCGGATAAAGGTAATGCGACATCGCTGGCAGATGCACCATCAAATATGATCGGGTTGACCATTGATGGATTGCCACCAGGAACGCTCCAGTCATTTGCAGCGGGTGAAGATGGTGTGATCTTTGGTCGTTTCTCGAATGGTGCTGTAAAAACCATGGGACAGGTCGTGCTCGCAAACTTCACGAACCCCGCCGGTTTGATTGATGAGGGTGGCAACATGTTCACCACCGGTCCCAACTCGGGACCCGCATCGGTCGCGCCTCCGGGTGTGCTCGGGATTGGTGCTCTGGTTTCGGGTGCATTAGAGCAATCAAATGTTGATCTCGGTGCTGAGTTCACCAACATGATCTTGACTTCAACAGGGTATTCTGCATCATCGCGTGTGATCCGGACTGCGGATGAGTTACTCCAACAGCTCTTGGTCCTGGGTCGATAAGCTGAGGTTGATTGAAGGATTTGAAGTATGATTGCTGTCACCCGACTCAACGGGCAAAAATTCGTTCTCAACGCCGAGCTTATTCGGACCATCGAGGAAAGCCCCGACACGATCATTACGCTCGTGTCAGGTGAGCATCTCGTTGTCAAAGAACCGAGCAGAGTGATTGTCGAGCGAGTGATCGAGTTTGAGCGTCATCTTCGTAGATTGTGTGCGCCCGCATAAATCAAGGTCCGAATACCTTATTCATTGTTCTGGATTCCACTCATTCCAGCGTTGTAGATTAAGAATGCCGACTCCCCAGACGATAGGGAGGTAGATACTGGTAGCTCGGATGCTACTTAACCAGTATTGGAGGCATTCAGGTGGATTTAGCTACTGTCATCGGACTTGTTATTGCGCTTGCATCATGTGGGTTGGCTGTCGTATTGGGCGGCGATCCTATGGCATTGATCAATATCCCATCGATCGTTGTGGTTATTGGGGGAGCAACGGGGGCAGTGATTTGTGCGTTCCCGCTTGCCAAGACGCTTGGGATTCATCAAGTGATTCTCAAGTCAGTCTTCAACAACACATCAGACATTGCAGATGTCATCCGTGAGCTCGTGAAGTTTGCGGAGATCGCTCGCCGGGAAGGTATTCTGAGCCTTGAAAATCATCTCGATGATATGAACGAAGAGTTTGTTGTTCGTGGGATCAAAATGGCAGTTGATGGTACTGATCCAGAACTCATCCGCATCATCATGGAAACCGAACTCGAAGGTCTTATGGATCGACACATGCAGGGCAAGATGATGCTCGATCAGTTCGCAAAGTATGCGCCTGCGTTTGGGATGATTGGTACATTGATGGGACTGATCTTCATGCTTGGATCAATGGACGATCCTGCAGCGATCGGTCCGAGTATGGCGGTCGCATTGATTACCACGCTCTATGGTGCGATTGTCGCAAATGTGTTTGCCGGACCCATTGCTGACAAGCTCTACTGCAATGATCAGCAAGAAGTTATGCTGAAGACTGTGATTATCGCAGGTGTGATGTCGATTCAATCGGGCGATAACCCACGTGTTGTCGAGAGCAAGCTCTTGACCTACCTGCCGCCATCAGAGCGTTCAGGGTTCGGTGATGACGCGCAAGCTGCTTAATCTTGATGCGAAGGGAGTTGTCTGATGGCTAAGAAAAAAGAAGCGCCCAAAGCAGAGATCCCTGAATGGGTACTCACCTTTGGTGATCTCATGTCGCTCTTGCTTTGTTTCTTTATTTTGCTCGCAGCATTTTCAGAGATCAAGAAGCCTCATGAATACCAGAAGTTGGTTGAATCCATCAACGAAGCAATGGGCGCTAATGGCGGCCTGGGACTCGCTAATCTTATTGAGAGTGTTAACAACTCGATGATCTCATCTGATGATTCAAAGGCCAAACGCGATGGGAACAAGAAAAATACCAACGAGAATGTTGATCCAAATGTCCCCGGACGCGAAGAGCAGGTAAGCATCGTTCAGGAAGGGGCCCGCCATGCAATCGGTGCGTCCATTATGTTCGAAGCAGGTAGCTATGAACTCTCCAAACGCAACCAAGACCTGATCAGGGCACAGATCGCTCCAAAGATTCGCGGGCTCAAGTACATCTGCCCAGTGGTAGGGCATGCGTGGGGAGTCGAAGAAAAACGCTCGGGGATGGGATTTGATGAACTCGCTTTTCGAAGAGCAGAAGCAATCAAAGATTTCCTCGTCCGAGAAGGCGGTGTAGATCCAGCGATTCTGCGGGTTGAATCGGCAGGGAACTCAGAACCAATGGAGCTCGGTTCTTCATCCGGACAAGGCGGGGACACAAATCGCCGAGTTCAGGTCTATCAAACCGGTCGAACAGTCGAACAAACCCATCCTGATCCAAACTTTACTGGCGCTGGTGGATAAGCGCGGGCACTCTATTTTCCAAGGAATTGACAATGGCTGATGAAGAAACCAAAGCAGAAGGCACCGAAGAAGGTGAGCAGGAGTCCAAAGGCGGTGGACTTAAGATGATCATTATCGTCGCTGCTCTCATGCTTATCGAAGGCGCGGGGGTGTTCTTCCTTGTCTCATCAATGGGTGGGCCAGCATCAGTCGAAGCAACCGAACTCATCGGTCTCGAAGGCACCGGCGAAGAAGCGCCCGTAGAGATAGAACTCATCAGCGATCGATTCCAGAACATGCAAACAGGTCGAGTCTGGGAATGGCGCGTCGCGGTATTCCTACGAGCGAGACAGAAGAATGTAGAAGAGATCACCGCAATTCAGGTGCGCGATACAGCCACGATCAAAGAAGGTGTCGCACTGATTTTCCGCAGAGCGCACGATCGCCATCTTCGAGAGCCAGGTCTCGAAACAATTACGCGTCAGCTCACGGTGTATCTCAATGAAGTGTTCGGTCTTGATGCGGACGGTCTCCCACGGATCGATCGAGTCATTATCCCGGAGTGCAAGGGATTCCCTGCGGACGGCTAAGCAAACAGTTTATTGGTGGTAGGTGCAACAATTGCGCATGAAAGACTATTGTGCGCGATTCGCGCAATTGTTGGACATCTTGGACATCTGCGACCGATAACAGATATTCGGCAACCGCTGTGGTTGCTGTATATTTGTTCGTAGATGGAATCCACGAATGTCCGAAGAGAACGAAAACAACGCGACCCCAGAAAACAATCCATCAGAATCACTTCCTGAGGATCAGGCGGGAGATTCGCAAACACCTGATGCCAAAGCAGATACAGAAGGCGTGCCTCAAGTTGATGGGCATGCGTCGGATGATTTGTCATCTGAAGAATCGGAATCACTCGCAGCCGCGATGGAAACAGTTTCTCAAGTGCAAGGTGTCGCTGATTCTGCATCGATAAGTTCGGCAACCAACACTGAGACTTCTGCATTTCAAGCTCCAGTATTTGAGAATAACCTTTCTTCCAAAGCCAAGGAAGGAATGGACTTACTCTCTGATGTCCACATGAATGTCCGTATCGAACTCGGACGGACCAAGATGTATGTTGAAGATGTGCTCAAACTTGGAGATGGCGCAGTTGTGGAACTCGACAAGCTTGCTGGGGATCCGGTCGATGTCTTTGTCAATGATCGCAAGGTCGCCAAGGGTGAAGTGCTTGTGTTGAATGACATGTTCTGTGTTCGTATTAGTGAGATCGTGGACATTGCTTCGGACAATGCCTAATCATTGAATATCACATTTTCATAACGGGCAGAGGATCTGCCCGGCAACAGCCAGGATGGCGACATGCAACGAACCCCAAACCGAACTCATCGGCGCGTCCACTTTCAGTTAGGATGCGCATCCCTTCTTGCTGTGATTCCAATCGCTGCAAACTTCGCTGCTGCACAGGTTGGTCCATACCCCGCAGAGATACCTGCATCAGTTGAACAAGGACAAAGTCCATCGGATACGCCTTCATTGAGCGAATCTGTTCGACCAGCAATGGACGAGATCTTGATCGCACAGGCGCGATCATTGCAAGAAAAACCAACTCAGTCATTTGAATCTCAATCTACTCAGAAAACGCCAAGCACGATTGAGCAGGATCTCAACACGCCTACGATTCCATTGACTGCGAACGCAAACGGTTCCAAACCGATCGGAAGACCCGCAGAACAAACGAGCCTGCTTGGATCGTCTGCTGTCGAAACACAAGCGCCGATAATCGATAAAGGGTGGATCCAAACAGTGGTCGCACTTTCAGGTGTGATCCTGTTGATCCTTGGACTGGGACAGCTCTACAAACGCTTAGCCAAATCACAAGGCGGGCTTGCGGGTCAGTTCGGTGCAGGAGGGGCCGCGCCATCGGGGATCATCGAAGTGCTCGGGCGTTACACGATTTCTCGTGGAATGACACTTGTGGTCATTAAGTTTGATCGAAAAGTTCTGCTCGTTTCTCATTCAACCTCGACCAAGGGCAAAGCAGGACGAGGCAGCACCATGCAAACTTTGTGCGAACTCGATAATCCTGAAGATGTTGCATCTGTCCTGCTCAAAGCACGGGATGAAGCAGGGGATTCAATCGCCCAATCCTTTGAGCAGGCGTTGCAGGACGCGGGGGATTTTACCGACGACCAACTCCATGATATCGATCTTGGATATGCAGAGGTGAATCCGGTTCGATTCCCGACGCCGCGTACAAGCCCTGCGAGAACGATCACCAATGACGAGGGGGATCGCGCCGAGTTGTGGTCATCAGGTCAAGATGCGTCGGTCGCTGCAGGAGTGCTTCGCAAGCGCCTCTCATCGATGCGCCGGGAGCAACAAGGGTGAACCGATTGTTCTCGATCATCTTGTGTTCCTTGGTACTGATGTGCTCAAATGGTTTGGCGAATGCTCAAGGGTTTGGTCCGCAGGTGCCCGGTCAGGTTCAATCACAGTTGCCTCTCCCAAGTTCGCAGCCGAACTCTATTAGTGAAATTAATCCGTTGAACCTACTCAACGATGCCGGGATGCTTGTGCAAGGTGCAAGTAATCTAGGTTCAGGGATAAATCCTAACTCCGGATCACCAGGCGAACAACGCGGAGGCATGTCCGTCGCTGTCAACATTATGTTGTTGTTGACTGTGATCGCACTTGTACCTTCGGTTATGCTCATGACCACCAGCTTTGTGCGCATTATGGTGGTGCTCGCATTGTTGCGTCAAGCAATGGGTACCCAATCATTACCCCCCGCGCAGGTAGTCACGGGTTTGGCGCTGTTTATGACGGCGCTGGTGATGAAACCTACGATCGATCGGATATGGTCCGATGCGGTGGTCCCTTATCAAAACGGCGAGATCCGTGAGATGGATGTGCTTTGGGAACGCGCATCGACACCGATGCGCGATTACATGTTTGATCAGATCGAAGCATCAGATAACTGGTCGAGCTTGTACATGATCCTCAACTATCAAGGGGTCGATACATCCTCACCTGAAAACATCACCCGCGCGGATATTTCAACTGTTTCACTTGTGCCAGCGTACATGCTCTCAGAACTAAAAGTCGCGTTCTTGATGGGGTTCCGGGTCTATCTCCCGTTCCTTGTGATCGACATGGTGATTGCGAGTTTGCTTATCTCGATGAGCATGATGATGCTTCCGCCAGTGTTGATCTCGTTGCCTTTCAAGCTCATGTTGTTTGTGATGGTTGACGGATGGTCACTGATCATTGGAAGTTTGCTTGAGAGCTTCGTCCAAGAAGGGGGAGGCGCTCACGCCAGTGCAGTTACCGCGGGGATGCTCCCTTTGTTGTTGATTATCAAGATTAAGCATGCACCGAGTTTAAGTACGAATCAGTTATATGAAGATTCTGCAAATCAGACCAGAGGTTTCAGAAGAAGGAGTGTCGCCTGTGATCTATGACGAATCTTCCATTCAACTTATTCGAGATGCACTGCTCGTGACGCTCAAAATAGCAGCGCCCTTGTTGATGTCCGGGATGGTTATCGGTTTGATAATCAGCCTGATCCAATCAATCACTTCTATCCAAGATCAGACGCTGACATTCGTACCCAAACTTATTGGGGTGATTGTGATTGCGATCATATTGCTTCCCTGGATCATTGGTCGGATTTTGATTTTTACTGCTGAGATGCTACAACTGTTTTAAAGCACTAGTTTTAGACCATTCGTGCCGTACATCTATTGGAGGCTCAGGGCCAAGGCGATGAATGACATTGATTCCATCTTGGCTCACGGTATCCCGTTCTTGATGGTGCTCACCCGAATCACGGGGATATTTTTGTTCACGCCACTGCTCACAAGCACAAGCGTGCCCACTCCTTTTAAGGTGATGCTCGCGTTCATGTTTTCGATCGCGATCTACCCATTTGTTCCATTGCAGAATCTACCTGAAACAATCGATCTGTTTTCCTTAGCTCCATTGCTATTCTCGGAACTCTTGATCGGTGTAGTCATCGGTCTGATTGCCGGATTACCAATGGTTGCGATCCAGATGGGTGGATATGTGATGGGGTACCAAATGGGGCTTTCGCTCGCGGAATCATACAATCCTGAGCTTGATACGAACTCAAGTGTGCTCGGTCAGTTGTTGTTCTATCTGAGCATTTTTATTTACATTACTGTCGGCGGTTTTGAGACAATCTTTTTGATCTTGGCAGACTCGTTTCAGACGATCAATGCAGGCACGATGGGGAAAGGGGATGTGCCACTCGACATGTTTGTTGAAGTGTTGAGTTCTGGGTTTGAACTCGCATTGCGTGTTGCTTCTCCGATAATGGCAGTCGTTTCGATGTTGCTCATCGCGATGGGGTTCATCATGAAAACCATGCCTCAGATGAACATCATGAGCTTCGGTTTTTCAATCCAGATTGTTGCCGGATTAGCAATTCTCATGCTCACCATTGGCACCATCGGCATGGTCGCAGGTGATGAACTCATCTTCGCACTCGAAACAATCAATGATTGGGTTCATAGTTTCGCTCCATCAACGCCGGTAGGGGGTTCGGGTGGATGATCTCGGGGAAAAAACTGAAGAGCCAACCGGCAAAAAGCTCAGCGAAGCCAGAATCAAAGGGCAGATTCCCAAGAGCCAAGACCTTTCGGGTACTTTCTCGCTCTTCGGAGCAATCATCCTTTTTCTCGTGTTCGGCTCAGCAATCATCGGCATGTTCACACGGGTCATGGTCCGCATGCTCAGTGGAGATATCTCCTCTGATGTCCTCGCGGTCGATTCTATTTGGGAATCATCCAAGATCGTCATCTATGAGACATTCGTCACGATCGCCCCGGTGATTTTACTCTCCGGCCTTGTTGCATATGTGGGCAACTTCATCCAAGTAGGGTGGATTGTCACCTTTGATCCAATGCAACCCAAACTCAACCGGTTGTCGCCCCTTGCAGGAATCAAGCGGATCATTGGACCGCGAGGGTTGATGAAAACAGTCGTCAACTCGCTCAAGTTAGTCGTGATGATCGTTGTTTCGTACCTGTTTATATCCTCCCATATCGATGATATCGCGGTATTACCAAAGCTCACCGCGGCACATGCGACCATGGCGATTCTCCGATTGATCTTCATGCTCGCGCTTATCCTTGCGATCTTACTGCTCTTTATCGCGCTCATCGATTACATCTACCAACGAGTCCAACACACCAAGGATCTCAGGATGACCAAACAAGAGGTCAAGGATGAGCGCAAATCGATGGAAGGCGATCCGATGCTTAAGGGGAAACGCTTGCAGATGGCACGCGAGATCGTTATGCAACAGCTTGGTGCGAGTGTCCCTGACGCAGATGTGATTGTGACCAACCCAACCCATTTCTCCGTCGCGATCAAATACGATCCAGAAACGATGGGTGCACCGAAGGTAACTGCCAAGGGCGCGGACCTGATAGCGTTCCGCATCCGTCAGATTGCTCGTCAGAATGATGTCCCGATTATTGAGCGTCCGCCTCTGGCGCGTGCGCTGTACTGGGGGATGGAAGTGGGGCAAGAAGTGTCGCTTGAGCACTACGAAGCGGTTGCAGAACTCTTGGCATTCGTCTACCGCATCGATGGAAAGATGGAACAGCGAATCGGAGAGAAGATGAACCGAAAAATACCGTCAGAAACACCAGCACAAGAAGGCGTAAGCGTCTAACCTTAATGCATCAAGGATGATGAGTTGTGCATCGCACAGCTGACACTACACGGATGTAGGAGAACAAATCGAATCGTGGCTGATCACCAGAAAAACTCCATCGAACTCCCCGCTTGGGTTTTGCGAATCTCAGAGATGAGATCGTTGATTGTCCCTGTCGGGTTTGTCATGTTGCTCGCGGTGCTCCTTGTGCCATTGCCTCCTGCGATTCTTGATATTCTGATCTCAGTCAATATTTCGATCGGTGTGATCGTTTTACTCACGACGCTCTACATGAAGCGTGCGCTTGAGTTTAGTGTTTTCCCTTCGTTGCTCCTCGCGACGACGCTGCTTCGGCTTGTGCTCAATATCGCATCAACACGACTGATTCTCACTGCAGATGCTTCAAGCCCTGAAGAGGCAATGGATGTCGCGGGCAAAGTTATCAGCGCATTCGGATCATTTGTCGCGGGTGATTCGCTCTTCGTCGGGGTGATTATTTTCTCTATCTTGATGATTGTACAGTTTATGGTCATCACCAAGGGTGCTGGTCGGATCGCGGAAGTTGCTGCACGATTCACCCTCGATGCAATGCCAGGCAAGCAGATGGCGATCGATGCCGAGCTCTCCAACGGCATGATCACCGAACACGAAGCAAAGGAACGACGAGAAGAGATCGCACGCGAAGCGGATTTCTTTGGTGCAATGGATGGTGCATCCAAGTTCGTCAAAGGCGATGCAATCGCAGGCATCATTATCACCGCAGTGAATATCGCAGGTGGTTTCGCTGTTGGTACGGTTGAACGAGGTTGGCCTGCGGGACAATCTGCGGAGGTGTTCACTCGATTGACTATTGGTGATGGTCTCACTTCACAAGTTCCCAGCTTTATCATCTCGATGGCAGCGGCACTCATCGTGACCCGCTCGGGCGATAAGAATAATCTTGGGACCGAGCTTACTTCACAGCTGACATCTCAACCCACAGGGATGATGATTACCGCAGGATTTCTGGCAGTGTTGTCATTCACTCCATTACCGACAGTTCCATTGCTTGTCACCGCGATAGGAATCGCGGGTCTTGCATGGTGGATGATGCGAGCAACTAAGTCTCGCGCACAGAAAGTTGTTGAAAGCAAGATCGCCGAATCTCAGGCAACTCCGGTTGAAGCACCACCGGTTGAAGATTTACTTAAGGTTGATGTCCTCGAACTCGAAGTCGGGTACGGGCTTGTCGCTTTGATCGACGCAGCACAAGGTGGAGATCTCCTCGATCGAATCAGCGCGGTCCGTCGTCAGTTGGCAGTCGAGCTTGGATTGGTTATGCCCCCGGTGCGAATCCGTGACAACATGCAGCTGGCGCCAGGTGAATATCGTGTAAAAATCCGAGGCAACACCGTTGCATCAGGCGCTGTGGAACCTGCAAAGCTGATGGCGATGGATTCTGGACTCGTCACCGATCCGATTGCTGGCATCCCGACGAAAGAACCCGCTTTTGGACTCGATGCGCTCTGGATTGATCCGCTGCAACGACCACGCGCGGAAACGATGAACTACACGGTGGTTGATCCGACAAGTGTGCTTGCAACGCATATTACCGAGATCGTCAAAACCTATGCCGACGAGCTCTTGACGCGTGAGGAAGTGAATAACTTGCTCGAAGGCTTGAAAGAGAAAGCAGGTAAGTTGGTCGAAGAGACCGTTCCCGGAATCATTAAAACGGGTGAGCTTCAGAAGATTCTCCAATCACTCCTCCGCGAACGGGTCCCCGTGCGTGATATGGAAACCATCCTCGAAACACTCGCGGATTGGGGAACCAAGACCAAAGATCTTGATGTGTTGGTCGAATATGCCCGCAATGCACTCCGCAGGACGATCTGCTCGATGTATGCAATGACCGATGACACGGGGCAACTCGCATTGTACTGCGTCACCCTCGATCCAGGGCTGGAAGATCAGATCAATGCATATATAGATCGAAGCGCACAGGGAACAGCATTGAATATGCCTGCACGGATTGCGCGTGATGTCGCGAACAAGATTGCTGACGGCCTCGCAGCATTGGGGGCAAGGGGGGCAATGCCCGTAGTGATCGCATCTCCACAGGTCCGCAATGCGGTTTGGCAGATCATCGAGCCGCATGTGCCTGCAGTTGCGGTACTTGGGTACAATGAAATCGTTCCCGGAATCAATGTGGAATCCATCGCATTGATATCACCAGTGGGGGATCAGGGTGCAAATCAGCAATCTCATGGCATCCCGGCGAACGGTGCAACGCCTCAGGTTGTTGCCTAATCTCTCAATCTGATGCGCATCTCTCGCCGATTGAGGTGGTGTTGTGCGCATAAAGTGGGTACAGTGGTCCCTGAAGATTTGTTTGCCTTCTGAGGTAAACGCACCCAATGACACTTTGAACGCCAGGACGGCCAGATGAAGCTTAAAACCTATACCGCTGAAACAATGGCTCAAGCACTCGCCCAGGTCCGTAAGGATCTGGGAAAAGATGCGATGATCCTTCATACGCGAAGCTTTCGCGTGGGCGCATGGTTCGGGATTGGCGGCAAGAACATGGTCGAAATAACCGCTTCAACTGCCAACGTTTCAAAGTCCAAACCTCGAGCCATGCCACGAGTTGCCAGCGCACAACCCCAAACCACACGATCACTGGCAGGTACCGTTGGACGAGCGCCTGAACAGATGATCGAATCGAAACCAATCCGATCGAGTACTGTTCAAACTGCATTGCACAACGAGCGCCAACCCGAAATCGTGATACAACGAGGCCGAACCGTTACCCGTCAGCGATTGACCCATGCAAACACTTCAAGTGTTCCCTCAGCAGGATCAAACGGATATACAAGTCATGATGATGATCGGGCAGCACTATCCGATCCAAACGCTGACGATGTCCGTGGACTTGATGGCCGGGACGCGATGTTCCCTGAGAAACCAATCAAGAAGAAACCTTCTACACCATCTGAATCAAAGAGTGATTCTCGGATGATCGATCCGCCTCAGGTTTTCATTCCATCCTCAAAGATCAACCGGCGCGTATCTTCTGCTCCATCAGAACAGAATATCAATCCTGATCCATCACCAACTAAACAAGACACACAGACAAATGATCAACTGCGCACACAAATTGATTCACTGCAAAAAATGATGGGGCAGGTTCTTGAATCGACTCGGAAAACCGCGGTTGCAATTGGAACAACCAATCCAGAAGCTGCACTGCCAACCGGTGAGATGCCCGTTCCGTTGTTCAATCTCTATTCGAACATGATCGATAACGATGTACCGGTGGAACTTGCAGACAAACTCGTAGGGAAGGTCAGAGATCGTCTCGATGCAATCGAACTCAAAGATCCGATAGTGGTTCGTCAATCGTTACTCCGAGAAATCGAATCAACGATTCGAACACGCTCAGAGTCATTACTTACACTAGAACCCAAGTCAAGCAACGATCGTCCACGCGTCATTGCGTTGGTCGGACCGACAGGAGTGGGGAAAACGACCACTGTTGCCAAGCTTGCTGCAACCTATAAACTCCGTCATGGCAAGACGGTAGGGCTCATCACCTCAGATACTTACCGAATTGCAGCGGTTGAGCAGCTCCGAACATACGCCGGCATTATTGGTTTGCCGCTCAAAATTGCCAATAGCCCAGAAGAACTCAGCAACGCGATTATTGAACTCGGAGACTGTGATATCGTGGTGATTGATACTGCTGGACGCTCTCAGAACAACACCAAACGCCTTGAAGAGCTTGCCGAGTTTACCAGAGCAGCAAATCCTGACGAGACCCATCTTGTTTTATCCACAACAGTTGGGGATAATGTTTTGAGGAAGACTGCCCAAAGATTCGAGGCTTTAGGCCCTGACCGGTGTATCCTTACCAAGCTCGATGAGGCGGTCACAACCGGACCAATCGCAGGATTGTGTGATCGGATTGGATTGCCTCTGAGTTTTATTACCATCGGACAGGAAGTTCCCGATGATTTAGAGCCAGCGCGTGCAGATCGATTAGCGCGCTGTGTGCTCGACGGCCCGGAGGCTGTGGTGATGAGATCGAGCGAGGATAACGGATGAGCCAGGCAGTTTCGGCACACAACCCCAACCCCCCACGCGATCCTTCAAACGCATCGGGCGGCGACGATCAAGCAGCGCGTTTGCGTGAACTTGTCAACTCACTCGGACACGCTCAAGATATCCCTGAGTACACCGACTCAGATGCAAGACTCCGACCGCCTGTTCGCCGAATACCGGTCATCGCGATCGCTTCAGGCAAAGGTGGCGTAGGGAAAACCAACACCTCGGTCAATCTTTCAATCGCACTGGCAAAGCATAATCGCAGAGCGATCTTGCTCGATGCTGATCTCGGATTGGCTAATGCGGATGTACTCTGTGGATTAATGCCCAAAGCTAGGCTCGAATCCGCGGTCGGCGACGGCGCAAGCTTCTCGCTCGAAGACCTTGCGATTGATGCACCCGGTGGATTTCGATTGATCCCAGGTTCGGTGGGAATCGGTCGTGTAGGCGAACTCGATGACAATGAACGCAAAGTGCTGCTCAGCAGGTTGAATGATCTTCATGAGTATAACGATGTGATCATGATCGATACGAGCGCTGGTCTTGGTCCTTCGGTCACCGCGTTTATTGATGCTGCGGATGCGTGCTTGATGATTGTCACTCCAGAACCAACAAGCATCGCGGATGCATACGCCCTGATTAAGGTGCTGGTCGCGCAGAATGCTGAGAACCCAAATGCCAAACTCCCTACATTGGCGCTGATCGTGAACCAAGCTGTGAACGAGAAGGAAGCCCATGCGGTGCATACCCGGATTTCGGGTGTCTGCGATCGTTTCTTGGGATACCATCTCCCGATGCTTGGATATATTCGTCGGGACAAGAAGGTGATCAAAGCGATCAAAGCTCGGACGCCTTACATGATCGATGCACCTAAGAGCAACGCATCCCGCGATATGGGTGAGTTGGCAGCCTCTTTGATCGACTGGCTGGGGATCGAAGGGCGAGCAAGCGCCGCGCCACGACGACGATTCTTTGGGCGTTGATGATTGACATCATTCAATCTTGATAACTCTCTGAATAACAAGTGGATAACCTCAGGCCTCGATGTAAGTTTCGATTGGCTTGGTCATTGCGTGATGTATGTGTGCACCATATTGGCGCAATATACGCGCAGCCAAAGATTATGGATCACTCTGGATCATCTTGGATCAGATATTTGCCGATGTGCAGCTTTGGGAGATCAGCATCAAATGACTAAAAACGGTGATAACAAGCATTCGGAGGGGAGTGATCCGACGCAAGCAAATCCGGCGGATTATCTTGCGGATCTACCAAGCAAGTTAATCTCGAGCACGCTTGGATTCATGGGATTCTCGACTGCCTGCATCTTTGGTTTGCTCTCTGGAAACTCAGGCTTGGTCATTGTGACACGCGCGATGGTTGCGATGGTTGTTTGTGCATTCATTGGACGATTGCTTGGAGCGGTCGGCGAGATCTGTGTACGCGAGTATATTGAGTTATACAAAAATGACCACCCAGAACCGGTGAAACCAGAAGAGTTACTGACGCTCGATCGTGAGCAACAAATGAATGAGTCGCTAGTTAATTCCATGAAAAAAGCTGCATAAAAAGAATGTGTTTACTACCACACAAGAGAATTAGATTCGATATACTGACTATGACGAAGGCAAGGAATGCCAAAGTCGACATAAGAATGAAATAAACGAGTAGAAACAATATCGGACGGGCTTGATGTAGAGAGCTTCGAATGAATACCTGATTGGGTTTGTAGCCATAGAGGTGCTGTTTCAAACTTGTGAGTCTGAGTCCCTTCGGGGATTTGTCAAGGGTCAAGGAGCCGACCAATGACTGCAATGAGATCAAAGTATGCCGCGCGGAATAGCGCTCAGCACGCAACATCGAGTAACTTACCGACGCGGTTCGATGACATGGAAATCCGTGATGTGTGGGTGATGTATCAGTCTGAAGCAACAGACGAGCTGCGCAACTTCTTTATGGAACGATTCCTCCACCTTGTGCGATACAACGCCGAGCGGATTTATCAGCGTCTTCCCGACGAAGTTGATCTTGAGGACTTGATGTCCGCGGGACTATTCGGGTTGATGGACGCGATCGATGCGTACGACCTAGAGCGCGGCGTGAAGTTTGAGACTTACTGCGCTCCCCGCATCCGTGGTGCCATCCTTGACGAGCTTCGATCAATGGACTGGGTTCCCCGTTTGGTCCGTCACCGTACATCAAAGGTTGAAGCTGCGAAACAACAGATTCAGATGGAACTCGGACGCAAGGCAACCGATACGGAAATTACAAATCGCCTCGAGATTGATCCAAACGAGTTTATCAAATACAAGCGTGACTCAAGCGCGGTCTCCGTGACAAGCATCACCCGTAAGTGCTATCAGTCTGAGGGATCACGCGAACTCCGCGAGATTGATGTCATAAAAGATGAGCATCAGTCGAGCCCGGTGAAACTCATTCAGCGTCAAGATCTGAAAGATCTGATGACCAAGGGACTCACCCGCGCCGAACGATTGATCGTTGTGCTTTACTACTATGAAGGCATGACTATGAAAGAAATCGGGACTACGCTCGATCTTTCCGAGTCGCGTGTTTCGCAGATGCACTCATCGATCCTTGCACGGCTCAAAGCACAGATGCAGCACAGGATGCGTGAACTTGAACCGATGAAACCCTGAATGAACCAACTGGGACTTTGATCTCTGAAGATTTTGTCTCTGAGATTTATTCCAACAACAAATCATTTGTATTTCTCTTGGCCGACCACTTTTAACGAGTGGTCGGTTTTCTAATTCTTCTATTTCTGGGGTATCGAGTTGAACAGCACCATGAACATGCCTTGACTCTGCTATGCAGGTCGATGCCTATATCGCGATAGGGAGCAACCTCGGTGATCGTCAGCGAGCAATCGCCGGCGGTCTAGACGCGATCGCGGATCTACATTCCACCTCAATAATCGCATGCTCAGCGGTCATCGAGACCGACCCCGTTGGTCCTGGGAAACAAGGTGAGTATCTCAACGCGGTGGTCCATGTGTCAACCGCACTGCTCCCGCGCGAGCTTCTCAATGAGTTGATGGCAATAGAGTCAAGTTTCGGAAGAGATCGCAGAGAAGGTGTCCGGTGGGGGGCGCGGACTTTAGATCTTGATATTCTTGTCTACAGCGATCGAGTCATTGATGAATCCGGACTTGTGATTCCACATCCTCGGATGCACACACGCGATTTTGTGCTGACTCCGTTGTGTGAGATTGCACCAGATTTGGTGCTGCCTGTATACGAAAAAACACCCCAAGAGTTACTTAGGGCGCTTCAAGAGAGAACTGAGTGAAAATCGGATTAACCTGCTTCGGCTCGTGGGTGGGCATCCTTATATGCGTCTTCGACTCGTGAAGTCGAGAGATGCGTGTATACCTGAGTCGTCGAGAGTGACTGATGACCCAAGAGTTCTTGAACACTCCGAAGGTCTGCTCCATTATCGAGCAGATGGGTTGCAAAGGAGTGACGCAAGGTGTGTGGTGAGATGGATGGATCGAGTCCTACAGTTCGCAGATATTTGTCGAGTTTTCTGCGGACGGAGCGTGAGGATAATCGTGAACCATGCTTATTGAGGAACAATGAGAGTGGTTCATCGCCGTCAGCGCGAGCTGCCCAGATCGGTGCAAACTTCATGTCATTGCTCATCAGTTCGGTGTACCGACGGATCGCATTGAGTGCATGTGATCCCAAAGGCACAATTCGTTCTTTGCGCCCTTTGCCACGGACATGCATCGCTTCGTTTTCGAAATCGAGATCATCGTAGTTGAGTCCGACAAGTTCCGAAACACGGATGCCGGTGGAATACAGGGTTTCGAGCATTGCCCGGTCCCGGCGTCCCAATACATCGTTATCGTTTGGTGCTGCGAGGAGTTGTTCGATTTGTTCGATGGTAATCGCCTTGGGCAATCGCCTTGATTGACGAGGAGTGCGGATTAAGGTCATCGGATTAGTGGAGGTAAATCCAAGACGATTGCCCCATTTGTAGAAAGAGCGGAGCGTCGCAATCTTGCGTGCCATCGTTGCAGGGGAGTAGTTTTGCTCGGACAGGAATCCTAAGAATCCACGAATCAAATCCGCATCTGCTTCGCAGATCGTATTCGTAATTGTTGGACGATCAATTTTCCCAACAACATCCGATCCCTCATTCGTGCGTGATTTAAACGCGAGTTCTTCGGAACCCTGATCGAGTGCTACACCCGTATCCTCAATGAGATACTCGATAAACTGTCGAAGATCTGCACCATAACACCGAGCGGTATATGGGGAAAAATGGCGTTCATCTGTAAGGTACTCGGCAAAGCTCTGGGTAATGGGGATGGTGGTCATCGGGGGACTCCGAAAGATCCGAGATGCGGATCAGTGCGTGAAAATGGTCTTAGAATTTCTATCGTCAGTGGTGCTATCGGTCGTTCGTTTGACCGGCTGAAGGGTTATCGCTGTGATGGTGAATAACTATTTCAGATGCGATCAGCTCGGCATCTGCCCAAGTTAGGTCAATTTCTGGGTTGTCAGCGATCTCTGCGAGTCTTTCGAGCAGATCGCTTGTTTGATCCGGCGTGCACGCAAAGCGCCAGAAGTGGGGCGGGCGCTGGAGCGTCACGCAAACCATATCAGGCGCATCGGGTGATGGATGATCGTAACTACTCTGTAGTTCGCTTGGTCGTTGGTTGTGTAGGTTATCGTTGCCAGGCTGATGATTCACGATGCACTCCGTTGCTGGAGGCATCAGTGCCAACCAGCGTTATGGGCGCCGTTGGGTGCGTTGTGTACGCGCCATCCGGAGCCATTCTTCATCAATCAGCCGCCCGATGGTGTGGTGGGCAGCAAACTGAGTGTACAGATTCATGCTCGCGATATGCACCCGCCAGGCGAGTGCCGATTGATGATCACTTCGACCTTGGGCATATGACTTCACAGCCATAAGTACTTCGTGATTCCGTGCGTTGAGATGTTCGGAGACTACTGAGACAGGTTCTCCCGCGAAGGTGAGCCCGTCGTAGGTTCCAAAGTCGGAGAATGCCATAGTGAGGGCACGCGAGTCGAGTTTGGATTGAGAAGCATTCGCCATGGTGCCGGGTTTGGCGTAGAGAGCAAGTGCAAGTCCGAAGACTGGTGGATCGTACGGGTCGTAGGCGGTGATAGAACCCGCCAGGACTGCGTCGGCGCCGAGGTATTCGGCAACCTTGTGTGCGTCGCTTGATGATTGGATACCTCGGGAGAACCCGAGTTGTCGCATTGCTTCGATCGAGCGATTCAGTGGAAGGCAACGGACACCACGAATTCCTTGCGCAGCTTCAACGATCGAGTCACCGATCGCTAGGTCATCTGCCAATGAGGTACCAGATTCGTTCCGTGGTGGGATCACCGCCCAGAGGACATCTCCGTCGAAGGTGTCGTAGGGTGAAACGATGACGCCGGGGGCATACATCTGGTCGCGCTTTGGGCTCATTTCACATCCGCTCATAAAGATCGAAACGATCAGCATAAGTGTTGCGAAAAAAGCTGGTGCGAGCATGTTCTGTGCACTTGTCATGGCGTCCTGCCGAATACTGAGATGGGCATCCATTCCCATCCGAAGGTTTCAAGCACGGACAGAGCGTCCGGGCAAAGCATAACCAACACGGTTAGGTATTGGTCATGGAGTTGAGTTGATGATCAGTTTTCAGATGTCGTTGGAACGGTCGCAAAGGAATCACTCAGGTTTGGCATCATAACACTCGCTGCACGGATTGCAGGCGAGAGTTCCATGGACCAAAGATGATCCTGCCCGTCCATATTGGACACAAAGAATATGTCATTGTTGCGTCCCCAAACTGGCATGAGATCGATGGAATCACCATCGGTGAGTTTGATCTTTCCGGTACCTTTGGTAGAGACCATCCAGATTGTGGATGAATCCGGGCGAGCGGTTGTCCCCTTTGACCATGATTCGGAGTTGGGTACCGCTGCGAAGGTGATGAATCCGCCATCGGGTGACCATGCAGGGTTGATGAGTGCCTGGTTGGGTGCGGTTGCGAGTTCAGTTTCTCTGCTTGCGGTCCCTGGAGTAGGATTAAAGTCGAGTGTCCAGATAGAGAATGCGCGATCGCCGCGTTCTCTTGAGCGTTGGAAGAGGATTTGGTCTGCACCTGCGATCCCAGTCCCTGCGACAGGGCACCATTCTGGGAATAGACCGAACCCGATGAACTGTGCGCCATTATCTGCGAGGACATCTTTTACCCAGATTTCCCATCGTCCGGATTGTTGACCCAGTCGACAGAATGCGATCTGTGAGCCGTCAGGTGACCAGGTTGGATGGAGATCATTGGCGGATTCATTGGTGAGTTGAACAACTTTGCCGCCTTCGAAAGGCATGATATAGAGATCCCATGATCCTGTACGATCAGACGCGAATGTGATGAACTTACCATCCGGTGAGATAGAAGGCATGACATCCTGTGCGGGGTCATCAGTCAAACGAGTCACTACGGATCCATTTACTGATTTAATGTATAGGTCCGCGGTTGGGCGATGCTGAGTCGATGCAAAGATAAGGTGCTGGCCGTCGGGTGTGACGATGGGATCAAAGTCTGATCCTGCGTATGAACTGGTCACCTGGCGGACATTGATGGTGGCGCGGGTTGCGTCGCCGTTGGTTTCTGATGGGAGTTCAACACCCATCGCATTGGCATAGACGAATGCGGAGATATCACCTGAACGCAGTGCTGCAGGAGATTCGGTGTCATCTGTGAAATATGGATCACGAACAACTGGGGTTGGGGCGTCTGCAGTTCCGAGTTTCATTTCGAACTCATCTGTAGGTTCTGTGTCCTGCGTTGATTGCGTGAAGGTATTGCTTGATGCGATTGGTGTTGGCTTTTGTACAGATTTCGAAGATTTGTTTGCAGGTTCGGAGAAGGTGCCTTGTGCGGTTTCCGCGCTGAGGGCATAATCAAGTGTTGCGCTTGAGTTGCTTGAAAGTGATGTTGGTTGATGGGTTGGATGTTGAGCTTGTTGGCCGTTGGCAATGAAGTAGGTGCTTGTGCGTGCTTGGTGTTGGTTGTTGGTAAGCGTTTTTTCGAACTGTGCTTGTTCGCTCTGGATTTGTGATTGTTTGTTCTTGTTCCAGAATCCTGCGCGTTTTTCACCACAGCCTGGGAGGATGGCGATTGTTCCTGCCAATGCTAGGATGGTGATTGGACGCATGTTTTGTTGGATCAGTGTGCGGTTCATCGTTGGTGAGCCTCAAGTTTTGGCATGGCAATGGCGCATGGCGTTTCTTTGTTGGTCGGCGAGCTCCGCTCGTTCGACCTGTCGGATGTCCTGGTTTGCGTCTTCTTGAGCAAGTCCAGAAACAGCGGAGATTGCCATGCGGATCTCCGATCCACGACAAAGCATTCCCTGCGATGTTTCCTTTATCGGACCGGTCAACCAGAATTCTTGAAGCTCGATAACTATGTCAGGACTAAATAATCCAAGAAGTGCAAAAAAAGTGTTGGGCGGACCCCACCACAGGTCCGCCCAACAGGAGAGAGAAGCTTGTTCTCTATCTATATCTCATAAAAATGCATACTATTTATATAACCCGTCTGCGTGACATCATCACGGGGGTGTCACCCGGACGATCCCATCTTGCAAGCGGGCCTCGAGGTTCTTGTGCGGAAATGAGGTGATCGAGGTACGTATGGAGAGATTTTTGCTCAAACTGCTCGAGGTATTCAGCGGTTGCAGAGCTGTTGATGGAGATTATCTGATCGACGACCTGTTCTCGTGAGAGCTCAATCGGGGGGGCCGATGGGAGTTCATCGTGGTGGGTGTTGATGGATTTCGTCCAAGAAAATAGATCGGTCATTGGTGAGTCTCCGTACTCGATTTGATGCACACGCGTTGAGTTGGCAGCCTTGCCTTCTCCCGTGTGCATGCTCGATATCGGGAGGTTTGTGCGCACTCGAACAGGGGATAACACAAGCGGACCCACGATCGGTGAATAATTGTGCGTGGCGAGCGCAGGATTAGCGTATTGATTTCTCAGTGATCCTAAACTCGGATATGCAACTCATCGTACATCCGATTGACCAATCAACTTTAAAGAGTGCTCTCATTAAGCGTGAGATCATTTCATCATTAGGGGATGTATACGCCTGTATTGCCGATGTCTCTATCGGTTGCGATTCGACAGCGTTGATCAAAGCATGCGAAGGATATGCTCGGGTCGTGGTCCGCTGCGGCGATCCGATCCGGGTTAATGAACACGCAGATGATGCGGCAAGATTGCTTGCGAACTGGTCACAATCAGGTTGGACCAAGTTTGATGAGGATATAGCGTTTCTCGATCAAATGATGCAAGAACATGGTCAAGAACTCCTCGTCCGTCCGAGCAGTGAGGGGATGCTTTCCGATGCGATCTGTACTGTGTCGTGGGCTCGACGCGCGCAAACACTTGGGTGTAAGTTGTTTCTGGACCCGATGGGGTGGATCGTTGGTTCGATGTTCAACGATGTTGAGGATCATCTTGATCGGATCGCAGAGTTGTGTAGCCAATGCGACAATATCGGCGCCATACTGATCCGATCGGTCAGAACTGATGAATCTGGGAAACTCGTTGAGGTGTCCTTAGGGGAAGGGGAGATCGATCCCAATGTGATTGTCGATCGACTCCAAGGGTTGATCCGATCGAGTGAAGCGGTAGTTGTGCTTGATTCCTCGGATTTGGCACTATTGAGGCTGTGAATACTCATCCTGGCATCCTACGATTGGGGACTGTGAGAAATGCACAGATGCACTTGAATGAGGAATCAGATGGCGAACACGAAAGCACTTGAACATCCGACCTTCAAACGCGTCAAAGCCGCGTTCCCATCATCAAAGTTCCAAGCGGTTGAGTATCGTGATCAGGCAACTTTGATTGTTGAGCCCAAGGATTTACATCGGGTGATGAAGTTTTTGCGTGACGATGAAGAATGCGCGTACAACTTCTTGTCAGATGTTGCCGGTATTGATTACCTCGGGTATCCATCGAAGATGCCTGCACGGTTTGCGGTTTCTTATAACCTGTGTGCGTACAGCAGAGATGACCGATTCTTTGTGAAGGTATACCTTGAGCCTTCCGTACCTACGGAGGGAATCGAGAATGATCCGGCGCTCGCTGTCGATTCGGTTTGTGATCTTTGGAGCAGCGCCGAATGGTCCGAGCGCGAAGTGTTTGACATGTTCGGGATCCGCTTTACGAATCATCCTGACCTGCGTCGAATATTAATGTGGGAAGATTATCCCGCTCATCCACTCCGCAAGGATTATCCATTGCGTGGTCGTGGTGAACGCGAGTCATACCGAGTTGTTGACCGGACGAGCTCGTAGTCAAGAGGTGATCATCGAGTTGACAAGGCCTGCTTGAAGAGCGGGTTTTTTTATGGTTTACAAGCTAAGTGCATTAGTTGCCTGTTGATCGGGTCGGTGTTGGAGCATTGATTTCTATCCGGTCTTGCTCAAGCGTCCAGCGCATGGTCTTCGCAGAGAGTGGCGCGGGACGGGTGTTGTCATAGAGCGTGACCAGTTTATTGTCGATCGCGGAAGCAAAGAGTGAATCAGAAACCGCGTCATAGATTGCAGAGTCTGCGAGGAGTTCTTTGCCTTCATAGAGGAACCGGACTGCGCCGGTTGCATCGATTCCGAGCAAACGGGTGGATTGATCTTGTTCTTGCTGGCCGATCTCAAAGCGGGCGTCGAGTTGATCGGTCATGAGTGATGCAATTTTACCCGTGGATAGAGTCTTTTGTCGAACCGCGACCTGGTTTGTGAAGTTTGCTGTTCCTTGTGCACGATCTAGATTCATTTTGCCAACCCAGGTAAATCGGGTCAGGCCGGAGTTTGATGCAAGAACGCTTGAGTCTGATGTTGATTCGGTCTTCTCGCCTTCGGAGCGATCCATAATCAAGAGTGTGCCTGGAGCGGGGACCTGAAGGGTCTGTGCTTGATTGTCTACCAAGATTTGTGGACCCTCAAGATAGATCAGTCCAATGACGCGTTCAGGATCAAGCTGATCGTATGTGCGGGATTCAATCTTTGCCGGCGCAGGCGATTCTCCGGTTGGGGCGCGTCCAAATACACGAGCATTGAGCAATGAACGATCATCGGTTTTGGGTTTGTTGTTGCCCGCGATTGGATCACGTGAAGGACTTGGTGTTAGTTTGATTTCTGCGCGATGCGCATCGAGGGTATCGCGGGTGTACGCGTCGGGGGTTGAGATCACTTTGACCTGATCTGTACAGATGATGGTGCCGATCGCGTCGTCAAAGCGCATCGAGCCTTTCCATGTAGCGCGGATATGACCCGTCGCGGACTGTGCTGTGTTCTCTGTTGATGGATTAAGTGCGATGTCGTGGTCAAATGAGCCTGGCCCGATGACTTCGATTCCGCGTCGACGCGCATTGAGGTTGATGTGGTCCCCGATGACAGTTGATCCACCCTGTCCGACCTTTGCTGGGGAACCCAACAAAGTCATGGTCTCATTGATCACATCTGCATCAAGCGTTTCACCTTGTGCGGTCGAACGCTGGGAATCTGTATAACGGATACTCCCCTCGGCGCTGGCGGTCTCGATGATGATTTTTCCCGCGAGATCTTGGGACATATCAACGATAAGGTGCTCAGATTTGAGCATCTGCTCAGTAGTACGAGCGAGGACATTCCCAGTCGCAGTGAGCTTCGTCGGGGTGATTGAATCTTCGTTTACAGAGGGGGCGAGGTTCACGAGAAGTTCATTGCCTGAGATGATTGATCGAGAAGCACTTGAGAGCACGCCATCGATCATGTCGATTGTTTGGAGCGAGGTTACTGATGGACGCGATGGATCAAACCCTGCATCAAGCACTCGAGCGCCAACGGTGTTTCCATCCTGTCTTGCGATCACACTCCCATCGAAGACGGCGCGGGTTAAGCGATTGGTGAGTGCTCCGGTGCTTGGGTCAAGGGCGAGGGTGAACGCTGCGGAGTTGCTCCATTGAATAGTTGCTTTCGAGTCCGGTTCGCTCTCGCGTTGAGGCGTGGTTTCGATCGATCCTCGGCGGTCAAGTTTAATCTCACCCGTCGCCAGGTTTGCAGCAAGTGATGTCGCATTGAGGGTTCCCGCGTCTTGTGCGATGAGTTTGATGATTCCTGCCTGGGTTTGCTTTGATTCGAGTTCGATGATTCCCTGGGTTGCGAGGTAGGTCGCTGAGAATGCTTTGCCGGTGAAGCTTTGGTTGGGGATATCGAAAGTGATCCCAGAGTCTTCATCTGCAGTGAGTTGGAGTGCGAGTGCGTTTTCTTGGAGTTGGATTGGGGACTCGCCGTCGATTGGGCGAAGGGTCATTTTTCCTGCCCATGTGATCACGATGTCCGACGAAGGGTTGGTTGAAATATCCGGATTATTGTCTGGATTGGTTTTGGGGGTGATTGTCGATTCATTGCTCTGTGGAGCGGGAACTTCGCTCTGCTGCTCAGGAGTATCAGTTGGAGATGATTCAGTTGGAGCAAAGTTGATCTGTTTGATCGCATTATCAGGGAGGTTGCCGTCTTGGAGTGCGACCCAGAGTTCAAGATGGTCCGCGTTGGCGGTGCCTGAATCTGATGCAGATGCAACGACTTGATCGTTGAGCACAATGTGGTATCTGGTGAGGATGTCTGCGATAGGGTCGGTGGTCTTTGGGGCATTGGTTGTTGATGGGGTATCTGAGACTTGATCGACTTGTTGGGCGATGGGCCGCGTTGTGTCGGGGGTTGTATTTACGGTCTGCGGTGTAGACTCTGGGGAACCCGCTATTGCGACTGCTGATTCCGACTTGGATTTAGCTTTGGGTTGAGAATTCTTCGCGTTGTTGTGGATCACAATATGATCACCTTGCGCAACATCGATGAGTTCGACCCGATCACGGAGTTCATTGAGGATCAAAGTCAGATCAGCGCCTGCAAATTCAAACGCAGACGAACTGATGTTGAACGCTCCAGGCGAACGCAGGCGGAGGTATCGGCGTTCAAACTCAAGGGGTTCTTCGAAGGTCGCGGTGAGTGTTGGATCTGTTGCAGTTGTTGATTCGAAGGACTGGATGAGGATATTGCCTTCGAGTGTGCCTGATTCTGGGGGTTGATTGGGATCGGGCATGAGCATGGTCGCGAAGTCAGCGGTGATTTTCATTGCTCGCCCGTCTTGAAGGAATATCCAAGATTCTGGGTTGTCGAGCCTTCTCCGCCCATCGCCGATTGGTTCGAACCGGTCTGCTTTGAGGGTCGCAGCGACTCGGGTGGGATCATCTTTGTCCACCATGGTGACGAGCATGGCGCCGCCGGTCTGGGTGTCTTCGATGTTTGGGATTTCCTCTGCCATGTCATCAGGGAAGAAATCATTGGGGTTTGTGATCGGCGCAGGGGTGCTGGAGATGGAGGTCCAGATGATGATCGTAAAGACAATTGCAAGCAAGCCCGCAGCGAGCAGGCCGATAGTTTTGGTCGAGATGCCCGATGGTGAAGATGATGACATGTACGGATTGTAGGTCCTGATGTGGGTGGAGATGTTTGGGCGTGACGGTGTGGTTGTGTGTGGCGGCGGTGCTAAAGTTGGGTATGAGCACACCATCCCTATCGCGTCGCGTTTCGGACCTCAAACCTTCGATTACGGTTGCCCTCAACAACCGTGCCAAGGCACTCAAAGCCAGCGGCATCGATGTGTTGGGATTCGCAGCTGGGGAACCAGACTTCGATACGCCTCAACCGATCAAAGATGCTGCGATCAAAGCGATGCTCGACGGGCAGACCAAGTACACACCCACGCTTGGGGATATGGTGACGCGAGATTGCATTGCTAACAAGTTGGTGACTGAGAACGGGATTCAGGGATTGACGGGTGAGCATGTCGCGATCGGTGCCGGCGGCAAGCATGTGCTGTACTCGGCGATTCAGTGTTTGTTTGATTTTCCTGAGGCCGGTGAAGAACCCTGGGAGATGATTCTGCCCACCCCGGCATGGGTTTCCTATCGACCGATCTGTGAGCTCAGTGGGGGGGTGGTCAAAGAGATCATTGCAGGTCCTGAAACAGATTTTCGGATCACGGCAAAGCAGTTGAAAGATGCGATCACGCCAAGGTCACGGTTGTTGATTATCAACTCGCCTTCAAATCCTTGCGGCACCATGTACAGCGAAGCAGACCTGCGGGAACTCGCACAGGTCGTGCATGATGCACGCGATATTGCACCGAATCTGATGGTGTTAACCGATGAGATTTACGAGAAGATTGTGTATGGGGACACCCCGCACTTCTCGATCGGGTCCATCGCGGAAATCGCGGATCGTGTCATCACCCTCAACGGCATGTCCAAGGCGTATGCGATGACGGGTTGGAGGATTGGGTATGTCGCGATGCCGGGGGATTTTGGCAAGTCGTTGATCAATGGGATCGGGAAGCTGCAAGGGCAGATGACAACGAATATTACGAGTTTTAACTATGCGGCGATTCGGGAAGCGATCACGAATCCAGAAGTTGCAGAGACCGTCGAGATGATGCGGCAGGCGTTTGCATCAAGGGCGAAACTGATTATGAGTCGGTTGTCCGAGATCCCAGGCGTGAGCTGCCCGACCCCGACCGGTGCATTCTATGTCTTCCCCGATGTCAGCAGCCTCTTCGGCAAGACCAGTAAAGCGGGTACGAAGATCACGGACGCACCGAGTCTGTCGCAAGCGATGCTCGACGAAGCCAACATCGCCTTCGTTCCCGGCAACGACTTTGGCGGCATCTCCGGCAATCACCTCCGGATCAGTTTCGCGTGTTCTGATGAACAGATCAACGCGGGGATGGATCGATTTCAGGGGTTTGTCGAGGGGTTGAGTTGATCCCGTTGGCTGATTTAACATTGAATCTATACTCACGCTATCGACAATGGGCAGCGGAAGCACTGTGTCCCAAGTGTGGATATGATATTCTCGATTTGCCAATTTGTCCAGAGTGCGGCACGCCTGCGGAAGATCAATCGTAGAAGAAGTGAAAGCTGCTGTTGGTTATGTAAGCCTCATCACCAATTCATCAATCTCTTCCCCCCGTGCATTGGCGAACCCTCGTTCTTCCGCGATCAACACAAACCCGCGCTTCTCCATCGAACGGATGGAAGCAATGTTGTCCTTGGCAGCGCGCCCGAAGAGTGGGCGGGTGGTTTCGGTGGTTAGGAACAGTTCTAATGCTTTGCTTGCTATGCCTTTGTTCCAATGGTGATGATCGATCCAGTAGGTGATCTCGCGATCGGAGCTGTCGTGTTCGTTGGGCATGTCGAAGCTCATGATGTGCCCGACGAGTTGGCCGTCTGCTTCGATGGATTGTTTGAGTATCTTGTCTGATTTCATCAGCTTTGCCCAGTGCGTGTCGAAGGCGACCCGATCGCTTGGGTCTTCGTGGACAAATGCCGCCATCAGTTGAGCGGGTTGGTGCTGTTGGTGTTGGTAGAAGATCGGCAGGTCGGATTCGATCGTTGGACGGAGGGCGATGTTCATTTTGATTCCCATCACACGAAATCATCGACCGCGGCGATCTCGGTGGGTTGCTCTGTATCGGTGCGGAGTTTCATTTCGACTTCGCCTTCATTCATCGAGACGCCGATCCGTTGATCTCGGACGAGGACCAAGATCGCGAGGAACATCCCAACCATCTCGGCGCGGGTCTTGCCGACGATGAGTGATCGCAGGTTTGATGTGCCCTCTGCGCCCGCGCTGATCTTTGCTTGGAGATGTTCGACGATGTTCTCGACATGGATTTCGAGGGGGGTGTCGTCGCTGAGGACTTCGTGTTCGCCGATGCGATCGAAGTTCACGCTTGCGACGATTTGGCGGAAAGCTTCGACGAGATCAGCAAGATCAAGGTCTTCGACTTCGAGTTCACCCAGATCATCGATCGCTTCGCGGACAGATTCATCGTCGATGGGTGCTGCTTTGACCGGGTATCGTTTCTCCCATGTCTGTCGGCGTTGATCGAGCGCATCGGCTGCATCGCGGTACTTCTTGTATTCGAGCAGTTGACGGACCAGTTCCATGCGTGGGTCGGCATCGGGTTCGGTGGGTTTGTCTTCGTCGGGGGCATCACCCGCATCGCGTGCATCTGCCTGAGCTGCGAGCATCCGGGATTTGAGTTCCATCAATGTCGTGGCCATCACCAAGAACTCGCCGGCGAGATCGATGTCGATCCGGTCGACATCATCCAGGAATCCAATGTATTGATCAGCGATCAATGACAACGGGATGTCGTGCAGATCCACTTCGTGCTTGCGGATGAGATAGAGCAAAAGGTCCATCGGCCCTTCGAAAGATTCGAGTTTTACGCGGTACATCTCACTCATATCTGTATCGTAGCACATTTCTGATCATGAGGATCTGATCTAAGAAACCGTATTATTTGTCAACCTGAGGGAGTTTTCAGCCGATAGTTAGGGTAGGAGATTATCTATGGACACCATGACCGTTGCCCCAACCCTCAAACTCACCGGACAGATCGAGTTGAAAGACTGCACAGAGTGCACCGGGCGTGGTTTTATTTTGTGCCCACAGACCGTTGCGGTGCGGACTCTTGGGTTCAATGGCGTCGCGGCGCTCCAGCCATCCACTGGTCAACCGGTGCCTTGCCCATCTTGTAATGGCAAGAAGCTTGTCACCAATGCGTGAAATATGATCGGTTCACTGGCATATCCTTTGGTATGCCTGCAACGACCACTCAACAGACTGAAGAACTTGCCTTTATCTCGCGTGCATTCTCGCATGAAGCTTGCGCGATCTCCAAGCTTGGAGATTGTGTTGATGAGCGATATACACAAGCGGTAGATCTGATCGTCGCGTGTGCCGATGCGGGCGGAACGGTACTTGTTTCTGGCCTAGGTAAGTCTGGGCATATCGGTGCCAAGATTTCGGCGACGATGGCATCGCTCGGGATCACTTCTCATGCGGTTCACCCTACCGAAGCAGCACATGGTGATTTGGGTCGATTCCGGAAGAACGATCTTGCGATTTGTCTGAGTCACTCGGGGGAGACTGCGGAGTTGATCGGTTTGGCATCGATCCTTCGTCAAGATAAGCTCCCGATCATCGCGATCACTCGAGGCATTGTGAATGGCAAGGAATCCTCCCTCCAACGCATCGCGACGGTCACGCTTGAAGCATTGGTGACCGACGAAGCGGGTGATGGTGATTTCCTCGCGCCGACGACTTCAACAACCGCTGCCCTTGCGATCGGTGATGCGCTCGCGCTCGCCGTTGCTCGCAGACGATCATTTACCAACGAAGATTTCCATGCTCGTCATCCGGGGGGAACGCTTGGGTCGCTTTTGAAGCCGGTAAGTGAGTTGATCCGGTTCCATGCGGGGAAGAACCTGCCGATCGCCAATGAAAATCACACCGTTGAATATGCTTTGACAGAGGCTGCGAAGGTTAAGCGTCGACCAGGTGCGTTGCTGATCACGAATGATGAGGGTGTGCTTACAGGGATATTCACGGATTCGGATCTTCGACGCTTGGTATTGCGTGATGCAAATGAACTCCAGACCCCACTTGCAAAGGTCATGTCAAAGAATCCCAAGACCCTGACCAATGAGGCGCTCGCCAACGACGCGGTTGCGATGTTTAGAGAATACCGTGCGGATGAGATCCCCATCGTTGATCATGACAATAAACCGATCGGGATGCTCGATGTGCAAGACCTGATTGCAATGAAGCTCGTGGAGGATGAATGATGGCGACAGATCCTTCACAGATTGAACTGATTATCTTTGATGTCGATGGCGTTTTAACGGATGGTTCGATCAATATCAATGATGATGGATCAGAAACCAAGCGTTTTAGTGTACGAGATGGGTATGCGTTTAGGCTCTGGCTCAACGCCGGATTGAAGATCGCGATCATTACCGGCCGATCAGGCAAAGCACTCACCCATCGGCTCTATTCGCTTGGGATTGATGAGTCAATGATTATTCAAGGTTCGAAAGATAAGTCCGAAGCCCTAGATGACATTATTCAACGCACCGGGATCGATGCATCCAAGATCGCATATATGGGCGATGATTGGCCTGATCTCCCGGCACTCACCCGTGTCGGACTCCCGATTTGCCCAGCGGATGCCGAGCCAGAAGTGATCGCAGCGTGTGAGTTGGTAACTCAAAAGCCCGGCGGGCATGGTGCTGCCCGCGAGGCAATCGCCCATATCCTTGGTGCAAAGGGATTGTATTCGCCAAAGTAATGATTGAGCTTACTTCGCAGCAAGTTCTTGGAGTAATCGTGCAGTGAGGAGTTCGACGCGTTTAACTTCGCGTGTGACCACTATGCGATGCATTTCCATCCAGAACCAGATTTTGAACATGCTGACCGCGAGGATGCACACACTAAAACCGGTTCCCCATGCAATGAGTTCTTTGGTCACATCTGTATCAAAGAAACGCACAGCACAGTAAATGGCAAGTCCAAGGAACACAAAGGAGAAGGTCATCGCGATCACATTCATGAAAGTGTTGCCGGTTTTGAATACATTGAGCACCTGTTGATCAAGCCGAAGCCCGTCATTGGGATCACCGATCATCGCCGCGTCGGAGTTGTTGAGCGCATTCCGGATTTTGTCATCGAGATCATTCATGATTTGTTCCTTTCAAGAGTTGTTTTCTAACATAGATTTGAGTTGTGTTCGTGCACGAGCAAGCCTCGTCTTCGCGGTGCCCTCGGGTATCCCAAGAACAACCGCAACTTGTTGGAGTGTGCAGTTGTCCATGTAAAACAAGTAGACCACATCGCGCAACTTTGGGTCGAGGTGTCCGATCGCGGTTCTGATTTCATTCCCAGAGTCTTGGGATGGATCTGATTCATCGTTTGCTTGATCCCGGATATGGGTTTGGCGTGCCCGATGTTTGGATTGGGCTTTGATCCAGTCTGCAGATTTATGGTGCACAATGCGGAACGACCATGCACCAAATCGGGCAGGGTCATTGAGTTTGCGTAAACTACGAGCGATCGCGATCCAGGTTTCCTGGAGAACTTCGAGTGTACCTTCATCATCACGGGTCAGGCGACGAGCTCGTGATTTGAGTGCCGGAGTCCAGATATCGATGATTTGGGTGAGTGCATCCTGCGAGCCCCCTTGGGCTTGGAGCACCAAGAGTTCGCTCAGTATCTGGGCAGGTTGGCGATTCTCAATGCTCATGTCACAGGTATTGTCCATCCTTGAGGGGGGTTGGTTCTCGAAAAACCAAAGAGATGGACAAAATCATCATTTACAGACAATAATCATGCTTGAGAGTGATCCTTTCGGACGAAACAAGCGAGCGTAGAGGCTACTATTCTCAACGATCATCATGAATGATCAAGTAACTAGGTCGGCGGCACAAGCAGTGGGGAGTTCCCGCTTCGGTGCACGCGGCGGAAGGAAAAAAACCATGCCATTACCAGTAGAAGAAAAAGCTCAAATCATCAAAGACTTCGGCCGCAAAGAAGGAGACTCGGGTTCCCCTGAAGTCCAGATCGCTCTGTTGACCGCACGCATCAAGCAGGTTGCGACACACCTGAAAGAAAACAAGGGTGATGTTCATAACCGCCGTGGATTGGTCATGATGGTTTCCCGCAGAAACAAACTCCTTCGATACATCGCGAAGAAAGACCGCCCAGCGTATCTCGATACGATCCAGCGTCTTGGCTTGCGTAAGTAAACTGATTTATTGCCCCGCGTGTCTGAAAAGATTCGCGGGGCTTTCTCGTAATAGAGCAGTTCTAAAACTGCATGAAAGAACCATCGGCCCAAGCGTGACCAGAGGTCAAGCGCGAGGTTGGAGCCGAATCTGTTGGCAATCTGTGCGATTGTACCATAGTGGTACAACGACAGGTTACGCGGGCACCTCGCACCCGCATTCAGTATCGCCCTAAAGAGAGTTAGGAATACTGAAGTATTGGCTCAAAAGCTGGAAGGCATAAGTAAAATGGCAAACGCAAACACACCAACCGTCGTTGAAAAAATGATCGGCGGCCGCATGATGCGGATGGAAACAGGACAGATCGCAAAGCTCGCACACGGGCATGTCCTCGTATCCCACGGGGAAACAACTGTCGCAGCATCACTCGCACGCGCAACTCCGCGTCCGGGTCTCGACTTTTTCCCTATGCAGGTAGATTACCGTGAAAAACTCTCCGCAGGCGGCAAGTTCCCCGGCGGATTCCGCAAGCGCGAAGGTGCTCCATCAGAAAAAGAAATCCTGACCATGCGGATGATCGATCGTCCGATCCGTCCTTTGTTCCCAGACGGATTCATCGAAGAAATACAGATGCAGTGCTGGGTCATGTCCCATGACGGCGAGAACGATGCAGATGTGATCGCAGGCACCGCAGCGGCGACTGTGCTCTCAATCTCCGACGCGCCATTCGAAGGACCATTGGCAACCGTTCGTGTTGCTCGTATCTTCACCGATGACGGCGTAGTTCATATCATCAACCCAACCAATGCACAACTCGAGTACTCCGATATGGACATGGTCCTCTCGGGTCACCGTGACGGCGTCAACATGATCGAAGTCGGGGCTGCTGAAGTTCCTGACGAAGAAATTCTCGAAGCGATTGAGTTCGGTATCGAAGAAGGGATCAACCCGATCCTCGATTTGATCGAAGAACTTGTTGCCAAGGTTGGCAAAGAGAAACGCCTTGGCGACCACATGAACCTCATCCCAGATGATGTCATGAAGGAAGTCACCAAGCACGCAGAGAAGGAACTGACCAAAGCCCGTCAGATCAAATCGAAGAACGAGCGTGGCACAAAGGTTGGCGAAATCAAAGCGAAGATGCTTGAAGATCACTTTGCAGTCAATGATACAGGCACCCCAGGTGAGTTCGAAGCATCCAAGAAACGCAAGGGACAAGCAAACGAAGCATTCCGCAAGCTCGAAAAGAAGATCACTCGCAAGTTGATCGTCGAGAAAGGCATGCGTGCGGATGGTCGTGGATTCAAGGAAATCCGCCCGTTGCATATGGAAGTCGGTAAGTTCGCTAGAACCCACGGTTCAGCGCTCTTCCAGCGCGGCGAAACCCAGTCACTCGTGACCACCACCCTCGGTACCGGTCGTGACGAGCAAGTCGTTGACGGGTTGATGCCAGAATACTCCAAGAAGTTCTACCTCCATTACAATTTTCCTCCATTCTGTGTTGGTGAAGCTGGTCGTATCATGGGACCTGGCCGTCGTGAAATCGGTCATGGTGCATTGGCAGAACGATCATTGATGGGCATCCTCCCATCCGCTGAAGACTTCCCATACACGATTCGCCTTGTTTCAGACATCACTGAATCCAACGGCTCATCGTCGATGGCATCAGTGTGTGGCGGGTGTATCGCACTCATGGATGCGGGTGTTCCAATCACCAACACCTGTGCAGGTATCTCCGTCGGTCGTTTCACCGACGACAAAGGTGAGAATGAAGTATTCGTGACCGACATCATCGGTGAAGAAGACTTCTTCGGCGACATGGACTTCAAGGTCTCGGGTACCCGTGATGGCATCACCGGCATCCAGCTCGATCTCAAAGCTCGTGGTTTGGTGCTCAGCCAGATCGAAGAAATCTTCGAACAGGCAAATGTCGGTCGTATCGAAATCATCGAAGCGATGGAAGAAACGATCGCGGCACCCCGCGAGCAGACTTCTAAGTATGCACCGATGATGATTCAACTTAAGATTGAAGTCGAAAAGATCGGCAAGCTCATCGGCCCAGGTGGCAAGACTATCCGTGCGTTGCAGGACAAATACAACGTCAATGTCGATGTTGAAGATGATGGCACCGTCATGGTTTCCTCGACCAATCGCGAGAACGTAGAAAACGCTCAAGCAGAGATCGGCGCTCTATGCGAAGATGTACGCCCGGGCACGATCTACGAAGGCAAGGTTGTTTCGGTCAAGGACTTCGGTGCTTTCATCGAAATTGCACCAGGCACCGACGGCATGTGTCATATCTCCGAACTCGCAGACGGGTTTGTAGATAATGTTCACGATGTTGTCTCGCTCGGTGATATCGTTAAGGTCATGGTTATGATGGTTGACGATCAAGGTCGTATCAAGCTTTCAATCAAGAGAGCTGACCCGAACTTCGTTGAGAAACCACGAGGCGAAGGCAATCGTGAGAACGATGACAGCAACGGAGATGGCGAAGATAAGCCTCGCCGTCGTCGAGGTGGAAAACCTCGTCGTCGCGAAGAAAAAGCCTCGGCAGAGTAAAAACGCCATACAACGGGCAAAAATAGCCTTCAATTGAAAAATAATAGCCCAGTGTGACACAAGTTTGCACTGGGCTATTTGACGCGCCGTCAGAATCTGGTATGCTGCAGGAATGAACCGTCGAATTTTCGTGGGCGGTCAGGGTATGACTTTTCATAAGTTTACTCGTATTGAAATCACCAGCCGTTCAGGGGACTTTGATCGACGGATCAATTGAACGATGAGTTGGATAGATTTTGTGATTGGTAATCATGAGATCTTCAGGTATGAAGTGGGAACTTCATGCTTCCCGAATGGGCGCTGATGCTGGAATGTTTGTAGAAAGGTCCGGGCTCGCTCGGGGGATCATCATGACGGACGACAATGAACATGGAAATGAATCGCAACAAGATGTAAATCAACTCAATGAAATTCACGGAACGGTCAAATGGTTCGATCCGCGGAAAGGATTTGGGTTCATTGTCGGACCTGATGCTCAAGATATCTTTGTGCACTTTACTGTCATTGAGGGCGATGGATTCAGGGTGCTCAAAGATGGCTCTCCGGTCTGTTACGATGCGGAGAAAAATGACAAAGGTTGGCGAGCAACGAAGATCCATGGTGCCGTCGAGCAGGACCATGAAGATACAGACGATGCGGATGATACACCCGAGGTCATTGTTCCAAGAAGGACATATTCTCGTACACCTCGAAGGTAAGATCGATCAATGGTTTCTGCTTGATTGTATAGGAGTTCGACTCCGTCAATCTTGGACGGACTGTGCACGCTCGCTCTTTGTGACATATCATCAATAAGGTTGTTTCTCGCGCCGGGTGGGTCTTGGTGGTCTTTGGGTGTTTGCTCAAGTCGATGCCGGGGAATAACCAGATGAATCGGAGTGGTTAGCACCAACAGTACTGCAGTCCATCTGGCTGCTGAATTGTCTGTGCTCAGTTGATGATCGAGCGGGTATTGAACGGGATCCTATTGATAGCATTTGTTAGCGGTTTGGTGTTGGGCTCGGCCTTTGCCTATCTATTTGCTGCGCGCCGTGTGCGGTTATCGATCGCTCGTGTGCACAATGCTCGCAAAAGAGCACAAGCCGCGGAACGATTGGCTGAGATCGGATCAATGACCGGCGGGCTTGCTCATGAGATTAAAAACCCGTTATCAACTATCGGGCTCAACGCCCAACTCCTGTCTGAAGCGATCGAAGATTTACCAATCGAGGATGTCGACCGATCTCGATTGATCCGGCGGATTGATGCGCTCGGTCGTGAAACCGAACGGCTGCGAGGGATTTTGACTGATTTTCTCGAATACGCCGGCGAACTCCGATTATCGATCACAACTCAATCGGTGAATACCGTTGTTGAGGAACTTGTTGATTTTCTTTCGCCGATGGCGGAAGGTGCAGATGTTCGTTTGCGTGTCGAACCGGATCCATCCGATCCAACCGCACCGATCGATGCTGACCATCTCAAGCAGGCGCTGCTGAATCTGATGCTTAATGCGGTGCACGCGATGGAACACGCAGAGTCATCGCCGAGGGAACTGATCGTGCGGATTCAACAAGGGGTTGATGACGAAGATGGACGCAGGGTAAATATTCATGTCATCGACACCGGACCCGGGATGGATGAAGAAACCGGATCGAAGATCTTTCATCCCTATTTCACCACAAAGTCTGGTGGGACTGGTCTGGGATTGCCCACAGCACGCAGGATCATCGAAGCGCATCACGGCCAGCTCGAACTCCATACAGAACCAGGGAAGGGCACTGATTTTGTTATTGTGCTTCCGATGGATGAAAGTTCGGAGTAAGTGGATCAGTTCTTGGTGTTGAGTGCTTTCCCGATTCGGATGGCTGCTTCACTGAGTTCAGCTTGGGTGTTGAGCAGGTCTGGACAGAATCGAACTTGCCAGTTGCCAGTCTTCAGGCATGGGCGAGCATCCGCATTGACACCATGAGCTTTCAGTGATTCGATTGCTTGGTGCCCGTCCTGTGTTTCGACCAGTAAGAATGCGCCGCGATGTTCGAGCAGTCGGGGGTAAACTCCAGCTTTGATGAGTTCTTTAGACAAGAACGCTTGTTGCTGGAGTGAGTAGGTGCGTAGTCGATCTACGCCGATCGATTCGGTGAGTTGTAATCCAGGAGTTGCCTGAAAATACACTAATGGCGGGGGGGTGGATTCGAGCCAAGCATCCCCTCCCGATGCGTATTCGGGTTGTTCTGTTCGTCGGTACGTAAAGGTGTCCTGCTTGGCAAACCAGCCTGTATCAGTAGTAAAAATCGAATCAGGGTTTGGAACTCCGCCTGATGCAGACAGGTGCCTAGGGTGAATTGCCAGGAAACACGCGCCTGCGCCGCCTCTGGTGTATTTGTAGTTGCCAGCAATGAGAAAGTCAGCGCCGATTGCATTGAAATCGATGGGGATGGTTCCAAAGCTGTGATACGTATCGATGAGGATGAGTGCGTTGTGTTCGTGCGCGGTGTGTACGATCCGCTCGAGATCGGTGATGAGTTGTCCGGTGACAAAGCAGACCATCGAAATGACAACAAGATCGGTGTCGTCATTGATTGCGTTGATGATATCGTCTGCATGAAAGAGCCCGTCGTCATCGGGTTCCACCCAGCGCAATGAAGCGCGATCTTTGTGGGCATACGCTTTGAGGTTGAAGTCGATTGAATCGAACTCGCCTCGGGTGGAGACAATGTTTGGTTGAAGAGTTGGCAAGCTATTGATCGCAGCGCGGAGGCCTTGCCCGGCGCTGGTCTTGGGAACAATCGCGTCCCATTGTGGGCAGTTAATAATTTTTGCGATCGTCTTGCGGTACCAATCTCGTTGTTCGATCCAGATACCCCACGCATCATCAAGGTCTTCGTACCATGCGTCGAGTGCATGGGTGATTTGTGGCGAGATCGCATCCATAGGGCGACCGAGTGAATGATTGGCAAGGTAGATTTCATTGGTCCGGGCATTGCGAGCAAGCACCCGAGAGAAGAGCGGATGGATATGTTCAACAATCGCAGATTCGGTGAGTGTTCCGTCACCGAGACATGCGGCAGCGGCTTGGATGTGATCGATGTGTTCGCTCATTTATAGGTGTGTCCTGACTTCCCAAAGTTCAGGGAAGAATCGGTGATCGAGCATCTTGCGAAGGAATGGCACTCCCGATGATCCGCCTGTGCCTCCTTTGAATCCGATGACGCGTTCGACGACTTTTACATGACGGAAACGCCATTGCCCGAACATGTCTTCGATGTCGACCAGCTTCTCCGCCATCTCATAGGCATCCCAGTACTCCTTTGGATGGGTATATACCGTCTTGAAGACTTCAATCACACCTGGGCTCGAAGTGTGGTGCTTGGTGATGTCTCGATCGAGAATCTCCTGAGGGATCGGCATGTCTCTTCTTGCGAGCAGGCGAATGAACTCGTCATAGAGACTCGGAGTGTTGAGGGTTTGCGTGAGCAACTTAACTGCACCAGGATCGTGCTTGTGCACTGGGATCATGTTTGCGTCTTTATTCCCAAGTAGGAACTCGACAACACGATACTGGATTGATTGAAACCCGGATCCGGTCCCGAGCGCATAGCGGAACTGGGTGTATTCTGATGGGGTGAGGGTTGCAAGCACATCCCATTGGCTGAGCAATTGTGATTGGATATGTTTGATCCTTGCCATGATTTTAAAGCAGGGCGCGAGTTTATCAGCTTTGATATATTCAAGTGCCTCACGCAACTCATGGATTATCAGTTTGAGCCAGAGCTCAGAAGTCTGGTGTTGGATGATAAAAAGCATCTCATCGTGGTGCGGCGGATCCGAGTGGATTTCTTGGCAATCAAGGAGTTTATCGAGTCTGAGAAACTCGGTATAGGTCATTTTGTTCTCGAGATTCGTATGGATCGAATCTTCAATATGGCGTGGGCATGACATTTGGGGTTTCCTCGATTGTTCGTGAGTCGGCCTGATAGTCGATACTGGAGTGTACGCCGACAGATAGGCATGTACATTGTCTCTTGGGGGGACATATACTAGATAGAATCGTATCGCACGCACGCCGACTCGTAAGAGGATATTGACCATGAAGATCGCATTTTCAACCACCGCTTGTCCAGATTGGACGATCGAAGAAGTCGCGAATAAAGCTGCCCAGTTCGGGTATCTTGGGGTTGAGCTTCGTAGTTTTTACGACCAGAGTGTCGAGATCGCGTCCGAACCATTCGGGATGGACCCCGATACGATTGAATCTGTCTTCGCCAAGACGGGAGTGAATACATTATCCTTCGGCACAAGCATCAGCTTCGACAAGATGATCAATCCTCCTGTTGTTGGACGAATCTTCCAGAATGAAGAAGCAGGAGTAAGCGATACTAAGTCGTATGTCGATCTCGCAGATCGGAGCAATACGGACTATGTGCGTGTGTATGGAAACAACCTGCCTGCTGCTGAACCCAAGACTTGGAGCATGCGACGGGTAAGCAATCGACTCAAACTTGCAGCACAAACCGGACGCAACACAGATGTACGCGTTCTCATCGAAAACGCGGGATCGTTCGCGACGAGCACCGCATTGCTTGAGCTTATCCAATCAGTCGATTCTCAATGGCTCGGCGCGTCGTTCAACACGATCGCATCAGTTCAAGCGGGTGAATGCCCCCTTGATGGTGTGAAGTTGTTGGGAGATCATATCAAGGTCATCAAGATTGGTGATATTGATCATGACGGGAACCCGGTGATGCTTGGGGAAGGAATACTGCCTTTGAAGATGTTCATCGGAGTTCTCGCAGAGATGAATTACGACGGTTGGATCGTGTATGAGTATCCGAAGCTTTGGCTCACTGAAGAGGGGCTTGATCCTGAAACTGTGCTCAAGCATGCTTCCGATACACTTTATCACTGGATCAATGTGGTTCCAGAATCTGCGAGTGCCTGCACGAGTTGCACAAGCTGACCCTACGATTCGATCGTGGATTCCAATATTTCTCAACAACTCGGAAATGATCTGATCGAGCGTGCTCAATCGCTCGGGTTTGCTTGCGCGGGGATAGCGGGGGTAGAACCCAGTGATTATGCCGATGGGCTCAGAGAATGGTTGGCGAGAGGGATGCACGGGACGATGGGGTGGATGGAAAACTACACGGATGTCCGTATGGATCCGGGGAAGCTCATCGAAGACGCGATGTCAATTTTAGTGGTGGGTGATATCTACTGTTCGCGTGATGCAAACCAAGATCCGCCGATCAAACCCGGGCAAGGGAAGATCGCACGATACGCACGGGGTAAGGATTATCACAAGCTCATAAAGAAACGATTGATGGCATTGGCCGATGAGCTGCGTGATGAGTATCCAAATGCAAGGTTCAAAGTGTTCGTGGATACCGCGCCTGTCCCTGAGCGAGAACTTGCCCAGCGTGCCGGGATCGGTTGGGTAGGCAAGCACACACTCATCATCCATCCAAAGCTCGGGAGTTACATGTTCATCGGGGGAGTCGTCATGACACTTGATGCTCACGCACCGATCACACAGCCAATCATTACAGACCATTGCGGATCTTGCACCGCGTGCATTGATGCTTGCCCAACGGACGCAATCACGGATCACCAAGTCGATGCCCGAAAATGCATCAGCTATCTCACGATCGAGCATCGGGAATCGATCGAACCAGATCTTCAATCCAAGATGGGCGATTGGATCTACGGCTGTGATATTTGCCAAGAGGTTTGTCCGCACAACTCACCCAAACCAATCGAGCAACTGAGTCACTCTGAAAATCAGGAGTATCGATCCGGGCGTGCGAGCTTTGATCTTCTAGAGGTTCTTCACTGGGATGAAGATGCCCGTCGCGAAGCGTTCAGCGGGTCTGCGATGAAACGAGCAAAGCTTGATATGATGCAGCGCAACGCAAGAATCGTCGCGCAGAATCAAGGAATCGAGTTAGATTGATGAGCTTGATTTTTTAGTGATGAACTGAAGCATTCCAGCGCCCACAAGTACAATCACCATTCCAGGGATCAGCCAGATCGATTGGCGTTCCATGAATCCCATCCAGAATACTGGTGACGCGATCGCGATCGTAATCCACATCATCACGATGCTATTGGATGAGTTGTTCTTGCGTGCGATCACAGCTTGGTAGAGCATGTAGGTTGGGAAGAGCAATCCGTAAAAGCTCAAGAAGGTACGATAGACGATTTCGCCGCCGGTGAGGTTGCTGTGATCGGGGAGATTGAGTGCAAGCAAACCGACGATTCCTGAAATCAATGCGAGTGCAAAGAGGATAGGTTGCTTCGCTTGTGCACCTGGGATGGTCTTGATTCGATGAAGATGCACGCGAACTGTAAATACCCACTGACACATAATGTGTGTGAGGATGAATGCACCGAGCCAAGGTGTGAGGACTTGGGAATCGGGGAAGGATTCACCACGGATCGCCCATGCCATCACGCCGGCATATCGGGTGGTGAGGACAATCATCAAGGCAAAGAACACTACAAATCCGATGGTGAATCCGAGTCGGCCACCGCGATTGGTATCGAGTTGTTGCCGTGCGTGATGGAAGGTGATGTCGAGGTACGGGCAGAACACAAACCCGAAGGTCATCAAGGGGATCATCCATAAAGAGTTGTATGATCGATTCAGTGAATCAGGTGCGGCTTGTGTGAGCGCTTGACGCGAGATATCCAGATCAGGCACGACGAATGTAGCAACAAGCGCTGCAATACTAAAAGTGATAAGCACCATCGCGACGCGAGGCATGCGATCGAACATCGCGGCGCGTTGAGATATGATCGCAAACGCGATCACTACAGCTGCGACCCCTTGCATATAGATCTGAGGCATCGGGAATGCCAGACGCACAAAGTTCATGATCCACAACATCCAGAAGACATGGAAGATCAGCGTGATCGTCGAGAACCACCAGACAGCGGAGGGGTGGTTTTGGACAAAGCGTTCGGACTGTAATCGAGATTTGAGGACCCACCCCATTGCAGCAGCGCCGAGTACATTGGGGATCGCGAAGATCAGAAACCCAACCCACCCAAAGTCTCTGAGTAAGAGTGTTGGGTAGAACATCCCGATACACCATGTCCATGAGCACGCAAGATAAGCGCCCCAGAGGATCGGGTTTCGGGTTGATGAATGGGTTGTGATCGATGAATCGCTCATTGGCAAAGGCTCGCTTGGTGCAACTTAATTGGAATCAGTGCCACGGAGTTTTTTTGCTTTGTGATGGGCTTTGGGTGTGACATGGAAGGTCGCGGTGCAGCGCCCAACGCGTTTGGGTTTCGCGGGTTTGTCGCCGTCTTGTTCGACTTCGTCTTTGAGTTTTTTCTCGCTGAGTGGAACCAAAACCTGAACGATATCCATCCGAACCGAGATGTTGAACTCGTTGCCGGTTGCGACAAGTGCGTGGATATCTTCGAGCGGAGTCATCCGGTACTCAGCGGGGCCGTGACATGGACGCAGAAACTTGTACTCGAGGTGCTTGCAGACGACGGTGTATTCCCCGCCACAGACCGCGAAGACATAGTTGCCACCCGCGATCTCTGAGTTGCCCAGCAGTGCAGCGCCCGCCATCGCGTTGTACCAGTTCTTGTTAAATCGGCGGAAGGGAAGCGTCGCGCGATAGGTACTCGCGTCGGACTGCATTGTGATTCCAGATCGGAATGCGTATGGGAGCCAAATCATTGAGCAGACGCGATTCCAAAAATTATTCCGGGTTGAGAGATTCGAGATAAATGCTTCCGCGCGTTCGAAGAGGGTGAGCTTGGGTTTCTTGATTTTCTCAGTGGAATCAACAGTCTCATTGCGAGGGTTATTTGACAAATCAGCCTCCGTTTGAGGCAGTGATTCGGGCAATTCTGCGCCCGATTCCGAGATGGGGGAGGTCGTATCAGTGGACATTGTCAATCTGATTATAGAACGGTCAACGACGGATCAAGCATATTATTTGACTTCTTCGACGAGTTCATACCACCCAGAATCATTGCTTTTTACACGATAGCACGGGTTATCCGCCGGTTCGTGGTCAAGTACCAATACCCAGTCGCGTTCGGCAGCTTCTTTCAGGAACCATTCTTTCGTAATCATCGATGAGTACGGTTCAACATCATAGGAGAGCGAGTACGCCTGTCCGATGTGATAATGCGTGGGCATGACATCAGGAGTGAACACGATGGTCCTGCCTTGATCATCGGTGAACTGGATCGCTTGTTGACCCCAAGTGTGACCTGGAACGAGGAAGACATTGATCCCGGGGAGGACTTCGCTCATGCGTTCTTCTATGGGAGCTTTGGGCATATCACCACGCGATGGTTTTCGGTTGAGTGGGAATGCACGCTTGGAATCGACAAGGCGCAATCGAGCTTTTCCATCAGCAAGTGGAAGTTTGTCATCCTCGAATGGTAAGATGTGATCTCGGTAGTAGGTCTTGGTCATCACCGCGTCATTATTGCGGGCGTCTACCCATTCTCGGCGCTGGACAATCAGTTCAGCATTTGGGAAGGTGAACTTGATCGATGTTGAGTCACCCGATGCGGCGCCCGGTTTGGTTGCTTCCCAGTCGGCTTCTTCTCCTTCGCGTGCTTTGCGGGTCAACCCGCCGGCATGGTCGAAGTGCAGATGTGAAACGATGGTTGCTTCGATGTCATTGACATCTACACCTGCGGCGATGACTTCGGACTCGATCGTTTTCCCATCAAGACCAAAGATCGTGGACATCTTCTCGTTGAGTTTGTCACCTGTACCCGCTTCGATGAGGTAACGGTGAGGCTTGCCTCTCACGGGATCGACATCAACCGATTCGAGCAAAATGCAGTTGTGCATCAACTTGATACGATTTTTATCGTCGCATTCGATGGTTCGTTCCCAGAGTACTTTCGGGATGACACCGAACATGCCGCCCCCATCGAGTAGGAACTGGCCGGCGCGGAGGATTGTCCATTTGTATTGCATGAGGTTAGGGTAGGAGGGGGAATAGAAAAAGCCGCCCACATTGTTGTGAGCGGCGATGAAATTCGATCAATTATGAACTCAGATTCCGTTGTGAACCCAACGGGTCAAAGACCGTCGTGTCCACCCATCATCTTGAGCATATCAACACACCGGTTCGAGTACCCTGCTTCGTTGTCGTACCAAGTGACGATCTTGAAGAAGTTGCTGTTCAGTTCAAGTCCTGCGGTTGCATCGAAGATCGAGGAATGTGGATCTCCGAGGAAATCTGAGGACACAACAGCTTCTTCGGTGTACCCGAGAACGCCCTTCATTGGTCCTTCTGATGCAGCTTTCATCGCAGCGTTGATCTCTGCGAGGGTTGTCGCCTTCTCTGTGCGGAAGGTGAGGTCGACACAGGACACATCCGCGGTTGGGACACGGAAAGCCATACCAGTGAGCTTGCCGATGGTCGCTGGTAGGCACAAACCTACTGCTTTGGCAGCACCGGTGGATGATGGAATGATATTCTGATAGGCATTGCGACCCCCGCGCCAATCCTTCTTGGACGGGCCGTCCTGAGTCGGTTGGGTTGCAGTTGCAGCGTGGATGGTGGTCATTAAACCTTCAACCATGCCGAAGTTGTCCATAATCACCTTGGTGACAGGTGCAAGGCAGTTGGTTGTGCACGATGCGTTCGAGATAATCAGGTCTGAAGACGGATCGTACTGAGCGCAGTTGACTTTGTGCACGAGTGTTTTGACTGCGTCTGGTGTTTTGGTTGGTGCAGAGATCAATACTCGTTTACAGCCGTTGTTCTGGATGTGCTTTTTGGCATCATCATGTGCCGTGAAGAAACCAGTTGCTTCAAGGACATAATCGACGCCCATATCACCCCATGCCAGCTTCGCAGGATCGCGCTCTGCGGTGGTCTTCGTTGTTTTTCCGTTGACAGTGAATGAGTCACTGGTCGATGTGATCTCGGCGGGTTTCCCGTCGATGAGGAATCGGCCGTGCATGGTGTCATATTTGAGTAAGTAAGCGAGGTTGTCCGCGGGCACAAGGTCATTGATTGCAACAACTTCGATGCCTGGTGTGTTCGATGCGATACGGTAGACGAGTCGACCGATGCGTCCGAAGCCGTTGATTCCGATTTTGATGGTCATAAGGGATTCCGTTCTACTGGTTAACTGGGCCTGAAAAAGACTCTTTTCAGACAGTGAAAGTTCCTGTGCGCATGATAGGTCAAATCAATTGTGAGTTCTCTCAATGATCGTCATCGATATCTGAAAGTACCTTTGGAGGGAAAGCGGCACGGAGTGCATTACCCACTGCGAACACATCGATTACCTCTTGTGATACTGCGCCCCAGACAGGGGAGAGAATCCCCATTGCCGCGAGGATCATGCCGATCATGCTGAGGACCATCCCGCCGATTGCGGATTGGAGTGCAATTCGTCGCATATGTCGAGAGATGTGGAAGAACTCATCGACGCGTTCGAGCGATGAGTCCATGATCACCACGCCGGCGGCTTCTGCTGTGATATCAGATGCTTGCCCGAAAGCGATCCCGACTGTCGCGAGGGTAAGCGCAGGCGCATCATTGATCCCATCCCCGACAAAACAGGTCTGAGCGGATTCAGATTCCTTACGGACGATCTCTACTTTTTGCTCTGGGGTTTGCTCGCCGTGAACGATCTTGATCCCGACACGCTTTGCGAGGTACTCTGCTTCTGTTTGACGATCACCCGATACGAGCATGACCTTCGTGAACCGGTGTTTGGAGTGGAGGTGTTGGATGAAATCTTTGCCCTCTTGGCGTGGTTCATCACGGAACTGGATTGTCCCAGCATATTTGTCGTCGATCACAACGATGCATTCCAATCCCGCAGCTTGATCAGGAAGCAGTTGGAATCCTGCGGGGTCGAGTTTTTCTAATGCGTTCCGATTCGTGATGAGCACCTTGGCGTTGTCGATGATTCCAGACAATCCCTCGCCAGGTTTTTCAGAGACTTGTGAAGGTTCAGAGATTGATGCATCGGTTTGTTCGCCAACCCGAACGATTGCATCTGCGAGGGGATGCTTTGAATACATTTCAAGAGACACGATCTTTGATATCAGATTACTCTTATTGATCCCTTCAGCCGTGATAATCTCGGTGACGGTTGGTGTGCCGTAGGTGAGGGTGCCGGTTTTGTCGAAAATGATTGTTTTGCAAGTCTCAATGGTTTCGAGTGCCCCGGGATCCTTGATGACAATCCCTCGTTTGGCGCACATCGAGATTGACCCGATGATGGCAACTGGGATCGCGATGAGAAGTGGGCAAGGTGTTGCGACAACAAGCACCGCGAGGAATCGGGTTGGATCGCCTGAGAGGATCCATGCGATGAGCGCCAACGCGACCGCGATGGGGGTGTAGTACGCGCCGAGCTGATCACCGAGTCGACGCATTTTGGGTTTGCGTTGTTCTGTTTCGATCATGACTTGCATGATCTTGGCGTATCTTGAATCTTGCGCGGGTTTGGTTGTTTGGATGGTGATCGCGGATTCGCCGTTAATTGCACCTGAATACACTGACGAACCCGGCGCTTTGGACATCATGTAGGGTTCACCGGTGAGATAGGACTCGTCCATCACGCCGTGCCCGTCGGTGACGATCCCGTCAACCGGAGAGGTTTCGTGTGGAAAGATTGTGACAAGATCACCAACTTTGACATCATCGAGTGGCACATCGGAGAGGTTGCCATCTGTTTTGAGATGCGCAACAGAAGGCATACGCTTGGCGAGTTCTTTGAGCACACTCGATGCGCTCTGTATCGCATATTCTTCGAGTGCTTCGCCTCCAGAGAGCATGAGCACCACGATTGATCCGGCGAGATATTCGTCAAGAATGACTGCTGTCACAATCGAGATCCCCGCGAGCAGGTCCGATCCAAACTCCTTGCGGAGTGCTTTGGCAGCAAGTTCAAGGACGAGAGGGATGCCTCCAAGGATCAGGCAGACGATGAGCGGGAGTTGGTAGTTGTACTCTGAAGCGCCAACCCCAAATCGGAGCACGAGATGTGCGATAATGGTGATGATCGCGATGATCGCGATGCTGATCTCGCGTGTGTTCCAGATTCGTTTGAAGATGCCCATGGGTGTTCCTAGATTTGATCACAATCCTTCGTGATTGATCGTTCCATTCACGATGGTCATGATTGGTTTGATTGTCATTTCCCATCCGAGGAAAGGAATATTTGATGATTTACCTACTAGATCATCGGTGCTCAATGTCCATGGGTGATTGGGATCAATGATTGTGATATCCGCGGGGCCGCCTACTTCGAGTTTGCCTAGTCCCTGCTGATCAAGATTGCAGAGTTTGGCGGGATTAATCGTCATGAGTTTGATGAGTTTGGGGAGATCGATATGGCCGGTTTCAACAAGTGCTTTGTGGTAGAGCCCGAGTGCGGACTCAAGTCCGATGATACCGAAGGGGGCATCTGCCATCGGTTGCGTTTTTTCATCCGCATGATGCGGCGCATGGTCTGTTGCAAGGATTGTGATGATCCCATCTGCGACCCCTTTGCGGAGCGCTTCCATATCCCATTTTTCACGCAACGGCGGATTCATTTTTGCAGCGGTGCCAAGTGTTTCGATCGCTTCATGAGTGAGAAGCAAATGGTGGGGGGATGCTTCTGCGGTGACGGGTTGACCGGATTTTTGTGCACGATCAACGAGTTGTACTGATTTACCCGAGGACATGTGTTGGATGTGGTATCGGCAATTGATCTCCTCGTTGAGCATGATGTCACGCTCGATGATGAGTTCTTCAGCGACGCGAGGCCAGCCTTTATGTCCGAGTTTGACGGAAACTTCACCAGCATGCATCACCGCACCTTTGGTGAGTGTCAGTTCTTGACAATGCTGCATAAAGGCTTTGCCGGTTTGAGCAACCGCTTGGAATACATTCCGCATCATTGCAGCAGATTCGATGACATCGCCATCGTCACTGAATCCTACAGCACCTGCTTCATTACACAGCGTGATCTCGGCCAGTTGTTGACCCTTGCGTCCTTTGGTCGCAGCTGCAACACTGAAGACTCTGCAATGCCCGACTCGATCGGCCTTTGACGCAATGTATTCAACGATCTCAGGTGAATCAAGACAAGGCGAGGTGTTGGGCATGCAGCATACCGAAGTGAACCCGCCGGCGACTGCTGCTCTGGTCCCCGATTCGATATCTTCTTTATGGGTCTGTCCTGGATCACGCAGATGAACATGTGGGTCGATCAATCCAGGGGTGACAATCTTCCCTGATGCATCAATCACCCGGTCGATGCCCTTGGTTGAGATGCCAGATTCAATCGCTTTGATAATCCCCTGTTCGATAAGCACATCACTGGATTGATCGAGCCCAGATGCGGGATCGATGACACGGGCATTCTGGATGAGAATCGATGATTGCGGGGTGTTGCTCATGGTCCTGTACGATATGCCGATGAGTCGGCAATGGTGTATGAATGTTGTTGGCAACTGAGAGAAGTAGCGCTATGCTTGTTGTCGGCATGAAAAATGTCGAAACGGGGTGTAGCGCAGCTTGGTAGCGCGTTTGACTGGGGGTCAAAAGGTCGGAGGTTCGAATCCTCTCATCCCGATTTTATACGGAAGCCGATGCTCTGCGGGACACGCAAAGGGGGCAAAGGATGCTTCGAGTAGCTACATCAGAATATAAAGGAGACCATGATGTCTGATCACGCGAATGAAAACACGGTCGAGAGTCTTTCAGTTCTTCTTGCCAGCACATACACGCTCTATATCAAGACGCACAACTACCATTGGAATGTTACGGGTCCGATGTTTTCGACGCTTCACGCGCTTTTCGAGATGCAATACACCGAACTCGCAGCCGCGGTCGATGAAATCGCCGAACGTATCCGGGTTTTGGGTGCCTACGCCCCCGGTAGCGCCACTGCGTTTACGAAGTTAAGTGCTGTTCAAGAGGAAAACGGGCAGCCTACCGCGATCGAGATGATCCAAAGCCTCGCATCAGACCAGAGCACCATCGAATCGGTGGCACGTAATGTGATCGAAGCTGCGGAGGCCATTGGGGACCAGCCCAGCACGGATCTCGCCATCCGGCGACAGGAAGTCCACGGTAAAAACGGGTGGATGCTCAAGAGCCATCTTATAAAGTAGTGCCCCCTCTGATTCCAACCCACTACACGCATGATGGTCGTCCGGGGCTCTTGGACAGGGCATGTGAGGTTGCAACAGACTCCGCATTCATAGTTCATAGCCTGATTTGTGCCATAACAAGTTCAACGGGTGTCCTGTCACCCCGGATTTCAAAGGATCAAGCCCTGCAGCGTGCACACGCTGAAGGACTTTGTCATTGGGATTAGCGAATGCGTCACTCAATGTGGTGCTGGAGCAAGGAAACTCAAGTGGTGGGCAGCGTGGGCGGCGTGGAATTGGTTAAATTCTTCGTGAGACATTCTGCCAAAGCCCGGGTGGGCATGAAGTGGGCTTGAGGATTGCTTAAACTCACAGACGCATTTCTCAAACTCATCGAGTTCAGTTGCGTCATCAAGATTATCGAGCGGCACGAACATCCCCGCGGTACGTACGCCATTGATTGAGTTGCCCGCAAGCAAGCGGGGGAGTGCAAATCGTCGCAGCAGCGGCCGCAATGGTAACCCTAGGATGGTCATCCACATGGGGTAGCCCTGCATGTTTGCTTGCATGGTGAGACGCAAGTGACTGCACATTTGTGCAAGTGTCCATTTGCCAGTTGATTGGTAACCGGTTTCAGTCAGCCGTCTGCATTCGAGCACCGCGTCGTCGAGGTTTTTGAGTGTGAGTTCTCGTCGCATACTGTCCTTGGGGGTTGGTATTGTCTTTCGGCCTCATTCTGTTTTCGATCTTATGCGGGCATTCATGGGTTGAGGTTGTCTTTGGAAAAATCAGATGGTCTGTTTGCACAAAAACTGAACCAGTCAATACTCCAGCCTATCACGCGCTCGCATCCGCTTCGATTTTTACACTGATCTATATTGCGTCGTCAGAAAGATCTTGTTTCCAAATCGAAATCGAGGTTCGCGTATCTAGGTTTCAACGACCGGTGCAGGCTGTAAATATCTGATATCCTGGCACCCCGAATTCGCTGTTGACTGACTTTGACTCATGTTGAGGTCATCGGTGTTTTGGGGGCGGGGTCAATCGCGCCCTTTCGAGCAATGAATTCAACGGGGCAGGTCTTTTTCATATAACGTTTTGGTAGGTGGCCCGTGCTGTTGAATTATCGTATATCGAGCACATACGCTCAGCAGCGATCCAGCATCCATGCTTTGCCTTTGTCAAGGATGTCTGTTGGAACCTCATCTGAAAGTGTTTTGAGCAAGTCAGATAGCCGGACGCTCCGGAGATGATTACGCCAAGCTTCGTCCGCATCCCACATCACTTTGGCAACGACGCAGGGTTGAGCCATAGTGCATCGCTTCTCATCACCTGTTAAGCATGGGTTATTTCTACGAATCCCATTGCAAACAAAGGTCGATCGTTGGCCTTCGATGGCTTCAATGATATCTAAAAAGGATACATCGGCGGGATCATTCGCTAATCTGTATCCGCCGGAGGGACCAAGCGTTCCAATGATGATGCCTGCTTGCGCGAGGTTCTGTAGCGCCTTTGCAAGGTAATCCTTTGGCACGCCGTGGAACTCAGCCAGAACACTCGCAGGAACCGCCTTCCCTTCAGGTACTGCGGCGAGCACTGAGCAGCAGTGCAATGCCCACTCGACTTGGTTCTTGAGTTGCATCAGGCAAGCCCAGCCGCATCCAGCCCAAGCATTGCGTCCATTGAACCTGGTGTATTGCGTGTAGCAGCATTCGCTATATTCCATCCATTGATCGCCATGATGAGAAATGTCAAATCGGCAATTTCATTGTCATTCAAGTGTTCACGGATATTGTCAAATATCTCATCGACTTCTTCGCCTCTTGCGCGTTTTGTAAGTGTTTCAGTCCATGCCAGCGCTGCTCTTTCGCGTGCCGAGAATAATGGTGATTCATGCCAAACGGCAAGATGGTGCAGCCTCAATGGACGCTCGCCGTGTAACGACGCCTCTTTTACATGCATATCGACACAAAATGTGCAACCGTTTATCTGAGAGGCTCGTGTCGTTACAAGGTCCCGAAGCATCGGTTCGATACTGCAGTCCATTAATGCTTCGCCAAATGCTACAAAGAGACCGAAGGGCTTGGGCGAAAGGTGAGCGTGGTCGAAGCGTGGTGTTTTCATGGCGGAGATTCCTTTACGGACACCATATGTCCGAAATCAAAAGCGGTCAAGGAGCATCACAACAATCGGCAAAAATTTTCTCTCAATGCGGAACTTGCAATTTGGGTATCTCTGTGTAACAGAACATGTTGAGAGATCGCCTGATTCATTCGAACTGCAGACTGATTCATCAAACGATGTGATTAGTGTCTGTCACTCCTCGATCGCACGCTGGTATCGCGAACAGCAAATGATTCAAGAGGAACGATTTTTACGATCACCTAGGAGTTGACGGCCCGTTCGAAGTTGGCGTTGAAGCATTTCGGGGATTCAACGATGCTTCGTACTCGAAGATGAATATGAAGCCGGAGTGGTAGAGGTTTATTGAAGTACTCGATATTTTGGATTCAAGCCTTCGAGGCAACTTAGATGAAGGAGCAATGGATTTCACGCCGAGAGCGAGGTCTGCGTCTCCAGCTTTCGAATACCCATGTACGCTGTAAAATGTTCAACTAGGTCCTTTAGTACCGATTTGCTTGGAGATATTCCGAACCTTACACTCGCGGAGTCTGGCAATAATCTAGCGAATGTCAGCCTAACTAGAATATTTATTGCTCAGCGGGGAGCCAAAGGATGCTCGTTCAAAGTGTATCCAAGCGATGTCATTCAATGGAAATTATTACCATCGTGTTCGTTTGTTGAGAGTGAATCTCTGAGTAGTTCTCTTGCCTTGTTCAAGGCCTCTTGGACATCACCGAATATATTCTCAACACCAATCTTATCAACCAATCCGACCTTGGTCATCTCGAACATCGGCTGGGCATGGACGCCTCCGAAGAGTAGGGTGGTCCCCTGGCGTTTGCATTTGTTGACAAACTCTTCGATCGCATGGAGCCCTGTGGCATCAATGTGAGGTACCGCGCGCAGACGCAAAATAAACACTCTCGGTGGGGCATCGAGTTGTAGAAGCGTATCCATGAGTGTGTCGGCTACGCCGAAAAAGAACGGGCCATTGACCTCGTAGATCTCGACGCCATGCGGGATATCGAGCAACTCTAATTGCCCAGGATCTTGCGGATCGACAATCTCAGGGCGCTGCCCGGCGATGAGTTCGCTTTTGAGCCCGCTCATCGTGGTCATCTCGCTCATGCGTTTCATGAACAGCAATGATGCGAGCACCATCCCGACGCCGACGCCGATTGTTAGATCCGTAAATACTGTCAGCCCAAAGGTCGTCAGCAGCACAAGAATATCATGGCGCGGTGCACGCAGGAGGGCTCGAAAATGATCAACCTCCGCAATGTTCCAGGCGACCATCATCAGAATCGCTGCGAGTGTTGCCAGCGGGATTTCCTTGGCGAGCGGTGCGAGTATCAGCATGAACCCAAGGATGACCACCGCGTGGATCATCCCGGCCAGTGGGGTCTTGCCTCCGCTTTTGACATTGGCTGCCGTGCGTGCGATGGCGCCTGTTGCTGGGAGACCGAAGAACAATCCTGATGCGATATTCGCGATACCCTGTCCGACGAGTTCTTGGTCGGAGTGATGGCGGTTGCCCGTCATCCCGTCAGCGACCACTGCCGAGAGTAGACTCTCGATTGAGCACAAGACTGCGATGGTGGTTGCCGCGGGGATTAACTGACGGATCAGCGAGAATGAGAATTCTGGTACATGCGGTGCATGAAGTCTGTTCGGAATCCCACCAAACCGGGTGCCGATCGTTTCAACAAGCGAACGGGTGTGGACGCCGTCAAACAATGCGGTTGTGCCTGCCCATCCCATGATCCACACGACAGTTGTTGCAAGGATCACTGCGACGATCGCGCCCGGAATCTTGGGGAAGAACTTACGAAGCATGATCAGGATCGCCAGCGAGCTGATCCCCACGCCGGCGCTGTGCCAGTTCACCGTGGAGATGTGTTGAGAGATCAACTGCACCTTGGGTACGAAGTCTGCGGGTATAGTCGCGGCGGTGCCCTGCTCATTGAGTATTGAGAGCCCGAGAAAATCCTTAATCTGTCCGGTGAAGATCATCACCCCGATCCCGGATGTAAACCCGGTGGTGACAGGGTAGGGAATAAACTTGATGAGGGTGCCGAAGTGAAAGAGCCCCATCAGGATCACTATAAACCCGGCCATAATAGTGGCGAGCACGAGCCCCTCATACCCGTACATTGAAGCAACTCCGAAGACAATTGGAATGAATGCCGCAGTTGGACCACCGATCTGAACCCTACTGCCACCGAACATCGAGATCAGAAAACCGGCGACCACCGAGGTGAATAGACCCATCGCCGGCGGGGTTAACCACGGATGAATCTCCCGGAGTTGGTCGGCGACTTCCTGAGGAATCGACGCGATCCCCAATGCCATCGCCAGAGGCAGCGCGATCACGGCGACTGTCATCCCTGCTATCAAGTCACTGGCGATGATCCGACGGGTGTAACCTTCGCGCACACAGATCAATGACTTTGGAGAGTAACGACTCGGAAACTGTAGTTTCATTGATTCCTCTGAATCACATCCGTGTTTTGTGATCCTCGTGTCCATTCGTATGCTAGGTTTGTCCAGCGAATTTTTTCATCGTTGAGGGAACAATCCGTACTGATCTGTCAAACACCAATGCGCAGTTCAAAAATATTGTGGAGGCAATAAATGTTTTGAGAGGGACAAGAGAACATCGCCAACAAAGGATTTTACTAACCCTGTATGTTGTATGGCGTTGTTGATTGATGAATCTGTGAACTCAGTAGCTCTTGCCACCCATTGCTTAGGACGCATCTTTGTCACCTACATCAATTTTCAACTGCATTGGTCATATCTGAAGGTTGAACAACGGCCTCGTCGATTGCTTATCTCCCTCATGCCTGCCAGGAAACAGAATCGCATTTCGGATCCTAGAAAAGGATTCGATGAACTAAAAGCTCAACTGGTGTAGTGAAACTCTGGTTCGATTGCTTACTGAATTTAGATCTGCCAGAGGCCGTGCTCGATTCCGCCGAGAATGTAAATCGAGAATGTACCCTGATCTGGAATTTTCATAGGAGGCATTGCTATCTTTGCGCCTGCCATCTCTGCAGCCTTGACAGCAGAATTGATGTCATCCACTAAGATATAAGGTCGAACAACCGGAGTTTCGGTATCGCGCATTGGCGCACGAACACCAATGCGTCCACCATCTGTAAGATTGGCTGTGCGAGCGTTTCCGAGTTCCGGGATCGGATCACTGAAGACTACACCGTGCGCTTGAGCCAAGGCATCGCATGTTTCATTCACTGAAGTCGTAACGATTTCAAGGTAGTGCACTTTCATCGTATTATCCTCAACCTGTTTCTGATCAGGGTTCCCTAAAACGGTGTTCGGTTTCGTTCTGTCCAATTCCTGTTGACCACTATTGAGCGTACCCACAAGTAGCAACGGAACAATGAAGACGGCGAGCATTGGGAATGGTAATGAGTTCATGATTCTGTTTTCTCCTGCGTGATCATTATTAGATTTCCACAAGTATCATCGAAGATGGCAGCTGTCACTGTGCCATAATCTTTTGGAGGCTGGGTGAATCGAACACCGAGGGATTTGAGCCGCTCACATTCAATAGCCATGTCTGCTACAGCGAATGATGTGAATGGGATTCCGTCCGTATAGAGAGCAGATTTGAACACTTTGACAGCAGCATGTTCGTCGGGTTCGAGGGCAAGCTCGGTTCCAGTCGGGTCTTCTGTAGAAACAAGAGTTATCCAGCGGTATTTGCCCATCGGGATATCTTGTTTCTTCCGAAACCCGAGTGTCCCGGTATAGAAGTCCAGCGCTTTGGCTTGATCGTCAACAGGTATGCTTGATAGATTGATTTTCATTGATTCAATTTCCATTGTCCGTTGGTCGCCCAACTCATAATTGTTCTGTTCAGAGGATTGCGATGAATCAGTGTATCACAAAACTGCCATAAGATCTGATCAAGATCAATGCCGCAGGTAACCCCATTTGAAGTGCTTGGGGAGTGATTAGTGAAATTGATCGATATTATGCTTTATGATGAATTCGCAACGGAGGATGAAAATTGCTATCCATACCGTACCTTCAGTTCATTGAGAATCATGTGGTAGAATTCTAAGTCGGATATCAATAGAGTCCATTTATACATGAAATCTAGGGTTTATGGAAGCTCGCATATCGTATGATTTTTTCATTTTTTGATGTCTCATCAGCTGCTTGAACTGATTTTTAGTGAGTTGAGAACACTCCTGAACCTGAACGCTCCATATCATTACATCCGCCCGAGTTCGGGTTGTGTAGCATTTGTGATTGTTCTGATGAACCCTGCCCAAATTTGGTTTTAACCCATTGATTCTAGTGTGGATTGAACGACATCTTCTAAATCTTTTCCTCGAACATTTTTAGAGATGATGACACCGTTGTGATCAAGCACAAAAACCGTAGGGGTGCCATACACATTCCATTGGTTTCCAATCGGACCGTACCACCCAGGCATATCGTCTAGATGCTGATCATGTATGACTGGCCAAGTTACTTCATGTTGTTTGATGTATGCGCTGACATCATCTTTTGATTCCGGCCCTGTATAGATATCGAGTTGTACGAATGGGCGATCGCTGTACTTTTGAACTCGAGCTTTCGTTGCGGGGATTTCTGCACGGCAAGGCCCACAGTTCTTGCTGGTGAAATACAGAACAACGAGTTTTCCATGGAAGTCGGAGAGTTGAATTTCAGTGCCATCTGGAGATTCACCGATAAAATTCGGTGGTGTTGATCCAATGCTGAGATAACGCAGCTCGAATAAGTTTATTTTGGCTTTCTCGGCGACAGGTGATTCAGGATCAATACTGAGAACAGATTCAAACAACTGCTCGCGCGTCAGTGGGTTTGGTTCTTTCATGGCGATCGCATATTGGCACTCGGCGCGAACTCTCGGGAGCGTCGAGTCTCGATCGATTCTTTGAATCGCATCGAGATAAACGTCTCTACTCAGGTGATAGGACTGGATCATCGCATCAATTACACTTGAAATGCGAGCGTCTCGGCTGTGGTGTCCCAGAATCTCATTTAATGCGATTCGCTGATGTTTGATCAGAGGGTCTTCAGTATCGAACGGTCTCCCATTTTCCAAGCGTCTTCCAGCTTGAACAAGACGCAACAAGAACGGGAATGCGTCTTGCTTTTTGGCAAACTTGTTCGCAGCATCCATGTATCTCGGTATGAGTTCGCGATATGGCTCAATGTTGATATCTGGGAGTGATCCCCGCTCTTCAGGCGTGGCATTTTGATGAAGTTTGATGATTTCAGAACTCCGGACTTTGAGCTGTTCATCAAGTTCCGCAAGCAATGATTCTGCATTTGGATCTTGAAATCCTTGCTGGCTGAACAATTGGGGAGTGCAAAAACAACTCAGATATAGAAAGCTGATTATCAGGAGTTTGATGGTTCTGTTATTCATAGTTTTTGCTCTTTCATGGGATGGATGTGATTGCAGCGTACATTTGACATATGGCACACAATGTGTCGTGACTGGATATATACAAACATGATATATCGAAGTTGCAATTTATTTGATTTTTGTTTTACCACCCAATAATGGACTTCTGGATCAATTGAAACACATGTTGAGCGGTATTGAAAGCATGTAACCGTCTAGCAGTTGACCGACGGCATATAGACAATGAGTGATTTAGAGTTTTCAGATCAATGATTGAGAATCAGAGTTTGTTTGCAAGTTGTTCGTAAAAAATTCTGTGAGTGGTATTCATCATGGACTGATGTCTCGGAGCGTTGATTGAACAGGCCGCACATGACGGCCCCGTTTAGAAGGTCTTGGCTTGAGTATTGATTGATTACCTAGGCATCAGAGGCTGGTTTGTGTCATACTGAGTCTAACTTATGATTCGCGCTATCAACTCGAAACCAATGACTTCGCGAGTTGTGGAGGAGCTTGATGTTGTTGAAGGGGTGGCTATTGCTTTTTTTCACACAATCACTAGATCTGGACCGTCATTTGTTGTGGGATGAACACGCTGTGTATAGTTTCGACTGATTGATTATCAATGACCAGAATCCAAGGAGGCACCCATGAAACGAGTCACAGGAATCGGCGGCATATTCATCAAAGCGAAAGACCCTAAAGCGCTTGGAGAATGGTACAAGGTACACCTGGGAATACAGGTCGAATCGTGGGGAGGGGTTGCATTCAAATGGGCGGACGATAACACCGATGGCACAGGATCAACCATGTGGAATCTTTGCAAAGATGATTCTGAATACTTTGCACCCAGTAAATCAAGTTTTATGATCAATTACCGAGTTGATGATTTGGATGCACTGGTCGAGAAGTTGCGCGATGAAGGGTGTGATGTCGATGAGAAGGTCGAAGACACCGAGTTCGGTAAGTTCGGTTGGGTCATGGACCCAGAAGGTAACCGCTTGGAACTTTGGCAACCACCTGTGGGCGAATAATCTGATCACTGGCGTTGTATGAATTGGATTGCATTTGAGTTGTGAGATTCAGTGCAAATACTATTATTTCTGACTCATTTAGTGAACTGTACACTTTACTGGCCATTCGTATATTGCTGTTCACTTATCCCACTGCTGTGACCTGCGCCACATGGAGTGTGTCGGCATGCTGTTGGAAGCGGACTATTTTGCCGTCTTGGATTCGCCAGACATGTACGATCTGCGTGTTTTGCGCTTTGCCAGTTGCTTTGAATGTGCCTTTGTATCTTCCAAAAGCAATCACGGTATCGCCAGCATCAAGTATCTCTTCAATATCTACTGCGAAGTTTTCCCATTGGTCAATGGAGCGGGCGAACACGCCGTTGAGTACTGCTTCCGGGCCGATATATGGATTACCGTCAGCGTAGGGGAAGTTGTCCGCTTCATTCCAGATGATGTCCGCGCTCATTGCGCCGAGCACCGCCGGGACATCGCCTGTGATGAATGCTTTGTACAGATCCTCAATAATCGAGAGATTGGTTTGTGACATGATGTGCTCATCCATTGAGTTACATTTGAGTCGTTGGGTGCATCCTATATAGATCAATTCGAGTATTTCACTCGAGTTATTCACCGATGATTGGTAGGTCAGAGTTCCATGCATCTCGTGCGACACGCCAAACGCCATCACTGTCGTGGTGATAGATGATGATGCCCTTGCCGGTGTCGCGGTATACAAGACCGGTTGCTTTTTCAGTATCTTCGGATTCATAGGAATACTGTTCGAATGCCCATTCGCCGATGACTACAAGCTCGAGGCTCGTCTTGGTCCAAGTAGTATGGAAAGCATCGTAATAGCCCGCACCCCATGGTTTGACTTGTTCTTTGCCTTCAAGACGAGGGGAGTTTGGTGCCATGAATACGATATCTTCAGTGATCATGCTGAGGAACTGATCAAGTTCATTTGAGTTGATCGCATTGACAAAGTTATCGTGCGCCTGATGTACATCTGATTTGGAGTTTGCGCTGCATCGTATCGGAGTGCTTGAGCAGCCAACAAGAGTGCCAGAAATGAGAATCGCAAATACAGTTTGGAGTGATTTCAAGTTCAACTTGGTCCCCTTCAGTGAGTATGAATGATGCTGGTTGGGCATCGAATGCTTCAAGTATACACACAATCAGGGTATTGTGTTCAACAAGTTTAGATCCACATTCAATTGAATGCTCGCATTACAGAGAATGAGATTCTCGTAGTAGCCATCGGCTTTCGAGGTGATAGTATTTAGATACACCCGGGACTTGAAACGTAGGAGTTTGAAATGAAACTTGATGCAAATGTATGCCGGTTGGTAGATGAGAGTGTCCTCTGTTGGCTCGCGACGAGTTCTGCAGATGGGCAACCGAGTGTGTCGCCGAAAGAAGTGTTTGCAGTCTTCAAGAATGATTCGATCATTATTGCTAATATCGCGTCACCCAACTCCGCGAGAAACAGTATTGAGAATCCGAAGGCATGCGTGAGCTTTGTGAATGTCTTTACACAACGAGGTTATCAAATAAAAGGTGCAGTTCATTATCTCCGGAAGAGCGACGATGAGTTCGCGGAGGTTGAGCAGGTGCTGCTTGAGATAACTCAAGGCAAGTATCCATTCAAGTCAGCATTTCGGGTGATTGCTGAGGAAGTCCGTGAAATCCTCGCGCCGCGGTATCGGCTATTCCCTGAAACCACCGAGCAGGATCAGATTGAAAGTGCGATGATAAACTACGGGGTTCAGCCCAGAGCATAGTACTGAGATATTTTAAACAGCTGAGAATTCTCCTCGGCCTTCGCGTGTCACTTCATAGAGATAGGGCGAGTATTCATCGTACTCAATAATGCCTAAGTTTTTCATGCCACACTTTTCGAGTACTCGTGCGGATGCTGGATTATCTGGAAGTACTAACGCGATGATTCGTTGGAGACCAATCGTATCGAATCCGAATTCAATGCTTGCATTGCATGCTTGGGTTGCGAATCCTCGGCCCCAGTATTCGGGGAGGAATCGGAATCCAACATCGACGCAATCTAAATCGGAGAGATATTTCAACCCACAAAATCCAACAAGTGTATTGGTCGCTTTTAGATATGAACCCCAACGCCCATATCCGATCGTATCAAAGTCTGGGTAGTTTTCGAGTGCTTCTCTCGCTTCGCTGATTGATTGAAGCATCGGTTCACCGGTATGTTGCATGACTTGAGGATTGCTGTTGAGGGCGAAGAAAGCTTGTGCATCATCAAGTGTCATCGCTCTGTGATCGAGGTGTTGAGTTTGGGGGCCGACCCGATAGCATTCCATAGGTATCGTTCTCTTGAGTACAAGGTAAAAGGTGTTGCAACTCAGCATACTTTGCGGGGTATACATCTGTCAAGGTATTCTTGATTGCAGTTGTACAAGAATTGAATTTGATTTCAATACAGTGGAGTTGGCCATCTATGCATCATTCAATGCTCGTCGTTCTGTGTCTCATAGTTCTGATATGTCCAAAGTCGTTCGCTCAAGATCAAGAGTCGAGTTCAGCCTCTGTTCAAATGATAAGTATTCCTATTGCATCGCTTGAAGATTGGGCAACGGAGACCTTTGCGTTGCCCCCAAGCTTTGCGCCGCAACTCCCTCCTGGGTCAGAATCATTGTTGTTCGCCCCAGGATGGAGGGACCCAGATTCAGAGAATTTCTGGTCTTATGCATTTGTGATGTCGATTCATGAATCGGTTCGTGATGAACAACAAGTCACTGAGATCTTGGCAGACTATTACAACGGATTGATGTCAGTTTTTGCCTCCAATCGGGACAAGAGGGATCTCATAAAACCTGTGCGTATCGAGTTAGTACGCGTTCAAGCTGATCACTACGAAGCAACGATGCATCTTGTGGATGCCTTCGCCACTTTCAAACCGGTCGTTATCCAAGTTGTTGCCAAAGCAGTCGCTGATACTGAGAGACATTCATTTGTTCAAATCCAAGTCAGCAAACAACCGCTTGGGCATGAGATTTGGGATTCACTTGACAAGGCGATCGAGCGTATCCAGGCGCAATCGACATTGCTGGGCGCATTGAATAGTCGATCAGATTACGCACAACTCGATCAGATCAGCGTCGAATCGTTAGCGCAAGTTGCTCAGGAGCACTGGGAAAAAGTGTTCTCAAGATTTACTTATCAAGGTGTCGAGCAGTTTGCTGCGGGTGGAGTGTCGCATTGGATGTCGATCTGGAAACACAACTCGACTGGTCTCAACTTTATACTCGTGCCGGGTGGCAAGTTCGAGATGGGATCACCTGCAAACGAGAAGAATCGAAATGAAGACGAACACCAGCATTGGGTTTCGCTTGATCCATTTCTTATCGCTCAAACAGAATGCACCCAAGAGGCATGGGCAAAGTTCGCCAAGGATGCAGGACTCGAAAAAGATACTCCTAACGGGGATCCTCAACTTCCTTTGAATGGTTTTAGTCCTGCTGATGTTGATGCGTGGTGTTTAGCAGCCGATTTAGCACTCCCAACCGAAGCTCAGTGGGAGTACATGTGCCGAGCAGGTACAGATTCAACTTGGACAATGGGCGATGACAAACAGAATCTTGTTCGATTTGGGAACATTGGGAGTGCAGATTGCCCTGAGGATTGGGTCAAAATGGAAGGTTTAACAGAGTCATGGCACGATGGGTACGGCGAAGAACTCGCAAGAGTCGCTCAGTTCAGTCCCAATGCGTTCGGTTTGTTTGATGTCCATGGGAATATCAGCGAGTGGGTCCGGGATTCCTATGTGAGCTATCAAGTTCCGATATTGGGGATGACAGGACTGAGATCAACAACATCAACTGATCGGATCGCCCGGGGTGGCAATGGCGGGGGGAACGCAGCGTATGCGAGATCCGCAGCTCGTCAAAATGTTGGTGACGGAGAATCGCCAGGAGGGAACAAAGGATTTGGTTTTCGCCCGTCGGTAGACCTTCTCTACTGATCAATCGTGGAATCAGCAATGAATCAGAGAAGCGATTAATTTCAGGATGAGATCATGATCCTCATTGTCGCATAGTATTCTCCGTGAATACTGTTTGAGCGAATTAGAAAATTCATATCCCACGAGAGAACATCAAGATGACAAGCACCGCAAAGTACTTTCATGATTTAGGAAACGACCAATGGATCGCGGAGTTTGTGTTTCCAGGTTTACGAGACGGGTACTTCATTGAAGCAGGTGCGACTAATGGGATTAATGGTTCAGGGACAATTCATCTTGAGCGTGAGCTTGGATGGAAAGGTCTTTGTGTCGAAGTAATCCCACGACAGTTTAAACAGATCGGAAAGTTTCGGAACTGTCAAGTGGATAACCGGGCGTTGTGGAATAAATCCGGTGAGAATCTTCAGTTTTCCTTCTTTCCCGAACGGTCTGGTCGATCAGGATTGACTGATCAAAATGTTCACGCTGAAAAGCTCAGGGCTGAGGGTACAAAGGAAGATATCCTCAATGTCCAGACAGTCACACTTGCGGATTTGCTCGTGGAGCACCATGTGCCTCCGGTTATCGATTATATCTGCCTTGATATCGAAGGTGCAGAGCCAGAAGTGCTTGGCGCATTCGATTTTCATGGATCACACACGATCCGTGCGATCAGCATCGAAGGTCATGCTTGCGATGAGATCATGAAAGCAGCGGGATATCGTGCCATTGATAACCCGTTCACCGATGTCACCTTCGAAACCTATTGGCTCCACCCAGAGACTCCAACACCGACGAGTTGATGAGTTGGTCATCCGATCATTTGCTCTTCCAATGGCATTGAAACACTTCATCGATCGGTTTATCAAAGACGCGCGCGATTCGGAATGCAACTTCAAGTGATGGGAAGTATTTCGCGGACTCGATCGCATTGATTGTTTGCCGACTCACACCGACATGTTCTGCGAGTTTCTGCTGAGTTAACTCATCAGCAGCAAATCGAAGAGCACGGATATGGTTCTCGATGGTGATTTTATCGATAGTCATGGATCAGACTCCTCGCCGGTAATACACAATGCGGAGCACGAAACCGAGAATTTCAGAAAGTGCGAGCGAGAGAAGTAATAGATTCGCGGTCCATACATTCTCCACCCCGAAGACCATGCAGGTGATCGCAGCGAGCATTCCAACCGCTGCAACCCACGCGGAGTTATGTTCTGATCTCCAGTTGATCAACTTGTCTCGCTCGTCAGATTGTTCTGGTTTACCCATGATGGCCGCAAGGATGTGTGCGATGATCAAAAAAATCACCATCCCAACAACCGCGACCATGAACACGGCAGCATATGCCGGCATTGCTCGTACACCCGACAGTGCCATCTGCCCTGCGATTACAAAGTAGATCCCCAGACCGATGACCATGCCGACGAGTTGGATCCATACACTTTTTTCTTCGAATGAGACGTTCATTTTTAGTTCCTTTCGTGGATTTTGACATGTCGTGTTTTGCAGACATGATGTCAAATATATACGACACGGCGATGGTGTCAAGTAAATTTGACAAAGATTTGTGGTAAATCAAACTGAATGTCCAATCTGTGCATTTTCGATGTGATGTGCGATGAGGAATGAGAACTTATGATTTGGGGTTTGAATCCGTATACGATTCGTAAATCGAATACCACTTCAATATTTTAAAGCTGAGAGCAAATCATGAGCAATACTCCAAAGTGCCCCAAATGTGATGATGACTACACCTATCAAGATAGGGATATGTTTGTGTGTCCGTCGTGTGCGCACGAGTGGTTTGCGGCTCAATCCGACATAGAAGTCGAAGCAGCACCCGATGATGGCATTCGTGATTCCAACGGCAATATCCTTCATTCTGGAGACACCGTCGTGGTCATAAAAGACCTGAAGGTCAAGGGATCATCCCTTGTTGTCAAAGGCGGGACCAAGGTCAAAAACATCCGGTTGGTTGATGGAGATCATGATATCGATTGCAAGATCGATGGAGTCGGGGCGATGCAACTCAAATCAGAGTTCGTCAAAAAAGCATGAGTGGTTCAATTCGGATTTTATAGTCCATTTTAGATTCACGGATTTCATGCCTGAATCCTCAGTCATTCATCGCAGAAGTCGCTACATTTGAATAGAATCTGAGAACGACGGTACTCGTCCTGCTCAATGAATACAGTGATCCGGAGAAGATTGAGAATATATCTGCATCTCTGTGAACTGTTTCAGACATACACCGGAGACTGATACATGATTCCAGCGCTTGAAGCACTCGAAAAACTCAAAGAAGGAAATCTCAGATTTGTGAATGGTGAATCTGCAGAGATCCATCGCACTCATAAACTTGTTGATAACCAAGAACCATTTGCGATTGTGCTTGGATGTTCTGATTCGCGTGTACCGCCTGAAATCCTGTTTGATCACGGAGTGGGGGACATGTTTGTAATTCGGATTGCGGGCAATATTGTTACGCCTTTAGAGCTTGGATCGGTTGAGTTTGCATCCATCAAGTTCGGACCAAGGCTTGTTGTCGTTTTAGGGCATTCATGTTGTGGGGCGGTCCAGGCAACGGTTGAGACACTCAGTACTGGGGGTGATGTATCTGAACTCTCAGACGGAATGCAAACGATCGTTCGACACATTGGAGTATCGGTTAATCTTGAACAAGACGATGGTATCGAAGCAATCAACGCACGCACGATCGAAGCAAATGTCCGAAACTCCGTCCAGCAGATACGCCATGGTTCTGATGTGCTCGAAGACCTGATTGCCAATAAGGGTGTAGTGGTTGTTGGTGCTGTGTATTCACTCGATACAGGTGCGGTTGAGTTTATTGACTGTCCTGATCTGGTGTCGTCATCGAACGCATGATGTCGATCAATGAAAAAGCCATCCAAAATTGGATGGCATTGAACTTCATACTTCAGGTGATTTTTACCACTGATCGGATTTAGCGACGGTAAGTGATCCGTGCGCGCGTGAGGTCGTAAGGCGAAATCTCAACAGTGACTGTGTCACCGGGGAGAATTCGGATGTAATGCTTGCGCATTTTGCCGGAGACATACCCGAGGATTTCGGATTGTTGCTCGTTGGGCAGGCGGACCTTAAACATCGCGTTGGGGAGTGCTTCTACCACAATCGCGTCCATTGTAAACTTGTCGTCTTGCTTAGCCATAAACTCTTTATCTTTTCCATTCCACCAATCTCAACACCAACCCGGTATTGCAGCTCTGTGGTAGACAATAATAGGGTGCAAGTGTGGATAAACCATCTATTTGTGTGTTTGGCAACACGAATTAGCCGGATTCAGAGCCTGATTTCTTGTTTTGAAATCGATCCAGACCAAAGCGGGTGGTATCTCCATCGAGCATAACCGCGATTGCATGTTTCGCGGTTTGGTATCCCATTGACATGCCGTGCCCGGTTAAGCCGCCGCAGAACCAGATGTTGGGATTGTTCAGCGTGTGAACCGGAACCTGCGAAATGATCGGCATGCCATCACTTGTAAATCCCATGATCCCCGACCATCGGGCAGTGATTTCATAATCATCCGTGATCAGTTCTTTCACAAAGTGTTCGAGATGAGACTGAACAGTGCTGCTGGTCGCGTCGGTTGCGGTTGCTTCTTCATCTGCGTGGTAGGTACGGGCGCCGCCGAAGATGATCTGGTCATCTGGCGCGGAGCGGACATACTCTGAGCCGTGATTGAGGTAGTATGCATATTCGAGTCTGGAGTCTGATTTTTTGCGAGGTTTGATCGCGAGCATCTGTCCACGATTAGGTGTGATGACGCCTTCAAGGGATTGAACAAGATCTCCCGCGTATGCATTGGTACAGATGAGAACTCGTGATGCAATTACATCGACAGATCGAGTCCGTAATGCAATGCGATTGCCGTCATCTTCGAACCGGAAGACTTCCGCGTCTTCATATATTGGTGTGTTGGTCAGTGTTGCGCAAAGCAATCCAACAAGTTCGATCGGTGAACAGACCGCGTCGTGTGGATTCATGAGCCCAAGTGTGGGTTTGTTACTCCGCCAAAGGGGATCTGATGGCGCGTCTTTGGGTTCGATGAGGTTGGCTTTGAACCCATCTTCAAGCAGCATTTCGTATGACTGGATCAGTTCACCATGTTCAGGTTCACCCATTGCAACAATGCATGATGCGCGCTGGGCGTAACTCGTTGTGGATTCGATTCCGAGTGCTTTGAGTCCAACAAGATTTTCTTGTGTCCAATTCCAGAGATGCTTTGCGGTATCCCTTCCGAGCTCATCGGATGCGAGCGAATAGTTCTCTGAAGCACCCCTGATTAAGAAACCTGCATTGCGTCCTGATGCTTTCGATCCGGCGTAGTCCGCTTCGAGGATGATCGCGGAGATTCCTCTCCGCTCGAGTTCGATCGCAGCGGAGAGTCCTGAGATACCGGCGCCGATGATCGCAACATCGCATTGTTCTGTTGTGTGCTTTGGAGTGCGTTGCCAGAGTGATACGGTCATCGTTGTGTCCTTGGTGAGTGATGGTTCGCTCGGATTCTATTCAATCCCATCGGATTGCAATGGCAATATCGTTCACATTCGTACCTGTGGGACCGGTGCGGATCGTGGCATGGAGTGTATCGCACATGGTCAATGCATCATGATTGGTGAGCGCATTCTGCGCTTGAATCATGGTTTTAGGTACACTGATCATGTCGTGGGTGATGATGGCGCCCGCTGCATCGGTTGGTCCGTCGATACCGTCGGTTGCCAATGTGATAATGGTCCAACGAAAATCTACAGAAGAGAGCTTGGCGGCACACGCAAGTGCAAGCTCAAGCATCGGTCCCCCGATACCTGATGCGTTGGAAGTATCCACAGTGGGTTCGCCGCCGGCACAGACTGCGATTGGGGTGGTGCTTGCTCGATCTGATGCGATGAGTTCTTGAGCGATCCTATTGCCGATCTCGGATGCATGTGATGTAATGTTCCGGTGGATATGAGTGGGTTCGATGTGTTTCTTGATCATCCAAGCGCAGAGTGCATCCACCGCAGTTTGATTATTCGCGATGATCGTGTGCTTTATAGTCTTAGTCCTAGATTGGAACACCGGACCTGAACCAATGGTTGCGGGATCGTCCCCGATGACATCCGAGAGAACAAATGCATCGGTGCGTGCAACATCTTTGAGCAGATCCGCGAGCCCACCCGCTTTGAGTGTCTCAAGTTTCGATCTCGCGGTGTTGAGTGTATGAATCGATTCGCCTGCGTTGAGAAGACGCTTAGTCGTTTGAACAATCTCATCGAGTGCCACCCCGGGTTTGGGCGAGCAAAGCATCGCCGATGTTCCTCCCGAGATCAGGACGAGCGCTTGGTGATCATCGGGGATAGATTGTGCGTGTTCGATGAGTCGATTCGTGCAGTTGATGTTCTGTTGGGTTGGAAATGGATGATGTGCGGGGAGTAGATCGACGAACTTGCTTTTAAACTCGGCTTGTGCGCACAAAGCTGGTGATGTGATGACCGTGGCGCGTGCGAAGCGATCGCCGAGGCATTCCATCGCGGCATTGGTCATTGCGATCGCAGCTTTACCGAACGCTAAGATGTGTGTCGGGCGCGTGAAATCGTTGGGATTATAATGTTTTCGGAGAGCTGATGAAGGATCCGTCGCGTTAAGCACCGCGTTGAGAAGACCCTTTGCCAAATCTGAGGAGGCATTGTCGAGTCCAGGTTGGAAACGGATCGTGTGCATTAGTCTTTGAGTGCATTCTGCAAGCGAGCGATTGCCCGATCGATGGTCTTGGTCTCTTTGCAAAATGCAAATCGAACGAATGTGGCGCCGTGAGTTGGGTTTGCATAGAACGCGCTGGGTGGAATCGCAGCAACACCAGCATTGGTAGGCAACCAGCGGCAGAGCTCGACATCATTCTTGAGTCCAAGACGATCACTGACATTGGTATGATCAGCCATGATGAAATATGATCCTGCGGGGAGTTTGATTCCAAAGCCGAGTTCCGCGAGTGCTTCGCCGAGCAGAGATCGTGTGTGGGTGTAATGGGAAAGGAGTTTATCAACTTCATCCTCACCATTTTTGAGCAACTCCGCAATCCCAAACTGCAAGGGTGTTGGGACAGAAAAGGTCAAGAACTGGTGTGCTGATCGGATACCCGAGGTGAGGTTTGGGGGCGCGATTGCCCACCCGACTTTCCATCCGGTGAGAGAAAATGTTTTTCCTGAACTTGAAAGCACAATAGTTCGATCTCGCATTCCAGGCATGGTCGCAATCGAGCAGTGTGATTGCTCTGAATCAGGGTAAATCAAGCGTTCGTAGACCTCGTCAGATATCGCAATGGTGTCGTGCTTGACACAGAGCTTTGCGATCTCTTCGAGTTGGGAGAGTGTAAACACAATTCCCGTAGGATTGTGAGGCGTATTGATCACAATCGCTTTGGTGTGATCTGAAAATGCTTTACTCAGTTCATCAGATCGATACGCAAATCCAGACTCGGTTGGATGAAGCGTGACGAACACCGCCTTAGCACCCGCCATCGCGAGACAAGGGCGATACGAATCGTAGTAGGGTTCGAAGATGATGACCTCGTCGCCTGGATTGAGTAATCCAAGCATTGTAGATGCGATCGCTTGTGTGCAGCCTGAAGTTACGGTGATCTCGGTTTCAGGATCGACATCGATCTTTGTGCAACGGGATGCCCAAGATGCGATTGCTTCACGGAGCATCGGCATACCTGCCATGGGTGCGTATTGATTGTGCCCGTCTTGTATTGCCTGGATCGCAGCAGCTTTGCCCATTTCTGGACCATCGAAGTCGGGGAATCCTTGGGAGAGATTGACCGCGTTGTGCTTGTGGGCGAGTGCAGTCATTTCTGCAAAAATAGTTGTGCCGAAGGGGGCGAATCGATGTGCGGTTGTGGATTGTGAATTCGTTGGCATACGAAGAGGATAGTGTACTTTTCATGTCCTTGCACGATCAATTCAATCGGGTCGATCGTATCCCAATATCTTCATCGCGTCCCAAGCGGTATCTGTCCATGGCGCGAGCGTAATCACCTCGATCAGGATCTTGCGTGCAATGGGGTTTTCATGATCTGATTCACTAAACTTTGCAGCGTATTTAGTCATCAGTTCTTGTGCTTCTAAGCGTGCATCTTCGTTCTCTTTGGATCGGGGTTCGTCTACCCAAGTGAGTGCACTTGTGAACTGGTCAGCGGTAGGCATCGCGTGGGACATGCCTTCGATGATATCGAGCCGCATTTCGATGCCGTCGCGATTGAGTAAATCTTTCCGGATAGACATCTCGGGTTGATTGAAATCTGCAGTCCCAGTGATAGCGGCGATTCGTTTGGCTTTGAGTAATCGCATCCATTTCGCAGCGGGTTTTCCTAAACGAGCGGGCCAGAACTTGCCAGGATCTCCCGTCGGCGCTTGGTGATAAGTGTCCAATCCAACGATGGGGACTGCACCTGCGAAGAGATCGGGGAATGCAATTTGTAGGATGCTGCTGCAGCGTCCGCCTCCAGACATGCCTGTGAGGTAGATTCTGGATCGATCAATACGGTACTGCTGTGCGATGGTTTCAACAGAATCAAGATGGTTCTGGAGCCGATCGGTGATCGGACGGGCGTTGCCGTTGTTATCGATACCGATAGCGATGATTCCGAGTTCATCGAGAGATGGTTCAAAGATCTTGGGGATGCGTCCGTCTTCCATCGGACTGATCCAGAGCAGGATTCCAGCAGGGGATTCTGGGTTATAGTTCTTTGGTAGTCTCACTCGGAAGAGTTCGTTCTCAAGTTGACGCGTCAGATTCGGGTATCGATTCTTAATACGGGCGCGGAGAGTTCTGAGATCGAGCTTGGTTGTTGATTCAATATATGGTTGAGGCATCACAAACCGTGTGCCCCCAGCAATTTCTTGATCGGCGGTCTCGCGTTCAGCGTCGGATTGGGTAGGCCAGTTCATATCAATGTTGAGTCGATCAAATGCTTTGACTTGGATTTGCCAGGTCTGTGATGGATCTGATATGGATCGGAGGATGTAGAATTTGGCATCCCCATGATGAAGTTCGTAGGTCTGTAAGTGCTCATCTCGCTGAAGATGTAAGTATGCCAATATCGATGAATCAGTGAGTCCAGAAATAGTTGATTGATCGACGGGGATGGTGCTGATTGATCGGCGAAGCCCAGAGAACGAGCGGGGTTCAAGATTGGATATAAGCCCTGAGATTTGGGTGACCATTTCAGAATCGAGCAAATCCCGGGGGATCGGTGTGTTTGATCGGGTCAAATATCCGACCTGAGGCGGTTTTCCATCGATCCGGAACGGGTCATTCGGGTTTTGGGAATTAGCGGAGGACTTTGAAGCCGGCTCGGTTGCTGGCTGCATCTGTGCGTCGCACAGGGCAGATGAACTGAGGAAAAAAGCGAGAATTAGGCTCAGAGCACATCGAGTGGTTGTGTGTTTCATACCCATGGTTATACGGTCGTTGAGTCAAGCGGTTGTGGATATTGAAAAAACGGATCGAAACTCGATTCGAACAGTCACTTTGACTTGACCGACGGGAGATAGATGCTAATCTTAGTCTCGCAAATTGATTCCTCCGTAGCTCAGTTGGTAGAGCGAGCGGCTGTTAACCGCTAGGTCGCTGGTTCGAGCCCAGCCGGGGGAGTTTGAAAAGACCCGTTCAATTATTTGAACGGGTCTTTTTATGTGCATATTTTATGTGCATATCACATACTTATTATCGAGACACAAAGCTGATCTTCAGCCTTGGGCGATATATTCACGCATTGATTTTACTTCGATATTGAGATCTGCATTGTTGGCAGCATTGAGATCGCCAATCGAAATCATCCCAACGAGTGCTTCATCATCCAGTACAGGGAGATGGCGAATACGTTTTTCAGTCATCAACTGTTGAACATCCGTGAGTCGGGTTGTGGGCTTACAACTGATTACATGATCCGTCATGACATGAGAAACGATAGTAGTTGCCGGATCGCGCTGATCGGCAACCACACGAGTGAGGATATCGCGTTCGCTGATAATGCCAACCATTTTATTGAATGTGTCGAGCACTACAAGCGAACCAACATGATGCTCGTTCATTTTACGAGCACAATCGAGCACATTGGCGCCTTGTGGAATGGTCTGGACATACTCGATTCGGTTTGTGCCGAAATCGCCTTCATTCCAGTTTAATTTGTTCGTGAGAAGTTGAGATACAGTCAGCATGATCGATTCCTTTCGATGCGATCAGCTGCCGATTAGCTCTGGTAGAAACGAACCCCATGCGAGATGGCTGCCGATCTTGGATAAGTCCATTATCCATATTTCAATCTCAATTGAAAGTGAAATTCAGGTAATATTGCTCAGGATTTAGCGGCAATGCTCAGTTTAAGCCATTCTGCGGGATATATATGCCAATGACGCACACAGACCTGAAACGCCCCACATCACAAGAAGAGTGTGTGCGAAGAATGGGAGAACGCTGAAAACCATACCTAATCCAAGTGATTTTAGGTCCGATGACTTTCGGCCGTGGACAAATAAACCCATCCCAATCGCACCGATGATCATCCCTGAAAAGAGCACTGCGGGGTTGTCCATATCCATTTGACGGCCTTTCGATTCAATTGCATGTACGAGTTAAATATGGGTTACGACATGTGCGAAGGCGAATCAATTCCATTGCTAGAGTGCCAGGAACTATTCGCACAATGTGCGATAACTCATGAACGCTATGAATATGGGGCATGAAAAAAACCCCACCGAGTTGGTGAGGTTTGATAAGTTTGTGAATCGATGAGGAAGCTATCAGTCCTTCTTGAGCAAATCGCGGATCTCGCGGAGAAGGACAACATCATCAGCAGGCGCTGGTGGTGGTGGTGGTGGTGCAGCTTCTTTCTCTTTTTCGAAGTTTGCCTTCGCTTTGTTCATCATTTTGACCATTATGAATATAACGAACGCAAGAATAAGGAAGTTGATGAACACAGTGGTAAAGTTACCCCAGGCAAAGATTGGACCAAGTGCGCGAGCCTCCTCGAGCGGCATGACTCCGTTGTTCGTTTCTGCATAGGCCGCAATGCCAGCTCGCGCATCTTCAGTCAATCCAACATACAAGTTGGTGAAATCTGCATCGCCTGCGATACCTACAAGCGGCATGATCAAGTCCGCAATCGCCGATTTGATGATGAGACCGAATGCGCCACCGATGATGATGCCGATGGCCATGTCCATGACATTGCCTTTGATTGCGAATTCTTTGAATTCTTTGATAAAGCCCATTGCGTGTTCCTCTTCGAGTGTTTGTTGTGTATGCCTGATCAAGTTCACAGGCAAAAAAGTCCCATGCTATAGTAGGGAGACATTGTGCACGACGCAAATTCGAGAGGGTAACGGCGTTTATTGTGTGTTATTTTTTCCGATTCTTCACTCGAACTTTGCCCGATCCCTTCGTGATTTTGCCGATCACGTGGACTTTTTCCCCCGATTTTGTGAGCTTCTTTGCAACAGCTTCGGCAAATGTTGGGCGAACAATCAAGCAGTATCCAATCCCCATATTGAACACCACCCGCATCTCTGCTTCATCGATCCCGCCTCTGGATTTGAGCATGTTAAACACGGGTTGGGGAGTCCAAGACTTTTCGTCGATAACCGCATCCACCTGATCGTGGATGGCGCGATTGATGTTGCCTTCCATGCCTCCACCTGTGATGTGTGCCATTCCGGAGATGATTTTCTTAACCTTGTATGCTCTGAGGAGTTTCACGATCGAGTCGGCGTAGATCCGCGTAGGTTCGAGGAGGACTTCGCCGAGTGTACGATCAGTTTCGAGTTCTGGGTAGGTTTTGTTGAGCTTGAGTTTGGCGTGTTTGATGACCTTGCGGACTAGTGAATATCCGTTGGAATGCACTCCAGAACTTTCGAGTCCGAGGATGACATCGCCTGCTTCTACGCGCAGTGGGTTGGTTGCTTTTTTGAGTTCAACTACACCAACACTAAAACCTGCAAGATCATAATCGTTTGGTTTGTAGAGATCATTCATCTCGGCAGTTTCGCCACCGATCAGGGCGCATCCTGCTTGTCGACACCCTTCAGAGATCCCCTTGACGATGTCAAAGAGCACATCTTGGTCGACCTTGTTGACGGCGATGTAATCGAGAAATAGCAGTGGTTCAGCGCCTTGAACAATCAGATCGTTGACATTCATCGCAACAAGATCGATCCCGACGGTGTCGTGTTTATTCATCTCAATTGCAAGGTGAACCTTCGTTCCAACTCCATCGGCACACGCAACCAGGACGGGGTCTTTATGGTTGTGCTTGAAGAGTTGTTCGTTGTAGTCGAGACGGAATAGTCCTGCGAATCCACCTGGATTATCAATTACACGCTGGCCGTGCGTCCGGCGCAGGAGTGATCCGATCGACCCGACGAACTTGTCGCCCGCGGCGATGCTCACGCCTGATTCTGCGTAAGTCAGACCTCGTTTTGGAGAACGCTTAGGAGCGGTACGACGAGTGGTTTTGCCAGCCATGCACGGAGGATAGCGTGGCAATGAGCGGAAGGCCTGCATCGCGAGCATGATCGTAAAGTATTGAGCAAGTTGCATGGAGAATGGCTATAATCCGGATATCCGAGAGAACGGCTAGATACTTGCGAGATTCATGAGTTTTGCAAGACCAGATAAAGGACAATGACTATGAGCGAAACCCAACTCTTCACCTCTGAATCCGTGTCGATGGGACATCCAGATAAGGTCTCCGACCAGATTTCTGATGCAATCCTTGATGCAATGCTCACCAATGATCCATTCTCGCGTGTCGCGGTTGAAACGATGGTTTCAACCGGAATGGCGGTCATCGCAGGCGAAGTGACCACTAAGGGGTATGTCGATATCCCAGAAATCGTCCGAGGCGTCATCCGAGACATCGGGTACACGGATGGGGACATGCGATTCGATGCGGAATCATGTGCGGTCATGGTTTCAATCAACCAGCAATCACCTGACATTGCGCAGGGCGTAGATACAGAAGGTGCAGGCGATCAAGGTATGATGTTCGGGTTCGCTTGTAAAGAAACCGATGAGCTCATGCCATTGCCGATTATGCTCAGCCATAAGCTCGTCGCGCAGCAGGCGCATGTCCGCAGAAACGAGACAATCGTGGGATTGCGTCCAGATGCAAAGAGTCAGGTCACAGTCGAATATGACCATGGCAAACCTGTCCGTGTTGATACTGTAGTTCTTTCAACCCAACATGCTCCATCTTGGAATAGTCGGCAGGAAGAACTCGGACGCGAAGTCATCGAACATGTCATCAAACCAGTGCTCGGCGAACTCTGGAATCCTGGTATCAAGGTGCATGTGAACCCGACTGGACGCTTTGAAATCGGTGGGCCGCACGGGGATTGTGGTTTGACTGGTCGTAAGATCATCGTCGATACCTACGGCGGTAGAGGCCGGCATGGCGGCGGAGCATTCAGCGGCAAAGATCCAACAAAGGTGGACCGCTCTGCAGCATACATGGCGCGTTATATTGCCAAAAATGTTGTTGCAGCAGATCTCGCAGATCAATGCGAAGTGCAGTTGTCATACGCGATCGGTGTTGCGGAACCAACAAGTGTGTATATCGATACTTTCGGGACTGCGAAAGTAGACGAAGATAAAATCTCGGCAGCTGTCCGGGAAGTCTTTGGTCTCACTCCAAGAGCGATTATCGAAACACTCGAACTCCGCAAACCGATCTATCGCAAGACTGCTCGGCATGGACACTTTGGTCGCAAAGCAGTAACGAAGAACGGGTTGAACTATTTCAACTGGGAAAAGACCGACAAGGTTGATGCATTGAAACAAGCGTGCGAAAGTCTTGTCGCAACAAATGCATAATTGGATCGATAGAACCCACATAGAGCTGTGTTAGCATAACACAGCTTTTTTATTGTCTACTGATAGAGATTTTGCGAGAGAATGTAGCGATGAACGCGCGGGTCTAATCCCTGAATGCTGTTTTTGCGTGCTTGCGGATTGGCGAGTGTGTCGCGGATTTTGGTAGATGAAGCATCAATCAATGGAGCTTGCACGATCCGGGTTTCCCAGTGATTCAGATCATCGGGAGACCAAACTCCCTGCTTTGCGAGTTCCTCAATGAGTACTTTGGATTGAGTAAGAAAATCTGTTCTCGTGTTCGGTCCAGTCTCGAGACGAAGCATCACAATCGCATCTTTCCAGAATGCTTCATATCGGTACCACTTGTGCATTGATCGTGCTTGATCTGTTCCGATGAGAAACATGTTGGTTCCTGTGTCACATTGTCTTTGAACTTCACTCCAGGTATCTGCCCAGTAGCTTGGGCTATCGGGTTCACTTTTACCCCGGACAAGCTCGTGCTGCCAAACCTCACAGTTGGGGTGATCATGGAGTGCGAGTTGGAGCATGGCCAATCGGTGGTGGTCTGCAGTTGGGTGATGGGATTTGAATGGTGAGCGAGCAGCGGGAACATAGATCACATGCTGGATATCGAGTGAACTCGCGATGCGGTTCGGAAGTTGGGTATGCCCTAGGTGCACTGGATCGAATGAGCCCCCAAAGAAGATCCGATCTGACGCATTGCGTGTTTGAATGGTGAGTTCTTGCTTAGAGGTAGAAAACTGGTTGGTTTGGTGATTATTCACTATGTATTGTTGGCGCGATAATCGACTCAGGACGATCCGATAATACCAACGCATTGATCGAGTACGAACCTAATAGTTCGTGTGGGGCGATTCTGGGACGGTGCATCGTTGTTGATTGTGAATTATGGCAGAGCCTTGTCGGGATATGGGTAAATCCTCCCCGGTATTCATCCGATGAGGATCAACGATAGGAGATTAAGATGACAACACCTGATCCAGAAGCGTACAGCCTAGATATCAATGATCCTGACGATGCAGAACTCATTGAGTATTTTCTAGGCGAACTCCCAGACAGGGTTGATTCGCTCAATACTGCGGTAAACAACGCGGATATTGAAGAGCTTGGTCGACTTTCGCATCAGCTCAAAGGGGCTGCGCCAGGCTTTGGATTTGATAAGATCGGATCTGTTGCTGGTGAGATTGAAGGTCAGATCCGAGCAATGGGGGATACTAAAAAAGATATCGATTCCATCCGCGCAGATGTTGATGGATTAGTCGCGCTTTGTCAGTCCTACATCAGCACGAACCCGTTTGCTTCCTGAGAAGAGTTTCTCTGATTTTGAAAATGACACAGGATGTGAGTGAGATATCAAAGGTATACATGGCTGATGAATCTACCAACTCAATTGATACAACCCCGGTTGTACTGCTGATCGATGACTCGGAGTTTGTTCATCGATTACTTGATGCGCGATTGCGATCTGAATCGATCTCATTGATTGGTGAACATGACGGCAGAAAAGGGATGGAAAGGGCAGCATCAGAAATGCCAGCGCTGATACTGCTTGATCTGGACATGCCGGTGATGGACGGGTTTGAAACACTCCGATCCCTCAAAGATGATCCTCGCACCCGAGATATTCCTGTGATTGTGCTTTCAGGGATGCAATCATCACAGGATAAGGTGGCTGCTTTCGATCTTGGGGCTGTGGACTTTGTGACCAAACCCTTCGAACTGACAGAACTCCGAGCACGGGTTCGAGCATCTCTTAAGATGCACGCTCTGCTTCAGATGCTCTCTCAGAAGGCTCAGATTGACGGTCTGAGTGGTTTGTACAATCGTTCGTACTTTGATGATCGATTGCAGGAAGAATACGACCGGGCAATTCGACACGGTAACCCCTTGTCGATGGCAATGATTGATCTTGACAAGTTTAAGCAGATCAACGATACCTATGGCCATCCAGCAGGGGATCAGGTTATCTCAGGGGTTGCCAAGATCATTCTCCAAGAATGCCGATCTGTTGATATTGCTTGTCGATATGGTGGCGAAGAGTTCGTGTTGATCATGCCTGAAACATCTCCGGAGCAAGCATTTTTACTCTGCGAACGGATCCGAGTACGTTGTGAACAAGTTACTTGGTCAGACCATCCGAGCAGGCGAGTCACACTTTCTGTTGGCATTAACGGTCTGGAAAGTGGTTCTGCGAGTAGTTTGTTACCGGCTGCGATCATCGAGCAAGCGGATCGGAACTTGTATACCGCCAAGCAAAGCGGGCGAAACACAGTCATCGCAACCGATACCCAAGGCAACCGTGTTCAGATTGCCAAAGCAAGTTAAACAACTGAATTATTGTGAAAATGAGTTTCTGCAACGGATTTTGTCCGTACAGGGATAAACTTATCGCATGCATCAAGATTCACAAGGTCAACCCAACGGGCATGGAAACAGGATCGAGAAACTCGAAGAGACTTCTGGGTATGCAGATCGCCATATTGAGATATTGTCTGCTGAAATCGCACAAATGAACAAGGTTGTGTTGGAGATGTCGCGTCGTCTCATGCAGTTAGAATCAAGATTAAGTGAGCTCAATGATCGGGTGAGTGATGATCCTGGGAATGTTCCTCCACCACATAGTGCAGGACCTGATATCCCCAAAGAACCACTCTAAAGGGTTATTTCCTGATTTGGTACTCATAGATAGGGTACAACTTGCATGGAGCTCTTTGTGTTCGTCTGCGTATACTGCTCTATGAAGAATCGACAACTTTCATCACGGATACTCATTTGCAGCGGACTCCTCTTTGGGATTTGCGCCACTCTTACAGGATGTAAAGTCCAGCAGCGCAGAGTTGAGCTTGATACCCCATCCGGAGCAGACCAGTCAGTAGATGAGCGATTTGGGCTCACAGACGATGCCCAGGACCCGTCCGAGCGAGATTCTGAGCTCGGATACGGCCGATGGAAAGCTAAGCCGGAACCGGTTGGCACAGACTCACCGACGAGCCCTGATCGTCGGGGGAGCAGTTGGAACGGCGGATCTCCCTGATGTCTGAATCATTGAACAGATGAATATCGAGTGATGATTCAGGTGAAGAGCGCTGAAATTTTGTGTGATTTCGGGTATTCTCGGTGTCTAGATAGTTATATATTATGAAGATGACAGGAGGTCATATGTCCACTCTCAAAGAACGCTACACGGAAGTGAAACAACGCATTGCTGATGCTGCCAAACGATCCGGGCGATCTGCCGATTCGGTGTATCTGATTGCAGTAACCAAGTTTGCAGAACCAGAAGATATCCGTGAACTCATCGAGCTAGGACATCGGGACTTCGGCGAAAACAAAGTTCAACAGCTTTCACAGCGAGCAAGTATCATCAATGAGTGGTTCGATCGTATGCGCCAACTTCCACGCGTTGCAGGTGAACATGCCGGCTTTGATCCATCAAGCCCTGTTCGTTGGCACATGATTGGGCATCTCCAAAGAAACAAAGTACGCAAAGTGGCGGATCTGGTGCGATTGGTCCATTCCGTCGATAGTTTGCGACTTGCGGAAGAAATTCAGCAGATCGCTAATAAGCTTGATTGCACGATTGATGTGCTTTTGCAGGTGAATGTTTCCAATGAAGATTCAAAGTTTGGTGTTCCGATTGCCGCTGCCGCAGCGATCGCGGAACAGATCGATACCATGATCAATGTCCGTGTTCGTGGACTCATGACCATGGCGCCAATCGGTACCTCACCTGAAGAAGCTCGGCCGCACTTTACACGCTGTCGAGAGTTGTACGAGGATATGGTTCGAGAAGGTGTTGGGGAAGGTCACTTCGACCTGCTCTCGATGGGTATGAGTGGTGATTATGAAGTTGCGATTGAAGAAGGTGCGAATCTTGTTCGCGTTGGTTCTGCGATCTTTGGGATGCCAGAGCATAGCGCCGATACGCATGAATCACAAGACGCAGTCCAAGAAGTGCAAGCTCAACCAGTTGATTGAATGCTATTGGTTGTGAGCTCGCGATTGTTAAGAATGTGTATGTAGCGCACTTGCAGCAAGCGCGAGCTTGCCCCCATTTGCACGGGTGATGTTCATCTGCTCTTGCAGATAACGACCAGGGCAAGCGGTGCTTCGCAGTTCTCGATGTGTGTGGATTCCATCGAGAGGAACATTGAATCGTTCCATCGCATAAGTGATCATCTTATTGACAGAACTGAGCGATGCTCGTGTTGGTCTGATTTTCTCATAGTTTCCGAAGACAACGATTCCCAGATTTCCTGGATTGTTGTCTTTTACATGAGCGCCTTGGAGTTCGAGCGGTCGAGCTTGCCAAATTCGGCCGCTGGGGTCGATCGCAAAGTGGTATCCGATGTCAGCCCATCCGTTGTTGAGGTGTCCGGTACGGATGAGTTGCATTCGTCGCAATGAATCTGAATAGCTTCCAGAGGGAACAGGCATGATCGCGTCATGATGCACTGTGATCCGCCGTATGGTTGTCATCGGATCTGCGAGCCATCGTTTGGGTGCTTCGCTCGTCCACTTGCTGCGTGGTATGACAAATGATGGGATAGAAGAGAGCGGGAGTGTCGTCGCAATTTGTGTGGTTGACTTCGGGCTCGGGGTGTACACAGGAGTAGGTTTTTGAGTATGTGAGATTGGATCTGAGGGGATTGGTGATCCGATTGACCCGTTGAGTTTTTTGTTTCGTGTTTGGGCTGAGGAAGCACATCCATTGAGTGTGGAGAGTGCGCCCAGAGCGATCACTGCTGTACCTGCTTTGGCAGTGAGGTTGATCATTTGTCGTCTACCCAAATCCATACACTTATCTGAAGGATCGAGCGGGTCGGGATGAGATGGTGCTTGCTTGCTCACATTTACCCTTTCGGTGATTCTTCCAATACACCAGCAATTCTATCAAGAAGTACAGAAAATACTACAGGCAATTTCAGTTTAAAATCTAGTGTCAGCGAACATTCACCAACATGATGGATTGACAAAAGATCGGTCAGAAGTTCATACTAGGGTGAATTTTAGTTCGGGGAATCTTGCCCAAAGCAAAGAGGATGGATGTAAGTGTAGATATGATCTAATCTGGGGAATAAGAGTCACATAAAACAATAGGAAGCATCCATGTTTCAAGAAGAAGCAACGAATGCCGCAACAGATGCGGCGACACAACAAGAATCATCAACAGTCGAAGTGACTTCATCATCAGAACCAGGAATTGCAGATCTCGTTGAACGGGTCGCAGATGGTGATATGAGCGGAGACACCTGGATTCTTGCTTGGGAAACCGTCGGTATGCCGGTTGCCAAGGCACTTGTACTGATCATTATCGTGCTCTTTCTCGCGAGTTGGGTCAAGCGATTAACAACCAAGGCCTGCCGCAAAGCGAAAGTTGAAGAAACCCTCTCGCGGTTCTTTGGCAATATGATCCGTTACCTGATTTTGCTTGCTGGTGGAATCGCTATTCTGGGGACATTGGGTGTTGAAACAACAAGCTTTGCAGCGGTACTAGCCGCTGCTGGTTTTGCGATTGGTATGGCTATGTCGGGCATGCTCGGCAATATAGCAGCGGGTGTCATGCTTTTGTTCTTCCGTCCGTTTAAGGTCGGAGAAGTTGTCAGCGCTGGCGGCACGACGGGCAAAGTATACGAGATTGGTCTATTTACTACATCATTCGATACTCCTGATAACCGCCGTATCATTGTTCCCAACGGTTCGGTTTTTGGAGATACGATCGAGAATGTTTCATACCATTCAACACGACGAGTATCTGTAGAGGTTGGTACCGATTACGGTGCAGATGTTGATAAGACTCGTGAAGTGCTTTTGGCAGCTGCCGAGGCGTGTGAAAATGTGCTCAAAGATCCTGAAGCCAAAGTCGTGCTCACCGGACTTGGAGGCTCATCGATTGATTGGTCCGTCCGCGTTTGGTGTAACGCTGCAGACTTCTGGGGTGTGACAGACCAACTCACCCGTGATGTGAAATACGCACTCGACAACGCAGGGATCGGCATCCCTTACCCACAGATGGATGTACACATCGACGGCAAGGTTGCTCAAAGCTAATCATTGATATTGTTCTATCACATACAATCCCACGCTTTAGCGTGGGTTTTTTTATGCATCAACCAGCTTCTGATTCTGTACGGATTCGATTGAGCCACTTGCTCCAGATCGAGAGCACAAGCATCATGTAAAGCCTTTGCGAGTGATCGCGTCCGTGCCAAGGATTGATGGATTTCTCCCCTGCAGCATCATGCTCGCGGAGCATCTGTTGCACAAACTTCATGTTGATATCAATCCCCGCCTCTGCGAGCCCGGGGAATGGGTTGGTCGATTCGAGGTGGTCAAAGAGGAGTTGGCGCATGTCGCCGTAGTCTGTGCGGAACCACTCGCCGATCGGAATAGCGAACCCTTGCTTTGGACGATCGACGATGTGATCGGGGAGGTATTTGCGAGCAACTTGTTTGAGGAGACCTTTGCGCTCGCCGTTGGGCATGAGAATGTCATAACGAGTAGATAGTCCAAGTTCAATTAGGCTTGGTTCGAGAAAAGGACACCGGACTTCAAGTGCAGATGCCATTGATGCAGAATCCACTTTCCTGAGAAGATCTTCCGAGAGATAAAAGAAAAAATCGTATTCCGCAGGGTCACATTCTCGGCCGACTTGATCCCCATTAAGCCAGCTGAAACTGAACTCGTCGGATAATCGGAGCAAGTCACTCCGGTTGAATATTGAAATGAGTTCAGCGTAGTTGTATCGAGCTGCGGAACTGAGTCGGCGAAGTTGAGAAAGCTTACTTGATGGTTTTCTGTCTGGGAGCAAACAGTATGGAATGAATCTTGCCCATGGTGAGAAGGGAGATGTCGCAGCAACATAGCGTGCGTAACCACTAAACAGTTCATCTCCACCATCGCCTGAAAGTGCGACTTTGGTGATTGATCTGACGGCTTTGCTCACCCAGTATGTCGGTAGTAATGAACTATCGCCAAATGGAAGGCCTATTTGTTCGATCAAATCCACTAGGTCACTGGCAGGGGAAAGGTCGCAATCTAGTGTTGTGTGATCAGTGCCAATGATGTTTGCGGTTTCTATGGCAGCAGTTGATTCATCAAATCCAGATGATGGCATTCGCACACAGAATGTCTTGAGTTTTCCAAGCTCTTTGAATGCGATGGAGCTGACAAGTGCTGAGTCTATTCCGCCGGAGAGAAAGCAACCAAGTTCTACATCTGCTTCTAGCCGGCTAAGAACCGCTGATGTTAGTATTTCGTCAACTTCTTCGGATAATGGAGATCGGGTACGCGAACCACCCGGCAACTCTGTCATCCGCACCTGCTGATTTGATTGATGATCTAGATATTCTTCGATTGTGTGTGTCATACCGCGATAAGGCCAAGACCATGCGGGCATCGCGGGATCATTTGAAGTTCCAAAGCGAATCCAGTCTCCAATCCAGTCCGGTGAGGTAGGGCTAGCATATTGGCCAGCCGCATGAACCAGCTTAGCTAGACCTGACGCAACGCTTGAAAATGAATGAAATATTTCTTGCAAAGAGTTGTTCATGAAGAACAGCGGTTTTTCATGAGCGAGATCACGGCCGAGCGCAAGAGTGCCTAGAAGTTGATCCCAAACTGTATAAGCTGACATCGCATCAAGTTGTTCGCCAAGTTTGATATTAAATTCTCGCCACCCATGCACCAACACTTCCGTATCCGAATGATCCGTCTCGAACTCATGCCCGGCGGCTTCGAGTTCGGTTCGGAGTTCTCGATGGTTGTAGATGCAGCCGTTGAAGACGACGGCGACCAACGGTTTGTCAGATTCGATGTCGCTGGCGATGATTGGGGTGTCGCCGGGTTGGTAGGTGAGGTCTGGGCGGAGGCGGTCGCCGTCGTGGACCATGGGTTGGGTGCCGCCCTTGTGGTCGATGATGCTGAGTCTTCGGTGGACGAGGGCGACATCGACGATGGTGCCGTCGTCACGGGTCGCGCGATCTCGGAATCTTCCCTGTCCGTCAGGGCCACGGTGTTTGATGGATTCGTCAAGGATGTCAAGCCAGGTTTCGGGGATAGCTTCCAACGGGTGTGGGGGCGTGCCGTCTTTGGGATCGTGAATCTTGATGATGCCCGCGATGCCGCACATTGTTAGTTGGATCCTTCATTGTGGGTTACATCTTCTGGTTCACTGGCTGAGTCATTGTTGATGTCCGCTGGTTCGATGGGCTTGTCAACAAAGGTGCCAGATTGGTAGCCCCAGACAGTATGAATGACACGGGTGACAAGCATTGCAGCGATAAACGATGTAACAAAAGCCCAGTCAGGTTTGAACTCAAAGAAGTGTTGCAATGCCCACATGCCGCCCATCGCGATGAGGGCGAAGATCGGGACGAGCGCTAATCGTTCTGCTTGGACTTTGGCAACATCAACGATAAAGTTGTTTGTGCGTGATTTTGCCGGAGTTGTCAGATTATCAATGATCTTGGAACTCTGTGCAGGACGCCAGTGGTTCGCGATCCAGTGAAGCCCAAAGTACAGTCCTACATCAATCGTGGTATCGATCACATATGCCAAGACGGAGAGTTTGAACTTGTGTTCGTGCCCAATCATACCGGATAGAATCATGATGGGATATTTGGCGATCAGGATTGAGAGCAAGCCCGCGATGAGCACATTGACATTGATATTGACCACCCGTTTGCGCTGATAGAGATGGAAAGCGCGTTTAGGCATTGAGCTAGTCTCTGTTGGTTTAGAACGAGCGGTTGACGACCGCATCAGCGATCAGTTCAAGCATGGATTTTGCAGCAGATTCAGGGATGTCTACGAGTGCATCCTTCGCTTTTTGTACATAGATGTGCGCGAGCGTCTGGGTTGCTTTGACTGAATCTGTTACACGGATTGCTTTCGTGATTTCGGGGAATACTGAGCGGTCACCTGATGCAGCTTTTTGAAGCATCATGAGTGAGCGTGTGCCGTCTGTTACACCTATGTTTTCGAGATGATGGATCACTGGGAAGGTGAGTTTGCCTTTTTCGAGATCTTTGCCCACCGATTTACCAACATCTTTTTCGGTGCCGAGGAGATCAAGAACATCGTCCTGAATCTGGAATGCGATCCCGAGGTACTGTCCGAAGGATTTCAACGCGTGTGTAACTGGATTGTTGGATTGGTCGTATCCGAGTGTTGCCAGCGTTCCCAGTTCGCATGCAGCGCCTATGAGTGCCGCGGTTTTGCGTTCAAGGATTTCGATATAGGTCGATTCATCCATCGACAAGTTGTCACGGTTATGAAGTTGGAGCAACTCTCCAGTGCACATGATCGCTGACGCGTTGCCAACGATTTGTGATGGGATCGGGGAGTTGAGCGATGAACAGAGCTCGTATGAAGACGCGATGAGGTAGTCTCCGAGGATGACAGAAACCTCATTGCCTTTGAGCATATTGATTGTCTGGCCGTGCCTACGGATTTCAGCTTCATCCAGGACATCATCATGGACGAGCGTTGCCATATGGACCATCTCGCAAACAGCGCCACTGATAATATGTGCAGGTGTGATGAGTTGGTCGAGTTCCTTGTGAGCGATGAGCGTATCGCTCTTTGGATTGGCAGCAATACCACAGAGAATCGCAAGTGTTGGGCGGAGCATTTTTCCACGGTAGCGTTCAATGTGTTGGCACATTTCATCAACTGGTGGGAGATCAGAAACAAGCTGCTCAGCGAACACCGTCTCCACACGGGGAAGTGATTGTGCGAGCAGCTCTTGGAGGCTGGCGAGTTCAAATGGGATATCGAGAACGCCTTGCATATACATTTATCCAATCTTTATCTTTGAGCGTTAGTCATACGCAACGATGTATGAAATGAACGCGGGATCAGCGGTGCCTTCCAGCGTTGGTTCGTACTCGCCGTTACCTTCTTCATCATCATCCTCATCGTCACCCTCCCAGTAGACAACTACATTTGCGAAACCAGCTTCGGAGAGTAGTTCGCGGATTTCTGGCATGGACCAGAGCCGCCAGTGATAGACAAAGGCGTCATTGAGCTTTGTCTTATCCGGAAACTTGAAATGAATTCGACATTCCATATCGCCTGTGATTGGGTTAAAGTGCTTTTGTTCCCAGATATAGGTGAACACGCGGCCTGGGCCATCGTCAATTTTCTTTGCTTCCCGAGTTTCGGTCATCGCTTCCGAGCCGCCGTAGTGATCAAGGAAGAAAACGCCCTGTTCACCGAGGCTTTCACGGACTGCAATAAAGTAGTTGCGGAGATCTTCGCGGGTTTTGAAGAGCCAGTAACTGAAGTTCATTGCTAAGACACAGTCTGACCCTCCTGCATCACCCGGGGTGAGGACATTCCGGTGGATTAACGATATTCGGCTCGCTGCATCTTCATCGAGGTTCGCAACATGTGTTTGATGACCAAAGTCGAGCGTTGGTTGGTCAAGATCGAGCCCGATCGCAGTATTGGTAGGGCGTCGGCGGACCCATTCTGCAGAGGTGTTGCCGGTGCCACAGAAATCTTCACGGAGCGTAACCGCTTTTCTCCCACGAATTTGCTCAAATGTCTCATCAATGAAATCGATCTCAGATTCGACATTCTGAACAGAGAGCTGATAGAGCTCATGGATATTGGTATTTGACGCGGACCAAACACCGGTCTGTTGAGCGTTCTTTGCCGCTTTATCAGCGAGCTTTTTCTGTCTGGATGATTTATTGGACATAGTGGACGAACTCATTGCAGCGAATCTCCAAATGCTCGTGAATCGAGAGAACCGGGCGTTCTTTCTTGCCGAGAATATTGATGAAATGATAGGTGGGTTTATTGCCGCGAGTCTCGTTATCAGACGGAATCCACATTGAGTACCCAGTTGTGTGTATCAGGTACCCATATGAGACTCGCGGGACTACACTCGATGACCCATTTGGAGGATTGATTGTATGCAACTGACCATGGTTGGAACCGGATATGTTGGGCTCGTAACGGGCGTGTGCTTTGCCAACTCAGGCAATGATGTAATCTGCTTGGATGTAGATCCCGAAAAGATCAAAAAACTTGAATCGGACATCTGTCCGATCTATGAGCCAGGTCTTACCGATTTGATGGTCAAGAACCGTCAAGCAGGTCGGTTGACCTACACCCTCGATAAGATGGCAGCGTACCAAGCAGCGGAGATGATCTTCATCTGTGTGGGCACCCCATCGGATGAGAAGGGCCACACCGATATGACCTTCATTGATGGTGCTGCCGACGATATTGGTCACGCAATCAAAGAACTCGGTCCTGATGCCAAAGCAAAGATCATCGTTGTGAAATCAACTGTACCAGTTGGCACAACTTTCCGTGTCAAAGAACGCATCGCTGAAATCGTTGGCGATATCGAGTTCCATGTCGCGGACAACCCCGAGTTCCTCAAAGAAGGCGACGCGGTCACGGACTTCAACAAACCCGATCGTGTAGTCGTTGGTGTTGAGTCGGATGAAGTCGGAGAAGTCTTCCGTGATCTCTACGACCCATTCGTGCGCAACGGGCATCCGGTCTTCGTGATGGATGTGCTCTCAGCAGAGATGGTGAAGTACGCATCGAACAACTTCTTGGCGACCAAGATTTCGTTCATCAACGAGATGGCGAATCTTTGTGAAGCCTACGGCGCCAATATCAACCGTGTCCGCGAGGGCATGTGCTCTGATTCACGCATCGGGCACGCATTCCTCCATCCAGGTCTGGGGTATGGCGGCTCGTGTTTCCCCAAGGATACTCTCGCATGTATTATGATGGGTGACAAGGCGGGTATTACAACACAACTTTCAAACGCGGTACATGGGACAAATGAACGCCAACGCAACTTGTTCTTCAATAAAATTCTCGGCCACTTTGGAGGCGAATCTGGGCTGCAAGGCAAGAAGATCGCATTCTGGGGCCTGGCATTCAAACCACGCACCGATGACATTCGTAAAGCTCCAGCGTTGACTCTCGTCCGCAAAGCACTCGGGTACGGCGCGTCATGCACCGGCTTTGATCCTGTTGCGGCTGAAAATGTTCGCAAGGAAATGGGTGACACCATCAAGATCATGGATGACATGTATGCGTGTTGCAAAGACGCGGATGCATTGGTGATCTCGACAGATTGGGCAGAGTTCAAAAGCCCGAACTTCGAGAAACTCGCAGGTGTGATGAAAGGCAAGGTTATCTTTGATGGCCGAAACCTGTACCGTCGTCAGCATCTTGGCGAAATGGGATTCCACTATTACTCAGTCGGTCGTTCACCGGTTAAACCTGTTTGACACCCGCCTGTGATTCAAGACATCATACATTCTGAATGGATCGACCATGTGCAGCACCTCAGTGATGCATCGGTCGATCTTTTTTATGTTGATCCGCCATTCAATACAGGCAAAGTGCAGTCAGCAAAAGCGGGGTCATATCAAGACTCATGGGCATCGACGGATGATTGGGTTGATTGGTTCACACAACGGGTTCAGGCGACTATTCCGAAGATGAAGCAAACTGGTTCGTTGCTGATTCATGTGGATTGGCGCACATCGCACCGTGTTCGAGTGGTGCTTGATGAACTGCTCGGAGAAGAATGCTTTGTGAATCATCTCATCTGGCGCTACGGGCTTGGGGGGTCTTCTCCGCGCCGATTTGCCCGCAAGCATGATGACATATTGTTCTACTGTATCGATCCTAAATCGTACTACTTCGAGCCTCCGATGGTGCCCGCGACGAGCAATCGGATGAAGGGGCAACTTAAAAAAGCAACAGATGTGATTGATATTCCGACGCTCAACAATATGGCAGAAGAACGCGTTGGATATCCGACACAGAAACCGTTGGCACTTCTCAAACTGCTCATTGGTGCGTGCTGCCCTGAGCAAGGAACTGTCTTTGATCCTTGTTGTGGATCGGGGACCACACTCGTCGCTGCTCAGGAACTCGGTCGATCATATATAGGATGCGATCGGAGCATTGATGCGATCAATACCGCGCATGCTCGATTGGCGAGCCAGCGATCATCATAAAAAATGCCCGATACGAGAACGCATCGGGCATTGAAATCTGATTAGTTCAACGCTTATCGTTTGCGACGAGTCGCGATCAATCCACCCAATGAGAGCATCGCCAATGCCGACGGAGCAGGGGTGATCGAAACATTGTCAAGATCAAAGTCAACGACTAACGGGGTGGTGAGCCCATCTGGTCGATCAATCGACACTTGGATGTTACCAACTGCATTCATGATGCTGTTGTAGAAATCAGGGGTTGGAGGCCCTTCAAGCGTGAGCAATGGGTTTGAGAAATCAAGATCGAACGAGAGTGATACCCATTCGTCCGATGAGACTGCGTCATTGAGTTCGACCGCGAATCCGGGGAAGTTGCTTGGTCCGGCAACACGGAGTGCAACACCGAGATCAATGCCGGCGTTGTGACGAAGATCGAATGTGATGCGGTTGATGCCGTTAACATTGTAATCACCAGCGAATGCATTATTCGATGCATTAAACTCGCTGTGTCCGCGGAAAACGATGAGTCCGAAAGGACCCGCGCTGTTGAGATCCGCGGTGGAGCTTATGTAGGCGCTGCCGTCCAATGCGCCGGCGGCATTGAACCCAGGCGCAACGAATGAACCCTGAAGCCAGTCATTGGCGCCGGATTCAAAGGTTTCTGTGAATGACGTCACGCCCGCAGTTGAAAGGGTTGCTGCCAGTGAAAGCGTTGCTATTGCCAAAGTCTTCATATCAAAATTCTCCTGTCCAGATGAACTGCAAACTACAAGTGCAGCGATCGGGTGGTGGTGGGGGGTGGGGTTAGCCTGCAAGGAATGCAGAGAGGAATGCGGACACATCGAAGAAGTTCAATGCGCAATCGCCTGTCAGGTCTGCATCGAGCGAACCTGCGTTAAAGTCTGAGAGGAATGCGGAGACATCAAAGAAGTTGAATGATCCGTCTGCGTTGTAATCGCCTGGATTGCCGATGCGAACACGAAGGTGGAGGGTCGGGGTGAATCCGAAGATCTGTGCGATTGGGTTTTCGCGTGTGTACCAGATTGGATAGAGGACATCGCCGGTGCCGCCGCCGTCGCCGCCGCTGGCGGTGCTTAGTGATGTCGCGACGAATCGAACTTCACCCATTGAGAGTCCATTGGCGATATAGGTTTGTGTCGCAGGATCGCAGAGATCGATATCGAAACTGAAGGTTGTGTCTGCAGGGACTGTGTCTCCGGGTGTGACGGTGTCCGCTTGACCGATAGCCATCGGCGTTGCATCAAACTCTTCTTTCAAGTTGTTCGATACATCCGTCGCGGTGGTGCCATCAGGGAAATACGCTGCGAAGAGATTCCGAGCGCCCTGGGCAGGGTCTACATCAGGGATTCCCCCGAAGGTGGTGAACTCGTTCCATGTGGACTGATCAAAACCATTGCGATACCCAGCAGCCCAGAGGTTGATTGGTCGACCCAGATCGGTATCGAGAGATTCATCGAAGAACATGTAAGTGTCATGCGTGTCATAGGTTGGGTCGTAGCGGAACTCGTCAGCGTTGGTATTGGTGATGGTCACCGTTGCAGAGAGTACGCGGTACTCCGATGGGTCGAGCCCATCGAGGATATCTTCGATGGTCGAGAACCCGAGCACAAGTTGCGCATCGTGGTCATCGAATCCCTCGAGTTCAACTGCACCGAAGGTCGACCCGGACAAGCGGGTTCCAGGCGAGCCATTAAACGGATAGTTCCAACGATCGAGCGTAGGAACGCTGTAATCAACTTCGATAACCTGTGTCTGAGCAACGCATGCGCTTGTGATCGTACCGATCAAGAGCAGCGAGCGAAATGTCTGTGACAGTTGGGTGGTCATGGTGTGTCCTTTGCGTTTGCGAGCACATGTACATATTGCTGCGTGAGAATGATGCCTGTATACCAGAATTAGTTCGTGGTAAATGAGAATCAGTTGCAGCGAAAGTGTATAATACCCACAGCAAATGAGAATGAATCTCATTTGGAAAGAAAGAATGTCGATAATATGCGTTGTTAAGCTAGGCAAGGAACCGGATGCCATGAAACGATCCCTGTTTTCGATCAACCCAATGCAAGAGATGATGCGTGACTCAAAGTGTCCTATCGCACGCGGTTTCACATTGATTGAACTGCTTGTGGTCATCGCGATCATCGCATTGCTGATTGGGATTCTTCTGCCAGCGCTCGGCAATGCACGCGTCACTGCACAAGCGGTGCGTGAACAATCCGGGATGCGGCAGACAATGCTCGCCTACTCAATGTATGCGGACGACAATCGCGGGGGATTGTTGATCGGTTTTCCAGACGGACCAAACTGGAACAAGTTGGTTGCAAGCGGGTCTGATCCTCGGGATTTTAATGGAGAGCAACTCGGTAGGACTATCGGTTCGCGTTACCCATGGCGATTGATCTCCTATTTTGATGGGAGCTTTGAAGGGCTTTATCAAGACCCAAAGGTTGTTGAAGCACTAGCGGTTGCCTACGGCGCAGAATCAGGTTCCTCTTCTGATGCAGCGTTAAGATACATAATTAGTCTGTATCCATCATTCGGACTCAACTCTCATTTCGTTGGTGGCGGCGCACCAGGGGATGACACAGCATTCACCGAAAGAGGGAGAAGCTTATTTGGCAAGTTCTATGTATCCAAAAACTATGAAGTGCGTCGAGCGAGTAATCAGATGGTGTTCGCATCCGCACGGGAGGTGCCGACCTCACCACCTTTGAACAGTAATGGAATGCTTGAAGGGTATTTCCGGGTGAGTCCCCCGAACCTGTATTCATTCAATGGACGAACCTGGGGTGATGCGTATGACGAGCAAGCCGAAAGACCAGGACAAAACTCTGGTTTCGTCAGTCTCCGGTATAACGGCAAAGGGATCGCGGGCATGCTCGATGGGCACGCCGAGCAGTGGGGATGGGAAGAGTTCAACGATATGCAGCATTGGTCAGATCGCGCGACGAGTGCGGATTGGTTGCTTGAACCCAAACTGCCTTAAAACAGACTTGAGTCATACGCAGCACGCCTTTTTCTGTGCCCGATTGACCTATCCTCTGTGACCATGAGCGACACCAATACACAAATCTCAGATCTCATCAACGAACTCGAATGGCGAGGCCTTCTCAAGGATTGCACCGATAAAGATGGATTGCGCAAGCATCTTGAGAGCGGCACACGCAAGATCTACGCGGGGTTTGATCCAACTGCGGATTCATTGACGATCGGAAACCTCGTACCGATCATGCTTCTGGCGCATGTCAAACGGGCTGGTCACACTCCCATCGTGGTCATGGGCGGCGGGACTGGTCTGATCGGCGACCCATCGGGTAAATCCGCGGAGCGCCAGCTCAACACAGCAGAGACCATCGATAACTTCATCAACAAGCAACGCCCGATCTTCTCATCTGTGCTCGGAGATGAAGGCAAGGACTTCTTGCTCAAGAACAACCATGATTGGCTCAGCAAGATTTCCTTCATCGAAGCCCTCCGCGATATCGGCAAACACTTCAGTGTGAACATGATGATGCAGAAAGAGTCCGTCAAGGAACGACTCAACAACCGCGAGCAGGGGATCAGCTACACCGAGTTCTCATACATGATCCTGCAATCATACGATTTCTCGTACTTGTACGAACATGAAGACATCACCGTCCAACTCGGGGGGAGTGATCAGTTTGGCAACATCGTTGCTGGAAGTGATCTTATTCGCCGACAAGCTGTATTGAATGAGGATGAGCCTGCGAAGACATTCGGTCTTACCGCTCCGCTCGTCTCCAAAGCCGACGGCGGGAAGTTTGGAAAAACTGAAAAGGGTGCGATTTGGCTCACAGCGAATCGGACATCGCCTTACGCGTATTACCAGTTTTGGCTCAACAGTTCGGATGAAGATGCGAAGAACTGGATCAAGGTGTTTACATTCTTGCCTCAGGATGAGGTGGAGGGGTTGATCGCTCGGCACGGTGAGAACCCGGGTAAACGAGAACTCCAACGCACGCTTGCTCAGGAAGCAACAATGATCCTTCACGGCAAGGCAGAGATGGAGAACGCGGAAGCTGCGGGCAAGGCATTATTCAGTGGTGACATCAGTTCGCTTGATGCAACCACCATGCTCGAAGTGTTTGCTAGTGTGCCGACGACTGAACATGCGAAGGCGGATCTCGCAGATGGTGTTGACATGATCGAGATGCTCAAGGGGTCGAATCTTGCATCATCGAATCGCGAAGCACGCGAGTTCTTGAACGAAGGTTCAGTATCCATCAACGGCACAAAGATCACGATCGACACCAAGCTGACTCAGGCAGATTTGCTTCACGGACAGTTTATTGCGATTCGTAGAGGCAAGAAGAAGTGGCACATGACCAAGTGGGCATGATTCGGATTTGTTTACATCGAGAGTAGTAGTTGATCCACGGCGCGAGGCGATTCGCCTTGTCCGGTGCGAGTACTCAGCAGTGTGGCATGCGCCATCGAGAGCACACCTTGATAGTCGATCGGTGCTCGTTGCGGACCAACCCCCGAGCAGAGTTCGATGAGCTGATTGGCAACTGCAATCTCGGACGGATCGAGGTTGTTCGCATCAGTTTTATCGAGATCGGGCGTGGTGTACGAGTCGATCATTTTACCTGATGGATCGAACCATTTGAATCCTGTGTGATCCGCGATGATGTGTCCTTCAGCGCTGATCATGTTGAGGTGGATGGTGGATGCACCGACCTGATTGGTGAGGAGGACCGCGCCGCATCGGCCGTCGGAGAATCGAAGGTTGAGTGTGAACTCTCCGTGAAGATAGCGAAGGGATTGACCCGGGAGGGGATGCATTCCTCTTCCTGCGGAAGGTGAAATGTAACTCGCATCGACCACTCCGGGAACGCCTACGAGTGAGCGGATGAGATCCATTGCGTCGAACAATCGTGCGCCCAGTGATCCGATCAGTTGGGGCATCCCCAGTGTGATATTGCACGAACGGATCGGTCCGAAGGTTTCGAGCACTGTGTAGAGCTCGTCAATCAGGGGGGTGTGCCGAGTGAGCGGGATCATTTGAACCAGCTCGTCGAGGGCTCCGGTGCTTAACGCATCGACATAGGAGGTGCCTCCAATGCCTGTGGAGGTTGCGGGTATGGGTTCGAAGGTTGCCACGGATAGGTTCCGAGCGTGGGCAGCTTTAAGGGCATCCAGATCCGCGTCATTGGCCTGATCAGCAAACGAGCCCGGAGCGGCAAGGATCAGCAGGTCAGCGTCAATGCTCGTTAACGCGACGCGAATGTCATCGACAGGATCGCAGTCGAGATCAGATGCGACCTGTCCGGTTCGACCCGAATCGGGAGAACCGGCAGCAATCAGTTCGATATCAGCGTGTGCGAGCACTCGTTTGAGGGTTGGCGCCTGGTCAGGATTGAGCCAGAGGACACAGCGGGCTTTGGACATGGGCGGATTATATACGAAAATGCGATTGGGTGCATGTGAACGATGTGTAAAGTGTGTGCGTATAGTTGAGTGATGCAGCAAGGCGACTGCTCGTTGATTGATCTGTCTTCGGATGGGGAGGCCAACGGGAGGAAAGTCCGAGCACGGCAGGATACGGTGGTGGGTAATGCCCACCCGTTCTAACAAGCTCTTTGGAGCGCAGCTTGGGACGAGGGAAAGTGCCACAGAGAATGAACCGCCGATGACTGGTATGGCTTTCGGGTCTGATCCGGAACAGGTAAGGGTGAAAAGGTGCGGTAAGAGCGCACCGCCTGATTGGTGACAATCGGGGCAAGGTAAACCCCACCGCGTGCAAGCCCAAGCAGAGTCATGTGCGATCCGCACGATTGGCTCGGGTAGGGTGCTGGGAGCGTTTGCTCCTCATCGTGTTGGCAACAGCACGGGCAGAGAAATAGTCGCCCACGCGATCAGGTCTGATCCACAGCCCCCGTCATAAGGAATGGATCAGAAACCGATTGTGGGACAGAACTCGGCTTACCAGCTGCATCGAGCTGCGAACACGCCCCGCTGGGAAACCAGTGGGGCGTGTCCAATTTCTGCTCATGGTATTGAGATGAAATGAGTTGAGATGGTGCGGGTTATTATGGACAACCGGCAGTGAATGCGTTGAGGAACGCGGAGACATCGAAGAAGTTGAACACACCATCATCGGTGAAGTCTGCGATCGGGTCCATTGCTGAGAATGCATTGAGGAACGCGGAGACATCGAAGAAGTTGAGATCCCCCTCGCCTGTGAGGTCAGCAATACACGCTGAAGCGCCAAGCGATCCATCAGCATTGATATTGTGCGTTTCGAGATCTGCAACTCCGAAGTCCCCGATCTGCCATCCTGCGATCACAGAATCATCAGTGCTGGTCGTGGTAACAAGTCTGGCTCGTTGTTGGAGATCAGATGCAATGATCACGGTTCCATCATCCCACGCGTTATCTCCCAATGGGGTGAGTGCGTGTGCATGGACCTGATCGAGACCGAATCCTCCGGTATTTTCGATCCAGAGTGCGATCATGTTGCCGTCTGCGACTTGGACATTGATCGAACCTGATTGATTGGAATCTACCGTTGATACTTCTATCCCGCGATCAGTCCACATGCGATTTCCAGTTGCGTCAAGCCGCTGGGCGTACACCCCTTGATCGCCTTGATTGTTTGCAAGCTCAACCCAAGCAACATACACAGAATCAGTTTCCTGGTCGTAGTTCACCTGTGGGGATACGCGTTCGCTTGGGAATGTTGATGCGAGAACGCCGTTATGTGCGTAGATGTCTGTACCGTCGCTTGCGATGCGCTGTGCGTACACATTGAGGCCGTTAGCGGTATCGTACCATGAGAATACTGCGCCGCCTAAACCATCCGATACGAACTCGGGGAAGTTGCCAAACTGGAGTGATCCGCCATCAAAGACTGGTGATGGAGATGCCCAGCCGTCGGTTCCATCTGTGTTGATTTTCATTGCATAGAGATGTTTCGGGTCAAAGAATGCTGCGAACTGTACCCATGAGAGAATAACTGAGCCATTAACCGAACCATGCATGGATGCAAGGTTAATTGATTGGCCTCCTGGATCGGTGACTGTTGCGTTCCAGAGGACTGTGCCGGCAGGAGTGATTTTGGCAAGGTTTGAATCGCTGTTGTTGATCCATGCGATGACGGTGTTGCCGTCGCTTGTTGCCGCGATATCAGGGGATGCAACGAAGTCCGTTCCGTTCCCAAACTGAATACCATTTGGTCCCCAGGTCGGTGTGCCATCGGGGGCGATGCGTTGTGCAGTAATCTTTGTGCCACCGAACTGATCATCACGATAAACAAGTACGGCGTGTCCTGATGTATCGATATCAAGGTCGTAATCTTGGGTGGACGAAAAACCGCGGTCAGCGACGAGAATGCCGTTATGCGACCACATCTCGTTGCCCGCGTTGTCTAAACGCTGTAGTCGAACATCGTAACCGGTCTCGCTTGAGTACCAACTGATATAGCATCCACCATCAGCGGTAGGGACAACTTTGGGTTGGACTTGCTCGCCCGATCCGTCAGCGACAACTTGATGCATAGTCGAATCGGTGGACCACTGTGCATGAGCAAATGCAGTGTGGAAAGAACAGGCGGCAGCAGCGATCAGTAATGTAATTTGTTTCATCGAATCCTCTTTGCGTTATCGATTTTAAATGATTTTCATCTTCGGACTATGGTCATAGGCCAAGATATCTGTATGATGTCATACAGGTCACTTGTGTCCAAGAATAACAGAAAATAGATCAATATACACTGTTCTTTTTATATTGGCTCAGAATTCTGAGTGTAGAGGAGTGAAGGGGAAGTCTCTGTGCCGGACTCAGCATCAAAGAAAACTACTGGGCAATACGGGCATGCAAAGAAACTGGTGACGCCGGTAACACCCGATGAACTCGGTGAGGATCTCAGGTCTCGGATGAGTGAAGTCTTGCGGAGTGTGCCTGGATGTTCACTTCGTCCTACAGATCTTGCACGCACACTTGATGTCTCACGGGTCATGGTTTCTCGTGTGCTGAGTTCTGTTGCCAAAGTGAGTCCAACGGAAACGCTCACGAGTATCCCGGGACCAGAAACACTCCGATCGATCCTCCGGTCAGCAGTCAACGAGGGCGTATTGCCTGAGACTGTTGAGTTGGCGATGGTATCTGTTGATGCGTTTGATACAATGATTCGGGAGGATTTCGGTACCCGGGCAGCACTGAATGCAGCATTGAGCGTCGAACACGAAGGTTCGCGAGAACGGTTCGAGCAGTCAAGCAGATACCAGGTGTATAAGGGGATGAGTCAGATCTTTGGGGTGGAAAGCAAGGTGTGGTTAACCTGCTCAATCAATACACCCAATGCGGAGAACGATGCGAAGCTTGATATTTCGACTGTCTTGGGCGCATCAGGATTGAGGAAACTGCGTCCGGACACTCCGATATTGTTACCGATGAAAGATATGCCATCCCATTGGAGGCGAAACTTCCCCGGCCGCAAAGAGTTTGATATCAGTCAATACTGTCAACATCCCCCCGCGCCGATCACACCGATTGAAGCAAACGGGAAGATTATCAATACTTTTACGCCTGAGACATGTTCGAAGAAATCCGTGTATGACTTGATCTCCGCGACCTATAGCCCCGCGGCACAAGATCGAGATCTTGATCCAGAAATCACTCGGCGAGGCGTATCCGTTACCCCGATGATGCCAGTCGCGTCGTTGATTACCGATTTTATTGTGCACAAAGACATCTACCCAGGGCAAACACCCGAGCTTTTTGTGTACAACACAACCGGATCGGGAAGTGTCCATGTGTTGGATCCCAACTGGAAGATCAATCGGCTCGCGACGACAGATAGCGTTGAGTGTCTCGGAACAGGATTAGTGAATCTTGATATACCTGATGTGCCTGGGTATACCGATATGGTTCGACATGTGTGTGCCCAAACCGGATACGAGCCTGAAGTGCTTCGGGCTTACCGTGTGCATGTGCAGTACCCTGTCTATGGCACACAGTACATGCTCGCCTTTAAGCTCTGTGAACAAGATGATTAACACAAGTGGTGCTTGTTAGAAGTAGATAAGCACGAGGAATCCGCAGAGCACAAACAATGCGATGATGAATCCGATCCATCCGCATATGCGGCCGGTGAGTGCGAATCCCTTTGTGTTTCCACCCCTTGCACCGCTTTTATATTGACGCACTGCAATCTCACCAAAGATAATCGCGAGGGGTCCGGTGATCAATGCAGGCATGCCGTAGAGTATGCAACTGGCGATGCTCACAATCCCAAGAACAAGCGATGCGATCGAGAGTCCCGAAGTGGGGGGACGAATGTTCGAATCCCAGATCGGTTTGCCACACTCTGGGCAACTCTGTGTGACGAGCAGACCTGAGAGTTCGTACCCACAGAATGTACACCGCGGGGATTGCTGGCGTTTTGAGCAGTTTGGACAATCTGCATCGGGAGATATCCCGGTGCGATCATGACCGCAGTTCCCGCAACGAGGTGCATCGCTCCGCTCATTGGGGGATGTATCATGCCAATGCGAATCGTGTAACGAACCTTCCGCATCAGAATCTTTGCGGCCTGGATCGCGTGGGATCTTGTCATCGATTGGTGAGTTGTGAGTCATCCGCTGTTATGAGCCTTCGTTGGTACTCACAACACGCAACTGACAGAACTGGCGATGTCCTAGTGGACCCGAGTGGTATCCGATGCCTGATTTGCGTGCGCCAACCCACGGTGAGCCTTTCGCACCACCGAGTGATTTGTTCACGCCCACCATACCAGCTGTGAGTTGTCTGCTCAGCTTGCGGACTGTTTCCTCTTCACCAAAGATCACTGCACCAAGACCATATTCCGTATCGTTTGCAAGATCGATCGCTTCTTGAGCTGTCTCGATGGATTGAATACATGCGACGGGACCAAATGTTTCAATCATCATGATGTCCATGTCATGGTTGAGTTCATCAAGAATAGTTGGTTGTATGAAGTTGCCTTCAAGCGGGGTGTCGCCAAGGAGGACTTTGGCACCCTTTGCCTTTGCGTCATCAATCTGTGAGAGTACATGCTTCTTTTGCTCGTTCATCACCATTGGGCCAATGGTCGAGTCTGCCTCAAGGCAATCGCCAACCTTGTACTCCTTGACCTTCTCGGTTAACAAGTTGACAAACTCTTCTTTGATCGTGTCTTGGACATAGATTCGCTCAGTCGAAACACAAACCTGTCCGCAGTTTCGCATCGAGTTATTCGAAACGAATGATGCAGCTTTTTCAAGATCCGCACCTTCGAGCACAATACATGGATCCTTTGAACCGAGTTCAAGGATCAATCGTTTGAGACCGGGCGCTGCCGCAGCCATGATGTGCTGACCAGCGTTCTTGGAACCGGTAAAAGCGATCATGTTCACATCGCCTGCGACGAGTGCTTTACCTTGATCGTCTTCGCCGTGAATGATCTGGAGCACACCCTCTGGGAGGAACTCATTGAGTATTTTGACATACTCGTCAGCGATCAACGGTGTCTGCTCGGATGGTTTGAGAATCACGGTATTGCCCGCGACCAATGCAGGAACAATGGTCCAGTGTGGCATCAATGCGGGGAAGTTCCAAGGGGTGATTGTTGCACACACACCATATGGATCGTAGTAGAGTGTTGATTCGACGGTTTCATCGGTGAGGACATCAGGGATCATCGCTTTGGCAACTTCATCGACTTCGTCGTTCATGCGATTGCCACACCCGGTGATCTCGCCGATACCTTCTGCGAGTGGTTTACCTTGTTCGAGGGAAAGAATCCGTCCGAGTTCGTCAGCTCGTTCAAGGATTTTTTCGCCTGCAGGTTTGAGCATATCTGCTCGTTGCTGTGCACTCAGCGCTGCCCATGCAGGCATCGCGGCACGAGCTTTGGAGATTACAGCATCGACCTGATGGGCCGGCGTGACGGGCACGGTGCCGACGAGTTCGCCGGTGGATGGGTTGTAGGAGCTGAGTGTTTCTGTACTGGTGGTGGGGGTGTTCATGGTGGTCATGCTCTATTATAGCTTACCACCAGTTGAGTGCGTCAGGCCAAATCAAGGAAATCAGGGTGAATACAGCGAATTCGGCTATACATACCCTGAACAAAGTTCTTATCAGCCTATGTTGTGTTACGCCCCGAGGTGTAATACGAAAATCGGATTCGAGTTCCTTCTTTGGATAGCGCGGGTACAACGCCACAAAAACACCGACGAACGATATCAATGCGACGAATGGCATCACCAACACAGCACCAAACAAGATTCCAATTCGAATTGATGACAGCTTCTCAGACCCAGGCATGTCTGGACGGAGATCAAGCGCCATGTTACATTCAGGGCAAGGCTCGCCAGCGGCTCGATCATGCATGTCATAGCCGCACTGATGACAAGTGTAAGTTGGCGTAAATGGCTGCTTCTGTATGTACATGGTTTGGGATGGAAATCAAAAATAAAGTATGAAGTTGATTGCGATCAGAGCGATCATCTCAAATCCATAACACCACATCAGAATACTGATGGCTTTGAGTCGTTTTGAAAGGTGGTAAGGGACGCGGTTGTAATAACTTTTGCGGAGAATTTTGAGAGAATACATCGACCCAATTACGAACGGGAATAATGAAACTAACCCGATAATGGGCATTGAGATGATCGAAATAACGAGCCAGACTATCGCATTCCGTGATCTCTTATTTGCATGGGGAACAGCATGACGATCATCGAACATCTTGCCACACTCTGGACACAGATCGCCACCTCTTCGACCACGCATGTCATAGCCACACTCTTGGCAGGTGAGATGGGTTTCTTGGTGTCCCATTAGGTGCGTCCAGCCACCAATACAATGTAACTCTCTTCGAGTTCTTCCTGCCCATCTTCCACCGGTAATACATACGCATTCCCATCCGCATCGAGCGCATCAGCCAGTTTGGTGTACACCAAGGTTTCTTTGAACCCGGCATCCAACATCGCATCTCGCAGTTCGGGGATTGACCACAATCGCCACTCATAAACAAACGCATCGTCGAGTTCGAACTCGATCACGCCTGCCCGTTCGACACGGAAATGAATCAAGTTGGTGACCATACCCGTCGTCGGGTCGGCTTCGTGTTGTTCCCAGGTATATCGGCACAACTTACCGCCCGGCATTGGATGCGCCCGGTGGACACCTCCGAGGGTGTATGCGGTGTCGCCGCCGTAGGTGTCGCAGATAAATACGCCGCCGGATGTAAGCCGCGATTTGATGTGATTGAGGTAATCAACCAACTCATCTCGCGTATGGAGATATCCGATCGAGAAGTTGCCCACGAAAAGCACATCACATGGATCACTGGCATCGCGCACATCACACTCGTGTTTGATGATTCGCTCGTGATCACCCCGTTTGTTGAGGCTCTCTTGATCGAAATCAGTTGCGATTGCTTTGCACCCATCGCGTTGAACCCAAAGATGTGAGAGTGCTGCGGTGCCTGAAAAATCTTCACCGAGTATTTCCGGATCATTTCCATGAACCGCACGCAACAATTGGACGAGGTCCTTGGGAGATTGCACACAGAGCTCGTAGAGATCATGTTTGTCGTATTGCATATGTTCTCAGTGCAGAGGGTTCAGAACGGTAAGAGCGTTGGGTTACCCGCAGCTCCCGCAGCCGCAGCACCCGCTGCAATAATAAGAATCACAATGACTATGAGGAGGTAAATGAGCATAAATGAGTTGAGGACAACGCCTATCCAGCCACACACTCGACCGGCGCTTGCCATGCCCTTGGAACTCGCAGGCGCGGTGCCCGCTCTGATGGCGAGCCTTGCCTTCTTTGCGAAAATGATTGCCAAGATCGCACAAGGCATCCCAATGATGCCGTAGCCCATGCATGTGACGATCGAGATGATGCCAAGCACCATCGACGCGATCGCTTTGCCGCTGGTCTGATTGTTCGTCCCGAAGGGCATCACCTGATTGCCACACTCTGGGCATTGCTGACCGATGGGGACACCGGTTAAGTCATACCCACATGATTGGCATTTGATACCACCTCGGGCTGAGGGCGCATCATATCGTGGATTGGATGAGTTGTTTTCCTGCATATCCTACCTTACGCCATCCGTATCCACTTAAACAGTGTACGGAAGTTTGGTGGCTTGCCGAACATGAGCAATCCAACACGGAAGACCTTGGCAGCAATCCACAAGAACAACACAACCGCGATCATATTGAGCAAGATCGCAAGGGCAATCTGCCAAGTCGGTGGTGGATCATTGGACGCGACACGCATGATCATAATGAACGGTGAAATCGGTGGAATGAAACTCACGATTGTTGAGAACATGGAGTTAGGCGCTCGGATCACTGGCATAAAGAAGATGTAAGGCATCATCATCAAAAGCATGACCGGGGTCATCAATGACTGTGCTTCTCGCAAATCATTGACCGCAGAACCGATCGCAGCCATCAAGGACGCGAACATGAAGTATGCGAGCAAGAAGAAAATGAAAATCAGGATCACAGTGAGTGGCGAAATAAGATCACCCATACTGAATGTAATCAACGCAATGATCCCTACAAAGTTGTAGACCATCAACAATGAAAGCCCGACACCCATCTGCCCGATGATTTTTCCAGTCATCAGTTCGAGAGGGGAAACAGCAGAGAGCAACACTTCAACCACACGATTTGATTTCTCTTCGACCGTCGTGGTGAGCAGATATTGACCACCGGTCATTGAGGCCATCAAAAGCAACATCAATGATGCGAATGGGATCACAAAGCTTGATATGCCAGACGATTCCTTGCGTTCGCCTTCTTCGGTGATCTCTTTGCTCTCACGAGCTTTGACAGAACTGAGCTCGGTCACCTCGCCGCGATCAATCTCTGCGTTGAGGTACCGATGCTCGCGGATTGACCAACGGATTGATCCTTCGATCTCGCCGATGGTTTCTTCATTGAGCTTTGGACGGAAAAATGCTTGGTAGACACCAAAGCCTTCTTCATCGTTGGCTTTGCGTGTTGCATCAGCATCGATCTCGATAATCGCGAGCAAGTTATCAAGCTCGTTTGCGGGTACGGTGCCTGATGCAACCTGCAGGCGCATTTCTTCTTTGAGGTCTTCAATATCAACATCTGGTGCGGTAGGAATGACTTGGAACACAGGCGTATCAATCACAATCGATGCTTGATCGATGGATTCGGTTGCTTTGTTATTGCCCAATATGTTCTTGGCAAAGTCTTTCGCATTTTCAGCTCGTTCTTGCCAGCGTTGCTCAACCGCTTCAGGAGAAAGCCGTTCCGATACCGTTTCATTGACTTCACCGGAGCGGTCGAGGATATAGATTTTTCCTGTATCCGCCGGTGGTTGGGCATTGATTGAGAGCAAGAGTACTACCGGGATAATTAAGGCCATCATCGCCGGAAGTACCAACGCGCCGATGATGAATCCCTTGGTCATCGCAGTCGAAGCAAACTCTCGGGCAGCAACCCGCATGATCTTTGAGATATTCATGAGTCTGCTCCTTCTTCGTCCATTTTGGTTCCCGCGAGCAGTTCCGCTCGAAGGAGTTCTGCGTCAGCGCTGCGCTCGCCGCCGGTGACGATTTCGATAAATACATCTTCGAGTGTTGGTCGTTTAATCTCGATCCGGTTCATCGGATATGCATCAAGAATCGTTTTCATCGCGATCTGAGGATCGACATCGTTGTCTAAAACTACTTCCAGCGCATTCTCTACCGGTGAGACATGAGCAACACCATTGACTTGTGCGATCTGATCGCTCATCCCGAGCCCGCCGACAGGATCGACATGGATCGCGCGGGGGTCAAACCGTGTGCGGATATCGTCGAGTGTGTCATCGAGCACCTTAGCGCCCTCATGGATCATCACGATATGATCGCAAAGCTGCTCTGCTTGGTACATGACATGGGTCGAGAAAATAACAGTCTTACCCGCCGAGTGCTGATCATCGATGAGCTTGCGGAGCAATCGCATATTTACAGGATCAAGCCCGGAGAATGGTTCATCGAGGATGATCAGATCCGGATCGTGGAGGACCGATGCAACGAATTGCACTTTCTGCTGCATCCCTTTGGAGAGTTCTTCACATTTTTTCTTGTAGACACCTTCGAGTTCAATTTTCTCAAGCCAGCCTTTGACGGTTTTGTCGAGTCCGCGTGAATCGAGTCCCTTGAGCCGACCCATGTGCTTGAGAAATGAGCCGACCTTCATCTTCTTATAAATCCCGCGTTCTTCGGGGAGATACCCGATGCGGTCCTTGGATTCAATCGCAGATTTTTTTCCAAGCACGGAGAGATCGCCGTGATCTGGGAACAGGATCGACATAATCATCCGGATGGTCGTGGTCTTGCCCGCGCCGTTGGGTCCGATGAAGCCGTAGATCGACCCTTGTGGAATTGAGATATCTATACCTTGTACCGCGACTTTGGTTCCGAAAGTTTTTCGGACACCATTCATCGACACCGCCATCGTATCTGACATGGGAACCCCTTTATTGAGTTGGTGAGTGTATGCAGTATTTGGAATCGAGTCATTTGGTTGCACTCCGCAGCACCCAAATCATGAAAACATGCGGATATTCTTCGATTCGTCGGCATACCGTTGCTCGATGGCAATTGACACAATCGATCCCAATCTGAAATCCAAACTCGATGAGTTGCAATCGCAGTTCGTCGAATTGACGACCCAACTCGAGGACCCTGAGATCCTCGCAGACCACAAGCAGGTCTCCGCGTTATCCATCAAACGGGCAGCACTCGCACCGGTTGTTGAGGGGTACATCGCATATAGCAATCTGGTCACGGAGTCTGATGAGCTCAATGATGCAATACATGGAGATGATCAAGAACTCGCCGAGATGGCCAAAGAAGAACTCCCGTCGATCGAGATGCATGCAACCGAGATGATCGAACAAATTAAGCAAACGCTCGTCACGACTGACGATCGTGCGGTTGGCTCGGTGATCTTGGAGGTCCGTTCAGGGACAGGGGGAGACGAAGCAGCGCTCTGGGCGCGTGATGTGCTGACGATGTATGTGAAATATGCAACCGCAATCGGTTGGAAAGTCGATGAGTTGGACATGGTGACCGATTCAGGATTTGGGGGAATCCGTCATGCCGTGGTCAACTTCCAAGGCGACGGCGTTTGGCAACAACTTTCCTTTGAAGCAGGTGTCCATTCCGTCAAGCGGGTCCCCGAAACCGAGACTCAAGGGCGAATCCATACTTCAACCTGCACCGTCGCGGTTTTGCCCGAACCCGAAGAAGTCGAAGTGAACATCGATTGGGGGAATGATGTTGAAGAACATATCACCACTGCGCAAGGTCCTGGTGGGCAAAATGTCAATAAGGTCGCGACCGCGGTCCATATGATCCATAAACCCACAGGGGTTGAAGTCCGGATGCAAGAGACCAAATCACAGGCACAAAACCGTGAAAAAGCAAAACGGCTGTTAATCGCACGGGTGCATGAGATCGAGCGACAAAAAATCGATGCCCAACGCGCTGAGCATCGCAATACCCAGATCGGAACAGGCGGCCGATCTGAAAAAATTCGTGTCTATCGATACCAAGACAACATCGTTGCTGACCAAAGGCTGGATCAGAAGTTCCAGAAAAACAAGATCATCGATGATGCAGATCTACGCCCGATGTTCGATGCCCTCATCGAACAGGAGACGGCGCGAAGATTGGCAGAACTTTAAATCAGTTCATCGCTGGTTATGGACATCCGCTCGTAAAGCTGTTGAGAAAATCAGAGACATCGAAGAAGTTGAACTCATCGTCATCATTGAAATCTGCGATTGAATCGTTTGCAGTGAATGCGTTCAGAAATGCTGAGATATCGAAAAAGTTGAGATCGCTGTATGGTTCTGCGATATCCGCTTGTGAGCATCCTGCATCAGAGAGCAAGGTGAATCGAAAGGTCCCAATACGGGGTGTCCCCGTGAACGGAAAGATATCAGAGATATTCGCAATTGGAAGATGAGGAGTGATATCCGCATTCCCTGAGTTGTAGTTTGGGCCTGAATCAGTCCCTGAGTCATATGCAAAGACATCGAATATCAGTTCTTGTGCCCAAACACCATCAGGACGCATGTTGATGTCATGGACCCCGACAAACCAGTCTGGGCTCGGCGCAATCATCGTGGTCAAGGACATCAGTGGGAAGTTTCTGTTCATCGTGAAATCACGGGTACGAACTCCGGGTGAACTTGCAAGCGGGCCGAGCAACTGGAATTTTTCGGCAAATCCATCGGCTATATGTGCTTCAATTTCTTCAATCAAGATCGAGTTTGATCCTGTCTCAGCCATCCGTTCTATACCCGGGGTCGCAATCTGTCCTGGTCCCCAGATCTGAATGTCATCGGTATGGTTCGTGCCTGCGACGGCAGAAAAATGTGCTCCGCCTGGGAAACTTGGCGGGTGAGTTTGAGCGCTCCATTCCGCGACAAATTCAAACTCATATTCAACAGAATCCTGCGCATTGGCAGATGTAGAAACGAGCAAGGCGCCGAGGCTGAAGGAATGAAGAAGGTTTTGGCGAAGGAATTTGTTATGAGTCACTGTGAATCTCCAAAGTTTGGTCATTTAAGTATACAGGTGCAGAACCAGTGGTAAACAGTTGTTATTCCAGTTGCTCCAAAATTTGAGAATATCCTACGAAGTTCCAATGTAAAGAGATTCAGATCAGATAGAGCTCCGCCTGCGATGAGCAGTGAGATGGGCTATAGTTGTTTGTCATTGTTGGCAATCACGAACAAACCAATACCGAACAGCATGTGAGATGCACCGCTATGGAACGATCTGAAATCTTCGAAAAAATCCAAGAAATCCTCGTAGATGCCCTCGCGGTTGATGACGATGAAGTAACCCCTGAAGCGACTCTCATCGCTGATCTTGGCGCTGAATCCATCGATATCCTCGATATCTCATTCAAGCTCGAACAGGATTTCGGGTTCAAGATTGCACAAGGTGAACTTTTCCCAGAGGGGATTACCCAAGACCCTGAATATGTTCAGGACGGCAAAGTAACCCCGAAGGGGCTCGATCTTCTCAAAGAGCGCGTGCCGCATTTCAACTTTGAAAAACTCGAAGCAGATCCAGCAGTCGAAAATGTTGCCAAGATTTTCACAGTCGATGCACTCGTGACTTTCTGCGAGCAGAAACTGCAAGCCGCGGCCTAAAACGATACTTGCTCGGGGACTCAGCATGCGATGGATGTGGATTGACCGAATCGTCGAGCTCGTTCCTAAAGAACGCATGGTCGCGATCAAACATATTTCGATGGCCGAAGAACATCTCCACGATCACTTCCCATCGACCCCAAATCGCAAAGCGATACCGGTGATGCCGATGTCATTGATTGTGGAAGGGATGGCACAAACCGCAGGTGTGCTGGTTGGGCATGCGGAAGAGTTCAAACAGAAGGTTGTGCTCGCAAAGGTGTCCAAGGCACAGATCACCCGTGATGCAACCCCTGGTTGTACTTTGCGATACACCGCGACGATCGAGCAGTTTACTGCTGCCGGCGCTTCAACCAAAGGCATTGTTGAACTCATCGAACCATCTGCGACAGGTGAAGGAAGAGTCGAGGTTATCGGACAGATCGACCTGCTTTTTAGCCACCTTGATCAAAATATGGGGGGTGTTGCGTATCCCGAAGAGAACTTTGTCTTCAGCGAGTCGTTCAAAACGCTGATGGAGACGAGTGGGATCGAAGCGAATTTTTGAACTGTTCGACCCGATTATGCCGTATACTACTATTCGCGAGCCTGATGATGGGCTATTTGGAGAGTTGAGATGTCCGTAAGAATTACATGCGTATTCGCCCTCGGTTTGGTTGTTGCATCTGGATCACTCGTTGGTTGTGCATCAACCAAAGAGATCGATCGCACCCAGCGCCGACCACACACCGCGATGCGTGGACCGGCATACAAACGCCTGATCCTGACCTACAACGAAGCAAACAACCTCGCATATCGCGCAGAGCGCTACGCGAAGGCATTGCGTGATTCGGGTTCGGTCGAACCGGATGTTCAACTGACCGCGATGGAACTTGCAGAAGAACTGGCAGCGTTCGCAGATGATATCGAATGGTCATTGGCAAACACCCAGCGCATGTCCTGGCATCGGACTGAGATGAACGGGTACTGGGATCGGTTCCTCGAACTCTACCCAGATGACAGCAACTATGTTGATGCGTTCACCACGAAGGAAATGCGGAAAGCATCTCGCAAACTTGAGCTTAAAAATCAAGAAGAATACGCGGAACTGCATGAATATGAACATCACGACGCAAACTGGAGCAGCTTGTTCCATGTGACCGGCCGAGCGGTGTACGATCGCCAAATCGAAAAGCAAGACTGATCACAACAAGACTGAACAAATCAAATCATTTGAAAGCTCCCAATCGGGAGCTTTTTTATGAACCAAGCTTTGTCCGTACAAGCGAATCGAACAAGCCTTCAGGTGCCGATTGACTCGTCCAGATCTCAAACTGTGCCTCGGCTTGTTTCACAAACATCTGCACGCCGTCAATGGTGCGATACCCGCGTTCCTTTGCAGCTTTGATCATCGGGGTTTCGATCGGGTTGTACACCGTATCAAAGAACACGGTCTCGGGTGCAAGGTTGTCCATGTCGGGGATGGGGATCGAAAGCCCGTCGGGGTCTGGGCCATCGGTCATGCCGACGGGGGTGCAGTTGATGTAGATTTGAGCATTCAAGTCTTTGAATTGCTCCAAAGAGACGATTTTCACTGATCCAATATGATTATTATCTTTGATGTAGGTGCAGATTTGCTGTGCGAGAGTTGTTGCTCGGTCCTCGTTCCTATTAGTAATGAATAGCTCGGCTCCCCGCACAACTAGATCCAATGCGGCACTCATCGCCACGCCGCCTGCCCCAATGATTGCAATCTTCGATTTTGCTATTTGACTGATTTTATCGTGGATCAACTCAGCTATCGCATCACTGTCAGTGTTCTCAGTTTCACCCATTGGAGTTGAGCCAGTATGGCCATCAATGATAAATGTATTTTGCGGGATGTCTCCGTTGCCGCACATGCAGATTGTGTGGTTTGATTCATCATCTGGGTTGAACTCTACAGAGAATCTGCCGAGATGCCCTTTGTGAGGAATTGTCACACTCGCACCAGTGAAATCGAGCGGCGAATCAATCATTGCCAGCATCGTCGCCTTGAACGATTCATAACTCCCCTCGATCGGCATCGGAACATACACCCCGTCCCATCCGATCTGCTCGAACCCCGCATTATGAACCATCGGGGACATCGATTGCGTCACCGGCCAGCCGATGATGCCGTAGACCTTGGTGGTGGGGGTGATGGAACGGAAACGGTAGAGGTTCAGTAGTTCATCGATCGTGATCTGACCCGGCGCCGTGTTTGCTTCTTCTCGCAGACTTGCAAAGGTCAAGAACCCGCCGAACTTGGGCGCGAGGATTCGACTCATGACACCGAACCCGCCCATGCACAAGGCGATGGTCGGCTTCTGGCGATCCGTCAAAAGTTCGAACAACTCAAGGTTGTCTCGGATCGATCGTGCGCGGTATGCGATCTTGATGACGCTGCACGCGGGTTCGTCTTGCATCTCAAGGATCTTGCGTGTGAGGTCTGATGGGCGACCCTCGAAATCATGTGAGGACAGAATCAACCGAGTTGAAACCGTACGAACCTGGTTGGGATGGTTCACAGCAAGGTTAATCTTCTGGCGGATATTCTTCGATCGCGTGTAGGTCGCGAGTTCGACATCGATGTATGCAGGCGGTGTTTCGGAAGTACCAAGGGCTTCGTAGAGCGCAACGCGTTCGTCGTCGTCGCCGTGATATTCGCCGCCTTCCCAGTGCGGGCGGCAGGTCACAATACAAGGTATCGGCGAAACCTCCACCAGATCCAATACACGATCGATTCGATCTTGGAGTTGCTCAACCGAACCGTTTTCATCATCAGATCGGTCTTCAAAGTAGACATCGACCCGGTACTCAACCAGATCCGCCCCATGCTCGGCTGCAAGGATCGCATCGCGGAGTGCATCGGAATGATCTTCAACCATCAATGGAACGCAGATTTGTGTCATAACTTCCAATCAGGCAGTGGCCGGGATGTTGAGTGGGCGAAGGGTGATCCGCCCGGAGCAGGCGACAGGTAGATTATCAATGTCTGCATCGGGTTCAATGAGACGGACATCACCTTTGAAATCGACTGAGCCATCATCGTTGTCTTTGTGCTTGGTCATGGTGACACGGATGGAAGCACCCGGGCGGACGAATGAGCCGTACTTGAGTGCGCGGGCTTGGGTCAATACCCAGGGGAGATCCGAAGTGTTGTCAGGATCAAGGAACAAACGAGATGCCTGGGTCATTGCTTCGAGCATCATCACCCCGGGGAGAACGGGGAAACTGGGGAAATGATCCTGCAGGTATTCCTCCGCACTCGAAACATGCTTGAGGGTGATGATCTGATTGTCGTTGCGTTCGAGCACGCGGTCGATGAGGTTGAAATGCATAACAAAGGATAGGTCGCTCGGGTCGCTTTCATGGCGGGCGTGCTATTGTTTGTCGTGCCCTCAATACAAGATCATGCGGTGTGCGTTCGTCACTGGGATTGGTCCGAGACCTCCCAGACGGTATCGTTGATGACTCGTGAGCATGGACTTATCCGGTGTATCGCCAAGGGTTCAAAGCGTGAAAAATCAGCTTTTTCGGGTGGGCTAGAGATTGCGACTATGGGACATATGGTCGCGATTGTGAAACCGAGTACAGATCTGGCGCTCTTAACCTCTTGGGATCTGATCGAGCCGATGCATCTGATTCGTCATTCGCTCGAACGATACCAGGCGTGCATGTTTGTGATCGATCTGATTCCCCGGATGATCAACGATCATGATCCACATCCAGGGATCTATGACGCGTTGATCGGAACGCTGATGGAACTTACCGATTTAGATTCTTGCAGCTCATTGGATCAGATCCATGCACAACTTGCGTGGTATCTTTGGCAGTTACTCGAGCATACCGGTGCAAAGCCTGAGTTGATGGTTGATGTGTTTACTGGTAAATCTCTTGATGAGGATGCACAGATCTTTGGATTCAGTCCTGAGCACGGCGGAGTGGTGACAGATCCCAAAGGCGACAATCATCGACCAGAGATCCATGAGTTATCGGATGCTTGGCGGGTCCGCCGAACGACCGTCGAGTTGTTGCGATGTTTGCACTCTGGGGATGTTCCCGCAGACTTTGAGCATGTGTCAGTCGAGCAAATGGGACGAGTCGGCGGACTTTTAGCGGCATATATCCGTGCAATGATCGGCTCAGATGTCCCTTCGCTCAGGCTCATTTACCCGTCGGTGTAGCTGTAGTGCATTTTTTTCGATTCGTTTTGTGATTGCAGCTATCTGGTGTGAATCAACCACGCAGATCGGACGATAGAGAGTGTGAGGGACATCTCGCGACGGATCGCTTGATGACATAACACATTCGAAGAAGTTGATCCTAGATGGAACCCAATAAACTGGAAGAAATCTTAAACTGCCCCTCATTGCCCTCTTTGCCAGCGGTCGCTATCCGTGTGCTTGAACTCACCTCTGACCCGGATGTCAAGATGGATGAGTTGGCAAAGGAGATCCAGTTTGATCAAGGGATCTCGGCAAAGATACTCCGCACGGTCAACTCAAGTTTTTATGGGCTACGCAAGCGATGCTCTTCGATTGAACATGCATTGGTGATGCTTGGATTGGGACCTGTGAAATCACTTGTGCTTGGATTTTCGCTTGTATCGATCACCGAAGGCAAAGACAGTGATGGATTTAACTATCTTGAGTACTGGGAGCGTGGGTTGACGACTGCGGTTGCTGCAAAATACGCAGCGGAGATGGTGAACAACAAAAAAATATGTGATGAGGCGTTTCTCTCTGGGTTGTTCCAGGATATCGGCATGATCGCGATGCACAGAGCGATTGGTCCGGAATATTTAAGAATCATCGAACAGACCGAAGGCGATCACGCGAAACTGGCAAAGTTCGAACTCGATTCGCTCGAAATACAACATACCACTGTGAGTGCACTGCTCTGTGAGAGTTGGAAGATTCCACATGAGATCGTCATTCCGGTTCGTTACCACGACCATCCGACAGCATGCCCGCAAGAGTTCTCGCAGACTACTCGGTGCGTTGGGTTCGGGAACATGATCCATGCTGTGCTTTCAGCAGAGAATCCAACAGAACAGCTCCGTAGAACATATTCAAAGGGTTCGAGTTGGTTGGGACTCAATGAATCGCAGATTGATGAGCTGATTAAAAAATCTGGAGAGACCGCGAAAGAACTCGGGAATCTGTTCTCGATCGATGTCGGGTCAATACCGAATCCTGATGAGGTGCTTGCCAAAGCAGATCGTCAACTCATTGAGATGTCAAAAAACCAGCAGATCGAGGGATATGCAGCAAAGCAGTTTGCTGAACTTGTCCAAGCAGATGATGATTCGGATCCGATCACTGGAGCGATGGGCAGAGAAGGATTCACAGTTGCGGTTCGTGAAGCTTTTCACCAATCGCATTCAGGTCAGTTTTCCTTGAGTATTGTTCAGATGCTCATCAATGGATTTGAAGAACTCGGAAAGTCAGTCGGTGAGAGTGCACAAGATGAGGTCATTATCGGAGTCTCTGTTCTTCTTCGGCGTCAGTTCGAACATATGGGCGGGATTGTCTGTCGACTCTCAGACTCCATATTTGCGGTTGTTTTGCCTTCCGTGAATAGAGCGGAAGCCACCCAAGGGGCGCAAGCTTGTTGTGATGAGTTCAGCAAACGGGTATCGGGCTGGATTCCAGAAACTGAAGGCATTGAAGGATTGATCCAAGTCGCGATTGGTGTCGCGAGTGTTGATGATGAATCCCGTATGATTATGAAAACCCCCGAACTGCTTGTTCAAGCATCGGGTAGGGCGGTCGTTGCTGCCAAAGCGAATGCAACTGCTGGAAAAGGTTCAGCGGTACGGGCATTCGTGCCACGCATCAAAGCGGCGTAGATCTCATATCGGAAACAGTTCGATTCGATTAGGCATCAGCAGGAATCATGCGTCCGAGTGTGCATCGATCAATTGGGTATTGATCGCAGACTGCTTTGAGATCATCGATCGTCACGGATTCGATCTTTGCCAGCTCATCTTCGAGTGGTTGATACTTCCCGGTCATCGTCCAAAGTCGACCCAGTCGTTGCATCCGATCGCCTGGACGCTCAGAACCAATCGTCGCGGCGGTGCCCATCTTGGAACGAAGACATTCTAGATCATCCTGTGTAATCGTATCCTTGAGCGAACGGACCTCTTTCGAGATCACTTCCCAGATCGAATCGAGTTTGTCCGGGTCGCCAGATGCGTAGACATAATAATCGCCAGTGCCATCAAGCCCATCGTATCCTGCCTGTGCTTCTTCTGCCAGACCAGATTCGATCAATGCCCAATGGAGTTTGGAGTTGTCGATTCCCCCGAGCATCTGAGCAAGCAACGCGGCGGCGTATCGCTGATCATCATTGGCAGATGGGGCTTGTGCGATCCCGATGAGGTATCCACGATTGACCTTGGGGTCTTTCATGGTGAACTCGCTTGGGGTGACACTCGGGATTTCTATATCGCGCTTGCCAACACTTCGTTGCCAGTCCTTTGTGAGGAACTCGATTTGGTTGACGGTCTTCTCAAAGTCTACATTGCCTGCGAGTGCGACGACTGTTTTGTCTGCAGAGTATCGATCTTGGAAGTATCGTGCCATCTCGTCGCGTGTCATCGCGGAGACGGTTTCCTTTGTTCCGAGCACGCGATGCGCGAGTCCGTGTCGGCCGTAATGTCGTGCGGTTGCTTCTTCATAGAGCACCCAAAACGGATTGTCTTGGTACATCGCAATCTCTTCAAGGATCACTTGTTTTTCTGTATCAAAGTCAGCATCTCGGAGCGCAGGACGCATCATCTTTGAGAGCAGATCCGTTGCGGTACTGATGTGCTCGGGGATGACTTGTGCATAGAAACAGGTCATCTCACGCGATGTGTATGCGTTATTCGAAGCGCCGAGTCGATCAAATCCTTGGTTGATGTCTTCGGTGGTGAGTTCATCGGTGCCTTTGAACATCATGTGCTCGAGGAAATGGGACACACCCATAATTTTGGATGCTTCATCGCGGGCGCCCGCTTTGACAAAGAACCCCGCCGCAGCGGAATGTGCGTGTGAATCAGTCTCGGCGATGATGGTCATGCCGGTATCGAGTGTTTTACTTTGGAATTGAATGCTCATGCATTGAGTGTAGGTTCGATCGTGTCGTGCTGCGCCGATAGTTTCGACACGATTGCACTGCAGACCGATTCTGGGTTAGCTGCACTGCAAACTGCACTTGAAACTGCAACGCCGGGGCAATTTAACTCAGCGAGTTCATCAATATTATCCGGATTGATCCCTGAAATTGCAAGCACCGGAGTCTTCTGGGTGGTGGGGGTGCTCAGGTATGACTTGATCAAATCAAGTCCTCCAAGAATCGGCTTAGTTTTCGTTGTGGATTCGAAGATTGGTCCAATCCCGCAGTTATCTGCACCGTTTGCAATTGCCCGAGTTGCCTCGTCAATAGTGGGGCAAGTCCTACCGATCCATCTCTGATCACCAAGGATTTTCCTCGCATCACTCGTTGGGAGATCTCCCTGCCCCAAATGCACCCCCTGTGCTTGGACGAGTTTGGCGATATCGACCCGGTCATTGATAATGACATCCATTCCAAGAGATTGTCCAAGTTCAGTGAGTTGTCCTGCATGATCCAGGAGTTGATCATCAGGCATGTGTTTTTCACGAATCTGGATACAGTCCGCCCCGCCGGCAGCTGCTCTTTTGATGACTTCGCATGGCGAGTGCTCAATGCATAATGATTGAGAGATCAAAACGCACAATACCCACTGTGGGCACTTGGGGGAAAGCGCGAGGATTGTCTGTTGTTCAATCGTGTACATCGCGTACCGGATTGATTCAAATCGAGATCCGGTTGAACCCAATGTTTTCGATGTCTCTTCGATCACACGCAACGCTTCCGTCACCCGTTTGCATGCAGCTTGCACGATGTCTGTCATACCCGCGGATCGGTCGGACTCATTTGATGTTGAGATTGAGGTCCCGACATCATGAAGCGTATCGCGTGATGTGATGAGATCCAATGATGAGAAACCAAGCGTTGAAACCGCATCGCGGAGTTGATGGCGAAGCGATTTACATTGTTGAGTGATCAGTTTATCGTTGAGCACGAACCTGGCGCAGTCCTCGACCACTCGGATACCTTCCCGCGAACGATTCAGGTTTGCGTCGATGAGTCTAAGGATTTGGGTTTGATCTTGATTCATTGAACTGGTTTCATAGAAATTAGCAGTTGTGAGATATGGGTGATGGTTTCTTGGCGGGTGTGTGCCCACAATATGATGTGAGTGAATCTGACACACAATCCTATGACATCGAACCGGGCAATGTGCCCCCGCACCTGCCAGGATCGGTACGAGTTGGTGAGGATATCGAAGAAACCCTCGATTTGGTCGCAGCGGATCTGTTTGTTCAATCACAGAACTGTGTGGGACAGTTTGGGGATTTTCACCTCGCACTCTCGCATGGTCCAATCCAAGAACGGCTGATGATCAAACTGATGATCGATCCCAAATATCGATCCATGCCTTGGTCACAGACCCACTTGTGGTCCGTTTCTGAGGGATTGGTCGCGCCCGATCATGTTGAGCATTCGATGACGCATTGGCATCAAATCGCTGCCGACGCTGGGGGAATTCCCGCAGGGCAGTTGCACAGGATCCAAGCACATATCCCAGAGGGTGCGATTTCATATACCAGAGAACTGACCGAGCACCTTGAATGGCGGGAACGCGGTCATGATCGGATTGATTTTGTGCTTTTGGGTACAGATCGGGCAGACATCAAGGGGTTCGACGATCCAACAGGTCAGTTGGTCGGTTTCGCACCCTGTGGAGCCAAGATTGGATTGACCCGGAGGCTGATCTCTGGATCTCGATTCGTCGGGATCGTCGGGGTTGGTGCCCAAGGTCGGACACTTGTTGATGAGTTTTCGGGCAAGAAATCACACGAATCACAACTGATTGGCGTTTCACCGTCGGGTGGGGTGTTGCGATGGTATCTCGATGGCTACGCTTGCCATCACACAAGTGAAGTAGAAGAACAGCTTTAAGAGCATTTGCCGTATTAGACGAGCAGACAGGACCCGCAGTGCACCGACCATCAGGCATGATCCAACCAAACGATCGAGTAACCTACTCGATCCAGTATGAAGATAACGATCTGTTGGTCGTCGAGAAACCTACACGCGTTGTCACACAACCAGGTGTTGGACATGAGCACGATACATTGCTCAATGGTCTATTCACGAAATATGGCAAACAGCTCCAGCAACTCGGACAAGCACGTGATTATGGGCTCGTCCATCGGCTCGATCGTGAGACATCAGGTTTAATGCTCGTGGCGCTCTCGGCACAAGCGTATGACGGGCTCAGGGCGCAGTTTGAGCAGCGCAAGATCAACAAATACTACTGGGCCCTTTGCTACAAGGCACCCAAGGAGTTGCAAGGTGTGATCCGTCGACCAATCCTAGAGCAACTCAAACGCAAGAACCGGTATACATCAATCCGGAAAGCTTCGATTTCAAACGCGGGTAAACCCGCGGTCACTGCGTATCGCGTGCTTCATTCTGGGAACAAGGCAGCGATGATTGAAGCTCGCCCGGTGACTGGCCGGTTGCATCAGGTGCGTATTCATATGGATTTAATTGGGTCCGCAGTGCTTGGCGATAAGTTGTATGGTCCACATATTGTGAAGGGTGCATCACCGCGTCTTGCGCTGCACGCACATCGGATTGTATTCACACACCCGATCAAAGAAGAGCGGATTGACATCCGAACGAAATGGCCTAAGGACTTGAGAACGACATTAAATCGACTCGATGTCCCGCGACCCGATATCGAAGATCCCAAAGTGAACAATATGGAATCGAACCAGATTGATTCACTCTGAATCAGGATCGATCAATGCACCAATGAACTCGCGTGCAACATGATCTGCAAACAGAAAGCCCTCATCGGTGAGTTGCCAGTGAGTGTGGTTTGCATCTTTGATCCATCCTGAATTTTCGCATTCCTTTGCTGCTGTAAGCAGTTGATCATTTGCATCGAGGATATTTGCTTGCTTGATTGCGTTGATCGCATCAACCCCCTGTGTCAATCGGATTGAGGTCATGAGCAGGTCCATGAGTTCTCGTCTGGTTTCTGGAACTTCGTAATCACAAAGCGGCGCGAATCCATCGTCATCGATTTTGAGATAGTCATCGAGTCGAGGGGTGTTTTTCCATCGGGTGCCATTGAAATGACCTGAAGCACTCGGTCCGACCGCGAGCCAGTTCTGGGATGTCCAATACGCAAGGTTGTGTCGACATTCTGCCCCAGGTTTGGCGTGATTAGAGACTTCATACCGCTCAAATCCATGGCTTCTGAGGCGTTCTATGGTGTGTTGATACATCCGAGCTTCAAGATCGTCGGGTGCTTGGCGGAACTCGCCTTTGCTCAATCGTGCAGTCATCGCGGTACCCGGTTCATAGGTGAGTCCGTACGCGGAGATATGCTCAATTGGGAGTTGCAATGCGGTTTGGAGATCGGAATCCCATTGTTCAATCGTTTGTCCAGGGACGGCGAAGATTAGATCGACCGAAGTTCGTTCGATACCGGCTCGACGGAGCATTTCCATCGCGATTGGTACTTTCTCAGGATTGTGAATCCGTTCGAGCGATTTGAGATGGGCAGCGTTAAACGATTGGGCACCCAATGAAGCGCGGTTAACCCCACCCTGAGCAAGCACACCTGCGAGTTCGTCGGATACAGATTCGGGGTTGCATTCAACTGAGAACTCGCCTTCTCCTGATTGGATCAGTGAAAAATCGAAGAGTTTGTGGAGTTCATCAAGGATCAAGTTCCAGAGATTGGGTGCGAGTAGTGAGGGGGTGCCTCCGCCGACGAAGATAGATTTGAGTGGGAGTGAACTGGCAAAAGGAGCTTGAGCACGGAGTTCTCGGACGATTCGATCCGTGAAGATTTCTTGACGATCCTGACGATCTACAATGGAATAAAAGTCACAATAGTGGCACTTGTGTGAGCAAAAAGGTATGTGTATATAGAGTGATCGAGTGGGGAGTATGGATTGCGGAGTTCGAGGTTTGCTTCGAAGATCTTCAAATACCCGACGAGATGACCCAATTGATCGTTGCTTCAAGAGTGAAAAGGCGGTATTGTCCGTCATAGGCAAATCTTCCACGAAAATGGTTTCGGAGGGTTGTCAAGAAGGGTAGGACAGATTTGGAAGTCATCCTCGTTCGAGTAACAAAGAATGGTAAGACCATTGAAGTTCCACTCACTCATGAGCGGACAATAGTGGGTCGTCTAGATGATTGTCATATTCGCGTACCGATCGCGGGTATTTCTCGCAAGCACTGTGAGATCATGGTCGCTGACGGGTCCATTGTGATCACAGATCTTGGATCGAGCAATGGGACTTATGTAAATCAAGATAAAGTGAGTTCCCAGCCTTTATCTGCGGGTGATCTGATCTCGTTTGCTGGTTTAGTCTTTGTAGTCAAAGTCAACGGCGAGCCTGGTGATATTGATGCAAAAATGATGTTTGAAGATGGACTTCCTGACGAGCCGGTTACAAGCAACGCTGTCAAGAAAGAATCAGCACCCATCAAAAGTATGTCTGTTGCCAAGGATGACAGCGTGGACATAAGCTCCAAAATTGGTGACATGGATGATTCTAGTATGATGGACTTTGAGTTCAATCTTGATGATGATGAGGATGATCAGCCACCTCTTTAAATGGTGAAAATAGACTGAGTTACAAGAAAAGGGCATCATCCATGTGGATGACGCCCTTGTTTTTTATAAAAGAGTGGAGTATTTTTAGAAGTTATTGAGTGTTCGTCGAGGTTGTTGAGCTTTCGCTCGAACTCGCAATATTCGGAATGCGGATGTTTGTACTGCAGCTTTTACACCGGACTGTCTTTCCACGCGCCATCGCAGGGATAGAGAGTACTTTTCGGCATGTAAGATTTGGGCACATAATGCGTACTAGTTTATCATCAGGCATCACAGACTCCTTGCAGTTGATATCAATACCATCGGATTGAATTCAACCGGACTCGATCTTTAAGGTCACTGCATCTGGTTCTCCGGTGAGATTAATCTGCACAAACCATCCTCAAGGGGGTGTTGAACATGGTTGATCGTTGCCAAAGTGACTATCGTAGATCCGATAATCTTCTTCATGTGAATCATCGGGAACGAGGTCAGTATGCAAGCGTGTATCGAGAAAGCATCAGCAGTTGTAGGATTGCAGTGGGGCGATGAGGGCAAAGGCAAGCTCGTCGACTTGCTGGCATCCGAGTTCGACGCGGTTGTCCGTTACAATGGGGGCGCCAACGCGGGTCATTCAGTGGTGGTGGGAGGCGAGCGTTATGCTCTTCATCTTGTTCCATCAGGGATTTTGTCGCCTGGTGTGTACGCAGTAGTTGGCAATGGTGTTGTCGTTGATCCCGAGCGATTGCTCGAAGAGATGAGCACCCTCCAAAATCGTGGAGTGGATACATCAAAGCTCGTTGTTTCAGATCATGCTCATGTGGTGATGCCTTACCACAAAGCGGAAGATGAACTCAGAGAAACCCTGCTCAGTGCCAATGCACCTGAACCTGATTCACAAAGCAGCGGCGTAATCGCGGCGATCGGTACAACCAAACGAGGGATTGGTCCTGCATACGCCGACAAGGTCCAGCGATCAACCGCGATCCGGATCGGGGATCTATTGCGTCCAGCAATTTTGCGTGAAAAGCTTGAGATGATTTGTGCGTTAAAGAACGCAGCATTCGGTGCACTTGCATCGGATGCTTTTGTTCCATTCGATGCAGATGCGATTGCAGATGAAATGATTGCGCTCGGTGAACGATTGCGTCCGATGATCCGTGATACTGCATACCTGCTTGACGATGTCCGCAAAGAAGGTGGAAAGATCCTCTTTGAAGGTGCGAATGCAACCATGCTTGATGTGGATCACGGGACATTCCCTTATGTGACAAGTTCAAACTCATCGGCGCTCGGGATGGGGCCGGGGACTGGTGTGCCGCCTCAGGCGATCGGTAGGATTATCGGTGTCGTCAAAGCGTACAGCACTCGTGTAGGCGGTGGTCCAATGCCTACTGAGCTGTTTGATGCAGTCGGGGATGATATTCGTGTTCGCGGCAGGGAGTTTGGTACAACAACAGGAAGACCAAGACGAGTTGGTTGGTTGGATTTGGTCATGCTCAAATATGCAGCAATGATCTCAGGCGCTACTGAGCTCTGCATTACACTTTTGGATGTACTCTCAGGCGAGGACGAACTTAAACTTGCGGTTGCCTATGACATGCCTGATGGCCGAACGGATCGGTTTACTGCAGATGGTTACGCATTGGTCGATGCGAAGCCTGTTTATGAAACAATGCCTGGCTTTTCCCAAGATATTACTGGAGCTCGGACTTTTGATGAACTGCCAGGCGAAGCAAAGGCGTATATCAAACGGATCGAAGACTTTGTCGGCGTCCGTGTCGGTATTGTCTCGGTAGGTCCGGATCGTGAGCAAACGATTATCCGGTAATGGATTGATATGAGGAGTGTGGGATTTTGAGCGATACTGGAACGAAGCCGTTTACGGATATTGATGCAGTCGAGGCGTATGCACGAATATATGCCAAGTTCCCTGGGACTGCTCAACCTGAGAAGCTACTCCCTGATATTCATCCAATGAAGATCCCGCGTCATGTCGCGGTCATCATGGATGGCAATGGACGTTGGGCGGAAGAGCGTGGGTTCCCAAGGATTTTTGGACACAAAAACGGCACTGCAAGTGTTCGCACAGCAATCCAAATGAGCGCGCAGCTCGGTATCGAGGTGCTTACCCTGTATTCATTTAGTTCTGAGAACTGGTCGCGTCCTGATGATGAGATCAAAGCACTCATGGAACTCTGTATTGCGTATTGTGATGGTGAGCGGGAACACTTTATTCGACACAATATTTGTGTACGAATCATTGGTAGAAGAACAGGATTGCCTGATGAGGTGGTGAGTTCACTGGATCGACTCGAAGAGGCGACCAAGGGGTGTACCGGTTTAACACTTTGTCTGGCGGTGAACTATGGCTCACGCGATGAAATAATCGATGCGGTCCGGAGTATCGCAAAGCAGGTTGCAGAAGGTGCATTGGATGCGTCTGCTATTGATGAGGATTTGATTTCTTCAGCGTTGTATACCGCAGGTTTGCCTGATCCAGATATGTTGATTCGGACGGGTGGTGATTTTCGAGTGAGTAACTACCTGCTTTGGCAAATTCGTTATTCGGAGTTGTATGTCGTGGATCAGTATTGGCCGGACTTTGATGAACAGGCATGGCTCGACGCGGTACGGGTGTATGCGTCACGCAAACGGCGATTCGGTGGGCTCGATCCCGTATCAAGCGTTGAATGCTCATCTGGATGATGGGCAATTGAAGCATTTGTGCCCTATTGTTGTCCGTGCTGAAACATAGATTAACATTCGGAACTCTGTTTATTTTCATCATTGCGGTGCTCGCGTGGCTTGATGGTTGGGTTGATGCACAAGCAGCGCCTTCTAATTTTCCAAACGAGACATATCCTCCAGGGATGATTGTTTTTCCTGTATTCACATTGTTAAGTCTGATGGGATCACGCGAAGTTGCTCGGATTTTTCGCGCTAAAGGCGTCGAAATCGGGACAGGAATCGCGATCGCAGTCGGACTCTTAGGTCTTGCGGTTGTGGGATTTACACCAGAGGGAGCATCAGGAACCAGCGGATTCGCTGCGGGGATAACCTCGGTGGTGATTGCATTCATGGTGGGGATGCTTTACGCGGTCCGGAAAAAGCAGGTTGAGGGTGCGATCGCGGTTGGTTCAGGCGTGCTTTTGATCCATGTGTATATGGGATTGATGCTCGGTTTGTTTGTATTGATCCGTCGTGAGCATTCAGTCTGGGTGATGATCTGGATTCTTGGAACAATCAAGTCCTGTGATATCGGCGCGTTTTTTACAGGAACATTGATCGGTAAGCACAAGTTGATCCCCTGGCTGAGCCCAAAGAAAACCTGGGAGGGTTTAATCGGGGGGATGCTCACATCCGGTGTAGTTGGGGTTGGTGGTGCATTGCTCTTACAACGATCCGGGATTGATTCACCATCGTTGGTGGTTGCTGGGGTGATGGGGATCTGCATGGGTGGATTAGGACAATGCGGGGATCTGGCTGCGAGTCTGCTCAAGCGTGATGGCGGGATCAAGGATTCAGGTTCGAGTCTTCCCGGATTCGGGGGCGTGCTTGATATTGTCGATTCACCGATTCTGGTTGCACCGTTTGCGTATTGGGTGCTTCAAGTGACACAAGATCTGGGTGCTGGTGCTGCATTAGGTCAATAGTGTGGCTAAACTGTTCGTATGATCGAGACGCCCGCTCAGGAGAGATGCATGTCCGTGACGAATCAGTTGCTTAGTTTGTTCCGAGTCGATATAGAAATCAGAGGTCTTCAAGAGAGACTTGAATCCGCAGAACGGTTCCTTGGAGAACAGACCAAGAAACTCGCTGATCTTGGGGATCAATCGGAATCACTCCAGACCCAGATCCGTCAACTCAAAGCGACGACATCGAATGCTGAGGGTGAAGGCGAACGCTTGAAGGTTCATATCGATGAACTGCGTGAGAAAATGAACAGCGCAAGCACCAACAAAGAATACAAAGCCTTCCTCTCTGAAGTGAATAACCTCAAAGAGCAACGCGCCACCCACGACGAGTTGGCGATTGAAGGGCTTGAAAAAATAGAAGAGCTTAACACCAAGTTCGCAGATCTGGAAGCATCAAAGACCGATCGCGACAAGGTGCGAGGGGTTGCCGAATCGGATCGTCAAAAGCGTGCTGATGAGATCGCAGATAAACTCGCTGAACTGCGTGCCAAACGAGATACACTCGCTGTTGATGTACCGAAAGCTGCGTTGGGAATTTATGAAGAACTCCTCGAATCCAGAGGCGACGAGGCAATGGCACCGATGGAGATCGCAGATCGCAAGCGTCATGAGTATGTTTGTGGTTCTTCGATGATGGCCGTCCCGGTTGAAGTGGCTGCTTCATTGATGCAGGGCAAGCTGACTGTGTCTCCAAACGACGGGTGTATTCTTTATCTAACGGAAGATGCAGAAGAAGAACTTGCCAAAGCGTTCAAAAAATAAAAAATGATATATCGACGAGAAGTAGTCTTACGAAAAATGTAGATGAACTCAGAAGCCGCTAACTGTTCGAGTTGGCGGCTTTTCTTCAATCATCTCACTCGCGACATCCATTGCCATCGCGGGGAGTCCGAGGTGCTTGCAGGCACGATTGGTTACCATTCGGCCGCGTTTGGTGCGTGCGAGGAACCCGATTTGAAGGAGGTAGGGTTCGACCACATCTTCTAGGGTGCCAGTGTCTTCATTGAGTGTCGCTGCAACCGCTTCAAGTCCGACGGGTCCACCTGCGTAGATATTCCGGATGGTTTTGATATATGAACGATCAAGTTCGTCGAGTCCAAGTGCATCGATGCCTTCGAGTTTGAGTGCGTCGTTGACGACAGGCGCGTCGGCAAGTCCATTTGCGCGAACTGCTGCAAAATCACGGACTCTGCGAAGGAGCCTGTTGGCGATTCGTGGTGTGCCTCTGGATCTTGATGCGATCGATTCCATCGCGGCGTGTTCTGGTTTGCCCATGGAGAGCAATGATGCAGAGCGATCCAAGATGGTGACGAGTTCGTCTTGTCCGTAATATTTCAGGTGATGCGTGATTCCGAATCGAGATCGCATCGGTGATGAGAGCAGTCCTGCACGAGTGGTTGCGCCAATGAGTGTGAACGGAGCGCATTTGATCTGGACAGTCCGTGCATTGAGACCAGTATCCAGGCAGACATCGATCCGGAAGTCTTCCATCGCAGGGTAGATGAACTCTTCGACCGCGACAGGCAAACGATGAATCTCATCAATGAACAGGACATCCCCAGGCTGGAGCCGAGTAAGTACTGCAACGAGATCAGTCCCGCGTGCGAGCGCTGGTCCTGAGGTGGTATGTACCTTGGTTCCAAGTTCGGTGCCGATGACATGGGCGAGGGTGGTCTTGCCCAATCCTGGAGGTCCATGGAGGAGAATATGCTCGAGATGTTCGCACTTATCGAGATCGGTTGCGTTCTTCTGGCGGGCTTTGACTGCTTCGATCGCGATCAGTAGGCGTTCGATGAGTTCGGGTTGGCCCACATACTCCTCGATGGATTGTGGGCGCAGCGCCCAGTTGGCGTGTTCCTCGACAGGTGAAGATGCAGTCGGTGCGATGATACGATCGGTTGCCATGAGCAGAGTGTATCGGGTATTGATCGGGTGTGCCGTGAAAACACGCGGATTCTCGATGAATCTATAACGGTGTGTATTCAAAAAAGGGAGAAGCAGATTGCTTCTCCCTTTGGGATAAACCAAACTTGGTCAACGATTAGTTTTCACTGTTTGCGGATGCTGACTCTTGGGTTTCGAAGACTTCACCTTCGCGTGGCAGTAATCCCGGCGCGTTTGCGAGGTTGTAGGCAACGATTGCCGCGTTGGTCGCTGATTGCATGAGGTACTCCTCGATCGCGAGATCGAGTTTGTCGTGCTGGGTATGCCATCCTTTGCTGTAGGTTGCTCGGCCTTCTTCGTCCCAGAAGAACCCGGGGACACCGACCTTGTTGAATGCCGCGTGGTCTGAGCCGCCATGCGTGTCGATTTTATCTCCTGTTGGTCGAATGTTCACATTGAGGAACTCGCCATCAGTCTCGGAATAGAAGGCGCCATTGATCGGTGCGGTTGCCGCAGCGAGGTATTCGACCATGAAGTCTGCAGCAGGGATACCACCCTCGTAGTTGGTGCCGCCGTCATCGACGAAAGCTGCAGATATATTTGCGAGTTCATCTTCTGACAAACTTTCGATGTATGCTTTTGATCCCAGGAGTCCTTGCTCTTCACCTGCCCACAATGCAAAGCGGATGGTGCGTTTGGGTTTGACACCTGCTGCCATCAGGATGCGTGCTGCTTCGATGGTGACCGCGGTGCCCGTGCCGTTGTCGGTGGTGCCCTGTGAGCCTGGACCGTCCCATGAGTCCATGTGTGCAGAGATGATGACAACCTGTTCTGGGAACTCGGTGCCTGCGATTTCAGCGATGACATCGTATACAGGGAACGGACCGGCGCTGAGTGTGTGGTTGAGATCGAACTCGACTTGGACATTTACACCTTCGTTTACACGAGTAGAGAGGTAGTCGTAGTCGCTCTCACGGACATTGACTTCAACATCAATCGGGTAATCTGCGAGTTTGCGTTCACGCCAGTCATTGGACGAAGTTGTCCAGACTCGTTCATCCTTTGAGCTTGAGATAAAGCCGTTGGGGTTCTCGGAGAGCACCGCAGCCATCAGTGCTTCTTTGGTGTCTTCTTCGGTTTGTTCTTCACTCGCAGCTTGTGTAGTAGCTTTGGAAAACTCGAGGGCGAACTCATTGCCTGATGCAGACTTTGACATTCCCTTGGCTGCATCTCCATCAAAGGTGAGTTCGATGTTGGAAGTACCCATGTCGTGCTTCCATTTGAAAGTGACGACATCGCCATCGCGTGAGAACTCGGAGATTGGGCCGCTGGAAAAGTTCTGGATATCCATCGAGCCTGTCGTGTCTTCGCCTGTTTCATCAAGCACAAATGTCACGGGGACAAATGATCCGTGGTAGTCGAAGGTGCCGTTCCATGTATTCGAGTTGACTTCAACAACCTGAGCTGTCGGTGCTGGTTTGGAGAGGTTACTGCGAATCTCATGGCGTTCATCCATGCGTTCACGCATGAGGAATCCTGTCGAGCGGATACCTCCTCGCCCGGAATAGTTTGGTGCGAGTAGGACCCATGAGTCGGAGTAGTTACCTGCGTTTTCTTCGTACTCTTCGAGTGTAGTTGGGAAGTGCATGACCGAGCCTGTGGTTGGTCCGTCGGTGCCCTTCGACCAAGCGAGTGTAGAGAACTCGAGCGTGCGGACTTCTTTAGGATCTCCTCTGCGCCCTTGGAGTAAGACCCGTCCTGTTGATGGGCCGCGATCAAACCGGGTTTCAACTTCACCCCATTTGTGGAGGTGTGCGTTGGACATGCCCATCGCTTCAAAGTTGGCGCGTGCCCATCGTTGTGAGTTTTCTAAACTTGATGAACCGGTAAGGCGTGGGCCGAAGGTTTCGCACATCTCGGTGATCGTCGCGAGGACTTGTGAGTTGTTTTTTCCTTCATCGATGATTGCAGCGATGGTTGTTGAATCGCCCATTTGGATTTGCGGAACTGGAACTTGTTCGCCATCGATGACCGCATAGGAGTGTGTGGTTTGGCTATTTTCGACGGTGCTTGTTGTCGCGCAGCCAGTTATTGAAAAACAGGTGCCAGCAAGGGCAAGGACAGCAAAGCGTGCAGGAATGTGCATTGGGGAATCTCCAGATGAATGATCTTAAAGCGTGGGGGACAGAGGAGTCCCAGAGACTATACCGATGCCCGTCGAGAGTGTTGCACTCGTTTCGGGGCATTCATGGATTCGCATTGTAGGAGGAAGTCGGAGTGGAGGACATAGACCACTATTCGATTGGGAGTCCTTTTTTCTTCCAAAGTTTGATGAGCCGATCGAGCTCTATCGGTTCCCAGATCCGTCCGTTTGCTAAACGGACACGGAGCATGGTGCCCTCGCTGTTATAGATTGCGACGGTTGCGGGTGTGTCGTTGGAAACCTTTGTCGTGATCCGGATGAGATCGGGAGTTTCTTCTGGTTTCTCAACGATATCCCACCGCAGAGAGATTGCGCCCAGCGAACTGTTGTATGCATATGAGGCATATTCCCCAACATCAGCATCATGTGCAAGCATGGCGTTGATCAGATAAGTCTGAACCTGAGATATATATCCTTCGCCTTGGATCAGCGGGTGAGTCTTTGTTGGTGGGGAATCAGATTGATCAAGCACAATTGCCATGCTTGTGTCTGATCGTGCGCCGGTAATAATTGAGGTCTGCTGTGCACCATCGCGTCGAAGTGACATTTTGATGGTCCAGGATTCTTCGTTTGAATCTTCTGCCATGTAGAAGGTTGCTTTGGTATCAACACGGACATTGTCTTCGAGTGCCATCGCATCGATCTGTACAAAGTATCCCAGGGAGCGATCGTCTTCGTTCCATGAACTGCGAGGTTTATCGGAGAGTTCGCCTTTGAATCCACCCCAAGAACGGATCCGTCGGTACCCATACTCTGTTGCGTCCATTTCATCACCGGATGCTGCGGGGAGGTAGAGCCTTTCCCAGCGATCTTTTTTGCCGGTCATTGCATCTTGATAGTCTTCGATTGAACGTACATCGAGGAATGCGAGCATTGATTTGATCGCTGCAGCTCGTTTCATATCGGTGTTCGTTGGATTGCCTAGATCCATCGTGCTGACGGTGGTTTCGTAGAGTGTTCGTGATTTCGGGAAGTCCCGTTCGAGGGTGGTGAGATCGAAGATGATGAACTTCTGAGGCTGACTCTGAAAGATAGTCATACCACGGATTGCATCAGGTTTTCCGTCTTGTCCGGGTACACGTACATAAAAGCGTTCTCCGATTCTGAAGTTGATTTTGAGCTGTTTTTCATGAGAAATGATGTTGCCCGTTCGAGAGTTTCCAAAGCGGGTAAGTTGCTTGATAATGTTGTCTGCAACTTGTGCGATAGTGAGATCCGGATCAGAGGTTTTCTGTTCTTTGATGAGCAGCACGCCGATTTGACCTGGAAAACCAATGCCCATCGTTGCGCTGTTGCCGAACTTTGTGGTTTCGGAAACCGAACCTTTGGGAAGGAAGATATTGAGATTGAGTGCGTCGAGACGGATAGGTGATGATTCGAAGTCGATTCCATCGACCGCTGCAGGTGGGGATTTGCTCTCAGATTGGGCGAATAGAGTGGTAGGCAGTAGGATGATACAAATGATCATGAAGAACTGTGAGAACCGAATGTGATGTTGGGTAAGCATGAGGGGGTATTCCATAAACTGGTTTGAGCATTTTCGGTGTTGGAGACAGATTCATAGGCGAGAGAATGTCATACCGATCCGTGAGGTTATCGACATTCGGTGCTCTTGTGTGAGAAAAAAGATGGTATAGGTGTCGGAAAGTTTGACTCGGTGGGGTGTGTGTCTACGCTTCCCTTCCCATGATATGGAGCAGTGCTTGTATCTAGGGGATTTATGGCTCATACGCATTGGCGAAAATGAATGTTGAAGTGTTTCAACATCGAACCAGTGCGGGCCGTTGGTGCCTTCGGGCGTACAGGTAATTCGCTTGTTTAAGCTTGTTACTCGTGTTTTTAGGAAAGGATGGCCGACATGTCCATCAATAAAATCCGTATCCGTCTCGAAGCTTATGACCATATCGCACTCGATGCATCTGCACGCGAGATTGTCGATCATGCCAAGCGTACCAACGCGAAGGTCTCCGGACCTGTGCCATTGCCGACCCGTATCGAACGCTACACCGTGCTTCGTGGGCCGTTTGTTGACAAAAAATCACGCGAACAGTTCGAAATTCGTACACATAAACGAATTATTGATATTCACGAACCAAACAGCAGGACCGTAGAAGCACTCAACCGTTTGGTTGTCCCTGCAGGTGTGTTCGTCAAGATCAAGGCATAAAATAGTCACTTTCACAGGCTTGCTCACTTTGAGCGAGCCTGTATTTGTATAGATGGAAAGGGCATCAAGTTTGATGCTCACACAAATGAGACTTCCTCTGCCTACAGGCATGAAGCGGTTCCCGCCCGAAGCGGGGATGAAGGATGATAGAAATGACCGCACCAAGTAAATCAGCCCATCTTATGGGACAAAAAATCGGTATGACACGCGTATACGATGACAAGGGCGTTTCAAGCCCTGTGACCGTGATCAAGATCGATGCCAATATTGTCACTCAGCTTCGCACGATGGAGACTGATGGATATAGCGCTGTTCAGATCGGTACAGGCGATATCAATGCTCGTAACTCGACAATGCCAATGATTGGTCACGATGCAAAAGCGGGTGCAGCTCCTAAGCGTAAGCATATGGAGTTCCGTCTTGAAGATGGTGCAGAGTCAGCGTGGGAACTCGGACAAGAGCTCACAGTGAGCGTATTCGATGACATCAAGTATGTTGATGTGATTGGTACAAGTAAGGGTAAAGGCTTTGCAGGTGGTATGAAGCGGTGGGGCTTTAAGGGTCAGCTCGCTTCCCATGGTGTGGAGCGTAAGCATCGTTCACCTGGTTCGATCGGTGGTCACGCCAATAACGCAGGTAAATCGGGTCGCATCAAAAAGGGTAAAAAGATGGCTGGGCACACTGGTGCACGCCGAATCACGACTCGTTCGTTAGATGTCGTTCGAGTAGATGCTGAGAATGGTATTCTACTTGTCAAGGGACCAGTCCCTGGACATTACAATAGTTGGGTGGAAGTACGCCCTGCAACTCGACTTTATCGTCCAAAGGCAGCAAAAGTTGCCAATGGTTGATCAAATAAGTTGATCTTTGTGTTTGGGCGGTCAATAATCTCCGCTCAAAGATCAGTAGGTCGTTTCGATGAAACCGCTGATATGAATTTAGTCATTGTCCCCAGTGCAAGCTGGGAGAGCAATGCCGAGTCAAACTTGTGTCTCTGAACACTGTTCAAGCTGAAAAGTAAGAATAGTGGCCGAAAGGCGATATTCAAGACCGGGCGAGGCGTATTGGGCCGGCAGCCTGTTAAGCGTGTGCTTAGCAATCATGGTGCCGGGTGGTCCGAAAGGCGTTCGACGAGGTATAGACCGATGGATGTCCCCGTTTATTCAATGAGTGGTAAAGCTGTAGGCAATATGTCTATAGACGAAATCGCACTCGGCGAAACAGTTAATGCAGAACTGCTCAAGCAGGCGTTCGTGATGTATCACGCAAACCGCCGCCAGGGTTCTGCTCGTTCAAAGAACCGTGCAGCTCTTGCGTACTCGCGTGCCAAGATTTATAAGCAAAAGGGCACAGGCCGTGCTCGTCATGGTGATAAAAAATCTAACACAATGCGTGGTGGTGGGCATGCCCATCAGAAAACGCGTACTCGTGAAGATTATCACCAGAGTATGCCTAAGAAGATGCGTCGCAAGGCGAATCGCAATGCACTCCTTTGTAAACTGCTAGATAATGAAGTTCGCGTAATCGACGGGTTGTCATTTGACTCCGCACGCACAAAGGACTTTGTGTCATTCCTTGAAGCAATCAATGTTGATCGTGCGTCACTCGTCGCGCTTTCAGGCGATGTAGAGAAGAGCAAGAATGCTCGTCTCAGTGCTCGCAATGTTGAGGGCGTCTCAATCTGCCGTGCAGACCAGTTGAATACCTTTGAGATGCTCAACAATCGCTTCTTGGTGATTGACAAGGCGGATCTTGAAGCATGGCTTGCAGGTCCAAGCTCGCAAACAGGTAAAACTGGAGGTGCGAAGTGAATCTTGAACCATTATACATTCTGCGTAAACCATTGCTCACTGAAAAGAGCACGAAGCAGATGGAAGAAAACAATGTATACACCTTCGAGGTTGACCGCCGGGCATCCAAAGATGTCATCAAGGCAGCAATCGAAAAGGCGTATGGGGTATCTGTTGTTAAGGTGACTACTCAAGTTCGTAAGGGCGGCTCGCGTCGATTCCGTTACGGGACAGTCGCTGAAAACAGCTGGAAGCGTGCAGCCGTCAAGGTTGCTGAAGGTCAATCAATCGAGCTCTTCTGAGCCGGTTCGTAAGAAAGGACTGCAGATATGGCAATTCGTATCTACAAACCAACAAGTGCGGGCCGACGGAACGCTTCGGTTAACCTCAACGAAGAGGTAACCAAACAAGGTTCCGAAAAGAGCTTGCTTTCCCCGCGTCCTAAAAAGGGCGGCCGAAATCATCAAGGTAAAATCACCGTTCGTGGTCGTGGTGGAGGTGCGAAACGCATGTACCGCCAGATCGACTTCAAGCGTCGTGACCGTGATGGTGTAGAAGGTACAGTCATCGGAATCGAATATGATCCGAACCGTACTTGTCACATCGCCCTCATCGGTTATGCTGATGGCACGAAGCGATACATTCTTGCTCCGATCGGTCTTACCGATGGTGACAAGGTGCTCTCTTCCTCCACAGAAGCAATCGAACCAACTCCTGGTTCAACTATGCCTTTGCGTTTCATCCCTTCAGGTATGAATGTGCATTGTGTTGAACTTCTTCCCGGTGCTGGTGGCAAACTTTGCCGCTCGGCAGGTACGTCAGCTCGTCTGACGAACAAGGAAGGCAAGTACGCAACATTGGTTATGCCATCAGGCGAAACCCGTCGAGTACTTATGGATTGCCGAGCAACGGTTGGGCAGGTTGGTAATACCGATCACCAAAACCGTCGTCTTGGTAAGGCTGGTATCAGTCGTCACCTGGGTCGTCGTCCGAAGACTCGTGGTGTAGCGATGAGTCACCATGCTCACCCAATGGGTGGTGGTGATGGCCGAAGTAAGGGTGGACGCGCACCTGTGAGTAAGTCTGGCACCTTGGCAAAGGGTGGCGGCACACGGAACCGTAAGAAACCATCACAAGATTTGATCATCCGTCGCCGCAAGAGTAAGCGGTACGGGCAACTGAAGTAAGACAAGGAGATACCCTATGGGACGCAGTCTTAAGAAGGGCCCGTATGTTGTTGAGAGCGTGTACCGCAAGGTCATGAAGCAAACAGAAGCGGGCGAGAACAAACCAATCAAGACCTGGGCACGCGCGTGTACCATCGTACCTGAGTTTGTGGGTTTCACATTCCAAGTACATAACGGGCGTTCATTCTTGGATGTATATGTGACAGAAGACATGGTCGGGCACAAGCTCGGAGAGTTTTCAATCACTCGTACATTCCGTGGTCATACCAACAAGAAGGAAGGCCTCAAGGCCGGTCGCTAAATCAGATTCACATCTGATTGAGCGAAGGCTCAGGGAAGGAATTAGCCGTGAGACTACGAGCAAAAGAACTGAAAACACGAGCAGCAGAAGCAGGAGTGAGCGTTGAACAGCTTGCTGATGCGATCTCTCGTGATGGTTTGACCGGCGACAAAGCCGTGACAGCCGTAAATAACTGGATGGGTGGCAAGGGCCATCCAAAGTGCACCAAAGGTGATATTGAAGCGATTGCCACAGCAGTTGGTTGTCTTTCAAAGGATATCTCGAAGTTTACTTCGGAAGTCCGCAATCATCGTGGGAGTGCAAAGAAGGCCAAGCTTGTTGCGGACATGATCCGTGGCAAAAGCTTTGAAGATGCAAACAACATGCTCGCTTACACAACCAAGCGTGCAGCTGTGAACATCAAAAAGGCTCTCAATGCAGCAGTCGCGGATGCAGAAACAATCGGTGGAGCTGATCCAAGTTCCATGATTGTGAGCGAAGTGACTGTCGACCGCGGCCAGCACATCAAGCGGTTCCGTCCGAAAGACCGTGGGCGTGCCCATGCGATCATCAAACGGACCAGCCATATCACATTGTCTGTTCAGGAGCGAAGCTAATGGGACAGAAAACACATCCATACGGATTTAGACTCGGCGTTACTGAAACACACCGCTCACGCTGGTATGCACCAAAGGCGCTTTACGGCGAGCTCCTCGTTGAAGACGAGAAGATCCGCCAGTACCTCGATAATCGACTCAACCGCACTCCGCCTAACGCAATGGTTTCCGATATTCATATCGAACGAACCCGCGAAGAGCTCAAAATCATTGTCCGGACTGCTCGTCCAGGTTTGGTGATTGGTCCTAAGGGTGCAGAAGTTGATCGCATGAGCGAAGAACTGCAATACATGACGGGCAGAAAGGTTTCGATCTCTATCATCGAAATCCGCGAACCAGACATGGATGCACAGTTGGTTGCTGAGAATGTTGCTGAGCAACTCAAGAAGCGAATGGGATTCCGTCGTCTTGTTAAGATGCGGACCGAAGCAGTTATGCAAGCGGGTGCATTGGGCGTAAAGATCCAAATGTCTGGCCGTCTTGGTGGTGCAGAAATGTCCCGCAAGATGGATGTAAGACTGGGAGCATTGCCGTTGAGCACGCTCCAGGCAAACATCAACTATGGATTTGCTGAAAGCTTAACAACCTACGGCATCATTGGCGTGAAGGTATGGATCTACAAGGGCCCATACTCGACCGAAACAGAAGAGAATCAGTCCAACGCTGCAGGTGCTCAGGCACGGGCTCGTGGTCGCCGGTAAATAATAGATATTGATTCATTGACATTGATTGTTGATGATGAAGGGATTTGAACAATGCCTCCATATAAAATACCCAAGCGTGTAAAGCATCGTAAAGAGTTTCGTCGAGTGCGTGATCGCAATCGCAAAGCGACCAAAGGCAACTATGTTGCATTCGGTGAATACGGTCTTCAAGCACTCGAAGGTTGCTGGCTCAAGAGCAACTGTATCGAAGCCGGCCGTGTAACTTGTCAGCACTACCTCAAGCGTGAGGGCAAGTTGTTCATCCGGGTCTTCCCAGACAAGCCGATTTCCAAGAAACCATTGGAAACTCGAATGGGTAAGGGTAAAGCGGAAGTTGATTACTGGGCAGCACGCGTCAAGCCAGGCACGATTCTTTTCGAGCTTGCAGGCGTAAGTGAGTCTCGTGCTCGCGGTGCATTCTTCCGTGTTTCTATGAAGATGCCTATGCGTTGCCGAATGGTTGGCCGACGAGTTGAAGCATAATCCAAGGCTCACACAGGTTTCGAAAGATACCCGTTGGCACGAAGGAGCGAACGATGACAGGTACAGAAGTACGAAAACTCAATGATGAAGAGATCACTGTTGAGCTCGGCAATCTGCGTGGTAAGTTGCTTGCACTCAAGAACAAGAGCGTAAGTGAAAAAATCGAAGACACAACTCAGTTTGGTAATCTCCGTAGAGACATCGCCAGATTGTTGACCGAACAGACGGCACGCAAAGCGAGCTAACTGGAGAACATGATGAGTGAAAACGAATCAAATATCAAAGGTGCCAAAATTGGCGTAGTTGAATCCGACGCACGGGACAAGTCCCGTAAAGTGGTCATTCACTACAAAACAAAGCACCCGAAGTATGGCAAGTATGTGAGCAAGCGGACTATCCTGCAGGTTCACGACGAAAACAATGAATCCCACAACGGTGATATCGTCGAAGTCGCGCAATGCAAGCCGATTTCGAAGTCCAAGAGCTGGAAGCTCACCCGTATCGTGGAAAAACGGAGTCTCTGATCTCACTGAACTTCCAGGCAACTGGATGATCAATGAGAACAGTGCAGTTCAGAATGAATGGTTATCTTGATTGAAGGCAATCAAGTGAATAAAGGCGGCGCAAGCTATGCTCCAACAAGAATCAAGATGTGAAGTTGCAGATAACTCAGGCGGTAAAATCGCTTATGTTATCCGTGTCTATGGCGGTTCAACCCGTCGTGATGGACTGACTCGCAAGCAAGCTCATATCGGTGACAAAGTCATGGTCTCCATCAAGAAAGCCCTCCCGGGTTCAGATGTGAAGACTGGTGAGATGTACAAGGCGGTCGTCGTTCGCGTCGCTCGTAATATCCGTCGTAAAGATGGTTCGTATGTCAAGTTCGACTCGTCAGCGGTTGTATTGATCAATGATGACGGGAATCCGAAGGGTACTCGAATCTTTGGCCCTGTTGCCCGTGAACTCCGCGAGAAGAAGTACATGAAAATCGTCTCGCTCGCACCGGAGGTTGTATAATGCCTAAGCATGTAAGAAAAGGCGATCAAGTCATCGTCACATCCGGTGACCACAAAGGTGTCACCGGCGAAATCACAGAAGTTATCACAAAGTCTGACAAAGTTGTTGTCAAAGGTGTAAACCTGCGAACCAAGCATGTCAAGCCGACCCAACTCAACCCACAAGGCGGCATCATCCAGGTAGAAGCTCCGCTTCATATCTCGAAGGTAAGCCCGGTTGTTGATGGTAAGCCGACTCGTGTGCGGTTCGAATCTGCCAAAGATGGCAGTAAGTCACGCGTCGCGGTTCGTGGCGGCAAAGTCCTCGGCCAGGTATCAGGACCAAAGAGCTGAACGACAGACTTTGATTGGAATAGAGTAGGTTGTTGATTTATAAAATCGGTTGTATTCGGATGGAAACCGAATACAGATAACCAGCCCCGTTGAAGATCAGTAGGGCGTAGTTGGAAGTAATCATCATGGCGAAGAAAGTTCAATATGACCAAGCGACGATTGATGAGGCATTGAAACCTCAGACTCCTCGTTTGAAAAAAATGTATGACGAAGTCATTCGTGGCAAAATCTCCGAGCAGTTCGGTATCTCCAACAAAATGGCGATGCCAAAGTTTGAGAAGATCACGGTGAATGTCAATGTTGGTCGTCATATTGATGGCACCAAGGTACCAGCAAACATCCGTGATGCAGTTGTACACACTTTGACAACAATCACCGGCCAAAAGCCGCAGATGATCTTAGCTAAGAAGAGTGTTTCGAACTTTAAGGTTCGTGAAGGCTATGTCACAGCGTACAAGGTCACCCTTCGTCGCGAGCACATGTGGCACTTCCTCGATCGGTTCATGAACATCGCGACCCCGCGTATCAAGGACTTCCGCGGTTTGAATAATAAAGCATTCGACCGCCAAGGCAGCTACTCAATCGGATTGACTGAGCAGGGTGTGTTCCCTGAAATCAATATGGCCGAGCAAAACTTCACGCACGGCATGAACATCAACTTCAGCTTTAGTAACTCGACTCCTGAGCTCAGCAAGTTCATTCTTACTGAACTCGGAATGCCGTTCAAGAAGCCAGCTGTCAAAGGCAAGAAGAACTGATCAACGTATTTTTAGACCTAGTGCTCAATCAAGAGTGACTCGGTGAAGGAATAAGACCCATGGCAACCAAAGCTCAAGTCGCAAAAAGTAACAGAACACCAAAGTATTCATCTCGCATCGTTCGTCGGTGTCAGTTGACCGGGCGTGCTCGAGGCGTATATCGCAAGTTCCGTATCAGCCGAATCATGCTTCGGAAGTTGGCGCTTGAAGGAAAAATCCCAGGAATGCGTAAAGCAAGTTGGTAAGTTGAGTTCATCTCTAAATGAACACTTCATCAATCGAACTCACGCAATCTCGTACGAAACAACATCATCTCATGACTTCCATGAAATGAACAGAAGAAGGCAAAGGTAAACTCCTATGTCAATCAGTGATCCAGTCGCAGACATGCTTACCCGAATCCGCAATGCAACGCGGAACCGCTCGAAGAGTGTCGTCTGTCTCAACAACAAGGTCTGTCAAGGTGTCGCCAAGGCATTGCAAGCAGAAGGATACATCAATGGCTTTGAAGTTGTCGAAGACAACAAGCAAGGTACCATTCATGTAGATCTCAAGTACGGTCCTCGCGGCGAAGTGCTGATCCACGAGATCAAGCGCATGAGCAAGCCTGGTTGCCGGGAGTATCGCCAGGTGGATAACATCCCATCACCGATGCAAGGCTTGGGAATCTCGATCGTGTCGACCAATAAAGGTGTGCTTTCAGATCGTCAATGCCGCGAAGAACGCGTTGGTGGCGAACTACTCTGTACTGTACTCTAAGTGAATCACCGTGCTTGATTGCACATTAAGAAGATTGGAATCCCTGGTTCAATGTTTCGAACCAGATGAGAAATACAATCTGAAAGGAACGCGAGTATGTCGCGAATCGGTAAAAAATCAATCTCAGTCCCAGGCAATGTCAAGGTCAATCTTGCAGGCAACTCAATCTCAGTCGAAGGTCCAAAGGGAACTCTCTCTTATGACTTCCGACCAGAGGTGGATGTCAGCTTTGATGAATCAGACAAAGCGATTTCCGTGAGCATGGACGAAGCATTGATTGCTAAGAAGCGATCAAACGGTGCATACTGGGGAACTACACGCTCATTGATCAATAACATGATCGAGGGTGTAACAAACGGATATGAGAAAAAGCTTCAAGTGGTCGGAGTAGGTTGGACTGCAACCGTCAACGGCTCGAATCTGGCTCTCAAAGTTGGGTATGCCAACACAATCCTGATGCCAATCCCAACAGGACTGACTGTCACTGCTGAAAAGCAGATGATTGTTATCAATGGTGCAGACAAGCAAATGGTGGGGCACTTCGCTGCTTCCACTCGTGCAAAGCGGAAGCCTGAACCATACAACGGCAAGGGCATTAAGTACCTTGACGAAGTTATCCAGCGTAAGCAGGGCAAGGCGTTCGGCAAGTAAACCGATTGTGAGACAAAGATTCAAACTCGTATGGCCGCTAAATAGTGCGATCACAATGAGAGATAGCAGGTAAGCAAAGATGAACAAGAACAAACAAAAAGATGTTCGCAGACAACGACGCCGGATTGGTATCCGGAAGAATATTGCTGGAACACCGACGCGCCCTCGATTGGCAATTTACCGTTCACTCAACCACATGTACGCTCAGGTTATTGATGACCTCGGTGGTGTAACATTAGTGAGTGCATCGAGCCGAGACAAAGACGCGAAGATCGATGGTACATCAGGTAATGCAAAGGCTGCCGAATCAGTCGGTACTTTGCTCGCCGAGCGGGCCAAAGCGGCAGGAGTCACGCAAGTGGTCTTCGATCGTGGCGGATTTAAGTTCCACGGCCGCATCAAAGCGTTTGCAGAAGCAGCCCGCAAGGGTGGTCTTGACTTCTAAGACCCCAACTGAAAGAGATATCAACCATGGCTGAAATGCTTGACGATAGTAAAAACCTCGAATCACATACCGTCGGTATCTACCGGACGGCTGCCACCGTCAAGGGTGGTCGACGCTTTAGCTTCGGCGCACTCGTTGTCATCGGCGATCGCAAAGGCAAGATCGGTTATGGCTATGCCAAATCGACCGAAGTCCCAACCGCGATTGAAAAAGCTCAGAAGTACGCCAAGCGTACCATGATCTCTGTACCTATGGCAGGCACAACCTTCCCTCATGAGATCGAAGGCAAAGCATGTGCATCAAAGGTACGACTCATGCCAGCATCGCCAGGTACTGGTGTTGTTGCAGGCGGCACAGTTCGTGCAGTGCTCGAAATGGCAGGCGTGACTGATTGTCTCACCAAGTGCACCGGTTCGACCAGTAAACTCAATACAGTGAAAGCTGTGATTGATGGTCTCACGAAACTTCGCACCCGTGAACAGATTGCTGAACTTCGTGGGGTTGAAATCACAACCACCGATATCGAAGAACGCATCAAGCGAGGCAACAAGTTCATGCCGACATTGACAGAAGGTGCTGAGAAAATGGCAGCTCCAGTCAATACCATCGGTCAAGATCGTGGTCGCGGCGGACGTGGCGGACGCGGTGGTCGTGGCGGCGGTGGAGGTCGCGGTGACAATCGCGGTGGAAACCGTGGTGGTGCACCAACCGATGCTCCTGCAGCTGCACCCGAAGCATCAACTGAAGCAAAGAGCGAATAATAGCAACGATAAAAACACCTGTTTAAGCATCAGCTTGAACAATAGTTCCGGGAGATACCCGTCATGATGATTCACGAAGTAACCGCTATCGCGGGCAAATACAAACAACGTAAGCGCATCGGTCGAGGCGTAGGTTCAGGCAACGGCAAGACTGCTGGTCGAGGCATGAAGGGTGCTGGCTCACGAGCTGGACACTCCAAGCTCTATCAGTTCGAAGGTGGTCAGATGCCATTCTTCCGTCGTATGCCTAAGTTTGGTTTCACCAATGCAAACTTTAAAACACACTTCTGGACTGTCAATCTTGCTGCGATTACCGCACATCCTGACTTCAAGAATGGTGGCGAAGTAAACCATGAAACACTGATCAAAGCAGGTCTTGTTCGTGACACGTCACGGAATCTCAAGATCCTCGGCGACTTGGAAACAGGTACTGATAAGCTCAATGTAAAGCTCGTTGTGAACACCAATCGTGTTACTGACTCAGCTCGCAAGCTCATCATTGATGCTGGCGGATCAGTGACTGAAACTGGTACTCGTCGTGACCGCGTGCGTGGTATCGATCGCAACTCCGATGACCGGACTCCTAAGAATCTTACAAAGAAACTTAAGAATCAAGAATGGCATCGTAAGCGTTCAGAAGCATTTGCTCAGGGCGAAGTTCTCAAGAAGAAATGATTCATTGACTTCAGGTATTTATCTTCGATCAATACTTTGGATAATGTTCACCGAATCCAGACGCCGTGGCAGATTCCTACTCAGACCCGAACCATGTATGGAACATGTTGGGAACAAAGTAATCTGCCACGGCGTTTGACGAATAATCCGATTGAATGACAGGATCATTTGATACGGTACACCAGTCTTACACTACCAGGCGTACAGAATGTACATCAGGTTGAGAAGACTTAGGGAGTGATGACGCGATGCTTTTTAAGACAATCGCTAATGTATTTCGGATCGACGAGCTTCGGCACAAGATCCTCTTCACGCTCAGCATGCTTGCGGTGTATCGCATTGGATTTTGGATTCCTGTACCTGGTGTAGACCAAGGTGCGCTTTCAGAGTTCTTCAAAGCACAAGCTGCGTCGGGGAATGCTGCGGGTAAGGTCGCACAGTATGTCGCGATGTTCTCTGGTGGTTCATTTGGACAGTCTACGATTTTCGGTTTGGGCATTATGCCTTACATTACCGCATCGATTATCTTCCAGCTCTTCGGATCGGTTTCTCCTCAACTCAAGAAACTGAAGGATGAAGGTCCCGCAGGGCAAGCAAAGCTTCAAGAGTGGACTCGCTATGTCACTGTCGGACTTTGTATTATTCAGGCGGTTGGTTGGTTAACATACATCACCCGCTCGCACCTTGTGTACGCAGAGTGGGCAACGAATCCACTTTGGTGGGTCATGGGTGTTGCAACTCTGACGGCAGGAACCATCTTTTTGATGTGGCTCGGCGAGCAGATTGATAGATTTGGTATTGGTAACGGTGTGTCCCTGATTATCATGGGTGGTATCCTCACCGGCATGCCATCAGCGATGATCAGTCTCTACAACACATTCGATCCAGCGGATCCAAACAAGATGGGTTGGATGGGCCTGATCTTGCTGATCGCACTCTTCATCATGGTTGTTGCAGGTTCAGTAATGTTGACTGTTGCACAACGAAGGATCCCGGTTCAACAAGCGAAGCACTCGCGAGGTAAACGGGTGTTTGGTGGACAGAAGAGTTATCTCCCCTTGCGTGTCAATCATGGCGGTGTGATGCCGATCATTTTCGCAAGTTCTTTGATGATTTTTCCATCAGTAGTCTTCAGTTTCTTGGCGGATTCCGCACAGAATACGGGTAACAATGCTGGTCTCTACTACGATATCATCTCGTGGTTGAGCTCAAGTTTCCAGACTGGTCAGTTCCCATACATTATGTTGTACATCGGTATGGTTTACTTCTTCAGTTACTTCTGGATCACTGTCCAGTTCAACCCTGAAGAAATGAGCAAGCAACTTCGTGATCATGGTTCGTTTATTCCTGGACTCCGTCCTGGACCCCGAACCGCTGAGTATCTTGAAGCGGTGATGGAACGGATTACTTATGTAGGTGCTGCTTTCTTGTCAATCATCGCGGTACTCCCGATGGTTGCCAGTTCAAAGCTTGGTATTGATTTTACAGTTTCCCAGTTCCTCGGTGGTACAGGTTTGCTGATCGTGGTGTCCGTTGCACTTGATTTCCTCCAGCGAGTGGAAGCCAGTTTGCTCATGCGGAATTATGATGGATTCTTAGGGAACTCAGCGGATTCTTGATGTTTGGTAGGTATCTGGTTCTTGAAGATACCAAATTTGATACAAATCTCTTTCTCAATACAGTTTGAGAGAGTGTGATGAAAGATTTTCCAGAGTGATACGCCTAGTATCCTCGCCCCTGAAAACACATGTATTGTGTGAGATGGGTAAGTTTCAGAGACGATTTCATGGACACCCGGAGGGTGGAAGTGGAAGTGACAGCCGCAAATGCGGTAAAGGGAGTTGTGATGAAGGTTTCATCCAGCGTAAAACGCCGCTCGAAGGATTGTCAGATCGTTCGTCGCAAAGGTAAAGTATTTGTCATCAACAAGAAAAACCCTAGGTTTAAACAGCGCCAAGGCTGATACTTCGGTTGTGTTGATGTATTTGTAGAGAACTGCATGCTTGTATGAACGAGATTGTTCATCAGTATGTGTTGAAGGATTACTCCCGGACTTATGTTCGGCGAAGGAGCAAACGATGCCCCGTATCGCAGGTGTTGACATTCCAGATCGTAAGAAGGTCTACTACTCATTGCAGTACATTCATGGGATTGGTCCCAAGTTTGCTGCTGAGATCCTCGTAGAAGCGAAGATCAATCCTGATTCACGCGCCAATGAGTTGAGTGAAACAGATGTTTCAACACTCAATACAATCATTGACGGCACCTACATTGTAGAAGGTGCATTGCGTCGTCAGGTGCAACAGAACATTCAACGCTTGCGTGAGATTCGTTCGTACCGTGGTGATCGCCACCGTTCGGGGCTTCCAACGCGTGGCCAACGCACCCGCTGCAATGCTCGTACCCGTAAGGGCCGTGCGAAAACTGTTGCTGGTAAGAAGGGCGTCAAGGGTTAAAACACCTTTGGAGTTGTTGTTTTTCGATCGTTATTTACCGAGTGGTATGTACAAGTTGAAAACAGCGTAAATAGAGTATACATCGCAAGGTTCCAGCCAAAGACAGTTGTCAGCGGAGTGTGGAACCGATAGGAGCGAAAAGATATGGCGAAGAAGCAAAAGAAAATTCGTAAAGGTGTCGTCCGTGGCATTGCTCATGTGAAAGCAACGCACAACAACACCCTCATCACCGTGACTGATACCAGCGGCGAAACACTCGCGTGGGACTCAGCAGGTACCATCGGTTTCAAGGGTGCACGAAAGTCCACTCCGTTTGCTGCAACTCGTGCAGGTGAACAGTGCGGCCAGAAGGTTCGCAAGATGGGTATGAATGAGATCGAAGTCAGGATCACCGGTGCTGGTGCCGGTCGTGAGAACGCAGTATCAGGTCTTGCATCGACCGGTCTCCGCGTTACAGCGATCGAAGACCACACCCCGGTCCCACATAACGGTTGCCGTCCTTCGAAGAAGCGCCGCGTGTAATAATAGTTCACACCCCGATGTCTAACGGCATTGGGGTGTTTTCACGATCGATGTTCAGTGTGAACTGAGCATCATAGAAAATAAATGTGCCATTGTCGGAAAGAAAGCGTGTTGTCGTCAGCAGGACAACTCAGCTGTGAACCGGGATATGGTTGGATAAGTTGATACGCGATTCATTTGAATCGTTTGCTGAGGAGAACACATCATGCGTGTACGCTGGCGTGGCTTAGAGTTACCTTCAAAGGTAGTCCCAGATTCGAAGTTCACCGGAGATACCTTCGGCCGCTTTACCGTTGAACCATTCGAACGCGGAATGGGTACCACGATGGGCAACTCACTTCGTAGAATCCTCCTTTCATCGCTCGAAGGTGCTTCCGTCACCGCGATCAAGATCAAAGGCATTGAGCATGAGTTCACCAGTCTTCCTGGTGTGCTCGAAGATACAACGGATATCGTGCTCAACATCAAGAACCTCATTGTAAAGCTCGAAGGTGATGAACCTCGCGTGATGAAGCTCGCGGCTCAAGGCCCAGGCGAAGTCACTGCTGATCTCATCGAAGCTGATACAAATGTGACCATCGTGAACAAGGATTTGGTCATTGCTACATTGACCGAAGAGATCCCGTTTGAGATGGAAATCCATGTTGGTAAAGGCCGAGGATATGTTCCTGCTGCTGAGCAGTACGGCCGTAACGAAGATCAAGAGATTGGGCTTATCCCAGTCGACGCGATCTACTCACCAATCCAACGTGTTCGCTACAGCGTGGAAGACACTCGCGTTGGTATGAAGACCAACTACGACAAGTTGACCATGGAAATTTGGACCGACGGCACCGTCACTCCTGAAATGGGTCTGGTCGAAGCTTCAAAGATCATGCGGAAGCATCTCAATCCGTTCGTCCAATACTTCAATGTTGGTGAAGAACGCGTTTCAGAAAATGCAGCAGCAGCTGCAGGTGTTGACGAAGAACTCATCCGTAAGCTCAACATGCCAATCGAGCAGCTTGACCTCTCAGTTCGTGCATCGAACTGTTTGGAATCAGCTCGCATTGATACTGTTGCTCAGTTGGTCACCAAGAATGAACCAGAGCTTCTCAAGCTCCGTTCATTCGGACGAACTTCATTGCGTGAAGTGAAGCGTAAGCTTCTTGATATTGATTTGGACCTTGGTGTTGAACTCCCAGAAGGATACAACGCTGCGGGTGGTATGCTCTAAGCGATATTGATCTTGTTACAGATCGGTATTGATAAGTTAATGAACTCTGACGCGGCGACGCGTCTTGAAAGTGAAGGAAAAAGCCATGCGTCATCGTAAAGCCGGCTTTAAGTTAGGACGAACCACTGCTCACCGCGAAGCCATGCTCCGCAATATGGCTGCAAGCCTTTTCGAGCATGGTCAAATTACCACCACGATCCCCAAGGCAAAGGCACTCCAGCCATTTGTTGAGAAGATCATCACCAAAGCAAAGCGTGGCGATATGCACGCTCGCCGTCGTGTGATCTCAATGCTTGGTCGCGATCGCAACGCATTCGCATGGTCATACATCGCAAAGAATGCGACTGAAGAGCAACGCGAATCCATCGAAGAGCAACGCGAGTTTGTTGAAGGCTTCTTCGACATTCCACCTGTCGAGTCCATCGAGCGTAACCGCTTTGGTGAACTTCGCAAGGCACCAAAGCTTGTGCGTCACATCTTTGAAAATGTGGCACCTCGCTTTGAAGATCGCGCTGGCGGGTACACCCGAATCGTGCGTCTTGGTCGTCATCGCCTTGGTGATGCTGCTGAGCTTTGCGTGATCCAGTTTGTGGGCAACGAAGAAGGACCAGAAATTGGTGGTCACCCATCAGGTCGTCGTCGTCAGGCAGACAAGCGTACCGCGTTCGCTGCCAAGCTCCGCAAGGAAACCACGACAGACGCGCAAGCAACTGCAGCTGATGATGCAGGCGATGAATAAGGTTTATACCTGATTCTGCTGCAAGCTGTTCGTATGCACTATGCATTCAACCCCGCCTGAACTTTGGGCGGGGTTTTTTATGAAGTTCGCGAATCGTTTCTATACGAGCCGCTCACAAGGAACTATGATTCGTCATGCTCAACGCACTCAATGAGATAGAACAAACCGGACTCGCAGCACTCGATAATGCCAAAACCCCTGATGATCTCGAGGCTTGGCGCGTCGCATTTGTTGGTACTAAAGGCAAAATCCGAGGCGTGATGCCCATGATGAAGGATGTCGCTAAGGAAGATAAAGCAGCGATCGGTAAACGACTCAATGAGGTGAAATCTTCATTAGAATCGGGATTCAAAGCCAAACAAGAATCACTGGGAAGCAGCGGTTCATCAAAGTCTGGTCCGCGTGTTGATCTCACAGAACCGGGGATTCTAGATTCCAAAACTATCGGTAGAGAACACATTGTTACCCGGGTGCGTGGTGAACTCGTCGAAATCTTCGCACGACTTGGGTTCGAAGCAGTACAAGGACCTGAGCTTGAAGATGAAGAACATAACTTCAAAAAGCTCAACATCCCCGATGCCCATCCCGCACGCGATCCGATCGACAACTTCTATGTTGATGATCCTCGCAAGGTTGATACCCCGCGAATGCTGCGAAGCCAAACCTCGACGGTGCAGATCCGCACGATGGAAGATGCGGTTGCCAAAGGGTGGGGACCTCCGATCAAAGTCGTCTCTCCAGGTCGTGTGTATCGTCCTGATACGGTTGACGCTACGCACAGCTTTATGTTCCATCAAATCGAGGGGTTGTACATTGATCGCAATGTCTCCATGTCGGATCTGATGAGCACACTCCTACAGTTCGCTCGCGCCTACTTTGGTGAAGAAGCAGAAGTCCGTTTGCGTCCGAGTTTCTTCCCATTCACCGAACCCAGCGCTGAGTTCGACATGATGATCTCACTCAAACCAGGTGAAGCCCCGCAATGGGTGGAACTCGGTGGGTGCGGCATGGTTGATCCAAATGTACTGAAATCCTGCGGGCTTGATCCCGAAGAATGGAGTGGTTTCGCGTTTGGATTTGGTATCGAGCGTATCGCGATGGGCAAGTATGGCATCCCGGACATCAGAATGCTGTTCGAAAACGATGTCCGGTTTTTACAACGCGTTTGATTCGATTTCTATAGTACAATGATTAATTGATCACAACATCTCGAAGGGGGCAATATGGATGATTACAACGAACAAGTAGACGATGCAGTCGATGGTGCAACCCAAGATGGGGTATCCCAATGGGAACCCGCAGATCTGCTCGATCGTCCCAAGTGGCCCAAGGTTGTTGGGGTGATAAGCATCTTGTTTGCTAGCTTTGGACTCACCTGTGGAAGCGTAATCACGGTGGTAGGTGTAATCATGCCATCACTCGTGGAAGGCGGCCTCGATGGCGATCCGGTTCCAGATGGCATGGTAATGCATGGGATTGATTATTTCTATGCAGGCTTTGGGCTTGCTTTGGCAGCTCTTCTATTAATTGCAGGTATCACAGCGGTGACCTATCGACCTCTCACACGCGTATTGCATCTGATCTATGCAGCGTGCACAATTCCATTGACCATATTGAACTATCTGAATCAGACGGCAAAGCAAGCATCAATTTTTGAATGGGCTGAGCAGTATCCGAATAATCAGATATCACAAAATATGGATCCAAACAGTATCGGTTCTTCAGTTGGACAAATAATTGGTCTAGCGTTTATGATTGTCTTGGGTTTTGGAATTCCAACCTTTTATCTCATCTGGTTCGGACTTCTCAAAACTAAACCCGAGCAGATCACCGGCGGCGACGAGGGTGTGTACTAAACATCACCCCAAGCCCATTCAAGCTTTCACTATGAAAAAAGCACCCCGATGATTCGAGGTGCTTTTTCAATAGAATACATAGTTCTGTTTCAAGGAGCGCTTACGGGCAACCGAGCGAGAACGCGTTGAGGAATGCCGAAACATCGAAGAAGTTGAATGATCCGTCTTCGTTGAAGTCTGCGATGGGGTCATTGGCAGTGAATGCACTCAAGAATGCCGAAACATCGAAGAAGTTGAGTACGCCATCACCGGTAAGATCAGCAATACATGTGCTCAGCGTAACGGTGGAGTTGACGATGTTGGCGTTGCCTGAATCCTCAACCGCGACGACTGTCACGGTGTTCACGCCTTCATTGAGATCAAGATCAAAGAAGTAACGGTACGTGTACCGATCGTATGGGATCACCTGATTGGATGTCCCGATGAGTGTGAGGGGATCGATACCCTTATCAAGATTCAGGAACATATAGATTTGTTTCGCGGTACGGTCCTGGAGATTCACCTGGAACTGTGGCCGAGGATCATCGAGCACCATGTCTGCTTGCTCAAGATCAACCGCAGGCGGTTCACGATCGATGTAAATGACTTTGCGTACTTCTCGGAAGATCGGAGTCGTCCCCGGGGTTCGATGGCGGAACGCGATCACACTGAGATAGTGATAACCTTCGCTCATTTTCGTCGCATCAATCGCTTGACGGTAAAGCCCTGTCGCGTTTCCAGATCCAAACAAAGGCGAGTTCAAGGTTTCGAACTGCTCGTACCCACCAATGACCGGCGAGTTCGGTGAGATATCAATCGAGCCATTCCCGTTAGAGTCGGTGTTTCGTTGATCGAACGCAAACAAGGCATTGTCATCTGTGTTTGGATCGAGTTGATCACCTGGGGTTGTCTCTAACCGGATCTCAAATGAATCATCAGTGATAATGGTCGCGTCATTCAACCGTTGGAGGAAGTCTGGGAATGTTGATGGATCAGGATCTATTGTGCCGTCAGCGCCGATAAAGGTCACTTCAGCATTTGGAAGCGATTCTGCATAAATGACATACCCTTTACCATGCTCTGTAGAACCCGTTTTGTTGTTGGGTACGACAAGATTCACTGATCCGCCTGGTCCAACTACGATGAGTTCGGGGATCGCATTGGAAGGATCAACTATAGGATCACTCGCGTTCCCAGTCATCTCATGCAGGCGAGTCCCTTGTGGATACTGCGTGTTGACCGTGATGAACTGTGTCCCAGAATCGAATCGGTCGTTGACTGCAACGATACAGTTTGCTTGGTTATTGAGTGCTCTTTCATATACGAGCACATCATTCACATTACCATTCAGTGGGAAGTATTGACCGTATCCGATCTGATTACGGAGTTGAACCAATGTAGTGATGGTGTCATCGAGTGATTGGGTAGCAGGATCCCATCCCAGCGCTGACGGGTTGCCTTCACGGGGGTAGAAACCGGATGTACGGGGGATAGCTCGCCCGTTATGGTAAATAATTGTTCTACCCGGACGCATGAGCATATAGGCATTCATCTGATACCCTTGCTCACGGGCAGTCGGAAGTGAAGGCATCGAGCTCCCGTTTCCTGCCGTCCCGTTGTCGTGCGAGAAGACATGGTTGACACCGCGCGAGCCGTTAATGACTCCGTCATCCGCTGCATCGAGTGGTCCAGAATCAGTGCTTGATGTGATGCTCGACCATGTCCCGAGCCCGCCTGCGTTGAGCAGATCACGTAATCTCGCAGCTCCTTGAATATCAAGCGAGTCACGATTGCCAAACGAGTCTCGGCGGATCTGATTATTGAGCATATCAAAGTTGCCAGTAATGTTCTCACCAAAGCTAAACGGGGTTACTTTGTTCCCTGTCGCAGGTGAAGTGCGGGTTTGGTACACTGCGGAGTCGAAGAAACTATCCCAGAACCAGTTAGGGATATGCTTATGCGCATCGAGACGGAAACCATCAACACCTTGAACTTCAACCATCCACTGTGCCCATCGCAGTAACAATCCCGTCGCGTTGTCTGCAACTGGATCACCATTGAGTGGTGCATTGAGATTAAACGGGTATCGAGTAAACCCCTGTGATCCAGGATTGTTTGATGTGCCCGGGTTTGTAAAGCTTGTAGGTGAAAGAATGAGGTCCGGGTAGAATCGAGCGTTATTGGCGTCTGGTTTATTCCAGATTGTTCCCGCTGGGATATTGAGTGGGTTGCCCTCGTCCACAGGTTGACGGATAAAAGAGTTGCTTGATTCGTGTGAGATATCGACAAGTGCAACGAGATCACCGTTGTGAAGGTTGTATCGTGAACCATTGGGATCTTCTGATTGGAGATATCCAGAAGCGACACCGTTATGAAAATCGCCCCAGTTATCCGTTGGGCTCTTATCCTGTGGCGGATCTTCACGCGGAATCCAGAATCCGGGATATCCACCCTGCGCCAAGAAAGCATCAGAAGTGGTTCGTCCATTGTTGTGATTGAAGATTGAATCGATATATACCTGCCCACCTGCCTGGTGGAGTTCATCGACCATCGCCTTGAAGGTCGCCTCCGTGCCATAGGTTGTGCGGGCACGCGATGAAGAGAATGTCAAGAGTGGGGGTTGACCAAGATCGAATCGATCGAATGGGTCGTATCCTGGGCTATGAAACGATGCTTTGGAAACGGGTGGAATCCAGACCGCGTTGTACCCCGCGAGGAAGAAATCAGGGACGCGACGCTCGATGTCGTCCCATTCGGTTTCAAACCATTGAAGATAGTTCTGATTGCTCTGGGCGCTCGCGCCGGAGCATGCAAATCCAGCAAGTCCGGATATAGCAAGAAGTTGAAATCGGCGGCGGGTTTTGGTGTTCATCTCAGGTGTCCAATTTTGATTGGGGATCGAATACAGATGTCGATTTACTGAGTATTCATACTCATGAATGGATTATCGCCTATTATCGTTGAGTTGTGAACCTACTTTCGTGGGATATTTATGGAAAAGTGGCACTTTTTGTCAGTTTTCTGGTATGGTCCCAGAAGAATCAATCCATCTTTCGTGAATTGGAGACAGCCGGCATGGTAAATCACAAGACATTATTGACCGCAATCACCCTCATACTCGCGGTTTCGACCCCCTCATATGCACAGACAGCAGAAGTCCTCGCCAACGGGATCGTCCGTTTCGATGCTTCGCAAGAAGCAAGGGTGAATCGTCGTCCGTCGATCGCGATGGTTCGTCAGTTCGAATCGATCGGTGATATTGATCCTACAAAGCATGCGCTCGCTCCTTCGTTCTCAATCAACGCGGACGGACGATTTGTTGCAGCAATCGATATTGAACCGCACACAAGCTTGTACGGCACCGGACAGGTCGCAGGACCATTGCTCAGAAATGGGTTCGTCACTGAGACATGGAACCACGATGCGTTTGGGTATGGTCTCGATGCAAAGAATCTATACACCTCCCAGCCTTGGGTGCTCGCGGTGAGAGAAGATGGGACAGCGTTTGGTGTGTTTGCAGATACCACTGAGCGTTGCGAGATTGATCTTCGTGATGGGATTACATTCCGAGGAGTCGGGCACGAGTTCCCAGTGATCGTTATCGATCGCGCTACGCCTCAACTCGTAATGGAGGGGCTTGCAGAGTTGACCGGGAGTATCGCGATGCCCCCGCGTTGGGCGGTTGGTTATCACCAATGTCGTTACTCATACAACCCCGACTCGCGTGTGAAAGAAATCGCAGACGAGTTCCGTGCTCGTTCCTTGCCGGCCGATGTGATCTGGATGGACATCGATTACATGGATGAATACCGGGTCTTTACCTTCGACCAAGAGCAGTTCCCCAATCCGAGTGAACTCAACGAGTATCTTGATTCAGTTGGATTCTCAAATGTCTGGATGATTGATCCGGGGGTGAAAGCTGAAGAGGGATTCTTCGTGTATGACTCAGGAACTGAGCTTGATGTTTGGACTAAGAACGCTGAGGGCGAAGTATTTTATGGCGAGGTATGGCCAGGCGTATGTGTCTTCCCTGACTATCTCAACAAAGATGTTCGTACTTGGTGGTCAGGATTGTACAAAGACTTTATGGCACATGGAATTGATGGCGTGTGGAACGATATGAATGAACCCGCGGTATTCAATGTGGAATCCAAGACGATGCCCGAGGACAACATCCACCATGCAGACGAAGCACTCGGAGGCACAGGCACGCATGCCCGTTATCACAATGTGTACGGCATGCACATGATCAAAGCGACCCGCGAAGGCGTGATGGCTGCAAATCCAAACAAACGCCCGTTCGTGCTCTCAAGAGCAAACTACCTCGGTGGTCATCGTTACGGTGCGACCTGGACCGGTGATAACTCAGCAAACTGGGAACATCTCGATATGTCGATTCCAATGTCGATCAATCTCGGATTGTCGGGTCAACCATTTGTTGGTCCAGATATCGGTGGGTTCGCATATAATGGTGATGGCGAGCTCTACGCCCGTTGGATGGGGTTTGGAACACTCTTCCCATTCTCCCGTGGCCACACTGCGAAGGGCAATATTGATAAGGAGCCTTGGTCATTCACTCCTGAGATCGAAGCAACCTGCCGAAGAGCGCTCGAGCGTCGATACCGCTTGATGCCTTACATCTATACCCTTTTCCACGAATCCGCAACAACCGGCGCTCCGATCGCGATGCCGACCTTCTTTGCAGATTCTGCAGATCTCGCATTACGATCAGAAGACGATTCATTCTTACTCGGCAATAACCTATTGGTATCTGCGAAAGTAACTCCAGAGTCCGATCGAGCCGCGGTTCTCCCAAAACCGATCAACGGAAAAGCATGGGCAAAGTTTGATTTCGAGAGCTTTGATGGCGGCCGCGATTCAAAGGATTCTGATCTTCCAGACCTCTACATCCGTCCAGGAACGATCATCGTCACTGCACCTGTAACCCAATACTTTGGTGATCGTCCAGACCAACGCGATGAGATCACCCTGATCGTGAATCTTGATGCTCAGGGCGAAGCAATCGGGACGCTTTATGAAGATGCAGGCGAAGGCATGGAATACATGATGGGCGAATACTCATTGAGCACATTCAAAGCTTCAAGAATCGGTGGCAAGGTCACGGTCGAAGTCATCAATCAAGAGGGAGACATGCAACTCCCAACTCGTGCGATACATGTCCGAGTGATCGGTGAATGAAATCAGGATGATTGTGACTGATTATGGGTCGAGCGTAGATTCGATGCGGACAATTACTGACTGAGGCATTGTTACGGTTGTTCGTGATCCATCTGGATTCGGATGGAATGCAATAGTTACCCAGTGCTCACTCATATAGATGAGTGTTCCAGTTTTGGTCGAAGTTGTTTTGGAGTTTCCAAAGATGTTCTCTGTGTAGACAGTGCATTCTTGCCCGATGAGCGGGTTCGAGTCCCCTGCTTGGATGAGCGCACCTGCGAGGAGAATCAATGAGAGAATCACAATGCAGGCGAACGCGATTGCAACGATCGGAAAACGAACAGGTCGATGAGTATTCATGTGTGAATAATACTCAGCTCAAATCGATTCGATTGAGCGTTCATCAGTTGCAAGGGTGAGAATATTGGTCTGGGTCATCTCATCACCGACGAGTTGGCCTTTAATTTCACCTTCTCCCATCACGAGGATGCGGTCTGAAAGTGCGAGCAACTCAGGCATTTCTGATGACACAAGCAAGATCGCGTCACCTTCTTTGGCAGCTTGATTGATGAGTTTGTACACTTCAGTTTTCGTCCCGATATCAATCCCTCGGGTCGGTTCATCAAGCAGTAATACACGGGTCCCATCCATCATCCATCGCGCAATGAGCAACTTCTGTTGATTCCCACCAGAGAGTTCATCCGGGGTCGTTTCTCGCATTGAAGCTGTCTTGATCTGGAACTTGTCGACACGAGAATGGACCGCATTGAGTTCATCGTCCATAGATCGAACACCGATCCCAGACGCCAGGTCCTGCATAATCGGTGCAAGGATGTTCTCATCAATTCCAAGGTTGAAAAACAAGCCCTGATTCCTTCGGTCCTCGGGAACATACCCAATCCCTGCTTGGATCGCTTGGCGTGGGTTCTTTGTCGATACTGATTGTCCGTCGACAAGAACTTCGCCAACTGCAAGTGGATCAAGACCAAAGATTGCATCCATGAGTTCAGATCGTCCGGCGCCGACGAGTCCACCTACACCGAGTATTTCGCCTTGGTGAAGCTCGAAGTTGATGTCGCGGAGTTTGCCGGGTGACGCAAGGTTACGTACTTCAAGGATCACTTTTCGATCATTGATCTTCGCTTGGTTTGTGGGGGTGTGGGGAGAATCATCCTGTACCGTTTCTTCGATCACGCTGGCAATTGGATTTGACGGGTGCTTGGCATCTGGTGTTGTGAGTCTTCTCCCGAGCATCTGCTCGACCAATGTTGGTTCGTCGATGTCAGCAACCACACTGGTTGCAACGAACTTCCCATCACGCAAAACACTGACCCGATCGCAGCAAGTGAAAATCTCGCTCATGCGATGTGAGACATAAATAATTGTTAGTCCCATCGCGGCAAGTTCACGAGTGATCCCCATGAGTACCGACGCTTCAGAGATTGAGAGCGAGCTGGTTGGTTCATCAAAGACGATCACCTTGGCTTGTGTTTTTCCTGTCTCATCCTGATCAAGCGATGCAGCTATTTGGCAGATCTGCCTTCGTCCTGGGCTGAGATTACCGAGCAATCCTGTCACTTCAATATCCGGGTCGATCTGATGCACAAGGAGCTCTGCGCGACGATTCATTTCTGCAAAGTCAACCATCCCATTCCGGGTCGGCATGTCATGGAGTGAGAGATTCTCAGCAACACTCAGATTCGGGCATTGGGCAAGCTCTTGGTGGACAATCCTGATGCCCGCATCGAACGCATCAGAGAGTGAACCGGCGACAAGCTCTCGGCCATTGAGTTGGATACGCCCTGTCGTCTGCTTGTGTAACCCAGCGATGACTTTACCCAGGGTGCTTTTGCCCGCACCGTTTTCTCCCATCAGGGCATGTACTTCACCCGCACGGAATGAAACGGATACATCACTTAATGCGATGGTGTGTCCAAAGTGCTTGGAGATGCCTTGGGCAACCAGCACAGGTGTTTCGATATGGGGTGTGTCTGTACTCATGAGATAAAAAAACCACCGCGTTTTCACCCGGTGGTTTCATAATTATATTTAGTCTTCTTTCAACCAAGTTTCCCAGTTTGTGAGATATTCATCTGCGTTTTCACTTGTGACAATATCAAACTCAGCAAGGACTAACTCAGAATCTGGGCTTGTGTCAAAGTGGAGCTTGTCGACAATCATCTCGACTGACTTTTCACCCCAACCATAGTACGGCTGGCCAACCAGTACTTGCACTTGCCCCTTCTGTGCATACGCGATCGGCAATGGGAGAGGGTCCATCGATACAACCTTCGCATTTTCATAAATTCCATCGAGGGCATTGGCTGTGTATAAAGGCCAACCCCCGACGAGTGCCCATCCATTGATGTCAGGGTTGGCAATCTGGACTTGTTGCATTTTGGCAACCGCTTCGGTCGCGGTTTCAGGCATGAACGAGTACACCTGTTTCACGGAGACACCTTCATGGTTTTCTGCTTCTTCAACAACTCCGTCAACTCGAGCGGACAAGTTCGATGCAGCAGGGTTCCCTGTAAGTACCGCGACGACTCCACTGCCGTTGAGCATCGGTGCGAGCTGGCGCATCAACTCGCGACCGGCTTCTTTGTCATCCACGCCGTAGTAGGCCATGCGTCCTGAATCTGGTGCGTCAGAGTCAAAAGTAACAACAACAACACCTTTGTCGACTGCATCTTTCAGCACGCCGTTAAGTGTGTTCGCGTCAGTTACTGAAATCGCGATCCCATTGATACCTGATGCGACAAGCTGCTCGACATACTGTGCTTGTAACTGAGCATCTTCTTGAGGTGGGGTCTGCCATTTGATCTCAACTGTCACGCCATCAAGCTCTTGTGTCAAACGAGCGCCTGCATCAAACGCACCAGTCTTTGCAGCGAGGAACGGAGGGTTCGAGTTGCTCTTGGCAATCACCGCGATGGTGTAGGTGACCTCGTTTGCTGATGTTGATGTGGAATCAGAATCAGTTGATTCTGTGCCGCTCTTATTGCATCCGACCAGTGCGGTGCCTGCGAGTATGGTGAGTGCTGTGGTTGTTGTGAGGAATGCTCTACGGGTATTCATTGATTGTCTCCTGCGTGTCAAGGCACAGAGTGTTGTGCCTTTGGATTATGCTTTTTTGCGTGCCATTTTCTGCTTGGTTTGGTCGATGACCACCGCGAGAACAATCGCAGCACCCATTACAATTTGATTCACGCTTGGGTCTACATTGAGGATCACCATCGCGTTGTTGATTAACTGGATAATAATAGCACCGAGCACGGCACCCAATGCGGTGCCGCGTCCGCCCATCAGGCTCGCACCACCGATGACGGTTGCCGCGATGACTTGGAGTTCATACGCGTTCCCCGCGTTGGTTTCCGCGGATCCAAGATATCCGATATAGATCGCAGCACTGAGTCCCGCGAGCGCACCCGTGATGGTGTACACAAGAATTTTAACGCGTCCGACAGGAATACCTGTGTATCGAGCTGCGGTTTCGTTGCCGCCGATCGCCATGATTCGTCGCCCGAAGACTGTTCGTGAGAGCACAAACCATCCTCCGATCGTGGTCAAAATCATGAACACAATCGGAACAGGATAGACACCCATGAACTCTGCTTTGATGAACCCCGTCTGGAACGAGTTGGGGAGATCCCCGATAGATTGTGAGCCATAAAAATATTGTGCGAGGAATACAGTGATCCCACGCAGGGATGCCATCATTCCGAGGGTGATCACAAACGGATGGACATTGAATCCAACCGTCATCGCGCCGTTGAATAATCCGCACATCGCGCCGACCGCGACACAGACCAAGATGCCGACTGGAAGTGAAATGAGCAGACTTGCATCAGTACCGAGCGCATTCATTGCCATAGCGCCAACGATCGCCGATAAGCCATAGATAGAACCAACAGAGAGGTCGATCCCCGCGAGAATGATCACGCCGGTCATCCCGACCGCCATGATGGCAAAGAAACTCGCGTTCTTTGCGATGAGTGTGAGGTTGCCTGTATTAAGGAATCGGTTCGCAGAGTGGACTTCATAGAGAGTACGGGTTGACGAATCGTATCGATCTATGTTTTTCGATGAGTACTCTGTCGATTTTCCATCGAGAGTGACACGATATCCTGCGATTTCTGTCCGTGCAAGGCGATCATGGGACACGCCTTGGCTGTCCAAGAGTTCCATTGTTGCGTTTTCTGCAAGATAAATCGGTGTTTTCTGTTCGATCGGTGACCAGAATCCATACCCTGTGAGCAGAGTCATCATCAAGATTATGACGAGGACTAAACCAGATTCTTGATGACCAAAGAGAGATCCGATGAAGGATTTTTTCTTAAGCGACGATGAATGCGCCGCGGTGTCGACTGAAGACTTGCTCACTGTTGAACCCCATACCTTTGCATGTGTCAAATAAACGATGGTGTTACTGACATCGGTATCGTGTCAATGAATACAGAGTGTAGCGGGATTCCCCGTCGTATGCATAGACCCTTCAATCACAGGACTTAATCCATTGTGAAGACATATCGACTGCGATTCTTCTTGTATAAGTTGATGCTCAAACCTTCACGGCGGAGTTCGCGGCGAAGATCTTCACTGAGCCCATTGGCATTTGGATCAGCAAAGAATGTGCGCTGAGGATTACGATCAATAAACTCAACATGTCCGTCGGTGAATGCGAAGTTTCCACCCTCCGCGCCGTGATTATCAATTGTACCGTATCCTGTGACAGGATTAAATCCAACATCATCAAGGACTTCTTGGCTTTCTGTCCCCGGACGATCATTCACCCAGTCATATCCATACCATGCGTTTTCTGCGTAATCGTTGGTATTCGTTTCATCGCCTAAGAATGGGATGGCGTGCGGAATGCCTGGTTCGTCAATCCTGAGTCCAGCAATGTAGAGATAGCTCACATTGTAACTGACAACATCTTGCGAAGATGATGGAGCTTCAGGGATTTTGTCTTGTCGTATTTCTGAACTGTAGCGATTTGCTCTCGGGTTGATTGTACCGGGGAAATAGCTATCGGTTTTATCGCGTGCGCAGTGGAGGACTTCGACCGCATCAAGGTATCCTGTCATGACCGCGGTTCGACCATTTGGGTACAAACCGAAGAGGTCTGGAGGAGCACCAACATATCCTCGTCCATCCATATCTGGGACAGGTCCACCTTCCCAGCGGGCATCACCAACCTGCATGGTTGAAAAAATACCTGAGAGACCGCCGGCAAATCCTTGATTGTCAATTACATCTTCACGCGATGGGTTTGGATTCGCTCGGCTTTCACGAGGCACCATCGGCAACCAACCTTTGTTATCCATTGAGTACATGGTCATCGACTGTGCAATCCCTCGACTGCCTGCTTGGCATTTGAGTTCTTGCGCAGAAACGCGAGCTTTGCCAAGTGCTGGAAGCAAAATGCCAATGAGCAACGCGATGATTGAGATCACCACAAGCAGTTCAATAAGCGTAAATCCTGCCAAGCGTCTGATATGGTGATACCGTTGCATCTCTGTTCCTTTTCCGCTGCATCTCGATCAGCGTATCTGGTTTGAAGTCATCCCCAGTTCATGAATATGATCAGAGTTTAATGGAGAAATGGTATGCTTGTCAACCGAATCTACTTTCGTGGCTTAAAAACATTTGAATGCGTATTTATGATTCCGCTCTTTTGCGTTATCCAAAACGGATTTGCCCAAACTACCCAAATTCACATCGATTCGACACAGGTCGCTCACAGCCCTGCAATCTATGATATTGCGGTCTTAGGCGTATGTGATCAGGGAAGTGTAACGATTGAGTTGCCAATGACGCAAGGCGAAGAGCAATCAAGAATATTTGCGCAATACATTGAAAATAAAACAGATACAGCATCGCATTCAGCTCGGTTTCTGGTGAATCACTCACTGGAGAGTCAACAAAAAGCGCCGGTCGCTGTCCAAGTGTACATTGAGTGCGCTCAACACCGATCTCTTAAGATCGAGCATCAACTGGCTGCAGATTCTCCCCGATTCAAAGGTACCCCCGACTGGGCGAAAGGTCTTGTCTGGTATCAAGTATTCCCTGAAAGATTTCGTGATGGAAATCCTAAAAACAATCCAAATAGTTGGGATGTATCCCCAGTAGATTGGGATTTGGGATTCGATGAGATCACAACTGATGAGATTGAACGAGGTTGGAACCGTCGGCTGGTCAACTCTCGAGCGTTCTCATATCCGTATTCAAATCGTGGAGGAGTGATCACCGGACTCGTGTTCAACAGAAGATACGGAGGCGATCTTATCGGTGTGTACAACAAACTCGAATCACTCCGCGATCAAGGGATCACCGGGATCTATCTCTGTCCGGTTTTTCAATCACGATCGCTCCATAAATATGATGCAGATGATCATCGCCACATTGATCCCACGCTTGGACATCCCGGTGAGTTCGTTGATCCGGGGCCAGGAAACACAAAGCTTGGTGTGCATAAAGACCCGTCAGATGAATCGACCTGGGAATGGACGGCTGGAGACAGATGGTTTATTGATGTGTTTCTACCGAAAGCAAAGTCACTGGGTATGCGTGTGGTACTCGATGGTGTCTGGAACCATGTGGGGACCGACCACTTTGCATTCGCTGATGTGATGGAACAAGGGGATCAGTCACCTTTTGTTGATTGGTTCGATGTTCATTTTGATCAAGACGGCAAGCTGTTGGCATGGCAAGCGTGGGGGATGGTCAATGGAGGATTACCAGTCTTCGAACAGACGGAAACTGGGGATCTCGTTGCAGGACCAAAATCGCATGTCATGGCCGTGACCCGAAGATGGATGGATCCTAACGGCGATGGAGATCCATCCGATGGGATTGATGGATGGAGACTCGATGTTGCAAATGAGATCGGTGCGCCGTTCTGGAAAGACTGGAGAGCTCAAGTAAAAGAACTCAATCCAGACGCTTTGATCATCGCGGAGATATGGAATGATGCAGATCGCATGCTCAACGATAAAGCATTTGATGGACAGATGAACTATCCATTTGCATATGCAGTTTCGGATTGGTTGAGCATCGGTGATACCAAAGGCGACGCGCGTGTATGTGCAAATAGACTCAACGCAGTATTCCATCATCATCCCAGGCATGATCTCGTTCAGTTTAACCTGATGACTTCGCACGATACCGAACGATTAGCATCGTTAATGCATAATGATTTTCAAAGAGGATATGACAACGGTTCGAACAGATGGACTCCCGGGACATCCTACGATGCAGACACTGTCAACCAAAGCGATCGTGATCGGGCGCTGTCAGCGATTGCAACAATGGTCGCATCCCCGGGCTCGGTGATGATCTACAACGGCGACGAATACGCCATGCCCGGCGCGGACGATCCGGATAATCGCAGACCTATCCAATGGGATCAACTCAACCACCCTGCAGATTCAGAGGTTGCAATCGAGTTCAATAGAGTGGTGAGCGAACTTTCACATCTTCGATCTGAACCAAAGTTTGAAAACATTCTTCGGTTTGGACAAGCGAAGTTTTCAGGTGATGAGGGTTGGCTGATCGTTCAGAGACGATTCGAGAATGAAATGATCGAGTTCATGATCCCGGGTGGGTCAATTGCTGCTGCTGATTTGCCGAATTGGCCAGATCATGGGAATGTCTGGATCGAGCAGCACGAAAGTTCACGAAAGTTTGGAATGCAAGCGGGTAGGGCGAAGGCTCATTTTCGGTATTTGGTCCGTTCTGATTGATGAAAATACTTTTATGAAAAACACCGTATTATGGGACAAACCGTAGATTTTCGATAAGAAATGGAATTCTTTGGGAAAGTTACTCGCACTCCGAAAACAGTTTCGCTATTCTGTGTATTCTATGGAGATGGTTTGAACGCAGTTCACTGGGTTGAGCCATGAATATATAAAACCAATGAGATCGATCAATCGATCTTGATTACTGCTTTACCTTAAGGGAGATAGAGATGAAGATTCGGAGAACACTTTGTGCGGGTGCAATTGCGTCAATCGCAGGCATGGCTTTCGCTCAACCAACAGTCGATGGTGTATACGACGCCGGCACTGAAAGCTCATTTTATTCAGATCTGATCTGGGTGAATAATGTACCTACCGGATTCGGAGACAACTCCCCAGGTCTATTCACCGGCGGCGACTTCGGAAATCCAGAAGTCGTCAGCACAGGTATCGAACTCAGCGTGCCCCTCGCATCACTCGGGCTTACCGGAACGGAAACGATCCGTATCGCAGGTTGGGTAAACTCAGGCGATCGTACTTTCAAGGCAAACCAGATCGTAGGTTTCTTGCCAGTTGACACAGGCAACCTCGGCGGTGCTCAGGATTTCAATGATGCACCATTGGACACCACAACCCAACATATCGAGATCGACCTTTCAAGCGTTGCGTCCGGTGCGGTTTCGGTTGACGGGCAAGTCGATGGTGGCGTCGGCGGAAGTTCATACACAAACGCATTCCTTCAAGGAAACTACACTGGATTCGGGAACGAAACAGACGGCACTGTTGATGGTTCAGGCCCGAACGGTGGCGGTTCAGAAATCGATGGCATCTACATCGCCAAGGACGCGACGAATCTCTACATCTTCGTTGCAGGAAACCTTGAAGGGAACGGCAATGCGATCGATCTCTACATTGATACAGGTGCAGGCGGATCAAGCACACTCGGTTCAGGTTCAGGCGATGGCTCATTCATCATAAATGGCCAATCAGGACTTGCATTTGATAGCGGCTTTGACGCAGATTATGTACTCTCAATCGATGCATGGAATGATGACGATGATGATGGCACAACTCCCAATGTGCCTCGCGCTTGGTTCGGTGCAATCGGTGGAAACATCGATGATCTTGGTTCGCTCGCAGGTTACGGCGGAGCAAACGCAGGCGCCTTGTCCAGCGGCATCTCAATGGGGATTGACAACTCAAACATCGAAGGTGTTACCGGGGATCAGTCAGAGTCTACTCCTGTAAGTCCTGATGCGGATTGGGCATATGGTTCAGAACTCGATAACGCTCGTGTGTTTATTGATGAGCCAAACAACAAACTCTACCTCTTCATTGCAGGTAACATGCAGGTCAACTACAACAAGTTTGTTCTGTTCTTTGACTCCCAACCAGGTGGTCAGAATGTATTGCTCGATACCAATGTTGATATCAGCTTTAACAATCTTAATGGCATGAACGGCATCGCATTCGATACCGGATTTGAAGCAGATTACTGGATCAACATCAACAATGGTGTTGACGGCGGTTCAGGCAATCTGTTCCGATACACAGATGCTGCAACACTTCGTACAAACGGTGCAAACATTGATCCGTTCTTCGGATTGATTACAGATTATGGTTCATTCGACGGCGGAGACATTGCTGATTTCCCAACCGGCTCATTGTTTGAAGGTCCACGGATTGATATCCAGGATGGTGCATTGGGGAGTCTCTTTGCAAACTACGGCCCGAGACTTTCAGAGCTCGACCCGTTCAGCCCAATCCCAGGTTTGCTCAATGTTGATGTGAACAACTCCAATGTTGGTGGTGTGACTGATACGGATGCATCCGATGCTGGTTCAGTGACTACAGGCATGGAAATTTGTATCGATCTCGATGAACTCGGGTGGGATGGCGAACAGGATATTCTTGTGACCGGTTGGATTGCCAACGATGCATTCAACTTTATCTCAAACCAAGTGCTCGGTGGCATCCCAGGAACCGACAACATCGGTCCACGCGATGCTGACGATGATGGAATCAATGATCTTGATTTCAGCACCATCGCGGGCGATCAGTACCTCAACTTGTCAAATCCAACCATTGTTGTTGAGTGTCTCGCAGACCTTACCGGTGATGGCAGCCTGAACTTCTTCGATGTTTCAGCATTCCTTACCGCATTCGGTACAATGGATCCGATCGCAGATTTCACTGGTGATGGTTCATTCAACTTCTTCGATGTTTCGGCATTCTTGACCGCATTCGGTATGGGTTGCCCATAAATCTGTTATTGAAAAGTTCAACGATCTCGCCCATGGGGTGATTAGTGAACCACATAGACATCTCGGGCGTCCGTGTTGAAAGAGCACGGACGCCTTTTTCGAAACCTAAGATTGAAGGCCCGATAGAACTGGTGACCTTTGAGGAGAAAACCGTGAAAGTATGGCAGCAATGTTGTTTGATCGTCGCTCTAACTCTTCCGTTTGTGTTGTTTCAAAGCAATGCAGTTGCTGAACCTGAGATGGTTCGACCAGAGTCATTGGACCAAGGCTTTGTACTTGTCGTCACCGATCAATCCGGTAAAGCCAACAAGGACAATCCCATCTACTTCGCGGGCAGCATCAACGGGTGGGACCCTGCAGATCCAGAATCAGTACTCACTGGTCGATCAGATCTGCGTTGGCAGATTGTAATTGATAAAGATCTCCAAGGCGTAGGGGTCGAGTTTAAGTTTACCCTTGGTGGTTGGGATCGTGAAGAACTCGATGCGGATGGCGAATCTATTGCAAACCGATCCTTGCCGATGGTTGATGTGTCGGGTCTCGCACAAGGCGAACGCCCAGTGATTGAGTTATCTGTGGTAGATTTCCGTGAACCAACATCACTGGCAGAGGAAGTCCGCAAATCAGGGTTCTATCACGAGCTCAATGTGACAGGTGATGTTACAAGGCTCGCCGTCCAAGGCGGTGCGGGTGGCGCAGAAGCGATGACCCGTGATTTGCAGATATGGACACCACCTGGGTATAACGATCCGGAGAACAAAGATCTTGACTATCCGGTCCTGTACTTGTTCGATGGACAGAATCTGTTTGAGCATCTCCCCGGTTTGCCAGGTGAGTGGGGCGCCGATGAAACGGCAACTCGATTGATCGAATCAGGAAAAATAGAACCAATGATCATTGTCGGGATTCCACACTCCAACGAACACCGACTGCAAGAATACCTTCCATTCGGATCATACAAAGGCGTGCAAGGCGATGGCGCGGATGCGATGGACTGGGTGATTCACGAGGTCATGCCAAGGGTTGAGCGAGCGTTTCGTGTAAAAACCGATCGTGAATCAACAACAATCGGTGGCGCATCCTTGGGTGGATCAATGGCACTCTTCGGGTCAACAGCATATCCAGATATCTTTGGGAATGCACTCATCGAAAGCCTCCCAATGCTCGAAGACGATGGTGTCGGGACCATGAACTACCTCATCACCGTCAACCGCTGGCCTGACAAGGTGTTCATCGGGATGGGCGGCAAAGAAGTCGGCAATGATCCTGCCAACGAGGAACGGAATGGTAAGTACCGTCAATGGGCGCAGGTGCTTGATATCGGTCTCGCAGCGAACGGCGTAGAGGATGATCGCCGAATGTTGGTCATTGATCCTGACGCAAATCACAACGAGATCGCATGGGCAAATCGCTTCGAGCAGGCGCTGGTCTTCTTCTATGGCAAGTGATGCGTGTTTCAAAAAACTGAGCCATAAAAATTGAATCAATTGAGTCCGATGTTGCCGATGATCGAGTATCTGCGGAGGACTAAATATGTCGGCACTCTCAATTGTGCGATCATTGTGTATCGTTTGCCTTGTCATCATCACGCTGGGTTCAGGTTGTGTTATTCAACGCAATAGCAGAGCAGATCGTGAATCATCTGAAGTCGCGCTCAATCAAAATGTATTCGGGCTCTGGGTGACTCGTTGGGATTTTCGCACAAAGTCAGACATCGACACAATTATCAATGATTGTGCATCTATGGGGATTACGGATATTTACTGGCAGATTCGCGGGCAGGGGGATGCATACTACCAATCTGAGCTCGAACCCTGGGGCGAAGAACTCACTCGTCCACGCGGCGACAAGGATGCCAAACCTGCACCAAATCCATCCAAACGAGTGCTCGATCCGGGGTTTGATCCGTTGGCCTATGCGATCCGTCAAGCTCATTTGAAAGGGATGCGGGTCCATGCTTGGTTGAATGTCATGCCGTTATGGCGCGGGAAAACGCCTCCGATCGATACGAGGCATGCGTTCTATACTCGCCCGCACTGGAGACTTATCGATGAGAACGGGCAAGCTCAGCCTTTAGGTGACGGGTATGTTGTGGTGAATCCGGTGCTTGATGATGTTCAAAATCACATTGTCAAAGTCGTGCGCGATGTCGTCACACGGTATCGGGTTGACGGGGTGCATCTCGACTACATCCGATTCCTCACCGATGAACTCGGAAGTGAAAAGCTCTATCCAGGCGATTCACAGAGTTTGTCCCTCTATGCACGCATGGAAGGCGGACGAGCGACAGTAGGGCAGATCAACCGGACGAAGTATCGTGCGTGGATCCGTTCACGGATTACGCATCTTGTGGATCGGATCGGGAACGAGTCGCTCGATGGACACCCAGAAGTAGAGTATTCCGCAGCGGTCTGGCGCCGTCCAGACCTGGCAAAGGATCAGTATCTCCAAGATGCAACACAATGGGTCAACGACGGGATGGTCGATCTGGTGATGCCGATGATTTATACGGATAAAGATTCGCAGTTCGAGAACGATCTTGAATCCTGGTACCTGGGAGTTGACCGAAATCGGGTGATCCCGGGAATCGGAACATACAAACACAACTCCGGAGGCCAAACACTCTCGCAAGCATCCCTTGGTCATCCAAGAAGATTTGCACTCTTTGCGTATTCATCCATCTTTGAGTCCTCGAATCCGGATCAAGACAAGAAAGCTGATGCAATCAGGGAACGAGAACTCAAGCGTGATGCGATCACCCAGTTCATCAATCGAGTCGGGAACTGAGATGCAACGCCTAGGGATCGATATCGGTGGATCAAGTGTCAAGGTTTGCCTGATCGATAATGAGAAAGAAATCCATACCGCTCGCAGCGAGAACTATCGTGATCTTTCTCGGAGCGAACTGGTTCTCAAGATCTGCGAAGCAGTTCGCTTGTTACCTCTCACCGTAAACAACAATACCAAAGTAGGATTGTGCCTGCCTGGGAAGCATGCGGATGATGGGCAGTCAATCGAGCACTCAGTTAATCTCCCGTGCTTGAACGGGTGGGCATTTGAACTTATGTTGAAAGATTCGCTTAGGTGTATTCCTGAATCATTCAAGGTGGTCAGCGATGTGCGTGCCGCTGGGGAAGATTACTTGCGTTCGCACGCATCAACAGGGAGAACTGTGATCATCGCGATTGGGACCGGTGTTGGACTAAGTGTGTTTGATGGCACATCTCCAATCAGTATCGGATCAGGTTCAATCGGGCATATCGGTATGATGGATGTGGGAAAGCTGGACTCAACAGATCGTTACGCACATGACGGTGCACGCAATACACTTGAATCTTACATCGGAGCGCAGGCAATTCAAAGCAGATTCCCGGATGTTGCATCAATAGATATACCGAGCAGTATTCAGAAGTTAAAGATTGATGACCCGATTCTGATCGCACTCGTGCGGGCAATCCGGATTGTCCACGCGATTTATGTGCCTGATCGCATAGTGCTGATGGGGGGGGTAGGGATCGCGTTGCAACCCAAGCGTGACAAAATCGATTCTACGATCCGCGATGGACTCACCACACTCGCCAAGCCCAACTGGATGCTTGCCTTTGGAGATTCGATCTATCACGCAGCGAGGGGTGCTGCAGCGTGTTCTCTGGGTTGATTACCAATGAGGCAAACAGATGTCGAGAAGATGACCCCAAGCGTGAGTTTCCAGGTGAAGTTGATCGAATAAAAATATTCCACACCAGGCGAATGAATCCACTCAAATCTTGCATACACAAAGGGCTGAGTGAAAAGCATCCAGAGGAACCCGACGACAAGTGCTGCGATAACGGAGCGTGATGATCCGCGTTTGGTAAAGATGGCGGTAAAAAACACGCCGATGAGCCCCGCGTAGGCAAATCCCATAACACCGAGCGCGAAGATGATGAGTGAGTCGTTGTTGGCGCTTTTCCAGTAAATGCACACACAGGCAAATGATCCCAGAATAATGCCAAAGACAAGAACCGCGATGCGGCCGACAACGACAAAGTGCCGCTCTGGAATAGTGCTTGATGATCTGGATTCAATGCTCGGGCGATAGATATCGGAAATGTACGCAGCGCTCATTGCATTGATTGCACTATTCAAACTCGACAAACCCGCTGCAAAAAGCCCGGCCATCATCAATCCACGGACTCCGGGTGGAATCTGCGTGAGGAGATAGTGGAGGAAAACCGTGACAGATTCACCTGGAGGTGAAGGGGATTCGAGACTCGTCAGTTCAGGGCGTTGGTACACGATCCAGAGCAACAGACCTGTGATGAGAAAAAGAGCGACGGTTGGAACACCGAGCAGGATACCAGTGATGACCGATCTCGCCCCGTGCTTGGCGGATTTACAGGTCAGCATGCGCTGAGCAAGATCTTGGTCTGTCCCGTACGAACCGATTCCAAGGAGTGTGAACCCGATGATACATGCCGGGAGTGAAAATGGATGCCTCAGATCGAGCGAAGTATCAATCAGCGTGAGCTTTGACGCCTGGTCCTCGCCTCCGACTTTGAGTTGGGAAATAATCTCAGAGAATGGCACATTGAAGGATTGATAAATCAATACTATTGCACAGATTGAGGCACTGATCAGTACCCCGAACTGGATCACATCGGACCAGATAACCGAGCTAATCCCGCCGACAAGTGTGTATGCGATCCCTACACAAGTGAGGATCCCAATCGCGATCATCAGATTGACAGGTCGTGTGCCGTTTTCGAGCCCAAAGATCAGGATAGATGCTGGTATAGCGCCTGCATAAATACGGGCGCCCGATGCGAGCACACGCCCGATCATGAACGTGATACTCGCAGATTTACGAGCATACGGTCCGAATCGTGTTTCGAGGAGCTCATAGATCGAAGCAGATTGAGATTTGTAAAACACGGGCAAGAATGAAAATGCGATGATGATTGCTGCGAGAATCATCCCGATGTTGGTTGCAAGATAGGTCAGGTCCCCGTTGTAGGAACTCTCGGGTGCGCCGATGAATGTGACTGCGGAGAGTGAAGTCGCAACGATCGAGATCGCGACCGCCCACGGGGGCATGCGTCGACTCCCTAAAAAGTAATCATCTGTATTCTCTGGGGACCTGCGAGAAAAGAGGAACCCTGTGAACGCGAGTAGAAGAAAGTAGATTGTGAGAACGATCCAGTCCTGAATCGTCAATCCTATAACAGGTAGTGTTTGCTCAATAAGTTGAGGATCTGTAACAGGCGTTGGCATGGACCTACTTTAGCAGAACATGGAGTGGTATATTTGGATCATTGAGATGTACCACTGAATCATGGTGGGGTGAACAAAAAAAGCACCTGAATCAGGAGCTTTAAGTGCGATTGAGTAGAATTAAAGTTGCACAAACCTGTGCATTGTCATCAGAAAAAAAAGCGGGTGAACGGACTCGAACCGTCAACATTCAGCTTGGAAGGCTGACGCTCTACCATTGAGCTACACCCGCAAAGGCCGATTTTGAGTGTCTTGCACTACATTAGCCAGAGTTCTTGCACTACAATTCGGTGTTGTTGAGCCGAAAACGCAATCCAGAACGCCGTGAGTATATCCGCAATGAACGCAAATGTCTCCAAACGCAAACCACGAATTCCAAAGCTTTCATTCACAGACAACAGAGGTTATGGATGGCATGTTTCATATCGCGATCCAATGACAGGAACGCCCAAACGGCATTGCTTTGGAATACCTGAAAGAGAGCGCAAGGCGGAAGCTGAACGCATGTACCATGACTGGATCGCCAAGCATCTTCACGGGGAGTCGCTTCCTCCAAGGAAGGGGGCAAAGAAGTCAGCAGCCCGAACAGTCCCACAAGCGAACATCCTCTCAGGGAGCATTATTGAAATCGCCAGCGGGCTTATTGAATCTGAGCGAGCGAGAATCCGTGAAGATGGTGAAGCCCGTAGGCGTGGGACTATCGCACGGGCGGTCTTCACCGACCGGAGTAAGCAGATTCGAGATTTCCTCGCCTTTATGAATGACCGGCACGGGGAGAATGCAATCAATCGAATGCGGCTTTCGGATTTGAGTATGGAGGATGTGGAGGCGTACAACGAACATGTAGTGAACAGTGGCTATTCGGCTTCACAGGTCTCAAAGAGAATGCAGCTTGTCAAGGGCATCATCGACCGGGCTGGACGCCCTGAGCACGGCCTACAGGCACTCTCGTGGAACTGGGACTCTCGTGATGTTCGGCATGGGAAACCCACTCAGGAACGCATTCTCCCGACTGTTGAGCAACTTAAAGATCTCTTGGATGCAACTGATCAGCGGGGCAAGGCGTTTATTTGGCTTGGCATCGGGCTGGGCTTCGGCCCCAAAGACCTCTCCGCTATTCGTGTTGGTCAGATTGCAAACAAGGCGTATGACCTTCGGCGTGGTAAGACCGGAGTTGAGCGCTTTGGGGTCACATCACCGTATGTGTGGGCTCATGTTTCAGCATACCAGAAGGCGGAGAGTCGGGCGAAGGGAGAACCTCTTTTCTTGACTCGGACTGGTCAGCCTCTTGTCCATGCTCGTTCAAATGCTGTGACGCTCTGGTGGAGCAGCCTTCGCAAGCGAATCGGCGAGACTCCAGAGACTCTCGGTGGGTTTTATACGCTCAGGCATCTCGGTGCAACAGAGTTTGGGAACCGCCGAGGTGCTTCGATCAGTGATATAAAGCGGTGGCTTGGGCACTCGGCGAGCTCCAGTGTGGCAGATGTATACATGAAGCCAGTGAGCCCGGAATACCAAGCAGTGGTTAAATGGGTACGGAAGTCACTGAAGAAGACAACGCTCTGATGCCTGATTTTCTTTATTCAATCAATCTGGTGCTTCATCGATCAGTAGCTGGGTGAGTTGGGCACGGAGGAGTGGGCTATCACGCGTCGCATGTTCATAGAATCTTTGAACGCCCGGTTTCTGCTCGAACAGGCGTTCGCACAATGCAGAATAGTCTTCGTTGGATAAAGACTCGATGCGTTGAGCAACCTGATCCCATCGTCGCTCGTTTCTTGCCAGCAGTTCGCAAGCAGATGGGTCTTGTCGGATGCAGTCGATCACTTCTGGTGGCTCATTCAACCGTTTGAGAGCTCTTTCGGTCAATAATTCACGATCTATCTCATCAGTTTCCTTTGGAAGTGTTCCTTTAGCAGACTTGAGATGCGATATCGCTTTGAGGGCTCGTTTCTCGGTGGCTTCTTGATTGGCTTGTCTTTGTGCTGACCGGTGTTTGAGTTCTCGAACTGATTCATGGACATGTTCTCTCAAATACGCGACGCGAGCACCAGTCCCCGCACTCGGTGACCACTCGGTGCTGCGCATGGTGATCTCGATAAGCTCAGATGCCGACCTGCCAGCAGAAATGAGTTCAGGAACAGCTTTGGGATGCCCCGGTTTCACCAGGTAGCTTGCTCCTGACAAACCCCACCTTGACAAAGCCACAGAATGGGAACAGTGTTTGGTAATGGGTGTGCTTTTCATTGATCGAGCAGCATCGGCATCTTGCTGCTTCTTTTGGATCTTAGTTGTTTCTTTCTGGTTCACCAGTGACCCGGCTTGGAGCTCACCTCTGGTCCGACCACAAGGGTCACCTGTGACCCGGCTTGATTTCTGGGTAGGGTCAGGTGTGGGCCGACCAATAGTGGTTTGTCCGCTGCGAAGCTTGTGGATGGCCGATAGGCAACTACTCACATGGTCTGCGTGTCGAAGATCAGTGATGTGATAGACAGAATGCTTCCCACGCTGACGATTGACTCTGATAAGCCCGCATTTCTCAAGTAGGGCGATTGCTCGTTTGACTGAACTCTCTGAGTGACCAGAATCGATAGCGATTCGTTTCCGGTCAGGGTGGACATTGGGGAGCCGCCGAAGCAGGACTGAATACACCGCTTGAACGGCTCGACCGCCATGCAGCGAAGCAAGCTCATGGAGTGATGCGAATACATAGGAGTCGATTGAAGCCCTGAGGGCTTGCTCTGCCGTGAGTTTGTCCGAACCTGGGAACGGTACGACAGCATCCAACTCAGATTGCGTCTGGTCGTGCTTTGGTCTCATGTTGTCCTCGTGTGAAATCTCTCTCTCCAGCATCAACCATTTTGTTTCGCGTGGCAATAGGTCAATTCTGAATTTCTTGTGTGACACTCGGGTCTTACTGGACTCAGATGTCAGATGAAGAGGGTTGGATTCAGGCTACAGGAATTATTTTGAGCTCTTATGGCACACCTGATGCATCTTGATGCCATAACGAATACAAATACGGAGATGACACAATGACAAACCAGAAACCAAAGAGCATATTTCGTGACGGGCCGATTGCTGCGTCCGTTTGGGAACGAGCAGGCCGACACGGAAACTACTTTGAATACACAGTGAGCAGGTCGTTCAAAGGCAAAGAGGGGTTCAGCTACAGCGGCTCGTACCGAGAACGAGATGCCGAGGCACTCAAACACTGTGTTGACCAAGCTGTTGCGTGGATTCGTGAGCAGCAGGGGGATGACAGCCCTCAGGCTGAAAAAGTTGATGACGGTGGAGTAGTAGCCGTGCAGCCTGAATAGGTGGCGGCTATGAATCCAATATTCAAAGCGAAAGCCAAAGACGATGATGACACGCTCAATACATCGTTTGCGCCGCAGCCCGTGATACACCAAGATGAGTCAGAAGAGGCTCAGTTCTCACGATGGTTGAGTGTTGAGCAGATTCGGAAAATGCAGCGGATGCGGCGAGAGACCGTCGTGGCAGCCATGCTTGATGGTGAACTCCCATATGAGCAGCGTGGTCGGATTCGGTATGCGAGGTTTGCCGATGTGCTTGCGTGGGAAGAGAGACGCTTGAATCCTGAGTCAGCTCCCAGCCGGATGCGGATTGCTCCTGAGCTGGCTGACTTAGTTGGGTAACACAGGCTGACATCAAAGAAGCCCGAGCGGATGACCCGCTTGGGCTCTCTCTGATGCCACAGACAACAGAATGACTATTTCACCTATGGAGAAAATCACACAATGAGAAGCATTGTCAATACTAAATCTCTGCCAGTCTTACGGGAATTGGTTCAGCAGCTTGAGACAAATCGGGGCTTGGATGTCCATGAGCAAATCAAGAACAGCCTTATTGGTCATGATCCTCAATCCGCTTTGGTCGTGCATGGTTTGCCCCGCACGAGTTCGGGTGATGTTTGCCGTGCAAGCATCTCGATTTCAGCGTCGGATTTTGGTCCGTCGGTGGAGTTATGAGCATGATGGAATCGAGGCAGAATCCGAAGTTTGGGCTTGGTCGATTAGTGGCGACCCCGAACGCGCTGCAGACTGTTGAACCCAGCGAAATTGACGCTGCATTGCTCCGGCATGTACGCGGTGATTGGGGTGATGTTGACGGCTTTGACAGGGAAGCGAATGACATCGCCCTTCAAGAGGGAGGTCGATTGCTTTCAGCATATCATACAAATCTCGGGACAAAGTACTGGGTGATCACAGAAGCCGACCGCTCAGTGACCACCATATTGCTGCCTCAAGATTATTGATGGTGATTGTGGTGAATAGGGGTTGACTCCCCAGCAGACCTTATGCACGACCGTGCGTATACAGTTAATCCCAGAAACACGCTCACAATACTTGAATCGCCAATTAAGGCGTATACACGACAATTACAAAGTCTCCTAATTTCCCATTTTACGCATGACAGAAGCCAGATAAGCTGTAGACTGGGATCTATGGCACACTCCTCCAAGAGCGGCGGTACTGGAACGACATTCAGACTTGGACACGAGGACAGGCAAGGGCTTGAAGAGCGTGCTGCTGCGGCTGACCAAACCTTGAGTGAGTACCTTCGGGAGCTCGTGCGAGAGCACCTTGAGCCGACTGAAATGGGCAAGCTCCTTGATGAAGTCGAGGGGCTTCGGATTGAAGTCCGGATGCTCCGCGAGGACATGCAGTTTGTCCTTGAAACACTCCTGATCAATGTCGCCAACATCCCGGAAGACCAAGTGAAATCAGCGGTTCGTGCCAAGCTCAAGAGGCCCTGAGGAGGAGTGTCATGCTCACGATTTCGGCCATGAGTGCGGGCCAAGAAAACTACTACCTTCAACTCGGTCGAGAGGACTACTACCTCGAAGGAGGAGAGCCCCCTGGGGTGTGGTTTGGGCAAGGTGCGAAGGCTCTTGGGTTGACTGGTGAAGTTGAACGGAATCCCTTGCGATCGCTCTTCGCAGGATTCGCTCCAGACGGGAAGAAAACGCTCGTTCAGAATGCAGGTAAGAAGGACAGGCAGCCGGGTTGGGATATGACAGCATCAGCTCCAAAGTCGGTGTCGGTTCTCTGGAGTGCTGTCAACAAAGACAAGCAGGCAGTCATTGAATCTATTCTGATGGATGCGACCCAACGCCTCGTTTCATTCATGGAAGCCGAAATCGCCCACACCCGGAAGGGGGCAGGCGGGATTGATGTTCAGGATGCCAAGCTCGCATGCGCTGCTTTCATGCATCATACCAGCCGGGCTCAGGAGCCTCAGCTACATGTTCATATCGTGACACCAAATGCTGGGCTTGGTGAAGACGGCAGTTGGGGCGCACTGCGGAGCCGTGAAGATTTCTACTCGTTCCAGACGATGCTCGGTGCTCTATGGCGTGCTGATGTTGCCCATGGGCTTGCTCGCTCCGGGGTCGAGCTTGAATCGGACCGCTTCGCATTCAAAGTGAAGAATGTTCCGGACGAGCTCTGCTTGGCCCAATCGACTCGTACAAAAGAAATTAGTGGGTACAAGCTTGAGCACAAGCTGACAGGGAAAGATGCCGGTGAGATAGCCAACCAAGCAACACGGAATGTAAAGGGGCATGTATCCCGAGAAGAGCTTGCTCCGGCATGGAGAACTTTGAACGAAGAGCATGATTTCTCAACAGATGTAGCGGAGTCGCTCTTTCAAAGCAAATCACAGGAGATGTCACAGGCAGATTCACCCGTCATACGCAAGCATTCGTATGACAGAGCAATTGATGAGTTGATGGAGAGTCAAAGCTGCTTTCCTGAGAGAGCCTTTCAGCAGAAGACCTTGGAGGGCATCCAGTCATATGGGATAGATCCCTATGCCGAGTTCGCTACTGCCAGAGAGTTCCTACACAAGTCGGATGACAGTGTTTGTCTCAACAATAACAGCGAGTACGACACCTTTACGACAAAGTGGATGTACCGTGCTGAAGAGCATGTGCTCAGGATGGCTGATGACTTGGCGGAAAAAGAAGTCAAAATAGAATCAGATGATTTGGTCCGGAGAGCGGCGTATCTGACGGATCTGTCGGCGGAGCAGAGGGGTGCTGTGGAGCACATTGTTGGTGGAACAGGGAAAATAGCCTGCCTTACCGGCGGCGCAGGTGCCGGAAAAACACGCACGCTAACTGCAGCCAAGATTGTATGGAAAGATCGGAACTATGCTGTTCTTGGTTGTGCGATGGCTGGGAGCGCCGCCAAGGAACTTGAAAAGGGGAGCGGAATCAAGAGCTACACGGTTGAGAAACTGCTTTATACGCTCGATGACACCTTTGCAGCACGGGCGAAGAAGAACCTATCACCAGGAGAGATTGCCAAATCAATTTCCCTTGATGGGTTATTCACCAAGAATCATCGGGTGATTCAAAATAAACCGCTCATCCAAAACAAGCCGCTCTTCAATAAGAAAAAGCAACGGCCCGCACGAATCAAGCTCACAAGCAACACTGTGGTTGTACTTGATGAAGCATCGATGCTGGGGACTTATGACTATGCCCGATTGATAGCCCATATCGACCGAGCAGGAGCCAAGCTTGTCTGTGTTGGTGACCATCAACAACTGCCTTCGATTGAAGCGGGGGGAGTGTTTCATCATCTGCTTGAGAAATATGGTGCTGCCAAACTTGAACAGAATTGCCGTCAGCATTTACCCTGGATGCGTAAGGCCGTTGAGCAGTTCCGAGATGGAAATCCGAAGGGGGCGTTGTCGCTGTATGCCAAGGAAGAGAAACTCACTATCGAGCCAACACGGGATGAAGCCAAGAAGAGTTTGATTGCGTCTTGGTCTCAGTCTCACAAGATTGGTCTGAAAGAATCGCTCATCCTTGCTGGCACGAACCGCGATGTTGAAGAGCTCAATGCGGCAGCCCAGTCATTTCGAAGGGATAAAGGAGAGCTTGGTAAACGGAGCATGAAGATCGATGGAACCCGTATGTTTGAGGGAGACCGTGTGCTATTCACCAAAAACTCCAATCTATATGGCATTGTCAATGGTGATTTCGCCACGATAGAGAAGATCAGGAAGCCCAAGCACCTTCTCGATAAAGGCGGGTTCACCGTGCTGCTTGACTCTCCATCTCTGGGCAAATCAGAAAGGGTTCGAGTTTCCTTTGTAGATTACAAAGCGGATGAAGTGAAGCTGGGTTATGCGTCCACGACTCATAAAGCCCAAGGAACGACGGTTGACCGTGCCTATGTACTCGCAGGCGGGTGGATGCAAGACCGTGAACTGTCGTATGTCCAGATGAGTCGGCACAGGAAAGATTGTCAGATATTTGTCACCAGCGATGAAGCTGGCGAAGACCTGTGCGAGTTGAAGAGGGCCATGGAACAATCTCACGCGAAGGAGTTGGCGCACGCGCAAGAACAAAGTCGTGAACTGGAGCTCAGGTTGCAATGAACTATAAACCGTATCTTTTTTTCTATCATTTAAAGACGGTGTTTTTCATATTGAGCTTCTGGGCACCATTGGCGTTAGTGCGAGTTGGTGTGCTATTCTTAGCGATTTCATTTTTGTACGCTACCTGGCTTCCAATCTCGACAGTCGGATATGTCTCAATTGTTTTCGTACCAGGCTTGCTGTTAATCCTGGCTTACCCATGCATCAAGACGAAGCCCAAAGAGCTAGATGTAGGCGAATATATTCAACTTTACTATTCGCACGCCGGAACACAGCGCAAGGGGGACATTCGGAGTTATTGGCAGTTCACTCTGGCCGCAACGGGATCAACCATCGTCTGTACGCTGGCGGCAATACTATTGCTCCGTTTTGTGGTACATTTAGATACCGAAACCCTGCCCGATGAATCATTCCGGGATTACTTCCGGTTCACGCATATTGAAACACTCGAGTTTGTCCAAGAAACACCGATGTTGCTTGCTGGCATTGGCTACTTGATCGGATGGCTTCTTACCCCTCTTTTTCGGCGCATTCTATTCGGGAAGCTTGAGAGTCCGTTTTGTTCATTCCGACTCCCGCTACCCAGGAATGAACTTCAATCACACAAAGGGATGATCCTGAATCCACACTTGCGAGGTAAGGGAATGGGGCCGAATGACATTGGCGAGCGATGGCTGCCGGAAGAGGAGGACGAATGAAAACCGAGAATCGTCATCCAGCTCTAGATTCAAAGCACCGCGCTTTGCAATCTCAGCATCGCGAAGAAATACCATCGACGATTGTTCGTTGGGCTTGTCGCAGAGTTCATTTGTCAAACCTGAGCCCGCATTATCTGCTCATTGGTACACCCGGAAGCGGAAAGACGAACTTGCTTAAAATTCTTATGAACAGCGTTCTTCCAGATGCGGAGTATGGGCTGCGGTTTCGCTCACTTGTGTACGACCCAAAGACCGAATTTTTTCCATTTCTAACTCGAATGGGAATCCCCAAAGACCAGATCATCGTGGTCAATCCGTTCGATGCTCGTAGCTCTGCATGGAATCTCTCTCGTGATTTTCGTGAAGGGGGTGGGCATGCCGAAGCTCTTGCCGGTGCGATGATTCCGGTAGGTGCAAAGGTTGGTGGCCATGAGAGTGAGAACTTCTTCGAAAAAGCTGCGAATCAAACACTTACGGATGTCATTGAAGGGTTGATGCATCGAAATCCTGACGGATGGGAGCTCCGTGACATTGTAGAGGTATGCGCAGATTTGAAGGACATTGTGGCAGTGTTGAAGGTGACTCCCACAGGCAGAAATACTTTGTCGCGTTTTTTCGAGAGTGATAATCCGCACAGCAAACTTGCTGATGACATTATGGCAACACTTTGGTCACATATACGCAAATACATCTCTATCGCTTCATTCTGGCATAACTCGGACACTTGGTTCAGTGTAAAGGACTGGCATAAGGGCAGCGGAATCATATTGTTGGGTACCGACCCTGAACGAGAAGAAGTGATGAACACAATCAATCAACTTCTTGTCAGACGGATGACACAAGTTATTCGCCGGGCTGATGAAGAGCCTGCTGATCTGACTTGGTGCTTCTTTGATGAACTCAGTGGCGTGACAAGTGGTTTCCCGGATTTCGCCCGATTTCTTCGTGAGGCGCGTTCGAAAGGGGCGAGAGTGGTACTTGCGTGTCAGGATTTAGCCGGTCTAAGAGAAGTTTTTGGACGAGATCAAGCAGAGAGCCTGATGAGTGTATGTGATAACAAAGGGTTCTTGCATCTTGCCTCGGAGACAGCCTCATGGGCTTCAACAGTCTTCGGGCAGACTGAGCAGCAGGTACGGACGCATAGCAACAGCGGGCAGGGAAAATCAAGCGAATCATGGACGAGAGGTCTCGTCACGGAAGTATTGCCAATTGAGTTTATGGAACTTCCACTTGCAGAGAATCATCGTGGGGCTACGCGAGGTTTCTTCCATCATCCTGGCGAAGAGGGTGTGTTTACTGATTACTTGACTTCAGAGGATGTTGACAAACTAATGCCAAATCGAGCCGATGAGCTTCCGCCAACTCGATTAGACCGTGATGATGATGCCCATAAGCGGGTGGTATGGACGGATCAAGACCGGGAACGATTTGGTTTACGAGGCGGCCAAAATGGTAAGACTGTGCGATTCCTTAAAGACTGATTGGATACAGAAATGAGTAGCTCAGATACATGGCCTCCAGACCCATTGGTTCTCGGGAATCGAGTTTTTCATTGGACATGTTGGAATGTTGTGGTCAATGAAGTCATAGCGACATCCCGTATTTCTCAGCTCCACCTTACTGACACGAACTCAAATGAATCGTTTGTATTGAAGTGCAACGAGTTTTGCCGGGGTGAGGCATCCGTAGGTGATGAGCTATCGCTGCTAGGCCTCGGTGATCAAGCCGCTGACCCTGGTCGATATACTCGCGTTGCTTGGATCAACAATACAGGAGGCGGGTGGGGGCTCTTTGATTTCTGGGAACGACAGCATTTTTCTGACGAACAGTGCATGGCACGGTTTGGATTACCAAGAAAGAAAAAGGCTCTCCGCAATCTCCTTGAAATGTACTACACCGTATTGTGTCAAATATGCCTCCAGCATTTCGGATACACTGAGCCAGAGCTTTCGGAATGGACAAAAAAGAATGTGCGGTTTTTCATTAAGCAGCGTCTCTGATTTCAAATGCCAGAAGCATCGAAATGAGTGCTGAGAGATTTCCATACTCCAAATGATTCAGAGATTGAAAGGTAATAGCGGAATATGAAAACACTTCAACTTAAACGGGCAGTTCTCATCGGTTTTACGGTCACAACTCAAGTTTATGCAATGAATTCAGGAGGTTTAACCCCATCAAGCATCGATAAGCCATGCTCTGAGCATGCAAGAGTATCTGAGCAGAGCGAAGCTGTTAAAGATGTAAAGGGAATACAGCCTGGTACGCCAAAAAATTATTTGAAGAATCCGGATGGACTACGAGACCAGTTATTCGGTAATGATGAATCAGATCAGCGTAAATGGCCCAGTGTGTATAAACGGATTGCAGTTCCTCCTACAGATCTCGATCGGTATATCGAACTATTGGCCGAGCCATCGGGCGCGTACATGGAAGATGCTCGTGGATTGATTGATCTGCGAACATTCAGGAGAGATATGGAACGCTGGGTTGTGGCTCTAAAAGCTTCCGAAAATACCAAATCAAATGATCGAGTCATTCACAAGCTTGCTAGGGTCGGAATTCTTGAAGATGTTGTTCTTGAGCTTTCGGACTTTGAGCAGAAACAGAAACAAAATTCCAGATCTGGCAGACGGATTCGAACTCGGGATGGTTTCAAGACTCAAGAGGAGATAGAGGTAGCTCCTTTGTCGAAAGAGGCGGCATCTTACAAAACAGACTACAAAGACTATGAATTCCATCCTAGATTCCATGAAGGCGTGAATGATCCAGGGCCTGCGTTGCCCTCAATTGCATGGGAGTACAGCGCAGCTCGAAATCGATACGGGCTCAATGCTTTCGACCTCGCAGTTCTACACGGGCATGTAGATGATGTAGGTTGGTATATGTCTGAGCATGGAATACCACTGGACTATGCTCGATGGGAAAGATACTTCTGGACTGAAATGGCTCAAAGGATCGATCCTGCTCACCGATACAGCACAAAGTTCCGGTTTTCAATTGCTGGTATCTCAACGCCGATGCACCTCGCTGTTGTGTCTGACAACGACCCTGAGAATCAAATATTGAAAATGCTCCTAGACAACCAGACTGATCTCAAGGATTGGAAACGGAAAGATGCCGAAAGACATTCCGGGCCGTGGACAAACATGAGCGAACCCGCCGGGATACTCCATGTAAATGACCGCGATGTAATGGGGCTCACGCCATTGCATTACGCGATTCTGCTCGATAAGCCAGTTGCCGTCCGAATGCTTCTTGATGCTGGTGCAAACCTAAAAGAGAAGGTTGGAAATACGAGACTCAATGCAGTTGAACTTGCTGTTCTTTCCGGATCATCATTCGTGTTGGAAGAACTATTAGTCGGTTTTAAATCACCTCCAGAAGATTTTGATGAGCGGCTTGTCGCTGGGCGAAACATACTCCACCATGCCGCATTGAATGGAGATTTGAGTTCGGCTCAGGCGATTCTTGGTGGAATCATTGCGGTAGATGCTGATACCGTGTCCATTGAGCATCGCACAGCGTTGCACTTTGCGGCTATGAATGGGAATGCGCCGATAGTTGATGAGTTGATATCCATGGGAGTGGATGTTTCTGCTCGCGACTCTTGTGGCCGTGAGGCTTTACACTATGCGGCGATCTCAGGAACAGAAGCAGTAGTCCAATTGCTAATGAACAACGGTGCGGATGCCAACCTAAGGGACAAGCACGGGAAGAGTGCCAAGGCGTTGGCCCAATCGTCTGGACACTCTGGTTTGCTCAAATCAATGGAGTAGATCTTGTGAGTTCAACAGCCAACCCAGAATCAGATGCAGTAAGAGCCGAGATTCAGACCAGTTGCAATCTCCATGTGCAGGCCGCTCTGCACTATATTGGGGCCGAAGATGAACTTGAACTTGTCAATCTTTCTGGGTTTCATACGGAGCCAGTCGATGTCGGTGTCGAAGTGGTCTACTCGGCAAGTGTTCACTCTGAAGTGATCTCAGGGCAGCATGCTCCATCAATTGGCCGCGTCTGCGCCAATGATGATGAAGCAAAGGGGTTCCTACAAGACAACGAACACCAGGTACTCAGCGATGAGCAGTACAGAGCTGTGTATCAGAAACAATTGTATCAATGGGCCTTCGAAGGCTGCCTAGATTCGGAACAGCCTCAAACGGTGAGACCGGAGTTCTTTGCTGCAGTCCATTATCAATGTGACCAGTGTAATGGGCACGGACGGTATTCGTGTGCGAACTGTCATGGACATGGAACCATTGAAGTGAACTGCTCACAGTGCCAGGGAAGGGGGGCAGTCGTCCACCAGCAACTAAGGCCGGGTGCGCCTCAGAATGGCTCGTACAACGAGCGGTGGATGGATGTTGAAGAGCGGTGCATCGGGTGCAGTGGATCAGGGAGGAAGGTCAAAAACTGTGGGGGATGCAGTGGAGCAGGGATAGTCCAATGCACAAAGTGTGCTGCAACCGGGATGCTCACCAAGGTATTTAGTTATTCTGTTCAGGCGGATTTTCATTGCCGTGTAGAGTGCAAGCCAAAGAAGCTAGAGGGTTGGCTTCAGCAGACCGGCGTAGCCGCCACTTTGTCAGAATCATTTTCCGTAGATAAGCCGACAATCACGCCGGGGTATCACTGCGACAGCGTACTAGTTCGATGCCAGGTGTGCTATGGGGACATGGTGCTTCAGTGTACGGGCGGATCGGAGATTCTTGAGTTCTATGGTCGTAGCCCGATCTATCTCGGTTCATCGGAGTTAATCAGCGGTCTGCTCCATTCCCTCTCCGAGCGGGTGAGAAAGAGCATTGATAGCCAACAACTCGGTGCAGATAGTGAGTTCAGTCAGATTCCTTTAATCTCAGAAGCAATGGTCCAGGGGTTTTCAGAATCACACCGTGGCCATGTATCAACGACCATCAGCTTGCCATTGGTTGACTATGGCGTGAGCTCAGAGATAAAGAGTGCCGTGAGGGCCGCTGCGAAATCAGATGCGGGGAACTCTCTCCGGCTTGCCAATGCTGTTGCAATGACGATTTCTCTTATCATCAGCATAGCGTATATGAGATATATCTTTCTCCAAGATTCCAGAGACCTGAGAGAGTCGTTTTCTCACTTCGCCATTGTTGGAATGTGTGTGATGGCTGTGACTTTTCTTTTCTGTTGGAGTTTGAGATTGTGGACTCGTAAACGACTTGTATCACGAAGTCGAAAATTGCTACGGCGTGATTCCGCTCATAAACTCGAACGGTCAGGCATGACTCATCGAACTCTACTTATGCGAACACTTATGACTTGGGCTCCATCGGCATTGGTGAGTGGTGCTGCGTTCTTCTACGCGTTGATTGTCTATACACAAATCATCAAACCATGATCGTGAATCGCCTGCTGGTTCTCCGGCGTGCTTCGTTCCCATTCCCATTCGGTACATTCTTTGGGCCAGCTCTCGTGTGAGCCCCGAGGAATGTCCAACGGGAGATGACGAATCACCTTAATTGGAGAATATGCAATGCCGAAAACACAACCCACAGCAGAAGTTCGTATCGGACAAATCAAAGCCGCTATCTGGAAGAACGATACAGACGCTGGCACACGATTCAATGTGACTGTCACACGAATCTATAAGGAAGGCGAAGAGTGGAAGTACTCTGAGACATTTGGACGCAATGACCTTCTTGTGCTTGCGAAGGTGCTCGACCGAGCACATGACCGCATCTACGAGCTTCAGACGGAGTACGCAGAAGAATAATCAATCTCGATTACACGAACCCGCTGGTTGAGCACCAGCGGGTTTTTCATGCGCTTGTACATATCTCGTATTTCCTGATCCTGGTTTGTGATTGGAGATCGTCACTTGCCAGAGTGCGGTGTGTGTCGTCCCGCATGATGTCTTCCAAGAGCCTGTGGCATGAAATCGAAGAGAGTTCTGGCGAAGTCTAGCCGGTGCATTCGTGAACTCCTTTGGCCCAGTGATTTCGGTTCCTCAGCTTTGGGTGAAGGAACGCAAAATCACAGGCCCAAAGGAGAAATACACATGAAAGCTGAACAAGCCCGTAAACTTACCGCCCAAGCACTCACTCAGTTGGCAAGCGAGTTAGACCAAGGAGCAAGCGACACACTCACCGCGTATCTGGGGACAATGGCAAAGTTTCACAGGTACAGTTTCGGAAACATTCTTCTCATCGCATCACAACAGCCTGATGCCACACAGGTTGCCGGATTCGGTACATGGAAAAAACTCCGCCGATTCGTCAAGAAGGGTGAGAAAGGAATCGTAATAATCGCACCCGTCGTTATCAGTACAGAGCAAGTGGAAGACGGTGACAAAGATACCGCGCTTCGGTTCAAAGCCGCCTTTGTCTTCGATATCAGCCAGACCGATGGCGAAGCACTTCCAGAGTTCTCAAGGGTTGGTGGGAATCCGAGTGGCCATGCCGACCATCTCAAGGCATTCATCACAACACAGGGCATCAATCTGGAGTTTTCTGACAATCTTGGCGGTGCCCACGGTGTATCACGAGGCGGATCAATCTCCATCCTCAATACACTTGAGCCCGCCCAAGAGTTCTCGGTTCTCGTCCATGAACTTGCCCATGAGCTTCTTCATAAGTCGAATGACAAAGACCGCCCAAGCAAGACCGTGCGGGAAACCGAAGCCGAAGCCGTCGCCTTTGTCGTGAACCATGCCGTCGGGCTCAAAACCAACTCGGCTTCTTCGGACTACATCAAGCTGTACCGTGGCGATAGTGGGACACTCGCATCGTCGCTTGAGCGTATCCAAAAAGCTGCTTCACGAATCATTCAGGCCATCGTACTCAGCTAAAACGCTAGTCCGCAAGCATAGTTTGCCAATATTCAACTGGTAAGCGCGTAGTAGTGGAGGGCGGCGGATATACTGTCATAGTCATCATATCCAGACCAGCAGCAATTCAGTGAGATTTATTTATGGGAATAAAATGGGAAAATCTACTGGCAGTGGACCCATTGAAAATTGATGAACTATTTATTAGTCAAACGAATAGTAATAAAGCTTAAATACAAATTCGCGGATTTACTATTCCGTTTACTGGAACACAGCAAAAATATACGAAGCTCATGGATTGTTTGGATGAGCAATTGAAGGCCTATGTTTTTCCTGAAGATTCACAGGATGAAAATTCATGGAGGAATGCGCGTGACAAATTTGGAGATATATCTCCAATTCGAGACGGTAAATTGGGTGAGATGTTGCTATATGTATTCGTTGAAGCTTTCCTCAAAACGCCTCTTATGGCATACAAGCTTAAAGATTTAGGAAATCCAAACGATCAGGTTAAAGGAGCTGACGGTGTCTTTGTGGGTGAATATCAGGGGAAGAGAGCATTACTTATTGGCGAGTCAAAGGTCCATAGGAAGCTTGCTCCTGCGATCACTAGCACATTCCGCTCATTGCAGCGATTCCATGATGAAGCTGGCCCCTATTCCACTGAACTGCTTGTTTCCCGAAAGTATCCCAAAGAGCGAGGTTTGAGTTCAGAATATTTGGAAGCGGCGATTGCTATTCTAAATGAGGGATATGAAGTATTGGTCCACCCAATATTTGTTTCATACTCAATGGCTGAGATTGCAACTATTTCTGGAGTGGCCATGACACAAGAGGATGCAGAATCTGCTCTGTCAAATCATGTTGAAGCAGAGCTAGTCCTTTGGGAGAAGAAGATAGCAGATCAAGTTGCAGCCTATCCAAAGCCATTTCAAGTTTACCTGGATTTCTTTTTTCTTCCAGCCGAGGATTCACTGCAACTTCGTGAACACTTTTACGAGATGCTTCACGGCCATCCGTACGAGTCTAGAGCAGTTCGTGAGGCACTTAAGAAAATAAAGAAAGCCACTTCTAAAGGCAACGGCAAATGAATGGGTATGACTTTGCATTCGAGCATAACGCAATAAACAGCGCTCTAGCCGTATTGCAAGAGTCTGTTCTCAATCCGTCATATCAAATAGATCCTAATTTTCATGAATGCTTTGTCCAAGCTGGTTGGCTAGCTACTTTTCTCTCTAACAGTGATAAGCACAACCACAGAAAAAAAGCATTGATGTTCGCGGCTCTAGCCAAGAAATATTTTAGTGCTGATTCAGTTTTAGACGCCATCTGTTACACAATATTCTCACGAGTTGGAGCTTTGCCAGCTGCAATGCATTTGCCGAAAATCGTTGATGAAAAACAACGTTATACGGGGCCTCTTCTTGGCCCTCTCAGTGATGAATTTCGAGCCGCATTTAGTGAGGCATATAACGATCTAGGTGGTGGTCTTGTATTGACAGAGTTTCAAAAATCTACAGTAGAATTACTACAAGATCGGTCCAGCGGGATTCTCTCCGCTCCAACATCAGCAGGTAAATCCTTTATTGTTCATGAGTATGTCAAGGCAATGTTACTTACAAATCCTGCCTTCGTGGCGCTTTTTGTAGTGCCAACCAAGGCTTTGATAGCTCAGACTTGTGCTATATATCGCCGTTTTCGTATGGCCGAGGATTGCGAGTTGACAATACATTCATCCGTTCCTGACAACATGGAGCGTCCTTCAGGACCAACGGTATTCGCGCTGACACAAGAGCGTTGCATTCGGCTCCTATCTACACCAGTTGTTCAATCCCTGTCCTTGGTATTTGCTGATGAAATTCAATCACTTGAAAACGTGAGCGTGGTGCACTTCTTGAATATGTATTGCATGAAATAAAAGTGAAATCGCCCCATTCACGATTGTTTGCAGCAGGCCCATTTATTGCGAATGGAAAGGAACTTGGAGAGAGTCTTTTTGGCAAGGAATGCATAAGTATCGACACGGAGGACTCACCTGTCTCGCAAATGATACTTCGGTTGAGCCCGGTCCGAGGGCGACGTGTGATCCAAGTACAAATCGAAAGGGACACTGCACAAGAAAACGATGTCAATTTTGAGATTGCTACAAATCGTGTATTCTATTCTCGATGGAAGAACAGTTCGTCCGATGCGGTTTCTGATGCGATTAACACATTTGCGAATGAAAGCGCCTCGATAGTCTATGCTAAAGGTCCAGGCACTGCTCAACGATGGGCCAGACGCTATGCCGAAGAACTACCAGAGAACAATGAAATTCCAAATGAAACCAATGATCTCATTACCTACCTCCGAGACTCTATACACCCAAAATGCTCGTTAGTTCAGTGTTTGATGAAGCGTGTGGCCTATCACCACGGGGGACTACCGGATTTTGTAAGAGAGGAAATTGAGGAGCTCTACATCCAACGAGAAATAGATGTGCTTTTTTGCACATCAACGCTACTGGAAGGTGTCAATCTCCCGGCGGATAAAATATTTATAACATCTCCGGTCAAGGCTAACGAGGCATTAACTCCATTTGAGTTCAAAAATCTTACCGGTAGGGCCGGTCGTTTAGATCAGCATTTGTGCGGAATGATCTTCTGCATCAATATTCCAAATGACGATGTCGAAAACCCATTTGACGCATTCCGTGACAATGCTCTAAAAACGGTTCTGCCAACGATCAATGATCGCCTTGCAACATCATTTGATACTATAAAAAGCATACTTTCGGAAGGAAAACCGACACTTCCAGAAGAAGATGTGAATCTTCGGGGTACGGTAACAGTACTTCGATCGCAATTTCTCAACAGCCGAGAGCATGCAGAGGCATATATTGCGACAAAGAATCTGACAGATGGGCAAAAGATAGATATTTTAAATGCACTTTCAGAATCAACAGCATCAATGACAATGCCTTCCAGTTTGGCATTGAAAAACCCATTTGTAGACCCTGTTTTACAAGAACAATTATATATTGCAGTTCTTGATGATCCTCAGAAATGGATGATTAGGCGGGAGACAGGTTTTTCGACAGACTTTGAGATCGTTTTCAAAAATTTGGACAACATATTTCACATTATTCCAGAGATTGGGCCACGTGGAATCCATGAGTATTATAGAAATGATCTTCTGACTTTCGCAAAATTGTGGCTTCGTGGGAAACCATTCCGAAATATTGTATCAAGAGCATTGCCTCGTGAGATTCGGACTAACGGAGCTGCCACTACTTCAGAAGTCGATGCGGCCATCAAAAAAGCAATGGAGTTTATATCCAAGGATATATCATTTGTAACCGCGAAATATTTTTCAGTGCTCTCAGATATGGTTGCTGATTTAATTCCGGAAGATGAAATTGACAGTTTCAAGATGACGCTCGCCCTTCCTTCTATGCTGGAGTTGGGCTGTTCTGACCCAAAGATGCTAGCTCTAATCACTGCTTGTGTGCCGCGAGGCGCAGCACTCAAAATTGGCCCACTCATACCTGATGGTGAAGAAGATCCGGTTGAGTGGTTGGCTTCAAATCAAGGGGATGCGCGGTTTCGTGCGTTGCCATCTATCTATCACAAAATCATGCGGCGGTGTGGAATCTGGGAGTAATCCAATTATTTGGTTCGCATGGCAGAAAATGATTGTAACTGCTAATGTGGACTTGGGCTGTGGCTTACAAGGTGATTGGAAAGGTGAATCCAATCGTATTGCTAATTAATAAAATTAAAAATAGAATCCAGTGGCAGACCCAGAAGAGAAACTTCGCACGGCGACGCCTCCGCATGATTCGTATGTTCTGGTGTACCAGGCGTTCAAAGCTTGTCATCATCATCTTTCCTCCTCGTCTTGAGTTATAAATACCTGTATTGGCTTCATCCGATACCGAAATACCTCATAATCAATCTGTGAATATCTCGCTCGCTTCCTCGCTTTGTTGACCACGCGAAGAAGCGAGTGAAGCTGGCGCACTACAGGTTGATAGGGTTCAAAGGGGATGTTCCAGAGTTCTCTGCGGAGTCGATCTTCAGAACGATGAACAGCAAGCTCAAGGAAATAGGCCCTGAGCTGCAAGTAGGTGTCTCGTTTAATTCGGATGCTTGGTCGCCAGAGGCCTCTCCCAGAGCCAACAATCTGTTTACGGATGCTCATAGAATAATCATCAATGATGAGCGGTGTACGCCTCGCATCCTTGATGGTCTCGGCTTCCGCTGTACGAAATGGGTGGGCTCCATCGGTTGCGATGAGCAGGAAGAATCGGCCAACACGAAGATACCTAACACTCGCCCATCCAACGCGTTTTCTGCGTGCTCGCTCCCATTTGGCGATTCGGAGGTTGTACTTGTCGAGAATGGCCTCATCAACGCGGTGGGGGTCTTTGTGCTCTGGAATCTGTCCGGTCACATACCAGCGGTATCCGTGCGAGAACAGGTTGGCGGCGACATATCGCACCAAACCTGCCCTCGATTCCACGAGCCACTGATTCCCTCTGCTAGCCTTCGGTTTCATACACCCTCCTGAAATACGCCAGTAGACCTGTCTGATCCGAGTTGATCGGGGCACACAGGTGTAGATTGATTAGGGCTCAATCTACAAAGCCAAAAACCCTATGGCACACGGACTGCGTCCATGCGTCAACGGCTTGACAAGTGCGATGCGTGCGTGGAGAACCAAATGATTCAACCTCCTTTCAACAGAGTTGAAAAAACCTTCCCCGCCATCCATCTCCAAGATGAATAGCGGTCAACCTTTCCACTCACGCTTACACCCAAGCCAAACCGAGCGACCACTGGTCGCTTCCGCAATGACAGTGTCTGTGTCGCCAATAACCTTTGCGACACAACCTCGTCTTTGCTGCCAGCAAACCGCCGATGATTGGCGGCCTGCTGTATTCTTAAAGACCGCCCGCCAAGATGTATTGGCGTAGCAATCACAACAAAGAAGCGATCACCCATTGAGCGCAAAGCGCACTCTGGGTGTCCGCCGTCAGTCCACCGCCGATCAGATGAAGAGCTTCCGCTCATTCATCTCATTGGCTGTCCATAGAGTCGTCTCAGGAACGGATTGGCCTATGGCCAACCGCATGCCTCTACTTGTGGGATGGCCGCCTTGCGGCACACTCCCCTCAGCTCTTTCGTCGTTGCAATCGTTGGGTAATCACTCCCAACGGCAAACGGGAATCCACTGCCTTGCAGATCCACCGCAACAGGCACCAGGGGCTTCCGCCGCTGATACTGTTCTTCTAATTGAGCCACACTCCCAGAGTTCCGAATGCTTACTTTGCCGACAAGCAAAGCGCCGCGTACCAGTCGCGGCATCGAGACTCTTTCCCGCTTTAGTCAATACTGTCTAACGATTCGGTCATGTCGCTTATCGGTATTACCCGAGGGACTGAATGTTGTACGCGCCCGGCTTCCGCCAGGCCGCAGTCGCCATGTGTCCAGCGTAAGCTGGGCACATGCTTTCCAGGCTACGAACACAGAAGCTCGCCCTACCCATCAACATCAGTCTTTCGCAGTTCGGCTACCCATCTCCGAATCGTCTTACTGGCAAGCCCTATTTTATTCAGGCCTCTCATGCTTGAGCTATTCACCGCCTGCCTTTGTTCAGCAGGTCGCCGCAGTTGTCAGACTGCGAGTACTTCTGTCACCAGAAGCACGCTCCGCACGCCAGCGAGCGTTGCATGATGGCATAGCCACCCTGCCCCGCTGAGGGATTCTCACCCATTCAGTACCAACGGCCTTTTTCGCTCGGGGAATCCCGTAGCGAGCAAGGTCTGTCAGCGTCGCCCCCCTTCAATGGAGAACCATCGGATCGAACTGAAGGATTACTCTCTGATATCATATTGAGATCACAGGATTAGTCTTCAGAGCCTCCGTTGAACTGGACAAGCGACTCTCATCGCATCCAGCTCGAAGGGATAGTTCATCGACGGTTGGTAAAACCGTCCTCTTATCCAAGCTGATTAGGCCTGGTTTACCGAGTTGAACTACCCACAAGTAGAGGCATCTTCCCGAACATTTGAGGTCGGAGTGACGCCAGCAAGAGGCAAATGCCCATCGCTGTAACCATTATGCGCCAAACACCGTTCTAAATCAAATTCGCATGTTGAACCACTGGTCTAGAGATTGGTAGTTCAGGTCAATTTTCATGCCATCTGTGATTAGCTTTTTCTCGTTTTTGAACGATTCCGCCCAGGGATAACGATCTCAGGTATTGTCATGGTAGATTCCCCATCGTCTCGGTCTAGCATTGTATTCAAGTCTGAAAATAAACTCTCGAAACGATCAAGGGTAGTGTCAAGATCGGGCAGCGTTAGGTCTAAGCCATGGCGGATCATAAAATCAGCTGGTTCGGTGTGGTTCAGATTTGGTACTTCTGGGGGCATCGTTCTAAACCATTCCTCGACAAACTTTACGATACGACCGGGTACTTCCCCATCCTTGGTCTCGGGTGGAGCAATGGTATTCTTGCCTTCAAATCCATAGCACTGGTTAACCAGTTCTACATAAGCAGCATCACCTAGCACATCTTCGATGTCTTGGGAAGCTAGTTGTTGTGATATGTTACTCGATTTTCTCACTTGGTCGATTGCGATCGTTGAGCACACGCCCCATCGACGTAAATATGAAGGAAGCCGACCACGCTAGGTAGAGCAATCCACACAGACCTTCCGTTGCAGCAATAAAACGAAGGTGGCCGGATGGCAGAACATCGCCGAATCCGATCGTTGTGTAAATTGTTGCAGACACATAGAGATGACCAAATGGCCCTTCGGCACTGGATCCGCTGATTGTTCCGAGGCCGAGTACATGCCATGCGAAGTAAATGGCGAGCGCGAAAATGACAATATCCACCATGTGACTGATGTAGATGCTAAGCATCAGGCAATAAAACCGATGCGTTGTGAAATGAACG